>Ga0129308_1000003_pt1 | contig 474854 bp, 488 predicted proteins | sample L827metagenome_FD_94440 | JGI IMG/M metagenome (GOLD analysis project Ga0129308, IMG submission 94440) | Ring-tailed lemur group fecal microbial communities from Wisconsin, USA - L827 metagenome | ecosystem: Host-associated > Mammals > Digestive system > Large intestine > Fecal | place: USA... | reverse complement strand
TTTAGAAGCTTTCCTTACAGGAATTAAGAACAACTCGATCATTGACGAAGGGAATGCCCGACCAGACATCGATTTACCTCCATCCTCCTTTGATTTTGACGCGATGGCTCCAGGCCGTGTCTTCACTATGGCCGGTGAGCATTATCAATACCTTGAAGATATGGGCAACGGTAACCATATGATTATCCGTCATGCCGTCTTCCCTAATACGATGCCCCCAGAGCAAGACACAGTCTTTGCCGAATGGCTTAACGGTCTTGCGGATGAAGTTCAGGCTATGATCCAACCTGTGGCCATACCAACTCCAGTCCCTGCTGTACAAGTTACCGATATCACTTGGGAAGAAGTTACAGATAATGATTTAATTTTGGAAGGAAGTGGTCCTATGTCTGATTGGTTACCAGCCAACTTATCTGAGTTTCCTGCTGTGGCAGGAGATATGACCAGTGTGAATCCGAGTGGCACGCCTCAAGCTTTTGCTTTATCTCTTGCAGATGTGGTGCGCTTGTCTACCCCTGAAGGACCTTTCACTAACTTGAGGACACGTAGAGCAAGAGCTGGTGGTTGGTGGTGGTTACGTACTCCTGGACTACCTTCAGTCAGTGCTTGGAACGTACAGGCAGGATTACTAACTGGTGGTAGCGATGTGTTGGATCCCAACCATCCTAGTAACCTCCGTCCCGCCATTATTATCCACCAGTAATCCAAAAAAGCTGTGAATAAAAATCCCTTAAGGGCAATAGCATTAATAAAATCCCCCACCAAACGTCAGGAGTTGGTGGAGGATTTTATTCTTACAGAAAGACTACGTCCACTTTAGATGAGGACTGAGCTTAATGACAGTTGCACTTAAGGCTCTTTTTTTCTATTCAAGAAATCATAGAGAGCAAAGAGAGCGATTCCCCCCACAAAACATGCAATCCCAGATTTTAACCCCTGAGGGAAGAAAGAAAGTTCTACGACATGTTCACCTTGAGGAGCGGTGACTTTCATGAAGCCTTCTTGGGCTTTGTCTAAGGTTACGGCATGTCCATCCAGTTTGGCGGACCACCCTTTATCATAAGGTAATGTGAGGAAAAGGTCACCAGAAGTCTTGGCATTATAAGTCAAACGAAGTCCATTTTTTACTTGTTGGGTTTTCACCTGAGTTTGCTTCAGGCTATCCATGGCTGCTTGGTATTTGGTGTTATCCAAAGCCCAGAATCTTGTGATGCCAAAGGAAACTTGTGCGTTTTCCGGGAAGGAAACACTCACCGTTAGTTTTGTCTCCTTTTCAGAAGTTCCCAAATTATAAAAATTACCAACATCTTTACTATTGACGTTGTAAGAGTGAAGTACTTTTTTTCCCGAATGAATGGTAATCGTGGTCATTTTTGAATTATCATTAATATAGCTTACTTCAGGTAACTCAAGATAAGCCTGACTATGTGCGGGCACGGTAAGTGCATAAGTCACTGAAACACCACCGTCTTCTTCGGCTTTACGTCTCAGGGTAACTTGTTCTTTCCCGCCGCTTATCGTGCTGTTACTGGTTTCTGAGTCTGGATAAATCTGCGTGAAATATTTTTCTTTACTGTGCGTCAACTGACGGAGAAAGGCTTCTTGATTACTTATTGTTGCTCTTTCTGAACTGCTCAGAACAGCATCTTTGTAGCCATCTTTTACAAATATCCCCGCCGACTGTGCATTTTGATTTTCAAATAAAGAAGGTTTTATTTGCTTAAAACCGTATTTCTCTGGCTGAAATTGATTGATATTATAATTTATGGAAAGAAGCGAATCCATGAGTAACGTGTTTTCAGGATAGCGGAGATTAAGGTAGGTACTGTCTGTATGAAACCCTAAAAGTCCGAGGACCCGACTGGAATTACTATTACGGACAGAAGAAAACTGTGATAAGGCATTATAATTATATTTCATGCCATCATTTGCTGTATCGGGCACCGTGTTTTCTGTGCGCACAAAGGTATCTCCAGAACGTTCAATAATAGTTTGGGCGAGAGGTTGAATGAATGAAGTTTGGGTGTTGTAGTATTTTCGGCTGGCAAAATTCCATTCTTTCTTAACTCCTGCGAGCTGGTAGTAGCCATTTAAACCTGCTTCTGCACACATGAACAAAGCAAGGATGGCAGCTAAAACTCTCCAAGGAAGCCATTGTTTAAAGAAGGTAAGAAGAACCAAGAAGTAAGCCAGGGCAAAGAGCAGGGTCAGCGCAAGCTGTAGCGTGTCGAGATAAGGATAGTCTCCGAGAAAAGCAGCAGCAACAAACCCAAGGGAAAGCAGCACAAAGGGGACTAAAGTCATCCAGAGTTTTAAAGACTTGAACCGCGTGAGAACTTCACAGGCCATAAGTAAAATGAGAAGAGAAAAAAGGAAAGCATAACGATGTAAAAACATGTTTGGAGAATGCATCCCTTGCCAAGCCAAATCTAAAACTTGCAGATAAAAAGAGGCAATCAGAAACGCAAGTAGGGCTCCAAAAGCTATTTTAGTTCGCCATTTTACTTGAGGGAGAAAGAAAAAGGTAAGAGCAAGGAGGAAGGGGAGGAGTCCTAAATAAATCATTGGGACAGCATCATACTGTGTTGTATCATAGGCCCCCACGAAGTTTTTAGAAAAAAGATCAAAAACGGCGGAGTTTTGTGTCCAAAAATCAGTGATTTGCGAAACAGCTTGTGTATTATTCGCTTTCAGATCAAGATACATTGGAAGAAGCATCACTAAACTGGTCACAGCAGACAGTGTTGAGGTAATTGCAAAATCAAAAAACTTTTTCCATGACCACTTTGTAAACGTCGAACGTGCTAAAAAGTACAACACTAAGAAAATCGCAACCATAAAGCCAAAATAGTAATTTTGGATGAAGAGAAGGCTTAAGCTGATGAAATACAGTTTACGCTTGCCGAAATCTTGAAGTCCATGCAAGCCCCAGATGATGAGAGGAAGCCAGATAAAAACATCGAGCCACATGATAATTTCAACTTGACTCGTTAAGAAGCTCATCAAGGTAAAAGCTGTGGATAGCGCAAGTACGATAAGGGAGGAGAGCGATTTATACATGTTTTTCAATGCAACAAAGCTTGAGAGACCAATCGATCCAAACTTTAAAAGTGTAATCAGATAAAGCGCATCTGGCATCGTGTGAACATTGAAAAAATAAGTCAGGGGCATGAAGAAACTTCCCATATAGTAAGCAGAAAAAGCATAAAGGTTAAGCCCCAAACCATTCGTGAAAGTATAGAGGAAACCTAAGTTACTATTATGAAGAATATCGCGATAAAGGGTATGTATAGCAACATACTGATGATAAGCATCGCCAGCGAGGATAGAAGTGTCACTCCCCCAATAAATACCGAGGAAAGCGAAAGCTATCGCAAGTAATCCAGCAGGGAGGATAAAACTTCCGAGCATTAGCCAAATATTTTTCTTGATAAAATCAAACATACATTTATTATAACCTAATTTCTTATTTATAAAAGAAAAACTGGACTAGTCCAGCTTTGTTTTTAACTCGTTTGCAATTTCCTCTAACCGATTATTTTTATTAACCTGAGGGATTTTATAGCCGATATAGTAAGGAGAAGTGATAAACCGTGGAACAATCTTACAAATATAACGTTGGCTGTCTGGCATTTTATAGAAGAAAAGATTGTAAGAATCACAGCGCCCATTCATGTAGTCGTTGAGTAAATATTGTGTAATACGCTGAACCTTATCAGCCAAATGATCGATATGTTCAAGTTGTGAAATGATGACATTAAACTCCACAAACCCCATAATCGGGCGAGTAGAGATGGTAATATCGACACTATTTTCTTTAAGCGTCACACCTTCAAAATTTTCAGGAGAGATGTGTTCGTAACCATCAGCCTCTTCCAAACCAACAATCTGCATGTGCGGATGACGTAATGTTCCACCAGAATGTGGGCCAAAATTTTTAAACATAAGTACGGATTTATATTGGGGGTTATCCAATAGTTTCTGCCAACATTCAAAAGCAAAGCGAAAGACTTCTCTATTTTCTTGGACGGAGTAGGTCGACACATCTCCGAGGTGTTTATCCGACTCGATAATTACCGTCATCAAAGAGTTTTCGACAGTGGGAAATTTGTTTTTGAGCCAAATTTTGTGCCCTTGTCTGTCCAAAATATCTTTGAGATGAGGCGTATCGCAAAAAGGGCAAACTCGCTTTGTTTCCGCAAGGTTTGCGTATTTATTTTTATTGATTTCCATGTTAAAAATTAAAGGATTATCTGTGTGTTCAATCATATTTCTATTATAGCATTTCGCAGTCTATTTATTTCTCGAAAAAACTGGTATAATAAATCGTTACCTATTATTTACTTCAGCCTTCAACTGAATGTAAGCTTTTTTGTTTTTCTAAAGAAAAATAGGAAATCTAATAAAAATAGAAAGAGATGGTGAACAAATAATGGATAATTCAAAAACAAGAGTCGTTGTCGGTATGTCTGGTGGCGTTGATAGTTCGGTTACAGCTTTAATGCTGAAAGAACAAGGTTACGATGTCGTTGGTGTTTTCATGAAAAACTGGGACGATACTGACGAAAATGGTGTATGTACAGCTACAGAAGACTACAAAGATGTAGCAGCAGTAGCGGATCAAATCGGTATTCCTTACTATTCTGTCAACTTTGAAAAAGAATATTGGGACCGCGTATTCGAATATTTCTTGGCCGAATATCGTGCAGGACGTACACCTAACCCAGATGTGATGTGTAACAAAGAAATTAAGTTTAAGGCTTTTCTTGATTACGCAATGGAACTCGGGGCTGATTATGTAGCAACAGGCCACTATGCGCGTGTAACCACAGACGAAAATGGCACAGTACATATGCTTCGTGGTGTGGACAATAATAAAGATCAAACTTATTTCTTAAGCCAATTGTCACAAGACCAACTGAAGAAAACAATGTTCCCGCTTGGTCATTTGGAAAAACCTGAAGTACGTGCTATTGCTGAACGTGCAGGCCTTGCGACAGCGAAGAAAAAAGATTCGACAGGAATCTGTTTCATCGGTGAAAAGAATTTTAAAGAATTTTTAACAAACTATCTTCCTGCAACTTCAGGTAAAATGATGACACTTGACGGTGTAGAAATGGGGACTCACGCAGGACTCATGTACTATACGATTGGTCAACGTGGTGGTTTGGGAATTGGTGGACAACACGGTCAAACGACGAGTGATCCTTGGTTTGTAGTAGGGAAAGATCTGAGTACAAATACGCTCTATGTGGGACAAGGCTTCCATCATGAACATTTGTACTCTGATAATTTAACTGCCAGTGAATTGAGCTTTACGCGTCCAATGCCAGAAGAATTTGAAATGCATTGTACAGCCAAGTTCCGCTACCGTCAAGAAGATACAGGTGTAACAATCTCTGTTAAGGGGGATAAAGTTGCTGTTAAATTTGATGAACCAGTACGTGCCATCACTCCAGGACAAGCCGTTGTTTTTTATGATGGTGATGAATGTCTCGGTGGTGCGTTGATTGACTTTGCTTATAAAAATGGTCAAATTATGCAATACCAATAAAATAAGAGAAACGTGGGGAAAACCCACGTTTTATTTTTGTTTAATTTTTAAATTTGTTATAATTTAATTATAATCAAAAACTTATTTAAAGGTGAGGATATGAAAAAAATTGGAAAAGGAAATCTTGTTTTACTTGCTTTAGTATTGGTAATGAGTCTCGCATTTATTTGGAGTAAAAATTACAAAGAAAAAACCACACGATTTGATGACAATATCATACTTCCCCAGTTGATGCCGCGTTTTGAACAAGAAGAAACAGCAGAGAAACTCGCTGCACAAATTGCTCAAGGCGATTACTCGAATATCCAAGGTAAATGGACAACGGAGGAGGGTATGAATTGCGAAATTGATGGCATACGGTTTCTTTTAGGTAAGCGTGAATATTACATGGTAAAAGGGGGGTACGATGAATACGGCATACCTTATATTATGACCGACGATAGGCATTCAGCAAAACTATATTTTTATCCAGTAGGCAAGCCAATCCCGACGCTTCAAGAAGATGGTACGGTTGTCGTCTCAGATATGGCAGATCCGAGTGATACAAGCAAAAATCGCCTCTTATTTGCACAAACCGTACTCCCTTCAGAGCAAATAAAAGAAAACGTTTTCCATCAAAAAAATTGAGCCTCAATGGCTTAATTTTTTAACGCTAAATCCTGTAAAGACAAGTCGAAATAAACTTTTAGACTCTTTAAGGGTATTCTTTATAAAAAAGAAGAAAAAAAGTATTAAAAAGCTTTCATTTCTCTCATAGTTGTGATATACTAAGTCATAAGACTGTAGACAGTCAAATTGTTGGAGGAATTTTTTTACAAATGAATGAATTTGAAACATTGTTAAACAGCGTTGAGGACGTTAAAGTACGTGACGTCGTAAAGGGTGAAATCCTTACTATCGAAAACGGGCAAGCAACAGTTGCTATCGTTGGTACAGGTGTTGAAGGTGTCCTTACACTTCGCGAAATCACAAACGACCGTGATGCTGATATCAATACATTCGTAAAACCTGGTGATATTCTTGATTTGCTTGTTATCAAACAAATCGTTGGTAAAGATGCTGAAGGTGCAAATGTATACCTTCTTTCATTGAAACGTCTTGAAGCTCGTAAAGCTTGGACTGAACTTGAAGGTAAAGAAGGCGAAATCCTTACAGTTAAAGTTACTAAAGACGTTAAAGGCGGACTTTCAGTAGACTATAACGGTGTTCGTGGATTTATCCCAGCGTCTATGATTGATACATACTTCGTTAAAGATACTAAGAAATTTGTTGGTCAAGAAATTGAAGCTAAAATTATCGAAATCAACGCTTCTGAAAACCGCTTCATCCTTAGCCGTCGTGCTGTAGTTGAAGCTGAAACTATCGAAATGCGTAAAGAAGCTTTTGCTCAATTGAACGAAGGCGATATCGTTGAAGGTACTGTTTCACGTGTTACTAACTTTGGTGCTTTCGTTGACCTTGGTGGTATTGACGGACTTGTGCACGTTTCAGAACTTAGCCACAACCGCGTTAAACGTCCATCAGACGTTGTAAAACCTGGTGATAAAGTTGAAGTTAAAATCTTGAAACTTGATGAAGAAGCTGGTCGTCTTTCACTTTCTCTTAAAGCTACACAAGCTGGCCCATGGGAACAAGTTGAAGAAAAAGCACCAGTTGGTTCAACTGTTGAAGGAACTGTTAAACGTCTCACTGACTTTGGTGCATTCGTTGAACTCTTCCCAGGCGTTGAAGGACTTGTTCACGTTTCACAAATCTCTTGGGAACGTGTTGAAAATCCAAAAGACGTACTTAAAGTTGGTCAAGTTGTGAACGTAAAAGTTCTCGACGTGAAACCTGAAGAAGAACGTATCTCACTTTCAATCAAAGCATTGGAAGAAGCTCCAGCTCGCCCAGCTCGTAATAACGAAGATGGTGAAAAACGTGACCGTAAACCACGCGCTCCACGTAAAGCAGCTAAACCAAGCTACGATCTTCCAGAAACTCAAGAAGGTTTCTCACTCGCAGACTTCCTTGGTGAAGACTTCGACATCAACGATTTGTAAGAAAATCTCCAGAAAAGTCGCCTAAGCGACTTTTTTTGACCTTTGATAAAAAAATTCTATCGGCAATTTGAAGTTGACTTCTGAACTTAATAGTTCAGGAGTTTTTCTTTTTTATTGACGTTTCTTTATGTTGATTACGAAAGCTTAAAGAATTTCTGAAAGATACAGGATATTTCTCTGTTTTAATTTTTCTTAACTCAAACGAAAGATTGTGAATTGAAGAACCATGTTAAGATGAAAGAAAAATAATTAGAAAAGAGGAAATTCATTATGAAGAAGAAAAAGCAAGTATCGATCGGACTGATGAGCATTGCTTTATTAGTATTTGGAGGAGCTGGTCAAGTACAAGCCGAATCCTTGGATAACTTGAAAGCAAGAATGGCAGAACATGTAAAAAAATTAGAGAAGAATAGCCGTTCAGCAGATACGCAAGAAACAAGAAAAATGGAAAAAGAACTGGAAGAAATGTATTTGAAGATGGTTGATCAAGAAATGAAAGAAAATAAGATTATGGAAAAAATTGATAACTTACCAGTGGTGCCCGACAAGACAGACCGTACACGTGCACGTTATGGAAACTGGACCTGGCGAGATGGTGTGATTGCCATTACAAATAGGGGTATTTCAGGAAGTTGGCATGCGGGAATAGTAGCACCTCAAAAATTATGGGTTACAGCGGAATCTTCCCCAAATACAAATGGGGTTAGATTTCAATATAATTTTGAAAGCCGTGGAAAAGTAGGAAAACATAATGTTTGGCAAACAGGTGTAAAGTCAACATCTGTCTCACAAGATTTGCGTGCAGGACATTGGGCAGGGAGACAGGTAGGCAAGCCCTATAACTATAATTTCTACCGCACCAATAATAGAAACAGCTTTTACTGCTCACAGCTGGTTTGGGCAGCATATATGGATATCGCCAAGATTAATCTCAATACCTCTGCTTACGATATCCCAGGTGCTCGAGCTATTCATCCTTCGGAGCTGCTTTATAATAATAAAGTTCAGCTGATTTATCGTGCTAAATAAGGATGAAGTAGTGTACAATGAAAAAAATAATATTACCAGTTGTAGCAGCTGTTTTCCTCTCACTTGGTGCTGTCTTTTTAGTCTATAGAGGTATCCCGCAGGAAGATCAGGCCTTTAAAACAAGTGAAAAAATAGATTTTTATATCATGTCGTCCAAAAAAATTATAGGTTTTGAGCGGACAGATAAAGGGGTAAATAAACGCTCAGAGGACAAAGTAAAGCTAGGAGAGCAGACTGCAACCCATAATCTCCAACCAGATTCTAAAAATAATCATTTCTTCCTATTTGAAGATTTTACACCAGGTCCTTTTCCTAGCGGTCCACAAACTGTTGTCAGTTTAGATATTGAAAAAGGGAGTTTATCGAAAGCAGAATACCCTGAGGGACCGATTACTGGTGCGGGATTTGACGGAAAGTCTTACTATCCTATGACCAGTCAACCTGGAGGAGGCTCGGTTCACAAATATGATAAGTCGAAAACTTTAAAAAAGCAATTTAGATTTCCAGATAAGGCTGATAATGTGATGCCTGCTGCAGCAAGCGACGGGAAATACCTTTATGTTTTGAATAATGTGACGAATAAAGGAGATGAGTATACACGCAATCACCTTGTGACTTTTGATACAAAAAATTTGAAAAAAGTAGATGAAAGGTTAATCGCTAATGCAAGTCCAAAAGTAGTGAACTCAGAAGGTTTCATGGATCTAAAACTCATAAGAAATAAATTTTATCTGACTAATAGAGGAAATCGCTTGAAGAGTAATCCTTATGAACCTACCCCGCAAGATAAATTAGTTATCCTTGATAAAGATAGTTTGGCCCGCAAGGAAGTTAGCTTAGGACAAAATGAACCTCACAAAATTGCAGTATCCAATGACGAAAAAACTTTAGCCATAAGTCATGCAAATGATGGTTTTGAGCCATCAATGATAATAAGCTTCTACGACATAGACACCCAAAAAATCAGTCGTTTAGAACTTAAGGAATCATTCATGGAGAACAATTCTACAGAAGATATGCTGATTAACATCGACTTTGATAGAGAGGGCAAAGTTTGGATTTTAACTTGGAAAAATCTTCTTGTTTATGATTTAGTAAAAGAAGAAAAAATTTTCGGACTTGATTTAGAAAAATATGACTTGGGATACTCGCATTTATTGGCTTTGAAGAAATGACCCTCTTTGTCTATAAAATATTTTTACCCTTTTTGTTGCTCATTTGGTTTAAAAATGCTATCATATTTTTAAGCAACCGTTTGCGTAAAAATAAAAAGGGGAACTCACTCATGAATCAACAAAATTGGTGGCAAGAAATTGTGATGTATCAAATTTATCCGAGAAGCTTTCAAGACAGTAATGGAGATGGCATAGGCGACATTAAAGGCATCATTTCGCGTTTGGATTATCTTGCTGAGCTAGGGATTGGTGGCATTTGGCTCAGTCCTGTTTATCAGTCGCCCAATGATGATAATGGTTATGATATTTCAAATTATGAGTCTATTATGGACGAATTTGGGACGATGAATGACATGGAAATGCTTATTTCTGAAGCTGATAAACGTGGTATCAAAATTATTATGGATCTTGTTGTCAACCATACCAGTGATGAACACCCTTGGTTTATTGAAGCAAGAAAATCTGAAGAAAATATGTACCATGACTATTATATTTGGCGTGATGCACCAGCTGATGGTAGTCTGCCTAATGATTTGAAATCAATCTTTGGGGGGCCCGCTTGGCAATGGGACGACGTTGCAGAACAATATTATTTGCATTTGTTCAGTAAGAAGCAACCCGATCTCAATTGGGAAAATGAAAAACTCCGCCAAGCCATTTATAAGATGATGAATTTCTGGATAGATAAAGGTATTGGAGGTTTCCGTATGGATGTTATCGACTTGATTGGAAAGCAACCAAATCAAGGGATTACAGGGAACGGTCCAAAATTACACGATTATTTGAAGGAAATGAATCAAGCAACTTTTGGTAATAAAAATCTACTTACTGTAGGTGAAACTTGGGGTGCAACACCTGAAATCGCAAAGCAGTACTCAAATCCAAAAAATAAAGAGCTCTCAATGGTGTTCCAATTTGAACATATTGGTTTAGACGAGGCAGAGGGGAAAACCAAATGGGACTTGGTTCCCTTACAGGTTGCGAAACTCAAAGAGGTGTTCAACAAATGGCAAACGGAATTAGGAGATGAAGGCTGGAATTCACTCTTTTGGAATAACCATGACTTGCCACGTATTGTTTCACGTTGGGGAAATGATAAAGAATACCGAGTAGAATCGGCTAAAATGCTGGCCATTCTCTTGCATATGATGAAAGGCACACCGTATATTTATCAGGGGGAAGAAATTGGCATGACCAATAGTCCTGTTACTGATATTGAACAAATTGATGATATTGAAAGTCGAAATATGTATTTCGAGAGATTGGAGGAAGGTTACAGTAAAGAGGATATTCTTCATTCAATCAACGTAAAGGGACGTGACAATGCGCGTACACCGATGCAATGGAGCAATGCAAAAGCAGCGGGATTTAGTACAGGCCATCCTTGGTTAGCCATTAATCCTAACTATGAAAAAATTAATGTGGAGACATCTCTAGGAGATAAAAATTCTATTTTTTACACTTATCAAAAGTTGATTGCTTTACGTAAAGAAAATCCTATCATCATCTGGGGCGAATTTGAATTACTTAAAGATACAGAGGAAGAAGTTTTTGCTTATATTCGATCTTACAAAGGGGAAGACTGGTTAGTTGTGGCTAATTTCAGTGCTAACGAAAATCAATTTTCTTCCTCATATGATGTAAAAGAGGAGGTTATTCATAACTATCCTGGGGTTATTGATAATGTGAAAGAACGTGTACTTAAACCTTATGAAGCATTTGTTGTCAAACTTAAATAATATACAAATCAACCTTACTTCAATCAAAGTGAGGTTTTTTTGTGCATAATTTAACAGAAAAACATTTACATTTAAATTGTTGACAAATGAAAAAGAATTACTTATAATAAAAGAAAGCGTTATCAAAATATTGACAGATAATTTAAGGAGAAGTGGTATAATGAAATTTGGAATGATTGGTCTTGGAAAAATGGGCTATAACTTAGTACAAAATGCTGTGGATCATGACATCGAGGTGGTGGCTTTTGATCAAAATGAAGCAATTACGCGTGAAGCAGAAAAATACTCTGAAAAAATAACCGCAGCTCAGAGCTTGGAAAATCTTTTGAGTAAACTTCCAAGTCCTAAAATAGTATGGGTGATGTTGCCAGCAGGAGAAGCGACAAATTCCACAATTGCACAGCTTTCTGAGCAACTCTCTGCAGGTGATATCCTTATTGATGGCGGAAATTCTAACTATAAAGACAACTTGAAGCAAAATGAGGAACTTAAAAAGAAAGGAATTCACTTTTTCGATGTTGGAACTTCAGGAGGAATGGCTGGTGCACGTTCTGGCGGGAACTTTATGATTGGTGGAGACGACGAAGCCTCTTGGAAGGTGCTTGAATCACTATTTAAAGCCTTGGCGCAAGAGAACGGTTATCTCTATACTGGAAAATTAGGGAGCGGGCATTATCTTAAAATGATTCACAATGGTATTGAATATGGCATGATGCAGGCTATTGCTGAAGGTTTCGAGATTTTGGAAGCTTCACCTTATGATTATGATTACGAGGCGGTAGCAAAACTATGGAATCATGGTTCGGTTATTCGTAGCTGGTTGATGGAGTTGGCTGAAGCGCAGTTTGCTCAAGATCCAAAATTAGACGACATTGCAGGAAAAGTTTCAGCGTCGGGCGAAGGAAAATGGACGGTAGAAGAAAGTCTAGATTTAGAAGTGCCTGCCCCAATCATTGCTCTCTCGCTTATGATGCGGAATCGGAGTTTACAAGAAGATACAATGACAGGCAAAGTTGTTGCTGCCTTGCGTAACGGCTTTGGTGGACATGCAGTAGTGGAAAAGTAAGGAGATAAAATGGAATATTTGATTGGTCTTGACCTAGGGACGACTGCAACTAAGGCAGTCCTCTTTAAGAAAGACGGGGAAATCGTGGCAAGTAGTAGTCACGGCTATAAACTTCATCGGGATTCGACAGGAATGGCAGAAGAATCCCTAGAAGACATTTTCGAAGCTGTTTTGATTACTGTTCGTGAGGTTTCTATTCATCTAGAAGAGGAAGATCAACTCTTAGCCGTATCCTTCAGTACACAACTGCACTCTCTTATTGCTTTCGACCAAGAGTGGCAACCTTTGACAAGAGTGATTACTTGGGCAGATACACGAGCAGTTGCTTTTACAGATGAACTGAAGGCTTCAGGACAAGGTTTTGAAATTTATCAACGTACAGGAACACCGATTCATCCGATGGCGCCACTCTCAAAACTTTTATGGCTGGCAAGTGAACGCCCAGAAGTTTTTGAAAATGCAGCGCATTACCTTGACTTGAAAGGCTATATTTTCTATCGTCTTTTCAAAACGAACAAGATGGACTTGTCGGTTGCAACTGGAACAGGAATCTTTAATATTCATGAGTTGAACTGGGACAAGGAGGTTCTAGAACTTGTGAAAGTTTCCCAACAGCAACTTCCGCAAGTCGTTGAACCTTATGAGATTGAAGAGAGAATGCCTTCAGAATTTGCGAAGAAGATGGGGATTCCTGAGACAACTAAGTTTGTTTGGGGTGCAGGAGATGGCCCGCTTTCTAATCTTGGAGTTAACGCCATCAAACCAGGAGTAGCTGCGATTACCATCGGGACTTCAGGAGCGATTCGTGTGGTAACAGACAAGCCACGTGTGGATGCGAAAGCACGCACATTTACCTATGCTTTGGACAAGGAACATTGGGTAGTAGGAGGTCCAGTTAACTCTGGTGGTGATGTTTTCCGTTGGGTAAGAGATCAAATTTTCGATGGGGAATTGAGCTTTGATGAAATTACTGAGATTGCCCAGCAGATAGAGGCAGGAGCAGAAGGGCTTCTTTTCCATCCTTATCTGGGCGGAGAGCGTGCCCCTCTGTGGGATGCCAATGCAAGAGGCTCCTTCTTTGGCTTAAATCATGGACATAATCGTAACCATATGGCACGGGCAGTTTTAGAAGGGGTGATGTTCAATCTTTACATGGTGGCTTTAAGTTTGATTGAAGTGACAGGAGATTTAAAGCAAATCCAAGCAACTGGTGGCTTTGTCAGTTCAGAGTTATGGACACAAATTTTAGCTGATATTTTTGAACAACCAATTAATGTCCCAGAAAGCAAAGAAGCAGGCTGTTTAGCAGCTGTGGTAATGGCAGAAAAAGCCTTAGGACTTATTGATGATTTAGGCATTGTCGAGGAAATGATTGGGTCTAATGCGACCTATACGCCCAACAACAAAAATTTTAAAGCTTATAGAGAATTATCAATCCTCTTTGTACAATTGGCACGTAGTTTTGAAGAAAGTTATAAGGCTATAGCTGACTATCAGCGTAAATAAAAGTTAGGAGTTTTTTTATGGATTTACTTATCGTTTTGGTCGGAGTATTGATCTTACTTTTCTTGATTGGGAAAGCTAAGTTGAATACTTTTGTCTCTCTGGTTATCGTTTCCTTTATTGTTGCCATGCTTCTTGGGATTGATTTAGCAAAGATTCCAGCTTCTATTGAAACAGGGATTGGTGGGCAGCTCGGTCACTTAGGAATTATCTTTGGGTTTGGAGCCATGCTTGGACGCTTGGTTTCAGATGCTGGTGGTGCATATCGTATTGCACATACTTTGATTGACAAATTTGGAAATAAGAGGATTCAGCTGGCTGTTGTTTTAGCTTCCTTTATCATTGGGATCGCACTTTTCTTTGAAGTCGGTATGGTTCTTTTAATTCCGATTATCTTTGCTATTGCTGCAGAGCTGGCTATTCCAATCCTCTATTTAGGGATTCCGATGGTTGCAGCCCTGTCTGTGGCTCATGGATTCCTTCCACCTCACCCTGGACCTACAGCCATTGCAGGTGTTTATGGGGCAAATATGGGCTTAGTTCTTCTTTACGGCTTTATTATTGCCGTACCTACAGTTCTCATCGCCGGTCCTCTCTTTACAAAATTTGCGAAAAAAATGGTGCCGGATGCTTTCTCAAGAAAAGGCAATCTGTCAACAGTTGGGGAATATAAAGAGTTCAAACTTGAAGAAACGCCTTCTTTCTTGTCAGCAACGCTTACCTCACTTATGCCAGTTCTTTTGATGGCTATTTCTACTTTATATGTGATGGTAGCGCATGGAGGCAAAACACCAAAAAATCCAAGTGCGTTAGATAATACCGTTGCTTTTATTGGTAGCCCGGATGTGGCAATGCTTCTTTCACTCCTTATCGCTATCTTCACCATGGGTATTTTCCGTAAGATTCCAATGAAGCGCTTGATGGCATCAGCAGAAGCTTCTATTAAACAGATCGCTATGATGCTCTTGATTATTGGTGGTGGTGGTGCCTTTAAACAAGTCCTTATTGATGGTGGTGTGGGTGATTCCGTTGCTCAAATCTTCCAAGGTAGCCGTCTGTCACCGCTGATTTTAGCTTGGCTGATTGCCGTTGTTCTACGTTTGGCTTTGGGTTCTGCCACAGTGGCCGCTTTGACTGCCGCTGGACTTGTTTTACCCTTAATGGCAGCCACAGGTACAAATCCAGCTTTGTTAGTTATTGCCACAGGCGCAGGCTCACTTTTCTTTAGTCACGTCAATGATGCAGGCTTCTGGATGTTTAAAGAATATTTCAATCTCACAGTGAAAGAAACCTTGCTGACATGGTCGCTATTAGAAACTTTGATTGCCATTGTTGGGCTCGTTGGAGCACTTATATTAAATGTGTTTGTATAAGAAAAAAGCCATTAGAGAGCTTCTAATGGCTTTTTCTTATAAACTTTGCGTTGTAGAAACGACATCTTTAGTTTTCAGACTGGAAATCTTTTTAACACCAAGGCCGGTAAAAGCGCTGATAAGAGAAAAGACTGGAGAGAATAAACTAAAGAAGACGAAGGGCAGGTAAGTCAGTGTTGGGACTCCGAAAGTACTCGCAACAAAACTTCCGGCAATTCCCCATGGGATGAGGTAGTTGATAACTGTGCCGCCATCTTCTAGTGTACGTCCTAAGACCACGGGGTCAAGATTGGCCTTTTTGTAGACCTCTTTAAAAGCGTTTCCAGGAAGAATTACCGAAAGGAATTGCTCACCAATAAAGATATTTACACCGATACTGGTAAACAAGGTCGTTGTGATCAAACTCTTTGGTGAGGCAAGTTTATGTGCAACTCGGTCCATGACTGTCGAAACAAGTCCTGTTTTCATAAGGAGACCGCCCAGAGATAAGGTAAGAATGATGAGTGATACTGTTGGCATCATGCTTTCAATTCCGCCACGTGAAAGCAAGAGGTCAATTTCTTGGTTTCCTGTTGCTGATTTAAAACCAGAATCAATCAATAAACCGAGGTCAGTAATTTTTGTATGTGGATTCTGAATAAATATCATTACTAAAGCGATACCGATATTTAAAAGAATAGTAAGGATGGCAGGAATTTTTTTCCAAGCGCAGATAAACATGAGGAGGATAGGAATGAAGGCCCATCCAGAAATTGAAAAATGAGCATGTAGAACTTTTGTGACTTCAGCAATCTTATCTAAACTCGTTGCTTGGTTGCTGACACCTAAAATGGCAAATAAGACTAAGGAAACCAAAAATGCTGGAAGTGTTGACCACATGAGATTTTTGATATGCTTAAATAAATCCGCATCAACAACGGCAGCAGTAAGGTTTGTTGATTCTGAAAGTGGAGACATTTTATCTCCGAAAACAGCACCAGAGACAATCGCCCCAACGATGAGAGCAGGATTTAGTCCGAGCGTTGCCCCGATACCAAAGAAAGCAATACCGATAGTCGACATCACGGTAAAGGCACTTCCTACGGCACTCCCTACAATCGCACAGACAATGAAGACTGAAGGTACGAACCATTTGACACTGATAATATCAAAGCCAAGGACCATAAGAGTAGGAATAATTCCAGCTTGAATCCATACAGCGATTAAGGAGCCTACTAAAATAAAGATAAATATTGGGATGATGCCAGGTTTTATTCCAGAGATAATACCATCATGAATTGCATCGAAGGGCATACGTTTTACAGACATGTAAATCATGACAATCCCGATAGCAAACAAAATGGCAATATTGGGGGCAATCTTAAAGCCGATTACGGAAAGGGCAATTGTTGCGATGACTAAAGTAAGCATGAGACAGGCTTCCATCATGCTGGGTTGTTTTATTTTTTTCATATATTTTTCCTTGTAGATTAACTTGTGTTTTGCAATTGTTTATGAACGTTTGTTAAACAATATCGGATAATTCCTCCACAGGATAAATAACTTATGTTCTGTGAGCTCATATCTTTCCTCCTTTTGAAATAAAAAAACACCCTCAGCTTAAGAAGCTAAGGGCGAATTTCTCCACGGTACCACCTTATTTTTAAAACAGCGAGTGTTTTTCTTTATCATTTCATTTATTATTTTTATCCGCTCATTTTAGTGTAATTCAACAAATAGTCCTGATCGGTTCGCAGCAACCACCGACTTTCTGAACAAGAAAACTATTTCCTACTGGGTTAAAATGTTTTTTAGCTTATGTACAAGAATATATTAAAGTTTTTAATTTGTCAAAAATATCTACTCAAAGAATAGAAATATTCTGTATATTGATAATTATTTTAATTTTAAAGGAGGGATCTGTCGTAAATTCTTGCAAAAAAATCAAGGATTTGCTATAATCACTATAACCTTTAAGTGTGTCCAGAGAGGCAGGCAAGGTCAGAATCTTGAATGAACTTAATTAAAGTATATTATAGAGTATTTTCTGATACCTTCCCTAGCCCTTGGACTAGGGAATTTTTCTATATTGGAGTGTTTTATGGCAAAAAAAGAAATCATTGATGAAATCACAATGAAACGTGCGATTACACGTATTACTTATGAAATTATTGAACGAAACAAGGAATTGGATAAACTGGTCCTTATCGGAATTAAGACACGCGGTGTGTACTTGGCTCAACGAATCCAAGAGCGTTTAGCCCAATTGGAAAATATCGATATGCCTTTAGGTGAACTTGATACACGTCCATTCCGTGATGATAAGAAAGCGACAGAAGATACAACAGAAATTAACGTTGATATTACAGGAAAAGACATTGTCTTAGTAGACGACGTGCTCTATACTGGTCGTACGATTCGTGCAGCGATTGATGGGTTAGTTGACCGTGGGCGCCCTGCGCGTGTCCAGTTAGCAGTCTTAGTGGATCGTGGGCATCGTGAATTGCCGATTCGTGCGGATTATGTTGGAAAAAATATTCCCACATCCCAAGGTGAAGAAATCATTGTCAACATGTCAGAAGTTGACGGTGAAGATAGCATCTTAATTAAGAAAGAAGAGGCTTAATCGTGTCCAGTAATACAGATATTCTTTTAAAAGTTGACGAAAAACCAAAAGGCGGTCAATGGTTTGGCCTTTCATTCCAACATCTCTTTGCCATGTTTGGCTCAACGGTTTTGGTTCCCATCCTTGTAGGTATTGACCCTGCGATTGCGCTGCTTAGTTCTGGTTTAGGGACTTTAGCGCATATGTCGGTGACACGTTTTAAGGTCCCAGCTTATATGGGTTCGAGTTTTGCCTACATCGGGGCAATGCAACTCCTGATGAAGCAAGGTGGAATGCCAGCAATTGCTCAAGGTGCTTTAACCGGTGGTTTAGTATACTTGCTTGTTGCCATTATTGTTCGCTTTGCTGGGCAAGGCTGGATTGACCGAGTTTTACCGCCCATCGTTGTAGGTCCAATCGTTATGGTCATCGGTCTTTCCTTGGCACCTGTAGCTATCAATGATTCCATGTACACTAATCCGGGAGCGATGACAGGATATAGTTTACCTTTCTTAGCTATTTCCATGATTACTGTCATGGCAATCGTTATTTTCAGTATTTACGGCAAGGGTTTCCTTTCTGTAGTTCCGATCTTGCTCGGAATTGTTACTGGATATGTCGCAGCCATTATCATTGGTAAAGTAACTGGTCAAAGCATTGTTGACTTTTCAAATGTTTCCCAAGCAAGCTGGCTCTCACTTCCTACAATGGAAATTCCGTTTTTAAGTTATAAGTGGGCCTTTTATCCTTCAGCAATTTTGACGATGGCGCCTATCGCCTTTGTTACAATGACGGAGCACTTTGGACACATCATGGTTTTAAATTCCTTGACCGGCAAAGACTATTTTAAAGAGCCAGGACTTGACCGTACTTTAGCAGGGGATGGGGTAGCACAAGTTATTGCTTCATTTATCGGTGCGCCGCCAGTAACTTCATATGGGGAAAACATCGGTGTTATGGCCATTACGAAAATACATTCGATCTATGTTATTGCCGGTGCTGCTGTTCTTGCAGTAGTAGTTAGCTTCATCGGGAAATTGACAGCCTTGCTGACTTCCATCCCAAGCCCGGTTATCGGTGGAGCTTCCATCGCCCTCTTCGGAGTTATTGCTGCAAGTGGCTTGAAAATTATTGTTGAAAATAAAATCAACTTTGATATCAAACGTAACTTGTTAATTTCAAGTGTCGTACTGGTTATCGGTATCGGAGGTATGGTTCTTGACATCACGCAAAATCTACAAATTTCATCTGTAGCTATTGCAACAATTATTGGTATTGTGCTTAATCTGGTTTTACCGGAGGAAGCTTAATATAGAGTTTTGCTCTTCAAAGAGCAAATCACAGTCGTTCATTCACATTTTTAAAAATCATGCTACAGAGAGAGCATGATTAGGGTAAAGGAGACCTATAATGTCAGTAACAAATGGTTTAGTAAGCTTGTCACATTTGACAAGCATGGAAGTTTTGTCAACAGAAGAAGTTATGGCTTTGATCAAACGTGCTTCAGAGTTTAAAAAGGGAACAGTAAAATTTGAAAGTGATCGCCAAATTTTCACTTCCAACCTTTTCTTTGAAAACAGCACCCGGACACATAACTCTTTCCATATCGCTGAACGTAAATTAGGCTTAGATGTACTTGAGTTTGATGTTGGGACAAGTGCGTTGAGCAAAGGTGAGACACTGTACGATACAATTTTAACTTTAGACGCACTTGGCGTTGAAGTTTGTGTGATCCGCTCTTCCGAGGAGCATTACTACGATCAGTTGATTAATTCAGACAATATCCATTGTGCCATTGTAAATGGGGGAGATGGAAGTGGACAACATCCAAGCCAATGTTTGCTGGATTTGATGACGATTTACGAAGAATTTGGAAAATTTGAAGGTTTAAAAATTGCCATCTCAGGTGATTTAACCCATTCTCGTGTCGCCAAATCAAATATGATGATGCTTCAGAAATTAGGGGCTCAAATCTATTTCACTGGACCTGAAAAATGGTACAAGGAAGAAGAATTCGGAGCTTATGGTAGTTATGCGCATCTGGATGATATCTTGCCAGAACTTGATGTGCATATGTTACTGCGTGTGCAGTATGAGCGTCATACAGCAGGAGATATTATTTCTAAAGAAGATTACCATGAACGCTATGGTTTAACCGTAGATCGTGCCGAAAAACTTCGTGATACCGCTATTATTATGCATCCTGCACCAGTAAACCGTGATGTTGAAATAGCGGACAGCTTAGTAGAATGTGCGAAAAGCCGTATTGTCCAACAAATGACCAACGGTGTTTACACCCGCATGGCTATTTTAGAAGCTGTATTGCGCAACTAAGCGAAGAATTATTGGAGGAACCTATGAAGCGACTGTTAATATTAGAAGATGGAACCATTTTTGAGGGGCAAGCCATTGGTGCCAATACAGATATCACTGGAGAACTTGTTTTTAGTACGGGAATGACCGGTTATCAAGAATCCATCACGGACCAATCTTATAATGGACAAATCTTGACCTTTACTTATCCATTGGTTGGAAATTATGGCATCAATCGAGACGACTACGAATCCATTCATCCAAGCTGTAAGGCAGTCGTGGTGAGTGAAGCAGCACGTCGTCCGTCAAACTGGCGTATGCAGATGTCATTGGATGAATTCTTAGAAGCTAAAAATATCCCTGGGATTTCAGGTATTGATACACGTGCTCTGACGAAAATTATTCGTCAACATGGCACTATGAAGGCAGCATTGGTTAATGCTAAAGATGAAATAGAGCACCAAATGAGCCAGCTTAAAGCGACTGTTTTACCTAATAATCAAGTGGAAAAAAGCAGTACTTTAACAGCATACTCTTCCCCAAATACAGGAAGAAAAGTAGTTGTTGTTGACTTTGGTCTTAAACATTCAATTCTACGTGAATTATCAAAAAGACATTGTGACATTACTGTTGTGCCCCATAATACGACTGCAGAAGAAATTTTAGAGATGAGTCCAGATGGTGTCATGCTCACAAATGGTCCTGGAGATCCGACAGATGTTCCCCAAGCGGTGACAATGATTCAACATATTCAAGGTAAGGTTCCGATCTTTGGAATTTGTTTGGGACACCAACTCTTTAGTCTAGCAAATGGCGCAACAACATATAAAATGAAATTTGGCCATCGCGGCTTTAACCATGCTGTCAGAGAAATTGCAACAGGCCGAATTGACTTTACGAGCCAAAACCATGGGTATGCCGTATCATCAGAGGATCTACCAGAAGAGCTTTTGATTACCCATGTAGAAATAAACGATGGGTCCATTGAAGGGGTACGCCACAAACGTTATCCAGCCTTTTCGGTACAATTTCACCCAGATGCAGCACCCGGCCCACATGATGCAAGTTATTTATTTGATGACTTTATGGACATGATGGATGAATATCAAAATTAAAAAACAGCTGAAAAGGCTGTTTTTTTAATAAATCATAAAGTTTAAGATTGTATTCTTTTATAAAAGCTGATATAATTTTATCTATAAAACAAAAGGACTTTTTCATGAAAATTTCTAAAACATATTCTATTACCCTTATCGCTTTAGGGGCGGCGATTATTGCTGTACTTTCTCCCTTGGCTATTCCTGTGGGGATTGTACCCATTACGCTTCAAACTTTGGCTATTGGCCTTATTGCAACCTTGTTGCAGCCTCGTGAGAGCTTTTTTGCATTACTGATTTACCTCGTCTTAGGAGCAGTTGGTTTGCCCGTTTATGCAGGAGGAGCCTCAGGGATCGGTGCTTTATTTGGTCCAACAGGTGGCTTTTTATTCTCCTTTGTACTCGTAGCACCCCTCCTTTCGTACTTTTTACAGAAGACTGAACGTAAATTTTTCTCTATTTTACTGACCAATCTTCTTGCTCAGTTTTTGATTCTTGTACTGGGTACCGTATGGCTAAAATTCTTTATCGATGCACCTTGGGGAACGGCCTTTGGTATTGGCTTTGCTCCTTTTATTCTCGGAGCAATTATCAAGGCAGTGATTGTAGCTGCAGTTGGTGTAGCACTCCTTGATATTCTTTTTAAAACCAATCCTTATTTTTCTAAATAACAATTTATAAAAAGCTTTCCAATTTATTGGAAAGTTTTTTAGATAAAGAAGGGTGCTTTGTATGTACCAAGCTTTGTCTTATTTTCTCATAGAATTGATATATAATTTTTATTATGGGAAATAAAGTGATTCAATATTATAGAGAAAGTCTCATTGTACAGAAGAATAGGTCACTTCCTATTTTCTTATTTAAAGAATACGGGAGGAAAGTATGATTAAATTTTACTATAGACAAGGCTGTGGTTCTAGCCAAAAAGCAAAGTCATGGTTTGAAAAGTATAAAATAAACGTAGATATGAAAAGAATGGGTGAAATTTCTAAGCAAGACTTGCAAAAAATTTTGTCCTATATGGATGGAGGAATTGAGACGATTACCAAACGGTCAAGCATGAGTAACCCCCAGACACAGAGCAGTTTAGACAAGCTTCTAGAAATGAATCTGGACGAAGGTCTAGAATATTTATCTCGAAATGCTTATCTGCTTCGTTCACCGATAGTTTTAGATGAGAATAAAGTTCAAGTGGGTTATAACATGGATGATTTACGTCAATTCTTCCCAAGAGAGTACCGTAGGTTAGAGCTAGCTACAGACCAAGGTTTTATCTAAAATTAAAGGAAGAATTGGAACGAACAAAATGAAAAAGTTTTGGAAAAAAGTAGAAGAAGGTATGGAATATTTTATTTATATCTTGTTCATTATTATGTTCTCAATCTTATTGGGATTTATTTGGCATATTATCCCTTGGATATGGGTAAAATAAAAAAGAGACTCAGCGCCGTGTCTCTTTTTTAATTACTTCTTGGAAGACTGTTTTATTGACGGTCTTTGAGCTTTCTGCAATTCGGTAAAGGGCGTTACGCTGCAATAACTGTATCTTAGGTAGAAGAGATTGCCCATCTTTTAGGTAAGTGCTAATCAGTTTATTAGGATCAAAGTCAATGTCATCAGGAGGAAAGGAAATTAAACTTGAACCATGATAGTCCATCGTCGAGAGCTTTCCTTCTTCCATATGATAGGTTCTTGCTTGTGGCTGCCCATTGCTAAAAAAGGCAATAACAGCATTGTAAGCAACTTTTTTAGTTAGCCCGTAGCGTTTGTCCTTATAACGGAGCAATGCGCTGAGAAGAAAGTCCTGAGCTTCAAGGGGCATGAGTTGCGGTTGATAATGGAGTTGTACTAAAATTTCTTCACTTATCTTGTGAAAACCTGTAATCCCCACTAAAAAGCCATTGGAACTCACATAAAATTTTTTAAAATGTGTACGAATAGCTTGCTCATTTTCGGTAATTTGCCCATCTGAAAGGACAGAAATAAAATCTTTAGTGAGTGCTAAATTAAGAAAGCTCATTTATTTTACGAACATTGCGTCACCAAAGCTAAAGAAGCGATAGTGCTCATCAATTGCATGTTGGTAAGCTTCAAGGATAAACTCTTGCCCAGCAAAAGCAGCAACCAGCATAACCAGTGTTGATTTTGGCAAGTGGAAGTTCGTGTTGAAAGCGTCAACGACTTTCCATTGATAGCCAGGTTTGATAAAGATATCCGTCCAGCCAGAATCTGCTTGAATATCTCCATCAAATTTTGTTCCAATCGTTTCCAATGTACGGATAGAAGTTGTACCACAAGCAATGACACGATGTCCAGAAGCTTTAACAGCACGAAGTGTTGCCGCAGCCTCTTCAGACAATTGATAGAATTCACTATGCATATGGTGTTCTTCAATGTTATCAACGCTCACGGGACGGAAAGTACCCAAGCCGACATGTAAAGTAAGTTCCACAACATGAACACCCTTAGCACGAATCTTGTCTAATAGCTCAGGTGTGTAGTGCAAGCCGGCGGTTGGTGCTGCAGCAGATCCGTTTTCTTTTGCAAAGACAGTTTGATAACGTTCTTGATCTTCCAGTTTTTCATGAATATAAGGCGGAAGTGGCATTTCGCCTAAGCTTTCTAAAACTTCAAGGAAGATACCATCGTAACTAAATTCAACGATACGTCCGCCATGTTCCAATTCTTCAACAACCGTTGCTTTTAAACGTCCATCGCCAAAAGAAAGTTCTTGACCAATGCGCATCCGTTTTGCGGGCTTAGCTAAAGTTTCCCATTGATCACCTTCAGTGTTTTTAAGAAGGAGAAGCTCTACATGTCCTTGAGTTTCTGGCTTAACACCATAAAGACGTGCAGGAAGGACACGAGTATTATTGAGAACGAGGGCGTCACCAGGATTAAGCTCATCCACTATATCATAGAAGTGTTTATCTTCCATAGAATGGCTTTCTTTATCCAGAACTAAAAGCTTTGACTCAGAACGCTTTTCAAGAGGCGTTTGAGCGATAAGTTCTTCTGGTAAGTTAAAATCAAAATCATTAATATTCAAAATATATTTTCTACTGCTTTCTTAAATTTTTAATTTTCCTATATTATTGGATCCCTATGAAAAAGATGATTTTTTCGAAAGAAGAAGAACTTTTTCATTAAATGATAACCCCTAATATAAAAATTTATAATATAGATTTCCATTCTCTTTCTATAAAAAGTAGAGAACGGATAACAACAATATTATATCACAAATGAAAAGCTTAGATTAATCTTGCTTCTTTTTAGAGTAAAGTTATTTACTTTTATCACTTCGTACAATTATTCCGCAAAAATAAATTAATGAGCCATTATAAGTGATGTAAATAAAAAGACTACCCTGTTGAGATAGTTTTTTACTTTCCTAGTTTTAATCCTTGCTTTTAGAGTGAAAATAAGCATCAAGTGTTCTTTTTAAGAATTCACGATCTTTCTCTTCGATTATTTCCTTTTTATAGAAAAGAGCCTCATCAATCAGGCGATCAAGGTTAAGAGAGAGTTTGTTTTTGTAGGTAGTATCAATATCAGATTTTTCAACTCCCAAAATATCGGCCATTTTTTGAATCACCCCTTGTGAAGGCGTGATTCGCATATTAAGGTAATCTGATAAAGTAGAAGGAACTATCCCGATTTTAGAAGCGAAATCTTTCTGCTTTATACCGCTCATCTGAAGATACTTTTTAATATTAGCTGCGATAATAGCGCGATGTTCTTGAGTATCCATGTATTTATTATAGCGTTAAACACAAACGCAATCAAGAAAAATAGTGCGGGTTTGCCTTGATTATTCATTTATAACGTATTATAATTAAAATAATTGTGTTCATTTATGTTCAAATTAAGAAATGAGGTTTTTATGCAACAGAATTCTTTAAAAGGTTGGAGAGAAAAAGAAGGATTGTCAAAGGAATTACTTGCAAGTAAATTGAATTTGACTGTCAGTGAGCTTGATGATTTAGAGAAAGATTCTTCTCGGATCTCTAAAAAAAAGTTAGAAAGAATTCTCGCATTATTTAATATTACCTATGATGAAATTATTCTAGGTAAGACAGAAAATCATTAAAATTCACACGAGGAAAATACGTTTATAACGTATTAAGTTTCTGATAATTAAAGAGATGTTTTTGAAATTGTAGGAAAGAAGTGTCAAAGGAGAGAAAAGTACACGTGAAGAACAGCAAAATAAAAGCCCAGTATTTGTCGAAGAAATTTGAGATGCTGCCGGTGAAAGATACACGGAATAAGGCAAAATCTTTAATAGGAGCAAATGAAAAAAGTCAGAAAGATTTTTGGGCTTTACGTAATGTAAGCTTTGAAATACATGAAGGGGAGTGTGTCGGAGTCATTGGGCTGAATGGTGCAGGAAAATCAACACTTTCTAATATCATTAGCGGTCAAATTGCGCAAACTACAGGACAAGTTGAAATTAATGGTGACGTTTCGATTATTGCAGCTAATGCAGGCATGCAAAACAATCTTTCTGGACGTGAAAATATCCGTCTGAAGGGATTAATGGTCGGTATGAAAAATAAGGAAATAAAAGCCAAGATGCAGGATATTATTGATTTTTCTGAACTTGGACCTTTTATTGACCAACCCGTTAAAACGTATTCCTCAGGTATGAAGGCAAAACTGGGCTTTTCTATCATGGTACATCAAGATCCTGACATTATGATTATTGATGAGGGGCTTTCTGTTGGTGATAAAACCTTTGTTGACAAATCGAAAAAGAAAATGTTTGAGTTCCGGGACCAAGGGAAAACAATCTTGATGGTTTCACATGATATGCGCACGGTTAAAGAGTGGAGTGATCGCGTTATTTGGCTGAATTACGGAGAAGTCAAGGCATATGGAAGGCCAGAGGAAGTTATACCAGAGTATGAAAAGTTTGTTCGTTGGTTTAAATCCTTATCAAAAAAAGAACAAGAAGCTTATAAGCAAGAACAACGTCAAGCCCAATTTGACTACTCTGTTGAGGAGTTAAAAAAAGAAATTATCAGTCAAAGTTCTTCGAAAAGTCGACGTGTTAATCGTGAAGTGACTCAAAGTTTGAAAAGGAAGAAAGACAATCACAAACTATCTTTCTTCTCAAAAATAGTAGTGGCACTTTGTATGATGGTTTTTCTCTGGATTACTCTCGTCTCTTTGAGTAACACGACATTGAAAAAATCAGTCCAACACCCCGTAAAATTTTTCTCACAAAATCTTTTTAAACCGAAGGTTGTATCTAGTAAAAATAAACAAAGAAACAAAACAACAGTGAGTTCTACAGATGCTTCTTCAAGCTTAGAAAACGAAGATGTTACTTCTCAATCTACTCCAGAACCAAGCACAAGTGAAACTGTTGCAAGTACAAGCGAAGCAGACACAGCAACAAGTTCGTCAGAGGAAACTACATATGTGATTCAAGCGGGGGAATCGCTAGGAAGTATCGCTGAAAGTAAAGGCTTAACTGTGGATGCAATTCAAGCGGTTAATCCAGGAATTGACTTTGATGTTATCCGACCAGGTCAAACTATAAATTTACCAACAACAGCATCCGATGCAACCACAGAGCAACCAGATGAAGGGGTAATTCAATAATGAAAGATGCTATTCTTTACCTTAAAGAGCAGATTAAATATTTTCCTATAGCTATCAATTTATCAAAATACAGTACCAAAAGCACGTCGATGCAAAATAAGTTTGGACGCATATGGGAAATCTTGGATCCTCTAGTACAACTTGCCATCAACTATATTATTTTTGGTGTATTGATGAACCGTTCTGCTCCAGACGGTTTCCCCCCATTGTCTTGGATGTTTATTGGTATGGGCGTGTATTCTTTTATGCAGCATGTTATTGTAACTGGAGCAAAGAGTGTTTCTACACAATTTAAAACGACTGCTAAAATGAAATTCCCTGTAAGCATTATGCCTACAGCATCAATGTTTGGCTTTTTAACAGAATTATACATCATGGTGGGAATGGGATTAATTATTGCAATGTTTTCAGGCTATTATCCATCCATGTATTGGTTGCAATTATTATACTACTTCCCCATGTTGATTATTTTTTCCTTAGCAATGTCACTTTTATGTTCTTCAATCGAAGTTGTATTTCCTGATTTTAAATTTTTTTTGAATTATATCTTTAGATTTTTAATGTATGGATCAGGTGTCATTTTTTCATTGGATCATTTTAAAATTATTCCTCAATTTTTGATTCAATCGCAATTGATTAATCCTTTTTATTATCTAATAGAAGGGTTTAGGGATATAGCATTTGGGAGAGCATGGTTTTGGGAAAAAGGGATGTATAATGTGGGCTTTATTTTGTTACTAATAATTTTACTAATAATAGGGGCCAATATGCATATGAAGATTCGAGATAGAATTTCAGATTATTTATAAACTAAGGATTAGAAAAGAGTAAACGGTGGAAGTATTATTTATTAATAGCAAATTAGGTTATGATTACCAGATAGAAGACGAAGGTAAAGGGATATCAATTATTAGTAGTGAAGGTAATTTAAGTTATTTTAAATTTAGAGAATCTCCTTTCAGAGAAGGTCCTCTCTATAAAAATGAAAAAATAATAGCACAAGTTTCCTTTAACTCTACTCACTTTTTTTATGTTATTGAACAACAAAAACAATTAATATCTGTACAACAAAAAATTAGAGATAAAAATCACTTTTTTGATAGACACATTGAAATTTATGATAAACATCTTACAATAAATAAAACAGGTATTGCTTCAATGACGCTTTATATTCACGAAGGTAGAAAGCGATTATTAGGAAAGAGAGTGAACGGACTCCTTTCAAGGAAGCAGCAAAATGAATGGTATACAATGAAGCTTCCGATAAAAAATAAAAAAATCCTGGGTTCAATAAAATATAATAACAAAGCTATTTTTATTACTTACTATCCTAATAAAGAGAAGTTATCTATATCAAAAATATTTCTTGAAGAGATAGATGCAAGGTTTCAAAAGGTAACTATTAATAATAGATCAAATATTGAATTTATGTATGAAAACGAAAATTATAATTTTGATTTTAGAAAAGTTGAAAAAGACCATGGTATAAACGTAAGAGGCTCTAAAGCAAAGCTTCCAATAGGAATAGTTCTTAAGTTAAAAATCAATAAAACATGCTTCTATATATATTCCTATAAAGGAAAAAACTATTTAACCTGTTGTCCAAAGAAGGCTTATGGTATCAAATCAGATCTTAAGATATCTTTTGTGAAGGATACAGTTATTATATACGGAAAATATAGTAATACATATAGGAAGTCCACTGGAGAGTACGATTATATTTATATTAAAGGGAGTGATAAACCTATTTCCAGTTTTCGAAGATTATCTACTGGTAGAGGAAAAAGTTTTGCCTTTGCAAAAATACCAATAGAATTTTTAACAGATACAGAAGAAATTCATAGGGGACTTTATTTAGGAAATGAAGTAGAAAAACTATATCCCCTTTATATGAAGAATAATTTAAAAGAAGATTTTGAAGTTTTTGCACGGAAAAAAATTAATAGTAATGTCGTAATATTCAGAGGGAATGTGGGTGAAGGAACAAGTTGTACAATATTACCTTTTTCAGAAGAATATTCGCTTTCAAACATAATGAAACAAAATATTGCAAGTCTTACAAGAAAAAAAGGAGATAAAGCTCCGATAAATTTATATTTTGAAAAATTCTCAAAAAAAGCAGATGAATCCGCAATTAAGGTTTTTGATAAGGTCTTGGCAGAGGATACACTTTCGAAAAACTATTTTATATTAGATAAAAGAAGTAAAGACTTTCCAATGCTTAAAGAGAGATATGGCAACAAACTGGTAAAAAAATATTCTTTAAAGCACTACAGCTTGATATATAATGCTGACAACTTTATTAGCACAGAATTTTCAAATCACGTTATTAACGACAGAATATTTATCAATAAACTGAGAAGCAAAATTACAAAAACGCCCTTGATATTTTTGCAACATGGGATTATGTTTGCCAAACCAATTGAAAATCCCATGGCTGCTGGTTTTCATAAAAAGAACATAAAGATAAATTTAAAAAAAGTTGTTATTAGTTCGCAATTAGAGGCAAAAGAATTTTATAAAGTGGGGTATCAACCTGATGATCTTCTCCTAAGTGGGTTGGCGACTTTTGATTATCCAGTAATTAATAATCTAAAGTTTTACTCATATATGCCAACTTATAGATATTGGGAAGAACATTTAGTTTATGAAAATAGATTAGAAGAAACCAGTTATTATCGAGACATTATCTCAGTCATTAGAGCTTTTGAAGAAAATAATTTACTAGAAAAATTATTGATTGTACCACATAATAAATTTGCTGATTATATCGTGGATCATTTCCCCAATTATAAAGATAATATCTGTACGAATCCTTCAGAGGCGTTAACAGTTTCAAAAATATTTATATCCGACTATTCTAGTGCGATTTATGATGCTATCAATCGGGGTGCTTATCCTATTTTTTGGTGGAAAGAAAAGGATATGCTGATAGAGAAGTATCAGGCACAGCCATCCTTAAATGAAGATACAGCTCCAGGTCCAATAGCCTACACTGAACAAGAACTTATTGAAACAGTACTTAATGCAGAGAGAAGAGGGTTTCAATTGGAAGAAGGTTTCATAGATAAATATAAAAAAATAAATAATTTTTCTGATAATAAGAATACAGAACGAATTGTAGATTACTTAAAAACAGAAAAAATTATTTAAGATTTGGAGGGAAATCATGTCTGGTAAATATGTAGATAATGGCACAGATAAATTAATAATAGTGTTTCAATCGGCTGGAAGAGTTCCACAAGAAGCTATAACATCTTATCTCAATAAAGAGGTAACAGATGAGGAAATTGGGCGTTACCATGAGAAATATAATTGGTTTAATTGGCCTAAAAAAATAGAAGAGGCAGATTTCTATTATATTGAAGACCACTATTCTGGCATATATGGCTGGTACATCAGTGATTTTGGAAAAAATATTATCGATGATATACAGGAAGAAATCAAAAGTATTGTAAGTAAGAAAAATTATCAGATGGTAATATCTTTTGGAAGTAGTAAAGGAGGGACAGGAGCTTTAATTCATGGTTTATTAAGTCCTTATATAGGTAAAATTTTTAGCTTGGTCCCACAAATAAATGTTACAGAATATATTAATAAACATCTTTCAATGCTTAAACCACTCATTTATGCAGAAAATCAAGACAATATAAATGAGAGTACTATGAATGATATCAATAATTTTATCTATCCTCTAAATATAACACGAAAGAAAACAATTTTCTTTTATACTGGTGTGGCAGATGAACAATTTAAAGAAACAAAACTATTTTCAGAAAAAATAGTTAATTGTGGCGTTTCATCTACTCTAATAATTAATGTTGAAAAGAAAAAGCACTCACCAATGGTAATGGATAATGTGGAATTCATTGAAAATTTATTAAAAAACATTCTTTCCAGTAAACGAACAAAAGATAAAAATCTTTTTGAGTTGGAGCCTAAGACATTTTTATATTTAGGAAAGTAGAAAACAATAAAGAATAAGGAGAAAAAATGAAAAAAATAATGCTAGTATTTGGTACAAGACCAGAAGCAATTAAGATGTGTCCTTTGGTTAATGAGCTAAAAAGTCGTCCTAATTTTGATGTTAAAGTCTGTGTGACAGGGCAACATAGGGAGATGTTAGATCAAGTTTTACACGTTTTTGATATAAAACCAGATTATGATTTGGAGATAATGAAAAATAATCAAACTTTATTTGATGTAACTTCAGCTATTTTAATGAAAATAAAACCAATCTTAGAAGAGGAAAAACCGGATGTATTATTGGTACATGGTGACACAACCAGTACATTTGCTGCATCTTTAGCTTGCTTTTATCTCCAAATTCCAGTTGGCCATGTAGAAGCTGGTTTACGAACTTACGATATTTATTCTCCATTTCCAGAAGAGTTTAATCGCCAAGCTGTAGGTTTAACCGCGAAATTCCATTTTGCGCCTACAGAGATTTCTAGGCAAAATCTACTTAGAGAAGGAAAAAATACTTCTGATATTTATGTGACCGGAAATACAGCTATTGATGCCCTAGCCACAACAGTAATTAAAGATTATAAACACCAACAATTAGAATGGGTAGAAAATAGTCGCTTAATAATGATTACAGCACATCGTAGAGAAAATTTGGGAAAACCAATGGAACAAATGTTCCGAGCAATTCGTCGTATTGTTGAAGAACATGGTGATGTAAAAGTCATTTATCCAATTCATCTAAATCCCAAAGTTAGAGATACTGCTAAAAATATTTTAGGAGATAATGATAGAATTCGTTTGATTGAACCCTTAGAGGTTATTGATTTTCATAATTTTCTTGCGAGAAGTTATATGATTTTGACTGATAGTGGTGGAATTCAAGAAGAGGCACCATCCTTGGGCAAACCGGTTTTAGTAATGCGTGATACTACTGAACGTCCTGAAGGAATTAAAGCAGGTACTTTAAAACTTGTAGGTACTGAAGAAGAAACTATTTATAAAGAGTTTAAAACTTTGCTTGAAGATAGAAATGAGTATGAAAAGATGAGTCATGCAAGTAATCCTTATGGAGATGGTAATGCCTCGAAAAATATTGCTGATATTTTAACTCAAAACTTGTAAGAGATATTTTAAAGTAGAGGAAATAATATATATTTATTAATGACTAAAATAACAGTAAAAACTATTAAAGTTTTAAAAACACAAGTTAAAATCAAGGTTAAAGTACCCAAAGAACTAAGAAAAACTTTATTATATGTGAAGTCTCGAAAAGATGAACAACATTCGTTTACTGTATCAGCAAGTTCCTTAACGAATACAGAAGTAGTTTTTCTGTTACCGCTTAAAGCAATATCTCCTTTTAGTCTCTATTATGATCTTTACTTAGAATACCAAAATGAAAATGGAGAGCAACACTATCAGAGAATCTGTAATCATTCGAGATTACAACGTCGAGCTATAAATTGGTTACATTTGAAATATCAAACAGTAATATATGTTAGAAAAAAATATTTAATCACAGCATATTTTGCAGTTGGAGGATATTTAGCTTTACAGGTGCGAGAAACTGATGAATATGATGCAATTAGGTACAAATTAAAAGAAGTAGTTGCTTTGCTTTTAGTGCCCTTTGTTTACTGGTATTATAAGGATTCAAAGCTTATATACGAAAAATTCTCTAATTACGCGCGTGATAATTCTTTCTATTATTTTACTTATATGCAAAATAAAGAAAAAAATAAACTGTTCTATGTTATAAAAAAAGACTCACCTGACATACTAAATTTGTCTCCATTCAGAAAAAATATAGTTTATTTTATGAGTGTTAAACACATTCTTTTGATTATTGTTTCAAAATATTTTATTGCTTCAGAGTCTAAAGGACATGCTTATGCATGGAGACACAATCAAAGTATTGCACGCTTTTTCTTGAATAAAAAGCCATTTGTGTTTTTACAACATGGCGTTTTAGGCTTAAAGAAAGTGGATCGAACTTTCTTCGCTAATAATAAACTAAATCATGCAGATTTATTTATTACCAGTTCATTTGTTGAAAAGAATATAGTTTTAGATTATTTGGGTTACGATGAAAAACAAGTTGTAGTTACAGGTTTAGCACGCTGGGACAATGGAAAACCAATAAAGAAGCAAAAAAAAATATTCCTTATGCCCACGTGGCGTACACACTTAGAACTTTTATCACATGAACAATTTTTGAAAAGCAATTTTTATAAAGAGTATTATAATTTAATTCATTCTAAGATTTTAGAAGATATTTTATGTACATATGATTATTCCTTACATTTTATGATGCATCCAAAATTCATTGAATTCGAAAAGTATTTTACATCAAGTAGTGATCATATAAAAGTGTTATATCAAGAGGAACATTCACTAGATGAGGAATTACGATCAAGTGAATTAGTTATCACAGACTATAGTAGTATTATGTGGGATTCGCTTTATTATAATATTCCAATACTTTTATTCCAATTTGACCAAAAGGAGTATTTAAAACTTCAAGGAAGTTATCTAAATATGGAGAAAGATTTATCAAAAATAGTTGTACTTGATACAGGTAGTTTATTACAAAAAATAAAAGATTTTATTGTTAAGAATGTTACACCAGAAATAATGAGCTACCATATGAAATACTTTACTTTTTATGACGCTGAAAATTCGAAAAGAATTGATGAAGCAGTGAGAAGTTGGGAAGAGGAATTTCAATTTATACCTCTTTTTAAAAAAATATTAAGACGGAAATCAAAATAATGGTAGGTAAAGAAATGAACAAAGAAAAACGCATCCTCGTCGCAGGCACCTTTGACATTCTCCACGAAAGCCATGTAGACATGTTACGCAATGCCAAGAACCTTGGCGATAAGCTTATCGTCATGCTTTCGACAGATGAATTCAATGCCCAAAAAGGGAAAAAAGCTTATCAAGAATATGCAACCCGTAAGTATATTTTGGAGTCTATCCGTTATGTGGATCTTGTGGTGCCTGAGCAATCTTGGGAGGACAAAGCACTCTATATCGATATGTTTGAGGTGGATATTTTTGTTATGGGTGATGATTGGAAAGGGAAATTTGACTTCTTGAAGGAGCAATTTCCTGAGTTGAAAATCATGTATTTCCCTCGTGGTAAAACTTCATCTTCAAGTATCAAACAAGATTTAGGGAAGATGTATATTTCTAATATTAAAGAATAAATGAACGATATAAAAAAGATTCTCTCAAAGTTAGGATTGGTTATTAATCCGCTTAAATTAATAAAACTATTGAAACAAGTTGATTATTTATTCCAGCATCACCAAAATAATTACCCTAATGATCGCAAGGCAACCGACTTATATTTGAAAATTGATAGTAGCATATATACTTTTCAAGGAAAGAAGTTTTCTAAAGTAGAAAAACTACCTGAGGTGTGCAGTTTAATAACTTTAAGTGAGGAGACTGTAGCTAAAAGCTTAACACTTTTAGGAAAAACTGAGTCAACAGATATCAATGCTTTATTAAAAGCTTTAAGTAAAGTAAGAAATACAGATACTTTTCAAAAAGTTATTAATGAAATTTCAGAAGATTTTTCTACAAATTTATCAATGAATCGGTTCGTTAAAATAGTAGGGAAAAATTTATTTAGAGTGCAATGAAAGGGACAATATTGATTATATTAGCGAGACTAAGATTATTTTTTATAAGAACAATAATGTACCCCTTTCTGTTTATTTTAGGAGTAGTTTTTAAGACAAATTCAAAGATTGTTTTGTTTACCTCATTTAATGGGAAATCCTACTCGGATAATCCACGTTATCTGTTTGAATACATGAGAGATTCGGAACAATTTTCTGATTATCAACTCATCTGGGCTTTCCAAAAAAAACAAGTCATAGCAGGAGCGAAAACGGTAACATTTAACTCACTTCAATATTATTACTATCTTTCTAAAGCCAAATATTGGATCTTCAACTCCAAAATGGCACCTTATTATTATAAGAAGTCAGACCAAGTTTACTTACAAACTTGGCATGGCGTTCCCTTGAAGCGATTAGGGCATGACATCATAGATAATGGTTCAACTTATTATCGAAGCAAACAAAGCTACAAACAGATGGTAAAGTCCTATGATAAGGACCGGAGGCATTGGGATTATCTTATCGCTTCTAGTCCCTTCTCGGCTCAGGTATTTGAAACAGCATTCGCTTTTCCGCAGCCAAAAATGCTCCATATTGGTTACCCGCGTGTTGATTGTTTGGTGTATCCAGATTCTGCTAGGATTACGGAATTAAAGAAGAAGTATCATTTGCCAACAAATAAAAAAATAATTCTTTATGCACCAACATGGCGAGATAATGCTTATAGTAATACGGGCTACACCTTTGAATTAAAGGTCGATTTTTACAAATGGAAAAGGGCGCTTGGAGAAGGCTACATTGTTTTGTTTAAACCGCATTACTTGATTTGTAGCACTTACCATATCCCTCGTGATTTAAAGAATTTTGTGTTTTTCATGGATCCAAATCAGGATATTAACGAGGCTTACTTGGTGAGTGATGCCCTGATTACAGACTATTCAAGTGTGTTCTTTGATTATGCACAACTTGGAAGACCGATTTACTTTTATATGTACGATCTTGAACATTATGCTGAAGAATTACGAGGTTTTTATCTCAAAGTCCCTGAAGATTTACCTAATGATGTCGTAAAAACAGAAGAAGAGCTTCTAAAAATGATTAAAGATGATTGTTTTGACTACCAAAGGCTGCGCGCTTTTAACGAGAGATTTAATCCGTGGAATGATGGCAGTGCTTGTGAAAAAATTGTAAGTGAGGTTTTTAGTGAAACTTAAATCTATCGTGTTGACCGTCATTTTGGCACTCTTCTATCCTTTTACTTTTCTTTTTCGTGTGCATCAGAACCGGATCACTTTCATTTCGCTTGAGCATGATAACTTATCCAAGGATTTCAAAATTCTACATGATGAGTTAAGCGCAAAGCAAGAATACGAGATAAAAACTCTACTTTTCAAGTTCCAGCCCACTTTCCTAGGTCAACTCCAGTATGGACTGGCTTGTATCCGTCAACTTTTCGTCCTTCAAAGTTCAAAACTGGTGATCATTGACTATAACAACTTTGTCATTTCCAAGTTTCCCCATCGTAAAGAAGTCAAAGTCCTAGAGATTTGGCACGCCACTGCAGCTCTAAAAAACTTTGGCAACTGTGTCCAAAGGGATTACGAAATTAAAAACTACGATTATGCTATCGCCAACTCCGACTTTTACAAAGGAGTATATGCCCAAGCTTTCAATCTTCCTGAAGAAAATGTCCTTGTTACAGGTATTCCTAACAATGACAAAATCTTCGATGCCCATTTTGTTCAAGACACAAAAGTACGACTTCTTGAAAAGTATCCTATTTTGGCCAATAAAAAAGTCATTACTTATGCCCCAACATTTCGTGGACGGATCAGTACATATTTTAAAGAAGCCAAGATTGATTTGGCGCGCGTGCACAAAGCCTTGGGTGAAAATTATGTCATTATCTACAAGGTGCATCCACTTATCTCGGGTTCGGCTTATGAGAATAATCCTCATGTCCTTTTCATCAAAGAAGAACCCATCTCCTCGATTTTCTGCGTCACGGATGTTTTGATAACCGATTATTCGGCTATTGCAGTGGATTGGATGGTCTTTGATAAACCTATCATCGCTTATGTGCCCGACTTTAAAAGCTATTCTAAAAAACCAGGTTTAACAATCGATTACTTGCAAGAATTTCCAGGAGCGGTTACTTTTAATGAAAGTGAACTTATCCAAGCGCTCCAGACAACGGATAGCACATCCTACCAAAAGGAAAGAGCTCTCTTTTTCAAGAAAACCTACAACTATTGTGATGGCAAAGCGACAGAACGTGTGCTTAAGGTGATTGAAGACCTTATGACTGAAAAAACAGTAGAGAAAAATATGGCGAGAGTAGAGATATGAAAATGAAGAAAAAAAGAAAGATGTCAGGTTGGTTTATTAGCTTTGTCCTTCTACTAATTGTAGGCTGGTCTGTATTTATAATTATGGCTCCTAAAAAACAAGAAGAACCACAGGGTCAAGCTCAAAGTGTACAACATACCGATCAAGAGTCAGGTTATATTGCCTCCAACAGTTCGAAAGAAGCAGTCAAGTCTTCTGAAAGTATTGTCAAAGATACAGGAGAAGCCCGCACGATAAAACTAAAGTCGAAAGAGGAGGGCGAGAAGTTTACTGATCTTTCGTCGGGCAGTTTTAAAATCTATAAAGCCAATAATGTCGAAGTATTAAAAACGGCAACTTCGGTTGATGCTCCAGCTTTTACCTTGCAAGAAATTATGCAAAAATACCCCGAGGCCTTAATCATGAATGCTTCTGGATTTAATATGAGCACTATGCACATCACAGGGTTTCAGATGAATAATGGAAAACTTTTTAAGGATTGGGGTTCAGATAAAAGAGCTAACAATGCCTTTGTTATCAATAACGACGGCAGCAGTCAAATCTATGACTCTTCTGTACCCGCCTCAACAATCATTGGAAATGGTGGGCAAATGAGTTTCAGTTTTGGTTCGGTGTTAATCCGTGATGGTGAAATTCAAAAAAATGATGGTTCAGTGAATTGGATGATTCACTCTTTTATAGCAAATGACGCGCAGAATAACCTTTACCTTATTATTTCGGATACAAGTACAGGATATGATCAGATTATGAATAAGTTTAAGGAATTGAATTTAAAAAATGCAGTGGTTCTGGACGGCGGCGGATCAAGTCAAATGGCATTCAAGGGCGAAGTAATATACCCGAGTCAGGATCAACGCTCAGTTAATGATTTTATCATTCTTAAATAAGGAGAGGGTTATGGAAAAAGAAACGTATAGACGGTCAGGTGGAAAGAAAGTTACTCAAAAAAAGGGAAAGTTTCCTAAAGTTATCGGCATCACTTTACTAGTCTTGATACTTGTTTTTACTGGCTTAGGGGTATTCTTCTATCAAAGTTCTAAAACAGCCATCAATAAGGCTAATACTCTGCATCTGGCCGAAGCACGTCCGGTAAACTTAAAGAAAGGAGAAACATTTACGACTTTAATTCTAGGGACTGCTCATGTAGATAAGGAGAAAGTTCTTATAACATCCAGCCTTACTTCTACAAATGCAAAGCTCAAAAAGACAAGTCTCATCAATGTTCAACCTCTTTTAGTTTTTCCAGATCAAACAACGCTCTATCAAAGTTATACTCAAGGCGGAGCAGCAGCAGTAAGCAAGAAGTTTAATGAGACCTTTGGTACAGAAACTAATAAAGTAGTGGAAATTAACTTTGACAACATAGGGAAACTGGTCGAGGCTAGTGGAGGAATCGTTGTGCAAAATACAACAGCTTTTGTATCTAAGGGGCTCAAATTTGAGCAAGGTTCTGTCCAGTTAAAAACAGCAGATGAAGTTGCAGCTTACCTCAGCTTGCTTAACGCTAACGATCAGAAAGGCTATACAGAAAGACTACAAGATGTGGCTATTGCTACATTTGAGAATTTGAAAAAGCCTTCTGTTCTGGCGCGACACTCTTTAGCAATTTTGAAAATTTTCCCTGAGGTCATCCATACGAACATCAGCTTCTCAGAGTTTATGAATATAGCCACACACTATAATAAGGCGCTTAAGGTAAGTAAAATAAATGTTCATGCAACTAAAATTCCAGGAAGCAAGGCCCAACGTGTTACTCAAGAAACGTTAGATAAGGTCAAAAATAAGTTTGAAAATACCTTAAAATAATAAGTAAAATAAAGACGACATCTCGTCGTTTTTATTTATAGTTTCATGAATAAAAAATTGGGTGAAAAGTGAACTTTCCTATTGACAAGGAAATAAATTAGCGTTATAATGTGTATATACCAATTTGAAAAAGGAGACTCTCTCATGAAAGTTATCACAGTAAAAAACCAACTTGAAGGCGCAAAAATCGGCTTTGACTTGCTCAAAGAAGCAATGGACAATGGAGCAAAAACACTTGGACTTGCTACAGGTTCAACTCCAGTAGAATTTTACAACCAAATCGTTAAATCAGATCTTGATTTTTCAGATATGACTTCAGTAAACTTGGACGAGTATGTTGGACTGGACGGTTCTGATGAGCAATCTTACCGTTACTTTATGAGCAAACACCTTTTCAATGAAAAACCATTTAAAGAAAACTTCTTGCCAAATGGTAAAGCAGCAGATTTGGAAGCAGAAACAAAAGCTTATGACCAAATCATCGCTGAACATCCAATTGATTTCCAAATTCTTGGAATTGGCCAAAACGGGCACATCGGTTTCAACGAACCTGGAACTTCATTTGAAGAAACAACACACGTTGTCGATCTCCAAGAAAGCACAATTAAAGCAAATGCACGTTTCTTTGAAAACGAAGAAGATGTGCCACGTCAAGCGATTTCTATGGGTATCGCTTCAATCATGGCAGCTAAATCAATCGTATTGATGGCTTATGGTGAATCAAAAGCAGAAGCAATTAAAGGAATGGTTGAAGGTGAAATCACTGAAGATATGCCAGCATCTATCTTGCAAAAGCATGCTGATGTTGTTGTTATCGCAGATGAAGCAGCGGCAGCCTTGTTGAGCAAATAATATAAATAAAAAAGGTCCAGAATTCTGGATCCTTTTTTATTTAAAAACACGTGTAGCTTCGACAGCTTTTTTCCAACCTTGATGAAGCAATTGACGGCGTTTACTATCCATTTGAGGCTGGAAGCTTTGCCCTTCTGAATAAGAACTTTTTATTTCCTCAATGTCTTTCCAAAAACCAACCGCTAAACCGGCCAAGAAGGCAGCACCAAGAGCTGTAGTTTCAAGATCCTTGGCTTTTTGCACGGGAATATTGAGGATATCCGCTTGGAACTGCATTAAATAGCTATTATTAGCTGCACCTCCGTCCACTTTCAGCAATGGAATATCAATTCCGGAATCTTCTTGCATCGCATCAATAATATCTTTAACTTGATAAGCAATACCTTGCAAGGTAGCTTTGATAATATCGTTATTGCTGGTTCCTCGTGTAATGCCAAAAATAGCCCCACGAGCATCCTGATCCCAATAGGGAGCACCTAAACCTACAAAAGCAGGGACAACATAGACTTCGTCATTATTGGTAGAAGCTAAGGCTGCTGCTTCAGATTCTTTACTGTTGTCAATCATCTTTAGACTATCACGGAGCCATTGCACAGAAGAACCAGCAACAAAGACGGAGCCTTCAAGAGCGTAGGTAACTTGACCATTGATACTGTAACCAATCGTGGTTAAAAGATCATTGGACAGTTGTGCCTCTTGTCCTGTATTCATGACGATGAAGGCGCCAGTACCATAAGTACTTTTAATCATTCCAGCTTCAAAAGCCATTTGGCCAAATAAGGCTGCCTGTTGATCTCCAGCCATCCCCGCAATAGCTATTTCCGAGCCAAAGAAATGATAGGGTTTTGTCGTGCCGTAACATTCAGAATTAGAGACGGGCTTAGGAAGCATCACTGCAGGAATATTCAAGAGGTCGAGAATATCTTGATCCCATTGGAGGTTATGGATGTTAAAAAGCATGGTCCGGCTTGCATTAGAATAGTCTGTTACATGTGTTTCACCATCGGTTAGCTTCCAGACTAACCAACTGTCAATAGTACCAAAGAGCAGCTCACCACGTTCAGCGCGTTCCTGCGCGCCGTCAACCTTATCTAAAATCCAACGTATTTTAGTGGCTGAAAAGTAAGAGTCAATGACGAGACCGGTTTTTTGGTGAATGCGTTCAGAATGGCCATCTTTTTTCAAATGATCAGCTATAGCTGCCGATTGTCTGGACTGCCAGACGATTGCATTATAAATGGGCATGCCTGTTTTTTTATCCCAGACAACGGTGGTTTCACGTTGATTGGTAATACCAATCGCGCCGACTTCTGCAGGTTTGATTCCTGATTGGATAAGGGCTTCAGAGACAACAGATTGTACCGAATTCCAAATCTCGTTGGCGTCATGTTCAACCCAGCCAGCTTGAGGAAAATGTTGCTGTAACTCTTTTTGTGAGCTTCCGACGTGTTGACCTTGTTTGTTAAAAATAATTGCGCGTGAACTTGTTGTCCCTTGGTCAATTGACATAATGTATTTTGCTTGCATATAAAGCTCCTTGTATACTTCTCTTTATCTTCATTATATCAGAAGTAGGAGAAGGGAGAAAACTATATCAGCACTATAAAACGGAAGTACTTCCAAACAAAGATTATGATTTTATATTTACACCTAAAACGGTCAAGTGCCCGTTAGAAATTAATTTAACGATAAGGTGCGCAAAATCACTCGCTTTCATGGTACTTGAAGAAGAAACCCACCATTTAAGTGTGCCTGCTAAGATAGAAGTAATATAGCTGATGACAAAATCACTCGGCACTAATACATCGTGCTCACGAATTTCCAGCTTATCAAAAAGCTCGGTATAGCGTTCGGTTAATATTTCGATAAAGCGATTAATAATCGTTTGGTCCTGTGATTTATCAATCACAATCTGGGCCACTTCTGGATTTTGACGTACAAAGTCGTAGAAGCGCGCCAACATCTCTTCAATATCATTCACATAAACATCAGTGCCATCCACCGGATTCTGTTCATCTAAAATTTTAATAAAATCCATGATAAAAGTATCAATCAAACTGTCATAAAGATCTTGCTTGTCGGCATAGTGTGCATAAAAAGTTGCACGATTAATCATTGCAACATCCGCAATTTCTTGAATAGAAATTTTTTCAAATTTTTTATTTCTTAATAAAGAAAAGAAAGCTTGTGTAATCATTTTTCGTGTTCTTAAGACACGTAAATCATTTATTTTTGCCATATTAAGACATTTCTCCTTTACTTGTAGGTTAAACAACAGAACAGTAGTATATGTTGTTTATTATAATCCTTTATGAGAAATTCTACCGATATAAGCTATGTAAAATACTTTTGTCATAAACGACATGCAACATCTAAATGTCGTTTAAATGACATTAACTTGTAACTTGATGGTTGAAAAATGAGGAATAAATGATAAAATAGACAATAAATAAGATAAGCAACAGCCTGTCATGTCAAATAGAGAAGGAAAATTACTATGAAAAATTATAAGGCTGGGATTGATGTCGGCTCTACTACAGTAAAACTCGTTGTTTTTGATGAGGAGTATCAGCTCATTTTTAGTCGGTACGAGCGCCATTTTTCAGATGTAAAAGCTGCAACAATAAAGGTATTAAAAGAATTGTTGGAAGAGAGAGGTGAGTGTTCACTTACCTTGGCAATTACAGGCTCTGGGGGGATGGGTCTTGCAGATGTGATTGATGTCCCTTTTATACAAGAAGTTATCGCAAGCTCAATTACAATCGAGAAATTTATTCCGGAAACAGATGTCATGATTGAACTTGGTGGGGAAGATGCCAAGATGACTTTTTTTGACGCAGGGACCCAAGAGCTCCGGATGAATGGAACTTGTGCTGGTGGAACTGGGGCTTTTATTGACCAGATGGCGGCTTTACTTAAAGTAGATGCCGCAGGTGTCAATACATTAGCGAAAGACTATGAGAAAATATATCCCATTGCTAGCCGTTGTGGTGTGTTTGCCAAAACAGATGTTCAGCCTCTTCTCAATGAAGGTGTGCGTAAAGAAGATATAGCTGCTTCAATCTTTCAAGCCGTAGTGAATCAAACGATTGCCGGGTTAGCTTCAGGTCGTAAGATTACGGGGAAAATTGCTTTTCTCGGAGGACCGCTTTATTTCATGAGCGAATTGCGCAAGCGTTTTATTGAAACTTTGGATATCGCAGAAGAGGATGTTATTTTTCCCGAAAATCCTCAACTTTTTGTGGCAATGGGTGCTGCTCTAGCTGAGGAAACAAGAACACGCACGATTCGTACTTTAATTGACAATTTAGAAAATGACGATAGTGACAGCTTGATTCCGCAGGATACGTTGGAGCGCCTTTTTGAAAATGAACAAGAATTAACAGATTTTCGAGCACGGCATGCTAAGGCAAAAGCAAGCTATAAAAAGCTCTCTGAACATCAAGGGGCAGCCTTTTTAGGAATTGATGCAGGATCAACCACAACGAAAATTGTGCTCATTGATGGCGAGGGACATATACTTTTTGATCATTATGGTTCAAATAATGGCGAACCTTTGGAGTCGGTCATTGCCGTCTTAAAGGAGGTCTATCGTTTATTGCCACAAGATGTCTATATTGCCAAATCTACAGTAACCGGCTATGGGGAACACCTGATTAAAGCTGCACTCCGCGTCGATTACGGAGAAGTTGAGACAATGGCGCACTATAAGGCCGCAGATTATTTTAATCCTGGTGTTGACTTTATTTTAGATATTGGTGGCCAAGATATGAAAGCTATGCGTATCACTGATGGTGCCTTAAGTTCAATATCTTTAAATGAGGCTTGTTCTTCTGGATGTGGTTCTTTCATTGAAACTTTCGCCCATTCTTTGAAATATGATGTGCGTGACTTTGCCGAAATTGCATTATTAGCAACACACCCTGTAAATCTTGGCTCACGTTGTACAGTCTTTATGAATTCGAAAGTGAAACAGGTTCAAAAAGAAGGTGCGACTGTAGGCGATATCTCTGCTGGTTTAAGTTATTCTGTCATCAAAAACGCACTTTATAAAGTAATCAAAGTCAAACGTCCTGAAGAATTAGGAACAAAGATTGTCGTTCAAGGGGGGACTTTCTATAATGAAGCTGTACTTCGCGCTTTTGAAAAAATCTCCGAACGTGAAGTTGTTCGTCCCTCTATAGCGGGTCTTATGGGTGCTTATGGCTGTGCTTTAATTGCACTAGAAAATGAAGAGTCTGGGCAAAAATCAGGGATTCTGAACTTGCACGATTTGGAAGCTTTCAGTACACAAAAAGAATTTATGGTTTGTGGTCTTTGCGAAAATCAGTGTAAAATGACGCTGACGGTTTTTAACGACGGCAGTAAGTTTGTTACAGGAAACCGCTGTGAACGAGGCGCAGAAAAAGCAACGCAAGTAAAAGTTGATAAACGTGAGAAAAAGGTTAATCTTGTCGACTATAAATACAAGAAACTTTTCAAATACCGGAGCTTAACCAAGAAAAAACAGACCCGTGGAGAAATAGGGATTCCACGTGTCCTAAACATGTATGAAAATTATCCACTCTGGCATACCATGTTAACGGATCTAGGTTTCCGAGTAGTTTTATCTCCTAAGTCTGATAAAGAACTTTTTGAAAAAGGAATTGAAACAATTCCTTCTGATACAGTTTGTTATCCTGCCAAGCTTTCGCATGGACATATTATGTCCTTGATTCAAAAGGATATCCCTGCTATCTTTTATCCTTCAGTGCTTTATGAACAAAAAGAACAGGCCCAAGCAGAAAATAATTATAACTGCCCGATTGTTCAATCTTATCCCGAAGTGATTCGTAACAATATTGATGAAATTCGAGAGGGGAAAGTTAAATACCTTCATCCATTTATTAATCTGGCTGACCAGGATGGTGTCGCAGTAAATGTCCATAAAACTTTGCTTGGTCAAGGATTTAATGTGGAATTATCTGAAGTGAAAGCCGCGGTCTTCCACGGTTTTGAAGAGATGGAGAACTTCAAGCAAGATATCCGGGATAAGGCAGAAGAGTTGCTCATGAAGATTAATCTTAATAAGGAAAAGGCCATTGTTCTCTCGGGTCGTCCTTATCATTTAGATCCAGAGATTAATCATGGCATTGCCGACATTATTACACAAGAAGGTTTCCATGTCCTTACAGAGGACAGTATTGCGCATCTCGAAGAAGTTGCTGGCTTGCGTGTTGTCAATCAATGGGTTTACCACTCACGTCTCTATGCTGCGGCGCAAGTGGTGTGTAAAAATAAAAATCTGGAATTAGTACAATTGAACTCCTTTGGTTGTGGTTTGGATGCAGTGACAACGGACCAAGTGGAAGAAATTATGCGCAATCACAATAAACTCTATACGGTCCTTAAGATTGATGAAGGATCAAATATGGGAGCCGTGCGTATTCGTTTACGTTCTCTCAAAGCAGCAGTTTCAGAACGTCATCGACATGGTGTTGAAGAAAATATCCAAATCAAAGAAATTGTTGAAACACATCCGGTCTTTACAAAAGAAATGGCTAAAAAACACACGCTTCTTATGCCAATGTTGTCTCCGATTCACCAAGAAGGTTTGCTTGAAAATGCTTTTGCAGCCTCCGGTTATAACGTCGTTGTGTTGCCGGAAACACAAAGCTCGGTGAACAACGGACTAAAATTTGTGAATAACGATTCTTGCTATCCTGCAATTATAACGATTGGTCAACTCATTGAAGCTCTGCAATCTGGTGAATACGATGTGAACAATACATCCGTCATGATGACCCAAACAGGTGGTGGATGTCGTGCAACAAACTATATTCCTTTACTGCGCAAGGCGCTTGTTGATGCTGGCTTCCCCCAAGTTCCAGTGGTGAGCTTATCTATGGGTAATCAAGGAACAGAAAAAGGTTTCAAGTTTACGGTGCCACTTTTGACTCGTTTTATGCTTGCTGTACTTTATGGAGATTTGTTTGAGCGCGTGGTTTATCGGACACGCCCTTATGAAGCTGAAAAAGGTTCGGTCAATGCACTTCATGCAAAATGGTTGGTAAAAGCGCAACATAATGTTAAATCTGCTTCGATTTTTGAATTCAACAAGAATATGAAACAGATAATTAAGGATTTTGATAATATCGAACTTCTTGATATTCGAAAACCCCGTGTGGGCGTTGTTGGTGAAATTCTGGTTAAATACAGCAAAACTGCCAATAATGATGTTGTGAGCATTATTGAAGAAGAAGGTGCGGAAGCAGTAGTTCTCGATTTGATTGGCTTTATGAACTATTCTTTATACAACCAAATTTGGAAAACAGATGAGATTGGTTTTGCGAAGAAAAATAAATTGATGGCAAAAACGCTTCTCTCTATTATTAATATGCTGGAAAAACCGATGGATAAAGCTTTACGTGCTTCTGAACGCTTTGATGGTATTGAGTCTATTTATGAAATAGCGGCCAACACAGAAGGAATTGTTTCGGTGGGGAATCACACAGGGGAAGGGTGGTTCTTGACAGGAGAAATGATTGAGCTCTTGCAAAAAGATGTAAAAAATATTGTCTGTCTCCAGCCTTTTGGCTGTCTTCCCAACCATATTGTTGGTAAAGGAATGATGAAAGAATTACGTCGGCAATATCCTGGAGCAAACATTAGCCCAATTGATTATGATCCTGGTGTCTCTGCAGTCAACCAGCTTAATCGGATTCGTTTGATGATGGCAACAGCTAAAAAAGCAATGAAGGAAGAAGTAAAAGTTTAAAGTAAAACTAAAAGGAGCATTTTTATAAATGCTTTTTTTTGTACTCGATTTTAGTTGGAAATTTATATGCTTGACAATTCCATTTTCAAAAAGTATAATTCAATTCATATAAAAGTATAGTCTTTTATAACGATACATATATATTTAAGGAGAGTAATTATGCTTACAATGGGATTTATCGGATTTGGAAAATCAGCGAATCGTTATCACCTTCCTTATGTTATTCTGCGTGAAAACATCAAGGTTAAAACAATTTTTGATTTACATGTGAATGAGGAACTTGCAGCACCATATAGGGAAAAGGGAGTACATTTCACAACTGACTTAGAAGAAATGCTGAATGATGACGACATACAGCTTATCACAATTTGTACGCCAGCTCACACTCATTATGAGCTTGCTAAAAAAGTAATTGAAGCTGGAAAATCAGTAATAGTGGAAAAACCTTTTGTCGATACATTGGAACATGCCAAAGAGCTACTTGCCTTAGGGAAAGAAAAAGGCGTTATGGTGTCCCCTTATCAAAATAGACGTTTTGATGGGGATTATTTGGCAGTAAAACAGGTTATTGAGCAGGGCTTACTTGGAGATATTCTTGAGGTGGAAGCCCATATTGATTATTATCGTCCAGGATCAATAACAGAAGCAGGACCAAAAGAAACAGGTGCATTTTATGGTTTAGGTATTCACTCTATTGATAGACTCGTGGCACTTTTTGGACGTCCTGAAGCAGTGACTTATGATATTAGAAATAATGAAGTTGCAGAAGCAGTAGATAATTATTTTGATGTAGATTTGCACTATGGAAACCAATTAAAAGTTAAAGTAAAAACAAATCATCTGGTGGCACAAGATTATCCAAGATTTATCCTTCATGGAACAAAAGGTTCCTTTATTAAGTACGGTGAGGATCAACAAGAAAATGACTTGAAAGCTGGAATTATGCCTGAAGTACAAGCATTTGGAGAAGATAGCCCTATGAATTATGGTCTTGTTAAATATCAAAATGCAAATGGCGACTGGATTGAAAAACAAATAAAAACACCTGTTGGTGATTATGGTCGCTATTATGATGCTGCTTATGAAACCATTATTAATGGTGCTGAAAAACTAGTGAAAGATGAAGAAGTCATCACGAATATTGAGATTTTGGAAAATGGCTTTAACCACCCTTCACCTTCGGTTTACCGTTTAAGCATATTGGACGAGGAGAGATAACATCATGAAAAGAATTTCAGGATATGAAGCGTCTGATTTTACACGAGAGAGCACATCACAAGAATTCAAAGAAGCTATTTTAAAAGCAGAAGGACGTACAATACTCGTGGATCTAGCTGCAGAAACTGCCCCACTCTATCCAGAGGTTACCAATGGTGAAATGGCTGCAGCTTTTGGTGCAGATTTATTACTTTTGAAGGATTTTGATGTGCAAAAGATGAGCATTCCTGGTTTAGGAGAAATTAAGGACCTCTCAGAGTTACGGAAGTTAACAGGAACCGCTGTAGGTGTCAATTTGATTATCAAAGATACAGGACCTGAATATAAAAGAGTGACAGAAGCATCGATAAAGGAGCTTCTTCGTAAAAGGATAAATTTCTTATCACTAACTGCATATGTTACGCCTGAAGCAAGTCCGGAGCGCATTGTAGCGGATATTAAGAAGGTACGTCGTTTTTATGATGGTTTCTTAATGTTGAATCCCGTTGTGTCACATGGCTCAGATTTGCTTTGGGAGAATTTAAAAGCCTATATTGATGCTGGAGTTGATATGATTGACTTACCTGCTCCGGGGGCTGTGCCAGGCACCACAGAAGAACAAATCGCACGTTTAGCCTTTGCAGTTAAAAAAACAGGTACTTTGGTGGACTGTGTGGTTGGAACTTCTCAAGAAGGTGCGGATAAACGCACGATTCAAAGTTTAGCTTTGGCGGCTAAACGGGTGGGAGCAGATGTCTTTGAGCTGGGAGATGCAGGTGTAGCTGGAATGCCAGCTCCCGAAAATATTTTTCATGCTTCAATGACTATTCGAGGAAAACGTCATACTTATGTGAGGATGGCGCGCTCCGCAAATCGCTGATAAAGTAAAAATCATAAGTGACCTTCACTGGTGATTTTTACTTTATTTTCCTAAGATATTGTGTAATAATAATGAGAATGTCAGTTTATGAGGTCGATATATGAAAAAGAAACAGCCAAAGTATTTAGTAATTTATGAAGATGTTAAGGAAAAAATTTTGTCTGGTCACTATCCTATCAATTCCAGAATTGCAGATGGCAATGCTTTGGTGCAAGAGTATGATGCAAGCTTGATGACCGTGAAAAAGGCACTGGATATTCTTGTATCAGAGGGTTTTTTGATCCGCCGTCGAGGCTATGGCACGATAGTAAAAGATTGGACCAAGGGGAAAAAAGCGCATCTCTATGCAGTAGAGGGCTCTTCCAAACGTCATTCAGGGCAGATGGAATCTAAAGTTTTAACTTTCGAAGTCGAGCATCCAAATGCGGATATCGCTCATAAATTATCCATAGATGTAGAGGATTTCATATATCGTATTGAGCGGGTAAGGTATGTTAAAATGGTGCCGACGATTATTGAGTACACTTACATGCCAATTTCCATTATTCCACAATTGAAATATTCTCATCTCACGGGTTCCATTTACAAGTATATTTTGGAAGAACTTGGCCTTGTTATACAGAGTTCCTTTCTTAATGTCAAAGGTGTACGTCCCAATGCGTTAGAAAAACAGACCATGCATCTTACAGATACGGATTTTTTGATGCAAGTCGAGCAAGTTGCTAACCTTGATGATGGACGTATTTTTGAATATTCGATTGCCCGCCATTTACCTGATTCATTTAACTTTGAAACAGTAATCTTTAACAACTAAATACAGGACAAAACTTACTTTTAGGTTCCTAGGTTACTCAAAAGTAAGGACTGTCTAAGTAGGACAATCTGCTCTATAATGGTGAGAGCACAGCTCATGATGAAAGGATCAAATACATGGATTTAAAATTAACAAACAAACTTGCTTTGGTGACTGGATCAACCAAAGGCATTGGACGTGCGATTGCTGAGAGCCTTGCAGCCGAGGGTACGGATGTTATTATTAATGGCAGAACTGCGGATGTTGTGGATAAAGTGATTGAAGGACTTAAGAAAAAATATCCGAATAGAACGTTTTATCCAGCAGCCTATGATTTATCTAAGGAAAATGAACGGCAAGCTCTTTTTCAAGCCTTTCCAGCAGTTGATATTTTAGTCAATAATATGGCAATATTTAACGATGCAAAATTTGAAGAGATCGAATTGGGGGAATGGCGCCGTTACTTTGAGGTTAATTCAATTTCAGGGATTGCTTTAGCCCAATTTTATCTTCCTAAAATGAAAGCAAAAAATGCGAATGGGCGTATTATTTTTATTGCATCAGAAGCAGCGATTATGCCGAGCCCCGAAATGCCACATTATTCTATGACCAAAACGATGAATCTGTCTTTAGCGAAATCCTTGAGTCGTGAAACAGTAGGGACTACAGTAACGATTAATACGGTAATGCCAGGGTCAACATTAACAGAAGGTGTTGAGCATTTATTGGCTTCACTTTATCCAGAGCTAGAATCTGTTGAAGAAAGAAGTCGTGCCTTCATGTTGAACAATCGACCAACATCAACGATTCAACGTTTGATTCATCCTGAAGAAATTGGCAATTTTGTCGCTTATGTCGCCAGTCCTCTTGCGGGTGCCTTTTCTGGGGAAGCACTTCGGATGGATGGCGGGCTTGTTCCGACAATTTTTTAAACCAACAAAAAAACATTGGCCACGGCCAATGTTTTTTATTTACGATAAAGTCGTGTTGAATTTTTTAATTCAGCAAGGCTATAGGGCATAGGATCAGAGAAGGTTTGATCAACATGTGCGTCCAGACTTTCTGCGAACATTTCTTCATATTCTGGAATAGAAAGTTTTTTGCGGTTGTCTAAGAGCGCTTGGTGCTCTGACTTACGGAGATGGTGCTCAAAGCCTTCAACTAATTGACCAGAGAAAAATTCGGCAACTGTTCCAGACCCATAGCTGAAGAGTCCAATCTTATCGTTGGCTTTTAAGTTTTCAGCATTTTCCAAGAGAGAAATCAGGCTGAGATAAAGTGAGCCTGTATAAAGATTTCCGACACGACGATTATAGACAATTCCTTTTTCATACTGTGCCAGAAGATGTTCTTGAACTTCAGAACTTTCATTTTCAAGTTGAGGAAGAAGTGCTTTTTTCCCCATCTTCGTATAAGGAGTATGGAAAGCTAAGGCAGCAAAATCAGAGAAACCAAGGCCAGTACGACGTGCATACTCTTGCCAAACTTTAGCAAAAGACTCGATATAAGTGGCATTTGAAAATTGACCATCAACAGTTGGATAAGTGTCACCAAATGGACGCCAGAAGTCATAAATATCTTGGGTCAAGCTGACAGAGTCATCGTTGAGTGCTAAGATATGAGGGTCAGAGGCAATTAACATGGCTACGGCCCCAGCGCCTTGTGTTGGTTCTCCACCTGTGTTCAAGCCATATTTGGCAATATCAGTGGCGATAACGAGAACTTTACGCTCTGGATGGTGATAAACATGGTCTTTAGCCATTTGCAAACCCGCAGTTGTCGCATAACAGGCTTCTTTAAGTTCAATAGAACGCGCAAAAGGTTGAATGTCAAGTAAACCATGAACAACAACAGCAGAGGCTTTTGACTCATCAACAGAAGACTCTGTACCAACAATGACCATGTCAATTGCTTGCTTATCTTCTTCAGTCAGAATTTCAGCAGCTGCGTTGGTCGCAAAGGTGATGAGATCTTGGCTGATCGGATTGACGGCCATTTGGTCTTGTCCAATACCGATATGAAATTTAGCAGGATCAATGTCACGCGCAAGCGCTAAATCAGTCATATCTACATAAGTTTCAGGAACAAAAAAGGCAAGTTTGTCAATACCAATATTCATATATATCCTCCAGTTTATATGCTTTATTAATTTGTATGTTTAAGCTCCAATTTTAACATAAAAGAATAAAAATTGGAAAAAACTTTTGACTATTTGAAGGAGAAATGTGCTATACTTGGCTTATGAAAGAAATAGTAATTATCGATGCGCTTCGTACGCCTGTCGGAAAATATGATGGTGCTCTGTCAGATAAGACAGCTGCAGAACTGGGTGTTCATGTAGTTAAAAATCTACTTGAGCGCCATGAGGATATTAAAGATGACGTCAAACAAGTGATTTTTGGCAATGTACTACAGGCTGGTACAGGGCAAAATATTGCACGTCAGATCTCAATCAATAGTGGTCTATCTCACCATGTTCCAGCTTCAACGGTTAATGAAGTTTGTGGTTCAGGTATGAAGGCAGTGATTCTCGCTAAACAACTTTTACAACTTGAGGAAGCGGAAGTGGTGATTGCTGGGGGAACAGAGTCCATGTCTCAATCGCCAATTCTCCGTCACCGTAAATCTGGTGAAGAAGTGCTTTCAATGATGTCTGAGGGCTTAGTAGATGCGTTTAATGGCGAATCAATGGGCTTGATTGGTGAAACAATCGCCGAGCAATTTGAAATTAGTCGTGAAGAACAAGATCGCTTTGCTCAACATTCGCAAGAAAAAGCCCTAGCTGCACGTACAGCGGGTGCATTTGAAAAAGAAATTGTGCCATTTTCAGATTTAGCAGAAGATGAGACAATTCGTGCAAACTCTTCATTAGAAAAACTTTCTTCACTGCGTACTGCTTTCAGTGAGAACGGCAGTGTAACTGCAGGTAACTCATCACCCGTAAATGACGGTGCGTCCGCTTTGCTTTTAGCAAGCAATGACTATGCCGAAGCAAAAGATCTTCCAGTTTTGGCAAAATTATTAGCCAGTGAAGAAGTTGGGATTGATCCTGAAATTATGGGTGTTTCACCGATTAAGGCCATTCGTCAGTTGCTTGAACGTACAGATTTGGATATTGAAGATATTGATATATTCGAAATCAATGAAGCTTTTGCAGCTTCTAGTGTGGCTGTAAATCAAGAACTCAATATTCCAGAAGAAAAAGTGAATATTTATGGTGGTGCTATTGCTTTAGGGCATGCTATTGGTTCCTCAGGAGCACGTGTTCTGACTACTTTAGCTTATGCGCTTCAACGCGAAAATAAACGTTATGGTATTGCTAGCCTTTGTATTGGTGGTGGTCTTGGTTTGGCGGTCCTCTTGGAAAACCCTAATTTAGTTTAAGTAATGAAGATGAAGAAAAAATTTTACCAAATGAGTCCAGCAGAGCGGCTGGATTTTCTTGACTTAAAGTCAGAAACACGACAAATTTTAGAAGAAACAGTACTTGATGCAGCTTTAGCAGATAATCTCATCGAAAACCAGATCAGTGAATTCGAGCTACCAATGGGCTTGGCGCAAAACTTTGTCATTAATGGCAAAAAATACCTCGTCCCAATGGTAACCGAAGAACCTTCCGTGATTGCAGCTGCGAGTAATGGCGCAAAAATAGCTGGAGATTTTCAAACAGTGCTTTCGGAACGATTAATGCGAGGGCAGATTGTTTTTTACGATGTCGAGCAGGCAGTCCACCTCATGCAGATTATCGAAGAAAATCAAGCCGGCATTTTTCGTGCAGCAAAAGAAGCTTATCCTTCGATTTTTAAACGTGGTGGAGGTTTAAGGCAAGTGAGCAGTAGAGCTTTCGAAGCAGAAGGTTTTGTATCCGTTGATTTTAAAGTGGATGTGAAAGATGCAATGGGAGCGAATATTGTGAATGCCATTTTGGAAGGCGTTGCTAACCTCTTTCGCACATGGTTTCCAGAGCAAAAAATCTTATTCAGTATCTTGAGCAATTATGCGACTGAATCTTTGGTCAAAGTCAATTGTGAAATTCCTGTTGAACGACTGAGTAAAGAAAATAATGGGCAAGAAGTTGCTGAAAAAATCCAAGCGGCGTCACGCTTTTCTAAAGTCGATCCTTACCGCGCAGCCACACATAATAAAGGCATTATGAACGGCATCAACGCCGTTGTCCTTGCCACAGGAAATGACACCCGTGCTGTGGCCTCAGGAATTCATGCTTATGCAAGCAAGGAAGGAAGCTATCAAGGCCTTGCGGAATGGTATGTCAAGGATGGCTTACTTTTTGGAAGCCTTGAGCTACCATTGCCGGTGGCAACAGTTGGCGGTGCAGTGAAAGTTTTACCTAAAGCTCAAGCTGCTTTAGAACTCTTAGAAATTACAGAAGCCAAAGAATTAGCACAAGTCATGGCTGCAGTTGGTTTAGCACAAAATCTGGCTGCTTTGCGTGCCCTGGTTTCTGAGGGGATACAGCAAGGACATATGAGTTTACAAGTCCGTGCCTTAGCAATGACAGTTGGCGCTAAAGACGAAGAAATCACTATTTTGAGTGAAAAATTGCGCCGAGAAAAAGTAATGAACCAAGCGATAGCTGAAAAACTTTTGCGGGACATCCGTCAAAATAAGAAATAAAAATGCTGTCAAGTTTTTTTCTTGACAGGACAATATTTTATGATATAATAGTGAAGTAATAAAAAATAGAAATAGGAAATATAACATGTCTGTAAAAATTCGTTTAACTCGCATGGGTTCAAAGAAAAAACCTTACTACCGTATCAACGTTGCTGATTCACGTTCACCACGTGATGGTCGTTTCATCGAAACAGTTGGAACTTACAACCCACTTGTAGCTGAAAACCAAGTAACTTTGAAAGAAGAACGCGTTATGGAATGGCTTAACAATGGTGCACAACCATCTGATACAGTTCGTAACATCCTTTCAAAAGCTGGTGTTATGAAAAAATTCCACGAACAAAAATTCAGCAAATAATATTAAAAGCGGCTTAAGCCGCTTTTTGTCAATTTCACAATAATTTGGACGATTTTAGTCAGAGTAGAGGTAAGAAATGCAAAAAGATGTGAAAGAACTTGTAATGACAATTGTAAAACCTTTGGTCACAGAACCCGATGCTGTTTCATTGGAAATTATCGAAGGTGAAGAATTTATGGAGTACCACTTGGAAGTAGCGGAAGCTGATATTGGCCGTATCATTGGTCGTCAAGGCCGTATCATACAAGCAATTCGTACCGTCGTTTACTTTGTACCTGTTGAGGGTAAAAAAGTTCGCCTTTTGGTGGATCAATAAGATATTAAATAAAAGAACACAGGTTTATGACCTGTGTTCTTTTATTTAATATCTTGGATTTGTGGCAAAAAAATAGACAATTTTAAATTTGGTTTAAGGAACGGTTAACTCACAAATAAGAAAAGAATAGTATATTAAAGATACGACTTTGAAAAAATTGCTAAAAGTTGCTGAAAATGGAATAAGAGGGATAAAACTATGATTAAGCTATATACGGCGGCGGCCAACTCATCATCACAAAAAGTAAGAAAATGGCTTATGGATCATCACCTAGAGTTCCAAGAAATCAATCTCACCAAGGACACACTGACAAAGGAAGAAGTTCTTGCAATCTTTTCTTTAACGGAGGAAGGGTCGGATGATATTATTACACGTAGAGGAAAAGCCATCCAAAATTTAAAAGAAGATTTTTATTCTTTAACGATTCAGGAACTGATTCAAGCAATCGTCGATAATCCACTCTTACTGCGTCAGCCATTAATCGTAGACAGTAGCCACTTGCAAGTAGGCTACCACGAAGAAGATATCCGAAAATTTTTGCCACGGGAAGTACGCAAAGTTATGATTGAAGACTTCGCGAAAAAAAGAAAATTATAAATTACAAATGCTGATTAAAAGATCGGCATTTTTTTATTTGACAATTTTAAATAAAGATAAGCGCGAGAGTTAGGGACAATATTAGGAAAGGGATAAGCATACTCTAAATAAAAGCATCGAGGCTTCTAGTACTTTTTTCGATAAAAATAGATGCTAACGCTTCTTATCTTAAACAAGTAGTGTCACAAGCAGGTCCAGTAAAGTTTTTTGCTATAATAGAGAATAGAGAATTTTTAAGAAAGATTAAAATATAAAGGGGATAATCTATTGACGGTAAATCTTATAATAATAGTATTAATGATTGCTTTTACAGCTTTCTTTGTTGCATCTGAGTTTTCTTTGGTGAAAATACGTAAAAGTCGTTTAGAAACACTGGCAGCTGAGGGCAACAAACAAGCAAAGTTAGCTATTGTTGTTGTGGAGCATTTGGATTCTTACTTGAGTGCCTGTCAGCTAGGGATTACATTGACTTCCTTGGCTATTGGTTGGGTAGGAGAAAGCACGATTCATGCCTTGCTTGCGCCTGTGATTCATTATCTACCACTGCCTAATACGATTGCAGAAAGCTTTTCAATTGTTTTAGCTTTCTTGCTGATTACTTTTGTTCACGTTGTAATTGGTGAACTGATTCCGAAATCACTCAGTATTTCTAAGACAGAAGCTGTCGTTTTAGCAGTTGTAAGACCTTTGCACTATTTCTACAAGGTTACCTATCCCTTTGTTTGGCTGTTGAATGTTTCCGCAAGCTCTATTGGGAAACTCTTTAATCTCAGTCTAGCATCAGAAGGGGAAGAAACGCATTCGGAAGAAGAACTTCTTTTGATAGCCAATCAAAGCTTTGCTAAAGGTGAAATTAACGAAAAAGAATACGAGTACCTCAACAAAGTTTTTGAATTTGACGATTTATTAGCCAAAGAAATTATGGTCCCTCGTCTCGATATGGAAACAATTTCTTCAGACAAAACAATTAAAGAAGCGCTAGAGTTTGCAATCGAAAAAGGGCACACGCGTTTCCCGGTGATTGGCAAATCTAAGGACAATATCTTAGGCTATGTGACGCTCCAGGCCCTTATTAAAGAGTACCTTATGTCGCCAATGCAAAAAGTCCATACGATTGCTCAGGAACCTATCATCTTTATTGATACTATTCCAGTAAAAATCTTGCTCTCACAAATGCAAAGTGAACATAAACATTTTGCAATTTTGTCTGATGAATATGGAGGAACCAGCGGTTTAGTAACGATTGAAGATATTCTGGAAGAACTTGTGGGTGATATTCAAGACGAGCAAGACCATGAAGAAGAAAACATTGTCAAAGTCGAACCAGGAATTTATCATGTCAAAGGGAAAACGCCTTTATCTGAAATTGAAGATAAGTTTGACACAGATTTCGATAATCCTTCGGCAAGCAACACTATCAGTGGTTATATTATTAATGACTATTTGGAAAACAGAGAAGAACTTGACGTAGGAAGTACTAAAGTTTTGAATAATTTACAGATAAAGGTTCTTGAAATGGATAGAGTAACTCCAAGTGAGTTAGAGATAAGAAAAGCAGAGAAAATTATCTAGATTTTACTGAAGTGCAAGAGCATAAAAAATTTAAAAAAAGACATTTATTATATTTTGTACACTTTTTAATGTGAACTTGACAAACCAGTTGGGACATGGTAAAATTCTATTTGTTCATGTGAATACAAACACAAGGAGAGATTATGAAAATTTGGACAAAATTAGGATTGCTTGCCATAGTTGGCCTTTCATTGACGGCATGTGGGGGAAATGCTCAAAATAAAAGTACGTCTTCGAGTTCCTCAGAAAAGACTGATGCCAAAGCAGGCGCCAGCAAAACCATGACTTATGCAGAACCATCAAGCTTGAAAAAAAGCTATGATGTTATCATCATTGGTTCTGGTGGTGCAGGGATGACCGCAGCTATTGAGGCTAAAGATGCGGGAATGAATCCTGTCATTCTTGAGAAAATGCCGATGGCTGGAGGAAATACTTCTAAAGCATCTGCAGGTTTGAATGCTTCGGAAACATCTGTTGAAAAAGCACAAGGTATTACAGACTCAAATGATAAATTTTATGAAGAAACGCTTAAAGGTGGTGGAGGAACCAATGATAAAGAACTCCTTCGTTACTTTGTCGACCATTCAGCAGCAGCAGTAGATTGGTTAGCACAGAATGATATAGTCCTTGATAACTTAACGACTACAGGGGGGATGAGTGTTTCTAGAACGCACCGTCCACATGATGGTTCAGCTGTCGGAGCTTATCTTGTTAAAGGATTAGAAGAAAATATTTCTAAACGTGATATTCCAGTTTTTGTCAATAGTGATGTAACGAAAATAAATGAAAAAGACGGTAAAGTTTCAGGTGTCGAAGTTAAAATCGAAGGGGAAACAAAACAAATTAACTCAAAAGCTGTCGTTGTAACAACAGGTGGATTTGGGGCCAATCAGAAAATGATTGCTAAATATCGTCCCGACTTGAAAGATTACGTCACAACCAATGCTGCGGGTTCTACTGGCGATGGGATTGAAATGATTTCCGCTCTTGGAGGTGCTCTGGTTGATATGGATAAAATCCAAATTCACCCTACTGTTTTCCAAAAAACAGGATATCTTGTATCTGAGTCAATTCGTGGTGAGGGAGCGATCCTCGTAAATAAAGAAGGTAAACGTTTCTTCAATGAAATGGATACACGTGATAAGGTTTCCGCAGCGGAACTCAAACAAGAAGGCAAATATGCTTATGCTATTTTTGGTGAAGGAACAAAAGATAAAGTTAAAGCTGTAGATCAATATATATCTAAAGATATGGTTGTTGAGGCAGATAATGTCGAAGAACTTGCGAAAAAACTTGATATAAAACCAGAAGAACTTAATGCAACGGTAAACAAATGGAACAAAGCAGTGGCCGATAAAAAAGATTCAGAATTTGGGCGTACAACAGGGATGACCAATGATGTTTCTGGAAAAGTTTATGCCATTAAAGTTGCACCAGGCATTCACCACACTATGGCTGGTGTAAAAATTAATACACAGACACAAGTTTTGAAAGAAGATGGTCAACCAATAAAAGGTTTATACGCCGCTGGTGAAGTTACTGGTGGCTTACATGGAGGCAATCGTATCGGAGGAAATGCAGTCGCTGATATCATTATCTTTGGACGTCAAGCTGGCCAAGAATCTGCAAAATATGCGAAAGCTTAATAAAAATCTTCACTTGAAATAAAAAAACATCCTAAAAGGATGTTTTTTTATAAAAGTTTTATTTTTCTCATCCAATACCAGACAGCACCGCTAAGGGCAAGCGAGATGGCCAAAACCAAGAGGAAACCAAAGGAGAATTCTTCAAAGGGAAGTTTAAGATTTATGCCCCAAAAGCCATAAATCATGGTTGGTATCGTTAAAACAATAGAAATTTCGGTGAGAGTTTTCATTATGGTATTGAGACGGAAGGCACTCAGATTGTTGACCATTGTATCTAAGCTGGCAAGATATTTATTATAGGCTTGGGTGAGCTTTTTCAAGCTATCTAAATTTTCTTCCAGTTTTATAATACCGCTATGTCCATTTTCGTCTAAATTCAAAGCATTTTTTTCACGCTTAAAAAATTCTATTATTTTGTCATCACTATCATAGGTTAGGGATAAACTGATTAAGTATTTTTTTAATTGAAGCAATTGAGTGAAGAGTGAGCGTGTAGGACCATTCTCATTAATTGATGTTTCTAACTTTATAATCTCATCTCTAATTTTTTGCGCATCTTCAGTCATTTTAGCAAGCGCTGCATTAATCAAGTTAACCAATATTTCTTCGTTTTTAAACTCCTTCTGACAGTCTTTAAGGAATTCTAAGACGAAGTCTTCTTTATCTTCAGTAATGATTATTACTGAATTTTCACGCTGTAAAATAAGTAGAGAATCAACCATATGCTTAAATTCAGCTTCCTCCCTTTCTCTTGGATAGAGAAGAAGTAGAGTGATAGATCCATTTTCGTTCTCACCCTTATTAAAGAAATAGTTAGCTTCTTTTTTATCATAATATAAAGAAGAAAGATTCTGTTGAAATTGATTGTTCAGGAGTTTGAAAAATTGACGGTCAGGTTGATAAAAGTAAAATATAGTATTCTCCTCTTCACTACCAAGGGGAACTATTTTAGAAGCAGCAGCTTCGCATGCTTTAAGGACTTTATATTTAAACATTAACTTTCCTCCAAAAGAGACACTTCCACAAATAAATCAAGCTATTGTAGCCAAAAGGCCCCTATCATAGAGGCCAATTTAGAAGTTTAGGTTTTAAGAAAGAAGCAGAAATGCTTACTCTACTCTCCCATTTTCAGGCGTCATGTCGTCAACTTTATCTTTTACTTTATCGACTTGTTTTGAGGTAAATTTTCCTGTAGTTTGCGCTGCGTCAACCACACGATCTTGGACGGTCACTTCGTCATCTTTTTGTTGTTCTTTTGTTTTAATGTCTGTTACTGTTACATTAACTTCTACAACATCTAGGTCCGTCATATTTGCAACTTCTTTACAGATAACATCCTTGATGCGGTTATAAATTTCTGGAACATTTTTGCGGTATTCTGTGATAACTTTCAAATCCACTGCAACTTGTGTTTTGCCCACTTCAACGTCAACTCCAGAAGTTACGTCATCCGTATTTACTAGTTTTCCAGTTAAGTTAGAGAAGAAGCCACCTTCGACAGCCAACAAACCATCGACAGTTTCTAAAGCTAATCCTACAATCTTTTGGACCACTTTGTCTTCGTAAGTTAATTCTCCTTTGATATCCTGAGTATTCTCGTGATTCTTAGAAGTAGTGTGCTCAGTTTCGGCCATTGTTCCAAAGGGTTTCATGTTTTCTTGTACCATTTAATTCTCCTTATTTTTATATTATTTCCGATTTTTTAAGTGTTCGATGATTCCAGTCTTTTGTAGAAAGAGGCCTGCTATTACACCAAAGCCAATTAATATCAAAAGTAGAACCATCTTCCAAAAACCAATTGTGAAGATGGCAATGGCAGCTATACCACCGATAATGCCACCAATAATTGGATATCGATATCTTTCCAGATAATCCATTGACACCTCCTATACAACGCGTGAGCGTTTATTGTTTGTTTCTTTATTTAATGCATTTACTTCAACTTTTATTTTTACAGGTTGATCTACACCAAAGAATAGTTTTAAGCTATCAATAATCTCTTGTTCGAGCAAACGTGATTTTTCAGCAATTTCGACCCGAGGAATGATTTCCCCCTTCACATCAATGCTAATTTTCTTTTTATAGAGTGTAACATTAATGCGCGGGGACTTGAGAAAGTCATTTTCAAGGACTTTCTCACGGACAAGTCCCTCGATAGCAGAACGTTTTAAAGTGAGTTTCCCTCCCTGAGTAGGGAGTTCAATATCAATGTAGGTCCGAGGATAAAATGCGATGATAAGCAAGGCAATTATTAAGACAACAGCCAAGAGAGCATTTCCCCAGAAGAGATAGACGGGTACGTATTCACCGATATAGACGAGTTGACTTGACGCACTTGTCATATCGCCATACTCCACCAAATTGTAGTAATCCCAAGCTGAAGGAACTACAAGTGAAAGTAGGAGGAGATCAAATACGATGAGAATAAATTTCTTTCCAGATGACACAGGGCCTCCTTTCTAGATGCTTTAACGAAAAAATTAATGACTCATTCTTGATAAAACAAAGGATACAACGGCTACCACAATAACGGCACCAATGATTGAGGGGATCAAAGCCATACCGGCCAATGAAGGGCCCCAGCTTCCGAGAAGGGCTTGACCCACAGCAGAACCGACTAAACCGGCTAAGATGTTGGCAATCCATCCCATGGAGCCCCCTTTAGTGATGACTCCTGCAATTAAACCAATAATGGCTCCGACAATAAGTGACCAAATCATAAAATACCTCTTTTCTAGTATGTGACAACATACATTTCTATTCTTAAATTAACATATCTGGTAAGCGGATTCAAATAATCAGTTTATTATTTTTTTCATTATTCTAAAAAATAAGACCTTGGATTGCATATATACTTGTCTTATAGAGTAATATTCCGAAAATTCAGAAAGATATTGGTAGGATTTGAAAAATAAAAGTGATAGAATAATGAAAGGGGATACAAAATTTGTAAATGACGAGAATTGTATCTCAAAAAATAGAAAGAAGGAGAAAATTATGATTTTAGGTTTTATTAAGGCAAACTTCCCAGGAGAACGTCGTGTACCGCTCTTACCACAAGACATCAAAGACTTTGATAATCAATTGCTGATTGAGACTGGGTTTGGAGAGTTTTTAGATATTGAAGATGTTGAATATGAAAATGTTGGGTGTAAAGTCCTTTCAAGAGAAGAAGTATTCAAACAGTCTGAAGCGATCTTTTCATTGAAACTTATCCAGCCAAGTGACTATGACTATATTACAAAGGGACAAATCATTATCGGTTGGACTCACCCCTATGGCTCTGGTAAGTCTTTCATGAAAGAACAAGCTGTTCCGAAAGAACTTATTGTTGTTGATTTAGATAATAACTTCCCTGCTATTTATTATAAGGATAAAGTCATCGAAACAAAGATACCGACCGGTATTATGGAACGTAATAGCTTTTTTGCTGGTTATGCTGGTACACTGGATGCTCTGCTGAAGTTCGGAATTTTACCAGATGAAAACACTAAAATCGCCGTTCTTGGCTCAGGAAATGTCTCGCAAGGGTCATTTCATGCGATTTCGAAATTTTCTTCAAATGTAAAAATGTTCTACCGACGGACACTCCCGGTTTTTAAGGAAACTTTTAGCACTTACGATATCATCGTTAATGGTATCGAAGTTGGAGCGGACAATGTACCCATCTTATCCTTAGAGGATCAAAAACAACTGAAGAGAGGAAGTTTCATCATAGATACCGCAGCTGACGCGGGAAATACTATTGAAGGTAACCATTTCACGACAATGAAGGATTCCATCTATAAAGAAAAAGGCATTTATTACTATTGTGTCCCTAATACACCATCTATGGCTTACCGCAATGTCAGTCCTATGTTAAGTAAACAATTGAGTAAATATATTTTTAAAGAAAATGTCAAAGTCTTTAAAGAAGCACTGAAACAGAGTAAATGATGAGCGACATAATATGACAATGTAACCTCTAGCTTAAGCTTACCTGAAAATAACAAACAAGTTGTTTGCTTGCATATTATGATTTTGTTAGAATGAAACTGTTATGAAATTATAATATTATTTTAAAGGAAAGAGGTGTTTTTATGATTTGGTCACTTATTGTTGGTGCAATTATTGGGGTGATAGCAGGAGCTATTACAAGCAAAGGTAAATCTATGGGATGGATTGCCAACATCTTAGCCGGTTTAGTCGGTTCTGCTGTGGGTCAAGCCCTTCTCGGAAGCTGGGGCCCTTCATTGGCCGGTATGGCTTTGGTTCCTTCAATCATTGGTGCCGTTATTGTGGTAGCTGTTGTATCATTCTTCTTGGGTAAAACAAAAGATTAATACAATTCTTATAAAAAAATCACTCTTTGGGTGGTTTTTTTATGTCTTTAAACAAGCAGATAGAGTACAATAAGTCTACAAGGTGTTAGAATTTACAAAGAAAATCAATAAAACATGTAGTGGCAAAAATGCATATCAGGAGGAAAAAGGAAGTTGACTGAAGAAGAACAAGAGCTCGTCTATTTTTGGGATGATTTTGCTGAAGAATATGAAGAAATACAACAGGAATCGCCTTTCCCGATTGCGCAAGAGTTAGAAAAGTTCCTTGTACAAGAGAAAATTTTACCTTGCCAAACACTTTTAGATATTGCCGGAGGAAGCGGGCGCTATTTGGCTGTATTTCAGGAACAAGTGAAGAAATATACCTTAGCGGATATCTCACCAAAGATGTTGGAACTGGCGAGAAAAAAACAAAAATCAGAGCATGTGGATTTTCTCAGGATAAGCCAAGAGGCGCTGCTTAAATCAAATCAAAAATTTCAAGTTGTTTTTTCCGCAATGAATCCTGCTTTGGACCGTCCTGAAAAGATAAAAGAGTTATGTCAACTCAGTCAAAAGTGGTGCCTTATCCTGCGATTGGTCAAGGATGAGGACAGTTTATTTTCTCCTTATGACCAGGAAGTGAACCCAGAGTTAAAATGGATAGCAGACTACAAAAACTTTCTTCAAAAAGAAAAGCAAGAATTCTTTCTCCAACAATTTACTTTTGAAAAAACAGAAATGATTTCAAAAGACTTTTACCGCGCTTATTTTGAGGAAGAATGCAGTAAGCGGGACTTGGAACATCGCATAAACGTGCATTTTGAGGGGCAAGAAGTCTGCAAAAATTACCACAAAGTTGTTTACGAACTGATTTCCATTCTATGTGACAAATAGTGATGAGGAAGAATGCAGTAAGCGAGATTCAAAAAAGTATAAGTAAAAGCCCAAGAAAATGAGCATTTTCTTGGGCTTTTGTTTGGCAGTTTATAAAGTAAGCTGAAAAGAGCAAGTAGAAAAAAAATAAAATTGATTCAAGATTCTTTTTAATACGAGGGGGTGTTACTCCTGATAGCCGTAGAGTTTTAATTCGCCCGAAATATATTCTCCTAAATAGACCTCAGTGATTTTATTAAAGCCATTTTCAAGGATTTTAGTTTCGAGCCATTCTTCGTTTTTATTTATGATGTCTAAAACATCATAGTTGGCTTGTCCGTCCACAATGATTGGGTATTTGATATTTTCTCCACCAAATTCGATAATGGTTAATTGACCATTTTGCTCTAAAATTGCGCGCTTTACATTTTGAACTTCATAAATTCCGTTGGATCGTAGCTTAAACATAAGTTCATTTGCAGAAATCCCATTTTTCAAGCACTCCGTAACTTTTATTTTTCCATCTTGAATTAAAGTAAGTGGCTTTCCATCTACGATGACTTTAATATAACGATTATGCTCTTTAGCAAATTTTAGGAGGAGTACAAGAAGCGTCCAGATGATTAAGACAAGGACAAATTGCAAGACAGTTATTGAATCATTATAAATGACACCTCCAATTATCCCACCGAGTACATAATTTTGAACTTGATCCATTGCTGATGAAGGAGCAAGATTACCTTTTCCCATGATATTAATTTGGATAATTAAACAAACAATTCCGAGGGCAAATTTGATTATTATTGGGCTGTATAATTGCATAGCTAACCTTTCTTATTATTTAGAAATAATGTTGATTTTATTATTGAGCAAATGTGTTTCTGTGACAGTATAGGATTGCTGATCGGCATTGAGATTGACCGTGTAAAAATCATCTTTTACTTTTACAATGATCCCATCAGTAAGTTGAGTTGAACTCACGAGAATGTCTTTTTGATCAACCTTCATATTATTGGCAAATTGTTCAACAAAACTAACCATCTGAGAGGATTGAGAATGACGCGACTGATTAACCTGATAATTTGAGTACTGTATCCCAAGAGAAAGGATGAGAAACAAGAAAAAAATGAGACTAAGATCTCGATATTTCGTCTTAATTCGATGTTTCAAATATAATGAAAAAACAACGATAAGTAGTATGAGTGAACCAAAAATAAAAATATACCATAGGTAGTCTGTTAACCCAGCTTGTGTTTTCAAGAAACCAATATCATAAAAATTCATAAAACCTCCAATAAACTAACGGTAATTGTCTAATAATAAACCACATATTATTAAAAAATTTCCACAATTATATACTATCATAAACGAACTATATATATAAAGAATATTTTTATATGGAAAGTAGATGCTGTGGAAGCCTCCTTCACTTATTGATTTTTTCGTTCATCAAGTTAAATAAAAAACACAATAATTGTTTGTATAATTTTAAATAAAATGGTACAATTTTACCTACTTAAAATTTTCAATATTTTAAAGTAGAGCTTATATTCAAGTAAAAATAAGCGATAAGTAGAAGAAGGGAGAAAAATAAATTTGGGTTTTTCGACAAAAGCAAAATTTGAAACCTATAGTAAGAAGGACAGTAGGCTAGAGAAAACATTGGGGGTTAAAGATTTCTTGGCCTTAGGAGTGGGAACAATTATTTCTACTTCAATCTTTACTTTACCTGGGATTGTTGCTGCACAATTTGCTGGACCAGCTGTCGTCTTTTCTTTTTTGATTGCTGCAATAGTTGCTGGAATGGTCGCATTAGCCTATGCTGAAATGGCCAGTGTTATGCCTTTTGCTGGCTCAGCCTACTCATGGATTTCAGTCCTTTTTGGTGAGGGGTTTGGCTGGATTGCGGGTTGGGCCTTACTTGCAGAATACTTTATTGCCGTAGCCTTTGTAGGCTCAGGATTTTCGGCCACATTTCAGCATATTCTAGCAACCTCTAATATAAATTTACCTGCGGCTTTAGCACATCCACTGGGAACTAATGGTGGTATCGTTGATATTATTTCTTTAATTGTTATTTTAATTGCTGCTCTTCTTGTATGGCGAGGTTCGAATGATGCCGGAATAATTGCACAAATCTTAGTTGTGTTAAAAATTATTGCCATTATCACATTTATTGTTGTAGGTTTAACAGTGATTAAACCCCAAAATTATACACCATTTATACCTAAGCACAATCCCACTACAGGTTTTGGAGGTATATCGGGGATTTTATCGGGTGTTTCAATGATTTTCTTGGCTTATATTGGCTTTGATTCGATTGCGGCTAATTCAGCTGAAGCTAAAAATCCGAAACGTACAATGCCTTTAGGAATTGTAGGTTCGCTCATCATTGCTGTGGTTCTGTTCTCAGCAGTTACGCTTGTTCTTGTCGGCATGCACCCCTATACGGAGTATGCAAATAATGCAGCTCCTGTATCATGGGCTTTGTCAGAAGCAGGATTTCCACTGGTTTCACAAGTGATTTCAATCGTTGCTGATGCCGGGATGTTTGTTGCTTTACTGGGAATGATTTTAGCAGGTTCTCGACTGATTTATGCTTTTGGCCGTGACGGAATGCTTCCAAAAGTTTTAGGACAGGTAGACAAGCGTGAGAATCCAACCAATGCTTTGCTTGTTTTAACTACGGTTGCAATAATTATTGGAGCGTTCTTCCCATTTACCTTCCTGGCACAATTGATTTCCGCAGGTACATTGATTGCTTTTGTCTTTGTTTCGATCGGGATGTTTGCCTTACGTCCCCGTGAGGGAAAAGACTTACCGGAAGCAAGTTACAAAATGCCTTTTTATCCGATTTTACCCGCTCTAGGTGCTATTGGGTCAATTATTGTATTTGAAAATCTTGATTCACTTGCCAAACTATACTGTTTTATCTGGATTTTGTTAGGTATTGTGATTTATTCATTGTATGGTGCGAAACGTAAAAAAAATTAAGGATTTTATACCGATTTGAGGATTGATCAAATCGGTTTTTATTTTAATTAAATGTTAATCACCATAAAAACTGTTTTATTTTGAAGGAAGACACACTTACAGGAGCATATAGGGAAATAATACGTGAATTATGGTAAAATATCTGTATGACAAAATTTTACAATGTAGGCACAATAGTGAACACACAAGGACTTCAAGGAGAAGTTCGTGTGATTTCGGTTACCGATTTTGCTGAAGAACGTTTTGCAAAAAACACAATTTTGGCTCTTTTTGACAAAAAAGGAAATTATGTCCAAGATTTGAAAGTTAAATCATCAAGAAAACAAAAGAATTTTTATATCGTCAAATTTGAGGGATTCTATCATATTAATGATGTTGAAGGCTTCAAGGAATTTACTCTAAAAATAGCTGAAGACATGTTGAAGGACTTGGACGAAGGCGAATTTTATTATCATGAAATTATTGGTTTAGATGTATATGAAAATGATCAATTAATTGGACAGGTTAGCGAAATTCTTCAACCAGGTGCAAATGATGTTTGGGTCGTCAAACGTAAAGGTAAGCGTGACTTGCTTCTTCCTTATATTCCACCTGTAGTATTGAATGTTGACCTTCAAGCTAAACGAGTGGATGTAGAAATTATGGAAGGTTTGGACGATTAGGATGAAAGTTGATATTTTAACAATTTTTCCAAATATGTTCGACTCGCTCAACCAATCAATAGTTGGAAAAGCACAAGAAAAAGGACTGCTTGAACTTCATACTCATGATTTTCGCGAAAATGCGAGCAATAAGCAAAGACATGTGGATGATATGCCTTATGGCGGTGGTCAAGGCATGTTGCTTATGCCCCAACCAATCTATGATACAATGGATAAGATTCCACATGAAAATGCGCGTGTAATTCTCCTTGATCCTGCAGGCAAGCGCTACAATCAAAAAATGGCTGAGGAACTTGCTCAAGAAGAACATCTCATCTTTATTTGTGGACATTATGAAGGTTATGATGAACGAATTAAAGATCTTGTGACCGATGAGATTTCGCTTGGCGACTTTGTTTTAACAGGTGGAGAAGTAGCAGCCACTGTTATTGTCGATTCCGTAGTACGTTTACTGCCTGGCGCTTTAGGTAAAGCAGCCAGTCATGAGGATGATTCTTTTTCTTCAGGGTTACTTGAGTATCCGCAATACACACGTCCAGAAGATTTTCGAGGGAAAAAGGTCCCAAGTGTTCTGATGTCAGGTCATCACGAAAACATTCGTAAATGGCGATTGACGGAAAGCTTGAAAAAAACTTTAGCACGACGTCCGGATTTGTTGGAACAGTACGAAACAAATGCAGAAGAAGAAGAAATTTTGAAGCAGCTAAAAACAGAAAGTGAAAATTCCTGATGGCTTGGAAAAATTATATTTGGGATTTTGACGGAACACTCTTCAATACCTACCCTGTGATGTTAGAGGCATTGCGTGAAGCAATGAAGCAATCCTCAGTAGAATTCCCGGGTGATTTAGAAGCTTATATCAAACGTTTCTCTATTCGTAAATTCGCTTTTGAGTTTGCGGATGATGACTTTCTTGATTTGTATCATAAAATAGAAGCAGAGATGCAAGTCAATCCTCAGATTTACCCTGAGATACCACAAATTTTGTCAGAAATTGTAGAAAATGGTGGACAGAATTTTGTCCTCAGTCATCGTGATGAAGCCACCTTTGAATATCTGGGTGAACTAAAAAAATACTTTACGGAAGTCATCACCAGTCAACAAAATTTTGCACGGAAACCAAGTCCAGAAGCTTTGGAATATTTGATTCACAAATATAAGCTTTTACCAGAAGAAACAGTCATGATTGGTGATCGTCCTCTTGATATTGAAGCAGGTATAAACGCAGGTGTAGCCACTTTGCTTTTAGATGAGAAAGCATATTTTGGAGACATCGCCGACAAAAAAATAAAAAATTGGAGTGAATGGAAATGACATTAACATTAGAACGTGATAAAGAATTTGTAAATCAATTTCACTATGATGCACGTAATTACGAATGGGAAAAAGAAAACGGAACACCTGAAACAAATATCAATGTACAATTTCAGTTAGTTCCTCATGATCAAGTACCTGACGGAAAAGCTGCTGCAGAAGATACAGCAATTTATGCCATCTTGACATACATGATTCCTTTGGAAAACATTGTTTTATCAGGTATGCTTAGCCAACTTAACTACATTCGTGGCCGCCAAGTGAAAGAGCAATCTGAATTAGAACAAGAAGAAATGGCTCAAATTGCTACCCCACTTTTTGATCTTTTGAAACGCTTGGTATACGAAACAACAGAGGTTGCCCTTGACCAACCGGGCATCAATCTTCAATTTTAAGGATTTTTTCAAGATTATTTATTATGAAATTAGCTATTATTACAGATACTTCGGCAGATTTTGCCGAACAATATAAAAATCGTGACGATTTATTTATCTTGGAAATTCCCATATCTATTGAGGGAAAAGAATATAAACCAAGTGAAATGACACACCAAGAGTGGTATAAGTTGATGGCCGCAACTTCAGAGGCACCTAAAACATCACAACCAAGCATTCTTGAATTAGAAGAACTATTGCGAACTCTCAGAAAAGAAGGATTCACTCATGTTTTAGGTGCTTTTTTGAGTTCAGGAATTTCGGGTTTTTATCAAAATGCCTTTTACCTCCAAAGTGAATTTGAAGATATGATGGTTAAGTTTCCTGAAACTTTTATTACCTCTAGTCCACTTGGCTATATGATTGAGACAGCACTTGATGCAGCGGATGCCGGAAAGTCATTTGACGAAATCGTTGCGCAGTTTGAATATCAAAGAGAAAATGACAATGCCTTCATGCTTGTAGATGACCTTCATTGGCTAGCTAAAGGTGGTCGCTTGTCGAGAGGTGGAGAACTTTTAGGAACACTCCTCAATATCAAACCTATTTTACAGTTTTCAGAAGATGGTAAAGTTGTTGTATACGATAAGGTGCGTACAAGTAAGAAAGCTGTGTCAGAGCTGAAGAAACTGATGCTCGCCAATAGTGATCCAAAGGCGCACAAGGTATATGTTCTCCATGCTGATGCGGAAGATCGCGCAAAAGACCTTTATGATTTTGCCAAAGCTCATGGCTATGATGATGTTGAAATCGTCACATTTGGACCTGTTATTGCAACTCACCTCGGCTTGGGCGCGATTGCTTATGGGTTTTCACCCAAGAAATAAATTATTGTATAAAAATTAATTATAGAAAAGAGAAGGGAACATTTAAGTCATTCCTTCTCTTTTTTTAGTGTTTTATCTAATGAAGAATTCTAAAGAGATGTAAACGCAATCATATAAGCTTTAGGAAATAATTGTCTCTTTTTTTCGGGTTTTGTTTGACTTTAACTTAAAAAAATATTAAACTGAAGTTGTTATTATACGCATAAATATACATTAGGAGGTATATAATGGAAGCAAAAACTGAAAAGAAAAAATTCCAAATGCCATCGGCATACACGATTCTTTTCATCATCATTGTCCTTATTGCAATTCTGACCTGGTTTATCCCAGCAGGACATTACAAAGTAGATGATGCCGGTAATATTATTGCTGGATCATTTACACAAGTCGCCTCAAATCCTCAAGGGATTTGGGATATGCTCATGGCTCCCGTTAATGGGATGTTAGGTATTGAAGCGAATGGAAATGTACCCGCTACGCCAGCAGCGATTCCTATCTCATTCTTTATTTTAATGGTAGGTGGCTTTTTAGGTGTAGTGAATAAAACTGGTGCACTTGAAGCAGGTATTGCTTCGATCGTTAAGCGTTTCAAGGGCAAGGAGAAGATGTTGATTCCGGTCTTAATGATTCTCTTTGCACTTGGGGGATCAACGTATGGGATGGCAGAAGAAACATTGGCTTTCTATGCCTTAATTATCCCTGTGATGATTGCGGTTGGTTTCGACACGGTCGTGGCTGTTGCTATCGTTTTAGTCGGTTCACAAGTTGGATGTTTAGCTTCTACAGTGAATCCCTTTGCTACAGGCGTTGCATCTCAAGCAGTTGGTATTTCCATGGGACAAGGTATGGGACTTCGTTTCTTCATGCTGGTCGTACTTACAGGTATTTCAATTCTCTATGTTTATCGTTATGCTTCAAAGATTGAAAAAGATCCAACAAAGTCTTTAGTTTACAAAAATCGTGAAGCAGATATCCAACATTTCGACATTGCTTCTATTGAAAAACAGGAAAATATTACGCAACGTCAAAAATGGGTAAATGTTGTCTTCTTCGGAAGTTTTGTCATTATGATTATGTCACTTGTACCGTGGGATATGTTGAATGAACACTTTACTTTCTTTAACGACTTTACGGCTTGGTTAACATCCATCCCAGGTTTAGGTGTTGTACTTGGTAAGAGCATGGTGCCGTTTGGAGCGTGGTACTTCCCAGAAATTACAATGCTCTTCATCGTCATGGCTGTTGTCGTTGCCTTCGTTTACCGTATGAAAGAATCAGAATTTATCTCTGCCTTCCTCGAAGGTGCCTCAGATATGATTGGAGTTGCTATAGTTGTAGCTGTGGCACGTGGGATTCAGGTTGTGATGAACAATGGGATGATTACAGATACAATCTTGCATTGGGGTGAACAAGGACTTCAAGGTCTTTCATCAAGTCTATTTATTATCTTAACATTTATCTTCTATCTGCCAATGAGTTTCTTGATTCCATCAACATCAGGTCTAGCTGCAGCTACAATGGGGATCATGGGCCCAATGGGTGAATTTGCCAATGTTTCAAAAGATTTGGTCATTACAGCTTATCAATCTGCATCAGGAATTTTGAACCTTATCACACCAACATCCGCTGTTGTTATGGGTGCACTTGCTATTGCCCGCTTTAATATCGGAACATGGTGGAAATTTATGGCGAAGTTGATTGTGATTCAGTTGATTGTAATCATGATCATCCTTGGAGTTGCCGCAGTATTATAAAAAATGAATAAAAAGCTTTCCATCGGGAGAGCTTTTGTTGGAGGTCACATGAAAACTTTTATTACAGATGAATATCAAACAGCAGCTGTGCAATCACTTGGACGTTTAGTCAAACATGCCTCTGTATTAGACGAGAGCGATTCCGGTGTAGGGCATCCTTTTGGGAAAAAAGTTTTAGGTGCTTTAGAAGAAGTCTTAGAACTTTGCCAAGAATTAGGCTTTCAGACTTTCCAAGATCCTGAAGGTTATTATGGTTACGCTGAGACTGGTGAGGGCGAAAAACTTTTTGGCTTACTTTGTCACATGGATGTTGTGCCTGCAGCAGACCAAGCAGGCTGGGAAACTGATCCTTTTGAAATGGTCGAGCGTGATGGACTTTTAATTGGTCGGGGAACACAAGACGATAAAGGGCCAAGTATGGCTGCACTGTATGCAGTGAAAGCCTTAATGGATGCTGGTGTGACATTTGATGGACGAATTCGTTTTATCTTTGGTACAGATGAAGAGACACTTTGGCGTTGTTTGGATAAATATAATGAAAAAGAAGAAGCAATCACAATGGGCTTTGCACCTGATTCTCATTTTCCACTTAACTATGCTGAAAAAGGTTTACTTCAAGCCTACCTTACTGGACCTGGCACAAACGAATTTACATTACACGCGCCTGGCGCATTAAATGTTGTACCCGATCGTGCGGCTTACACTTCAGAAAAACTAGCAGAAGTAAAAGCTGCCTTAACAGCGCATGGCTTTGCCTATGAAGAAACAGAAAAAGGAATTTCCGTACAGGGTAAAAGTGTGCATGCTATGGCTGCACCAGAAGGGACAAATGCTACACTACGTCTGGCTATTGCCTTGGCAGAAGTGTTTGATTTCAAGCCTCTTGATTTCTTAGGTAAACTTGTTCAAGAAAATGCCACAGGTGAAAATATTGTGGGCAAAGTTATGGATGAACAATCTGGTGAATTAACCATGAATTTCACGGATGTTGAAATCACTCCTGAGCATACAAAAATTGGGGTGGACATGCGACTCCCTGTTACTATTGATAAAGATGAACTGGCTGAAAAGCTCGCCACTCAAGCAGCAGCTTATCAGCTCGAGTACAAGCAATATGATTGGTTAAATCCTCTCTATGTGCCGGTAGAAAGTGAACTTATCCAAACGCTCCTTGCTACTTATCGTGAAATTACAGGAGATATGACGGAGCCGATGGTTTCTGGGGGAGCTACCTTTGCTCGGACGATGCAAAATTGCGTAGCCTTTGGAGCCATGTTCCCGGAAACGCCGGACTATATGCACCAAGCTAATGAACAATGGGCAATTGCGGACTTGCGTAAAACAATGGAAATATATGCTGAAGCCATCTATCGATTATGTGCAGTAAAGTAATCGCGTTTCATAAAAAATGATTCTCCTTGGAATCATTTTTTATTTTAACAAGAAGAAGGTTGAATACTTAATGACTTTTCCTCCTCAAATAGCGTGTTTTCATGGCTCTTTGGTAGTAAATCTCTTTATCTTTAAAAAAGATCCGCTCAGTAACTCTTTTTCAGATGAAAAGTGCTAAAATAGTAATATGAAACTAGAGAATTTGCCGTCAGAATTTGTACAAGCTTTGCCGGTTTTGGAAAAAATACAGGCACATGGTTTTGAGGCTTATTTTGTAGGAGGAAGCGTACGAGATGCGCTTTTGCAAAGGCCAATCCATGATGTGGATATTGCAACCAGTGCATATCCAGCTGAAACCAAAGCCATATTTCCGCATACTATTGATGTAGGAATTGATCACGGTACCGTGTTAGTCTTAGCCGGTCAATCTGAAGCTGAACATTATGAAATTACTACTTTTCGTACAGAAAGCACTTATACAGATTATCGCCGCCCAGATTCTGTAGATTTTGTCCGAGAACTTTCGGAAGATTTAAAACGCCGTGATTTCACGATTAATGCCTTTGCTATGGATACTGAGGGACAGATTATTGATTTGTTCGATGGTCTTTCTGATTTGGCTGGGTCACGCTTACGTGCAGTGGGTATTGCAACGGAGCGTTTCAATGAAGATGCGCTTCGGATTATGCGAGCAATGCGTTTTGCTGCAACTTTAAATTTCGATGTTGAAGAAGAAACATTTAAAGCTATGCAGGCGCGTGCTCATCTTTTAAGCAAAATTTCGATTGAACGTATTTTCATTGAACTCGACAAGTTGCTTTTGGCTAAAAATTGGAAAAAAGGCTTAGAAATATTGTTGACTTCTCAGGCTTATACTTTCTTGCCTGACTTGCAGAAAAAAGCCATACAAGCTTTACTTCAAACTCTAGAGACACCCTTTACCTTTGTTAATTCAGAGCAAGCGTGGGCTGCACTCTTAGTACATAGTGATCAGGTAAATGTTAAAGCTTTCTTGAAAAAATGGAAAGTGTCTAATGACTTTATCAAATATGTGTATGAGTTGACAGAAGCTTACAAGCTTGAAAATTGGAGTTTAGAAAGTATTTATCGCTATGGATTAGAAAAAGCTCTGCTTGTTGATCAGCTAAAAATTGCTGCTGGCCAAGATGTTGATTGTGATCAGGCTTATAGCTATGATGAAAAACTTCAGATCCATAGCAAGTCAGACCTCGCAGTAACTGGAAATGACATTATCCAAACATTCGATATCAAGCCAGGACCGATTTTAGGGAAGCTGCTTCATCAGGTTGAAGAACAAGTCGTTAACAACCAATTAAAAAATGATAGAAACAAAATTTTAATATATATTAAGGAGATTCTATGATTACTCGTAAACAAGGTTCATGTACTACTATTTTGGTGGGGAAAAAAGCCTCAATTGATGGTTCAACGCTTATCGCTCGTAATGACGATGGACATGAAGCACTGGATCCACAACGCTTTGTTGTTGTTCAACCAGATGAACAACCGCGTCATTATAAAGCTGTCTTGAGTACTTTGGAACTAGACCTTCCAGAAAACCCAATGCGTTATACAGCAACACCCAATGCTGTTTTAACAAGCGGAACTTGGGCTGCCGCAGGAATTAATGCGGCAAATGTTGCAATGTCAGCTACAGAAACAATTACAACAAACCCACGTATCTTAGGACTTGATCCTTATAATGAAGAAAGCGGCATGGGAGAAGAAGACTATGTGACTCTTGTCTTGCCATACATCCACAGTGCGCGTGAGGGTGTTGAACGCTTAGGTGCTCTTCTTGATCAATATGGAACATATGAACCTAACGGTATTGCTTTTGCTGATAAAGAAGAAGTTTGGTGGTTGGAAACGATTGGTGGCCATCATTGGGCAGCAGTACGTATTCCAGATGATTCTTACGTGGTTGCGCCTAACCGCATGAATATTGATCATTTTGATTTTGAAAGTGAAGATACACTTTGTTCAAAAGATTTGAAAGCATTGATTGATGAACACCATCTTAACCCAGATTTTGAAGGTTATAATTTACGTCATATCTTTGGTTCTAGTTCAGTTAAAGATAGTGTATATAACAATCCACGTACTTGGTATGGTCAAAACGCTTTGGGGACTCCGAGTGATGATCCTCAAAATCCAGAATTGCCATTCATCTGTAAAGCCACACGTAAAATTTCAGTAGAAGATATGAAATTTGTACTTTCAAGCCACTTTGAAAATACTGAATTTGACACTTATGGTACAACAAATACACCGGAACAAGCACAACTTTTCCGTCCAATTGGGATTAATCGTAACCACAGTGTACATATTTTGCAAATCCGTAATCATGTTGATGAAAAACTTGCGGGTATTCAATGGTTGGCATTTGGGGCAAACACCTTCAATCATGTCGTACCTTTCTACACAAATGTTGAGGATACACCAGCTTGCTACCGTGATGCAACAGCGACATTTGACTTGAATAATATGTACTGGCTCAGCTGTACAGCAGCGCTTCTTGGCGATACAGATTACAGTAAATATGTTGATTTACGTGATACTTATGAGTTGGCAACTGTAGGTAAATTCCGTGAAATCCAAAATAAAACAGATAAAGCGGGAGCTGCAGCAGACCTCCAAGCAGCAAATGAAGAATTAGCGGCGTTTGCATTAAAAGCAATGACTGAAATGCTTGGACGTATGGTAATTTCAGGATCAAATCGTATGAAACTTCGTTATGATTTCAACGATTAATTCCGTTAAAAAAGCACTGGGGTGCTTTTTTTTATGACCTATACAACATACTGAAAACTGTCTATCTCATAAACGAGCATAAAGCAGGTTCTTAGTTTTCAAAATATATTGTGCTAAAATAAAAAGAAGAAATTTATCTTACATTTTAATTTATTAAAAAGAAAGCAAGGAAAATGCGTAAAACATTCCAATCAACAAAAGACTTTTTTAAAAATACATTTCATTATTTTGCTCCCGTCATATTTTTTCATCTCTTACTTTTACTCGTTGTAGTTCCGACGTTAACAGCGACCACAAATTTTTTACTTCACCGTAAGGAGATTGATTATCTGGCTTATGATAATGTACTCTCGATTTTCAGTCAGTATCCACTTACAGCGTTTGCTCTGGTGGGGGTTTTGGTCTTGATTTTAGTTTCGGTCTTCTTAGAATTTACTTTTCTAACGATACTGGTGCACTTTGTGAAACAAAAAGAAAAAGTTACAATTCCTGAGTTGCTTTATGCAACATTTTCGCGTTTGCGACATCTCAGACCCTCTTTTATCTTATTTTTCTTGTTTTATTTTATGTTAGTCCTGCCTTTGAGCGGTTTTGCCAGTGGGATAGACATTATTTCCGCTATTCAAGTGCCCAACTTTATTCTGGAGTTTATTGCAACTAATAATTGGTGGCTTTTGGCAGCTTACATTTTACTGACTTTATTATCCATTTTTATTGGATACCGTCTCATTTTTGTTCTGCCCCTCATGATCTTGCAGCAGAAAAAACTCCGGACTTCGTTGAGTGTCAGCTGGCAGATGAGCAAAGGAAAATTTAAAGTTTTCTTCTTCCGCTTTATCGCAATTTTTATCAGTCTACTGGCTTCTTTCTGGATAATTAGTCAACTTTTGATCCTGTTGCAATCCGCGATTGATCATCATATGCCTCAAATAGCGTTAGCATCAGCGACGGTAATTATGTTTATTATCCAAGTTTCGGCTTTACTACACATGCTTTTGTCACTGATTTTGATTTTCTATGTGGTCATTAATCTGTTAGAGGAATTAACACCTGAAGAAATCTATGTAGAACTAAGAGCTTTCCGACTGTTGCCTAAAGGCTGGCGCTGGGCGGGCCGGAGTTTATTGGGGCTTTTTACAGTCCTGTTTATTGCGCTCATTGGTGTTTTTAACGTTTATTACCTCAGCCAGGATACTTTATCAAACCCACTTATTATTTCACATCGTGGTGTGTCAGAAAAAAATGGGGTTCAAAATACAATTCCCGCCTTGATTGAAACGAGCCAAACCTATCATCCAGATTATGTTGAGATGGATGTACGTGAAACAAAGGACAAACAGTTTGCTGTCATGCATGATGAAAATTTACGCCTTTTAGCTGGAGTGAACAAGAAAGTAAATGAGTTGACTTTAGCTGAACTCACAAAACTGACTGTTCGAGAAAATGGTAAATCTGCCCCCTTACCAAGCTTTGATGAATACTTGAAAGAAGCAGATAGACTTAATCAAAAATTACTGATTGAGATTAAAATCCCACTTGAGGAAGATGTTAATGCTGTAAGTAAAAATTTCTTGCAACGTTATAAAAAAGATATTGAAGCAAAAAATCATCAAGTACAATCTTTAAGCTTTGATTTGTCACGAAGCCTAAAAAATCAGGATTCGTCTACTTTTGTATCCTACATTATGACCTACAACCTTATCGGAGTACCGAAAAGTAATGTCGACGCGTTTTCTGTTGAGATATCGACATTGGATTCGGAATTTGTGGAAAAAGCACATGATTATGGTAAAAAAGTTTATGCGTGGGATGTCAATGATGCCAATACAGTACAACGGATGCGTCTGTATGATGTGGACGGCTTAATCACAGATGACATACCAGTAGTCAAGAAAACCATCGAAAATACGCAAAGTGGCATGAGTTTTGCGCAGAAAATCCGAATCTACTTATTGGATCTAGGAAATGCAGACTTAACAGATCTGAACTCAGATAGTTTTTCTAGTTTTAATGTTTAATGGTGAAAGGCAAAGGGTCTAAGCTCTTTGCCTTTCTTAAGTTGTGCTATAATAAATAAGAGTATTCAGAGAAAAAGTTAGGATTTAGATAGAACATGGCAGATTTTTTAGTATCAGAATTAACAAAAAGCGTGGGAGATAAAACACTTTTTGATAAAATTTCATTTATTATACATGACCTCGATCGTATAGGGTTATTGGGTACAAATGGTACAGGTAAAACCACCTTGCTTAATACTATTGCGGGCATTCAGGGGTTTGACGGAGATGTTTCCCCATTTACCCACCCCCAAGATTATAAAATTACCTATTTGACGCAAGAACCAGATTTTGATGATACGGCAAGTATTATGGATACTGTTTTGGATGATTCACTTCCCCAAATGAAAGCCATAAAAAGATATGAAGCTGCACTTTTAAATATCGAAGACTTAAGCAAATTTGAACGTGCCCAATCCGATATGGATGCTTTAAATGCTTGGCAAGTAGAAGCAGATGTGAAAACAGTATTAACAAAGCTTAAACTGCCTGATTTTTCTTCGAAAATAGGCTCACTTTCGGGTGGACAAAAACGCCGTGTGCAATTGGCTCAAGCGCTTGTGAATCCGTCTGACTTACTTTTGTTGGATGAGCCAACCAACCACCTTGATGTGGATACTATCGCATGGCTGCAAAATTATCTCAAAAATAGCAAGAGAACAGTGCTTTTTGTGACACATGATCGTTATTTTTTAGACAATGTAGCGACACGGATATTTGAGCTGGATAAGTCGAAACTCAAAGAATACCAAGGAAATTATCAAGATTATTTGGCACAACGTGCGGAAGCAGAGGATCGTGAAGCTGCAAGCTTGCACAAAAACCAACAGCTTTACAAATCTGAATTAGCTTGGATACGTAAGTCTCCGCAAGCACGAGCAACCAAACAACAGGCACGTATTGACCGTTTTGAAAGCTTGAAAGAGGATGTCCGTACAGATAAAGACGCGGGTGATGTAGACATCAGCTTAGCGACGACGCGTTTGGGGAAAAAGGTCATAAACTTTGAAGATGCAGCTTTTTCCTTCCCTGATCGTCCCATTTTTTCTGATTTAAACTGGATTGTACAAAATAAAAGTCGGGTTGGCATCGTGGGTGATAACGGTGTAGGTAAATCAACCTTGCTCAATATTATCGCCGGAGAACTTGAGTTGACGTCAGGAACGATGGATATTGGTGAGACTGTTAAGATTGGCTACTTCAGTCAAGAAATACGTGGACTTGAAGAGGATAAGCGCATCATTAATTTTCTGGAAGAAGTAGCTTCTGCGAGCCAAAATACAAGTGGTGAGACCATTTCAATTGTAAATCTTTTGGAACAATTCCTCTTTCCGAGAAGCACACATGGGACTTTGATTCGTAAACTTTCTGGTGGAGAGAAGAAGCGGCTTTATCTCTTAAAAATATTATTAACACAACCTAATGTTCTGCTCTTGGACGAACCAACTAATGATTTGGATATTGCAACTTTAACCGTTTTAGAAGATTTTCTTGCAAAATTCCCAGGAGCTGTAATTACCGTAAGTCACGACCGTTATTTCCAAGACAAGGTTTCCAATGAGCTTTTAGCTTTTGAGGATGGGAAAATTAATCATCTTTTTGGTGCTTACAGTGACTACTTGGCGACAAAAGTAGCAGCTCCTGCAGAGGTCGCAACGCCGAAAACTGATACTCGTGTACGTGAAGAGACAAAACCCCGCATGACTTGGGCTGAAAAACAAGAATGGGCAACGATCGAAGACGATATTGCCAAATTAGAAGCACGAATAGAAGAAATCGACACTGAGATGAACGAAAATGGTTCAGATGCCGGTATGCTTTCTACTCTTCAAAAAGAATTAGATCAAGTAACGACAGAACTTGAGACAAAATATGAGCGCTGGGAAATGCTCAGTGAAAAAGTATAAAAAGCAAGTGAGTTCTTGCTTTTTTGTTTCTTTTTCTCTATTAGTAAATAAAATTACCTTAAGAAGCTGGAACTAACCTCTAAAAGTTTGTTTATTTATATGGTATAATGTTAGTCATAATAAAGCGAAATTAAGAGAGGGAAATATGACCTACGCAGACCAAATCTTCAAAGAAAATATCAGTAATATCCTTGAAAATGGCGTATTTTCAGAAAATGCGCGTCCAAAATATAAAAATGGCCAAACAGCCAACAGTAAATATATTACAGGATCTTTCGTCACTTATGATCTTGAAAAAGGCCAATTTCCTATCACAACTCTTCGTCGTATTCCTATCAAGACGGCAATCAAAGAACTCATGTGGATTTACCAAGATCAGACAAGTGCACTTGATGTTCTAGAAGAAAAATACGGCGTAAAATATTGGGCTGAATGGGAAATCGGCGATGGTACCATTGGGCAACGTTATGGTGCAACAGTCAAGAAATATAACATTATTGGCAAGCTCCTCGAGGGCTTAGAAAAAAACCCATGGAACCGTCGCAATATCATTAATCTTTGGCAATATGAAGATTTTGAAGAAACAGAAGGACTTTTACCTTGTGCTTTTCAAACGATGTTTGACGTAAGACGTGAATCAGATGGACAAATTTATCTGGATGCAACTCTGATTCAACGCTCAAACGATATGCTTGTGGCACATCATATTAATGCGATGCAATATGTGGCTTTGCAAATGATGTTGGCTAAACACTTCAGCTGGAAAGTCGGCAAGTTTTTCTACTTCATCAACAACTTACATATTTACGATAATCAATTTGAGCAAGCGAATGAGTTACTGTCACGCACAGGTTCAGAAAAAGAACCACGCTTGATTTTAAATGTTGCAGATGGAACGAATTTCTTTGATATTAAACCGGAAGATTTTGAACTGGTGGATTATGAACCTGTGACACCACAACTCAAATTTGACTTGGCAATTTAAGATGGATTGTCGACATTATCGTTCAAAAGATTATGCTGAGATCATTGATCTGTTTTATACAACGGTACACACCATCAATGCTGCTGATTATTCAGCAGAAGAGTTAGAAGCGTGGGCGCCATCTGATAAGTCTAATTTTTTTCCAGAAAAAAAGCTGACGGAGAGTTATTGTCTAGTTGTTGAAGAAAGCGGAAAAATTTTAGGCTTTGCCAATGCAACAAGCAAAGATAAATTCGATTGCCTATATGTTGATAAGGACTATCAGAAATGTGGTGTAGGGCATCTCCTTGCCAATCAGATTGAACAATATTGCAAGGAAGAGGGGGCAGAAATAATCGGTGTTGATGTTTCATTAACTGCTCGGCCTTTCTTTGAAAAACGTGGCTATGAGATTTTAGAGCAACAAATAGTCGTACGACACAACCAATATTTAAAAAATTATAAAATGCAATTAAAGTTATAAAAGATAGGAAGGAAAGATGTACGAAAAATTTATCGCAGAGGCTAATCTAAATCCAGATAACTTCAGTGATGCCTGGGCCTTTGGCAACAATCCTCAAATGGCTGATGAGTTGTTAGAACTTGTACTTGAGGGTAAAAAAAGAGCAACAGCAAGCGCGTTGTCCCTGTATGGGCCAGATGATTTTTTACCTGCTGTGGATGGAAGATATGAGATATTACTCGATGGTAAAGGAAATCCACGTGCCGCGATTCAGACAAGCAAGGTCTATATTACTAAGTTTAATAAGGTAACAGAGGATCATGCCTTTTACGAAGGTGAAGGAGACAGGAGTTTGGCTTATTGGCGTCAAGTCCATGAAGCTTTTTTCCGTGACTTGGATTGTTACGCACCAGATATGGATATTGTCTGTGAAGAATTTGAAGTTTTATATAAAAGTTCGTAAAAAACGAACAATATTCAAAAAAGATATTACTTTCACAAGTAATATCTTTTTTTGTACTCTAAATAAGGATAGAATTAGATTATAAAATAAAGAGGAGGCATATCGTGAGAAAGGGACGCTTACTTTATGAAGGTAAAGCAAAGAAGCTTTATGAAACAGAGGATAGACAGCTGGTTTGGGTAGAGTATTGTGATAACGCAACAGCTCTGAATGGTAAAAGAAAAGAAGAAATTAAAGGCAAAGGGGCATTGAACAATCAAATCACATCCTTTATTTTTCAAAAATTAAACGCCGAACAAATCCGAACAAGCTTTATTGAAAAGTTATCTAAAACCGAACAATTGAATCGGAAAGTTGAGATTATACCTCTGGAAGTGGTCTTGAGAAATCGTGTGGCTGGCTCTTTTGCAAAGCGATTTGGTTTGAAAGAAGGTGGCGTACTTCCTCAGCCTATTATTGAATTCTATTACAAATCTGATGCACTGGATGATCCTTTTATCAATGATGCACATGTTTATTTTCTTGAACTTGCTCAACCAGAAGAATTGGAATTCATCAAGTCAGAAACACTGAAAATCAATGCACTTCTCCAAAAAATCTGGACAAAAATTGGCTTGAGTTTGGTTGATTTCAAACTCGAATTTGGCCGTACAGCAGATGGCGAAATTATCTTGGCGGACGAAATTTCACCAGATACCTGCCGCCTTTGGGATACGGAGGGGAACCATTTAGATAAAGATGTTTTCCGTCGTAATATTGGTGATTTGATTGAAGTATACAGTCGTGTACTTACGGCTCTTCAAGAAGAAAAAAAGCTTTAAGTTTTAATGCTACAAGGGTAGAGAAAAATAAAAGAAAGTGAATGAGAAAGAGAAAATGAGCAAAGTAGAAGTTTACGTAACCTATAAAAAATCAATTTTGGATCCTCAAGGACAAGCGATCAAAGCAGCAACTCAAAAGTTGGGCTACTCTGAAATTCAAGATATTCGCGTTGGGAAATACTTTGAAATCGAAGTTGAGGGAGAGCCTCAAGTGGCCGTAAAGAAAGTGGAAGAGATTGCTGAAAAATTGTTGGCCAATCCAAACATGGAAACTTATAAGGTTGAGGTGGTAGATTGATGAGATTTGCAGTTATTCAATTTCCTGGGTCAAATTGTGATTTCGATCTCCTCTGGGCCATTCGTGATGTTATGCAAGCTGAAGCAGAGTTTGTTTGGCACGAAGAGAGTTCGCTTGCTGGATTTGATGCGGTACTCATCCCTGGAGGCTTCAGCTATGGTGATTATCTCCGTTGTGGGGCTATTGCTTCCTTCTCTAATGTTATGCCTGAAATTAAACGTTTGGCAGCAGAGGGAAAACCTGTCTTTGGTACTTGCAATGGGTTTCAAATTCTTATCGAAGCAGGACTTTTACCAGGTGCTTTGATTCAAAATGACAGTTTAAAATTTGTTTCAAAATGGCAAAATTTAAAAGTCAATAATGATTCAAAATTTACAACTGCCTTTTCTAAGGATGAAGTGATTAGCTTGCCCATCGCACATGGAGAAGGTAAGTATATTGCGGATGCACAAACCTTGGCAGATTTAAAAGAAAATGGACAAATCGTGTTCACTTATGCAAATGGAAACCCTAACGGCTCAGCTTTAGATATTGCTGGGATTTGTAATCAAGAAGGGAATGTTTTGGGGATGATGCCCCATCCAGAACGCGCTGTAGAGTCCCTACTGGGGGGAAATGATGGTAAAAAAATGTTTGCCAGTATCTTGAAAAATTTTGTAGAAGAAGGAGCGCCACAATGAGCGGTGAAATGAGTCCAGAACAAATCCAAGCGTCAAAAATTTATCGTGAATGGGGCTTGACTGATGAAGAATACTCTAAGATTAAAAATGAAATTCTTGGCGGTCGTTTGCCTAACTTTACAGAAACGGGCATGTATGCCGTGATGTGGTCAGAGCATTGTTGTTATAAAAATTCAAAACCTGTCTTGAAAAAGTTTCCAACAGAAGGCCCACAAGTACTTATGGGACCAGGTGAAGGTGCAGGAGTAGTTGATATTGGTGAGGGTTGGGCAGTTGTTTTCAAGGCAGAATCACACAATCATCCGAGCTATGTTGAGCCCTATGAAGGTGCAGCAACAGGATCTGGCGGGATTATTCGTGATATATTTTCGATGGGTGCGCGACCAGTTGCTCTTTTGGACAGCCTTCGCTTTGGCCAGATTGATAATGCTAAAACGCGTCATATTGTTGAGCGTGTCACGGCAGGAATAGCAGGATATGGTAACTGTATCGGTATTCCTACAGTAGGCGGAGAAGTAGCTTTTGATGAATCTTATGCAGGAAATCCTTTAGTTAACGTGATGTGTGTTGGCTTGATTGAGCATAAACACATCCAAAAAGGGCAAGCTAAAGGTGTGGGCAATACAATCATGTATGTTGGAGCGAAAACAGGACGTGACGGCATTCATGGTGCTTCCTTTGCCTCTCAAGAGTTTGGTTCAGGCTCTGAAACGCAACGTTCTGCCGTGCAAGTGGGTGATCCTTTTATGGAAAAACTCTTGCTAGAAGCTTGTCTCGAAGTGATTCACAATCATTCCGATATTCTTGTTGGTATTCAAGATATGGGTGCTGCCGGACTCGTTTCTTCAACTTCAGAAATGGCTTCAAAGGCTGGCTCGGGTTTGAAACTTAATTTAGATTTAGTGCCACAACGCGAAACGAATATGACACCTTACGAAATGATGCTTTCCGAGTCGCAAGAGCGGATGGTCCTTTGCATTAAAAAAGGCCATGAAGATGAAATCGTTGAGCTTTTCAAAAAGTATGAACTTGATGCGGTAAATATCGGTGAAGTTACTGACGATGGGATGTATACATTGTTCCATCAGGGAGAAAAGGTTGCAGAAATTCCAGTAGATTCTTTAGCGGAGGATGCACCAGTTTATTCTCGTGAAATGAAAGAACCCGCACGCATTGCTGAATTTGTAAAAGCTGAAAAATTCATACCTGAAATCGCAAACGCGACAGAGGTTCTCAAAGATCTCCTTAGTCAACCAACGATTGCGAGCAAGCGCAGTATTTATGAAACCTACGATAGTCGAGTAATGACAAATACAGTCGTTGCACCAGGGTCTGATGCAGCAGTTATTCGTCTCCGTCATTCCAATAAAGCTTTAGCAATGACGACAGACTGTAATGCACGCTACCTTTACCTGAATCCTGAGATTGGTGGACAAATAGCTGTCGCAGAAGCAGCACGAAATATCATTGCTTCAGGAGGGAAACCTTTAGCAATTACGGATTGCCTTAACTTTGGTAATCCAGAAAAGCCAGAGCAATTTTATGAGTTAAGTAAGGCGTGTGATGGTGTTTCGGAATCTTGCCGTGTGCTCTCTACTCCGGTTATTTCAGGTAATGTTTCCCTTTATAACGAGACGAATGGTCAAGCAATTTTACCAACACCCATGATTGGGATGGTGGGCTTGATTGAAGATGTGACACACATTACAACACAGGATTTTAAAGATGCAGGTGACTTAATTTATATTATTGGGGAGACTGCCGATGATTTCTCTGGTTCGGAGATTCAAAAAATGATGACAGGAAAGATTTCAGGTACGCTAAACTTTGATTTGCAAGCAGAAAAAGAAAATCAAAAACATGTACTGAAAGCCATCCAAGCCGGTCTCGTTAAATCAGCCCATGATTTATCTGAAGGGGGATTAGCTGTTGCTCTTGTTGAGTCAGCTTTTGCGAACAATAAAGGAATTTTGGTTCATTTTGAGGGCAATGTATCACAACTTTTCTCTGAAAGTCAAGGCCGCTTTATCCTCTCGGTTCATCCAAAAGATGAAAAGAATTTTGAAGCACTGATGGCAGGGAAAGCAAGCAAGTTAGGGCAGGTTACAGACAAGTCAAAAATTAAAATTTCAGCAAAAGATGGTGAAATTTCCTTATCTACTGCAGAAGCGAAAGCGATTTATGAAGGAGCAATTCCATGTCTTATGAAGTAAAGTCCTTAAACGAAGAATGTGGCATTTTTGGCATTTGGGGGCATCCCGAAGCAGCACAACTGACTTATTTTGGACTTCACGCTTTGCAACACAGAGGGCAAGAAGGTGCTGGCATTTTGTCAAATAATGAGGGAGAACTTCAGCGCCATCGTGATTTAGGCTTAGTGACAGAAGTTTTTCGTCACGAAAAAGATTTACAAAAATTGTCAGGGAAAGCAGCTATGGGGCATGTGCGTTACGCCACAGCAGGCTCAGCAGAATTAAACAACATTCAGCCTTTTCACTTTAAATTTCAAGACACGCAGCTTGGCCTTGCCCATAACGGCAACTTGACCAATGCCATATCGTTACGGCGTGAATTAGAAGCACAAGGGGCCATCTTTTCTTCAAGTTCAGACACGGAAATTTTAGCGCATCTGATTCGACGTAGCCACCATCCTGAATTTATGGGAAAAGTAAAGGAGGCTTTGAACACTGTTAAAGGAGGCTTTGCTTATCTCTTGATGACAGAAGATTCTATGATTGCAGCTCTTGATCCTAATGGCTTCCGTCCCTTATCTATTGGGAAAATGGCTAATGGTGCGCTCGTTGTAGCCAGCGAAACCTGTGCCTTTGATGTTATAGGTGCGGAATTTGTACAGGAAGTCAAACCGGGTCAGATTATCCAAATTAATGATCAAGGTTTGCATGTTGAGCAGTTTACAGATAAGACCAATACACAAATCTGTTCAATGGAGTATATTTATTTTGCACGACCGGACAGTGTTATTGCAGGTGTCAATGTCCATACAGCCCGTAAACAATCAGGACGTATCCTGGCGCGTGAGGCGCAGGTAGATGCAGATATCGTTATTGGTGTACCTAACTCGTCGCTCTCTGCAGCATCAGGATATGCAGAAGAATCTGGATTGCCTTACGAAATGGGCCTGATTAAAAATCAATATGTGGCACGTACATTTATTCAGCCTACGCAAGAATTAAGAGAACAAGGTGTACGAATGAAGCTCTCGGCTGTTTCCAGTGTAGTTGAGGGGGAAAAGGTCATCATGGTGGATGATTCTATTGTACGTGGAACGACAAGCAGACGAATTGTGCGTCTACTTAAAGATGCGGGCGCTGCAGAAGTCCATGTGGTAATTGCGAGTCCACCCCTTGCTTATCCATGCTTTTATGGTATTGATATTCAAAAGCGAGAAGAGCTGATTGCAGCTGAACACTCGGTCGATGAAATTTGCCAAATCATTGGAGCAGACAGCCTTACTTTTTTAAGTCAAGAAGGCTTGGTTGAGGCTATTGGACATGATAATCTCTGTCTGTCTTACTTTGACGGTATATATCCGACACCACTTTACGATTACGAAGAAAATTACCTGAAATCTTTAGGAGGAAAAAATGTCTAAAAATGCTTATGCAAGGGCCGGGGTTGATGTTGAAGCGGGTTACCAAGTGGTTGATCGCATAAAAAAACATGCCGAAAAAACGAAGAGACAAGGTGTTCTTGGTGGACTTGGAGGCTTTGGGGCAGCCTTCGATCTTTCAAGTCTTAATGTTAAGGAACCGGTGCTTATCTCTGGAACAGACGGTGTAGGGACAAAGCTCATGTTGGCTATTGAAGCAGATAAACATGATACGATTGGGATTGATTGTGTGGCCATGTGTGTCAACGATATCATTGCAGCAGGGGCTGAACCTCTCTACTTTCTTGACTATATCGCTACCGGCAAAAACCAACCGGAAAAGCTCGAAAAAGTCGTCGCAGGTGTTGCTCAAGGTTGTATGTTGTCAGGTGCAGCCTTGATTGGTGGCGAAACAGCAGAAATGCCAGATATGTATGATACAGATGATTATGACCTTGCAGGTTTTGCAGTCGGTATTGCCGAAAAGTCAGCGCTTATTGATGGAACCCAGAATGTTGAGGCAGGCGATATCTTATTAGGACTTCCTTCTTCCGGCATTCATTCGAATGGATATTCGCTCGTTCGAAAAATATTTAAAGATTTCGATAAACAAGAAATTCTTCCTGAGCTGGACCGTCCCCTCAAAGAAGAGTTGCTTGAACCCACTCACATTTACGTTCAGGAGCTCTTACCGCTCATAAAGGACACGATGATTAAAGGAATATCACACATTACAGGAGGGGGCTTTTATGAAAATCTTCCGCGGATGTTTGGTGATCATTTAACAGCTGAAATTAAAGAAGGCAGCTGGGAGATATTGCCTATTTTCCAAGCTTTGGAGAAATACGGTCAAGTGCCTCATGACGAAATGTTCCAAATTTTCAATATGGGAATTGGTATGGTCCTTGCTGTGGCCCCAGAAAAGGTTGAAGAAGTGAAGCAAAGAGTAAAATGTTATGAAATCGGAAAAATTACTCCACGTGTGAAACAAGCGGTAATTATAAAATGAGGATTGCCGTTTTTGCCTCGGGATCAGGATCTAACTTTGAAGCCCTCGCTCAAGCTTTTCCCACGGAAATTCAGCTCTTGTTCTCGGATAAGACTGAGGCTTATGCTCTGCAAAGAGCGCAGAAGCTCAATGTAACTACCGTCAGCTTTACATTAAAATCTTTTGCTGATAAGCAGAGTTATGAAGAAGCCTTAGTTGCTTTACTTCGTGACCACCAGATTGATTTGATTTGTCTTGCAGGTTATATGAAAATTGTTGGTCCTACTCTTTTACAAGCTTATGAAGGACGAATTATTAATATACATCCCTCTTATCTGCCAGCTTTTGCTGGTTCAGCTCATGCTTTGGAGGAATCCTGGAAAGCTCAAGAAGGTTTAGGAATCACAGTTCATTGGGTGGATTCAGGCGTCGATACAGGAGAAATTTTAGCCCAGCAGCAGCTTGATTATCATCCGGAACTCGCTGAGTATGAAAAAAAGCTCCATCAAGCAGAGCATGAATTGTATATAAAAGTAGTACAAGAGCTTATCAAAAAATAGTAAGAGCTATTATAAACTAAAAAATAGAAAAGGAATAAAAATGACTAAACGTGCGCTTATCAGTGTATCAGATAAAAATGGAAGTGTTGAATTGGCTGAGTCTTTAAGTAAACTCGGTTTTGAAATAATCTCAACGGGCGGAACAAAAAAAGCTTTAGATGAAGCAGGTATTGCAACCTTAGCGATTGAAGAAGTGACGCATTTCCCGGAAATGATGGATGGTCGTGTGAAAACATTGCATCCAATGATTCATGGCGGACTTTTGGCACGACGTGATTTGGACAGCCACGTCCTTGCCTTAGAAGAGCACAATATTACACCCATTGATTTGGTTGTTGTCAATCTTTATCCTTTCAAAGAGACACTCTTATCAGGAGCTGATCATCAAACAATTGTCGAAAATATTGATATTGGTGGTCCTTCGATGTTGCGTTCTGCAGCTAAAAATCATGCCGATGTTACTGTTCTTGTTGATCCAACGGACTATGCTGCAGTGCTTGAAGAACTTGAAAAAGCGGGTGAAACCAGCTTAGAGCTTCGTCAACGCTTGGCGGCCAAAGTTTTTCGACATACTGCTGCATATGACGCGCTCATTGCACAATATTTAACAGAAAAATTTTCTGATCAAGAGGAAAAGCCGGAAAAGCTGACACTGACCTATGATTTAAAACAAGGGATGCGTTATGGCGAAAATCCACAACAAGATGCTGATTTTTATGAAAATGCACTTCCAACTCCTTATTCGATTGGTCAAAGTGTGCAATTACACGGTAAAGAATTATCATACAACAACGTACGTGATGCAGATGCAGTCTTGCAGATTGCGCGTGATTTTACGGAGCAACCAACAGTTGTAGCCCTTAAACACATGAATCCTTGCGGCATAGGCCAAGCTGAAACGATTGAGCAGGCTTGGGATTACGCTTATGAGGCCGACCCCGTCTCCATCTTCGGCGGTATTATAGTTTTAAATCGCCCAGTTGACCAAAAAACAGCTGAGAAAATGAGCAAAATATTTTTAGAAATCATAATTGCCCCAGCCTTTTCTGATGAAGCTCTGGCAATTTTGACAAAAAAGAAAAATATCCGTTTACTTACGCTTGATTTTGAACAAATTGCAGCGTCAGAAAAAGAAGCCATGATTACAGGTGTGCTTGGTGGTGTTTTAATCCAGGAGCAAGATGTTGTTGCAGAACAACCAGAAAGTTGGACAGTAGCAACGCAAGCCCAACCCAATAAGGAACAATGGGAAGCGCTAAAATTTGCCTGGAAAGCGGTCAAATATGTGAAGTCTAACGGTATCATTGTTACAAATGAACACCAAACACTGGGCGTTGGCCCTGGTCAAACCAACCGTGTAGCTTCGGTTAAAATAGCCATCGAAGCAGCGCAGGAAAAAGGTCTAGATAATGCTGTGCTTGCCTCTGATGCCTTCTTCCCCTTTGCAGATAATATTGATGAGATTGCTAAATCTGGCATCAAAGCAATTGTCCAACCGGGTGGGTCTGTCCGCGATCAAGAAGTCATTGACGCGTGTGACAAGCATGGGATCACGATGGTCTTTACAGGTGTGAGACATTTCCGTCATTGATAAAAAGCTAGACTTTCGTCTAGCTTTTTTTATTAATGTTTTTGACGTCTCGAAAACTCAGTAAAGCGAAACTTATCCACTTGATGTCGGCTTTCTGTGTACTGGAAAACATTATTATTAGCGAGGTAAACATGACTGCGCACGCTCACGACATGGCGGTCTTTAGGGTTCAAATCCAAATAAGTTTTATCTTCATCATTGACAAAATCAATTGTGATTTCTTTTTGAGCATATGAAATATCGAGATGCACGTGATCTTCAAGATAAGCATATAGAGAAGACTTCACTTTTTCTCTGGTCATATCAGGGGCTGCAGAAGCCAAAATGTAGTCACGGTCTAGGATAACAAACTGTTCATCGATATTTCTTCGGCGGAGGATATGGAAAGCTTGAGTACCTTCTTCAAAAAAAGAAAGTTCTGAGAGTTGTTTATCTACAGTTATTTTTTCAAAAATTAATATTTCAGTGGTTGAGCTGAAGTTTAAAGAGTCTTTAAGCTCTTTGAAAGAAGTTAAACCTGAAATGGGAAACATCAATCTCTCTCTTGGGATAACAATGGAGCCAAAGCCATGACGGCGTTGAATAATCCCGTTTTCTTCCAAGATTTTTAGTGCTTGTCTTACTGTTGCGCGGCTTGTTTGATAGAGCACTGTAAGCTGGTTTTCACTGGGCAAGAGCTCATTTTCGGGATATCTTCCTTCATGAATTTTTTTCTCCAAATCCCGAAGAATAATTTCGTACTTTTTCATAACCTAAGTGTAACAAAAAACCACTTTAAGTTAAAGTGAAAATATAACCGCTTGCAAAACCGCTTTCATTTTGCTATTATAAACTTGTACGTACAAGTTGTAGTTTATTTTTATTGAAGGAGAATAAAAATGTTTGGTTTTGGAAAGAAAAAAAGTGTGAGTGAGGACAAGAACCTCTATGCACCTTTAGCGGGTACAGTTATTGATTTGGAAAAGGTTTCCGACCCTGTATTTGCCAAAAAAGTTATGGGAGATGGCTATGCTATTGAACCTATAAGTAGTGAGATTGTCAGTCCAGTAGCAGGAGAAGTCAGTTTGGTACAAGGACACGCTATCGGCTTCAAGCGGGCAGATGGTTTAGAAGTATTGCTTCATCTCGGAATTGATACAGTGAGTTTAAATGGACAACCTTTTCAGATTAAGGTTAAAGTAGGCGATAGAGTTGAGGGCGGCGATGCTCTGGGACAGGTCAATTGGAAAGAAGTTGAAGCAGCAGGATTACCACTTACGAGTATGATTTTAATTACGAATACAAATGAAAAACTCGACAGTCTTACCGTTAAAAAAGGAAATGCTCAAGCAGGTGATATGTTGGGCCAAGCAACTGCAAAATAAAAAGGAGAAATCATGGCAGATTACAAAAAATTAGCAACAGAAATCATTGCCGCTGTTGGTGGTGAGGAAAATATCACAAAGGTGATTCACTGTATCACACGCTTACGTTTTTATTTAGTCGACAAAGAAAAAGCAGACGATGAAAAACTTGAAGCAATGGATGGGGTAGCCGGGGTTGTCTACAATGCAAATTTGGGGCAGTACCAAGTCGTTATCGGTCAAGCTGTTGAGGACGTCTATGACGAAATTGTTGCACAGCTGGGGAGCCGTGTAGTGGATGGCGAAAGTAATGAAGAAGTCGTGGAAACTAAAGTTTCTAAAAACCCTATCATTCGCGCTTTTCAAGTTGTAGTTGGAACAATTACGGGCTCAATGATGCCGATTATCGGTTTATTAGCGGCTGGCGGTATGATTAACGGGATTCTTAACATGTTTGTTAAAGGAAATCATATTTTTGAACTTATTAGTCCGACAGATCCAACCTATATTATTATTTCAACAATGGCGATGGCACCATTCTACTTCCTCCCTGTCTTGGTCGGTTATGCTGCTGCCAAGCAGTTAGGTTCAGACCCATTTGTGGTGGCTGCAGTTGGTGGATTTATGATTCACCCTGCTTTACAAGGCTTAGTTGCAGCACCTAATGTTATTGAAAAGGGAGAGATTGTAGCTGGAAAAGCACCAGTAGTTATGGAATTATTTGGCGTAACTTTTAATACAAGTTATTTTAATATTCCTGTCAGTCTACCAAATTATGCTTATACTATTTTCCCGATTATTGTAGCCGCTTGGATGGCTAAACCAATCGGGGCTTGGCTTAAGAAACACATGCCTTTAGCGCTTCGTTCAATCTTTGTACCGATGATTACCTTCTTTGTAGTGGCTTCATTAGTGCTCTTGTTGGTAGGTCCCGTAATTAGTATTGTTTCCTCTGCGCTTGCTTCAGTCATTACAGGGTTGATTAACCTTAACCTCACTATCGCAGGAGCAATTATTGGCGGACTTTACCAAGTTCTGGTTATCTTTGGTCTCCATTGGTTGGTTATTCCTATCTTGACTCAACAAATCGTAACAACAGGGGAATCAAATATTAACATGATCGTTTCCTTTACAATGTTGGCACAAGGTGCGGGCGCTCTAACAGTCTTTCTCAAAACGCGCCAACAAAGTCTTAAAGGATTAGCTCTACCAGCAGCAATTTCAGCTTTCTGTGGGGTAACTGAGCCAGCCATGTATGGGATTAACTTAAAATACATTCGCGTCTTCATCATGAGTTCGATCGGTGCAGCTGCAGGTGCTGCGGTTGCTGGCTTATTTGACCTACATATGTATGGCTTCTCAGGCTCACTTATTGGCTTCCCTAACTTCGCGGCAACGACAAATCCTTTGACTCATGCTGCGGGCAATCCTAACAACTTTATCTACTTTTGGATTGCGACAGCCGTTTGTATTGTTGTATCCATGACATTGGTTTGGTTCTTTGGCTTCAAAGACTCAGATACAATGGGAACAGGACTTGAAAAGAAAAACGTCTTTAAATCAGCCGTAAATAAATAAGAAACAAAAGGAAAAAATTATGACATTGAGTGAAAAAGTCATCTATCAAATTTACCCTAAATCATTTTTAGACACGACAGGAAATGGTATTGGTGATCTCAGAGGAGTAACAGAAAAATTACCTTATTTGGCGGAATTAGGAATTGACATGATTTGGCTTAATCCTTTTTACCCCAGTCCGCAAAGAGATAATGGTTATGATATTTCTGACTATACTAATATAGATCCAGTATTTGGTGATTTTAAAGATTTTGATCAAATGGTAGCGCGTGGCAAAGAGTTGGGTATTGAATTTATGTTGGACATGGTATTGAACCATGTTTCAACAGAACATGAGTGGTTTAAAAAAGCTCTTGCCGGTGATAAATATTACCAAGATTTCTTTATTATTAGAGATGAACCTACGGACTGGGTGTCGAAATTTGGCGGCAATGCTTGGGCACCATTTGGAGATACTGGTAAATATTATCTTCATCTTTATGATATTTCCCAAGCCGACTTAAATTGGCGTAATCCAAATGTCCGCCAAGAACTTTTTGAAGTTGTCAATTTTTGGCGTGACAAAGGTATATCAGGCTTTCGCTTTGACGTGATAAACGTTATTGGGAAAGACAATATACTTAAAAACAATCCAGAATTTGATGGAAAATTTGAGTATACAGATAAACCCATCACGCATGAATATCTGAAAATGCTCAATGCCGCCACCTTTGGTCAAGATGAACATGCCATCACTGTGGGAGAAATGAGCTCAACGTCAATTGAAAACAGTATTCTCTATACGCAACCGGAACGAAAAGAACTCAGCATGGTTTTTAATTTCCATCATCTAAAAACAGATTATAAAGCTGGTGATAAATGGACAAAAGTTCCCTTTGACTTTCAAGAGCTCAAAGCGCTTTTCCATGAATGGGGGGAAAAAATGGCAGAAGGTGGGGGCTGGAATGCTACTTTTTGGAATAATCATGATCAACCTCGGGCGCTCAATCGTTTTGTGGATGTGAAAAATTTCCGTATCAAAGGAGCAACAATGCTGGCTGCCGCGATTCACCTCAGCCGTGGCACACCCTTTATTTATATGGGGGAAGAAATTGGTATGATTGACCCTGATTATGATTCTGTTGCTGATTATCAAGATTTAGAAGCTTTAAATGCTTACGAACGGCTCTTGGAACAAGGAAAAACAGAGGCTGAAGCTTTTGAAATAATCAGCAGTAAATCACGTGATAATTCAAGAACGCCGATGCAATGGGACGATAGCGCAAATGCGGGATTCACCAAAGGAGAGCCGTGGTTGAAGGTGGGCAAACATACCGACATTAATCTGAAAAGAGATAAAAACGGAGAAATCTATAATTTCTATAAAGAAATGATTCGTTTGCGAAAAACGGAAAAAATTATTTCGGAGGGAGATTATAAAGCTGCACTTAAAGATTCAGAGTACATTTATGCTTTTGTGCGTGAATACGAAGGCCAGCGTTTACTTGTATTGAATAACTTTGCCAATCACAGCGTGAACTTTAGCTTGCCACCAGGTTTTGAAGATACAGAAGTCTTCGTGAATAACTATGATTCATACAAGTCTGAAACACTGGCGCCTTATCAGTCGGTTGCTTTATTGGTTAGATAATATCCGTGATAAAAGTCTCTTTTGTTGAAAAAATATGATGAAATCGTTAAACTAGAGCTATCATAAATTTTTAGAAAGAGATAAAAATGACTGTATTACTTTTTGACATAGACAACACACTTCTTGATTTTGATAAGGCAGAGTACATGGCTTTAGGCAAAATCTTTGAGCAATACCATATTGAAGATACAAAAGAAAACAGAGCCATCTATTCACGTGAAAACAAAGCCCTTTGGCGAAGTCATGAAGCAGGAGAAATCAGTCGTGAAGAGCTTCTTTCTACACGATTTGCGCATGCTTTTACAGCTTTGGGAGTTAAAGAAGCTTATGATGCTTCGGCTGTTGATGCAGCTTACCAACTTCACTTGGCTCAAGGTCATGAATTGATGGATCATGCCATGGAACTTTTGGATCGACTGGCGCAAGAAGCGACAGAGATGTACATTGTGAGTAACGGTACATCAAAAGTTTCTCGTCCACGAATTTTAGAATCTGGCATTGCCGGATATTTCCAAGAAATTTTTATCAGTGAAGAGATTGGAAAACACAAACCATCAAAAGAATTCTTTGATTATGTGTTTGACCACATCGATCACGCTGCGGATAAAGATTTTGCGATTGTTGGTGATACTTTAGCTACGGATATCCTCGGCGGGAAAAATGCAGGTATTAAGACGATCTGGTATAACCCTAAACACTTGGAAGCTCAAAAAGATTTAACACCGGATTGTGTCATCGAAGATTTATTAGAAATACCTTCTCTTCCTGTCCTCGCTTGATAATTCCGAACAATAGAATAAGAATATATTTAGAAAAGCCCCTTGGGGCTTTTTCTTTTTCTCTAAATATCTTAAGATAGAAGTGAGAAGAAAGCGAGGAAATATGAGGGTTTTAGTTATTGGTTCAGGTGGGCGTGAACATGCACTTGCACGAAAGTTTGCAAAAAGTGAAAAAGTAGATAAAGTTTTTATTTGCCCAGGAAATGTGGGTATGACGGAGGAAAAACTGGAAAATGTAGCTATTTCCGAACTTGAAAATCGTTTGTTGGTGGAATTTGCGAAGAAGAAAAAAGTAGACTTGACTTTTGTTGGTCCAGAAACAGCATTAATGAACGGTATTGTGGATGCTTTCTTAGATGAGGGGTTGCTTATATTTGGACCGAGAGCTGAGGCTGCTCAAATCGAGGGCAGTAAAACTTTTGCCAAGTCAATAATGAAAAAATATGGCGTGCCCACGGCAGACTATGAGAGCTTTACGGATTTTGCCAATGCTCTAAATTATGTTGAGACAAAAGGCGCACCTATTGTTATCAAGGCAGATGGTTTAGCTGCAGGTAAAGGTGTCACAGTTGCCATGGATTTAGAAGCGGCAAAAGCTGCTTTAGCAGATATTTTCCAGACAAAAGAAGCAAAAGTTGTGGTAGAGGAATACCTTGATGGCGAAGAGTTTTCACTTTTCAGCTTAGTGCATGAAGGAAAGATTTACCCATTACCTATTGCGCAAGATCATAAACGTGCCTTTGACGGTGATAAAGGCCCAAATACAGGGGGGATGGGCGCTTATGCACCTGTACCTCATATTCCAGAAGCCGTAGTACAGGAAGCCATAGAAAAAATTGTCCAGCCAACTGTATCTGGGTTAGAGGCGGAGAATAAGACATTTACGGGTATTCTTTATGCAGGATTAATAGTGACATCCGAAGGTGTAAAAACGATTGAATTTAATGCACGTTTTGGTGACCCAGAAACGCAAGTGGTTTTAGAAACGATTACCAGTGATTTTTTTGAAAATGTATTGGATATCTTGCAAGGACGCGAGCCAAATTTGACCTGTAATACTGAAGAAGTTACCTTAGGCGTGGTTGTAGCAAATCAGGGTTATCCAGATGCCTCAACAGAGAGTGTTGTTTTACCAGAGATACAGGATTTGAATTGTTTTTATGCTGGTGTTATTAAAAAAGACGGACAGCTCCTTTCAAAGGGGGGACGCATATACATGGTAACTGAAACCGGCAAAGAAATAAAAAGTATTCAACAGTCCCTTTACGAGAAATTAGATAAATTAGACAACACAGGCATGTTTTATCGTAAAGATATTGGAAATAAAGGAGTATAAAAATGGCAGATGTTGCAGTTATTATGGGATCACTTTCAGATTGGGAGACAATGAAACAAGCAGCTCATATTTTGGAGATGTTCGGTATAGATTTTGATAAAAAAGTCGTCTCCGCTCACCGGACGCCAGAAATTATGATGAATTTTGCGAAAAATGCGGAGCAACAAGGTTACAAGCTCATAATTGCTGGCGCGGGAGGTGCGGCGCATTTACCCGGAATGGTTGCTGCAATGACCTTGCTTCCTGTGATTGGTGTACCTATTCAATCACGTGCCTTATCTGGCTTAGATAGCCTCTACTCCATTGTCCAGATGCCGGGTGGTGTCCCTGTTGCCAGTATGGCTATAGGCTCTGCAGGAGCCAAAAATGCAGCTCTCTATGCGGTTCAAATTTTGGCACTTGCTGATAAAAATTTGGCGGAAAAATTGAAAAAATATAGAAAAGAAGCAGCCGATCTATCGGTCTCTTCCACTAAAGAATTGTTGTAAACTTTTAATTTAAAAACGAGCGTAATATTTGTAAAAATATTTTGATTTTAGTAAACGAAAATCCGGATGATATGCGGACTTATTTTTTAAACAATCCGAAAAGAATAGGGAGAATAAAGAAAAATGGCCTATAATAAGAATATGCAACATAAGAAAAAAACAATTGGAATTATTGGTGGTGGGCAGTTGGGCCAAATGATGGCTATCTCTGCACAATATATGGGCCATAAAGTGATTACACTTGATCCTAATCCGAACTGTTCCGCAGCAAAGTGTTCGGATGAGTTGATCCTTGCGGAATATGATGATGTTGATGCGCTTCTTAAGCTCGCTTATGCCTGTGACTTAATAACCTATGAGTTTGAAAATGTATCGGCGAACGCCTTGCATCAGCTTGATGCCTGTGTCGCTATTCCGCAAGGCATTCGATTATTAGAAATCACGCAGAATCGTCGGTTAGAAAAAGAATTTCTAGAACAATGTGGCGTGAGAATAGCCCCGTGGCAACGCGTAGAAAATGCTCAAGACCTTCCAGAGCAAGTGACAAAAAAACAAGTGTTGAAAACAACAACGGGTGGCTATGATGGACATGGTCAGGTTGTCTTGAAATCGGATGAGGATTTGCTGGAGGCGATGAAGTTAGCAGAGCGCGCGGAATGTGTATTGGAGGACTTTGTTGATTTTGATTGCGAGATTTCTTTAATTATTAGTGGCAACGGCCAGGATTTTGTAACCTTCCCGCTTTGTCAAAATGAACATATTAATAATATTCTACACCGTACGATTGCTCCCGCGCCCGTAGCTCTTGAGGTCAGTGAGAAAGCCAAAGATCTGGCACTGGCGATAGCTAAAGAGCTCCAGCTTGCAGGCACGCTTTGTGTAGAAATGTTTCTGACAGCATCGGGCGAGATTTATGTAAATGAACTTGCCCCACGTCCCCATAACTCGGGACACTATACCATAGAGGCTTGTGATTTTTCACAATTTGACTTACATATCAAGGGTATTCTCGGTGAGGAACTCCCGCAACCTCGACTTTTGAAAAAAGCCATTATGCTCAATATTCTTGGCCAAGACGTCCCCAAAATGGAGCGATTGGCGCATGAAAGGCCTGAGTGGCATATCCATGATTATGGAAAGTTGGAAGCGAAGGTCGATAGAAAAATGGGACATGTGACTATATTGACCGATGATTTTTCAAAAAGTTTGAAAGAAATATCCCGCTTAAAAATATGGGAATAAATGACAGGAAGGAAGAAGAGGATGCACACAATCAGGTTGTCGATGGAAAGTCGAAAAACAATTTTTCGAATTGAAACGCTGAGTGAAGAAATCAATCCCGAATGGACACTTGTGTTTCACAGGATTTTCAAAGATAAACTGATAACTTATTTAGAAGAACAAGAAAAAACGAAGCGTGGTCTTTTGTTTCAAGGAGAAACAACTTTTTGCTTGCAACACTCCGCCATGCAAGCCAGTTTATTTCTACCGCTGGCTTCAAATGATGAAAAAATTAGGGATATCATCGTCCACTTATTAAAGTTACATTTTGAGTTTATCAATGCAAATTATTCTTCTTTAAAAACAAAGGGGAGTCCATTAAGTCACTTGGAACTTTATCAGTTGGCGTATACTTTACAGACGGCTTATAACTTTTATTTACGAACGGAGGAAATTTGTCAGTTCAGTTTGCTCTTTGCTTCAGCCGCAGCGCGAGTTTTAAATATTTGGGAACAAAGCATAATACGTTCAAACTTAAATGGTGTGATGGGAAAAAATCTATGTATTGAGGCAGCCACACACTTAGAAGAAATCTTTAGCAATGTTACGCGACACACTGACTTAAGAAATCAAGCTTCTAGGGTTGTTGCGCTTTTAGCAAAAACGAAGAACATCCCTATATCTGAAGAGCAGGAGCTTTTTCAAAAAGGGATCAATACAATATCTTCTTATAAAAAAGAAGAAATACTCAATGAGCTCCTTGAAAAGATAAAGCAAGCGCAAGTGAAAGAAAGCATAACAGAATTGTATTTTTGCCAGCTCCTCTTAAATTATTTTAAAATCTAGAAAATGTGTCTCTGAAGAGAGGCATTTTTTAATTCAAGTTGCTTGAAAATTATGCAAGAGATGATATAATGAAAATAAGATTTACAAATGTAAACATTAATTCAAGGGAAATAATTATGACAAAACTAAATTCGGAAGTTGCACTGGGAGGGATACACCATGTTACAGCGATTACCTCAAGTGCTCAAAAGACCTATGATTTTTTTACAAATATTTTAGGGCTGCGACTGGCAAAACTTACTGTTAATCAGGATGACTACGAAACCTATCATCTTTATTTTACGGATGAAGAGGGGAATCCTGGAACGGACATGACATTTTTTGATTTTCCTGGAATAGGAGCCGGTAGCCACGGCATCAATAGCATTGACCGTATTTCCTTTCGTGTTGCTCAGGATATATCTTTGGAATACTGGCATCAAAGATTTGATGCAGCAGCTGTACCACATGGTTTGGTGGCAGAGCGCTTTGGTAAAAAATATTTAGAGTTTGAGGATTTTGATGGTCAGCGGTACCAATTGATTTCCGATGAAAAAAATCAAGGTGTTCTTGCTCCAGGTAAACCTTGGCAGCTTTCAAATGTAGAGGCTGAGCATGCTATTGTAGGTTTAGGACCTGTTTTCATTAAGTTATCAGAAGTAAATACTATCCAGCAATTGCTTGCAGAAGTTTTTGGATTTCGCAGGCACGCAACTGAAGATAATTTCACACTATTTGAGGGAGCAGAGGGTGGCAATGGTGCCTCGATTATCATTGAGCAAGATAAAGGAGGGCAGCGCGCATATCAAGGGCATGGCACGGTGCATCATATCGCTTTTCGTACAGCTAATCCAGATACCCTTAGATATTGGATTGAGCGTGTCAAATCTTATATGATACCTCACTCAGGATTAGTAGAACGTTTTTATTTTTCTAGTGAATATGTGAAGGTTGCCCCCGGTGTGCTTTTCGAAATTGCTACAGATACTCCAGGTATTGCTGCTTTAGATATGGTACGGTCCGGGCAAGCAAAGGTTGATAGTTACGAAGAAGCGCTCGTAACCTCTGGTTTTTGGATAGATGAGACTCCGGATGAGGCAGGCCTTTCACTGAGTTTACCTCCCCATCTCTTTCCAGGAGCAGAAGCGGAAAAGGCACGAACAGCAGCAGCTTTGCGTCGTTTGGATACGTCAGATGCATTTCGCGATAGGAAGTTAGAGCCACTGTGGACTATGAAAAAAATTCAAGAACGTCGTATAGGGAGAAAAAATGAAAGCATTTAAACCAGAAGATATGAGCAGTACTGATGCTTACAAATTAATTTCAGGACTGGTTATTCCAAGACCAATTGCGTGGTTGACAACTCAAAACGCTACAGGCCTTGTCAACGCAGCACCGTTTAGCTTTTTTAATGTTGTATCAAAAGAGCCAGTCATTGTATCCATTGCTATGACAGAGATGAAAGATTCTGTTAGAAACCTTTTAGAAACTAAGGAAGGCGTTATCCATCTGGTCAATATGGATAATGTTGAAGCCATGAATCAAACATCAGCGCCTCTCACGGCTACAGAAAGTGAAATTGAAAAGTTTGGCATTAAAATTACAGCATCAGAAGAAGTAAAAGTACCTGCCATAGAAAATGCTAAAGCCCGTTTAGAGGTCGTGCTCCATCAGCATATTCCAGTAGGAAAAACAAGTCAACTCATGCTCTTAGAAGTAAAAAATATTCTTATGGATGACTCTGTCATTGATGAGGAAAAACTCTATATTAAAGCGCAAGAACTTGATCCCGTTGCGCGCTTGTCAGGGAGAGCCTATACAGAGCTCGGTCATACGTTTGAAATTACACGACCAACAAAGTAAGGGCTACTAAGTACAGTAGAAACTAAAGTTTTCTTTAATTTTCCAACCATATTATTATCTTTTTCTCTCTTTTTAATTTAAAATATAATTATAGAGGAATTAAATTGATAATTTTAGAAAAGGGAGGCTTTTTATGAGAGAAAAATACAAAAACATTCTGGTAGCTGTTGATGGTTCAGAACAATCTGATAAAGCAGTACGTGAAGCTGTAAAAATTGCAGCACGTAATGAAACATCGCTATTTGTTTTGAATGTCAAAGATGATGTGAGACTTTATGGTTCAGCTTATGGTGTACCACTTATTCTTGAAAATTTAGAAGAGCAATCACGGGCAATCATTGAAAGAGCTTCTGAGATTATCAAGAAACAGGTAGAGTTTAAGGCATATCGTGTGGAAGGGTCACCCAAAAAAGAAATCGTTGATTTTGCGCAAGCCAATGATATTGATTTGATCGTTATTGGTGTTACTGGTAAAGGAGCCTTTGACCGTTTATTGGTCGGTTCTACAACAGCATATGTTATTGATCATGCGCGTTGTAACGTTATGGTTGTCAAATAAGTAAGAAAAAAGCTCTTCTTGGGAGAGCTTTTTTCTTATAAAAATTTTTTTCTGAATTCTGAGTCGTTTTCCTTAAAAAAAAGGGCGAAGCATTATATAATAGTTTTTACAGGAAAAATAAGTAAAAGGATTTTATAATGAAAAGAGTTGTATTTGGCCTGGTTGCAATCATAGTTTTAATAGTTGGAAATTCTATATGGCATAATTCAGAGTATGGTGGCAAGAATTTATTCGTTAAAATTCAAGAAGACGAAAAAATTGAAATGAAAAAATCGGATAATGGTCACGTTACAAAATATAAATATTCCGTCATCGGATTTGATGAAAAAGGAAAATCGCAAGAAATAAAGCTTACGGCGCAATATAGTTTAAAGCACTATGACTATTTGAAAGTCGTAACCAATAAGAAAAAAGGAGTTTTGAGCTGGAAAGAAGTTAAAAAGCAAGAAATCCCTAAAAACCCACTGTTTGAGCTTGAAAAAGCTTAAGTTAACTTGTGTTAATTCTTTAGATGACATAAAATTATTTAACACTTGCGATAACGCTTTCTTGATGTTATAATAACAGTGTAAAAAATAATAAACTCTATCCCTCAGCAATAAGGCTGGGGGATTATTTTATGTGAAAAATTTAAAAGTAATACTTTGAAGGTGCCCAATTTTTTCAAAGTTAGTGTTTTTTAACAATTTAGACAAAACAAAAACCGCTCAATAGAGCGATTTTTTGTTTTTATTTTAGTTATTTTACCTAGGTATTATTCCCACTCAACAGTTGCAGGTGGTTTAGAGGTAATATCGTAGACGACGCGGTTGATGTGGTCCACCTCATTAACGATACGTACTGAAATCTTTTGTAAAACATCCCATGGGAGTTTAGCAAACTCAGCTGTCATACCATCGATAGAAGTGATTGCACGGATAGCGAGTGTATAGTCATAAGTACGGATATCGCCCATTACACCAACTGAACGAACGCCAGTATTAACAGTGAAATATTGCCATACATCACGGTCTAAGCCAGCAGCAGCGATTTCTTCACGAAGAATGGCATCTGAATCACGGACAACCGCGATTTTCTCAGGTGTCAAGTCTCCCATAACACGAATGGCAAGACCAGGTCCTGGGAAGGGTTGGCGCCATACAATCTCATCCGGCATACCAAGCTCTGTACCAAGGGCACGAACTTCGTCTTTGAAAAGGGTGTTTAAAGGTTCGATCAATTCGAACTGCATGTCTTCAGGCAAGCCACCAACATTGTGGTGTGATTTGATCGTTTGAGCAGTATCTGTTCCTGACTCGATGACATCTGTATAAAGTGTACCTTGAGCAAGGAATTTAACATCTTTAAGTTTAGAAGCCTCATCATCAAAGACGTAAACAAATTCGTTACCAATGATTTTACGTTTTTTCTCAGGATCAGACACACCAGCTAACTTATTCATGAAACGTTCTTCAGCATTAACACGAATGATATTTAAGCCAAATTTGTCTCCCAACATGTTCATTACTTGATCGCCTTCGCCTTTACGGAGGAAACCATGGTCCACGAAGATTGAAGTCAATTGATCACCGATAGCACGTTGTAAGAGCACACCAACTACAGATGAGTCTACACCACCAGAGAGGCCAAGCAAGACTTTTTTGTCTCCCACTTGTTCGCGGATTTTTTCAATTTGCATGTCAATGAAGCTCTCCATTGACCAATCACCTTTAGCACCACAAATGTTTAAAGCAAAGTTGCGGAGCATATCTGTTCCGTATACAGAGTGACGGACTTCAGGGTGGAATTGAATACCGTAAATGTGACGTTCTGTATTTTCAACCGCTGCAAATGGACTATTTGGAGAAGTAGCAACCACATGGAAGCCTTCAGGGATTTCAACAACGCGGTCACCGTGGCTCATGAGAACATCTTGTGTTTCAGGAGTATGAGCGAAAAGTTCAGATTTTGCTTTAAGCTCGATTGGTGCAACACCATACTCGCTTTCAGAAGCACTCTCAACTTTACCACCTAATTTGTGACTGATGAGTTGCATACCATAGCAGATACCTAAAATAGGCAATCCAAGTTCAAAAATTTCAGGATCAATATCAAATGAACCTTCGTCGTAAACAGAGTTAGGACCCCCAGAAAGTACAATCCCCAAAGGGTTTATTTCACGGATTTCTTGAGCTGTGACTTTATGACTCATCAGCTCTGAGAAAACACCGATTTCACGAATGCGACGCGCAATCAATTGATTATATTGACTACCATAGTCAAGAACGATAATTTTTTCAAGTTGTTTATCAGACAAGTGGGCCTCCTAAAAATTAATATTAAAATATTTTATCATAAAAGAACAGATTATAAAAATGTTTGATACAAAAATACAGCATTTTTAATTAAAGAGTAAATTAATGTTATGCTTTTTCAAAACTTTTTCAAGTAAATTTTATCAATGTAATGATTCTCTGTTTTGTGCAAGATGACTTCCGCGCGATTTCGGGTGGGCTCAATGTAGTCCCGTAAATTAGGCAAATTGGTATTGGCCCAAGTCTGACGAGCCAGCTGCATCACTTCATCGTAAGGCATTTTTGTAAATTGGTGATAATAATTATGGGGGTCATTCTCGGCAAGCTTGAGCAGACTGTCAAAACGCTCCAGATACCATCTTTCAATCACCGCTTCATCCGCATCAACATAGATAGAAAAATCATAAAAATCACTGACATAGAGATGCTCGCTCTGTGGATTTTGGAGAACATTTATCCCTTCGACAATTAAGATATCAGGCTGATCGATCGTTTGGGTTTGATCTTTGAGTATATCGTAATTTTCGTGGGAATAAATCGGAATCTCACACGTTTCGCCGTTCTTTACACGGTAAAGAAAGTTCAAGAGGTGCTCCATATCATAGCTTTCCGGGAACCCTTTGCGTTCTAACATGTTTCGCTCTTCTAAAACGGCTGTAGGATAAAGAAAGCCATCGGTTGTCACGAGCTCCACGCTCAATTTTTTAAATTCACGGGACAAAAGAAGTTGAACAAGGCGCGCCGCGGTGGATTTTCCAACTGCAACAGAACCAGAGATTCCAATAATTAATGGTGGTGTTTTAACAATTTTTTGTAAAAATAGACCTTTTGAAAAGCTTAAATCCTCAATATTTTTCTTATAGAGGCGGACCAGATAGATTAAAGGCAAGTATACATCGATAACGTCTTGGAGTGAAATTTCATCATTGAGTGAACGAATGGCATCGAGCTCCTTATTTGTCAAAGGCACGATTGAAGAAAGGTAGAGATTTTGCCAAGTTTCTCGCGAAATTTCATCATAATTGATGAATTTATTCATAAGGATATTTTAGCATATTTTGCTTGTAGGCTGTGTTTAGAGACTTGTTCTAATGTCAAGACTAACTTTATAAAATTATAGAAATGTACCCCAAACGTAAGCGGTATCTAATGGAGGAAGCTCTAGCACTCTTGAAAAAAATAAGATTAGAATGTAAGGGTTTTTTAATAGTTCCTTTCTATCTGTAAAGGTTTTCCCAGAAAAAATGAAATATTTTGTGATAAAATAAACTGTAATGGTAAAAACAAATATGTATTATGAAGATAACCGAGATTTAGCACATGATGTGCAGGAACTATCGGTTGAACTTTTGGGGCTCTCTCTCCACTTCCTGACCGATGCAGGTGTATTTTCTAAAAACGCTATTGATTATGGTTCACGTGTCTTACTCGATAATTTTCAACCAGAAGGAGCAAAAACTTTGCTTGATGTCGGTTGTGGCTATGGTACACTGGCTTTAACTTTAGCAAAAAAATATGGTTTGAAAGCCACCCTTGTCGATGTAAATAGTCGTGCCCTTGATTTAGCAAAGAAAAATGCAGATAAAAATAATATAGAAGTCAATGATATTTTTTTATCAAACATATATGATAATGTTGAAGGAAAGTTTGATGCTATTATTTCTAATCCCCCTATTCGTGCGGGGAAAGAAGTGGTGCACACTATTTTATCCGACGCCTATGAGCATTTAAATGATGACGGGCATTTAACGATCGTTATTCAGAAAAAACAGGGAGCGCCGAGTGCACAAAAGAAAATGAAGGATGTCTTTGGCAATTGCGAGATTGTCGCTAAAGATAAAGGATATTACATTTTAAGAAGTTATAAGGAGAAACTATGACCTACAGAATGGTAGACCTGATTCAAAAAAAACGTGATGGTGGCCACTTTGAGAAAGCTGAAATCGATTGGCTTATTTCTGGTTATGCAACGGGCGAAGTTCCGGATTACCAAATGGCAGCACTAGCTATGGCGATTTATTTTAAAGGTATGACGACAGAAGAAACTGCCAACCTAACCATGGCCATGGTTGCTTCAGGTAAAGAATTTGATTTGTCAGACATTCCTGGTGTGAAGGTAGACAAACATTCTACGGGTGGTGTAGGTGATAAAGTAACGATTATTTTAGCACCTTTAGTGGCCAGTTTTGATGTCCCTGTCGCTAAAATGTCCGGCCGTGGTTTAGGACATACCGGTGGAACATTAGACAAGTTAGAGTCTATTCCCGGCTTTGAAATTGAAAAAACAGAAGAAGACTTTATTGCCCAAGTAAAGAATTCAGGAATCGCTGTGATTGGTCAGTCTGATGAGTTGGTTAAAGCAGACAAACTTCTCTATGCACTTCGGGATGTGACAGCCACGGTTGATATTATTCCATTGATTGCAAGTTCTATCATGTCTAAGAAAATTGCTTCTGGCTCAAATGCTATTTTGCTTGATGTAACGGTTGGTGATGGTGCTTTCATGAAAAATATCGAAGATGCGCGCCTCTTAGCCCGCACGATGGTAGACTTAGGCAAGGCTGTTGGACGTGAAACAGTAGCAGTTTTGACCAATATGAACCAGCCATTAGGACATGCTATTGGTAATCGTAATGAAATTACGGAAGCCGTGAATACGCTAAATGGAAAAGGTACATCGGCATTCCGTCACTTTATCGCAGAACTGGCTCAAATTATGCTTGCGTTAGCAGGTATAGAAAAAACTGTCCCAGAAATCATTGAAAATCTTGATAATGGTAAAGCTTATGCTAAATTCCTTGCTATGTGTGAAGCACAACATGGAGATGCAACAGCATTTAAGCATTTGACTGCCGAGTTAAATGTGGCACATACTGTTGAGATCTATGCTGAGCGTGAAGGTTATATCTCACAAGAAAAAGCAATGGGTGTCGGTATTGTTGCGATGAAGCTAGGAGCTGGAAGAGCGACCAAGACAGATACAATCGATTTTGAAGCAGGTATTAACCTCGCGAAAAAAGTGGGTGACCCCGTCCAAAAAGGTGATCTTATTGCTACACTTTATAGCAATCGTGCCATTTCTTCCGATTTGATTGCGGAGTTTAAGGACAATATCGAAATTTCTGACCAGCCCGTTCATGCACCTGAAATTTTGGAAATTATTCGCTGATGAAAAATGAACTTCCCCCTATTCCTAACGGAATAAAAGCACTCCAAAGTGTAACGGCTGCTGTCCTTGGCGCAATTGGAATGAATCTTTGGGCCCAGAATACGCTGCTTAAAGTTACACTTTTTATCCTTATTTTTATCTCGGTTTATACGATTATTGGTATGCTTTACCTTAAAAGTCGCAAGCCCAAATAAATTTTAACGTTTCCAACTAAAGCGTACTTGAAAGTTCGCATAATAAATAATAACTAGGAGAAGACCTAAAAATGAAAATCAATCAATACATTGACCACACAATCCTCAAAGCAGATGCAACACAAGAAAAAGTTCAAGCGATCATTGATGAAGCAAAAAAATACGAATTTGCTAGTGTGTGTATCAATCCAACCTGGGTAGCTTTTGCAGCTGAACAACTTAAAGATGAAGTTTCAAAAGTATGTACAGTTATCGGTTTCCCTCTCGGAGCAAATACTTCGGAAGTCAAAGCCTTTGAAGCCACAGATGCCATCAAAAAAGGTGCAGATGAAGTGGACATGGTGATTAATATTGGTGCAGCTAAAGACGGCAAATGGGACTTAGTGGAAAGTGATATTGCAGCAGTTAATGCCGTTAAGGATGGTCGTATCCTTAAAGTTATTATCGAAACAAGTCTCTTGACAGATGAAGAAAAAGTCAAGGCTTGTCAAGCTGCACAACGTGCGGGCGCTGATTTTGTTAAGACATCAACAGGCTTTTCAACAGCTGGTGCCAAAGTTGAAGATGTAAAATTGATGCGTGAAACAGTTGGTCCGGATATGGGTGTCAAAGCTTCAGGTGGTATCCGTAATCTTGAAGATGCCAAAGCCATGATTGCAGCTGGCGCAAACCGCTTGGGCTGTTCTTCAGGTGTCGCAATCATGGAAGGTGAAACTGCCAATGCCAGCTACTAAAGAACTCATTGAAGCAGCACGCGAAGCAAGCAGTCATGCTTATGTCCCTTATTCCAATTTTCCTGTGGGAGCAGCGCTAGTCACTACGGATGGTAAAGTTTATCAAGGGTGCAATATTGAGAACGCGAGCTTTGGCTTGAGCAATTGCGCGGAGAGAACAGCTATTTTTAAGGCTGTGTCCGAAGATCATTTGGAATTTTCAAGTCTGTATATTTATGGAGAAACGGCCGCTCCAATCAGTCCTTGTGGGGCATGCCGTCAAGTCGTCTCTGAATTTTGTGAGGCTGATATGCCGGTTTATCTTCTTTCAAAAATGGGGGAAGTTAAAGAGACATCAGTGGGGCAATTGTTGCCTTATTCCTTTAAAGAACTGGAATAAAATTCTAAAATTGACAGAAAAAAAGCTATTTCCGAACAAAGATGTGGATAAATGCCACATCTTTCTTTTTGGCTTGAATTAATATGCAAAATATCTTAAAATAAACTTATACATAAAAACTCTTACTTGCGAGAGTTTTAAAAATTTTTAAATTTGGAGGAAAACGTTTCCATGAATAAACGTATTTTCGCAGTTGGTGCTCTTGCACTTGCATCAGTAGCAGTTCTGGCAGGATGCCGTGGACGTGACGCAGCTTCAGGTGGTGAAGCCAAAACAGATCTCAATGTAGCGATGATTACCGATACTGGTGGTGTTGATGACCGTTCATTCAACCAATCAGCTTGGGAAGGTTTGCAAGCATGGGGTAAAGAAAACAACCTTTCAAGAGGTAAAGGTATCAACTATTTCCAATCTAACTCAGCTTCTGACTACACAGCGAACTTCAATTCAGCTGTATCTGGTGGATATGACTTAGTTTTCGGTATTGGATTCGGCCTCCAAGAAGCAACTTCACAAGCTGCTAAAAATAATCCAGACACTAAATTTGCAATTATTGACTCTGTGATTGAAAATCAAGAAAACGTTGTTTCAGCAACATTTGCTGACCAAGAATCAGCTTATCTTGCCGGTGTTGCAGCAGCCAAAACGACAAAAACTGACCATGTTGGATTCATCGGAGGGATTGCATCAGATATCATCACAGCCTTCCAAGTTGGTTTCCAAGAAGGTGTTAAATCTGTTAATCCAAACATCAAAGTAGATGTGCAATATGCAGGTTCATTTAGCGATGCAGGTAAAGGGAAAACCATCGCTTCAGCAATGTACTCTGGCGGCGCAGATATTATCTATCAAGCAGCTGGTGGTGTAGGTACTGGTGTATTCACAGAAGCACGTGTCCTTAACGAAACGAAAAACGAAGCAGACAAAGTTTGGGTTATCGGTGTAGACCGTGACCAAGAATCTGAGGGTGATTTTAAATCTAAAGATGGTAAAGACTCTAACTTCGTATTAGCTTCTACACTTAAAGAAGTAGGTAATGTTGTCAAAGACGTTTCAAACAAAACTAAAGACGACAAATTCCCTGGTGGTGAAATTCTTAAGTATGACTTGAAAAACTCAGGTGTAGCTCTCGCACGTAACAATACTTCCGATGAAGCATGGAAAGCTGTTGAAACTGCTAAAGAAAAAATCATCAATGGTGAGATCACAGTCCCTGCAAAATAATTATACCAATTATATAAATCAGCTATTATAGCTGGTTTTTTATTTGAAATTGGTATATAATAATAAAAAAACAAGGCAGAGGGAGATACCATGCAAAGAAGCAATGTTCCAAATTATATAAGAATTCATGATGCAATCAAAGAAGAAGTTGAAAAAGCAGTTTGGAAGATTGGTGAACGGCTACCGAGTGAACGAGATTTGGCTGAGCGCTTTGGCGTAAGTCGGATGACTGCACGACAAGCAGTAACATCGCTTGTCGAGGAAGGAATTTTGGAACGCCGTGTGGGGAGTGGTACGTATGTTGCTAGTCGTCGGGTGCGCGAAAAGATGCGGGGCACAACCTCTTTTACAGAAATTATTACTGCGCAGGGAAAAACACCGTCAACTGAAGTTTTAAGTTACCTCAAAACCTTGCCTAACGAAGTCGAGTGCGAGAAGCTGGAAATTTCGAAAGAACAAACGATTATCCGGATGGAACGTGTCCGCTATGCAGATCAAGTACCCATCTGTTATGAAGTTGCAAGTATTCCTTATGATGTGGTAAAATCTTTTGAAAAGAAAAATATTACCTCTAACTTTTTTAATACACTGACACAAGCAGGCTATGAAATTGAGCGTAGTCAGCAGATTATTTCCGCTAAAAAAGTCAGTACCGAAGTTGCTGAATATCTTAAGATTAAGTCAGGCGATGCTATTTTAGGACTGACCCAAATTTCTTATTTGGCTGATGGTCGCGCATTTGAGTATGTTCTGTCTCAGTATGTTGGGGATCGATTCGAGTTTTATTTGGAACGTTAAAAAGAAAAAAGACTCTCTTTAGAGAAGTCTTTTTTCTTTTTATAAAGTAACAGTAAATGTCGTTCCTTTACCCGGAACGCTGATTACCTCAATATGACCTTGAAGTTCTCTTACGTTTTTGTCCACTATAGACAAGCCTAGCCCAGTTCCTGTGACTTGGGTACGGCTTTCATCTACACGGTAAAAGCGTTCAAAGATCCGTGATTTTTCAATTTCTGTTAAACCAGGACCGTTATCTGTGACGGTGAAAACAATTTTTTTCTTGTTTTGATGGAGGCCAACGTAGATTTTTCCATGGTCATCCGTGTATTTAATCGCATTTTCAATTAAATTTTCAAAAATGCTATGCACCATCTGACGGTTGGTAACTTGAGAAATAGGATCAATATCTGTATGAAGTGAGAGGTGCTTTTCATCAAGCAAGGGTTGTGAAGTGTCTAAGATCTCTTCGACAAGTGTGGCAAGATTAATTTTCTTCTTGTCGATATGAATATTTTGTTTGGTTAAAAGAAGCGTGTCTTGAACGAGTGCAATCAAGCGTGAGCTTTCTTTACTGATAATGTGGGAAAATTCATGACGGTCTGCTTCAGAAAGTGTGTCATCTTTCAGTAACTCAGCAAATCCTTTAATTGAAGTTAAAGGTGTCTTCAGTTCGTGACTGACATTAGCAATCAGTTCATTATGGGCATTGAGTGTTCGCTTAAATGCTGTTATATCAAGTAAAGTGACCAAGAAGCGGTTGTCCAAGTCTGGTAAAGGCGAGATACGGACTTGATAATAAGCATTAATGTTCTCAAAGTAAAAGTTCTTCTCTTGTGTTGTCGGATTAAGCATCTTATCCACTAAGAAACTCAAAAAGTCAGCATAAGGGCTGAAAATATCAAGGTTGTGTGTATCCGCAAATTCATTTTTAAACGAAGCATTTGTTTTACGAATTTTTCCTTTAGCATTATAAATAAAAATAGGAAATTGGAACAGTTCAATGAATTCGTAAATATTCTCTTTCTTTTCACTGTGCGATAAAATTTGATTTTGGATGTATTCGCCCAGAGAATTTAGTGCTAGAGTTACTTTATCATCGTTTTCGCTCATCAAATAACTCTGCGTGAGAGGGCTACGTTCGATGTTTTTGATTTTAGCGACAATATCTTGAGTGAAAAGATAATTACGTCTGGCATGAACAAAAACGTAAGAAGCACAAGCAAGATAAACAATCAACGCAAAGCCACCGACCATCATGTTGGTAAACCAAGGTGAAGTGCGACTATCTTCAGCATGAAGATAACCTGTTATCACACCGTCGACACGGATAGGGCTTGTAATTTCAATAGAGTGACGGCTGACCGATTGTGCATAGTCTGCGCCCTCTTCAATCTTTGCGGTCTCCTGATTGTGTGTACCTGCTGGAAGATACTGAAACTTGTTAGGAAGCGCAGAATTTGGATTTTCTGCGAGGAGTGTTTTCGTAGTGTCAATGGTGTGCAAGACACGATTGGTATCTGTTTTTAGAATCTGTATGTTGAGAAAAACAAGCAGAATCACAGTCGCAACAAGATAAATGATTGTCGAGAGGACAATATTTTTTAGCTTAATCTTTTTCATCAGAGAAGTAGTACCCAAATCCTCGTTTTGTTTTTATAAATTGATTGTCTAACTTTTTACGAATTTTGCTGATTAAAACATCAATAGTTCGCGTTTCGGCAGCGGAAGAAATCCCCCAAAAGTGTTGCAGTAATTCCTCACGCGAAATCACATCGCCTGAGCGCTCAATTAAAAGTTCTAAAATTTCAAATTCACGTTTAGTTAGCTCTAAAGGTTGTCCATCAAAGAGACAAACTTTTTTAGTGAAATCAAGCTCCAATCGGTCAAATTTAATACCAGATTTTTCCGCGGATTTTTCGTTTTCAATCGTTTTATTATAGTGCTGGTGGCGTCGAATGAGCGCATTTACTCGGACAATAATTTCTTTCATGGGTGTCGCTTTGTCCAAGTATTCATCAGAACCTGAATTAAGCCCAGTCAGTTTCATTTCTTCGTCATCACGCGCGGTGAGTATCAAAATAGGTGTGAAATTTTGCTTTTTTCGCAAAATTTCCGTTACTTCAATACCAGAGAGTTCGGGCATCATTAAGTCCAGCAAAATTAAATCGTAATGATTCCTCTTAGCCTTATCCAGAGCTTGTTTGCCATCACTGACAGTTGTAACTTCAAAATCGCTCTGTCTAAAATTATAAGAAAGTAAGGTTAAAATCGAACGATCATCATCCGCAATTAAAATCTTTTTCATTCCTCTATTATAACAAGCTTTTATCTGAAAACAAAGCCTAAAATCTGGAAAGATGTCCTTATGATTATAACGATAATTATGATAAAATTATAAAAGATAACGGATAATTAAGTTATGAATAAGGATGAAAACAAAGATTAAAAATCAGTTGTTTTCTTAGAATATTAGGAAATTATGGAAATCGAAAAAACAAATCGTATGAACACGTTGTTTGAGTTCTATGCGACACTTTTGACGGACAAACAGATGAATTATATTGAACTTTACTATGCGGATAATTATAGCTTAGCTGAGATTGCTGAGGAATACAATGTTAGTCGTCAAGCTGTATATGATAATATTAAGCGGACAGAAAAAGTATTAGAAGGCTATGAGGAGAAGTTGCATCTTTTTTCTAATTATGTGGTGCGCAACCAGTTGATTGATGAGCTTTTAGCAGAATACGCATCTGATCAACACTTAACAACACTATTGCGTGAAATTCAAAAAATCGATGAAGATGAATTTTAAAAGGTAAAGAATGGAGTGTACAAAATGGATATCCGTATTATTGTTCCATTAATTCTGCTGGCTTGTCTCTATTTAGGCGCTTGCTTTTACAGTATTTTTAAAAGTGCACAGGTTAAGCACCTGCCAAAATGGGCCTGGGCACTTATCTGTACTATCTCGATTCCCTTAGGCGGAATTCTTTATTTTATTGTAGGAAGGGACACATATGAATAAAATCATTGAAATAGAAGACTTGACGGTTTCTTTCGGCAATTTTGATGCTTTAAAAAACGTGACGTGCTCTATCAGTGCAGATCCAGGTATCATTGGCTTGATTGGCCCTAATGGTGCAGGAAAGACAACCTTAATTCATGCGATTTTAGGACAACATAAAGCCAGTCAGGGTGAAATTAAGCTTGCCAATCAAGCTTTGGCTTATTGTCCGGACACACCCGAATTTCCTGCCTACCTTACCGCAACAGAGGTATTACAACAAAGTTGCGCCTTGAACGAAAAAGCAGAACAACCTCAACAAATTGAGGAAACCCTCGAAAAAGTCGGTTTGTCAGAGTACCCTAATAAGAAAGTTGGTGGCTATTCACGGGGGATGAAGCAGCGTTTGGGAATTGCTGTGGCGCTCTTACTTGATCCAGTTTTGATATTTCTAGACGAACCAACAAGTGCTCTAGATCCTATTGGTCGAATTGAGATTTTGCAACTGATTACTAAAGTATCACAGGAAAAAACGGTGGTGGTTTCCAGTCATCTTCTCGCAGATATTGAAAACATTGCCGATCGCCTCCTTGTTTTAAATCATGGAGAATTAATTTTTCAAGGCACACTTTATCAGTTCATTGAAAGCAGCCAGATGGACGAGTTTGCAGAATTAGAGATTAAAAGTGAGCAAGTCAAACAGGAAGTCATGGATATTCTTCAGGTAAATGATATTGAATTCTATCCTGAAATTACGGGGAAATTGATGATTAAGAGTGAATACACAGAGAAACTGTTACAGATTTTCCCGGATATTGGGCAAAAAATAAGTACTTATCGATCCACAAGTAACAGTCTTGAGATGGCTTTTGAGCGTGCAATTACAGGAGGAGAACAGTGAGAAGATTAATTCTTTTGGAAACGAAAATGTGGTGGCGTAATAGCCGTCTCCTCATTCTTTTCTTTTTATTTGCTTTTTTTGGCATTACCTCTCCCGTTTTGATTTATTATATGAAGGAATTTCTTTCGACTTTTGGTGGGACAGAAGGTACGATTATTCTCATGCCAGATCCCAATTGGAAAGCGTTGATGGAATCGTATTTTAGCAATATTTCTCAGATTGGCCTTTTTGTTTTGGTTTACTTTACTGCAGATACTTTTAAGTTGAAAAAGGAGAGTTCACTCGGACTTTATTATTCAACCGTAGCCCGGAATTCGATTATCCTATGGACGCCTAAGCTTTTCCTTGCCTTTTTAGTCACCCTAGTGAGTAACTTGGTAGGTGTGGTAAGTGCCACATATGTAACCTGGGTTTTCTTTCCTGAAATTGAGTTGAGCAGGGTACTCTCGTCGAGTTTGGTTCAAAGCCTAGCTCTACTTACCTTGGTCATATTTGGCAGTGCTGTTACTGTTTGGACACGGAAGGCATTTCTAGCAGTTGTTTCTACAATTGTACTGGTGGTAGTGAGTTCAATTATTCAGACACTGAGTGATATTTCCGAATGGTTGCCCCTAAGTTTGCTTTCTCCAATCAACGTGTTAAATGCGCCAGGACAAGTTAATTTTGTCACTGTTGGCATTTGTGTTGGCATTATAGTCCTCTCGATTATGGCCATTTTAGTACGACCATTGCGCGTGAAATATTAAGTGACTTATGCTATAATGAATGTCTGGAAGTTATTCCACCGTAACGGGGGCGTTACGGATTCGACAGGCATTGTCGCGCATGAACTGCAACTGGTGGTGATGTCACCTAAATCCATCGCAGATAAATATAACTGCTAAAAATAACACTTCTTACGCACTCGCTGCCTAAAAACCAGCTTGCGTAGCTGATGATCGTTCGCCGATGGCGGCCTGAAGCTCTAAACCTCAGTCGGATACGTTTTTATGGTGGCTTTACATAAAAAAAGAGATTTTAAAGCACCGCAAATTTCTGCTGTTTGAGACTGGCTCTGGAAATTTGTTAAACTAGAGAAAGTCCTATGGTTGTAGACGTTGATGTAGCAAGGTGTCTGGACAGGGGTTCAACTCCCCTCGCCTCCATTGACCAGTTTATATAGATTCTTATAGACTAGAAAACCGCTCTATTGAGCGGTTTTTGTTTTGCAATACAGGATGAAATTCTATGAAAGTTGATAAAAGGGAGGGAGAAAAAGAGGGAGAAAAAATAAAAAACCAGTAGAAAACTACTGGTTAAAAATCAATGTAATCTGAAAATTGTTGTCCAATATTGTCTTTTGCAAATTTTGTAATATGAGTGTAGATGTTCATAGTAGTTTTTAAGTCAGAATGTCCTAATCTATATTGAACTTGCTTTAAACTCATACCTGATTCAAATAATAAACTTGCATGAGTATGACGGAAGGCGTGTATTCGAATAGGTTCAATCTCTTTATTTTTTGTAATTTCTAATAACCACTTTCTTGGTTTCGAAGGAGAAAGCATTCCTCCTTTTTCTGATTCAAAAATACGAGTAGAGGTTGGAAATTTTTTATGCAACTTATCGAGTATCTGACAAGTTTTTATATCTAGACTTAATAATCTATTTGAATTTGCTTTAGGAGGTAAAGTTTCATACCCTATTGGAGAATGAGAAATCGCTTTGTTTATGTCAAGCGTTCCCTTTCTATAATCATTCCATTCAAGAGCTAGAAGTTCACCTTTCCTCATTCCAGTGAAAGCCAACAATCTGAAAAGTGCTATTTTTTTAATATCATTTGTTTCTTCCACTAAGTTCATGAATTTTTTTAGCTCATCAGTATCATAAAAATCTTTTTTTTCATCAACTTTTTTCTTGATACTTTGTGATGTCACAGGAGCTGCAGGATTAGCTTGTATGTAGCCTAAAAGAGCAGCATGGTTAAATACTTTACGAACCATTCCAAAGAGCTTACGGGCATATTTAAGCTTTTCTGAAAGACGATTTCGAAAGTCTTGTAATTTCATTGGGGTAAAATCTGAAAGTTTGGTATCGCCTAATTCTGGTAAAATATGTTTATCAAAAGCACGAGTAGTTTTATAGTATGTGCTATTTTGGACCTCTTTTTCATAAACAAGTAACCATTCGTCATAAAGCTCTTTAAATGTCATTTCGCTTTTCGGCACAGGATTATTAATCTTTTCTTGGATACTATGTAAAGCTGCTCGAGCTGCAGCTTTCGTTTTGAAACCACTTTTTTCGGCATATTGGCTCTTACCGTTCTTTTTCCCGATGTACGCTTTAAATTTGTAAGCAGTAGTACCATTTTTCTTTTTATAAGATTTTATATCCATAATTGATTTAAACCTCACTTTACTCTATAATAGAGTATATTAAAACAACTCAAATAGAGTAGTTTTTTATCTTTAACTAAAATCCGCCCTTGCCGTCCAAAGCTTGTGGGCGGATTTTTTTATTTATTCCAAAAATCAGAAGACTCCACTTCATCATCAATGTGATCTATACCATATTGTGCTTGTTCAGGAGTAAATTTTGCACCATGCTCTGAAATTAATTGATCTAGAAGTGCTTGACCAGTAAGGTTAACAGAGTTACGATATGATTGAGCGGATAAAACAGCTAAATTATTCCAATTTATAAATGGATCAATTTTTGCAATAGCTGCATTAGCTTCAGGAATGCTTAATTTTGCTCCATATTCAGATGTAAGTTGATCATATAGTCCTTGTTTACTCATGTGGCTACTTCTAAGATAACTAATTGCTTGTTTAGCCTGGGCCAATGCATTACCCGTTAAACCTTCAGTGGCTTTAGCCTCATTTAAAGCTTTATTTAGCTCTGCTTGTTGAAAAGCCTTTTCTTTAGCCTCAGCCTCAGCTTTAGCCTTTTCTTCAGCAGCCCACTCTTTAGCACTTTCTTTAGCTTCTTGTTCTTTAACTTTATTTTGTTCTTCTACAAACTCTTTTTCTGAATCAGAAGGTTTTTTTATGGAAATTTTTAAACAATGTTTTAATGAAGACATATCTTCAGGGGTATAACCGCTATCTTGGGATAGAGAGTCACTAGTAATGTAAACATCTTCCTCAGTATCTATAAAATCTGATTCCACAATTGCGCTTAGAGTAAACTCGTCATGACTGTTGTTTTCATCTGGATTTTTATTATCACCAACTTTTGCAGTATCTACTACATAGAGACCATTCCCATTAGAAGAAGATTGTAGTAATGAAATTTTATCTCCATTTTTTACATCCCCAGTGACTTTTCCCTTAATTTCATAAAAAAAGCCACTATAATCATCATAAGCTTTTTTATTAATTATATTTGTATTTCCATCCATAGCATCGGAATTAGTTATTTTTACCCAAGTTTTATCACTATTTTTTTTACTTTGATCACCTAACTGTGAACAACCAATTAATAATATTGATGTTATAAAAAAAATCCCAATCAATCCAAATTTTTTCATTAAAATTCCTATTCCCTTTTATTGTGATTAATACACATTTAGTTTTTTAATAGCTTTCAAAAGAATATTTTATACTATCTTACTATTCAGTACTAATACGTTAACAAATGCCTATTTTCTTTTGCTATTTTTTTCATCTCCTGATCTGCCATGTCGTAAAATGATTCAACGGAAAGTTTAAAGCGTTGTAAGAATCTTTCAGGAGTAAAATAATTAACCATATAATCAATTTCGACTAGATAATCCTTTGCTTTGCAGTGAATCATAAAGCGATTTGCTTTGGCTTCATTAACTATATGAAGTTGTGGAGCACTTAACTTGGAGAGTGTACATCCAGTTATTTTATGACCACATTCATGTAGTACCACTAATTCAAGTTTTTCGCCATCTAGCGTACCATCGGCAACAAGAGCACCATTTTCGCCGAATTCAAAAGCATCTGGTAGATAATATCCTCCACCTATAAGAGGTGCAGGAGACAATAATAGTGGCACTCCTATTTCGTCTAATATTTCTTGATAATTCATAAAATCTCCTGTTATGATTTTATTCTATTCCTCAGGTTTACTTTCCATATAACCTTTAATCATCGCTTTAATAACTTCTCTGTCATGAGCAGACATAGGCTTTCCGTCATATGCTTCAGCATTGCTGAGCATGCGATCCACATCTTTTTCATTGAATGGTGAATCAGTTAGCCCAATCAGATAATCTGTAGATGTACCGAAATATTTAGCTAGTTTTTCCAATGTAGCACCGTTAGGTACACTTCGTTTCCATCTATATGTTGCGTTTGTTGTTAATCCAAATTTTTCTTCGAACTCAGCAACTGTCATTTTCCTTTTATCAATAAGGAATTTTACACGATCATAAACCGTCATTTTTGCACCTCCAAAAAGATACAAAACAACTAACTATCTTTTTTGTATAGATTAAATTTGACACTATACAAAAAAGATAGTATAATTAGTTTTGTAGAAATGAGTTAAGTTTCTAGTTAAGTTTTCAATCAATAAAAACACTTATCAAATACAATGAACCGAGCCGCCAAGCAAGTTTATAATGTAGTTGTTAAGGCTTTTAACTATGTTTTCATTCTAAACTATTTGTATAGAAATGTCAATAATAAATACAAAAAAAACAGAAAAATAATTAACTATATTCTTAACTACATTTTATAACGGAAATAACAGCAGAGACAACTACTCAAGTGGTGTTAGTACGGCAGACGGAAATCTAAGCTTAATGAGTGAAGCAACTTGTTATTTCTTGTTTTTTAAGAAATGAAAGGAGCAAAAATGCCAGAATCAAGTAATGCAGGTAAATTAATCCTTGAATGGCTAGAGCTTACAGGAATTCGACAAGATTCATTAGGTTCAGAATATGGCCAGAAAAAGATTAATTTTAATCAAATGCTACATAACAAAAAACCAAAGCATGAAGCTAGTGTTCTAATGTCAAGAATTATGAGTGACAAAGGGATTACCTTAGAAAAACTTGACGAATTGCGTCAATTAAAAGGAAAGTGATTATATAAAAAGGATAAAAAATGTTTGAAGAAATGATTCAAAAAATCAGAGATTCCGTTAGGGCTACTATTCTAGATTGTTTACATGATTTTATATCTAAAGATAGTAATTTTAGCCTAGCACTTTCAAAAAAAGAAGTCATGGAATTAATAGGTTGTAAGGATGATAGCACATTTGAATTATCATTTAAGCCATATCTAAAATCAGCTGAAATAAGTTATGGAAAATCTAGTGTTAAATGGTCTAGAGATCTTGTGATTGAATGGTTCTCTAATCCTCGAAACTTACAAGTACAACGTAGGGGAAAATAAATATGGAAAGGTTCTGTTATGAGTAATGTTATTGACGAAAATCAAAGGTCTACTCAACATGAAAGAATTCTTCAGTGGTTTGACAGTCATGCTTCATTAACACGATGGGAAGCTTTAACTTTTCTTGGTATTTGGGAAGCACCAGCGAGAATAAGTGAGTTGAGGAAACAAGGATATCAGTTTCATACAAAGCTTGAAAAAGGTGTTAGTGAATCTGGATATACGTTTCAGAGTGCTGTATGGACACTGGAAGATAACTCAAAATAGTAGGAAGGATTATTTATGTATCTAATCATAGATAGGGAAACTGGTGAAGTAATTGCTTCATTCATCACCAAAAATGATTGGTGCATGAATATCATAGCAAGTCGATTGAATGCAAAAGCAGTCAAAATATAAGGAGAAAAAGATGTTTAAAAAACTCAAAAAAAGATTTCCGTCATGGAGAGAACTTTCAAATTTAGAAGATTTTTCAAATGTTCCAGATTCGGAAAAACCAATTGCTCGGCAAATCGTCAGAAACAATGCTCAGAGCGCTAATAATATTGAGCAGTCTGTTGTAGCGTATTTAGCTCAAGAATTAAGCCAGAGCGAAATTACAGCACGCTGGCACACAACGTGGACAGGATTGCCAGAATGGAACAAATGAAGGTTTACAAGTTTTTAGATCGTCCTGTACCTTTTACTTTGATTCAGGATGCAAACAAAATTAAAGAAGATATGATATCAGAGTTTGAAAGAAAATACTTCAAATTATCTGATGTCTACCGAAACCACCTAAAACTATTGCCTTGCAGCTGGTTGGGGGAAGAATTGGCAAAATTAATAAAAGGAGCAAATCATGAACAAGACAATTGATAAATTTATACAAGCACGGAATGATGTAAATGCAACTATAGATAGCTTAGTAAGTGAAGTCTTAGAAGATTTTGATACTTACGAAGAAGCTATAAAGGCAATTAACAAAGTTAAATGGGATATGACTGGTTCTTTAGGTCATTACATTATTGAAGAAGCCAGCTGTCGAATAAAAAATATTGCACTAAAAAAAGCCACTACAACTAGTGACTCTGATGATTAATAATTAAAAAACAAGGAGGAAGATATACGTCATGAAACGATTTAAAATTCCATATATATTGTACAAATGGAATTTACTTATTTTGAAAAGAAAAATATATAAAAAATGTAGTAATTGTAGAAATATTATTCGTAGAAAAGATAATTATTGTAGCTGGTGTAGATACTCTAATCTGGAAAAATAGCTTTCTTGGCTGTTTCTGACAAAACATCTACGAGTAATTCTCTAAGAGAATCTTTAACGATTGAAGAAGTAGTTTGAAATCCTTTTTTAAATTTTGCAATTGCAACTTTTGTTTTGGGGGTATCTACAAGCAAATCAGGAATGGCTTCTGTTATTAAATCTCTATTGGCATCAGTTAGATTATCATCTAATAAAACAAGCTCCTCAGTGTTTCTGAAAATTAATTCAGTCCATGGATAAGGTTTAGAACAATGCTTACAGTAGTTAGGTACTGGGAAAGTTTCAGGGTAAAAATAATAATCATCATCAGAGACCCCTAGTATGGGATTTGCACAATTTAAACAGGTAACAATAACTTGTTTACCACAGCTTTCACAGTACTCTGGAGGGTTTGGAGTAGTTGCTGATTCATAGAAAAATGTCAACTGGTGTCCATTTAAACATATTTTTTGATAATACTGCTGCTTCATATTCTTCTCCATACCGATATTTATTTTTAATGATTTAAATCTAAAAATTCCTGACGGCAATCAGGAATAAAAAAGAATGTGTAATTCTCAATTTCTACTCTAATTATAGCATAAAAAAGATAAAAATAGACCTGTTTTAATGATTTAAATAAGGAGAGGGTAACTCCATATATATCAATAGTTTAGGCACTATATTGTCTTTTCCGATTATGTTATATATTTACCATTATTTGGAGGTGATAGATTGATAGAAATTAAAGAATATGAAATGCACTTGATCGATAATGAGATCGCTACAAACACACGGAAAAACTATTTGAATACATTGCGGCAGTTGGATGCATTTTTGGAAATTAATGATTGTGCTTTAAGCAAAGCAGCATTGATTAAGTTTAAGCAATATTTGCGAGAACATGAATACAAACCTAAAAAACACTACACCATGAAAACTATTAACCAGAAAATCACGAGTATTAATGTATATCTCAACTGGTTAGAGCGAGAAGAATTCATAACTGATAAACTTTCTATCAAACTTTTGAAAGCTCAAACAATGGAACACCGGGAATCTATCACAAAGAGCGACTATAAAAAGTTGCTTAAAAATTGTGATGATGAAGAACTAGAACTCTTCATTTTGACCATTGGAAATACTGGTGTGCGAATAACTGAAGTATGTTCTCTTAAAGTATCTGATCTCAACCAAAAGACTATTTTAGTCGAGAACAAAGGGAAAGAGAGAGCTATTGCAATGCCACAATTTCTGAAGAAGAGATTGAAAAAATTTGTGAGGACCAACGGGATCACAGATATTATCTTTGCAAAAGACCAAAGAACGTATCGTGCGGACTTGAAGAACCTTGCAGGTAAAGCAAAAGTGAATAAAGACAAGGTTTATCCTCACTCAATCAGACATTACTTTGCAAAAGCTTTTTTGGAAAATGGTGGAGATTCTACAGTCTTGCAGCAATTACTTGGCCATAAGCAGATAGCAACAACAACTATTTATACCAAGCTCAATTCTAATGAGTTGAGCGAACAATTTAGTAACATCAAAAACATTTAACATATGTGCCGGGATTCACACTAAAAGCGAACAGAAAAGTTTGTCCAGAACACGAATAATAACTGAAATCGTATTTTGTCATTGAAACCACGGAAAAGCTATAGTGTTCACCAAATGGACTGCATCCCAGTAACATTGATTGGAGTCTTTGTTACTGGATTTAATAGAAATAAAAAATACAAAAATATAAAAAGGAGTAGAAATGGCAAAAAAGCGCATGTTTAATCAAGAAGTAGTTCGGAGTGATGAATTTCTAGATTTGCCTAGCACAAGTCAGCTTTTATATTTCCACTTCGGAATGATAGCAGATGATGATGGCATAGTCGCAAGTGTAGAACGTGAATTGCGTTATCTCGGCTTTGGAAGCAGAGATGATATAAATATCTTGATTAATAAAAACTTTATAGATGTTACTACTGATGGAAAGCTAATCTTCATCATACACTGGTTGAAAAATAATAATTTACGATCAGATAGATATAATCGGACCACATTCCTTGAAGCAAGGGAAGAATTAGGCAGAAAAGGATATAAATTTAAAGGGAGAACCTTTGGTATCCAAGATGGTATACCAAATGACACCCAAAGTGCAGCCACAGATAAAGAGTTAGATATAGGTTTAGATAAGAATAAGAATAAGGAGAGTAAAAAGGGGACAGATAGTCACCAAGAAACAGATGATCTTTTCTCTCTCTATTTCTCTTCTTTTAAAGATTTCTCAAAGAAAAATATTTCAAGACGAGCTATGGCTCAAAAAAGTTTCTTAGATTTACCACCATTCCAAAGGGAAGAAGCATTAACAGGAGCAAAAAACTATATTGAATGGTATAAAAACGAGAATCCAGAAGATATTGAAGGGAAGTTTAGCATTAATGCTTATGAATTCTTAAGAAACATGGCTTTTATGGATTATCAAAAGAAGCCAGATATAAAACCTAAGACATTAGGAGGATTTTGTTGATTGAGGAAGATACGAAATTAGAATTTGGCACAGATCGTGATGAAGAATGGAAAGTTAGCCATAAAGAAACAAGTAAAGCATTTCGTATGGAAGGCTTGGGTACATGTGAAGTACATCATTGTGATTTATGGGGATCTATCAAACCTGTCTTAAGTTGGAATAAGGAACGTACAGAACAACGAGAAATATATGTTAGAGTCTGTCCTAATTGTCAAGCTGAAGGTGTGAAGCCAAAAACGAACATAGCTAAACGAGAAAGAAATTACATTGAAGAGTTCAGGACAAAAAAAGGTATTGACTTGAACCTAGATACAATTGTGAAATACGATTATGCAGATAGTATGAGTGTTGTAAATACAGATAACATGGTGAAATGGATCGTTGAAAAAATCGGCAAGCAAAAGAAAGTAAAGTTGTTGAGCATTAGGAAATATATTCAGCTAACAGAAAACAGATACTCTAGTGATGAAATGAAATCAAAATTTTTAAAGCAATCACATGACATTGAGCAAGCTGACTTATTAATCTTTGATTCACTTGCTGATTTCTCGGATAAAGAGGCTGAAAAAGTAATAAATGTTTTATACAGTATCAAAGATACAGCTTCTATTATGATGCTTACAATTCCAACAAGTGATGCACGATTAGAACAACTTCCAGCAAAGCTAAAATTTAGATTTGAAAAGGCACAAGTTATGCAAATGTCAAGCACAGGAAAGCAGAGGTAACAGTGATTAGTAAAAATAAATTGATTCAAGAATTTGAAAGTAAGCACTATGAAATATCTATTCAGGTTAAACAGAAGCTGTATGATTTAACTGAGAATGAGTTAGCCAGTAAGCTTAAAGCAATGGCAGCTATGCAAGCTATATATACTTGGGAGTAAGAATATGTCAAGAATTACTCAGAAGGAAAAAGAGGTTCAGCAACGTATGGGCCGAGAAGAAGCGTTATTGTTAGCTCAATCAAGGGCAGACAGCAAAGAAACAAAGCAATTTCATAAATAGTTCCATGAACAAATAGCAAATTTAGGAAATAAGAGGGCGAAAAATGACAATTGAAAATACAATAGTAATGATAATTTGGATTGTAGCAGCATTAGTTTATACATGGTTAGCAATTAAAGCTGAAAAATCACGTCGCTATTATGAAAAACAGGCACATAAATCAACCGAAGTGTTGGAACAACTCACAAAATTATGGAGTAAATCAGCAACCACTCATAAAAAGGTGACTAAATGCGAAAACTGTCATGAAAATACAGCTTTAGCCACAGTGGATTATAAATTGCTATGTAAATCTTGTTATGAAAAGGTGAATTTATGAATCTCAAAGATATTAAACCAGTAGCGACTCTAGGCGGCGAAAAGTTGTATAGCGCAGAACAAATGCAAGAATACGCAAAAGCAAATTGTTGGGAGTTGATTAACTGGTATGTTGAAACTACTGGTGACGTTAACCACGCAGCAGAAATGAAAATATGGATGGATGATGAATTTGGAGGACACGAAAAATGACTAAGTTTGAAACAGCGAACGAATTAATATCTTTTGTTAAGGAAAAAGATTTGAAACGTGGTTTCTATCAAAAAGGAAAAAGAATCCAATGGTTAGTTGGATTTGATATGCTGGGATTTATGCAAGTTACAACTCCAGCACAGGTCAGAAAGTCACGGAGCGGTTTTAATTGCAGTGTGACTAATTGGAATGTTTTGCTAGAAGAAAATTTTCCAAAACTTGATTGGTTTCTTTCGGCAAAATATACTGGAACAGAATTGGAGAAATGAAAATGACTAAGTTTGAAGAAGAATTTAACTACTTGATTGAATTATCAGGAAAAGTATTACTTGGACAAGTAGATGCTGAAACATTTAAAAAAAACAGAATTGCATTTTTTGAAAAATATGAAACAGACCAACAGCAAGCCCTGCCAGTCGTGCCTGAGTGTGTGGCTGAGTGGATAGAAATATTAAAAACTAAAGGCCTTAAACCACTAAAAAATCCAGAAACATACGGAGAAACTGGATTTACAGAAGAAAAACTACAAAATATTGTATTTTGGATTTCTGAACACCAAGAAGATTATATGCGTGCATGGCTAGATGGCTACACAGTCAAAAAACCGCAGCTGTTCTATTTGAAGAATAAGCTGACAGGAGATTGTTTAGCAAGATGTTTATCAAGAGCTAGTAGCGGTTTGTATGTTGAAGTTACTGAAAAATGGCTTACTAGAAAAGAACAAACTTCTTATCAATTATCATTCACTCAGCAAGAAATCGACAGCATGGAAACTGGAAGCTATGAGCAGATTGAGGTGCAAGAATGAGTGAGCAAAAATATTATGTGAGGCTTGCCGAAGCTTTTCAACCTGGCGGGAAATATCTTGTACAACTTGGATTTAATGGAAGTGACTATTATTTTGACAGATACAAAGGTTCTGCTGCTGAGAACTATAATCAAAATAGTTTCACAAAATCAGAACTTGGTAAAATCATGGGCGGTGCGATTTATAAAGGGTGTATTTTGCCAGATGGGCATGAGTTTAGTTCGGATTGTAAGCCATGGATTAACCCGCTCATTGAGCTTGTGCCTGTGGAGGACGGAGAATGAAAAGACAATTTGTAAAACTAAATAAAAATGCGACTATTCCAGAACGAGCGACAAAACATAGTGCTGGATATGATATTTCAGCAAGCGAAACTGTTACGATTCAACCTGATGAAATTAAAATGGTAAGCACTGGGCTAGCTGTTCAACTTGGTGATGATGAAGTATTGAAATTATACGACCGTTCAAGTAATCCAGTTAAGCGTGGCATTGCATTGATTAATTCAGTAGGAATTATCGATTCAGATTACTATCCGCAAGAATTTAAAGGCTTATTTATGAACGTCTCAAAAGAGCCTGTAACGATTGCTAAAGGCCAACGAATTATGCAAGGTGTATTTGTCAAATACCTTACAACAGACGATGACAACGCAAATGGAAAGCGTACAGGTGGATTTGGTAGCACTGGGGAGGTGTGAGAAAATGATGAAGCAAACAACATGTTATGGCTGTGATAAACCAATCGAACCTGAATGGCTTACAGAAGGAGAATTTATTATATGTGATGAATGTTATTCAGACATTGACGAACTTTTGGTTAAAAAACTCCAAGAACAGCTTAACACTGCGAAAAAGTATATCGAGCATGTTATTGGAACGATTAAACATGATGGGCATTTAGGAACTATTCAAACAGACTGGATTTTGCCTGATTTAGAAAAAGCACTCTCAGCGATTGGAGGGGATGATGACAATTACTGAGCAGCAATTCTATGACATGCTCGATGTTGATGAACATATGAATTTCACAAATCGAATTCAAGAACTTGTTTTTGACAAAAAAGGACGTGAAGAATTTTATTCTAAAATCTTAAATATCCACCATGACATGGGCATTGATTTCTTTAGAGATTATTTTATGGCTCATTCAGCTGTTTCAGCAAAAGGACAGCATTATACACCAGATGCACTTGGTAAGCTCACAGCGTTGCTTGTAGGTGGTTCTGGAGGTGCTGATATAACTGGAGCAGGAACAGGAACTCTAATTATTCAAAAATGGCAAGATGACAGAATGAATGCAGACTTTTTTAACTATTTGCCGAGTAACTATTGGTACCAGGCATTAGAATTATCAGATGAAGCTATTTCATTCTTGATTCATGCCTTTGCAATTCGTGGAATGAATGGAGTAATCATTCATGGTGATGCATTAGAAATGGCAGCGAAGCAAGTATATTTTATTCAAAATAGTGCAGATAATCCATTAGGATTTTCAGAAGTAAATGTTATTCCGCACAGCAAAGATGCCATGGAGTTTTTGGGAATCAAGGAATGGACCGAGGAAGCCATTGAACATATTGAAAGTAAATTCCCAGATTGGATTCCACTTAGAGAAGAAAAGGAAGGACAGATGAGTTTATTTGACTAAGAGAAAATAAAAAGAAAGATTATTTGTAGATTGCTATGAAAAAATTGAGGTGGAAGAATGACATTTGCAATCGCTCGGCTGCTCGGTAGATGAATTGGTAGAGTGAAATAAAAAAGCTAGCCACAAGGCTAGGATTTAAAATTTATCTATAACTATAACTCATTCGAGTTTCTTTATCTGGAAGAGTTAGACAATAGGCGAGTATAAAAGGACCAGCGAACGGGATAAGTAAAAGGAATAAAGTTCCCCAGTGCAACCCAGCATTGTTTAATCTTCTAATAGTGATTGTAAGAGTTGGCAGTAAAGTTGCTAAAAAGTACACCGCTGATAGAGACATACTACCGATTACAAGAACATTATCAGATAGACCGTTACCGTAACTGTGTCGCATTCCAATACCAATTATTAGGGTAATGAATAGAGCAGTATAGATACAAAAGTGAGTGAGCATTATTTTCCAGAAATCACCTACATTACATTCATCCTTAAAGTTGGAATATTTTGTCCAAAATGTTTTATATGTATGTTTCATATTTACCTACTTTCTATAAGACTATTATACTTTGCAAAACAGAAGGTGATACTTACAAAAGTGTAATAAAAATCAGCCCGTTTTAACCAAAATAAAAAAAGCCTTATAAAGGCAGTGATTACAAGGGAGTACAGCTTATAAAGCCACTTCCGATTATATTATATATTTACCATAGTTAGAGGAGGTAGAAATGATTGCTCAAGAAAAGGTCGATCAATTATATAACACAATTAATCTGCGAATTAAGAAGTGTAGAAAAGAGCGCCATGAACTAGGTCCGAGAGATCAATTTAACGATATTGATAAAGCAGCATATCTAGAATACACTGGTGAAATTGAAACATTACAGTGGGTGCAGAATTTAATGTCAGAATTGAAATTATGAGGTGAGTAATGAAAATTAGAGTAGAGGTTACACTAGACACTGATACAAATAAATTATCAGTAGAACAGAAAGAAGTTTTTGACTTTAATGATTACACTGAAAATGAAAAATTGAAAGTACATGATATTCCTGATTCTGTAGCTAAAAAACTCCTAACAAAAGCATTGAAAATGTACGAATAGTCTGAGGTAGTCAAATGAAATCAAGCTGGAAAAAGCAAAGGCTTGCTACTAAGAAGAAGCATATTAAACGAATGTGTTCTAAAAACAATTGGTTCATTGCTTTCAGTCTATCAAGAGCTATTAAAGCTATGAAGAAAATTGAAGAAGTTTTCCGTAACCTAGGAACTTCAACAAGAAATGTCAGAGAAGATTTTTAGATAATAGAATAGGAGTTGTCATGTGACAAAGGAACTTACAAAGGAACAATGGCATGATGTTCGTATGACATTACGTATCATCTTGAGGAATAAGAAAGATGCAAAGAGATCAGAGTTAGTAAATAAAGCCATGCTTAATATTAAGGATGAAGATGATAGAAAGATATTCAAACATTATTATATTGATGGCTGGGGAATTATCAAGATTACTATGTGCATGTACTATTCTAAGAGTGCAGTGATTGCAAGGAATAATAAAGCTACTCGACAATTTGCTGAAGCATATGATGATGGGCATCTATTGAATATGTTTCATGACTAATAAAGAACGCTACTTTTTTGTAGCGTTTTTGTTTTACGATTGAAGCATGATAGATGTTAGTACACCACAAGCAAGAGATAGGTTCTATCACTCGAGCGATTGGAAAAGAGTACGCATACAAGTTCTTAAACGTGATAACAAAGAATGTCAATGGTGCAAAGCAGAAGGGAAAGTAACCACAGCAAAGACTGCAACACTAGAGATAGATCATATCAAAGAGCTGCAGCACTATCCAGAGCTTGCGTTGAAGCTTAGTAACTTGCGTACATTATGCCATGACTGTCACAACAAGAGACACAACAGACATAAAGATAATCAATTTGATGATGAAATTTTTGATTTTTAAATTAAATAAATAAAAATTTTTATGAAAATTTTTTAATAGACCCCCGGTCTAAAAAAATCACGTTTATTTTCAAATTTTTGATACACCGGTTGGGGTCTTTTAACCAAAAATATGACCAATTTTTGTGAAAGGAGCTGAAAATGGTAGTAAATAGATTGAAAGAAGTTCTCGAAGAACGAAAAATGAGCTTTTCTGAACTCAGAAATCTCCTATTTGAGAACAAAAAAATTAAGGTAAATAATAGTCAACTTTCATTATATGCAAATGGAAAAAGAAATCCTAGAAATAAAAAATTATGGCTAGATATATCCGAAGTTTTAAATTTAAAATTAAAAGATATTGTGAATGATATTGACGCGTATTTATATATCACACAAGAAATTTCTGAAACAGGAAATGAAAAAAATAGTGAAATTGAAAACGGGAAGAGAAATACTTTACTTTTTCATGAATTAATTACGCTTATTGATGAAACTAAGGCATCCGAATTAGAAAAAGTCCAAAGATATTGTAGTTTAGCCGCAACTTTTGAAAAACTAGGAGCAGACATTTTAGAAGAAGGAGCTGTTATATACGTACCTTCAGGAGATTATATGGTTAAAAAGACTAATCCTGCAATTGTAGAACAGGTTAGGGTAAATGCTGCATTAATTAAACTTGATGAATTCTTTGAAGAGAAGAGAGCGAATAAACCCAAAAATAATACTGGAAAAGATTGGAGTAAATTTACAACGTGATCAATTATGTTCAAAATTATATTGACGGTTACTATGCGGGCATGGTAAATTTTAACTATGAACGTAAATTACTAGTTGATTATATTAAGCGTGAAGTAGTACCTCGTCTGGAATCAGGGGAAGTATTTTTTGACGTAGAACAAATTGAAAGTTGTATCGGTTATACAGAAAAATATTTTTTTGAACTAGAAGATTTTCAGAAATTTATTATTAGCTTTATTTTCTTATATTTTACAGAGAACCATCGTAATGTCTATAGGAAAATATTAATAATGATTGCCAGAGGAAATGGTAAAAATGGGTTACTTTCAGCAATAGGCAGCTATTTAACCACTCCAATGCATGGTATTCCAAAGTATAATATTTCAATTGTCGCTAATAGTGAAGATCAAGCAAAAACAAGTTTTGATGAAGTACACGATACTATAGAAAGTCATGAAGAATTAGAGGAATTATTTGGGAAGCCCAAAAAATCAGAAATAAAAAACTTACAAACCAAATCACTTTTCAAGTTTAGGACCTCAAATGGCAATACCAAAGATGGTCTTAGAGATGGCGCAGTAATTTTTGATGAAATCCATCAATATGAAAGTAATAAAGATGTCAAGGTACATATTTCTGGTTTAGGTAAACGACCTAATCCTAGGGAGTTTTATATAGGAACTGATGGTTATGTTCGTGAAGGATTTATTGACCAGATGAAAGAGATGTCTCTTAAAGTTCTTAAGGGAGAAGCCAAATGGAATGCCATTTTCCCTTTTATTTGTAAGTTGGATAAGGCTGAACAGGTTGATGATCCTAAAAACTGGGAACTATCAAATCCAATGTTCTCACTTCCAATGACAGAGTATGCTCAAGGTTTATATGAAACTGTTTTAGAAGAATATGAAGATTTAGAACTTAATCCGAGCGGACGTGATGAATTCATGACTAAGCGCCAAAACTTTCCAGTTACTGATATTGAGCGTAGTGTAGCAACTTATGAAGAACTAAAAGCAACTAAAAAAGAATTTCCAGAATTAAGAGATTTACCAGCTATCGGCGGTTTCGACTTTGCTTCTACTCGAGATTTTATTGCTGTTGGTGCATTATTCAAAATTGATGGAGATTATGTTTTTAAGTGTCATTCATTTGTACGAAAAGAATTTGTAGATAGAATATATAGTTATTCTAAGCCCAATGAAAATGTGAACGGTAAACGAAGATTTGCACCAATTAAACAATGGGAAAATGAGGGATTACTTACAGTTCTTGATGAGCCATCTATGGATGCTCAGCACGTTGTAGATTGGTTTGTAAGGATGAGAGATGAAGAGGGTTATGACTTTCAAACAATTTGTGGTGATGGATATAAAATGAGGGAGTATTTACAACCTAAATTTGAAGAAGCAGGTTTTGAAGTTTCTTGGAATGGAAAATTTGATGCACCACTTGGGTATCGTGTGGAGGTTATCCGGAATTTTAGAGCAATTGATGCTCAACTTTCAACCGTAATTGAAGATAGTTTTGCGAACCGTAAAATAAATTTTGGTGACAATGATATGATGCGCTGGTATACAAATAATGTTCTCCGGCATTTGAAAACCGATGGTAATGTCGAATATATCAAAAAAGAAGATGTAAGACGTAAGACTGATGGCTTTAAAGCATTTGAAGCATCTTTGTTTAAAGCAGAATTACTTAATGGAGTAGATTCAACAGATTTTTATGATAATCTTGGGTGGTTTTTAGATTAAAACGCTACTTTTTTAGAGTAAAAAAGTTAGATAATCATTTATATGAAGTAGTAAGCAATTAAATCTCAATAAAGTTAGTGCGAAAACACTTCAATTAGCTGTCATAGTGGCAGCTTTTTTTATAAAAACGCTACTTTTTCGCTCTACTTTTCTATTAAACTTGAGATAAAAGGATAGAAAGGAGAAAAAGTGGGATTATTTTCAGATATTTGGGCTTCTGCTAAATCAAAAAGTAAGAATACAGATCTATCAGCTTATGAAGCTTTATTTAATGTACAAGCAACTATAGGCATGAAAAATGTAGCTTTAGAATCTTGTGTAACGTATCTTGCAAGATTAGTTTCAAAGGGAAAGTTCGTATTTAAAAATGATAATTCAATAATGGAATCTGACTATGATTATGCATTAAATGTAAGACCCAATCCTAATCAAACAGCTACTGAATTTAAAGTTTCCATGATTAAGAAGTTACTTAATGGGGAATTACTTGTTATTAAAGATGAAGATAAATTTTTTGTTGCAGATAATTTTATTACAAAACACTCCTTGAATGGAAATACATATACTAATGTAACAATTAACTTTTCAAGAGATAGCGTATTAAGTGCTCCTAATTCAGGTCCTTTTAAACAAGATTATTTTGAAAGAATTTTTACTCAAGGAGTGGACTGCTTTCATTTAAACAATGACAATATTGGAATAAATAAGTATGTAGACAGCCTTTGGGATGATTATGGAAGATTATTTGGGAAATTAATAACTAATCAACTCCGAGTTGGGCAGTTAAGAGCTAAGGTAAGTATTCCCGTCAATTCAAAACTTGAAGAAGCAGAACAAAAAAAGGTTCAAAGAGAATTTGCGACTACTCTATCAAATAGTTTACTCAACGATCCAATTGTCTTTATTCCAGATAATGGTAAATCCAATTCTGCCTATGATGAAATAACGGCAAGTAAATCTGCTACTATTCAAAATCAAATTACAGATTTTGGAGCGCTCAAAAAAATATTTATTAGTGAAGTAGCTACTTTATTAGGAATTCCACCTGCATTAGTACTTGGGGAAACTGCTAATAATTCTGAAAATCTTGAATTAGCAATTGAATCAGCGGCTATACCATTAGGGAATAAGCTATCTGAAGGATTTGCAAGCTTATTAATTAAAGAGTCTGGTTATACGGTAGGAAAAACTATACAAATGACTGGGTTTAAAACAATTAATATACTTGATCGAGCAGATGCCATTGATAAAGTTGGTTCAAGTGGTGTTGTTAAGATTAATGAAGTACGTGAAGCAGCGGGACTTCCGGCAATGGCAGATGGAGATAAAGTTATTATGACTAAAAATTATGAAGAGAAAGGAAAGACGAGTGAAGAAACTTAAATTTAATGGCTCTGTCATTGATAACTCTAATGCATGGCTATATGACTGGCTAGAAATGGATTATATTAGTCCAAAAGTTGTTGATGATTTCTTAAAAGATGCAAATGGAGAAGCAGTAGCTATTCAGATTAATTCTGGAGGTGGATCTGTATTTGCAGGTAGTGAAATCTTTACAGCATTAGGAAATTATCCAGGTGAAGTGAATGTTGAAATTACTGGAATCTGTGCAAGTGCTGCAACATTTCCATTACTAGCGGCAGATCATGTATCTATTACACCAATTGGGCAAGTTATGATTCACAACGTTTCAAGTATTCAAGCTGGGGATTATCGTGATATGGATTCTACAGCCAAAGCATTGCTTGGTGCAAGTGGAAATCTTGCAGAACTCTATGCGAAGAAGATGAATATTTCTTCTGAAGAAGCTCAATCACTAATGGATGCGGAAACCTGGTATAACGCTAAACAAGCGAAAGAAGCAGGTCTAGTAAATGAAGTTTTATTTGATAATAATGAACCTGTGAAGTTAGTAGCTGGAGTTGGTCCGATGCTCTCTCCTGAAAAAATAAATCAATTGAAGAATATGATTAAAGCTTCAGAAGGAAGTGCCAAACAAACTCATAAGGTTGCTGCAGAATTTAGTCCAGAACAAATGCAAAGATTAGAAGCAATGATAGATAAAAAGATATCAGATTTTCAATCAGAACTTAATGAAAAAAACTCGGCAGACAAGCCGCTCAAAAATCAACTATTTAAATTTGGAGGAATTAAATAATGGATTACACAAAATTGCCGAACTACAAAGCAGCTGTTGAAAAATATACTAATGCTGTTAAAAATGGTGCAGATGAAGCAGAGCAATCAAATGCTTTTAACAAAATGATGAACACATTGGGTTCTGAGTTGATGGAAAACGTTAATGCATCAACTGCGGATAAAATCAACCAATTAATGGAATCACGTCCAACAAATGGACTTTCAGAAAATGAAACTAAATTCTTTAATGAAATTACTTCTGGTGTAACTGGAGCAGATGTTACACTTCCACTTGAAATCATGAACCAAGTGTTTGTAGAGTTGGAACAAGCTCATCCACTTCTTGGAATTATCAAATTTCAAAGTGCTGGTTTAAAAATGAAAGCAATTATTGCTGATTCATTATCTTCTGGTGGTGTAGCTAAATGGGGTGAAATTTTTGGGGATATCAAAGGTCAACTTACTCAAACTTTCAAAGAAGTTGATTTCTCTCAAAGTAAATTGACAACATTTTTAGCAATTCCTAAAGATGCACTGGACAATGGTTATGACTGGTTAAAATCATTTATTGTTATCCAAATGTCTGAAGCAATGGCTCTAGCTCTAGAGACAGCTTTAGTTGCTGGTGATGGTAACAATCAACCAATCGGACTTATGAAGGACCTTGAAAAAGGTTCAGTATCAAATGGTAAAACTACTTATCCAGATAAAGATATTGCAGCGGACCTTTCTAAAATCACTCCAGAAAATTCGGCTAAAATGATTGCTCCTTTAATGCAGAAACTAGCGAAAAATGCAAAAGGAGTTTCAGTCAATATTTCAGGGCAAGTTAAATTACTTGTTAATCCTGATGATTACTATGGCACTTTAGCAAACTTCATGAAACTTACTCAAAATGGTTTGTGGGTTGTTTCCTTACCATTTGGTGTTGAAATCGTTCAGTCTGTTGCAGTTCCTGCAGGAAAAGGTGTCATCTTTGCAGCTAACCGCTACTGGGCTTATATGGGTGGAACAAAAATGGGAGAGTACACAGAGACTCTCGCTATTGAAGATTTGCAACTTTATACGGTTAAATCTTTCTACTTTGGAAAAGCTTATGACAATAACACAGCTCAAATTGTCAAACTAACTGAAGCACCCTAATGTCCCCCAAGTCGGCTTAGCAGTCGTGGGGGAAACAAAATTATAAAAAAGGAAAGTGAGAATTAAAAAAATGGCCACAAAAGCAAAAGCAGCAGCTTATGAACCAACAACATGGGCAGATGGAGATGTTATTACTGCCGAAAAACTCAATAAACTAGAAGCAGGAGTTGCTAATGAACAGGCTGGACCAACAGGTCCGGCTGGTCTTGGGATTAAAGCCTTAGCATTGACAACTACGGATGGGAAAGTTACTGCAGGTACTGTAACATTCACAGACGATACAACAGCTGCAGTAACAGTTACTGAAGCCTAGAAGTAATGAGGAGTGAACTATGAGTGAAGCAGAAACTTGGGCTAACAATAATCTTAAAGCTTTTAAGCAGAGAATGAGGATTAATACAGAAGATTCTGATGAAATTGCCAATTTGACTGATATGCTCATTGCTTCTTATACTTCTATTCTTCGTTTGGTTGGTGTGAAAGATGCTTCTGATCCAGAAGTGAAAGAGTTGATTATTGAGCGTTCTAGATACACATATAATGATGCGTTAGATGAGTTTAAGGAAAACTACAAACAAAATATTCGTGATGTATATCTTGCTAATCAACCAGAAGAAAGTGAGGATAGTGATGATAAAATCGCAAAAGACCTTACAATCCTCTAATCGAACGCACAATGGAACAATGAGGATTCCAGTCACTTTTAAAAGAGTTGGTCTTGATGATTCTTTTGATGGTAGAGGTGGAAAACTTATTGATAAGTTTAAAACTTATGCAGATGTCTATAGTCCCAGCAATAAAGATTTAAATATTTTAGGAAGTCAAAATGTTAAAAACGGAGCTACGATAAAAATTCGTGATCCTCTAACAAGTTACCAACCTAAAAATGACGATAAAGTCATTATTGATGATCCAAGATATTCTGGAAAAGTCTGGGCGATTGTTGATATTCAACCTGATTTTCATGATAGAACTTTTTTAAAAATTATTCTGGGAGGTACAAATCTTAATGAGTAGTACAATGACTATTCGGGGATTTGAAGAAATCGAAAGAAAATTGAGAGAAAAGTTCAGTGAAACTCGAGTGAAGTCGATTGAGAGCAAAGCCCTAAGGGCGGCTGGAGATGAAGCTGTTCAAGATTTAAAAAAGACACTATCGCAATTTAAAGATAGTGGAGATACAGTAGCCGGTGTAGTACGGGGGAATGTTTCTAGGGCTTCAGGGATTGCCAAAATAAAAATTGGTAATAATGGTAGGCACTGGAGATTAGTACACTTGGAAAATAATGGTTTTACTAGGTATGGTAAAAGCTATCGTTATAGAAGTTTTGGAGCATTACAAAAATTTGCAGCTTCTCAAGGGCCTAAATTTGTGAAATCAGCTCAAGAAAACCTAAAGGAGTTGATTGAATGAAAGATATGCTCAAAGAGTTAATGGAAGTATTGGCAACTGATGCTGATATAGCTAAAATTAAAGAAGTAGGTGGCTTTAAAAGTTATATTCGTAGTGATCAGCTTGATAAAGACAAAACGAGTATTACTATCATTCCATCTGGACCGCCGGAGTCAATTGGTTTTGCAAGCAATGATTCACTATCCAAACACTTCATTTACCAAGTTAGTATTGAAGCTGTTAAACGTGAAATTCCAAAAGAACTTCAACAAAAAATTGAAGATATTCTTAAAAATAGTGGATTTTATAGGATACCTGGTGGTGTAGATGAGTATTTTTCAACAACTGAAAGATATGTAGATGCAAGATTTTATCAAGGCAATAGCCAATTATATGAAGATTACTAAAAAAGGAGAAAAAAATGGGTACAGCTACAGTTGGATTTAAAAAATTATCTATCCGTATTTTGGATGGAAAGCCAGCAACACTTGATACAAATTTATTTGTTGTAGAAGGTAAGAAAGATAAGGGGGCAACTTCAAGTGCTAAAATTTCAGGACTTGCTGTTGATCCAGTGAAAACTTATGGATCAAATGGTGTTTATCATATCTCAGGAAAAGGTGTGGGTGACGGAAAAATTGATTTCGATATCATTGATATTCCTGATAAAGTCCAATCTGCAATTTTGGGTTATGCTGTTGATGAAGATGAAATTATTACAGCAGGTAGTGATACACAAGCCCCAGATTGCTCTATTTTAATCGAAGATTACGATATTCGCGGAAACAATTATATGCTTGGATTTATGACAGGTGTTTTCTCTTATGATGGAATTGAAATTGAAACTGCTCAAGGAAAGGCATCAGAAATTAAACCAGATACTTTATCTTATTCTGTAGGTTCAGCGGATAATGGGGATTCATTCAAGAAGTATTCTGGGACTGATACAGAAGCTCAGAACAAGGTACGTGCAGCATTGAATATGACCGTCACACCCTAAAGACCCCGTAGTCGGTCAAGCGACCGTAGGGGAAACAAAAATATAACTTGAAAGGTTCTGAAAAATGGCTAAGTTAGAAATTATTCTACATGAAAAAGGTGGAGATGTTACTTACAAACAAAATCATGTCAGTGGTCAAAAATATCTTGATTTTTGGGAACTTCAGGAGAAAATAGAAGCAGGAAATTTAACAACCGTTGAAGTAATTACCTTACGTCTAGAGTTTATTGCCGGTTTATTTTCAGATGATAAATTGACAGCTGAAGAAGTTCTTAGAGGATTAGACCCATGGGAGCTTGACGAAACTATTAATCGTTTAAATAGTATTGTGTTGGGAGTTGATCAAGATACTGAAAAAAAGAATCAATAACTGCTAAAGAAGGGAAAGAAAATTTCCTTAGATTTATTAAGCAGTTAGTTTTAAATTCAAACTTTACAGCATCCGATATTCTAGATAATGATTTTGATACAATCATTGGTGTTATTAATGCCGATGCTGATAAGAAAGAAGAAGTTACTGAGGATATAACTGAAGTAATGTCTCTTGAAGATTTCATGAATAAAATATAAAAACAGCTTTTAAGGCTGTTTTTTTCATATAAATAAAAAAACGCTACTTTTTGCGGGTATATTTTGTTTATTCTTGAATTAACGATAAAAAGTTCAAGGAGAAACTCATGGCGGATACACCTTTAGGAAAAATGATAATTGAAATGGGATTGGATGATGCCAACTTTTCAAGAGGGATTACTGGGGTCAATAAGCAATTATCAGCATTAAAAAATGATTTAAAGGCTTCTCAAACTTCATTTTCAACATTTGGTAAAGGTATGAATGGTATGAAAAGTCCAATGGATATTTTAACTAAATCCATTGAAACTCAAAAACGGCAATTAGCCCTTTTGAAGGACTCCTACAAAAATTCATTTGTTGATGGTAAAGCTACAGCCAGTACACAAAACTATGCAAATCAAATCTCTAGAGCTAATGCCCAATTAGTACAATATCAAGCTCAATTAAAAGCTGCAGCAGTTGAACAATATAAGCAAACATCTATGCTCCCAAAAATATCAACAGGTTTTGGAAAAGTAAGTAGTGGGCTTGATTCGGTTGCATCTAGAACAGCTCCAGCTTCTATTGCAATTACAGCTGCCTTTGCAAAAGGAATACAATCTGCTGCTAATTTTAATGGCCAAATGACTGAGATACAGGCACTGCTTGCAGATGATACATCTCCTAAACAGCTCGCAAAAAATATGGATATATTATCTAGTAAATCCAAAGAATGGGCTAGACAATACGGAATTGACACCTCCTCTATAAATGAAGGGATAGAGGAGATGATTAAAAAGGGATATAACTTTAATCAGACTCTTGGGGCTATGCCCACAGTATTAGATGCTTCAAAAGCTTCAGGGGATGATTTCAATACTGTTATGTCTGCATCAACTTCAATTTTGGAGCAGTTTGGCTTAGTTACAAAAGATACAGCTTCAATGACTCAAAATACGCAACGTGTTACAGATAGTCTAGCTTTTGTTGCGAATAAAACGGCTGCTGGATTTTCTGATATGGGAAATGCAATGGAGTATACAGGGCCTGTTGCTCATGCATTGGGAATGAGTTTAGAAGAAACTTCAGCAGCAATTGGTTTAATGTCCAATAACGGTATTGAGGGAGAAAAAGCAGGTACATCTTTACGTGGTGCACTTTCTCGACTTATGAAACCAAGTAAAGCTGCAGCAGCAGCTATGCAAGAATTGGGTATTGATTTAGATGCATTCAAGAAAGGGCAGCTGGGTTTACCAGATATACTTGACAAAGTAAAAGCAAGTACCAATGGTATGACTAAGGCTCAAAAGAGTTCTCTTCTCTCTTTGGCATTTGGTACTGAAGCCCAAACAGGTATGAATATCTTAGTAGCTCAAGGGGGTGATGCATTACGTAATTTAACTAAAGAAACTCAGAATGCAACCGGCTATACTAAAAAATTAGCTGAGCAAATGAATAGTTCAGATAAAAATGCTTTTAACCGTGCTAAAGCAACTCTAGAAACTTTATCAATCAGTTTAGGAGAAAAACTCCTTCCTTCTATCGTACCAATCGTAAAAGAAGTTGATAATTTAGCAGGATCATTTGAAAAATTAGATCCTGAAACACAACAGATGATAATAAAAATGGGATTGGCTGCAGCGGCTATTGCTCCGACCGCCAAAGCTCTCAGTGGTTTGACAAGTATTGTATCTGGCACAACAGGAATGCTAGCTAAAATCGGCGCTAGGGGGGCAGGAGAGCTTGCGTTGAAAGGTATAGCTACTGAAGCTACTGTGGCAAGTACAGCAATTGGTGCTGGTGGTACAGGTTTAGCAGGGAGCATTAGTGGGTTAACACCTATTTTAGCAGGCATTGGTCCAGTAGGATGGGCTGCATTAGGAACTGCAGGGCTTGCGGGTACAATTGTTGCTCTTAGCAAAGTTACAGAAAAGGCAAGAGATGAACTGAAACAAACTAGTGACTGGGGAACAACAGTCGGTAAAACTGCAAATGATCAGTTAACTGTCTTTGAAGATAAATTGCAGAGGTTTAATTCAGCATTTTCTACCTTTGAATCTTCTGGAACAAATTCTGCTAACAATGTAAAAAAAGCATTTAAAGAGTTAGCAGAAACAGTTTCTGGAGACATAGATAAAGCTAAGGAGGATTTAGCGAAAAGAGCTGAAGCCCTAGGAATACCAAAAGAAGAAGTTAATGCCTGGAAAAATAATATGGATCAGCATAAAAATAATGTTCAAATTATGTCTGATCAAGTTATAGGCATTTATGAAACAGCATCAAAACAAAAACGAGATTTAACGTTAGAAGAGCAAGAAGTTATTAAAAATAATGAAGCTCAAATTATGGAAGCTGAGGTTAATTCACTGCAAATCAGCGGAGATAAAAAAGCAGCAGTCCAAGCAGCAATATATGGCAAAATCAATGCTAATTCTGAAAAACAGTTAAAAGAATATAAAACTGCAATCGAAAAAGCGGTTGATTCTGAAAACGCAAGTTATAAATCAAATATGGAGACACTAAAGCAGTCATTAGATGCTGGTATGATCAGTAAAGAAGAGTATTATACTCGTTCCAAAGCTTTATCTGACCAACACGACCATATTTTAGATACTTACGGTAAAAACTTATTAAAGGTACTTCAGCAGAGTAAAGATTATTATCAAACAGACAGTGATGCTGCTGCAGCATGGAAAGAAAAAACTTCTAGATATTTTAAAGATCATGGATTAGACTATGGCGATATTTCTAAAAAAATGCAAGAACACGCAAATACTGTCAAAAATACAAGCGGTCTTGTAGCTAAATACACTGATGAAATGTCTAAAGAAGGAAAAGATGCATCTGATGCATGGAATGCCCTTGTATATGATCCAAAAACTGGTGAAGTTTCAACTAACGCCAAAGAAAAAGTATCAGAAGCAATGCAAGCAGCTGGAGGATGGCAAAACATCCAATGGATTGAAAAGAATGCAAAATTAGATACTAATGCATTAATTACAATTGCAGAAGCAGCACAAGCCAATGGTATGTGGAATAATCTTACTCCTGAAGAGAAGAATCTTACTGTCAATAACAAGCAGGGTTTATCAGCTATTGTTAATAGCAAACAGAATCTTGACACTTGGAATAAGATGCCTGCAAAGGTAAAAGAATTACTTGGAAAAAATGATGATTTTGTTAATAAGGGAGGTGCAGCAAAGGCCATTCTTGATACTTGGAATACACTCACTCCTAAAGAGAAGGAACTTAAAGCTAAAAACCTTACTGTACAGCCTACTGAGCAAGCCAAAAGTATTATTAATACTCTTAAAGATAAACGAGTAACACTTAGTGCTCAAAATATGACTATAGTTCCAACTTTCCAAGCGCAAACTACCATGAATACGTTAAAAGATGTTGAACGTTTATTAAAGTCTAAAAACTTAACCAGAGCAGAAAAAGAAAAAGCTCAAGCCACAATGAATAGTTTGCAGGATGTCCAACGTACTTTAAGTTCGAAAAATGCAACGCTTGCTAAAAAAATAGAAGCTCAAAATACGATGAATACATTGCAGAATGTAGTTCGTAATTTACAAGCTTCTAATCTGACAGGGCCAGGAGTTGCAGCTGCAAATTCTTATATCTCAAATAATTTCAATGGTAAGACGGTAAATTTAAATGCCAATGATAGACCAGCCCAAAATGTTTTAAGTGGATTATTGAATAGTATACCTGCTTCTAGAACCATTGATATTCTTATGAAACAAACAAAGCTTGCACAAGGCACACCTTATCACCAAGGGGGCTTAGCAGTTGTAAATGACCAAAAGGGATCTACATATAAGGAAATGGTCACATTACCTACTGGAGAAAGTTTTATTCCGCAAGGTCGAGATGTACTATTACCTTTACCTAAAGGTTCTAAGGTATTAAAAGCTAGAGAAACTGCCAAACTAATTCCCAAATATGCTCAGGGGATAGGAGGAATACCAGCTAATGCAAGATTTTTAAGAGACATTAGGGAAACTAGTCAAATTATTGAAATTAAGCAAGAACAGTCTCCTAATAATGACAGTAGAAATCAACTAAATTCTATTATTTCATTGTTAAAGATATTGGCAAATAAAAAGCCTGATATTGTTAATTTATATGGTGAGAAGCGAAATATGACTGCAAGAGAATCTAATAAAGCAATGGATGAGTTACTAAAACAAGCAGCCTATTTGTTCTCAAATAATTAGGAGGGAATATGGGATTACTTTTAAAAGAAAATATAAAAATACAGAGAATAGAATCAATTAATCAATTTGGGGATACTATTTATGCAGATCCGTTTGTAGTAAACAGTGTTGAAATCGAGAGATATCCGATATTCGATACTATCAATAATAAAAGGATAGTGAGTCAAGGAGCTAAAATAACTATTTTTTCATCTGATAACTACCCTGAAGAATCTTTGTTGCATGCTCGTGTTATTGATGATAGCTATAGAACTTACTATATTACTAATATTAAATCCTTAAAAAATAACCAAAAAAGTATTATAAAAACTGAAATTATTCTTGAAGAAAAGGGAGGAGGACAATGACAATTGATAATGAAAAGATAACATATGTCAATGAAATTGGTGAAACTGTTATTTTTAAAAGTAAAAAGCCTTATATTCTTCTAGAGAAAAAAGGATTTGGAGGTTCTTCAAATAATATCACAAGTCAGAAAGTATTCAATATTGATGGCGAAATTGAAGATGATGAAACTTTACCTCCTCGGCCTCTCAGTATATCAGCAATAATTTCTGGAAAAAATAGTACTGAGGATAATAAGCTCAGAAGGAACTTATTAAAAGTTTTCAATCCAAAATTAAATGGAACAATTATTTATGAATCATTTGGTAAAACATATGAAATTGATGTCAAAATTACAGAAGGCTGGGAAGATGAGCTTGATTCTGCAACACACCTTTGGAAAGGCACAGTTTCCTTTTTAGCACTATATCCTTTATGGCGGGATACTTCTAGCTCATCCTATACTGTCCAACTTGGCCAGACTATTAATGAATTTTCATTTCCACTTGGTATTACTGATGACTTTAAATTTGCGACTGTTGAAGCAGGAAAAGAAGTTGCTGTAATTAATCCAGGACATATTTCTGTAGGTATGGAGTTAAATATAGAATGCATTGCAGAAGTAGTAAATCCACGTATTTATAATCCATATACTCAGGAATGGTTTGCGTTTAATTGGACATTTTCAGGAAAAGACACGATATATCTCAATACAAACGAAAATAAAAAGCAAGTATTGATAAATGGAGAGAATGGATTTTTCAAACGCAAATTAGGATCTAAATTTTTACAAATTAGTAACCTTGAAACGAACTATTTTATTTTAGAAGCAGACAAAGGTGTTGAAAATATGATTGCAGAAATGAAATATTATCCATTGTTAACGGGGGTTTGCTAATGGTTGTAAAAAGAGAACTCACAATTGAAGTTTTTTCAAGGAAAGAAAGCTTTACATATCAATCCGAAGGTTTCCTAGATAATTTCAAAAGCTGTATTGTAAATTGGAGAGCTTATAACTTTGATTTGTTCCAACTTAATATACCTTGGAACACTAGTGTGCTTAAGTATCTTAATCCAGATAATATTTTATCTATTAATGATCAATTCTTTTATATTGAAACACCAAGCTATGATAGTAGTAGTTCAAAATTTTTAACAATAAAAGGGAAGAGCCTTTTGGGTAAGGCTTCAAAGAGAATTATTATTCCACCGTATTCTACTAATTCAGCTAAACCAGAAAAAATTATATATGACTTAATTAGCAAAAATATTACTTCTGCAAATTCTGATAAAAACTATGATTATTTAAGTATCGAAACACCTCAAAACTTAAATACAACAGCACTTTCCTACCAAAACAGCTATGGAGATATTGCAACTGAAGTTGCTACATTAGCTGAGAATAATCAAATTTGTATCAAGGAAATATCTTCTGACTTAGAAAGCCCTAAAGCAGTTATAAAGCTTTATAAGGGAAGAGATTTGAGTGGGGATGGTGGAGTAGAGTTTGATTTAGATAACGGAGGATTGAAAACAGAATCTTTTACACGAGATATTTCAGATATGGCAAATGTTGCTTATGTCTTTGGAGAAGGCGAAGGATCCGCACGAAAAAATGTTGTTGTCTACTCAAATGATACTCCGCCTAAAGGAATTGATCGAGCAGAACTTTACGTAGATGCCAGGGATTTACAAAAAAAATATACAGATGATAATGGAAAAGAAATAACTTTAACAGATGCTCAATATTTAGAACAATTGAAACAACGAGGGAAACAAAAGCTTGCAGAACATGCGGAAATTATTCAGATTGGGGGAGAGGTAAACTTTGATAACTTAAATTTTCAGTATGAGAAAGACTATCAAGTTGGTGACACAGTGAGGGTAACTAATGCTAGATTTGGTTATTCAAAAGCTTCAATATTAACAGAAATGCAAGAAACATGGGATGAATCAGGTTATCATCTTGATCCAACATTTGATAAGGATCGTGTTTCTTTAACAAAAATAATAAAAAGAAAGTAGGTAAAAATGTCAATTTGGACTTTCCCATTAAAATCAATTAATGGAAGTAATATGTATAGTGATAAGGACTTTAAGCGTTTTTATGCCAATATTTTTAGTTCCGGTATTATTCCGAATGTAGCTTTAGAAGGTAACTTATCGTTGCAGGTTTTACAAACAGAAACCCCTTCAATGAATATTCGTGTAGGCCCAGGTGTGGATATGATTAATGGTGGTCACCTTATGAATACAGCTATTAAAGAATTTCCAATTCCAGCACCTCTTACCACCCAAGAACGCACGGATTGCATAGTTGCTCAATGGAATGAGTCTACAAATGGTGGGGATATTATATATAAGGAAAATACCACTCAGATTATTCGTAGCCAAGACATTTGGGAACATAAATTAGCCGAAATAGTTGTACCAGCTAACGCTACAAGTATTACCCAAGCAAATATAACAGATACGCGAGCAGATCCTGACGTATGTGGATATTCTTCCCCATTCGATCAAATTGATGTAGGAGATTTAGCAGCACAGTTCAGAGCTTTGACTGATTCCTATAGCTCAGAATTTCAAGCATGGTTTCAAAATCTGCAAGATCAACTTGATGATAATCAAGCAACAAATCTTCAAAATCAAATAAACGCGGTTAATAATGTAATTGTTCAAAAAGCAATTCCTGCAGGAGCTAGCCTTGACGATTATAAAACAGAAGGTGAGTTTTCAAAGAGTACATCAACAGTAGTAACTGGAGCACCAGAAGGAGTCACGGGCGCCTTCCGTTTATCTGTTAGAACTATTTTGGGGTCAAGTGGTATTTTTCAAATGCTTTATGATTATGCGACACGAGCTGTTTATTATCGTATAGGGAATACTTCTCTCGGCTTTAATTTGTCGTGGCAGAAAACAGTTACATCAGACGAAACAGGAATAGCTAAGGTTGAAAAATTGGAAGTGTCTGATAATCCTGTTTATGGTGTAACTACAAATAATGGATGGTATGAGGAAAGGTTAGGAGAAAATTATTATAGATGGACCCAAATATTCACAGTTGGTGCTAATATTGCAGCAGCTACTGGTTCTCTTTATAATTCCGATACTTTAACTATCCCCGCAGCACCGACAGGAGCAGTTAATACAAATCGAACAGTTACCATATCCGCCGCACCTTGGCCTTGCTGGACAGGATATTTTACAGCAACTGGCGGATTCCGTTTGTTCTCTACCGTAGTACGTTCTTACGGTCAAGTTACTCTTGAAGCAGTGTTGTACGGTTCTAAAAATTAATGAAAGGAGGGAACAGATGCATGTAATTTTAGGATTCACATTAGCTGAATGGGTAGCTGCTCTTAGCTTGCTTACGTTTATTTTTGGTGGATGTGCATCACTGATTCGCTATTTCAGAAATAGTATATCTGACCCAATGAAAGCTGCCATTGATGAATTGCGTGAAGACTTAAAGGAATCACGTGAGCAGCGGAAAGAAAACGAAGGCAAATTGTTTGGAATTGCGGATGACCACACGAAACAACTTTACAATCATGAGGGTCGATTGAATACACTTGAAACAATTACAAGTTCAAGTGTTATGCGCATTGATCGAGCAGAAAAGGAACTACAAGGAGAATAATATATGTTTACAAAAACATTTTGGAAAGATACTGCAGAACGTGCAGTAAAAACATTTGTACAGTCTTTAATTGCAGCAGCTGCTGCAGGAGCGACAGGAGTGCTTGATGTAGATTGGGTAAATGCTTTTAGTGTAGCAGGACTTGCCACACTAATCTCAATAGGAACTTCATTCGGAAGCGGCTATGTTGGAGATGATTCAGCAAGTGCTATCAATTTAAATAAGGAGGAATAATATGAATAATGTAACAGCAACCCTAGGCCCATTTGTTGGAAAACAGGTTGGCTATTCTAGTAGTGCAGGACAATGTGGCGCTCTTGCCTCTTATTGGCTGTCTGTCCTTACAGATAAGGCTTATCAGTTTGCTTATGGTATGGCTGGAATAAGTGCCAAATGGGTGCCAGGGTCTGACTGCAATACTGCATGGAACGTGTACACACAAACCAACTGGTCAGCTATAGGCTTTGAAAAGATAGATAATCCAAGCTTTAGTCAGCTTAAAGCCGGAGATATTTTCTTCATCTCTGCACGAGATGGCTTATCTACGGGACATGTGGGAATTGTAGCAAGCGTGGCAAACGGTAACGTCGTTACTTATGAGCAGAACGTTCTTGGCGCTATGTACGTTCAGAAACTCCCAGATGATAACTCATGGAGTTGGTATAACGGGTTTAGCGGAGTAGTACGTAAAAAGGAAGAAAAACCATCAGACAGTGGCACAAACAATAACATTCAATTAGGAGGACTTCAAATGTTTATTCAATATCCAGACGGAAAACAGTACGTCATTAGCTCCACAGGTAAAAATTACATCGAGACAAGTGAACAATCAAAAATAATGACACAATTCTTTGGGAAACCGAAAATTGTTGGTAAAGATATCAATCAACGTGAGATTGATCAAGTGTTGGAAGCTTTGACAGGTGGAACAAAATAAAAAATGCACTCGGTCGATTGATCGGGTGTTTTTTTATTTTCTCGATTGCTACAAATTCCCTTGTTAATGTCAACAAATGGCGTGATAAAGGCATTGTTTTATTTTCTCAATTAAATCCAAACCGTCACATATTGTCACGGTTTCATTATTGCTGACGTCACGAAAAATTGCTATTATGCGGATTAGAGTGAATTGGAGCAGATTAGAGTGATTTTAAGACCACTCAAACACTTGCTATTACTGAATTTATTTTAGGGCGACCCTCATTTTTGATGGTCGCAAATTCCTTTATTAACAAAACAGCCATTTTGTCAATAAAGGATATGAAATTCAGACTTTAATTGTTCAAAAACGGCTTTTTGTTAAATTATAAAAATCTAGTTAAGTATAGGTTTTTTTGAGTTTTTTATAGTTTAGAATTGACATAGTGGGGATACTATGTTATAATTAATACATAAAGTTAAGGAAGGAGGGTATATGAAGTACAAACACAACAAAAAAGAGCCTTGGTCCAGAGACCAAAAGCTCGTAGTTGTAGCGATTGTGACACCAATCGTAACATGGCTACTTGATAAAATAATCAAGTAACTTCAACAAGTAGGCGAGGGGCTAGGCCCAACGCTTACTTTCTAGTACTATCATATCAAAAATAACATGAAAAAGAAACAGAAACAACCATGGACAAGCTTTCAAAAAACTTTAGTAGCAATTATAATAGTAGAAACATTGATTTTAGTATATGTGCTATTAAGCAAACTGGGAGTTTTTTAATATGGAAAAAGAAAGTAAAAAAAGAAAAGCAGTATATAATCCTGAAGCAGATAAAAAATGGGCAGAAAAAAATAAAGAGCATAAAAGTTATCTTAAGTATCGATCAACGGCCCGCAGCTTTATAAAAAATAAAGCTACTCTTGATGATTTAGAAGAACTAAAAGTTCTGATTGAGGAACATGAAAATTATTTAAAAAATAATGAGGAGGGATAAAAGAAGGGATAATTCTCTAAAAACATTTAATTTTAAGTGTGTAAAAAACTCCCCTCGCCTCCATTGACCAGTTTATATAGATTCTTATAGACTAGAAAACCGCTCAATAGAGCGGTTTTAATTTTTTTATACTTTGAGCAATGAAAGGAATGTTCCACAGTCAAAAGATGTGTCGATAGAATTCGTCAGTCAAGGTTAGTTGCTATTTTAATATTTCATCAGAGATACAATAACAAGATATATGTATTCTGTTATGGGATATGATAAACGTGGCTTTTATTTTATTTAAGGATTAGGGAGTATAGTACTTTCATTCAATAAAATTTTTTATAAAAACTACTCCTAAACACTCAAAATAATATGGAGCGAATTTTTCATAGATGATTGTACAAAGAAATATCGAAGTGCTATACTAATAAAAGTACCTGTTTGTCAAGAGTGGGTGCTTTTAATTTAAACAGATAGTTTGGCTATAAAATAAAATGATTACAGTGTACTATGATCTCAGCAGCAATTCTTGTAAACAAGCACTAACATGGCTCAAGAAGCGTGGAATAGAATATGAGATGAAAAGAATTTCTAAAATTTCAGAGATTGACTTAATGGGTGTGTTAGCATTAACAGAAAATGGGTTTTCTGATATTCTTAAACGTCCAAGTAAGGTGAATACCCAATCACGAGAAGAACTTAAAAAAATTGAAATGATGAATTTTACAGATGGAATAAGATTTATCTCTGCTCATACTCATTTACTTAAGGCACCTATTATTTTTGAAAAGAATAAACTTACTATAGGATATAATGCTGAAAATATGAGAATATTTCTTTCTAGAGATTACCGTAATATAGAGATATTATAATTTCTTCACAGATGATTATGTTTTCTCCTAATGTTTTGCTACACTAAAGATACAAACATTTACAGCACCCATTATTCTCTCATAAAAATGGGTGTTTTTTTATTGATAAATATAGTTAGAAATATATATTAGTGAACAAAAATGGACAGGTTGTTTAAAAACCGTTGTCATTTATTGATAATTTTTTCTTGAAGAGTTAGTATATTATTGTCAGTAAATGATGAAAATTAAAAGAAGAAGGCTTTTTGTGATTAAGAATTATAAAAAATCAATCATGTCAGCGTTTGTATTTGTAGTTGTATTTAGCGGAGGATTAGGGGCTAAAACACTAGCAGATTACTACTGGGCCGGTCATGCAGATATTCAGGCTATTAATAGTAGTATTGATACATTGTCAGATCGTATTCAGAATAAAAATAAAACAATTACAAACTTGAATAATGAAATTAATCTTAGTGAAGATAATCTAGATAATGAAGAAAAACAAGTTGAAAATTTGAAGCAACAATTAAGTCAAGCTGAAACAAGTAAACAAGTAGTTATTCAAGAAAAGATTAACGAAATAAACTCTAAGATTGCGGAAGGTAATCAAAAAGTTGCAGATAAGCAAAAAGAAGTAGATGCAGCTCATCAAAAGATTAATGAGTTACAAAATCAATTGAATAGTTATCAAAACCAAAATAATCAAGAAAATACACAAGCTTTAAGTGATGTACAAGCAACACGTATTAAGGCTGAACAAGCTGTTCAGAATAATAAATAATTTCTGTTCTATTTCAGAAAATTTTTTTATTTGTTTTAATTAGGTTAGATTAGCCATAGTTTAAATATTTTTTCTAGGATATGGCAAATTGATAAAGTATATGGAGAAAAATGAGAAAAATTATATTAGGCTTATATGTCTTGATATTAATAGTCGCAGTGGGGTTTGTGTGGAATAAATCAAGTTATTTCGCTTACATAGATGGAGAGGGAAAGGTTACAAATCAAAAATTGGATAACGGAAAATCCTTAACATCCTATAACTATAAAATATCTGGCTATGACTCAAAAGGTGAAAAAAGAGAGCTTGCGATTAAAGCGAATCATAATTTGGGACATGAAACATATATAAAAGTAGTGACAAATAAGAATAATGATATTATAAAATGGAAAGAAATAGAGAAAAAGAAGATTCCTCGACAATCACTGAAAAATATAGAGTAGTGAAGTTAAAATAACTCCCAATTCTTAATAAGTAGATTACTACTTAGATAGGATTTTTTATTATCATTACAACTTCCAGCATACTTTTTTATAAATTATTTTACAAGATCAAAAGTAGTTTGATATAATTAGAGTGTCAAACTTAATTATAAGTAATATCGATATATATTCTTTTTTATCCAATTGAGTTTGGCTTTGCTCCCTTTTCAGGTTGGGGGAGCTTTTTTGACTAAGAAGAGTATAGTTACATAAGGAGACTTTTATGGGGGAATTATCTAAGTTACCTAATATAGGAAAGGTTATCGAAGGACAGTTGGAAAAAGTTGGGATTTCTACTATTGAACAATTAAAAACTCTCGGAAGTAAGAGTGCCTGGTTTAAACTATGGGAAGAGGACTCTTCAGTTTGTATAGATGAGCTATATGCTCTAGAAGGTGCTATTCAAGGAAAAAGATGGTTTGTACTGGATGAGGGTACAAAAGAGCAACTTAAAGATTTTTATAATCAATATCAAGAGGAAAAATTTCATATATAAAGCAAACACCTCCTTAATTATGCTATAGGTAATTCTCTACTGTGTAGGGGATTTTTTATTAATACAGTGCCTAAAACAGACCTAATAATATTATGAACCTCCTATAATAGTCTTTTTATAACTCTCCTGCCCCACTAACCAGTTTATATAGAATCTTATAGACTAGAAAACCACACGATTGGGCGGTTTTTTCATACCAAAAAGCGCCCATTTCAAATAGGCGCTGTCAGTTATGCTATCGCTTCTAAATTATACACGGCTTCTTCAATGGTGTTGCCGAGACTACTTAATGAAGGAGTAACGTCTACCATAGAAGCTTTAAATAAATTCGTTGAGGTATCTAGAGATACTGTGTATTTGAAGTTTTTAGTGTTATTAGTGAATGTCATATGCATTCCCCTTTCTTGTTTCTCTTCGAAAGGACACTATAACGAATATAACGAAATTCTATCCTTATTGTAGCACAATAAACTTAAAACTCAAATTTAATTTACTTAAATGTTCGTTAAAATTCCACTGCTATCCTTTGATATTAAATAATAAAGACAGGCAGCAATCGACCATGCCCAAACGATATGTCCAAAGAATTCTGAGAAGTGTTCAGCAAACGGCTGTTTCCAAGGTGCAGGAATGGTTTTCATAACAGGCAATAAAACGATGTGCCAAATGAACCAGATGATGATTCCATAGGCAGCTCCTTGCCAGAGGGCAATGCAGGGCCAATACTGTGCAATAAAAATAAATAATGCAGCAAAGAATATGGAAAAACTAAAATGTAAGATTAAAGAAAACCAATATACTTTTTGATCACGCGAATATAAAAAATAAGCATGCGTAAGTGAAGAGGGTACTCCCAATTGCTCCAACATACGCTGGGGTGGATTCGTGGCATTCCTTTCAGAAGTTCTCGGTGGTAGAATTGCTTCCCAACCAATCTTAACCATTCCAGAAATCATACCTGAAATAAAGCCATACCAAATACTTTTAAAAATTATTTCCTGAAGAGAAGCGCTAGGGATAGCGAGTGAAAACATAGAATAACTCCTTTCATTATAATTTATATTTTAACAAAAAAACTTTGCAATATTGTGTGTTAAAACTTCATAAATAAAACTCCCACGCGGCAGGAGTTTATCTATTTATGTAGTTATGATTGTATAAAGAGTAAGCGAAGTCAGATAATCCTTTTAGACTATTAGAGTTTTATTTACTTTTTTATCCGTTTTTAAATCCTGCGAGGCAAATTTAGTTTAAGAATATAAATTAAAAAATACGCTCTCAAAAAGACATTAAAGAAGACTCAAGCTTGATTATTACAATAATGTAAGGATATTTTAGACAAATTCGGAGTAAAATAATGCTAACAACTTAATATTGTGAGTTGAATGGAAAATAAAATGAAAAAAATATTGTTTGGTTTTTTAGGCGTGCTTTTAATTTTAGATATTTGCTTTTTTTGGGAAAATATTAACTATACACAAAGGATTTACTTTGCACATGTGGAAGGGAAGGTAAAAGAGAAAACACTTAAGAATACTGCTGAGACGTTAGACGGTCAATATAATTATACGGTAAGGGGAGTCAGTTCTAAAGGAGATGTTAGAGAGCTTTATCTTCAAACGAAGCATGAAATCCATGCTGGAACTTATCTGGAAATTCATGCGAAAAATAAAAAGGATGCAACCAGCTGGAAAACAAGGCAAGAGTATGAAATTCCTCGAACAGCACTAAATAGGCTTGAGAAATAGTGGATTCTCCACATTTAATGAAGAGTGAAAATTGCTTTTTTAAGAAAATGTAAGTTGTAAAAATAACAGTAAAATAATTTTATAGAAGAAAAATAAATGAGGTATAAAATATGAAAAAAGTATTAGTGGGAATCGTGGCACTTGTATTAATTGTTGTCGGTGGAGGTTATGCTTGGTATCATACAGCATATGGTGGCGACAGTTACTACGTGCATATACAAGAAGATGGTGTTGCTAAAAAAGAAAAAGACGCTTCTGGGCAAGAATTTACGAGGTACTATTATACGCTGACCGGCTATGATGAAAAGGGAGAAGCAAAAGAAGTGGAATTCACTGGAGATCATAATCTTAGACACGATGCTTATTTAAGACTCGTATATAACGATAAGAAGGGGGTTACGAGCTGGGAAGAAGTCCAGAAGCAAGATGTTCCTCAAAAAGCACTGAATAAAATTTAGAAAAATATACTTATAAAAAAATCTACGTACATATAACGTAGATTTTTTGAATTTATAATGTAGGAATCATTCGACAAGGGGTTATTCGGCCTTGGGATACGTATTTGTTGCTACATCATAAGTAACAAGATAAATGGTGCCATCAGGTAAAACTTTGTATAAACCAACGGTTCCGCTTCCACCATTTGCTCGCATTTCTTTTGAAAAAACTTGGATTACAAAAGAATCTTGCGTGTTCACAGCCTCAAAATAAAAATCCTCTGGATTGGAAAGATAGTTTTTAAAATAATTAAGTACAGTATCCTTCGTAAAATTATTGCTGTCAAGTTGGCCAGCTAAAGTAAAAGCAGAAGGAGTACCAGCATTATCAGTAATCTGAATTGTTTCAATCTTATCTGCTGTTGCATTAAAGTTGATCTCTACTTGTCCTTGATTAAAAAGATAAATTTGGTTAAAGGGTTGATTTTCGGTCTTAGATTTAAAAGTACTTTCATTGATAATGACAGAACCAATATCTTTTCCGGTATGAGAATAATATTCAATATGGTCTTTTGTGATGATTAGAATATCGTTGCTGCTGTTTTTATAGAGTCCATGAAAGTTTGAATAGTCTCCTTTGGAAAACTGTTCCAAAGCTACAGGATAACTTTTTGGCTGTTCACTTGATGCGACAGTATCCTGAGAAGAACTAGGGGTAGATGTTGAGGAGGAAGAGTGAGCACTTGACTGTTTATCTTGAGCAAAATTGGCAGTGTCCTCTTTTTTATCCGCTCCGCAACCAACAAGTAAAAGTAGTGGAATAAACGCTAATATAATTTTTTTCATAAATTAATCTCCTAATTATAGTATACCATAGATGAAAAGAGTACGCTTTCTTTTACTGTAAGAAAGTAATTTAATAGAAGAAAAGTAAAAATAGAGGGGCAATCCAAACAATAATGTTCTAAACTTTCTTGATTAAATTAAAACAACATTTCATTTTGTTTTTACAATCGTCGATGATACAATAGAAAGGTTACTTTTTTCAGAAGGAGAAGGATATGGAAAATAAGAGATATAAAGAACTGAAAATCGCTGAGAAAGGCGCGTGGATTAGTATTTCAGCATATATCATTTTAGCCTTTACAAAGATACTTATGGGAATATTTGCAAATTCGGAAGCCTTGCGTGCGGATGGTTTGAACAACTTTACAGATGTGATTGCCTCAATTTCCGTGCTCATAGGTCTGAAACTTGCGCGAAAACCAAAGGATGATGATCATCGTTATGGGCATTGGAAATTTGAGAATATTGCGAGCATGATTACGTCTTTTATCATGCTTATGGTTGGGCTTGAAGTTTTATATTCTTCTTTTGAAAAGATTGTCAATAATTCTTTTACACCACCAAATCCTTTATCTGCGTTAGTCGGTATCGGTTCTGCTTTGATCATGGTGGCTGTGTACATCTATAACAGCAGATTAGCGAAAAAAGTTAATTCGCAAGCCTTGATGGCAGCAGCAAAGGATAATTTAAGTGATGCTTATACATCAATTGGTGCGGCTGTAGCAATCGCGGCCGCTTATCTTCACTTTTATGTTTTAGATACGATTGCGGCCTTTATTATTGGTATTATCATTATCAAAACGGCTATTGATATTTTCAGAGAGAGTAGTTTTACGTTATCTGATGGTTTTCCTGAAGAAGATTTGGAAAAGTATAAGAAGTATATTTTAGAAATTCCTGGGGTGAAGGGCGTACCTTTTCTTAGAGGAAGAACTTATGGTGCCAATATTTTTCTAGACATCGTCATCTACGTGGATGCTCAACTTTCGGTTTCGGAAAGCCACTTGATTACTGAGGAAATAGAGCAGCAGTTGTCCGAAAAGTTTGAAGTTTTTGATATCGACGTACATGTTGAACCCTTTTCTGACTAAAAAAGTACCGGTAAATGACCGGTACTTTTTATTGCTTACATGATAGGTAAGAGTGAAGTTAACATCATCATTCCAAAAGAAATAATGATGAAAAGAGCAATTGCTACTTTAATAATTGAGGTAAATAAAATTTTAACCATTCCTTAATTCTATCAAAAAGAAAGAAGATAAGCAAAAGAAGATTAGAACTTTTTAAGCAATAAAGGCCAGCATTTTTGTGCCTACATAAATAAGAAGAAAGAGGCACACTGCTAAAATAAGCAGTGCTTGAATTAATGCTGTAAAATAAATTTTTATCATAGATGAATTTTAACAAAAATGGCAAGGAGAAGCAAAACTTCTGTGATAATAGTTTATCTTATGAAGAGATAAAATACATCATGCGCTGCACACTCCCTAATTAAAAAGACCTTGATATTTCAAAGTCTTTTTAATTAGGGAAGAAAAGATTCGGTAGATGAAACATCAATAGCAACACTGGGGTAGCTTTCTTGATAGACTTGGTCAAATGCTCCAAAATAACTCATCTGTCGTGTAGTGAAATCCACCTCATATCGGATGACTCCCGCTTTCCAAAGCGAAGCCAAGAATTCAGGGAAGGAGATTTTACCAGCTTGATTTGCACGAATATTTTGGACCAAAGCAATTTGATCAAAATCTGGGCAAGGCCCAACACGCCCGATTAAAGGGTTTCCTGGGTTTACGAGTGAGCCCGTTTCCGAAAAATAGAAACTGTCTCCAGAAGGAAGATGCCATATATTTTTTACAATTCCTTCCTGTCTTAAACATTCGGCCAGATAAGGGAAGCCCCTAGATTCAGCACCGACATGGTTTGCTTTAAGCATCGCTCTTTGAATATTTTTTGAAATCATATGTACAATCTCTTTTCTATTCAGATATCTATGATGCCATTAAATCATAATTTAGGGAAGAAGTAAATTTTTGAGGATATATTTGGGGGAGAAAAATTAGCTTTTTGAGTACAAAAAAAGGCATCTACTTAAACGTGTGAAGTAGATACCATCACGAGGAATATTCATCCATTGCTATGAGCTCCTTATGCTAATTCTTCCAAGTTGTGCATTGCTTCTTCAATGGTACGACCAAGCCCATAAACCGCTGGATCATTAGCCAAAAATACTTTGAAAACATCTTTTGAAGTATCCAAAGATACAGTATACTTGAAATTTTTGTTTTTGTTAGTGAATGTCATAATGCATTCTCCTTTCTCTATATGATATCGACGAAAGGACACTATAACGTACATAACGAAATTCCATAATTATTGTAACACATTCTTTTTAAAAGTACAAAAAAGCTACTTTTAAAAGTAATCCTGAACATTTGCTCTAACTTTTAACTGAAATATTTGAAATGTTGCAGCGAAAGAGCGATAATAGACTTAAGGAAAGAATGAAGCGGAGGTACTAATAATGGAAAAACAATATCACAATATTTTAGTTGCACTAGATGGTTCAGATCAATCTTATAATGCTGTACACGAGGCAATTACTTTGGCGAAGAGAAACAATGCAAAACTTCATGTTTTGACTGTTAAGGATATGGAACATCATTACGGAATGACCGGTTTTGGTATCGTCGAAAATCCTGAAATTGATATGATGGCACAAGATATTTTGAAGAAAGCAGCGGAGATTATCGGTGACGAAGTACCTTATGACAGTTATGAAATTGTCGGGGCGCCCAAACATATGATTGTTCAATTTGCCGGAGACAAGAAAATGGATTTGATTGTTATTGGCGCAACTGGGGCAGGTATGATTAATAAATTCATGTTAGGTTCAACCACACAGTTTGTTGTAAATCATGCCTCATGTAATGTCTTGGTTGTTAAATAGATACAAAAAGTAGCTTGTCATTGACTTCTTTAAAAGCTTTAATTTTAGTATTGCTTAAGACAGAGGCGATATAATACAAGTATTCCAGTAAGAGGTTTATCTTATCACTTCAATGCGCTCACTTTTGTGGGCGTATTTCTTTTGCTCTTTTTCGGTCGAACGCTGATTTTAAGGAAATGATTTCGTTTTTAGGGAAAGAAAATGTACAATGGAAGTAGAGAAAGGCATAAAAGGAGGAATGATTATGACTAACTATTATAAAAATATTTTGGTTCCTGTGGACGGATCTGAACAATCTTACAAAGCAGTAGATGAAGCGATACGCATTGCTCGTCTCAATCATGCAAAACTACATGTTCTGACAGTAAAAGATATCAATAAATATTATGGTGCTGTTCATAAAGGTATAGTAGAAACACCAGGATTGGATCAACTTGCGCAAGATATTTTAGCAAACTGCAAAGATATTATCCGCGAACAAGTTGAATATGAAACTTATGAAATCGCAGGCAAACCCAAACTAAGAATTGTTAACTTTGCGGAAGAAGAGGATAAAAATATTGACTTAATTGTCATTGGTGCAACGGGAACAGATATGTTTGACCGCCTTTTGGTAGGCTCAACAACAAATTATGTTATTAATCACGCACCTTGTAATGTCATGGTGGTTAAAAAATAGTATTCTTTGTTTGATTTAAGAAAGAAAGGTTATACTTTACTTGTTCCAAAATTTTTCATAAAACTCCCAGGTCCTCGTATTGCGAGGGCTTTTTTTGGTTTTTAAACCGTAGCCTCAAATAACCTATCTTCCATGTGACATACAACCTATAAGGCAGGAGGAAAAAAGGAAGCGAGGAGAGAGAAAATCTTGTTGTATTTTGTACCTCTAAGAGGACAATAATTATTTGGGTAAGAAAAGAACTTTCGTATTTTTGTTTTTTGGAAAGATTTGCTTATTGTGTTCAATTTAAATATATGATATTATGTAAGTGTGAGATAAATGAGAAGTTTTTCGTGAAATAATATTTCGCTGTAAAATATTCTTGTAGACATCTGTAAAAAAAACCTTAATTTTATTGAAAGAAGCTCCTGTTTTCAGGGGCTTTTTTCAATTTTTTTGTTTTTTTAGTACATTTTTTCTTGATTTTTATGATTTTCTCTTCAAAAACAATTTTTTTATAAACATTAGAGAAAAACATTGTGAATAGATATACAGAAAAGTGAATTTTATTTCATTTTTTCTGTATGTTTTTTTATTTACATAAGCTAATTGGCAATAAAATTAAGGTTTGTCTAAAAAATACAAGTGAATAAATAGTTAAAGAAGGAAGCGTAGAGCGTGTATAAGAAGCTACTAAGAAAAATAAATAATTTATCAGAACTTGTAATGAAATTTAGTGACAAAGAACTCAAAAATAAAACTGATGAATTAAAAAAACGTATTTCAAATAATGAGAAAGAAATTGAGATTATTGCCGAGGCATTTGCAGTAGTTCGCGAAGCAGATAGAAGGGTGCTGGGTTTATATCCTACAGATGAACAAGTTCTAGGAGCTTTAGCCCTTTATGAGGGGCAGATTGCTGAGATGAAGACTGGGGAAGGCAAGAGCTTAGTGGCTACTTTACCTCTTTATTTAAAAGCGCTGTATCTGGACACAGTCTTTCTAGTGACAACGAATGACTACTTGGCCAGTAGGGACTTTAAACGTATAGGTGCTGTTTACCAATGGTTAGGGTTAGAAGTTGCAAATGGTACGAGTGATCCTGAGGAAGAAGAATTTGATGTGAAAAAAAGGCAAGAAGTTTATGCTGCAAATATTATATATATTTCAAATGGAACTTTAGCTTTTGATTTTTTGATTGATGGCTTGGCTGAAAAAAGAGAAGAGAAATTTATATCGAAGTTAACTTATGCCCTTTTAGATGAGGTGGATGAAATTCTTCTAGACAGTGCGCAAATGCCTTTGATTATCTCAGGTGCGCCAAAAGTTCAGTCCAATTATTTTGAAAACACGAATGCTTTCATTACGATACTCAAAAAAGAAATCGATTTTAAGTTGGACGAAGAACAGAAAAATGTTTGGTTGACAGAAAAAGGGATTATAAAAGCGAAGAAATATTTTTCGATTTCAAATCTTCTTGACCAACAGTTCTTTACACTCTACCAACATATTATATTGGCATTAAAAGCACATCATACATTAAAACGAGACCGAGATTATCTTGTGGAAGAGGGTGAAGTTAAATTGCTTGACCGAAAAGATGGACGAATTTTAGAAGGGTCGAATCTACAAAATGGCTTACACCAAGCTATAGAAGCAAAAGAATTTGTTGAATTGAGTAATGAAACACAGACAATTTCATCTATAACTTACCAAAATTTATTTCGTCAGTTTCAACAGTTGGCTGGCATGTCAGGCACAGCAAAAGTTGCAGAAAATGAATTTATCAATACCTATAATCTCCCAGTAAAAATGATAAGAACGCATAAAAAAAGTATCCGAGTCGACCACAAACCGAAAAGCTACACAAATTTTGCAGCTAAATTAGAAGCAAGCCTTGAAAAAATATCTTCCTTACATGCAGAGGGACGTCCTGTTCTCGTCATTACAGGGTCTGTTGATGCCTCAGAACTTTATTCTTTGAATTTACTTAATAGAGGGATTCCTCATAATATTCTTAATGCAAAGAGTAGCTCTAAAGAAGCACAAATTATTTCTGAAGCAGGTCAGGTTGGAGCGGTGACTGTTTCTACCTCTATGGCTGGTCGAGGTACGGATATTAAGATATCGGAAGAAGCTAGTGAAAAAGGAGGGCTTGCAGTTGTTATAACTGAGCGGATGTTAAATAGACGTATTGAATTACAAGCCAAAGGAAGAGCAGGCAGGCAGGGGGAACCAGGAGATACTTATATCTTTGAGTCCCTAGAAGATGATGTGATTAAAAATTTCGTTCAAGAAAGCATACAAGCTTACTATGAAAAATATAAAGAAGTTACAAGACCCATTCGTAATTATAAGGTAAAACATGCTTTTATGAAAGCTCAAAAAATTTCAGAACAAAATGGCTATGATGAGCGAATAAAGGCGCTCCAATTTGATGAAGTTTTACGCCTACAAAAAGAGCAAGTAAATAAGAAGCGTCAAGAAATTATGGAACTTAGAAGTGTTTCTGAAGCTTTATTAATCGTAAATCAGAATGCAGAAATTGTCGTTAATGAGTATTTTTCAACTTCAGAGAGACAGACATCACGGAGTATACAGCGTTTTATTTTAGATCATATTGACTATAATTTTAAAAATGTTAATGAAGAATACCTGAAAACAAATGAACTTAAACAATTGTATATAAGGCATGTTTTAAAAGAAAATCTTCAAGTAAAAAGAGAAAAAATTGGTAATGATAGAGCTTTTCTTCAATATTTACAGATTACAATGTTGAAAGCTATAGATTATTCTTGGAGCAATCAAGTAGACGCAATGAATCAACTTCGTTTTGTTGTGCAAAGTCGATCGACAGCACAGAAAAAGCCAATTGCTGAATTTGAAAAAGAGGCCCAAAGAAGTTACCAACAAAGACAAAGTGAAGTCTCACTGCTCATTCTAAAAAACGCTGCATTAAGTTTGCTAGATATTAAGAAAGGGGAACTTATCGTAACTTTTCCTTAGAGAAGTGATAAGAGTATAGATGAGAAAGTATATAACAAATTTATATGGACAAAGTGAACAAAGCACAGCTATGACTGCGCAACATATGATTACCAAGCTTGCACAAGATGAAGGTTTTAAAGAAATCAGTATTTCTGCTTATTCGGTGAGCGAAGATACACCAGAGGAAAAAGAAAAAAGAATCTTTGGCATGCTGTCGTCCGTCACACAAGGCGATTTGGCCATCGCTCAAATGCCATCCTGGAATGGCATCGCATTTGATGAAGTTTTTTTGAAAATACTCCGTGAAAGAGTAGATAAACTGGTGGTATTTATTCATGACTTTGTGCCTCTTATGTTTCAAAATAATGATTATTTATTTGAGAGATACCTAGAGGCTTACAATTTAGCAGACTTAGTAATATTGCCTTCCGAACGAATGGAGAAAAAACTACGAGAACGTGGTTTGACAAGTCCTGTGAAAATACAAGGTATCTGGGATCATTTGGTAGGAATTGAAAATTTGAGACAACCAAAGTTTCAACGCAAATTGAAATTCGCTGGAAATATTACGCGTTTTCCTTTTGTGAAAGAATGGAGCAGTGATTTACCATTGGAAGTTTTTAGCAGTGGTGAAGTGAATGCCAAAGGCTTTCTAAGGATGAAAGGTTGGCAACATGATGATCAACTTTTACGTGAACTTAATAAAGGTGGTTTCGGCTTAGTCTGGAGCGAAAATATTGAAAATCAATTTGAAAGAGAATACTCAGAAATGAATGCTTCTTTTAAATTTAGCACCTATCTTGCTGCAGGCTTACCAATTATTGTTAATCAAGGCTTAGCAAAGCAAAGCTTTGTGGAAGAACAAGAGATTGGTTTAGTGGCAAGTAATCTTGAAGAGGCAATAGACTATGTGAAATACATGTCTTCTTCAGAGTACATGCGACTCAGTTCCAACGTGCAACGTGTGGGCGCACTGGTTAAGGAAGGCTTTTTCACCAAGCAGTTGCTTATGGAGATACAAAATTACTTATTTTTAGAAAAGGGAAAAGAAAATGACCATTTATAATTTCAATCTTGGCATAGGTTGGGCCAGTTCAGGTGTAGAGTATGCACAAGCTTACCGTTCCAATATTTTTAAGAAGAATAAACAAGAGGCAAAATTTATTTTTACAGATATTTTCCATGAAAATCTGGAAGCAATGACTAAAAATATCGGTTTTGAAGACCATGAAATTATTTGGCTCTACCAATACTTCACAAACATTAAAATTTGCCCTACAACTTTTACACTTAAACAACTTGAAAAGAGCTTTGCAAACAAACCACAACATATAGAGAAAGATGAAAACTTAGTCTCCTATATCTGGGAGGGCATACGGGTCACAGCTTTTATAGACAAAACAGGGGCAAGTGGAGCAGTTTACAAAACAGAAACGATCGTCAATGGAAATTTAATCCAGAGGGATTATTATAACTATGTCAAAATCTTTTCTGAGTATTTTAAACCTGTCAACAATCAAGCGAATCTCTATCAACGTCGCTTCTTCAATGAAGATGGTTCAACTGCCTACGATGAGCTTCTTAATGGTGAACAAAGTTTATATATTTTTGAGGATAGGACCATTTATTCTAAAGAAAATCTTTTAATTTATTTTGTTGAAAGTCTAGAGTTAAGCAAGAAAGATATTCTAATTATCGATCGTTCAACAGGAATGGGACCAGAAATCATTAAAGCTAAGGGCGAAGCTAAAGTGGGTGTCGTTATTCATGCAGAACATTATAATGCGCCCTTAACGACCGAGAAGAAGATTCTTTGGAACAATTATTACGATTATCAATTCGAAAATGCACGAAGTATTGACTTTTTCGTTACTGCAACAGAAATTCAGAAGCAAGTGCTGGAACAACAGTTTTTAAAATATGGAAAAGGTCCAATCACTGTTTACGCAATACCAGTAGGTAGCATTGATGAACTCATGGTCAATAAAAAAAGGAAAGCCGATACTCTAATCACTGCGTCACGTTTGGCAAGCGAGAAACATTTGGACTGGCTTATACGGGCAACGGTGCAAGCACGGAAACAGATAAAAAATCTTAGCCTTGATATTTATGGCCGCGGTGGTGATGAACCGATTTTAAGAAAGTTAATCGAGGAACTCGAAGCAAGTGATTATATACATTTAATGGGACAGCATAATTTAAAAAATATATATAAAAACTATACGACTTATGTTTCGACATCAACAAGTGAGGGTTTTGGACTTACATTGTTAGAAGCAGTTGGTTCAGGTTTAGGGATGATTGGCTATGATGTTCCTTACGGAAATCAAACTTTTATTCAATCTGAGGTAAATGGCTTATTGGTGTCTTATAGTAAAAATGAAACATCTAAAAATATTTCAGCAATTGCAGAAGCCATTGTGAAACATCAAAAGCAAAGCCAGGCAGCACTTGAAAAAGTTCGAGAGGCGTCTTATCACATTGCTCAACCATTTCTAACCTCTCACATTCAAAAGAAATGGGCACAACTTGAAGCGGAGGTCACACATGCTTAACTTATTTGAAAATTATCGTGAAGAAGAAAAGGATTTAGAAAGCTCTCTGAAACAGGCTGGCTATGAACAGCAAACAATTGTTTTGAATGAAGATGGCTATCTCCCAGAACATGTAACTTCACCCATCAGTTTTTTCACCGGAATGAAGGAAGAAAACTCCTCCAAAGATGATTCTTCCAAGTTTTTTAATGAAATTTCCATCCCCAATTATTGGGAAATCAAGGGAGATGGGCAAAAAGCTGAAATTTTTGAAGGTTATAAAAAAAGAGGACACATCAATTATAGTCAAAGAAAAACAGACTATCGTGCAGTGAAGTCTGTAGAATGGCTGAACGACTCAGGAAGAGTTCGAGCCATTGACCTTTACAATCAATATGGTGCATTGTTTGGCAGAGAAACTTACAGTGATGGACAGCGGACTTTGACATCCTATTTTGATAAAAAACAAGCAGAAGTGATTTTGATCAACTATATCACTCAAACCATTCAACTTAATTATAAAAAGAAACAATACGTTTTTGAAACTTATACTGACTTCATTATCTTTTATTTGGAAGAGTCGGAAAGCAATACGCGTGAAATCTTTTATAATTCACTCGGGCGTCCCTTTTTCATTACAGAAGCTTTAAAGACGAAAAAACCAAATAAGGCGTATAACCATACTTTGTTTTGGCAAGAGGAATCATCTGAAATACCAGGAAATATGCGGATGATATTATCTGATAAAGCTGCACCTACGAAACGTATTGTGGTGCAAAATCGTGAAGAATACATGCGAATCCAGCAACAGATTGACAAGCCAACAAGTGTGCAAATTGAATACCTTGGCTATCTCTATAATTTGAGAGCGCGCAAATCCATAAATAAGTCCATTTTAATTCTTACCAACTCTGACCAAATTGCCCAACTCAACCAGCTTGTAGAGGCTTTGCCAAATTATCAATTTAATATCGCAGCGAGAACGACAATGTCTCAGAAATTACATGCATTTGAAAATTATTCAAATGTGCAGCTGTATCCAGCAGTGGATGACTCAGAGCTAGAAAAACTTATTTCAGAAAGTAGTTTTTATTTGGATATTAACCACGGAAATGAAGTTGAGCATATTATTCGTACCGCTTTTGAGAATAATCAACTCATTTTAGGGTTTAAAGAAACAATACACAACCAGCGCTATACAAGTTCGGAAAATATATTCCTCCAAAACGACTGGATGAATCTCGTCCAAAGAATCCGTGAAGTAGGTAAGAATTTTAAAGAATATCGTAAAGCGTTAGGCAGTCAATGGTGGTCATCTGGCCAGTCGACAATTGATGATTATAAGGAAGTGCTCAAATGAAAAATCAGGATCCAGTGTTAATAAAAATTCAAGAGAAGCAAGCCAAAATCGAAGAGGAATCACGCTTAAGACCAAAACATCAGATAAAAAATCGAATTGTAATTGCGACGTCAATCCTTTTGTTATCTGGAATCCTTATTGGACTTTTAAGAATCATTCTCACACTTGTAAAATGACTATTTTAAAAAAGGAAAACATAAAAGATGAGTTTAACAATTTATAAGCAAAAGGCTATTAAACGTCTGTTCTTTTCACTCATGATCGTGCTCGTCTATATATTGGGGAGTAATATACTTATTCCTGGAATAGATGCACAAGCTCTATCCGAACTTTCGCATAAAACAGCTGGTCTCTCTTTTGCAATGAGCATGACCGGACTTTCTATTGATCGACTGTCATTATTTTCTTTAGGACTAGGACCGTGGATGTCGGCTATGATTTTTTGGAGAGTACTCACGGTCAGTAAAGTCTTTCATATTGAAAGTTTCACGCCTCAGCAAAATTATCGTATGAAATATATTTTTAGTATTTTGCTGGGCTTGGTTCAGAGTTTTAGTATCATAAGTCAGGTTCGAATTTTGGGAGATGTCTATAAACCTATTGGTAACCTCTCTTTAGCGCTGATTCTCGTCGCTGGTTTAGCTGTCCTTATCTGGTTGGGCAATCTTAATACAGATTATGGTATAGGCGGACCTACTATCATTATTTTAGTAAGTATGCTTCGAAATTGGCCCGCTCGCTTTCTGGAGCCTTTAGTACAAAATTATCACGGCATCATCACTCTTTTAGGCTGGCTTTTAGCATTTATTCTTCTCTTGCTTGTATCTTTCCTGATCTTTAGATTTTATCAAGGAGAGCGCCGATTGCCTTTGATGCATGTGATGTTGGACGACCGTTTCGCTGCACAGTCCTACCTTCCTATCCCCACGAATCCAGCGGGAGGAATGCCTTTTATGTATGCTTTCAGTGTGGTCCTATTTCCGCAGTATATTCTATTCATGCTAAAAAGTTGGTATAAAAATAATCAGTTCCTAAATTTTCTTTACGAACAGGTGCAGTTGGATCATATTTTAGGTGTGATTCTCCTTCTTATTAGTCTGGTCTTACTGACTTACGGTTTTGCTTATGTCAATATTGACTACAAAGAAATTGCAGATAATTTGAAAAAAAGTGGAGATTACTTTAATAATGTCTATCCAGGAAAAAATACAGAGCGTTATCTTTTTCATAACGTCTCTCGCATGGCAGGAGTTTCAGCCGCACTCAACTGTCTGATCATCGGTCTCCCTATGTTTGCTGCTCTTTATTGGCCTCATATCAGTGTTTGGGCTTATTTCGTTCCTACTTGGCTCATTCTGATGATTTTGATGCGAGAAATAACAGTTCAGTTTTCAAGATATTACCATAGAAATGATTATGGGACTTTTATACCGGAAGTTGGAGGATTAATAAAATAGAAGGAGAAAACAAACAATGATCTACTTTGTACCAGCCTGGAATAAAAAAATCCAGTCAGGCCTGTCTACAGATGATTTGATGGGACAGATACAGTCCTTTATGTCTTCTGATATTGAATATAAAATTCTCATCAGTGATTATATGCCTGAACTTCGTTACTTCCTTCACCGCTATGATTTGTTAGAGAGCAACTATGTAAGCATTTTTGATGAGTTACAAACAAACGAACACGTGGAGCAAAAAAGTTTAGCATTAAAGGATTTAAACTTTCCTGATGCAGTCACTTTTTCTTATACGCCGTTTAATATTTTAGTCTATCAGCAAGAAGCGCTTATTGGTCAGATTACTTTAGGAGAAGCTTCTTATATTTCTGAAGTGACGTATATCAGTGGAGGAGAGGTAACCTTAGTCGAAATCTATGATGACCGTGGTTTTATTTCTAGCCGTGATATTTATGAAGATGGCACCTTTTGCTATAAAGAATATTTAAATCAACGAGGACATTGGATCATTCGCACATATAAAGATGAAACGTGTGAGGTAAATAAAGAATACCCAGCAGGACTGAAGCAAAAATACTATGAGAACTTAGAAGAAATTAAGTTTGAAAAATTAGAGAGTTATTATGACCAACTCGGGTCAGAAGATTCAATAATCGTGTCATTGACAGAGAAAAACTTACCTTATCTCCAGAAAAGTAAAGGTCTTCCAAAGATGACACTTTCACTATTTGGCAATCGTTTAAGCAATAAAGTAAAAAATCAAAAAGAATTAGAAGAAGTTGCTGCGCAGTGTTATGCTGTTATTGTGGATTCAAACCAGAATATGCAGAAAGTAAAAGCATTTACTGAAGAAAGCAAAATCCATCGCATTAGTCCTTATGATACGCGATTCGAATTAAGCAGAACTCATGAATTAAAAGAAGAAGTTATTTATTTTGAGAGTCGCGGCATGACAGAAGAAGCAATCGGACAGTCCATAGAGATTCTTTTCTCTTATCTAGTTGATGTATTTGATAATTGCGACGTTGAAAGAAGTTTTCGAATTATTATACGTATGGCATCGTATCCCTTAATTTCTACTTTTTCAGCAAAAATACGTGCGCTTTTTATTGAAAAATTTCCAGAAGAAATGCCGCTTGTAGAAGAACTTCTCCCTATGTTGACGGGAGAAAATTCTATTGATGCAACACTCTTAAAAAAGACAAACCCCGAAGTAAAAGGGGTGATGCAATTATGGAAAAGTTTTGATCTGCAGATAATAAATAGTGATTACGAACTTTTTAAAATTATTAACGACACACGATTAATTATTGATTTAAGAGAAGAGCCTGATCTTTTTACTCAGATTGCAGGTATAAGTGCAGGCATTCCACAGATAAATCAGATAGCAACAGAATACGTGCAATCCTATAAAAATGGTTTAGTGCTTGCGGACTGGACCGAGCTTTACCAAGGGTTAAGTTATTATCTGGATCAATTAAAACACTGGCAAGAAGCACGGATGTTTGCCGTCCAACAAATAAAAAAATATTCAGGAGTTGCTCTTAGAGATAAAATAAGCCGAATTTTAGGAGGAATAAATGAATAAAAAGACACATGTTTTACAAATCGGTCAAAAAAACTGGAAAGAGTACATGTCCTTGCAAGACAGAGAAAATCTGGAGTGGTCCTATTTTGATATGTGGACAGGAACAGATGAGGAGGCTCTTGCGCTCATAAAAAGAAGGAAAGGACGAACTTTTGATGCCGTGATTTGTACAGACAAAATAAACTGGGCGCAAATAGAAAATTTTTCAAAAGTTATTGAAGCTTATAGTCTGATTATTAATCAAGATTATGAAGAAGAGATTCCTCATGATTTAGCCTCAAAAAAATGTCCTCTATTTATGAATACAGAAGATAAAAAAGAAGGAGTGATAACGACGATAGCTCAAAATTTCTTTTCTGGACAAATGGGTTCAAAACTTCATGTGAATACTGTAACAGTAAACGATGACTTTAGAGGAGAGATTGAAATATATGGGCAAGATTATCTGCAATTGTCAGGAGATTTTTCCCTCTTTTCTCAAAATGCCTTAGTAACATGGCAACACAACATTGGTATGTATGGTCGTTCTAAAAAAATATGGTTAGAGTTTGAATGCCAAGGCAACACAGAGATTTCCTTCACGCTACTTAAAATACTTGAGGGAAGCAGCCAAGTCATTGAAAGACATGTTTACACGCAAGAAGAGATAAAAAGAGGAATAGAAGTTCCCTATGAGAAAAACATCGGTTATTTAAGTTTATCGCTAACGGCTACAGGAGCTGGTGCTTTAAAAATTGGCCCGCTCCACTTCAGAGATTCTCGCCAACATTATGGAGAGTACATTCTTGGCGGTAGAAAAATTGTGGATGAAAGAAACCAAGAACTTTTTTACTATTTTCATCCAGGAGATTTAAAACCTCCACTTAATGTCTATTTCTCAGGCTATCGTTCTGCTGAAGGCTTTGAGGGTTTCTTTATGATGAAGAAGCTGGGAACACCATTTTTGCTGATTACTGACCCACGGTTGGAAGGGGGAAGTTTTTATATGGGAAGCATGGAACTTGAAAGGCAATTGATTGAGATTATCCAGAGGTATTTACAGGAACTTCATTTTACAAGTGATCAACTCATCTTGTCAGGTCTTTCAATGGGAACTTATGGAGCACTTTATTATGCAAGTGAACTGTCGCCTGGCTATGTTATCGTGGGGAAACCTTTAGTGAACATTGGTGATATAGCTGCTAATGAAGAACTTGTCAGACCTGGAGGATTTCCCACTTCCTTAGATATTTTACGCTCATTGACAGGGAAGCTCTCAGAGGAGAGCGTCGAGATTTTGAATCAACGCTTTTGGACTTCATTTGAGAAATCAGATTTTTCAAATACACGTTTTATTATTTCTTATATGAAAAATGATGATTACGACAAAAATGCCTATCCCAATATTATTATGGCCTTATCCGATAAGGATTCAGCAGTTATAGGTAAAGGGATTCCTGGACGCCATAATGATAATTCACAGGCAATTAATCAATGGTTTATTAATCAATATAATCGAATTTTAGTGGAAACTTACGGCCGAGAGAGGAAACGAGATGGATTTTGACATAATCTGGAATACTTCGCAAATAAATTTTTATAAACATGGCGCAAAAATTGTATACTACTCGGACCGTACGGTTCGCTTCACAAATAATTTTTTTCCTTCAGGAGCAACTATTGTGAAGTGGGTTTCCAATTCTCACTATCAAGGGGAGCGGACCTTGCTACAACTTCCTCTTTTAGAACGTGGAAAGCATTATAGATTAATAACTGACTTTACTTGTCAACCTCAAGATTCAGTTTTAATAAAAATGGAATTCTACGAGCGCTCAGGAAAATTAATCGGAACAAGTGTTTTGGATGGTAAAGGAGGTGATGTCACATATCCAATGGATGCATATTTTTACTCTATTTCTCTTATTAATATGGGGATGCGTGAGCTTAAGTTTAGGAAAATAAAGTTAATTCATGCAAGTAAAGGTACAGAAACAGCATAAAAGTATTGACAAATTAAAATTAAAAGAAAGAAAAGGTTAATGAATAAGAAAAAGGGACTTATCAAACAAGTAACACGTTTTAAAATGCATAAGTCGGGGAAGTTTTGGGTAATCTCCAGTTTAACACACTTTAGTTGGTTAAATTTATCCAAGAAATCCGCGCAGCAGGTTAAAGCAGAAATTAAAGAAACATCTTATCAACTCTTATACGGTGAAGAAGATGAAGCAACACATAAAACGAGATTTGGTTCGGGCTTGAAGGCTTTAACTGGTCTTGTAGCAGGTCTTGGCTTGGGTGCCGGGATATCGCAAGAGCAAACCTATGCCGAAACGACACAGCCATCGGTAGAGAAGCAGAGCGGAAAAGAAACCTTGGCTCAAAAAGATAGTGTTGCAATTAAGTTAGAAACGAGTGAATCTGAAACAAATACTAGCTCTGCATCAGAGTCACAATCACAATCACTGTCAACATCTGAATCAAACTCTGATCTTGCATCAGAAGCGCAAGTACTGCAAGGTCCAGTTCAAAGAGCTGCTTATGATGATGGACAAGTCACTGAAAATCAGATTTATGATGTCAATTATAAAGGCTATTACTATCAGTCTAGTAAAGGGACTGACCCTTCAAAATATGACGGTCTAATGAAGGTTCAGATGAACAAAGATAATGTGACCGTACAATTTGATCCAAGCAAACCCCTTCCAAAAAGTGTTGCGGTTAAATTAAAATCTGAAGCTGATCCTTCTGTACCACAACAAAATGTATTGAATTTAACTCTGGGAAAAACGGTGACGAGTTATACGACACAAATTTCTTATGATGGAGATTTGAGTACTTATTGGACGAACTATATTAGGAAACACCCAGAATGGGCGGACACAAATCCGGCAATTCAAATTGTAGTGAATGATGGACACTGGATCGCAAATGAAAATGGATGGACGACAGTGAGTCGTTATGAAATTCCTGTAATTAGTGATTCATCTTCTACATCAGAGAGCGTGAGTGGTTCTGAATCTATTTCTCAATCGGAAATTGTAAGTGACTCAGACTCAAAAAGTGATTCAAAAAGTTTATCCGATTCTAGCTTTGAATCACAATCTGATTCGGAATCAATTTCAAATTCGGAATCCGTATCTGAATCTTTATCAGAAACCCTTTCTGAGTCAAGCTCAGAATCAATTTCGGACTCCCAGTCAATCTCTAGTTCTGAATCTACTTCAGAGACCCTTTCTGAGTCAAGCTCAGAGTCAATTTCGGACTCCCAGTCGATCTCTAGTTCTGAATCTTTATCAGAAACTCTTTCTGAGTCAAGCTCAGAATCAACTTCAGACTCCCAATCAATTTCTGGTTCTGAATCTACTTCTGAATCAGAAGTTATCAGTGAATCGGAGAGTGTTTCAAACTCTGTGAGTGATTCTCTCTCAGCATCTATGAGTGAGTCAGAAAGTCTCTCAAATTCATTAAGTGGCTCACAATCTGTATCCATAAGTGAGTCTAATCGAAATTCAAATAGCGAATCCGTTTCGGTATCTTTAAGCGGCTCAGTGGAAGATTCAGAGAGTGATTCTGCCAGTCATTCATTATCAGTAAGTGAATCTAACCGAAATTCAAGCAGTGATTCGGCAAGTGTTTCTAGTTCCGCAAGTGACTCAAATCGTATCTCTAATTCCGAATCTTCTTCACTTTCAACTTCCATGAGTGATTCACTATCAGAATCAACATCAATTTCTGATTCTCAAAGTGTCTCACTATCTGATTCAAGTCGCGATTCAGATTCAAATTCAAGCAGTAGTTCAGAATCTCTCTCAGACTCCATTCGAGATTCTTTATCCGATTCTGTCTCAGTTTCAGGTTCACTAAGTGACTCAGCATCAGTCTCAACTTCTGTATCTACATCACAGAGCACATCACTTTCGGATTCAAAACGTGAGTCAGTTTCAGAATCTGCATCAGATTCATTGGCATCAAATTCAGAGACGAATTCAGCGAGCGAGTCCGCATCAGAGTCCGGCTCAAATTCAGCTTCACAGTCGATTTCCGATTCTATTTCTTCGTCAGAGTCGGGCAAAGGCTCACTTTCTGATTCAATTTCAGAAAGTCTTTCTGTAAGCGAATCTATTTCAACATCAGAGTCCGATCATGCTTCTGTAAGTGAGTCAATCTCGGATTCTCACTCACTTTCAGTTTCAGAATCAATATCTGATTCTGTATCTTCATCGGAATCAGGAAAAGGCTCAAGCTCCAATTCAGCTTCAGAAAGCACATCAGTGAGTGAATCACTCTCAAGTTCCGAGTCAGAGCGCCAGTCTTCATCAGATTCAAGCTCAGAATCACATTCGACATCGGTATCAACTTCTGTAAGTGATTCCGAATCAGCTTCAAGCTCCCTTTCACATTCAGAACCTCTTGCATCTGGATCAGAATCCGATTCTGCCAGTCAATCATCTTCAAGTTCCGAATCCACCCGTGATTCTCAGAGTGAGTCTTCAAGTCTTTCTGACTCCACCAGTGCATCGCTATCAGACTCCCTCAGTGAATCGGCTTCGAATTCTTCCTCACATTCCGAATCAACGCGTGAGTCAAACTCTGAGTCAGTGAGCGAATCTGTCTCTACATCAGACTCCGATCGTGGCTCAGCAAGTGATTCGAGCTCAGAGTCAGACTCTATGAGTCTATCGATTTCAGAATCAAGTTCAGAGTCTACTTCCATAAGTAGCTCAACTTCCGAATCAACGCGTGATTCAGAATCAGATTCATCAAGTACGTCACATTCACTTTCAGTTTCAGAGCGTGAATCAAGTTCAGATTCAGCAAGTGAATCAAGTAAAAATTCAAGCAGTGATTCATCTTCTGATAGCACGTCACTCTCAGAATCAAGTCGGGAGTCAAGTTCAGAATCAAGTAGTCTTTCCACCTCACTTTCAGATTCAAACCGTGAGTCACTCTCAGATTCAGTGTCCGATTCCCGTTCACTTAGTGAGTCAACGTCTGCCTCAGCTTCAGCATCTGATTCTCAGAAAGATTCGCAGTCAGAGTCAAATCGTGAATCCACATCTGACTCAAGTAGTCATTCGGTCTCAGTTTCAGAGTCGAATCGTGAATCAAGCTCAGATTCAAGCTCAGAATCACAGTCCCAAAGTGAAGAAGTATCACAGTCAGAATCGCTGTCAGTCTCAGTGAGTGAATCACTTTCTGACTCCAGCCGTAATTCTATATCTGACTCAATAAGCGAATCGGCTTCACTCTCAGCTTCGGAACGTCCATCAATTTCTGAGTCTGTTTCAGAATCGCTTTCGACAAGTGCATCCACAAGTGATTCGGTTTCAACTTCCGCTTCAGTATCAAGTTCAGAGAGCACATCACTTTCCGAGTCAAGTCGTAATTCATCTTCAGAATCAGCCTCAGAATCACTTAATTCGAATTCGAATACAAATTCAGCTTCAGAATCAAGCTCAGAATCAGCTTCAATCTCGACTTCGACCTCAGCATCTGATTCAGAATCGGCTTCAGATTCCGGACGAAATTCAAGTTCTGACTCCAGCTCAGAGAGCAGCTCCGTTTCAGATTCAGCCTCAGTATCTGATTCAGAGAGAAATTCACAAAGTGACTCCGAGTCAGCCTCATCATCGACCTCAGAATCTGTTTCAGCTTCGATTTCTGACTCCAGCTCTGATTCCGGACGAAATTCAAACTCCGAGTCAAGCTCAGAAAGCAGTTCAGTCTCTGAATCTATATCCCAATCTGACTCAGAACGTACTTCGGCAAGTGAATCTAGCTCTGACTCTAGTTCTAACTCGACTTCCGTTTCGGCATCTGAATCACTCTCGGCTTCCGAATCGGGACGTGAGTCAAGCTCGACTTCAGCTTCAGAAAGTACTTCATCAAGTGACTCGTCATCACTTTCAGAATCAGGCAACAATTCATCTTCTGAATCTAACTCTGTATCTGGATCAACTTCAACGTCACAATCTGTAAGTGAATCTGAATCTGCTTCAAGTTCAAACTCTCATTCTGACTCTTTAGAATCAGGTTCTGAGTCGGATTCTCTAAGTGCTTCAAGTTCATTGTCTGATTCAAACCGTGAGTCTCTCAGTGAATCTGCATCACATTCAATCTCGATAAGCGAGTCTAACTCGGTCTCTGTTAGTGCGTCACTAAGTGATTCCGTTTCGACCTCAGGATCAACAGAAGCATCGGTCTCTGACTCTACATCAGATTCCCTTTCCCTTTCAGGTTCGGAGAGAGAATCAACAAGTGATTCAGCAAGTCTTTCAACATCTACAAGCGCGTCTGTATCACAGTCACTAAGTGACTCAAGCTCGCTTTCATCTTCATTATCAGAATCGAGTCGTGATTCTCGTTCAGAAAGCCAATCCGCTTCGGATTCACAATCAGTATCAAATCGTGAATCAACAAGTGAATCAAGCAGTGACTCTCTTTCAACAAGTGACTCCCTTTCACATTCAGGAAGTACATCTGTATCGGAATCAATGTCGCATTCAACTTCAAGTCGTGAATCAAGTTCAGAATCAGCAAGTCTTTCAACTTCACTATCAGCTTCGGAGCGTGACTCTTCAAGTGAGTCAGCGAGTGAGTCAAGCAAAGCTTCAAGTTCAGAATCTGCTTCCGAAAGTCTTTCACTGTCCGAATCTGGACGTCATTCAAACTCAGAATCAGCTTCAATTTCTAGTTCTATGAGTGACTCTGCTTCACTGTCTGACTCCCTTTCTGCTTCAAGCAGTGCTTCAACTTCGGCCTCAAGTAGAGAATCAAACAGTGATTCCGCTTCAGCTTCAGTTTCATCATCCGAGTCAAGCCGTGAATCTCTCTCAGATTCCAACTCAGATTCGACATCTGTAAGCAGTTCTCTCTCTGATTCATTGTCAGTTTCTGGTTCAGCTTCAGAGTCACTTTCAACTTCTGAGCGGGCATCTACGAGCGATTCAAACTCCATTTCTAGCTCTTTGTCCGAGTCAAGTCGTGAATCACTTTCAGAATCAAGTTCTCTCTCTACTTCGGTAAGTGACTCTATCTCTGAGTCAAGTAAAAACTCTGCTTCAGAAAGCACTTCAGGTTCAGAATCAACGAGAGATTCTTCATCAGACTCTGCATCACACTCACTTGAGTCTAATTCTGACCAAAACTCAGCGAGTGAGTCAAGTTCCACTTCAGGCTCTCATTCAGCTTCCGTTTCAAGTTCAGAGTCAAGCTCAAGTTCAGAATCAAGTAAAGGGTCAAGTTCAGACTCCGCTTCAGAAAGTCTTTCAAATAGTGTTTCAGAATCAATTTCAACCTCAACACAAGAGTCAAGCAGCGCGTCCGCATCAGAATCACTTTCTGTTTCAGACTCAGTTTCCGTCTCTGTTTCTCACTCTGTTTCAAATTCCAACCTTAATTCTGATTCAGAATCGGTTTCAAACAGTACTTCATGGAGTGAATCAAGTTCAAGTTCAGAATCAGACTTGATTTCTACCAGTGATTCAGCTTCAGCATCGACTTCCGTATCAGAATCACAGTCTGCTTCAAACTCAAGCTCAAGTTCAGAATCAAGTAAAGGGTCAAGTTCAGACTCCGCTTCAGAAAGTAACTCTGTCAGCAACTCGCTTTCTGTTTCAGAATCAGACCGTAATTCTGACTCAGAGTCAATTTCAGATTCAGTTTCAAGCTCTATCTCTCAATCTGAGAGTCAATCTGTCTCTGTGTCAACTTCAGACTCAAACTCTGAGCCTATCGAATCTGGTTCAGGTTCCGATTCGCTTAGCGCTTCAAGCTCACTTTCAGAATCAAGTCACGATTCCTCAAGTGAATCTTCAAGCCTCTCAACATCATTGAGTGCATCACTTTCGACATCAGGAAGTCTTTCAGATTCAAACTCTGCCTCTAGCTCAGATTCGAGTCGTGAGTCAGTGTCAGACTCTTCAAGTCTTTCAGTCTCAGCTTCAGAATCAAGTCGCAATTCAGAAAGTGAATCAACATCAATATCTACTTCAACAAGTAGTTCACTTTCGACATCAATGAGTGATTCAAGCTCTGTCTCAGATTCGTTGTCGGCTTCAATAAGCTTATCTCTATCAGTATCTGATTCTTCAAGTCACTCAATCTCAGACTCTATGTCAGATTCTACTCGTGATTCAATAAGCGAGTCCGTGAGTGGTTCGACCTCAGTAAGTGCTTCAAATTCGGATTCTCTTAGTGACTCTGTTTCAGACTCTGTTTCAGCTTCTAACTCAAGCCGCGATTCGCTCTCTGATTCTGCCAGTCTTTCGACATCTGTGTCAGGATCAACGCGTGATTCGGTGAGTGAGTCGGCAAGTGAGTCAAGCAAACTTTCAAGTAGTGAGTCAGCCTCTGAGAGCACTTCGCTTTCTGTTTCAGGCCGTGATTCGCTGTCAGAATCTCTTTCTGAAAGTAGCTCTCTCTCAGAATCAAGTCGTGATTCTCAATCTTTATCAACTTCAACCTCAAGCTCGATGAGTGTTTCACAATCCGAGTCAAGAAGTAGTTCTAGTTCTGAGAGCAGCTCCCTTTCTGACTCAAGTCGTGATTCGGTCAGCGATTCTGTATCAGCTTCACAATCATTATCTGACTCAGCGCGTGAATCTCATTCAGAGAGTCTTTCAACATCAAGCTCAATCAGTGAATCACTTTCTGATTCGCGTAATGACTCAAGCTCAGAAAGCACTTCAAGCTCAGACTCAACCCGTGATTCAATTTCTGACTCAAGTTCAGATTCTCTGGCTTCTAACTCTGATACAAACTCTATGAGTGAATCAAGCTCCACATCGGGTTCTCACTCAACTTCAACATCAAGCTCAGAAAGCAGCTCAAGCTCAGAGTCTGGAAAAGCTTCAAGTTCCGAATCCGTATCAGAAAGCAGTTCAAATAGTCATTCAGACTCACAGTCTGTCTCTAGCCGTGATTCAGAAAGTGAGTCAAGCTCGGTTTCTGCATCTAGCTCAAACTCACAATCAGTTTCTGAATCAGTCTCAACTTCGGACTCAGGACGCAGTTCTAGTTCCGAATCCGTATCTGAAAGTGTTTCAAACAGTTTATCTGGTTCACAGTCTGATTCATCACGTCAATCCGACTCCGACTCCTCATCTGAATCTAGCTCAACATCACTTTCTCAGTCTGTGAGTGAGTCAACTTCAGTGTCACAATCACTGTCTCATTCTGAACCTCTTGAATCAGGGTCAGAATCTGATTCATTGAGCATTTCAACGTCTATGTCAGATTCGAACCGGACTTCAAATAGTGAATCAAGCAGTACGTCAGTCTCAGCAAGTCATTCACACTCACAGTCTGATAGTGTTTCGGCCTCAGAGTCTGTTTCAACATCAAACTCTTCGCGTGAATCTGTTTCTGACTCAATGAGTGCTTCAACATCAACATCGGGCTCAGAGCGTGATTCAGCAAGTGCTTCAACGAGTGAATCAGTTTCTGTAAGTGAATCTGTATCTGAATCAATAAGTGATTCGACATCTGTTTCACTCTCAGTTTCAGCTTCGAGTCGTGACTCTCTCTCAGATTCAGCAAGTGCTTCAACATCAACATCAGCCTCAGAACGTGATTCAGATAGCCTTTCTGCAAGTGAATCAAGCAAACTCTCAAGCAGCGAATCAGCTTCTGAAAGTACTTCACTTTCTATTTCAAGCCGAGAATCAGCTTCAGATTCAAGTTCAGAGAGTAGCTCAAGTTCAGATTCTATCCGTCAATCAGTCTCCGAGTCTGCATCGCTTTCGACATCAATGAGTCTCTCAACATCAAGTTCAGCCTCTGAGTCAAGTTCAGAAAGTCGTTCTCTTTCAGACTCAGCGCGTGACTCAGTGAGTGCTTCAGAATCAATTTCTGAATCGCTCTCAGATTCAAGTCGTGAATCAACTTCTGAAAGTCTCTCATCATCAAGCTCCGTAAGCGAATCCCTTTCAGACTCTAGCAATGCTTCAAGCTCAGAAAGTACTTCAGCTTCAACGTCAACACTTGAATCAAGCAGTGAGTCGGTATCACAGTCAACCTCTGGTTCACAGTCCGCTTCAGGCTCTGCCTCACTTTCAGCTTCAGAATCCATAAGTGGTTCCCAATCACTTTCAGGTTCACAAAGTACATCTAACAGCCAATCAAGCTCTTTATCTGAGTCCGTAAATCATTCGCAAAGTGATTCAGTATCTGCTTTCTTATCAACATCAAGTTCAGAGCGTCAATCTCTTTCTGATTCGGTATCGACATCGGTGTCAATCAGTGATTCCCTTTCGACATCTTTATCAACATCAAGTTCAGAGAGCCTATCTGCATCAAATTCGAACCGTAACTCTACTTCAGAGTCATCTTCAGAATCATTAGCTTCAAATTCTAATACTCACTCTGCAAGTAACTCAGCTTCAGATTCTGCCTCACATTCAGTATCAACATCAGCCTCTGAGTCACTCTCTATTTCGGGTTCAGAGCAAGCTTCAAGCTCGGACTCAGTATCTGAAAGTGTGTCTGTGAGTGGATCTGTATCCACCTCAGTATCTGAAAGAGCCTCTTTAAGTGAATCTGTCTCAGGATCTTTATCAGGCTCAAGTTCCGCTTCACTCTCAGAATCAGCATCCTCATCGGATTCAAGTAGAGCTTCAAGTTCAGAATCAGCTTCAGATAGTTTGTCAGTAAGTGAATCCATCGTTCACTCAACTTCAGAACGTGATTCTCTGAGTGAGTCTATTTCAACCTCAGTTTCAGCCTCAGCCTCCTTATCTGTCTCAGATTCGGCATCAGCTTCAGAGTCAGGTAAGGCCTCAAGTTCAGAGTCTTCATCTGAAAGTAGTTCAAATAGCATATCTGATTCACTTTCTGACTCGCAACGTGAATCACTCAGTGATTCAGTTTCAGATTCGATCTCTGTGTCTGTTTCGACCTCCGTTTCACAATCAACTTCAGCATCTGTTTCAGGAGAGCAGTCAAGCTCAGAGTCTTCATCTGAAAGCAGTTCAAATAGTGTATCAGTCTCTCAGTCAGATTCTGACCGTGGTTCTGATTCAACATCAAGCTCAACTTCAACATCAAGTTCAGCTTCTCAATCCGTGAGCGAGTCAACTTCAGTATCACATTCACTTTCTCAGTCTGAACCAGTAGAATCGGGTTCAGAGTCTGATTCCTTAAGTGATTCGACCTCTCTCTCTGATTCAAACCGAAATTCAATCAGTGAATCTGTGAGTCAGTCTGTTTCGACAAGTGATTCTCTGTCGGTATCCACAAGTGATTCAATCTCTGTATCAGATTCAGTATCTGCTTCAGGACGTGAGTCAGTGTCTGAGTCTGCCAGCCTTTCGACATCGATTTCAGCTTCAGAACGTGATTCTCTCAGCACTTCGGTGAGTCAGTCTGGTTCGACAAGTGATTCTCTGTCCGTATCTACAAGTGATTCAGTCTCTGTTTCAGATTCAGTGTCTGCTTCAGGACGTGAGTCAGTGTCTGAGTCTGCTAGTCATTCAACATCGATTTCAGCTTCAGAACGCGATTCTCTCAGCGCTTCGGTGAGTCAATCTGGTTCGACAAGTGCTTCCCTGTCAGTTTCGACAAGTGATTCAGTCTCTGTATCGTCATCACTCTCTGAATCAAACCGCGATTCCGTCAGTGACTCTGCCAGCCTTTCGACATCGATTTCAGCTTCAGAACGCGATTCTCTCAGCGATTCAGTGAGTCAATCTGGTTCAACAAGTGATTCTCTGTCGGTATCCACAAGTGATTCAGTCTCTGTTTCATCTTCAACTTCTGAATCAAGTCGTGACTCCACAAGTGACTCAGCGAGTGGTTCAACTTCGATATCAACTTCAAACAGAGAATCTGTTTCAGAATCAGCATCGGAAAGTGGCTCAACATCTCTATCACTAAGTGATTCAGCCTCACTTTCAACCTCATCGTCAATGTCTGAATCATCATCTGTATCGGCAAGTGAATCAATTTCAGTATCACTAAGCGCATCTGAATCAACCTCTTTAGCATCAAGACATTCAGAACACATGAGCACATTGCCACATACTGGTGATAAGGATTCTATTGGCTTAGGTATGCTAGGCTTAGGATTAATAGGCGCAGCAGCTCTTGGTAAGAAGAAAAAGAAAAAAGCTTAAGAACAAATAAGAAAATATTTAGGAAGGAATAAAATAAAGCAAGTACTAAGGTACTTGCTTTTTATTACAGAAGAAGTTGCAGTCTTTTAGTTTATATTTTATGTAAAACAAAAGAATTTGACTTTTTAATATATTATGTTTCAATAGTAGAGAGCTTTATAATTAAGCTTATGTAAAATAAGAGGAGTGAAACAGATGGTTGAAAAGATGCTGAATTGGGTGGCAAGTTTGCCCCTCTGGCAAGCCACCTTGTTCTTGTTTATTGTTGTTTTCTTTAGAGCACAGATGACCTTTGGTCTAGGAAAACTCATTCATATGGGAATATTGAAGACAAAATGGGGTAAAAAGGCAGAGAAATCCGAAGAAAATCGAGCAGGAATGCTCGCTCTTCAAAAATATGGATGGCCTGTTATACCTTTGAGTTTTTTGACAGTTGGTTTTCAAACTGTCGTACAGCTTGCGGCTGGCATGTTAGATTGGAAATGGAGCAAGTACACACTTGTAGCCCTTCCAGGCTATTTAGCTTGGGGCTTTGTCTACGCTGCAGGAGGACTAACCTTATTCCGCTCGATTGCTAATGGCTCAATTGGCTTATTGATTCTTTTTGTTATTATCGTATTATTACTTTGGAGTGTTGGGACATTTTTAGTGAAAAAACTTAAACCTAATGCATAACACAAGGAACTTGTTCATATTTCATTTTTATTTAAATATGGATGCAATATAAAAAACACAACCTTGGTTGTGTTTATTTTTGTTTAAAATTAAAAATTTGTGCCTTATCGGCTTTGTACTCTGTTAAAGCATGTGCAGCATCTCTTTTTTCTTCAATCATGCTGACATATTTGGCAGGAGCTTGGAACTTGTTGAAGGCTTCTTTGTCAAGAACAAGTGTTTTTTTCGTTATGCTTGATTCACCTAAGACAACATATTCCGTTGTTGCAGCAGTAAAACGTTGCCCTTTTTCATCTTCGATAGTGTTTACTTGTGTATCAGCTGTCCATAAAGCAGGAGTTTTCGGAAGTGAGGTAACATGTTTAAAGTTAAATTCGTCTCCCTTTTTGCTTACTGTGTTGACAGCTTTTGCTTGAATCAATTGTTCAGCAGAAGCAGCATCTAATACTAAAGTGTCCGTTTCAGTGATATATTTTCCTTCCACAGTGATATTGTTTTTTATGTAAGATTGGTTGTCTTTTAAACTTTGTTCAAGCTCTTTTTTGTCAGAACTATAAAGAATGATGCCATGAACAGGCTGGTGGAATAAAGAGATAACTTTACTAACGGCAAAGTAGCCTCCTGCGATAAACAAGATGAGTGCTGGAATAATCCAAAGTTTCTTTGTCAATGTAGTGTTGTCCTTTTCTAAAGTTTTTTTATTTCTTTATTTATTTTATCAAGGAATTAGGATTCAAAAACTTACTCTTCTGTAAGAAAAAAATAAAAAGCACTTGTGTGCTTTTTATTTTTGGATAAGATTCTCAATAAGCATTGAGCTTTCTTCAATTGAACGTTTACTGACATCAATTGTCTTGATGCCCAATTGCTCAAAGAGTGTATCTGCATAAGCCAACTCTTCAAGAATACGCTTTTCATCAGAATACATGGATTTTGTTTTAAGCCCAAGCGTTTGTTCTCGGTAGCTTCGTATATTACTTAAACTTTCAGAAGTACTGGTTAAGCCGATAATCTTACGCGGATTAACTTTATAAAGTTCTTTAGCCACTTCGACCTCTGGAATGATCGGGAGATTTGCTACCTTGTAACCTTTGTTGGCCAAGTACATACTCAGTGGTGTTTTTGAAGTTCGTGAGACTCCCAGAAGCACAATATCGGCATTTAAAAAGCCTTTAGGATCTTTGCCATCGTCATATTTTACCGCAAATTCGATAGCAGCTACACGATTAAAATAGGCTTGATTTAACCGATGAACACTGCCGGACTCTTGTGTAGGTTGCTCCCCTGAGCGTTCTTCAATAAGTTGCATGAGTGGCGACATAAAATCCACATAGGCCAAATCATGTGTATCTGAAAATTTTTTGACACAAGCTACTAAAGACTTATCAACGAGAGTGATAGCAACCAGTGCATTTTCTTTTTTGGCATCATTCAAAATTTCTAATAGTGAAGCTTTATCATTGGTAAAAGGATAAAGCTGAACATCTGATAAATCAACAGTTGGAAATTGTGCCACAACAGCAGAAATAATTTTTTTGGCTGTTTCACCGACAGAGTCAGTAATGAGATAAATTTTTATATTTTTCATTTTGTCCCCTTAATCTTCGCCTTGCATTTCGTTTCCTGTTTGGATGAAAGCTTTCATGATGTGTTTGATGGATATTTTACCGATGATTTTTTTCGAGTCTACTTTTTCAAGCACAGGTAAGCTATCGACCTCATATTGGGAAAGAATATTCCCAGCTTCAAGTAAAGTCTTGTCGGCAGTTATAGTATGAATATTAGGCATACGTGTCATTATGACAGCTACGGGTGTTTTCTCCAGATTATTGTCACTAATAGCGAAGCGGAGAAGATCTTTCCGAGAAAGAAGGCCAGCTAAATCACCATTTTCATTTTTGACATAGATACTGCCAATATCATAGAGAAAAAGACTTGTCGCAGCGTCGTAAACAGACATATTTTGCTCAACAATCAGGGGCGAAGTCATAACGTCTGCTACTTTTTTTGAGTAGCAGCTTTCAATATAAAGAGGCTGCATTTTTTGCCCTGTATAGAAATAGCCCACCTTTGGCTTTGCATCAAGTAATCCCGTCATGGTTAGTATAGACAAGTCGTTCCTTAAAGTGGCACGACTTAAACCTAAATTTTGTGCAATTTTTTCACCACTTATGGGCTGTTCTGCTTTTACGATATTAATTATTTCAGTTTGTCTTGTTGTCAGTTTCAAGCGCCACTCCTTAATAAATAAGACATACTATATATTATATGTGTTTTATCTTTTAAAAGCAATTTATAAAAGAAAAGCTGCTGCATACAACGTAAATAAGCTATAAAAGAATACGGTTACAAAACGCTTGACAATAAATATGACATACTATATAATGTGTTTATTCACCAAATAGTATGTCACATATAAAGGAGACGCGAATGTCACGAGCAAAAAAACGGGTTTATAACTTTACAGAAGGTTCTAAAGAACAAAAGGATCTCTTGGGAGGAAAGGGAGCAAATCTTGCAGAGATGACTGGGATTGGTTTACCCGTACCCAGAGGATTTACCATTACTACAGAAGCTTGCTTAGAGTATCTGGATTCGAAAAAATTATTGCCTGAGTTGGTTAAGGAAATAGAAGAACATATTGTGAAGCTAGAAAATGAAACGGGGAAGAAATTTGCAGATGAGGAAAATCCACTTTTAGTTTCGGTCAGAAGTGGCTCAAAATTTTCAATGCCGGGTATGATGGATACTATTTTGAATTTAGGTTTAAACCATCAGAGTGTTGAAATTTTTGCCCGCAAGACTGGGAATCCTGTGTTTGCTTATGATTGTTACCGTCGTTTAATCCAAATGTTTGGCGATGTGGTTAAAGGCGTGGATAAAAACATTTTTGAAGAAGCGCTCACGCAATATAAAGCGGAACATGGTTACAACTCAGATATTGAGATGAAAGCGGAAGATTGGAAGGAGATTATCCAACAATTTACCACAATCTATCTGAAAGAAGTTGGTGAAAACTTTCCCCAAGACCCATCCGAACAGCTTTATGCTGCAGTAGAAGCGGTATTTACTTCTTGGAATAATCCGCGCGCTGTAACTTACCGTCGTATCCATGAAATCTCCGATAAGCTTGGCACAGCTGTTAATATCCAAGAAATGGTGTTTGGAAATACTGGCGGGAATAGTGGGACAGGTGTAGCCTTTACACGTAATCCCGCCACAGGCGAAGCCGGTGTTTTTGGCGAATTTTTGCTGAATGCTCAGGGGGAAGATGTTGTTGCAGGGATTCGGACGCCGCGTCCAATACAAGAGCTGAAACAAGACCAACCCGCGATTTACTTGCAATTTGAAAAAATATGCCATCAGTTGGAAGCGCATTATCAAGATATGCAAGATATCGAGTTCACCATAGAAGAGGGAAAACTCTTCATTCTTCAAACACGTAACGGGAAACGAACAGCAAAGGCCACTTTTAAAATTGCGACTCAAATGGCAGAAGATGGCGTAATAAGTAAGGAGGAGAGCTTGAAACGCCTAACGCCTTCCATGATTACCCAGCTGCTTCATCCTGTGTTTGATGAACAAATGTTGGCGGAAAGTCAAGCTATAGCAAAAGGATTACCTGCAAGCCCTGGTGCAGCTTCTGGGAGAGTTTATTTCCATGCAGAGGATGCGCAAAACGCACACGCGGCGGGACAAAAAGTTATCCTTCTTCGAACAGAAACTTCACCAGAAGATATTGAAGGTATGGTTGTGAGTGAGGCTATTGTCACATCTCGTGGAGGAATGACCTCTCATGCGGCTGTCGTAGCACGAGGTATGGGGGTGTGCTGCGTGGTTGGGTGTGAACAATTAACGATTAATGAAAAACTCAAACAAGCATACGATGGTACACATACCATACATGAAGGTGATTTACTCTCAGTAGATGGTACAACAGGAAAAATCTACCGGGGTGAAATTAAACTTGATAAGGCACAAGATCTCGATCTTTTAGTAAAAGTGCTCAAATGGGCCTCTCACATAGGAAAGTTGCAGGTCAGAGCAAATGCTGAAACTGTTGAAGATATCAGAGCTGCGTTAGAGTTTGGTGCGAGCGGTATTGGCTTGGCGCGTACAGAACATATGTTTTTTGGGAAAGAACGAATTTTGGAAATGCGTAAAATGTTTCTCTCAGAAGATCAACTGCAGCGTAAGCAATCGCTTGAAACACTCAAAGCATTCCAGAAAAAAGATTTTGCTGAAATTTTGAATCTCACCGAGGGAATGCCGTGTACGATCCGCCTTTTGGATCCGCCGCTTCACGAATTTATGCCTAAAACGAAGGAAGAATATGAGCAAGTGGCTGAAGCATGCGGGCAAACGGTTGACTTTATCATGCAAAGAGGGAAAGATCTTGAAGAGTTCAATCCAATGCTGGGGCATCGTGGTTGTCGTTTAGCCATAACTTATCCTGAAATATATGAAATGCAGGTTGAAGCCATAATGGAAGCTGCTTTGGAGCTTGCTAAAACAGGAAAGCAGGTCAAACCAGAGATTATGATTCCTTTAGTTGCTGAAGAAAAAGAATTGTCTTATCTTAAAAAGATGTTGGAAGACAAAATTCAACATGTCTTTGAAAAACACAAGATGAAACTGACGTATAAGATCGGTGCAATGCTTGAAATTCCAAGAGCCTGCTTGACGGCCGACCAGCTTGCGACTTCGGCACAGTTCTTCAGCTTTGGTACCAATGACCTGACACAGCTGACCTATGGCTTTTCTCGTGATGATTCGGTCAAATTTTTGCCAGACTATATTGAGAAAGGGATTTTAGAAGATGATCCTTTTCAACATTTGGATCAGAAAGGCGTGGGCAGTTTGATGAAAACAGCAATAGAGCTTGTCAAACCGCGACATAAGGATATCAGTTTTGGAGTGTGTGGGGAAGTGGGAGGCGATCCAGACTCCGTTGCTTTTTTTCAAAACATCGGTTTGGATTATGTATCATGCTCACCATATCGTGTTCCTGCAGTTCTTCTTACGGTTGCACAGATGAGTATTAAGTAAGAGGATGTAAAAAAACCTTCGACAATAAGCGAAGGTTTTTATTATTTTAAATCACCCCAAAGGTTGAGCATCACAGTTCCAATGATGAGGACTAAAATAGCTGAACATTGGAGGAACAGGCTGAGTTGAGAAGTTTCGTGATTTGAAATCAAAAGTCGAACGATCGAAGCAACGGCGATATAGATATATTTCTTGATTGTTGGGTGATCATTATCCGAAAGATAGTGAATGATGAGTTCTAAAAATTCCAAAAAGAGGAAAAAAGTTAAGATACGGTCAATAATATCATAGAAACTGTAATCAATAAATCCAGTAGTGAAGGAGGAGAGAAGGACCCAAATCTCTTTAAACATAAGGAAGGCAATAACCAACCCGAGTAAACTTAAACAGACTTTTATGATGACATTAAAAGTTTTCGATAAAAAATTAAATTGAATCAAATGAGAACCTCCGTGATTAGTCGCGTAATTTTATAATTCTAGTATAGCACAGGAACATAGGCTTTGAGGAGCAATTAGACTCGGAAAAATGAATTGAATATTTGAAAATAAGAAAAGTCTTATTAAAAAGATGCCTTTTCTTATCACATTGACTAAGTGTATAAATTATCCCTCTCGGTATTCCAGAGTTTCTAAATTGTTTTTTACCTTAGACTGTGGGATAATCAATGTATAAGAAGAAGGTGCATTTTATAACAATCCGCCATCTGTTTACTTTATAGAAAAGAGAAAATACTATGATTAATCTTTGTAATATGCTTTATGTTTCGGATGTCCCAAAGCACGCAGAATTTTGGACGAAAGTCGGTTTGAAAGAACTTCGCCGTCAAGGTTCAGGCGCACAAGAAACGGTGATTTTCGCAGTGGATGCGGATGCGCCAAGCGCACGTATTCAATTATGGAATCTGGATTTTATTCGTCAAAATTCACCAGAGGTGGCGGAGATGAAAGGCTCAATGCTCTTTACTGTAGATAACCTAGAAAAGTGGCACTCACGTGTTGCTGAAGCAACGGATACAGTGAGTGAAATCAATGATTTCCAAGGTATGGTGAACTTTAATTTCCAAGATCCTGATGGCAATTATTATGCCTTTGCACAGTCTGAGTTACCAGAATGATGTGCAAAGGCTTAATCGTCTAATTTTGAAGTTGCTTTCTTTGGTAATGTTTCATTTTCTAATTCCTCTTTCTCTCGCAATTTCCGCTGTGCCTCAGACAGTTCTCCGGTGGCGAAAGCCCCCCATTTCATCATGCCTCTGTCATGATAGTTACGGATGGATTCATAAGGGCTATATGAGCGATCAACTGTCATTTTTTTCTCCTCCTGCGGCTGCATGGCCGCCAATCATTTTGTTTCTTTCTAAAACTCTAGAGCCAGCTGTCAAAACGCTGGCTTTTTGAATGGCTGTAAAGTCAAATTTATCACGTATTTCATCGATGGCATCTTGCAGAGCTTCCTGTTTTTGATGGGTGATGACCTGAGATTCATTGGGGAGCATTGTTTCAAAAAGATTAAGTTGCTTAATATTTTCGCTAGATAAATCAAAACCGCCGATACCGATTTCTCTTACAATTTCACCATGATATTTTTCTCTAAAGAGGCGCAAAAACTCGGATTGAATATCCGTCGTACTTTGAGTGGGTTCGATTTTACTGGCTGTCTTTATTGAAGAAGAGTACTCTTTGTAGGAAGGTTTAACATAGAGCGAGAGACCGCCCGCAAGCTTTTTGCCTTTTCGAAGTCGAATAGCAAGATGCTCAGCCATTTCCTTAATCACTAGCTCTATTTCATCTTGCTGTACATAGTCACGTGGCAAAATCTGACTGTTGCTGTAGCTTTCTGATTTTTTGTGGTGTTTCTCGCGAACATTGGTTTCATCAATACCATGAGCATGAAAAAATTGTTGAAGACCAACGATTCCCATTTTGCGTTTAATCCTATCAGGGTTTGCATGGGCTAGTTCCTTGATAGAGTAAATTCCTAACTTATTGAATCTTTTCTCTGTCCGTCTTCCAATCCCCCAAAAATCAGTCATTTTGGGAAGTGTCCAAACTTTATCAGGGACGTCCTCATAACGAATGAGTGCCCGCATAGTTGCGCTGTGCTTGGCATAATTGTCCATCGCCAACTTAGCCAGCAAGGGATTATCACCCATTCCAACGGTCACAAATAGGCCCATTTGCTCAAGGACTTTATGCTGTAAATCCTGGGCTAACAAATCCATTTGCTCATATTTATCCTTGATGTCAGGGTAGAAAAGATTCAGGGATTCTGTAACATCAAGAAAGGACTCATCAATAGAATACGAGTGAATTTCTTCAGAAGAAGTATAGTTAGCCAAAAGTTGTTGCATCTCGATATTCTTATCGATATAAAGGGCCATCTGCGGGGGAACGATATGTGTGCGCTTAGCCCAACTTTCAATAAAAGCGACATGTTGCATGGAGGGTTCTGTGCGTTGCCCGTAAATGTCAGTATGTTTGGCATACCAACGCCGGTAGTTAAACTTCCTATTTTCCAGTAAAAAAGGTAAATCTGCCGCACGACTGACGTTAGATTTTCCAAAAACCTCTTTAAATTTCGGACTTGAAGCTAAGATAAGGCCATAGGAGTGATCTGAGCGACTCATGACACAAAGAGAACTCTTTAAAGGATGAAGCCCTCTCTCCACACATTCGATTGAGGCATAGTTCGATTTCACATCCTCAAAAAAAATTGCGCGCCGTGGTTCATACGTATAGTCAATAAACATATTATATCCTCAATAAATATTGATTTATTCAATATTATATACCTATAAAAGAAATAAAACAAAGAAAAATAATTATAAATTCAATATTTATTCTTTATGTAATCTAACTGATGTTTTATAAAAAAATGTAATAAAAAAACACATGAGATTCTCAAATTAATAGTAAAAACATGAATGGGAATGCTATAATGAAAGTAACGAAAATGTAACAAAAGAAGGAGCAATGAAAATTTTAATCATTCAAAAAAAGACACCGTACGAGCGTAAGTTAAAGAAAGCTTCCGTGGTCGGCTTGATCACATTGCTGCACGCAAAGACGAAGATTGAGTTTGAAGTTAGGAGTGAATGAACATGATTACCATAGAAGGATTTTATTTCACGGTTACAGACCTCGATAAATCAATCAAGTTTTACGAGGAACTATTGGGCATAAGCCCCACCTATGTTGAAGGCAATCGCTGGGCAGATTTTTATCAAGCTGACAAACACTTCGGACTATTGTGTGACACAGAGATTAATCGGTGCCGCGCAGTTGGCAACAACGGTGTTCTCAATTTTTATTCCGACAACATACAGCAAGATTATGAGCAGATGAAGAATATAGGGGCGAAAATAATAGATAAGCTAGGTGATACGCCCGACTCACCATATGAATATCTCAGTTTTACCGTCCTTGACCCGGACGAAAATAGAATTGAAATTGCATGGTATCCTGTAACCACACAATAATGAATGAGAGGGCAACATGAAACTAAAAGTCGGTTGTAGAAAGTAAGATTATTTCGCTGCTTTATACCTCGTATGAAAGAGCAGGACTCCATTTGCAATTTAATGTAATCTTTTATCAAGAGGGATTTTGGTTTTCTAGTGTTTATGATACAGTTGTAGAGCAGTGGGACACCGACCATTGTGATTACAAGGTTGATGTTGCTCTTGAAGAACGCTTTAAGTATACTTACACTCTGGCAGAACTTGATGAGTTGCAAAAAGTATATTTATTGGCTAATGAAAAACTACCATCATTTTCGTAAAAATATTGTAACTTTTTGTTATAATGGTTTTATGACATACCATAAAAAGCGCGGAGTACTTTCCACTAAATCTAGAAAAATCTTTCGTTTTACTGTAAAATTTTTGATTATCCTGTTTGTAATAGTAGATTTTTTGGAACTTAGTACCCTTCATCCAGCGGATCATCGTAATACAAATGAACTTGCGATACAAGTTGAAACTACCAAGGAATATGGTTTTATCCGTACGATAGCTCCTTATGCACAAGAGACCCAAGAAAAATATGGTATTCTCGCTTCCCTGACGCTCGGTCAGGCAGCCTTAGAAAGTGACTTTGGTCGAAGTGGACTTGCGGCCAAATATTATAATCTGTTTGGCATAAAAGCTTACGGTAACGTGCCAAAAGTTGCTTTGGAAACCAAGGAGTTTGAAAATAATCAATGGATAACAGTGCGTGAACCTTTTCGTGTTTATGACAATTGGCAACAGTCTGTAGAAGGGCATGCCTTTCTTTTCACTGAAGGAACAACGTGGAACCCTAACCAGTATGCTCTTGTCCTTGCGGCTAAAGATTATAAAGAGGCAGCTCATGCTGTACAACTATCTGGCTATGCTACTGATCCAGCTTATACTGAAAGACTTCTTGAAATCATCGAAAACTATAGTTTGTTTCAGTATGATAAAGTTTGAATTTTCATTTTTGAAGTGAAGCCAAATTAAAATTATCTGTTTGGCGTTAGGTTATAAATGGTTGTAGTAAGTAGCTGCGATCAACAAGAAACAGAGCTACTACGGAGATAGGGCTCTTTTGTATTTCACCCAATCTCATATTACTTTATGTTACAATTTTAAATATGAAAAAATTATTTATTGGTGGTATATTGGGAGGAGTTCTTGTCGGCGGAGCTGTCATTACTTATCTCTTTTTAGGACCAGACACAACAGATGTTCGGGGTAAATGGGTGAGTTTTGGAGAAAATAAACTACGTGTTTCTGCCAGCTCATTGCGGGGAGATTTGGTACAAGCCAGCCCTTTTACCAAACAGGAAATGGTGATTCGCTCAGATAAAAATGTGAAGATTAATCCTATTACGCATACGATTACAGAGAAAGTAGGAGATTTCTCTGTCACACACAAGTTTCGTATGGAAAAGAATAATGAGGTCTTAAAAATCCGTACCAAACTTGGCGACAAGGAAATTTGGGAAACATATTATTGGCCGGGAACTAAAGCTTATCAGCAAAAAGAAGAAGCGCTGGTTAAAGAAAGAGTAGAGAACGTCAAAAACAGTACAAAAATTAACGAAGCATGGAAGAAGCATGTAGAGGTGTTGAATAACGAATTATTTGCAGCACTTGATGATACAACATGGCAAGGCTACGATATGACCAATGCTCTTCATATGAAGCCTAATGCAGAAGTCACAGTTCATCTTCAGACTGAACCTTCGAAAGTTACAGAACATGGACATTTTGAAGCACATGCTTCGGTTGACTTTCAAATGATTGGTTTCGAAACTGGAAAAATCGATGAGCCTGTCGTGAAAGGAGAGGGATTTGGAGCTTACGATATGCTAAGTGTAAGACTATTGAACACACTTTTTACAGACAATCCCGTAAAAAATATTGATACAGAAAAAGTCTTAAATCGTATTCCCAAAGTTACTTGGATGGATATTTTTGCAAAACAAAACGAGATTAAGTTCCGCTATGGTATCTCCAACACCCTTATTACCCAACAACTTGTAATCAAGAAATCTAATATTGATTTTAGTCAAGACAAGATGCAAATTAACGCCATAGGTATGGAAACATATCTCAATGATGTAGAGGGAGATGCTTCAAGTAAACAGGATATGATTGCGGATCCGTTGGAGAGAATATAAAAAGGCATAAATGGTAAGGAAATATTAAACTAGACAGCTGTATATTAGAAAAAATAAATATTTTAATTGCTAGTCTAAACTTATTGAAAATGTTAGATCTTTGGAGTATTATTTAAGTAATATTAAATGAGGGAGTGATAGCATGGAGGAAGAAAGTCGAACGGTTGTTTTGCTTTTACTATAGAAATATATCAATGTGGAGGGTTAAGCTATTTATGAAAGATAAAAATTTTATAGATATTATAAGTAAAAGCACAATTGAGACGGCTAAAAATCTTCTCGGTATGAAACTTGTCTTGGAAAAAGGCGGTGAGTCACAAATACTTGGGAATATCGTAGAAACTGAAGCTTATCTTGGGACACGGGACAGTGCATGCCATAGCTTCATGGGAAAACGAACCCCGCGTAATGAATCCATGTATCTCGCTGCCGGACACTGGTATGTATATCAAATTCATGGTCATTTTATGTTAAATCTAGTCACTAAAGGCGAAAATGTTCCAGAGGCTGTTTTAATTCGCGCCGTTCAAGCAGAGGCTCCAGAACATGATGGCAGTGGTCCGGGAAAGCTCACGAAATCCTTTGGCATAACGAAAGAGATAGACGGAGAGTATTTTGTTGACTCACGTTTGACATTAGAAGTAGACAAAACACCAAAAGAGATTGCCTGTCGAAAGAGAATTGGAATAACATGTAAGGATGAATGGCGAGATGAACCTTTAGGATTTTACGTAAAAGGAAATTCGCAAGTTTCACGTATCCGCAAAAAAGAAATATTCGGTGATGATGAATTGACTTGGGAGAATCCCGCCTTTCAGGAGAATAAAAACGAGCGAGAAGAAACGATACAAGAGGCATGAATTCATGTCTTTTTATTTGAGAAAGAATGTTTGAACAAGAAGATAGCTCACAAAGTCAAACGGCTACATATTAGCGCAGATGCTCAAAAAATGATAGAATAACCTAGTATGATATGCTCTACAAGGCTTTGTTATGTAAGAAAAAAACAGAGAGAGCAGATTCAAGTAAAATAGAGATAGGTCATCTCTAGATGTATTTGGTATTTATTTTCATCACTAAAAAATAATAATGAAAGGCTATAACACCAGTTATAGCAGGGTTTAAAAATGGGTGTAGCAATTCAATGGTTCCCAGGACACATGTCCAAAGCGCGTCGTCAAGTTCAAGAAAATTTAAAATATGTTGATTTTGTGATTGAGTTGGTAGATGCACGTTTGCCGATCAGTTCACGTAATCCAATGTTGGATAAAATTATTGGGGATAAACCACGTCTTATCGCTTTAAACAAGGCCGATTTAGCTGACAGAAATGCGGTGAAATCGTGGGTGGAGTTTTTTGAAAAGCAAGGCATCATTGCTTTAGCTATCAATTCAAAAGAAGCACATACTGCCAAACGTTTGACTGTTGCAGCGAAAACTTTGATGGCTGATAAGCTTGCGCGTAATGCTGAGCGTGGCATCCAGAACAGTTCTTTACGTACGATGATTGTCGGTATTCCTAATGCGGGTAAATCAACACTGATGAACCGTCTTGCAGGAAAAAAAGTAGCTGTTACAGGAAATAAACCCGGTGTAACTAAGGGACAACAATGGTTGCGTACCAATAAAGAGTTGGAAATTCTCGACACACCGGGGATACTGTGGCCAAAATTTGAAGATGACCAAGTTGGTCTAAAACTTGCTTTAACAGGCGCTATCAAGGACCAACTTTTGCCTATGGATGACGTGACGATCTTTGGTTTGCAGTATTTCCTTGAAAATTACCAAGCAGCAACCATGAAACGTTTGCGCATGAAAGAAGCAGACCTAGAGTTAGAGATCCCCGATCTCATCATGGAATTGACCAAACGTTTTGGCTTCCGTGATGATTATGACCGTTTTTACCAAATGTTTGTTAAGGATGTGCGTGATGGCAGAATGGGCGAATACTGCTTGGATAAAGTGAGTGACTATGTCAACGATTAAAGAAATAAAAGAGCAACTGAATGGCTTAAATACACTAGTCGAAGTGGAAGCTTTTCTAGAAGACAGTCGTGCAGGCGTTCAAGCAGCGATTAAACGTCGGAAAAAAGAGATTTTAGCAGAACAAGCGGAAGATGAACGCTTAGAAATGATGCTGAACTTTGAGCGACAAGCATATGCGCAAGGGCTGGACTTAATTGCGGGTATAGATGAGGTTGGACGTGGTCCATTAGCTGGTCCAGTTGTGACTGCAGCCGTTATTTTACCTAAAAATTGTAAGATTAAAGGACTTAACGACAGTAAGAAAATTCCAAAATCTAAACATGAAGCCATTTTTACAGAAGTCCAAGAAAAAGCGCTTGCTATAGGTATTGGTCTAGTTGACAACGAAACGATCGACCAAGTGAACATATATCAGGCGACTAAAATCGCGATGCTTCAAGCTGTAGAAAAATTAGAAATACAGCCAGAATGTCTCCTCATCGATGCGATGAAGTTAGACATTAATATCCCTCAAGTCAGTATTATCAAAGGTGATGCCAAGTCCTCAAGCATCGCGGCAGCAAGTATTGTTGCAAAGGTGACGCGAGATCGAATGATGGCGGAGTATGCCCACAAATACCCCCATTACGATTTTGAGCATAATGCAGGTTATGGCACCGCCAAGCATTTGGAGGGGCTAAAGAACTTCGGCATTACACCGATTCACCGTAAATCTTATGAACCCATCAAATCAATGGTAGAAAAATAAGCAGATCAGGATGATCTGCTTATTTTGTATAATATTTGTTCATGATTTCCATCCGTAAACCATTTATTTCGCTGAGATTCGCCGTGAGCAAACTCCGTATAAAAATGCTCTCGTCCCGTGTGATAATCCCATTGTAAACGACTTGAGGGTATTCAGCGTTCACACGAAGGATTTGAGCTTTCATCGCTTCTAAGTTTTCGGCTGTAACTGGGATATCTAAGTTCATCGTCCGGTCCTTGTAAGAGAAATTTTTCAAGGATTCAATATTACGGTTAGGGATGAAGGCTGTAGCGCCATCATCTGAAATCAAAGTGATTGAGCGAATACCTACAGCAGTGACTTCCCCTTCGATACCCAGATTTTCAAAGCGAATCCAATCGCCCACATTAATCTGATGTTCGACGATAATAAAGAAGCCATTAATGATATCCGCGACGAGATCACGCCCCGCAAAACCAAGAGCAACACCGAGAATACCAGCACCGGCAAGCACACTTCCTACAGGAACACCAAGAATAGAGAGGGTAGTATAGATCCAGAGAAAAGCTGTCAGATAAGTTAAACCGCTTTTTGTTAAGCGGGCTAAAGTCATTATCCGAGAAGCGTCCGCCCAAGAACGATTGCTGTAGTTTTTGAAAAGCGTTTCTACGATGCGGACGCTGATCCGGTATAAAATAAAAAACAAAAGACTAACTAAAAAGACGTAAATTAATTTATCCAACAAGAGTTGTCCGAGTTCTTGAAAGTTTATTCTAAGAATATTCATTTTATTTCCATTTCTATAATTTTCTGAATTTATGTTGAAATCACATTCAAAATAGCTTATAATAATTAATTATAACAAATACCATGAAGTTTGGCTTTATGGAAAAAGATGTCGATAAAAATGGGGGACGAAAAAGAATGACAGTTGAATTAGATTGGGAAAATTTAGGTTTTGAATACAGAGAGTTGCCTTATCGTTATATTTCACATTTTAAAGATGGAAAATGGGACGATGGAAAACTTACAGGCGATGCAACTTTGCACCTTTCGGAAGGTTCACCAGCGCTTCACTATGGTCAACAGGGATTTGAAGGGCTCAAAGCCTACCGTACAAAATCTGGAAAAATAAATCTTTTTCGTCCTGACCGCAACGCTGAGCGTTTGCAAGCTACAGCACGTCGCTTACGTATGGCGGAAGTGCCAACAGATAAGTTTATCGATGCTGTAAAACAAGTCGTTAAGGCAAATGAAGACTTCGTCCCTCCTTACGGAACTGGAGCTACGCTTTACCTTCGCCCATTATTAATAGGTGTGGGCGGCCTTGTTGGGGTAAAACCAGCAGATGAATATATCTTTACGATTTTTGCGGTTCCTGTAGGTTCTTACTTTAAAGGTGGTCTTGTGCCAACAAACTTCCTCGTGTCCCGTGATTATGACCGTGCAGCGCCACATGGTACAGGTGCGGCAAAAGTCGGGGGGAATTATGCCGCTTCGATTGAACCAGGACAAAAAGCACATGAAGCTGGCTATTCTGATGTAATTTATCTTGACCCTGCCACGCACACTAAGATTGAAGAAGTGGGTGCAGCAAACTTCTTTGGGATTACCAAGAATAATGAGTTTATCACGCCGTTAAGCCCTTCAATTTTGCCTTCTATTACGAAATATTCTTTATTACAATTGGCTGAAGAGCGTTTGGGAATGAAAGCTATTGAAGGTGACGTTTTTGTGGATCAGTTAGATGATTTTGTCGAAGCAGGTGCTTGTGGTACAGCTGCAGTCATTTCACCGATTGGTGCTATTGATGATCAAGATAAGCACCATGTTTTTTATTCAGAAACAGAAGTGGGCCCAGTAACGCAACGTTTATACAATGAACTTGTTGGTATTCAATTTGGCGATAAGGAAGCCCCAGAAGGTTGGATTTATACCGTTGAATAATAAATAAGAGATTCAAAAATTGTGAGAGGAATCTGCAGCTGACAAATGTGTCTAAATTTGATATAATAAGGAGTAAAAATTACGAAAGCGATTTTATAGCTTTCTTGTAGGAGAGTATTAATGAATTTATTTGTTGCAATTTTACTTATGATTGTCTTTGCCATTGCTGGTTTTGCTGGGGGCGCTTGGTTTACACAAAAACAAACTAAAAAGCTCTTGATGGATAACCCACCATTGAATGAAGATGCAGTACGTATGATGATGGGTTCAATGGGACGCAAACCATCTGAAGCACAAGTACAACAAGTGCTTCGTCAAATTCGTAGTGCAGCTAAACAAGCAGACACTAAGAAAAAATAAGATAAAAAGTAAATTTTGGAGGTATTTATGGACAACAGACCTATTGGCTTACTAGATTCAGGAGTTGGGGGCTTGACCGTTGTTCGCGAGATTCTCCGTCAATTACCAAACGAAGAAATTGTCTATATCGGTGATACGCAACGTGCGCCTTACGGGCCACGCTCAAATGAGCAGATTACTGCTTTCACTTGGGATATGGTCAATTTTTTGCTTTCTAAAAACGTAAAAATGATTGTTTTCGCTTGCAATACAGCGACAGCAGTTGCAATTGAAGAAGTAAGAGCAGCTCTTGATATTCCTGTCATAGGTGTGATTTTACCAGGTGCTTCAAGTGCAATTCAAAAAACAATCACTAAGAAAGTCGGCGTAATTGCGACACAAGCAACGGTTAATTCTGATCAATATCGTAAAGTTATTCAGCTCAAATCATCCAGTGTTGATGTGCGTAGTTTGGCTTGCCCAGAGTTTGTAACACTGGTTGAATCCAACGGTGCGGATTCGGAAGAGGCTCAAGAAATAGTAGCGAAGGCTTTAAAACCAATGGTTGGTAAAGTAGACACCTTGATTTTGGGCTGTACACATTATCCTCTTTTGCGTAAACTCATCCAAAAAGAAATGGGGCCAAAAGTTCAGCTCATTGACAGTGGTTCTGAAACTGTACGCGATATCACTGTTTTACTCAACTATTTTGATCTCAACGGTGAAGAACGCCAAAGTCTCCAACACCGTTTTTATACAACAGGTAAGGCAGAAGATTTCCAAGCTATTGCGGACAGATGGCTTGGTTCTGGGAAAATTACTGCAGAGCACACCGAATTATCTGCTGAAAAAACTTTGCTCATCGCCACACGTAACGATGGGAAAACCGCGGAATTCAAACGTCTATTTGAAGAATTTGGTTACAAAATTAAAAATCTTAAAGATTATCCTGAGTTACCAGATATCGCTGAAACTGGCATGACTTTTGAAGAAAACGCACGTCTCAAAGCAGAACAAATTGCTGAAATTACTGGCGAAGTTGTCATCGGTGATGATTCTGGTTTATGTGTAGATGTTTTAGGGGGCTTGCCTGGTGTCTGGAGCCATCGTTTTGCTGGACCGGATCCAACGGATGAGGAAAACATTGCCAAACTTCTCCATGAGTTAGCCTCAACGGCAATCACGCCGGAACGTCGGACGGCGCATTTCCATACGACATTAGTTGCTGCTTACCCAGGCCATGAAAGTCTGGTGGTTGAAGCAGACTGGCAAGGTCGTATTGGCCTTACGCCGCAAGGAGAAAATGGTTTTGGCTATGATCCTGTCTTTTTGGTGGGAACGTCAGACCGAACTGCTGCTCAGCTTAGTGCTGAAGAAAAAAATACAGCTTCACATCGTGGTCAAGCTTTACAAAAATTAATGGCAGAACTCCCAGAATGGCTGGAGCACATTAAAAAATAAAACGAGGCATGAGTGTTAGCTAAAAGGAGTCTTCAATGTTTGTTGTAATGAGTGATTCACACACTGATCGTGACGTAATTAAAAAAATCAAAAAAAGATATGAAGGCACAGCATCAACTTTGTTTCATTGCGGTGATTCTGAATTGCCGAGTAATGATGATATATGGCAAGGGATCAATGTAGTTGCAGGAAATTGCGATTACGATGAAGGCTATTCTGAGATAAAAATGGTGGATGTCGAAGGAAAGAAAGTCCTTATCGCGCACGGCCACCAATTTTATGTTGGCTTAGGACTTGACCGTTATTCTTACTTTGCAGAAGAAAAAGAAGCGGATATTGCACTTTTTGGCCATATCCATCAGCCTGTTGCGCAAATGATAGGAAACACTTTGTATATTAATCCTGGTTCTGTAAGTCAGCCGAGAGGAAATATCAATATAAAAATGTATGCCGTCGTCACACTATTAGAAGTTGGCTATAAGGTTTCTTATCACGATTTAGAGCATCAGGAAATTCCGGGTCTACAATTTACTTTTGAACTTTAGAAAAAAGAGGTAGAGTGAAAATGATTGATAAAGCTATTGAAAAATATTTCTTAGAACAAAGCGAAACATTTATAAAAGATGCTGATGATGTAGCTATTTTATGTGACGAACACAATATTTCTCATGCAAAATTATTGCTCAGTCAGTATAAATATTCTAGAGTACCTGTCCTCACTAAAGATAAAGAGTTTGTAGGCGTTTTGGGGCTTGCAGATATTGTCGAATTTGAGATGGGTGAAGATTTCTTTTATGAAAAATCGATGAATACACCTATAGCGGAGATTGTGGACACTGAAATAGAAACAGTATCCCCTTCAGCACCTTTGGAAGAAATCTTGCATAAACTGGTCAAAGAGCCTTTCTTGCCTGTGGTAAAAAGAACCGAGTTTGTAGGGATTATTGCACGTCAAGAAATTCTTAAAGCCATTAACGCTTTTGCCCATGAGTTTAGTAAAAAATATGATATTATCGAACGAAATTCCTAATTTTTTAGAGAGTAAAAATTTCTCAGCAAATACCAAATCAAATTATCTTTATGATTTACGAAATTTTGCCGAGTTTTTTGAGAAAAGAACAATTTCTCGTGAGTCGCTCATGCTTTATCGCCAGTCTTTGAAAAAATTGGCTGTGGCAGCACAACGCCGCAAGATATCAAGTGCAAATCAGTTTCTACTCTATCTTTATGATAAAAATTTACTGAAAGAGTACCATAAAATTCAGCAGGTAAATGCGCCAAAGAAAGAAGTAAAGAAAAAATTAGAAATCAAGAATATGTCATCCGTTTATAAACCGGTGACTTCTCCTGGTCATTTCTTAGCATTTTTAATCCTTGAGTTTGGTTTAACTTTTTCAGAAATACAGCACTTACGGTGGGAAAATTTCAACTGGAAATTCCGAATTCTTACTGTTGAGAAGGCTGGATTAAAGCGTGTCTTACCAATACGTGATAAGTTTGCACTCTATACCCAAAGAATAAACAACGCGGATGAATTGTTTACTAAATCACGTCAATTTCTTTATTTAGAACTAAAAAAATATACGGATTTGACAGCAAAAGAATTACGCGAACAATATATCTTACAGCAAGTGCGGCTGGGCAAAACCGTATACGAATTAGCAGAAGCTCTAGGGCTATCTACAACAACTACTTTAGAGAAATACTATAAATGAGTGAAGAAATAAAGATAAAAATCAATGATTTTGAAGGCCCTTTAGATTTACTTTTGCACTTGGTTGGGCAATATAAAGTTGATATTTTTGAGGTGCCTTTGGTTCCGATCATTGAGCAATATTTGAACTTTTTGAAGGCTATGAAAACCTTGGAGTTAGAAATTGCCAGTGAATATATGGTCATGGCGAGTCAGTTAATGCTGATAAAATCCCGTCGTCTTTTGCCTACAGTTGCTGAAGAATTCATCGAAGATACTGAACAGCTGGAACAAGATTTGCTGGCACAAATCGATGAGTATCGAAAATATAAAGCTTTATCCCAAGATATCGCCCAGATGCATGAGGCACGTAGTCAGTATTATTCCAAAGCTAAAACGGAAATTATTGGTGAAGATGCAGTACTTTTACAAGATCATAACAGTCTGGATTTATTTTTGGCCTTCAGCAATGTTTTAGCCTTACAAAAACAGTCCTTCACAGATGAAAATACAACAATAGAGGCAGAGAAATTCTCAATTTCCGATAAAATAGTGGAGTTGTCCCGTTACTTTTTAAAGAAAAAGACGTGCAAGTTTAGTTCTTTATTTTCGAAGAAGACATCGAAAGAAGAGCTTCTGACCACTTTCATGGCTTTGTTAGAGCTCATAAAAACACAACAAGTAACGTTTAAACAAGAAAAAGTTTTTGGTGAAATTCTATTAGAAAGAGGACAAACGAAAGATGAACAATCTGAATAAGACAGCCACTTTGGAACTGTTACTCTTTGTTGCGGGTGAAGAAGGGCTGGAGTTAAACCAATTATCAGAGCTTTCGGGTATGAGTAAGTTTGCTTGTGAACAACAAATTGAGCGCCTTATTGAGAAATATCAAGGCGATGAAGAATCTGCGCTAACCATTATCGAAACAGCTGGGAAATATAAATTAGCAACGAAAGATAGCTTTGCAGACATCCTTAAAAACTATGCGAAGACACCCCTCAATCAAAGTCTCTCACGGTCTGCCTTAGAAGTACTTTCGATTATTGCCTACAAACAGCCTATTACGCGCTTGGAAATCGATCAATTACGTGGTGTCAACTCTAGTGGAACGCTCTCAACACTGCGTGCTTACGATTTGGTAGAAAAGACAGGCACGCTTGAAGTCGTTGGGCGCCCAGGACTTTATGGCACAACAGAGTTCTTTTTAGATTATATTGGTATCAATGACTTGTCAGAGCTACCAGAAATAGATGAAAGCCAATTTATTGGCGAAAAACAAGTATTATTTAACGAAAATGAGGAATTAAATGAGAATCAATAAATTTTTGGCACATGCAGGTGTTGCCAGTCGACGTAAGGCAGAAGAACTTATTCTATCAGGAAAAGTTTCTGTCAACAACGTTACAATGACCAATCTGGGCTATCAAGTAGAGTCGGGAGATAGTGTTGAGGTCAATGGTGTAGCTGTTTATAACGAAGAACCTGTTTATTATATGCTGAACAAGCCGCGTGGCTATATCTCTAGCTCAAGCGATGATAAGGGCCGTCAAACCGTTATGGATTTGCTCCCTTCAGGAAAGGAACGCATTTATCCTGTCGGACGTTTAGACTGGGATACAAGTGGTCTCTTGTTGCTGACCAATGATGGAGAATTTACAAACTTAATGACACATCCGCGCCACGGTGTTGAAAAGGTTTATATCGCTAAGGTTGAAGGGCAAGCCAATAAGGAAAACTTGCGCCCCTTGACCTTAGGCATGACCATTGAGGGTAAAAAGGTGAGTCCAGCACGTTATGAGATTATGAAACAGGACAAGGCGAAAAACAGCTCACTTGTTAGCTTGACCATCCATGAAGGACAAAATCATCAAGTGAAGAAAATGTTTGCTGCTGTTGGTTTACCTGTCCAAAAACTTAGCCGTGTTCAATACGGACCATTAAGTTTAGATGGATTAGTCCCTGGTCGCTACCGTCGCTTAACCAAAAAAGAAGTTTCACAATTGGTAAATGAAGCTAAAAAATAAGTAATTTCCGAACAATTCTGATGAATATTTGAAAAAATTTTATTTATTTCGATATTTTCTTGCTAAAAATAATAAAATGCGATATACTGTATCAATATTAAAAATCTTATTTATGCTTAGGATATGGCTAAGTGTTTCTACCCTGCACCGTAAAGGCAGGACAATAAGAGGATTCTATTTGTGCAGTCTTATCTTTAAATAGAAACTTTCATCGTTTAAGTTTAAAGGTCGTAAATAATATCTTCTTTTTGTCGTCTAGAAATACTCTACCTTATCGGGTAGAGTTTTTGTGCGTATTAAAACCAAAGCCAGTCTTGAGTGATAAATGTTATAGGAGAAGTTATGAAGTTATTGGAAAATCGTATCGCAATTGATGGGCAACTTTTGGGAGACCAAGTATTAAAAGTAGACAGCTTCCTTACACATCAGGTCGATTATGAGTTGATGAAAGCGATTGGTGAACGCTTTGCTGAAGTTTACAAAGATAAAAATATCACTAAAGTTGTAACGATTGAAGCAAGCGGTATTGCACCGGCACTTTATGCGGCAGAAGCACTTGGTGTACCCATGGTTTTTGCTAAAAAATCCAAAAACATTACAATGAACGAAGAATTATTGACAACAGAGGTTTTTTCATTTACAAAACAAATTACTTCAACAGTTTCAATTTCTCGTAAATTTATTTCTTCTGAAGATACTGTTTTGCTTGTGGACGACTTTTTGGCAAATGGTCAAGCTGCGCTTGGTCTCGAAGAGCTGATTAAACAAGCAGGCGCACAAGTTGCCGGTATCGGCATTGTCATTGAAAAGAGTTTCCAAACAGGACGCGACCTCTTGATGGAGAAAGGCTTAACAGTGACTTCTCTAGCCCGTATTGAAAAGTTTGAGTCAGGTCAAGTCGTCTTTGCACCAGCAGATGATGTTGCTTGGGATTAAGAAGGAGAAGGGAAGAAATGTTTAATACAAAAAGACAAGCCAACGGTCAAGCTGCAGTTTTAGGCTTGCAGCATTTACTTGCAATGTACTCGGGCTCAATCTTAGTACCCATCATGATTGCCTCAGCTTTAAATTATAGTGCTTTGCAGTTAACCTACTTAATTTCAGCTGATATTTTTATGTGTGGTTTAGCGACTTTGTTGCAATTAAAGATGACCAAAAACTTTGGGATTGGTCTTCCAGTTGTCTTGGGTGTTGCTTTTCAGTCCGTTGCGCCATTGATTATTATTGGTCAAAAGCATGGTGATGGTGCGATGTTTGGTGCCTTAATTGCCTCAGGTATTTTCGTTATCGCTTTTGCAGGTGTTTTCTCTAAAATTCGTAAATTCTTCCCACCACTTGTGACTGGTTCAGTAATTACCACGATTGGTTTAACTTTAATTCCTGTTGCGGTAGGAAATATGGGAAATAACGAAGCATCTCCTACAGCCAACAGTCTCTTGCTTGCGGGATTTACCATTTTAGTCATTGTCTTGGTAAATATCTTTGCCACAGGCTTCATTCGTTCTATTGCTATCTTGATTGGTCTAGTTGCAGGAACAATTTTAGCAGCCAGCTTACATATGGTGGACTTCTCTGCGATCAATCAAGCACCTTGGGCCCACTTGCCGATTCCTTTCCGTATGGCAATGCCACGTTTTTATCTGGTGGACTGCTTGATGATGATTATTATCGCCATTGTTTCAATGGTTGAATCAACAGGTGTTTACTTGGCTTTGTCTGACTTGACGGGTGAGGAACTATCTGAAAAACGTTTGCGTAATGGTTATCGCTCAGAAGGACTTGCTGTTTTGCTTGGCGGAATCTTCAATACTTTCCCTTACACAGGTTTCTCACAAAATGTTGGTTTAGTACAGTTATCAGGTATTAAATCACGTAAGCCTATTTATTTCACTGCTGGGTTCCTGATTGTTTTAGGATTGATTCCTAAGTTTGCGGCAATTGCTCAACTTATTCCAGTTCCCGTACTTGGTGGAGCCATGCTTATTATGTTTGGAATGGTGGCCATGCAAGGTGTGAATATGCTTGGAACAGTAGATTACAAAGATAATCAAAACCTGCTTATCGTTGCTGTTTCAGTGGGGATGGGTGTTGGTTTTAACTCAAGCAACCTTTTTGTAAGTCTACCAAGTTGGGCACAAATCTTCCTTTCTAATGGAATTGTTGTAAGTACTGTTTCAGCTATCTTGCTTAATCTCGTTTTAAATTCAGAACGTAAATCAAAAGTCAACTTAACTTCAACAGAATTCACACAGTAAAATAAAGAACATAAGAAAAACAGCCCATTATAACGGGCTGTTTTTTTACTATTCTGAGGTTCAAAAAGCATATTTCAATAAAAGTACGGTTTTTCTACCACATCTCTTTTCACGTAAGCGATATATCCTCATTATACCTTTATTTTCTTGTCTGTGCAATAGCTCATAAATGATTTTCTATGAGAAACGACCGGCTAGAAAAGCATTATTACCAGGAGTATCGAGGTTTTTTGTTTCCAACAAACCGTACTTTTTCGCGCAAACGAAATATCAAGGGAAATTGGATGAATAGATGAAAAAAAAGACTCAGGCCATTGCTTTAAGCACGATAGTATTGGGAGCTCTCTCACCCACATTACAAGTTATTGCTGAAACTCCGAAAATCGCAGAATCACCAGCAGTAACCAAAGAGCTTTCATCAGAAAATGTTGAAGTCCAAGCGGACTCTAATGACATCGCATCAGGAACTTTTGGGACAGCACCATGGAGAATTGATTCATCAGGTGTGTTACACATTGGAGCTGGAACATTTTCTGACACCCCAGTTAACCAAAACGGACTAAGACTGAGTCCTTGGTATCAATGGAGCAAACAGATAACAAGTATCCGTTTTGAAGGTGATGTTATTGCTGGAAATATACTCAGTAATTTATTTGATTATTTAGCAAAGGTCACTCATATTGAAGGTATTGAAAAGCTTAACACTTCTCATACCACTGAGATGCAACGGGTGTTTGGCGGTTGTGCGAGCTTGACGAGTCTTGACTTGACTTCTTGGGATGTATCGAATGTTACAACAATTTTTTCTTTTCTTAATGGTGCGACAAATATGGAATCGTTAAACGTTTCTAATTGGAATGTTTCGAATATGATTGCAATTACTTATGCTTTTTCGGAAATGCCCAAATTAAAGGAACTCGACTTGTCTCAATGGCGATTAACCCCTTTATATTCTGCACAAGGTGTGTTTATGGGAGATTCTTCTCTAGAAGCTCTTGATCTTTCGGGTTTTGATATGACACAACTTGAAAAATCATGGATAACAGGTTATGAGATGTCGCGTTTCTTCCAAAATACAACTTCTTTAAAAGTGCTAAAACTTAGCGATAAATTCCGTTTTTGGGTTACGGATAGTGTGAACGTGGAGCTTCCAGAAATTTCAGCAAGCAATCAATATACAGGGAAGTGGCAAAATGTTGGTACAGGTTCCCTTATGCATCCGCAAGGAGCTGATGTTTGGACAAGTAAGCAACTCACTCAAAACTTCAATGCGAATGCGAAGAACGATACCTATGTATGGCAGCCTTACACGATATCCGCAGGTAATGTGACTGTGAAGTACGTCGATACAAAAGGCACGCCTATTGCAGATGATGTCATAAAATCAGGAAATATTGGTGAAGCTTATACAACAGAACAAAAAGATATTCCAGGCTATACTTTTAAGGAAGTTCAAGGTGATCCATCCGGTAAATTTACAGATCAACCTCAAACAGTGACGTATGTTTATGAAGAGACTAAAGACCAATCAACAGTTATTGTACACGATTCAGAGTTAACAGTTGGTGAGTCATGGCAACCAGAAGATAACTTTGACAGTGCCACAGATTATTATGGCAATACGGTTCCTTTTTCAGATATAAGTGTTGAAGGGCAAGTTGATACGGCAAAAGCAGGAACTTACAAAGTCACGTATACAAGATTTGTACCCAATTTCTTTTCAAACACTGAAAATCAAGGGACATATTCTGCTGTTGCGACAGTTACTGTAAAAGAAGCTCAACCGGTAAAAGGCGGGGACATTATTGCCAAATACGTGGATACAGAGGGTCTTGAAATTTCTGATGATGTGGTAAAAGTAGGAAATATTGGTGAAACGTATACAACAGAGCAAAAAGATATTCCGGGTTATACATTTAAAGAGGTTCAAGGTAATGCATCAGGTAAGTTCACTGCTCAAGCTCAAACTGTAACTTATGTTTATACGAAGAATGAACTTCCCCATGTAAGTGGAACAGTCCTTGTCAAATATATAGATACGAATGGCCATTCACTTTCGGAAGATATTGTAAAATCAGGAGCCATTGGAGAAGGTTATAGCACTGAAAAGAAAGATATTAAGGGCTATACCTTCAAAGAAGTGCGTGGTAATGTTACAGGTCGTTATACAAACCAAGTACAGACGGTCACTTATGTCTATACAAAAGATAAATCAATTTCTCAAGTAACTGCACCCCCTCAAGGTGGAGAAAAAGATCAAAGCGCTTCTGCAAAGCAAAAATTTTTGCCTAAGGCAGGCGAAAATGAAGGAATGACTCTACTTAGTTTTATTTTAGGACTTACTTTCTTGGCCTTAGCCCTGTTGGGACTTACACTTCGTATTAAGAAAATCAAGAAATAACAAAAAACGGAAGTTATACACTGTAACTTCCGTTTTGATGTATATTTCTTTCCTCTTTTAGAGAAGAAAAAGTAAATTTATTTAAGTTTGTCATTTTCATAAGTATGCTTAAGTTCCAAACCAGCAAATTCTTGTTGACGAAGCGCTTCATAGACAATCATACACGCAGTATTAGAAAGGTTGAGACTACGTACATGTTCATCGTTCATTGGGATGCGAATACATTTTTCAGCATTTTCTCGCATGAAGTCTTCTGGTAAACCAGTATCTTCTCGTCCAAAGAGGAAGTAATAGTCTTCTGAAGTTTCCGTATAATCAACATCTGAATACACTTGATCTGAAAATTTGCTCACTAAGAAGAGTTTTCCATCCACATGGTTGATAAAATCTTCCAGATTTTTATGGTAGACAATGTTGACCTGATCCCAATAGTCCAATCCAGCTCTTTTGAGATTTTTATCGGTAATTTCAAAGCCAAAAGGCTCAATTAAATGTAAGGTAGTATTAGTAGCTGCGCAAGTCCGCGCAATATTTCCAGTGTTAAAATGGATACGTGGTTCGAAAAGTGCAATATGATTCATAATTTTCTCCATTCCGTTTTTGTAAGGGTTTTACATTTTTACAAAAATAAAAACTAGGTAGCTCGGAGTATGGTCTCAGCGAGCAGCCTAGTTGGGGGACTAATTTGCTTTAATCATAACAGGGTTGATTGAAACAAATTAATTGATAGAGTAATCTTAACACATCTTTAAGGAAAAGTAAAGGAAATAATGGAAATTTTTTACATTTTTTTCCGAATAAGAAAAATTAAAGTAAAAAAAGGTGTTTTTTGGTATAATAGGAAAGGTAATTCGATCCCTCAAAGCAGAGAAAAAGCTTCTGAGAGAACAGCGAGAACTTAACTGTTCAAACGGTTAATAAATAAGGTTTTGAAAAATTCTTTATGAATTTTATCAGCTATTTGTGTATTAAAGAGTATCAAAGAGTTGGCCTTAAAATCCCAAAAGAAAGGAACATCTTTGTTTAAGAGGATGACTGGCTTTTCCAAACAATTGAAGAAAAGCAACGTAGGTGAAATAAAATGATTTACGCAATCTGGGCAGAAGATGAGGAAAAAGTAATTGGCATCGATGGTCATTTACCTTGGCGCTTACCTGCTGAACTCGAACATTTTAAAAAGACAACGTATCATCAAGCGATTTTGATGGGCCGCAAAACCTTTGAAGGCATGAACAAGCGTGTGCTTCCTGGACGTATCACTATCGTTCTTACAAGAGATGAAAATTATCCCAAAGAAGATAACGACCGTGTCCTAATCATGCATAGTGTATCCGAAGTTGTAGAATGGTATAATAATCAAGAGCGAGATTTATATATCATTGGTGGATCAGAGATGTTCCTTCTTTTCGAAAATGAGCTATCAGCGCTCTATAAAACGGTTGTTCATGGAGAATTTGCAGGGGATACTTATTTCCCTGATACGTTTGATTTTTCGAAGTATGTGAAAGTGTCAGCGGATTATCACAAAAAAGACGCGCAAAATCCTTATGACTTTACCGTTGAAAAATATGAGCGGAAGGAGAAACAAAAGCCGTGACAAAATCTATTTTTGGCTTATTTACAGCTGTTTTATGCGCAATCTGTGTAATACTTGCACTGCAATGCTTCCGCAAAAAGCGCTGGGGCTTAGGAACTATTTTTCTTCTTAATGCCTTTACGAATATTGTAAATTCCATTCATGCTTTTTTTGGAACTTTATTTTCCTAAAAATGTTTAAAATCTAGAAAAAGAGAAATAAATGTCTAACGATACAAAAGAAAACGAAAATATATATTGTTCATTCTGTGGCAAGAGCCAACCAGAAGTAAAGAAACTTATCGCCGGTGTTGGTGTTTATATTTGTGACGAATGTGTGGAACTATCGAGCCATTTGATTGAAGAAGAAATGCGAGAGGAAATGGCTCAAGAATTTGAAACCACTCCTGTAATGACCCCAAGAGAAATGTTGGATCATCTTAATGGTTATGTTATCGGACAAGAGCGTGCAAAACGTGCGCTTGCCGTTGCTGTGTATAATCATTATAAACGCATCAATTTTACAGGTAAAGATGACGAAGAAGTTGAACTCCAAAAGTCTAATATCTTATTGATTGGTCCTACAGGTTCAGGGAAAACCTTTTTGGCACAAACTTTAGCTAAATCGCTTAACGTTCCTTTTGCCATTGCTGATGCAACAAGTTTGACGGAAGCGGGTTATGTCGGCGAAGATGTCGAAAACATCTTGCTCAAGCTACTTCAAGCCAGCGATTTCAATATTGAACGTGCGGAGCGTGGTATCATCTACATTGACGAGATTGATAAAATTGCTAAAAAATCCGAAAATGTTTCTATCACTCGTGACGTTTCCGGCGAGGGTGTCCAACAAGCCCTCTTGAAAATTATCGAAGGTACAGTTGCGAGTGTCCCTCCACAAGGTGGACGTAAACATCCTAACCAAGAGATGATTCAAATTGATACCAAAAACATTCTCTTTATTGTGGGCGGAGCCTTTGACGGTATTGAAGAAATTGTCAAACAACGCTTAGGTGAGAAAATTATTGGCTTTGGAACAAATAATAAAGCCTTGGCTGACAATGAATCATATATGCAGGAAATCATTGCTGAAGATATTCAAACTTTCGGATTGATTCCTGAATTTATTGGGCGTTTACCTGTAGTTGCTGCACTTGAACGTTTGACAGAAGCTGATCTTATCAGTATCTTGACTGAGCCTAAAAATGCTCTTATCAAACAATACAAGCAGTTGTTAAGCTATGACAATGTGGAACTGGAATTTGAAGATGCAGCTTTGCATGCCATTGCTGAAAAAGCTATTGAACGTAAAACAGGTGCACGTGGCTTACGTTCAATCATTGAAGAAGTGATGATGGATATCATGTTTGAAATACCAAGTCATGATAATATTGAAAAAGTGATTATTACGGAAGCAGCTGTGCGTGATAAGGCAGAAGCAGAAATCATTTATATTCAAAAATAAAAAACAGAAAATCATGAGTGCTCATGGTTTTCTTGTTATTATCATTGTTTTTACCTTAGTAAATGAGAATGATAATAGGCAGTAAGTGAAGCGTTTTGTGATCCTTCTTCACCCAAAAAAGACATTAAATAAACCTTGCGCAGCTATCTAAAGATAGCTTAACACACAAGGAAAGAGAGAAATAATGAAAATAAACCCTAATAATTTACAACTGACGATTTCAGCAGCCTCTGCCAAGCAGTATCCAGAGACAGATATGCCGGAAATTGCGCTTGCTGGTCGCTCCAACGTTGGAAAATCAAGCTTTATCAATACTTTATTAAACCGTAAGAATTTTGCCCGTACCTCAAGTTCGCCAGGTAAAACACAGCTCCTTAATTTTTACAATGTAGACGATACTGTTCATTTGGTAGACGTTCCAGGATACGGCTATGCTCGTGTTTCGAAAAAAGAGCGTGAAAAGTTCGGCAAAATGATTGAAGAGTATCTCACAACAGCACCTAATCTTAAAGCTGTTGTCGCTCTTGTTGATTTGCGTCACGAACCCTCTGAAGATGACAAACTGATGTATACTTTTTTGAAGTTCTATGATATTCCTGTAATTTTAGTTGCAACGAAGGCTGATAAAATTCCACGTGGCAAGTGGAACAAGCACGTTTCAGTGATCAAAAAAGCATTGCAATTTGACAGCACAGATGATTTTGTGATCTTTTCAAGCTTTGATAAAACAGGAATTGACGAGGCTTGGAAAGCCATTGAACAATATGTATAAAATTAAGATTAACAATATGAAATTCTTTTCGCATATCGGAGTTTTACCGGAAGAAAAGATTTTGGGGCAAAATTTAGAAATTGACTTGATTGTTACCACGAATTTTTCCTATTCGGGTTTAGATGAACTTGATGAAACTTTGAGCTATGTTGCTTTTTATGAAAAAATTGCGGAAATAATTGAAGTCTCACGTGCAGATTTGATTGAAAAATTGGCTTTCGATATCATTCAAGCCATTAAAGAAAACAACAAAGTGGAAACAGTAGAAGTACATATCCGAAAATTGGCTGTACCTATTGCAGGAATCTTTGACAATGTCGAAATTGAAATGGTCGGTTAAAATATTTAACTTTTAGAGAATATTTACGGCTTTCTAGGGGGAAACGAGAAAGTGATGCAAACGGTTTATTTGAGTTTAGGGAGCAATATTGGAGACAAGCAAGCTTATTTACAAGATGCAGTAAGTTTATTGGGACAGAATTCGGCTATTTTAATAGATAAAAAGTCAAAGTTTTATCAAACTTCACCTGTTGGGGGTGTGGAACAAGATGACTTTGTCAATATGGCAGTGAAGATTTCAACGACACTTGAAGCGAAGCAACTATTGGTGCTTATTCACGAAATCGAAGCTAAATTAAAGCGTGTACGTAAGATTCATTGGGGCCCACGCACGATAGACATTGATATTTTATTTTACGGCAACGAACAAATCTCAGAGGAAGATTTGGTTGTTCCACATAAAGAAGTTTTTAATCGTCTTTTTGTTCTTGTCCCCCTTTTGGAAATAGTAGAGCCGGGTTTCTCACATGAACAGCAAGTAAAACAAGCCATTGAAAAACTCAAAAATACAGAACAAGAAATAGTAGAGCTTCCGACGGAAAAACCCGCTAGAAAACGTATTGAGCTTGCTGTACGAGAAATTCTCTCTGCTGTAGGTGAAGATCCTGATCGGGAAGGTCTATTAGAAACACCAGAACGTGTAGCCAAAATGTATGAAGAGATTCTCTCTTCACAAAAATTAACGCAATTTGAGGAGTATAAACTCTTTAAGATTGAAAAAACAGACCAGGATCAAACTATCTTAATCAAGGATATTCCCTTTTACTCGATGTGCGAACATCACATGTTGCCTTTCTTTGGTAAGGCCAACGTAGCCTATATCCCTAAAGACGGTAATATTATAGGCTTGAGCAAGATTCCACGCTTGGTCAACTATGTTTCGCATAAACTTTCAGTGCAAGAAAACATTACGCGAGACATAGCGGAAATTTTAAATGACATCCTAGAGCCTAAAGGTGTTGCGGTTGTTGTGGAAGCACGTCATATGTGTGTGGAAATGCGCGGTGTTAAAAAAGGGAATTCTCAAACAAAAACCTCTTTCTTTATGGGAGAATTTGAAGAAAACAGAGAAGCACGTCTTGAATTTTTAGAAAGCTTGAATTGAAATGAAAATCATTGAAAAAAATACAGAGTGCTTTTCTCTGAAGCATATCTCTATCTGTTTCACCGAAATGAGCAGTCAAGAACAAGCCAAATTGGACAATCTTCTGTACCGTGTAAGCGCAAAAACGCTCGTAGACAAGCATGATCTGCTGGCTTTTTTGACGATTTATGAACTGGCAGATTTGATTAAGGTTTGGCCTGCTTCTCAGGAAAAATTGGCTTTGGAGCGTATTTTTAAACGCCATCAGATTATTTGGTCAGGACAGAATTTTTCTTTTGATTTGACTTTGGATCCGATTGTTTATTCTATTGTCAATGTCACACCAGATTCATTTTACGATGGTGCAGAAGAAAATCTGAATTTGGATTTTATCCTACAGCGAGTGGAACAGGATTTGCAAGAGGGGGCACAAGTCATCGAACTTGGAGGTAAGTCTTCTCGCCCAGGTTATGCAGACATTTCGCCAGATGAAGAATGGCAACGTCTCGCTCAGCCCTTGCAGAATATTCGTCAAGCATTTCCCGAGGCTGTTATTGCTATAGACACTGATGAAGCCTATGTTATGCAGCGTGTGCTAGATGCAGGTGCAGATATTATTAATGATATTGATGGTTTTGATACACCTGAAAAATTACAGCTGATGCAAGAATACCAACCAGCTTTGGTTGCCATGAATAATGGTCGAGCGGGCATGAATTACGCAGATAACGTTTATCAAGAACTGCCGGCCTATTTTACAGAAAAACAAAAAGAATTAAACCAACTTGATATTGCTAATGCACAAATATGTGTAGACCCAGGCGTTGGTTTTTCAGGTGGAGCAACAGGGATTGACTCTTTACAGCGCGTAAAAACGACCGAACTATTGACGAAGCTAGGTTTGCCTGTGATGATTGCAATCTCCCGTAAATCTTTCATGACCAATCTTCTGAATATGGAAGTAGACGAGCGCCTTTTGTCAACATTGATTCTTGAAAATCAAATGATGATGGATGGTGGGCGTGTGCTACGTGTACATGATGTTCCAGCAACACGCCGTTTAATTGAAAATTTTAAAATATACCAAAAATATTAATGTATAATGATTTGATACGTGAACTTTCAGCTTTAGAAAGTTCTAAAAAACAAGAACAGGTAATTGCTCTTTTACGCAGCAAAAAGGGACTTAAGGGAAAACAGAATCCAGATTTGCAACTGTCGGCGTCTGCTGTCGTTTTTAAAGGGGAGAAGATGTATTTTATCGAGCATCCCTATCAAAAAGAACTCTTACTTCCTGCTGGACATGTCGAAGAAGGGGAAAAACCCCATAAGACGGCAGAACGTGAATTCCATGAAGAAACAGGTTTGACAGCTGGTGCACCACGTCTTATAGATGTGAATCTTATTAATATCCCCTATAATGCAGTTAAGGAAGAAAAAGCACATCAGCACATTGATTTTCGTTATCTTCTTAAATTGCGGGATGAGCCTTCTGAACGGGCAGAGCTACCTGTTTTTTTGCTTTCAAAAACAGAGGCACCCGAGGAATTTAAAAAGTATTTTCTAGAAGGGAAACAAGCCTAATATGACTATAGAAACAGCACTAGAATGGATACATTCTCGTCTTAAATTTAATATCCGCCCAGGATTGACACGAATTGAAGCCTTACTTAAATTGCTCGGGAACCCTGAAAAAGAGTTGTCGATGCTTCACATTGCTGGTACAAATGGCAAAGGCTCAACTGTTGCTTTTACCCGAGGTATTTTGGAGCAGTTGGGCTTGACTGTAGCTACATTTACCAGTCCATTTATTGAGACTTTTGGCGAACGGATGGCGATTAATGGCCATCCTATTCCTGATGAAAAACTTATCAAGTATGTTGAGCGACTTAAACCATTAGTAGAGGAGATGGACAAAGACGAAAGACTTGCGGGGATCACAGAATTTGAAATTATTACCGCTCTGGCGTTTCGCTATTTTGCAGATGAACACGTTGATGTAGCTTTGATTGAAGTAGGTTTAGGGGGACTTTTAGACAGTACTAATGTCATTCAACCTGTAGCAACTGCAATTACAACTATCGGCATGGATCATATGGATATCCTAGGGGATACACTAGAGAAGATAGCTGCGCAAAAGTCAGGAATCATTAAGCCGAATACACCCTTGGTGACAGGGAAAATAGCAGACGAAGCTCTAGCTGTTATTGCACAAACAGCTCAAAAAAATCAAGCGAAACATTATCAATACGGTAGCGATTATCAGGTAGAAATTCTTGAAAATGAGCGATTTAATTACAAGGACGATGAAGTTCACTTGCCCAACTTAGAAAAATCTTTACTTGGACTACATCAAATAGACAACGCAGCACTTGCGGTTAAACTTACCATGGTTTACGCACATAAAGTAGGATTATCACTTTCAGAAGAAGCAATCCGAGAGGGTTTAAGAAGAACTTTTTGGCCGGCGCGCATGGAAGAAGTCAGTCAAGCACCATTAACACTACTTGATGGGGCGCATAATGTACATGCCATGCAACGACTCTTGGAAAACTTAAAAAATGAATTTTCAGGGTGTAAAATTACGATTCTCTTTTCAGCACTGGTCACAAAAGATATTACAGAGATGATTAAAATGCTGCAAACCGTTGATAATTCGAAGCTAATTTTAACAACTTTTGATTATCCGAAAGCTTTAAAATTAGAAGATTTTGCTTATTTGGAGAAAGAAAATGTGACGCTGGCAGAAGATTGGAAGAGCACATATGCAACATTAAAAGAAAATTTACATGAAGAGGATGTGCTTTTAATGACAGGCTCTTTGTATTTCATGTCTCAAATTAGAGCATACATCTTAGCGTCAGAGCAATAATAAAGAACAAGGTCCTTGATGGACTTGAGGAGGATGAAAACTGTGATTGTTTTAGCAGGAACAATAGGAGCTGGAAAATCAAGCTTGGCAAAGGCTTTAGGGGAGTATCTTGGAACAGATGTGTATTACGAAGCCGTAGATAATAATCCGGTTCTTGACTTGTATTATCAAGATCCGAAAAAGTATGCGTTCTTGTTGCAAATCTATTTTTTGAACAAGCGTTTTGAATCAATCAAAATGGCTTATACTCAAGAGAATAATGTCCTTGATCGCTCAATTTTTGAAGACGAACTTTTCTTAACTCTAAACTATAAAAATGGCAATGTCACTAAAACAGAATTAGAAATCTATCAGAACTTGCTCAGTAATATGCTCGAAGAAATGGAAGGAATGCCTAAAAAGCGTCCTGACTTACTGGTCTATATTGATGTGAGTTTTGAAACAATGCTTTCCCGAATTGCCCAACGTGGGCGTAGTTTCGAACAGATTGATGATCAACCTGAATTAAAAGCATATTACCATCAAGTCCATGAAGAATACCCGACTTGGTATGAAAACTATGATGTGTCCCCTAAAATTCGGATTAATGGAGATGCACTTGACTTCGTAAATAATACAGAAGACCTTGAAAAGGTACTTACAGAAATAGATAAAACATTATTAAAATTACAATTAAAGTAAATCGTAAGATTTATTTTTTTTACTCGTTAATAAACTATACCAATTAAAGAATTATTATTCTTGACAAATACAAAACATTGTATTATCATATTCTTATTGACGAAAAACAAAGAAAAAGCTAACTATACCAATTAGCTTATGGAGAAATTAATATGTGTGGTATCGTAGGAGTTGTCGGAAATCGTAATGCAACAGACATTCTAATGCAAGGTCTTGAAAAACTTGAATACCGTGGTTATGATTCAGCAGGAATCTTCGTTGCTGATGGCGCAGGTCAAGTGAATCTTGTGAAATCTGTAGGACGCATTGCAGATTTAGAGGCAAAAACAGGTGATAACGTTACAGGATCAACAGGGATTGGTCATACACGTTGGGCGACCCATGGTAAACCAACCGAAGATAACGCGCATCCTCATACTTCTACTTCAGGACGTTTCGTTTTAGTACATAATGGTGTGATTGAAAACTTCTCCGAAATCAGAGAAGAATATCTCGCTAAGGATACATTTAAAGGCCAAACAGATACAGAGGTCGCTGTCCATCTCATCGCTAAATTTGCAGAAGAAGAAGGACTCTCTGTACTTGAAGCCTTCAAAAAGGCACTCTCTATTATTGAAGGTTCTTACGCTTTTGCTCTTATGGATGCTGAAGATGCTGAAGTGATCTATGTCGCCAAAAACAAATCGCCTTTACTTATTGGCTTGGGAGATGGCTACAATATGGTGTGTTCTGATGCCATGGCAATGATTCGTGAAACATCTGAATTTATGGAAATTCATGATAAAGAACTGGTTATCTTAACTAAAGATAAGGCAGAAGTCATGGATTATGAAGGAAATAAGGTTGAGCGCCAAAGTTACACAGCAGAACTTGACCTTTCTGACATTGGTAAAGGCACATATCCTTACTATATGCTCAAAGAAATTGATGAACAACCAACAGTAATGCGTAAATTGGTCTCAACTTATACCGATCCAAACGGACAATTAACTGTTGATACAGATATCGTTAAAGCTGTTCAAGCAGCAGATCGTATTTATATTATTGCGGCAGGAACATCACTTCATGCAGGTTATGCTTCAAAACAAATCCTCGAAGAGCTGACAAATACACCTGTTGAACTTGGCGTGGCTTCTGAGTGGGGTTACGGTATGCCATTATTGAGTAAAAACCCTTTGTTCATCTTCCTTTCACAATCTGGTGAAACTGCAGATAGCCGCCAGGTATTGGTAAAAGTAAATGAACTTGGGCATCCAAGTTTAACGGTCACAAATGTTCCTGGCTCTACATTGTCACGTGAAGCAACGCACACAATGTTGATTGGCGCAGGCCCAGAAATTTCGGTGGCCTCTACAAAAGCTTACACTGGACAAATTGCAACACTTGCCTTCTTAGCAAAAGCTGTAGGCGATGCAGACCAAAATCCTAAGTCACTTGCTTTTGACTTGGTTAAGGAAATTTCACTCGTGGCTCAATCTATCGAATCTACCTTGTCAGAGAAGGAATTGATTTCCGACGTTGTAGCCAAGCTTTTACCAGAAGCACGAAATGCCTTCTATATCGGACGCAAACAAGATTATTTTGTCTCTATGGAAGCCAGCCTAAAATTAAAAGAAATTTCATATATCCAATGTGAAGGCTTTGCTGCTGGTGAACTCAAACACGGAACAATTTCCTTGATTGAAAATGGCACACCTGTTATTGCCCTGATTTCAAATAATGAAGAAGTTGCAGCACACACCCGTGGAAACGTTATGGAAACAGTAGCACGTGGAGCTTCAGCGATTACGATTGTCGAAGAAGCTGTAGCGCGTGAAGATGACGATATCATTATCAATAACGTTCATCCTTATCTTTCAGCGATATCAATGGTGGTACCCACACAGCTTATTGCTTACTACGCAACTGTTCAACGAGGATTGGATGTTGATAAACCACGTAACCTTGCCAAAGCTGTAACAGTTGAATAAAAACGAAATAAAAAAGTGGGTTATAAAAATCCACTTTTTTTAATTTTCTAAAAAGGAGTGATGCCTACTCTCTTTTTTCGTATAGATGACTAAGGAGAAAATCGTGTATCACATTAAAGAAGAACAATATCCTATGAGACCCCGAGAAAGATTGAACATTTTTGGACCAGAAAAGCTGAGTGAACAAGAGCTTTTAGCCATTTTACTCCGAACAGGCAGTAAAAAAGAAAATGTCATGGAACTTGCTGCACGGGTTTTGACAACCTTTAGCAGTTTAGATGAGTTTCGCCGGGCTTCTCTAACAGAGTTGAAAGCAATTCCCGGTATTGGGCCTATCAAAGCCTTGGAAATTCGGGCGATGATTGAACTGGGTAAACGAATTCACACAACCCAAAGAAAAAGATACGGACAAGTGATAGGCTCTCGACAATTTGGGTTGAGTTTAGCAGATGAGATGTCTGATTTTGAACAGGAAAATTTAGTCGCAATCTATCTAGACGCACAGCATCGCATTATTCAGAAAAAAACGATTTTTATTGGTGCCGTGAACCACTCCATTGCCAATCCACGGGAAATTTTACATCATGCGGTAAGAAATTTAGCTGTAGGGATCATCATCGCACATAATCATCCCTCCGGGTTTACCCAACCAAGCCAGCAAGACAAATTGTTCACGCAGAAGATTAAGCAAGCATGCGATGCTTTAGGTATCCAACTTTTAGATCATATCATTACAGGGCAGGCTTCTTATTTGAGTTTTAGAGAAGAAGGTTTATTGGAAAATTGAAGACAAAGTATAGAACGTAACGTTTAAGCTAAATTCTCAGTTCATACAGATTTACTGCATATATTTATTTAAAAAATCAGCTGTACGTTGCTTAGGCTTTACTATATAGGATTGTGCATGTTGGACCTGAGGTAACCTATAATTTTTTAAGAGAGTGAGCAGCTTTTAAATTTTGTCTGTCATTTTTGTTGTACAAATTTATCCTCTGCTCCATGAAAAAGATAAGTACAGGAAGAATAGAACGACTTAAAGCTTTAGTAGCACCCACCTCACAAAGTTGTAATGCACGCTTGGACAAGGGGCTGGGTAGAGTAAATTTTGAAAGATGAACCATTTTTCTTTCAGTTGCTAAGTAAGTTCAAAAGAAATAATGCTGTATCCATAATCCTCAAAAACTGCTTTGACTTGAAAAGGAAGCTTTTCTCCTACATGTTGCGCTTCCCATACTCACATCAAACAAGGCAATTTAACTCTCCTGAGCAATATACTCAATAATCTTGTCAATCCATTTAACATAATCTAGATGATTTAGCCAACCAAAACTAATAGAATTATCTTCAAATTTGCCCAGCGTTTATCAGGTGCTAATTGCATATAGCGTGCATATCTCCTTTTTGGCCATATATTCATAAGCAATTATAATGTTTTTGGGTTTCCTTTTGTGGAGGAATATAATAAGAATAGAGTTTTAAATGAGCTGTTGCTGAGTTTTCACGCCATTCTTGCTTTTGAGCAGCCTTAAGCCATTGACTGACTTTAAGATTTAGAGGATTTTTGTGCCCAGTCTGTGAGACAAAGCTCTTGGTTCTAGGTACAAACGAAAAATTATACATGTAAAACGTTAATGATGTTATGGATATTGTCAAAATAATTAAAAAATTATGGTCAATACTTAATCTTTTTATTCATTGAGGCTTCTTTTTCACTTAAAGTATAATAACATTTTAAAAAGTGGTATAGACAATTCAATGCTAAATGTTTAAAATCTTGAAATATGAACATTCTGCAGTCCGATGTATCATATTATGAATAAAAAATATGCTAAACTGTATCTTGTAATTTTCTTTTGTATTAATTTTAAAAATACAAAATGAATAAAATATAATTCCACCGGGAATAACGCTCAAGCGTTTTAAGCATTTCATTAGGTCTAAGAAGAAATGCTTAACTCACTTGATTTTTTTTTGAGGAGAATAAATGAGTTATAGCAAGTATGGTGAATCTTTTAGAACGCTAAGAAAACAGCATAAAAAGACGCTAGGCTATTTTGAAAGCCTTGGGATTTCGAAAGGTACCTTGTCACAATTTGAAAATGGAAAAACATTACTTTCTTTTGATAAATTGGATATGGCACTTCAAAAGATGAACGTGACAATGACTTCGTATATTTTGATGATTAACAACAGTGAATCAGAGTATTTTATCACACAGTTTCGAGAAATTGAACGGGCCTATATGACGCGCAACAAAGAAAAACTCATGCAGATTTATCATGACAATATTTATTATGAGATTGAAGAAGATTATTTCATTGCCTTGGCGGCTAAGGCATGTTATGAGAAGCTAGATGTGGAAGAAATAACGCAGCTTGAGATTTTTTTTAATAATTGTGAGATGTGGAGCAGGTATGAACTCAATTTATTTATTAATGTAATGCCTCAGATTGACCAAAATCTTACATATTCGATTATTAATAAGCTAATCTTATCGAAATATGAATATCTCCGTGAACGGCGGGAATATCGACCTCTCTTTGCTCGACTTATTGTGAAGAACATTTTATTACTTCTCACTCAAGGGAAGCAAAAAGAAGTAGAGGATTTAATTAAGTATTTAAAAGGACTGCCACCTATCATTGATATCACAGAAAAAGTTGTTGGCTTGTTTTTGGAAGGATGCTGTATTTATAAATTTGAAGACAGTCAAATGGGAAACAAAATAGTCAGACGTTCCTTACGTATCCTTCTCGATGTAGAGGCTATAGAACTGAAAAACATACTGGAATTTTACTATAAAAATACAATTAATAGTCAGAAAAAAAGTTATTTATTGATAAACTGAAGGAGAATCTGACACAACTTTTAAAGCAATCAGTATTTTTCCACTGGTTGTTTTCTTATATTTATTTTGTTTTATTATAAATGTTGTAAAAGTGTGCTGGTTGAATTGTCTGAATATTTTTCTTTTTATTTTCAAAACTGTGCTTTATAAAAACAGGGTAATATAAGCTAGACATTCTTGAAGAATTCTTTGTTTAGTATCCTAAACAAAGCCCTTTAGCCATTGAGTTTTGTAAAAATAGGCGGTATAATACAACCGATTAAGTTACATTAAAGTCTTTTGTAAATTTAATTAACTTGAGAACTATAGATCTAAAAAAGAGGAAAAAATGAAAAAATCTTACAAACACAAAATGATTGTTGGCTTAGCTTTAACAACACTTGCTGGAACAAGTGTGATGAGTTTATCAGCACCAGCATTTTTGAACAATGTTACAGTTGCTCATGCGGATTCGTCAGCTATTGCGGATAACACATCTCAACGTTCGATTACTTTGACAAAATATGCTATTCAAAGTGAAGGGCAACTCGGAGCACCTGGTGATGGTACAGAATGGAACAATCCAGATAACTTAGCAACCTTGAAAAATGTAAAATTCAAACTTGTTCGGGTTAAACCTTTGGAAGGGGGCCAACCTTTAGTCGATGCAGCAACTGCAGTTGAAGGTACAGACTACGAAATTGATGCAACTTTTCCCCCAAGGGAAGCAACAACTGATGAGGCAGGTCAAATCAAGTTTAACTTAGATGCTGGTAAAGCAAATGATGGTATCTATATGTTAGTCGAAGAGGATTCTACAGATGTTGTTAATAATACGACAGGTGCTACTACAACAATTAAATACAAAGCTATCCCTGCTTTCATTTATGTGCCGATGACTAATCGTGATTCACAATCAGGTTTGATTTATGATGTCAATGTTTATCCTAAAAATGAAGAAGACACACCTCTTAACCCCATTAAAACGATTGACGGCATGAATGGAGAATCACTTGTTGCGGGTCAAACCTATCAATGGGAAGCTACATTTGATATTAATCCTAGTGATTTCTTCTATATAGCAACAGAAGATAGCTTTATTGAAGGCTTAGACCCTAACACAGATTACACTGGTCCTGGTTCAGCAGGTGGTCATGTTCATAAAGGTGATAAAGTGTATATGGATTACTTGACAGTTACCGATGACTTGGATCCTAATCAAGATCTCCTCTCAGTTGAAATGCAGGTCAAAGATAAAGATGGCAACTGGGTAACGTTGGAGCAAGGGACAGACTACACTTTTAAAGAGGGTGCTAACCAAATGACCCCAGCTGGTAAAAATACAGTAGAATTGACTCCAGCTGGTATGGAAAAGGTTGGAACTATGACAGGTGCAACACAAATGCGCGTAGTTTATAAAGCTCAAGTTAAAGAAGGTTGGAATGGTAAGATCGAAAACAGCTTTACCGTTGATAAAAAATCACCAGGTTTGGATCCCGATCATGACACTAACCCAGACAAACCAAAATACTTTGATGGAGGTTTTGATCTTCATAAAGTAGATGAAAATGGAGATAACTTAGCAGGAGCAGAGTTCTATATTGCAACATCAGAAGCAAATGCACGTGCTGGGAAATTTTTAGCATCAGATGGTCAATCTTATGCTAAAGAAACCAAATTACCTGCTGGCATTCATTTTTTAACAACGACTTCAGATGCTCAAGGTCATGCCAGCTTTGATGGCTTACCATTGAAATGGTACGACGATGTGAATGGTAATGGAAAACAAGATATGGATGGTACAGAACCAACTTTTGCTGATGCAGACATCCAACGTGACTACTGGGTGGTTGAGACTAAAGCACCAACAGGTTATGAATTAGTTAAAGATCCAATCAAAGTAACTGTTAACTTAAATACCGCAGCAGATGCAACGTGGGAAGCAACAGTCGAAAACAAAAAACAATCGGATCTTCCATTTACAGGTGCAAAAGGCACAACTTTGATGGTAAGTATCGCGATTGGTGCAATTGCACTTGGTACAGCGGCAGTTGTTATTGACAAAAAACGTCGTCAAGCATAATTAGATTCAGGTAATAGGCGGATAGGACATACTCTAGCCGTCTGATTGCTTATTAATCATCAAGGAATAATAAAGAATTTTGACTAAAAATGAAAATTCTTTTGTTTTTTGAATGATGGAAGAGGATAAAAAATGAATCTTAAAAGAAAACGTATGAAAAAATTGATGATGGGGCTTGCTACGTTTGCATTAGTGTTTAATAGCTTTGCTCCTGTATTTGCGGAAACAATAGATGATTCTGTTCCTGTGGCCCCAGTAAAAGAGACTAACTTTTTCCCTAAAATAACGACACCGAGAATAGATGTGAATCCGAATGATCCATTCACTTATATAAATGATAATACGGGCGTTTATCCAACCCACCACACACAGAATTACACAACGAACCAGAATTCAGATAATATACAAAACTTTGATTTCAGCAAAGAAAACAGTGAAGTGACACCCACTGAAAATGTTTTAGATACTGGAACAATGGATTTTGAAAATGGCTACCACTCTTATGGGGATGCATATGTTAAAAAAATCGTCATACCAACAGATGATCCTAATAATTTCAAAATTCAATTGGATGTTATTGGTAAGGCTTTAAAGGAAACCCAACCTGTAGACGTTGCTTTAGTATTGGATAAATCTTCTTCAATGAACTCTGACATTTATGGCAATCAGTATGGTTCACCTAGTCGATGGGAACTGTTGCAGTCAGCAGTAAAGGACTTTTCAGAACAATTACTAGATTCAAGCAATAAGGGCATGATACGATTGGGGATTTCTAATTTTGGTTCAGATTATGTAAGGAAGCAAACTACAGATTTATTTGCAAATATAGGTACCTTTTCTAATGGCACGGCATTCACTGATAACCCAACAGAATATATGGATAATTCCTTAATAAAAAATCACCCAGGCATAGGATCAGGAACACCAACATTTATGGGTCTAGATGCGGGATATAAAATGCTTAGCGATTCCAAATATGGGGCTAGGGAAGACGCGAAAAAAGTTGTTATTGTATTGACTGACGGTGTACCTACATTTGCTCCTGATCTACAATCATATAGTAATGGTCTGGATTCTAGAAATATTCAATTGAAACAAGATAATCAAGATTACGATAACTACCAAATGACTGGAGATTGGGAGGGTGATGGTATAGAAGATCCACATAATGCTATAATTATTGAAGATAATAAAGATTATATCCTGAAAAGAAGTGCACAATTTTCTGACATAATAAAATATTCTATAGGTTTTGCAACAGGTTCGAATGCTTTGGAAATTTTAAGAGCATTAGGCCCAGACGGATATTACTCTGCAAAAAATGAAGAAGACTTGATCGATGCTTTGAATCAATTGAAAAATAGATTTTCAAATTCGATTCAAAATGGTATTGTGACCGATCCGATGAGTGAATTTGTTACTTATAAAGGAAGTCCAGAACTTTCTGCATTGAAGGTGGAAAATGGTACTCTGACAGAAATCAAACAAGGTACTGGAAATTTTCCAGCATATGCTTCTGAGGTGCAAGTTGTACCAGAAAATAACCAAGTTACTCTAAATTCATTAAATTTTGGCGGAACAGATACTGAAAAAGATGGTATTCGTTTAACTTATAATGTTGAGTTAAAAGAAGACTATCGTGACGGAAAATTCTATCCTGCCAATGCTGCAACTTATTTGCATAATCAAAAAACTACTGAAGGAAATATCGATTATTTTGCTGTTCCTTCAGTGAAGAATTTGTCTAAACCTAAACCTTTAAACCCTCCCGTAAAATATGTTAGCGACTCTGATGAAGCACTTGTAGATTCCGATACATTGACGGATATCCATGAAAAATATCTTTATACTTTAGAGGGTGAATTTTTAGAGCTTCCTACCTATGATGAAAATAAGGCGCTTAAAGATTGGAAATTAACAGACAACACACCTGCTGGAATTACTTTTGATGATGTATCATCGATAAAAGCTTATGCTTGGGATGGTAGTACTAAAGGCGAGGATCTTACAAATAGTTTTGACTATAGCATGGTTAATGGTGTGTTAACGATAAAAGCTAAACCAGAGTTGCTTAAAGATCCTAAAATGTATGAAGAAATCCATAAAGTGCGTTTCGAAATAGGTGCTCGCGTAACTGATGAAAGCAAAGTAGAACGTGACGAAAATGGTAAAGTTCATATCGTGAACAATACAAAACAGTCTGGTCATTATTACGATGAAACAATTTTTGATGATACAAGTAATGATGTGGTGACTACTGTAGATAAGGACGCAGAAAATGCCTTGAAAGTTTCTAAAGAAGTTGATAAGAATCTAACAGAAAACGGAACAGTTGATCCAGTGGACACAACAAAAAGTCGTCTTCAACCGATTACTTACACAATTAATGCGGAAAATACAAGTGCAACATCAAGTATGGATAAGGTTCGTATTTTAGATGTCTTACCTTTCAATAAAGATGATCGTCAAACAAGTTTCAATGCTCAAGGTACAGCTCATGTCCTTTCAGCTCAATTGGTTGATGCGAACGGTGAAGCTGTTAAAGGGGCACGTCTTTATTACAAAGATCCAAGTCAAGCAGAAACAAATACTAAATTAGATCCAAATAGTTTACCAGAAAGTACAACAGATTTAGCCGCTAAGGGCTGGTTAGCCTATGACGGATCGGATGTCTCTGTGCTGGAAAAAACCTCTGCAATTTTGGTCGATGTAGATAACATTCCTGCCAATACAACTTACGCTTTGAAAATTGCTGTAGAGCACAAAGATAATGTCGGCGCAGATTTAATCAATAGTGCAACAGTGAACTCGATTGTCAATCAAGAGCAAACAACAAACAATGTTGAAACGAAGATTTTTGGTCGTGAATTGTCAGGTTATGTCTGGTATGACGATAACTATGACGGATTGAAAGACGATGCAGAAGCACCTGTTAAAGATATTGCTGTTAAGCTTTACCGTACAAGCTTGGAAAATCCAAATTATAAAGACCAACTGGTAACTGAAAACCTCAAAGGTGAAAAATTCATTGATGACAAAGGAAATTCTTTAATCAAAACAGATGATAAAGGATTCTATGCTTTCAATAACTTATCCGAGGGGCATTATATCGCTGAATTTGAAATTAATGGTCAGCTACAAACAAAAGAGTATCAAGTTACGAAGTTCATGACAGATTCGTCTCATTCAGATGCGAACAATTCAAAAGTTAAAGCAGAAGATAACCGTATTACAGCTCAAAATCCGGTCAAAGGTTCTGACTGGAATGACGTTGGTGCAACACTTAAAGAACTTGATACAGTGATCAAGCCAAAAGACGGTTTACAAGAGTTGCCTTATAACAACTTAGGACTCAACCGTTCAGCGCACTTAGACATCTTCAAAAAGAATATTTTAGGCGATGGGCTTGCTGGTGCGAAATTCGCCATTTATCGTGGAGATTTAAAAGAAATCCCAGCAGATGGTGAACAAAGTACTGACTTTGTTGGAACCTACGAAACCGATAAGACAGGTAATTTGAATGTTGATCAAAACCTTTTTGCCGGTTACGATGCCAATCATAATCCAATCTCTCAGACCTATACTGTTTTTGAAATTAAAGCACCAAATGGTTATGAGCTTTTGAAAACACCGGTTACGTTTACTGTAAAAGAAGGTAATCAAACGATTGATCTTCAAATCAAGGATGATGCTGAATCAATCTTACCTTTCACAGGTGGAAAAACGGGTATTGCCCTCTTGATTGCACTTAGCCTTGTTGTTCTGGGAATGCTTGGACTTGGTGGTGGTCTCTTTTACCGTCATAGAAAAAATAGTAAGGAGGCAGCTTAAATTGAAAAAATACATTTTTACTCTAGCAGCTGCTTTGTCAGTCTTTCTGTCCTTTGGATTTGCCCCAAATGCTGCAGCCCAAGAAGTTCCTGGAAGCTATAGTATTCATATTATTAAATATAATTTGAGTGATGGTCAAGAAAGTCAGTTAAGTCACGATGGAACACCAGTCACAAGCGGTACAGAAGGACTTCAACGTCTTGCAGGTGTACAGTATACAATTACACGCATGACTAAAACAGAAATGAATACTTATGTGACCGCTCAAGGTGCGGATGCCTTTAGTCAAATGGTTATAACAAATGCTCAAGGTGAAGCCGAATTAACAGCCCTTCCCCGTGGTGTGTACCAAGTCACAGAAGCAAAAAGTGAGCAAGTGCCCACACCAATGTCGCCTGTTTTAGTTTCCCTTCCCATGCAAAATGTAAATGGTTTAATCAATGAAGTCTATATTTATCCAAAATCAAGTATGGTTTTACCGGATACGCCACAAATTCCCGATAACAATTTGCCAGACAAGTTACCGGATACAAGCGGCAATATTGGATCCTATCAAATTATTCTCGCAATGATAAGTGTGATTGTACTTGTGGGATTCAGTGGATTGTGGTGGACGAAAAAAGTGCACGAATAAGTGTGACAACTCAATAACCCTGAAAAATAAGATTGAAGTAGAATGCAAACCGTAAGGTATGCCGAACTTCAATCTTATATTTTTTCAAGACTAAACAAATCTTTGAATAATAATTGGAGAAAAATGTGATGAAGAAACAAAAAAAGAAAAGAGATACGACTGTCCCCTTAGGTCAAAAAAAACGAAGTGTTTCTCCACTTCTTGTTTTTGCCTTTCTATTGATTTTTGTCGGTGTGGGTATTCTTATCTATCCCATCATTGGTAATTACATGGCCAACCAACAAAGGTCTGTTGCAACCAGTAGTTACAATGATAGTCTAAAAAAGATGAGTCAAAAAGAACGTGACGAGCAGTGGGCTTTAGCTGAAAAATACAACCAATATATCTATGAGCGTCAAGAAGGAGAAGTTGGTCAGCCAATAGATTACAGTAAGGTTATCTCAAACGGCAATCCTCCAGTAATGGGGACAATCGATATTCCAGCGATCAATGTAAATAACCTTCCCTTTTATCACGGAACCTCTTATGGAACCCTAGATAAAGGCGTGGGGCATTTTGAGTCGTCTTCTGTGCCGATTGGAGGAAAGAATACGAGGGCTGTGCTTAGTGGACATAGTGGATTAGAAAACCAAGTCCTTTTTACAGATATCAAAAATCTGAAAGAAGGAGATATCTTCTTCATTAATATATTAGGTAAAAAACTCGCCTATGAAATTGATTCTTTTCAGGAAGTGCTTCCGAGTGAAGTAGACAAGGTGAAAATAGTTCCTGGTGAAGATCGCGTGACACTTTTAACGTGTACTCCACCAGGAATTAATACATATCGTCTACTTGTAAATGGGAAACGTATTCCTTATAAAGAAGCTATATCTAAGAAGACAAGTAAACGTAATATTTGGACTTATCAAACTGTTGTGTTGGGAGCATTAGGACTTTGTTTCCTCTTGTTTGTTCTCCTCTTTCTGCTTTATCGTATCTTCTTGAAACAGTCACGCAAGAAAGATTCAGAAATTTCGGCACGTGCCCTGAGACGTATTCGCCGTTTGATAATGATGACACGTGGGATGTTTGTTGTGCTGCTAGTGATTATGATCTCCATTTTAGGTTTCGCCATTTACGGCTATTTCCGGATGCAGACACAATCGTCCTTACCTAACATTAATGTGGGGAAGCAACACGAATTGTCCGCCTATAACCCAGATAAGATACTCAAAGCTGATTATGATGAGAGTAAAATTGCCAGTGTAAATGTTACAAATTTTTCTGAAAGTAGAAAAAACCTGGAACATACTGTCAATGAGAATGGTATAGGTAAGCTTTATATTCCAAAAGAAGAAGTCAACTTGCCCATCTTGGCCGGAATAAGTCAAACAAATTTGATGACTGGTGCTTCAACTTATCGGCAAGAACAAAAATTGGGAAGAGACAACTACGTGCTCTTGGCTCACAATATTTACAATGTCAATACAAAGAAAAATGTAGATGTTCTTTTTAACCGTATCAGTAACCTTGTCAAAGGTGATAAAATCTATGCGACTGATTTTCAGAATGTTTATGAGTACCAAGTGACTAAAAATGAAGTCATAAAGGATACACAAGTCGACGTGTTGAATAGCGAGTCTAAAGGAACGCCAATTCTAACACTCATCCGCTGTGAGGGAAATGTGGGTACGGTATATCGTCGTTTAGTTCAAGGACAATTAACAAAAACGAGTCCTTTAAATGATAGCAATAGTAAGACAATGAATTTAAGTATGACCGGGAATGTATCAGGTGATAATTTGATAAAAACGAATCCTATATCTCCTTTTGAACAGCTTTCAATGGATTTGGCAGCACATATTATTTCAGATCCAATGCAAGTGATGATTCCTTTCTTTTTACTCTTGGTATTGCCTATTTTATTTCTTAATTTTATTTGATCTCCAAATGATAAATACAATAGTAAAGAGGTGTGGCGCATCTTAAGAATTTATTATAGAAGCAAGTGTAAATCCAGTCAAAAAGCTTTCATGTGGCTTGAGCGTTACGGTATCAATTTTGAAAAGCAAAACATAAGTCAAATAACTGTAGATGATTTACTGAAACTTTTAACGCTAACGACAGAAGGGGTAAATGAATTAATCAAAAATCCTGAAAGAGTCAATCCTAAAAATGAAGAAGAGTTGGAAAAAATAGCAGACATGAAGCTCCAACGTGCGCTGTATTATCTCAAAATGAATACGTCACTGTTTAAAACACCAATTATTTTAGATGAGAATAATTACATGGTTGGCTATAATTCTGATGAAATACGGCGTTTTTTTCCAAGAGAATATCGTAAATTTTTATCTGGCTTGTGATCTTCAAAAAGATGAAGCAACTAAAAAAAGCGTGATTTTTTTAATCAGGCTTTTTTGTTTTATTTGATGTCCTTATTTGACATAAAGAATAAGAGAGTTTGTAGTTCTTTCGTTAAGTCAATCGACTGAACGACAACATCTTCAGGGACTTGCAAGCGCAAGGGTGAAAAGTTAAGAATACCTTTGATACCTGATTTAACTAGGATATCTGCGACTTCTTGAGCGTTCTCTTTATTGACAGAAATAATTGCTGTTTTGATTTTTGAATCTTTAATATTTTTAGAGAAGTCAGCGATGTCGTAGATAGGAACACCTGTAGAAGTTGTTGTACCAACGAGTGGATTTTCTGGAACATCATAAGCTTGGGTAACGCGCATTTTATTGCGGTTTTGGAATTCATAATTAATAAGGGCGCGTCCAAGGTTACCGACTCCTACGAGTGCGATATGCGTTTCTTGATCTTGTCCGAGTAATTCTCCAAAGAAATCACGTAAAGCGCGTGTTTCATAACCATAGCCTCGACGTCCCAGCTCACCAAAGAGTGAAAAATCGCGACGAATCGTCGCTGCATCCACACCAATTTTTTCCGAAATAAGTTGTGAGTTTGTGCGTGTTACTTGTTCATCAACTAAAAGTTTGAACAAGCGATAATATTGAGGCAAACGTTTTGCCGTTGCCTTGGGTAGTTGTTTATTAACTTGGGAGCCAGCCATGTTATCTCCTTTACATAGTCTTTGTGAATATTTTACCTTTTTTGAGGGCGGCTTGTCAAACAATTCTTTCCGGAATTATGCGGTTAGCAAAAGTTTGTGAAAAAAATGGAGAAAATTTAACAAAGAAAAAAGAGAAAAAATTTCTTTTTTCTTCAATTTATTTTTTCATTGAGCTCATCCAGTAAGCGAATTAATTCTTTCAAGTCCGCATTGAGTAGTGTACTTCTTAAATAGGCATATTGAACATGAAAAATTTGCTTATCTTCAGGTATTAGTGGTATCTTTATAAGACTATCCATATCGGCAAAGGGAAGAAAATCGGTCATCAAGGTTATCCCAACATTTGAGTTGACCAGTTGGCCAATAGTATGGATATCCGAAAAATTAAAGAGAACTTTTGCTTTTTTCTTGTATTTTTCATTCAAATTTTGGAAAGCCTCCATATGTACAAAGCTTTCATCGAGGAGGATAAAAGGATAATCCAAAGCTTCTTTAAACGAAATTTCTTGACGTGAGGCAAGTGGATTATCTTTAGAGACAAAGATATAAAATTCGCGTTGGTAAAGTAATTTCACAAAAAGGTTGGGGTGCATCAGGGGGGCAATGCTGCCTATAAGGCTAAAATCAATTGAGCCGGAGATAAGTTTGGCCAGAAGTTCCTCCGAGCCACCCGAAACTAAATCAAATTTAGATAAAAAGCTAATCGCCTCCTTATCGTTTAAGAGTTGAGCCAGAATTTTTGCTCGAATAATGGGAGGGAAACCGATATGATTTTGATGATTTTTAGAGTGCTCGATGGCTCTTTGCGTGAGTGCCAACTCTTCCAAGATACTTTCGCTATGAATTTTCAATATTTTCCCTTCATCTGTCAGGACAACTGTCCGGTGAGAAGGGTCTTTGTATATTAAATTACAGTTATAATATTGTTCCAATCTCTTTACAGCGTAGGTAATTGTCGGCTGACTTACCCCAAAATGATTAGAAACAGCAGTAAAAGACAATAAGTCTCCTAAGGCATTAAAATACTCGAAATCATGCAAATTCATTAGTTTAAACGCTCCTTTGACCCTTATATTCTATCACAAGTTTATCGATTTGTTATAAATAATATTTATTATAACCTAAAGGTTTGACTATAATTTTTTATAAGTATTAAAATACATCTTGTAAGAATTTCTTATAGGAATAATAAATTTGGAGGACGTACGAATGCGTGCACATGAAATTTTAAACAATCCTTTTTTAAATAAAGGAACAGCATTTACTATGGAAGAACGTAAGGAACTTGGCTTAATCGGTCTTTTGCCACCTTATGTTCAAACACTTGAAGAGCAAGCAGAACAAACTTACCAACATTACTTGGAAAAACCATCTGATTTGGAGAAACGCCATTTCTTGATGGAAATCTTTAATACAAATCGTACTTTGTTCTACTATTTGTTTAACCAACATATCGTAGAGTTTAACCCTATCGTATATGATCCAGTTATTGCTGAAACAATCGAAAACTACAGCCGTCTATTTGTAGATCCACAATATGCCGCATATCTTGATATTAACCATCCAGAAAATATTCAAGAAACGTTGAAAAATGCAGCGGGCGATCGCAATATCCGTCTGATTGTTGTGACAGATGCTGAAGGAATTCTCGGTATTGGCGACTGGGGGACACAAGGTGTTGATATCTCTGTTGGTAAATTAATGGTTTATACTGCAGCAGCCGGTATCGATCCAGCATCCGTTCTTCCTATCGTTATTGATGCAGGGACTAACCGTAAAGAACTCTTGGAAGACTCAATGTATCTTGGAAATCGCCACGCCCGTGTTTATGGAGACCAATATTACAACTTTGTTGACCAGTTTGTTGAAACTGCTGAAGCAATGTTCCCTAAACTTTACTTGCACTGGGAAGACTTCGGACGTTCTAATGCTGCAAATATCTTGAACAAATACAAAAAAGAAATTCCAACTTTTAATGATGATATCCAAGGAACTGGTATTGTTGTTTTAGGTGGTATCTTCGGTTCACTTGATATCACAGGTGAAAAATTGACGGACCAAGTTTACCTCTGCTACGGTGGTGGCTCTGCTGGTGCAGGGATTGCTGACCGTGTTCATGCAGAAATGGTAAGTGAAGGCCTTTCAGAAGAAGAAGCCTACAACCATTTCTTTATGATGGATAAACAAGGTTTGCTCTTTGATGATATGGAAGATTTGACTCCAGCACAAAAACCATTTGCTAAAAAACGTGCAGATTTTGCAAATGCTGGCGATATGACGGACTTAGCCAATGTTATCAAAACAGTTAAAGCTACTATCTTGGTAGGTACTTCAACTGATGCAGGTGCATTTACAAAAGAAGTTGTTGAAGCAATGTGTGCCAACACTGAACGCCCAGTGATTTTCCCAATCTCAAACCCAACTAAAAAATTGGAAGCAACTGCTGAACAAGTGATTACATGGTCTGATGGTAAAGCCTTTGTTGCAACAGGTATTCCTTCAGGAACTGTCTCTTATAAAGGTGTCGACTACCAAATTGGTCAAGCAAATAACGCTTTGATCTATCCTGGTTTGGGACTTGGTATGTTAGCTTCAGAAGCATCACTTCTTACTGATGAAATGATTGGTGCCGCTGCGCACTCATTGAGCGGTCTTGTTGATCCAGGTGCTGCTGGTGCTCCTGTTCTTCCTCCATTTGAATATGTTGCGGATGTTTCAATCAAAGTCGCAGAAGCAGTAGCTAAAAAAGCTCAAGAACAAGGCTTAGCACAAGCTCAAGAAAAAGATATGGTGAAAGCCGTTCGCGAGATGAAATGGTATCCAAAATACTAAGAGGTTAATGGATTAAAATGAAAAAATTAAAAGAAATAAAAATTTCAGGAATAAGTCTTCCTCTCTATGCCTTTTTTATGATTGTATTGGCAGTGACGATAGCCTTAGGAAAATTACCACTTAACATGGTGGGTATTACTCTCCTATTAGTACTATTGGGGCACTTGCTTTACTTTATCGGTGAAAAATTACCCATTATGAATTCATATTTGGGTGGTGGATCAGTTTTCACTTTGTTAGGGGCAACTCTCTTATCCTTTTTCCATATTATTCCTGCAAATGTGATTGATGCAGTAGGCAAATTTATGGGTGGTCAGTTTGGTTTTCTTGATTTCTATATTGCAGCCTTGATTTGTGGGTCAATCTTGGGAATGAACAGAAGTTTGCTTGTCAAAGCTTCTGCTAAATTTATCCCTGTTGCTTTGGTCACAATGGTCGTTGGTTTCTTCGCTGTTGGTGGTATGGGTGTCTTGCTTGGCAATGGTTTTGCAGACTCTGTCATGTATGTTTCCATGCCAATGATGTCTGGCGGTATGGGAGCTGGAATTACACCTTTGTCACAAATCTATGCTGACGGTTTAGCCAATGGTAATCAAACCGCAATTTTCTCTCAACTTGCTCCTGCAGTAACATTTGGGAATATTATCGCTATCATTGGGGCACTTTCCATTTCTAAAATCTTTGCGAAATCAAAATACAATGGTCACGGAACTTTAGTTTCTGCGACAAAAGAAGAACTTGCAAAACCTAAAATTGAATTTGATGCCACAAAAATTGGTGTCGGTATGCTTTATGCCTTTAGTCTACTCATGGTGGGTGTGATTTTGAATAAATTCTTCCCCAATATCCATGAATACGCCTTTATGATCATCATCGTCTTTGTTCTCAAAGCCTTTGATGCTGTACCAAAAGAGTTGGAAGAATCAGTTGTGATGTTTAACCAAATCATCATGACCAATCTTACACATGCGGTATTGGCAGGTATTGGTTTGGCATTGATTGATTTGACCACACTAGGTTCTGCCTTGACATGGCAATTTATTGTACTCTGTCTGACAAGTGTTATCGCGATGGGCTTGACAAGTTGGTTCTTGGGACTTGCCCTAGGAATGTACCCTGTCGAAACAGCTATCGGTGCTGGTATGATTAATAACTCAATGGGTGGAACAGGTAATATTGCCGTTCTCTCTGCCTCTGATCGTATGGAAATGATTGCCTTTGCACAAATGGCCAATCGGTTGTGTGGCGCCATTGTGCTCATCATGGGTGGTATACTCATTCGCTTCTTTTACTAATTGATCCTCCAATCAAAGTAACAAAGTAATATAATAACAAAATAATAATGAACTAAAACGAGGTTGATCAAAACTTCGTTTTTTTCATTTAAAGAGAAAGGGTTGCCATTATAATAGAAGAAAACAAAATTACTTTTCGAATAACTTTCAATCATAACAAAAAGGCGTCTCCAATGACAAGAAGAAATCTAAGCCAAACAGGATATGTTTAGTATTCTAAACATATCCTGTTTGGTATATACTCCTAAGAACAAAAAAGATATAATTTTATCTTGGAAAGTGAGAGCTCGTGAAGTAGATAATGATAAAGCTTATCTGTCTTTGATTGCTCGAAAGTAGGTTTGGTGTAAAATGATTTATAGTAAGTATGGAAAAATATTCCGCAACCTAAGGTTACAAAAAAATATGAGTCTATCAGAGTTGAATACACTAAGTGGTGTTTCTAAAGCCACGATTTCACAGTTTGAAAACGGAAAATCTTTAGTGTCTTTTGATAAGCTTGAAGCGCTTCTAGAAAGTATGAATCTTACCATTTTAGATTATTCCTTGCTTGTAAATAATGGTTTACCTGAATATTTTATTACACAGTTTCAAAACATTGAAAATGCATATTATAATCAAGATGAGGCAGAGCTCCAACATCTGTATGAAAAAAACCTCGAATATGAGAATGAATCTACCTATATGATTGCTTTAAGTGCTAAAGCAACTTACACTCAGCTGTCGGAAAAAGAAATCCAAGAAGTAGAAGCTCTTTTATCAGTAGGGCCACTTTGGGGGCTGTATGAATTATACATCCTCATCCACACTTTGGAACAACTCAATCTGAATTTGATCTGGAATATTATCGAGACATTTTTTAAAAATAAAAATGTTTTTAAATACTTAAAAGTGCTTCATGAATACCGTGCATTGCTGATTAATATTTTGATCAAGGCCGAATTAGTATTTATTGAAGCAGAGTGTGATACAAAAGCAGGGATTGTTTTATCCCGGTTGAACAGTCTCACTGTGGAATCGGATTTGACAAGTAAGGCAATTGCGCGTGTTTTAAAAGGATGTTATACCTACGCTTTCGAAAGTCGAAGTAATGGCGAAAAAATTATAGCAGGTTGCCTCGAAGTGATGGATAATGTGGGTGCGATAAAATTAAAAAATGTCATTGTGAGGCGTGTTGCATTGCTAAAAAGTAGGGTTCAAAAATGAAGAAATACCACTTATATAAGTGGTATTTCATATGCTGATATAACAAGAAAGCTCAAGGAGAAATTATAGACAACACCAACTACTTTTTATGGGGAGAGTGCTATAATAAAGGGAGAAAAACAGATAAGGCGGTGTTTATAATGGAAAAACCTTCAAAAGAAGAACTCAAGCAAAGATTGTCTGACATAGAATATGCAGTGACGCAAGAAAATGCAACAGAACGTCCTTTTTCAGGAAAATACGATGATTTTTATCAAGAGGGAATTTACGTTGATATTGTCAGCGGGGAGCCTCTCTTTAGCTCAACGGATAAATATGATGCCGGTTGTGGTTGGCCATCATTTACTCACCCCATTGAAAAACGTGGGGTCAAAGAAAAAGCTGATTTTTCATTAGGCATGCATCGAGTGGAAGTAAGAAGTAAGGAGGCTGATTCTCACTTAGGACATGTGTTCAATGATGGACCACAAGATCAAGGAGGATTGCGTTATTGTATAAATGCTGCAGCTTTAAGATTTATTCCAACCGAAAAGTTAGAAGAAGAGGGGTACGGCGAATACAAAGCCTTGTTTAGCAAAGGATAGTTTGGGAAAGAAAACCTAAAAGCTTATCGGTCAAAATTAATAAACAGGTATTTTTTCTTCAACTCTGTCCTATGTTAGAATAAAAATATAGAGAATATGTGTTTATTTTCTGTGGAAATTCAACTATAAGGAGGATTTACTGATGAAAACACCTTTAATAACGATGAATGATGGTCATTTGATACCGTCTGTAGGTCTAGGAACCTATCAGATTCGAGGCGGCGAAGGACTGGATCAGGTTTTGACAGCTATCCAGAGTGGTTACCGTCTTTTGGATACATCAACCAACTATGACAGTGAAGGGATAGTCGGTGAAGCTATTCGTCGCTCAGGTCTCCCACGTTCAGAATTTTTCGTGACGACGAAGTTACCGGGGAAATATCACCATTATGAAGATGCTTTGGCCATGATCCAAGAATCTCTCTATCGTATGGGCTTGGAGTATTTTGATTTATATCTGATTCACTGGCCACTGCCAAAACGTGGACTATATGTGGAAGCTTGGGAAGCTTTAATTCAAGCTCAAAAAATGGGCTTAATACGCTCCATCGGTGTTTCCAACTTCGAACCCGAGCATTTAGACAAAATTATTACTGAAACAGGCGTTACCCCAGCCGTCAATCAAATTGAAATCCACCCCTATTGGGTGCAAGAGCGTATGGTCAAAGCCAATACTGAACGCGGCATCATTACGGAAGCATGGAGTCCATTAGGACGAGGAAATGATGCCCTTGAAGAGCCAATTATCACAAGTCTTGCTGAAAAGTATGGGAAGACAGCTGGTCAAATTGTGCTGCGTTGGCATGTAGAACGTGGCATTGTTCCTATTCCAAAATCCAGAAATCTGATCCATCAACGTAAAAATCTAGCAATTTTTGATTTTGAATTAACAGAAGAGGAAGTTGCGCAGATTAATACTCTGGAAAAACCAGACGGACGTATTGATGGTCAAGATCCGAATGAATATGAAGAATTTGATTAAAATTGGCAACCAATAAAAAAGGAAACTCTTATTACTAAGAGTTTTTTTTTATTTCATATCATATTTTGTAAAAGTACTAGGAATCGTTGATTCTTATGGTACACTTGCAGTAATTATTGTTATTATTTTTGCATTTGTTGAGCGTATTGTGTATGTCAAAAAATTTAAAAATTAAATATGCATCTCAATGATAATGTATCTGTGGTTGATTGAAGCATTTATGATAAAATAGAACTATGACCTACTATGAAAATTACATGACTGGACACATTGTACTTCCTCATGCTATGCTGGAGCATTTTGCTCAAGTGTTTCCTTCAGCTGAGGATTTTTTGGTTTGGCTTTATTTATATGAAAATCGTGATATAGCGCCAAGTGAAATTGCAACTAAAATAGGAAAAAAACTTGCCGATGTGAACCGCAGTATTGACAAGCTTCAAGAGTTTGGCTCTTTAAAGGTTACTTTACTCGGAATTGCTGGAGATATGGAAACCATCTTTGATGTCACACCAGCTTTAAAAAAATTAGACCAATTGGATGGTTTAGCTAAAGAAGAGCATGCAGAAACAACTGCACCAACACAACACAACAAGAGCCAGCTGCAAGAATTGGTCAATATTTTCGAAGCAGAAATGGGGATGATTACTCCGATGCAAAGTGAAGAGCTGCGTATTCTATTGTTTGAAGATAAGTACGACTTTGAGCTCATTAAACTTGCCCTACGTGAAGCAGTGGTGAACCGCAAGGTTTCGCTCAACTATATCAAAGCCATTTTACGCAATTGGCGTAATGACGGCTTGATGAGTACCCAAGCTGTGGAACAGCGCAAGGAAGAACGTAACGAAGCAACACAAAACCATAAAAATACTGATTTTTATATCCCGATGGATGGGCCTTGGAACGGAAAATAATATGCTGAGTAAGAAACGATTTTTAGAAGCTTTAGATATCATTGTTGCTATGTTTCCCGAAGCACATGGTGAACTAGAATGGGAAACGCCTTTTCAACTTTTAATTGCCACTATTTTGTCTGCACAAGCTACAGATAAGGGTGTGAACAAGGCAACACCGGGACTTTTTGCTAAATACCCTGATCCAGAAAGCTTGGCACAGGCAGATATCGCAGATGTCGAACAATGTATCCGAACGATTGGACTTTACAAAACAAAAGCGAAAAATATTGTTAAAACTTCACAAATGTTGGTAGAAAATTTTAACAGTGAACTGCCCAGAGATAAAAAGTTATTACAAACCTTGCCAGGTGTAGGTCGGAAAACGGCCAATGTTGTTCTGGGAGAAACCTACGGTATTCCCGGAATAGCTGTTGATACGCATGTTGAACGTGTTTCAAAACGTTTGGATATTGTGCCACAAAAAGCCTCTGTCTTGGAGGTTGAAGAGAAGTTGATGAGGTTGATTCCTGAAGAACGTTGGGTGGAAAGTCATCACCATCTCATCTTTTTTGGCCGTTATCATTGTACAGCGCGTGCACCAAAGTGTGAAGAATGTCCTGTGCTCGAATACTGTAAATTTGGAAAGAAAAACTTAAATGAATGAAATAAAACTCTCAAAACGCCTACAAGCTGTTGCAAATCTCGTGAAGCCAAACAGTCGTCTTCTGGACGTGGGCAGTGATCATGCTTATTTACCTACCTATTTGATTCAGAAAGAAAAGATTGACTTTGCCATCGCAGGCGAAGTGGTTAAAGGCCCTTATCAAATTGCCCGTAATCACGTGGCTGAGCAGAACTTGCAAGAGAAGATTGAAGTCAGATTAGCCAATGGTTTGGCTGCCTTTGAAGAAAGTGATAATATCACCAGTATTGTAATTGCTGGTATGGGCGGTATTTTAATCTCCGAAATCCTCCAAGCAGGAAAAGATAAATTGAGTCAAGTAGAGCAACTCATTTTGCAACCTAATAATCATGAAGAAAGCCTTCGTTCTTGGCTTATGGACCATGATTTTGTAATTACTTCCGAAAAGATACTTCTGGAAGCAGGGAAAATCTACGAAATTATTGTGGCAGAACACGGCACAGCCGAGCTGAATGAAACAGAACTTGAATTTGGACCGTATTTGTCCCAAGAAAAATCAGAAGTATTCCGTCAAAAGTGGCATAAAGAGCTCAATACTTTAAATAAAATACTTGAGCGACTTCCTGTAAATCACGAAAAACGCGCAACAGTTCAAGCAGAAAAAGAAAAAATAGAAGGAGTCCTCCAATGAAAATCAGAGAGTTCATGGCCTTGTATGAAGAATTTTGTCCCAAAGATTTAGCAGTAGAAGGCGATCCTGTTGGCTTACAGATAGGCTCGCTTGATGCTCCAGTAAAAAAGGTCTTGGTTACGTTAGATATTCGTGAGCAAACAGTTTCAGAGGCTATTGAAAAAGATGTGGATTTGATTTTAGCGAAACATCCGGTTATTTTTCGGCCTTTAGCAAACCTGACAGATGCGGACAGTCAAGAAAAAATTGTCCTTGACTTGATAAAAGCGGGTATTGCAGTTTATACAAGTCATACCAATATTGATGTTGTGGATGGTGGGCTTAACGATTGGTTCTGTGATCTTTTAGAAATTAAAGATACGGAAATCTTATCAGCAGAAGGTTTAGGTCGTGTTGGAAATATTACACCGATGAGCTTGGCGGATTTTTCGGAAAAAATGAAACAAACTTTTGCTTTAGATCATCTGCGTTTGGTGACTTATGATCGCTCTTTGAGCCAGACTATTCAACGTGTGGCAATCTGTGGTGGCAGCGGTGGCAAATTTTGGCCGGAAGCCCAAGCCAAAGGTGCAGATCTCTATATTACGGGTGATATATATTATCACGTTGGTCATGACCAGCTTTCGCAAGGGCTTATTGGACTTGATCCTGGTCATTACTTGGAACATCTCTTTATCCCGAAAGTCGCTGAAAAACTAGCTAGTTTTGGCACAGATGTTGAAATTATTGAAAGTAAAGAAAATACTAATCCTTTCTTTGATATTTAAATTGAAAACTTTATGATACTTTACATGTCATGAAGTTTTTTCATTTTATAAACGCAAATGCCGAACCATTTCCTGAATAAAAGTTGCATTGGGTTTCGCATAGCGCTAAATAAAGATCATGTCTGTTAAAATAAGTTGAGAGAGACAATGATGGAGAAAGAGAATGGATTTTAAGAAAGAAAGTTATGATGCACTGGTGTTTGATTTGGACGGGACAATTGTTTTTAATGGTTACGAAATCGAAGCAAATATCCTTGAAAACTTACGCCAACTGGATGAAAGGGTCAAAATAATCTTTGCTTCAGCCCGTCCTATCCGCGACATGCTGCCGCTTTTAGAAGACTTCCCAGACAATGATTTGATTGGCGGAAATGGTAGTATTGTCCGCATGAAGCAAGGCATTTTCCCAACACAAACCATCACTCCCGATAGTGTAGAAAAAATTGTAACTTTTATACAGTCGCGAAAGCTAGAGTATGTCATAGATTATGATTGGAATTACAGTGCAAAAGTTTCTGCTAAAACGAACATTCTTAATAAACTGGACACCGCCCATAAAGCTCAAAATGTCGACTTGAGTTATGAAGACGTCATCAAAATCATCATATTTGATGTTACACCAAGGTTCTATCAGGAATTCAATACAGATGAAGAACTGGCTGTTTTATACCATTCTGATGTGCAGGAACTGGTGATTACGGCTAAAAACATCAATAAATATCAGGTATTGTCGGAAGTCATGGGACAGACTAAATATATCGGCTTTGGCAATGATAAAAATGATGTAAAACTACTCCAACATGCCAAGCTTGCAATTTCTGTAGGAAATAACCCAGAAGTCCTTCAGGTGAGCCACGATCATCTACCTGCAGAGAGCAAAAAAATTGCTGCATTTTTGGAGCAGTTGATTTTTGACAGTAGAGGATGAAAGACATTGGACTTTATCAAGCGGGTGTGCTATCATAAAAGCATGAAAAAATTCCAGAAAAATGAAGTGATTCAAGGAACAGTCCTTGACTTAACACATGAAGGGCAAGGAGTTATCAAAGCAGATAACTTCCCTTTTTTTGTTGAAAATGCCTTACCCGGTGAAGAGATAAAAATGAAAGTCCTAAAAGTCGGAAAAAATTTCGGCTTCGGCAAGGTTGAAGAATGGCTTAGTCAATCACCAGATCGTGTACAAGATGTCAATATGACCTATCTCCGTACAGGTATAGCTGACTTTGGGCACATGACTTATTCAGCCCAGCTTCACTTTAAACACAAACAAGTTGTTGATATACTGCGTAAAAACGCACACAAGCCAGACTTTCCGGTTCTTGACACTTTAGGTGCGGAACAAGAAAGCCAATATCGCAATAAAGCACAGGTACCTGTCCGTAGTGTCAAAGGTAAAACAGAGACGGGCTTTTTCCGAAAAAACTCACATGATTTAGTGCCAATCCGTGATTTTTACATCCAAAATACGGAAATTGATGAGTTGGTTAATCAGGTGCGGGAGAATTTAATCAAGCTCAATATTCCGCCTTATGATGAACAAACGAAACGAGGTATTGTGCGCAATATCGTGATTCGCCGTGGTCATCATAGCGGTCAAATGATGCTGATTTTGGTTGTGACTAAAGATAAATTTGTAGGGCTTTCAGAACTTGTGGCTGAATACAGCAACAAAGTGGACTCTTTCCAGCTCAGTATTAATACCTCAACAGGGAATGCGATCTTTGGCTCTAAGTTCAAACTGCTCTCAGGTAAAGATTATATTACGGACAGTATGTTAGGTAAAGACTTCCAAATCTCTGCACGTGCTTTCTATCAAGTCAACACAGCACAGGCCGAAAAACTCTATCAGTTGGCTTATGATTTTGCAGATTTGAAAGCTGACGATGTTGTGATTGATGCTTATTCCGGTATCGGTACAATCGGCCTTGGGATGGCAGATAAGGTTGCACACATTTACGGTATGGAAATCATACCAGAAGCAGTTGAAAACGCTAAGACAAATGCAACGCTGAATGGTATTACAAATGCGCAGTACGAAGTAGGACCAGCAGAAGAAGTAATGCCACAATGGTTACAAGACGGTATCCAACCTGATGTTATCTTCGTTGATCCACCACGCAAGGGTCTAGACGAAAGCTTTATCAAAGCCGCCACCGCCACCCAAGCGCGGGCCGTGGTCTATATCTCATGTAATCCAGCGACATTTGCGCGTGATGTTGTTCGCTTTGAAGAAGAAGGCTATCTTTTGGAAAAAGTACAACCCGTTGATCTTTTCCCACAAACGAAGCATGTTGAGTGTGTGGGTCTCCTTACTCGGGCAGAAGACTGAAAGATAAGGTAGGATTTTTGAGTAGAACATAGTTATCGATTGCAAGAGTGGCAGGGCCATATATGTAGTCATTTAAAATGACAAAAATTCGATGCTTGCGGATACCCGTGAGCATTTTTGTTATGTCAAAATTGTAATCATGAACCATCACGAAGGAGTATAAGTGATAATATGGATATAATTTAGTTGATGGACAACAAAGACCGACGATACTTTCTATTTTATTGTATACATTAGGTGATGATTTTCCGGTTATTTTGGACGGGGAATACAAACTGTTTTCACAGAAGTCAAACTATGAAAACTATGTGCTATGACAGGAAAAAGTTAACTCAAATGAATTCTCAGCTCTAGAGAGCTAAATGAGTTTCTATAAATACCGCCAATTATATTTGGAAATTTTTTTTACGGATAGATTTGGTTTTGGTACTATTGACAATTCTATCATACACCCGTTGTATATAGGGTGTAATTCACTGAGAATAAAAATGTGGGGTTTATCCTCAAATGATAAATAGAGGTGCTCGTGAGCAACACGAACGAATTAATAAAATACTTGAAATAAGAGCTTTTTAATAAGAATTGAGATTTTAGAAGAGGTGTTGTTTTTTCTAAAATCTCGATTTTTTTGTAGATAAAATTGAGAACCAAAAGGTATTTTTTCAATATAAACTTGATAGTAATCAATTTTTAAAATCCATTACTGAAATATAATATGTATATAAAAATAGATGGAGAGAATTTACTATGTACATTCAAAAATGGATGCAAAAATACACAAACCACCTCATCCTGTTTTCAGCAACACTAATTATAATTGGCTACGTGAGCAGATTTGCTCTTATAGAAAGTATAGGAGCTGAGTACGCAACAGGGGTTTGGAATACTACTATGATTATTGCTTCGATTATAGGAGCTCTTCCTATAGCAATACATGCCTATCAAGCAACTAAGGCAGGACAAATCTCAATAGATTTATTAGTTACGATTGCAGTTGTTGGAGCTTTTATAATTGGAGAGTATGAAGAGTCAGCTATAGTTACTTTCCTGTTTTCTTTTGGTGCTTACCTTGAAAAAAAGACATTGGAAAAAACGAGAGCTTCTATAAGAAGTCTCACAGAGATGGCTCCCCAGAAGGCGCTTTTAGCATCAGGAAATGAGATAGATATTGAAGACGTTAAAATCGGAGAGAAGCTTTTAATTAAAACTGGGGGACAGATACCTGTTGACGGGGTAGTCTATGAGGGGACTGGATATGTTAATGAATCACCTATTACTGGTGAATCTCGTGAAGTTAAAAAAAAGCTTCTCGATAAAGTTTATGCAGGTGCTATTCTTGAGAACGGGACACTTTATATAGAAGCTGAAAAAATTGGAGAAGACACCACATTTGGTAAAATAGTTGAACTGGTGGAAGAAGCCCAGGACATAAAATCACCTGCTGAGAAATTTATAGATCATTTCGCGAAGTACTATACACCAACCGTTTTAGTTGTAGCAATTATTACATGGATTTTGAGTCATAATATGGAGTTAGCTATTACTATTCTTGTTCTTGGATGTCCGGGAGCATTAGTTATTGGCGCCCCTGTATCTAATGTAGCAGGTATTGGTAATGGTGCTAAAAACGGTACCCTTATTAAAGGGGGAGATGTCATGAGCACCTTTAGTCAAGTTGATACACTATTGTTTGATAAGACAGGCACTTTAACAAAAGGAAATACAGAAGTCCTTATTGAAAAGAAATATGGTTTGGTCTCTGAACAATTGATTAAGATGGTCGCCTCGGTTGAGAGCCAATCTGATCATCCTCTTGCTGAAGCATTAGTAAGATACATAGGAGATTTCCAAAGCACAGAGTTTAAAGAGACAAATGTAATCAAAGGTCAAGGCGTCATAGCAGGTAATTTACTTATTGGAAATGAACAATTGATGAACTCAAATCAGGTTTTTCTCAGTCAGGACCAAAAGAATGATCTAGAAGTAATACAGATTCAAGGTGCATCCACCGTTTTAGTTGCTTGGGAAGGAGAAATTAAGATTATTTATGGAATTACTGATGAGATTCGTCCTGATGTCAAAACAACTTTATCGGTACTTAAAAAAGGTGGGATTTCTAAAGTCATCATGTTAACAGGGGATAATAAGTCAACGGCCCAGGCTGTTGCACAACAACTCGGAATTGATGAAGTACATTCTGAATTATTACCTGAAGATAAGGTTTCTATTATAAAGAAGCTAAAAAAGTCTGGGCACAAGGTTGCATTTGTTGGTGACGGTGTAAATGATAGTCCTTCTATTGCTCTAGCAAATATTGGGATCGCAATGGGTTCAGGAACAGATGTTGCAATCGAGACATCAGATATTGTATTAATGAAGTCAGATTTTAAAGAACTCGGCCATGCATATGGCTTGTCAAAACGAACAGTTAATAATATGAAGCAAAATATTATAATCGCGATTACAGTCGTAATTTTTCTTTTGGTGGGTCTAATCTTTGGAGAAACTGGTATTGTGCCAGCATTTGTAAATATGGGGACAGGAATGTTCGTTCATGAGGCAAGTATTTTAGTCGTTATAGCCAATGGAATGCGCCTAATTAGTTACAAGATGATTGAAAAAAGAGTATAAAAAAAGGTTAAAGCTGTTGTTCTAAACTAAAAATATTCCACCAAGGATCATTTATTATGATTTCTTGATAGAAATCAATTTTTTAGAGAGTATCTTGAAATATAATAAAAATATAGCAAAAGAAAGTAGGAAATTATAATGAAAAAAGTAGTGATAAAACTAGATGATTTAAGTTGCCCATCTTGTATGTCAAAAATCGAAGGCGCAATGATGAAGACTGATGGAGTAAAATCAGCCCAGGTGCTTTTTAACGCTTCAAAAGTAAAAGCAGAGTTCGATGAGAATGTTGTAAATGTCAATCAGTTACTATCTAAAGTTGAAAAATTGGGTTATTCTGTTCAAAGTTCAAAAATTATTGCTTCATAATAAATTACAGGAGGAGCACAGAAATGGAAAAATTAACAATTGATGAAAGATACGATATAGAACTCAAAAAAGCAGAAATAGACCACCGAAAACCCACAGCAGGTGCAATGCTTGGGCATGTCTTGGCAAACTTATTTATGGAAAAGGTACGTTTGATGCAAGCAGGGATTTATGCTAAAAATCCTAGTCATCGGAATTTATTTCGAGACATTGCTGTACAAGAAGATGAATGGTTCTATAAAATAGCCGATTTATTGTTAAATGAAGGAGAGTTAGTGCCATCAACTATTAAGGAATTTGTGAACTATCATCAATTTATTACGGAAGATCCCAAGGCGAAATACTGGTTAGATACTGATTTAGTCCAAAGTTTCATCATGGACTTTAATAATCAAAATATGTTCATTACAAGAGCTATCAAGCTTGCGCAAAAGGAAGAAAAGTATGCCTTAGAAGAAAGTGTTAAGGCGCTTTATGGTTATAATCTAAAAATTATACGGGATTTAGCTGGCATGATGGGGAAAGTCCCCAAAGATTTTATATCTGAAGATGATGGGGAATAAATTAGCAGTCACAGCATTATCTGGAACGTACACCGGTGATGCTTTTTTCATTAGAGAAAGGTTTACTAATACTAAGATAGGTTAAAAATATTACGTATATAAAATTCATTTATTTATAGAGAATTTAGGTTTATTTCCATGTAATATGATAAAATCAGAGCGGAGTGTTTTGTAAATTATATTACTATCAATTGAGGTAATTTCCTAAGTTAAAGGAATTATCTGAAAATGATGAAATTGATATAAATGTTAATCAATGTGCTTTTATCATTTAGAAAAAGACGGGATTCAAGGTTTTTTAATCTTTTCCAAAATTTTTTAATGGCAAGCCATCCTGAAAAGTTAAACACATAATAAAAAGGATAAAAAATGAATAAATCAGAACCCTTAGAAAGGCAATTAATCAATCACCATTGTGTAAAATTAGTTCCTCTTTTTGCCTCTCTTAGCTCAAGTGATCTTGCTCAGGTTGAAGAAGTAGTGCATCATAAAGTTTTTAAAAAAGGAGAAGTGGTGATTGACCCTATGAGTCAAGATCCTAAATTAGTAATTGTTGCTAAAGGAGAAATAAAAATGTATCAACTTTCTTCAACGGGGAAGGAGCAGCTTTTACGGGTAGTCGAACCAGGAGGCTATGAAGGTGAAAAAGAAATTTTTGGTGTGGTAAATGACAACCTTTTTGGTGAGGCATTGAGTGATTCGACAATCTGTTTTTTGAACAAATCAGAGTTTACTGCTCTCTTACTCACCCATCCTCAACTTTCTTTGAGTCTATTAAAGATTAATGCTGAAAAAGAGAGAAAAATAGAATATCAAACTAGATTTTTGATGATGGAAGATGTAAGTAGACGCTTGGTAAACTACTTAATGGATTTGTCGAAGTCATATAAAAGTAATTTAATTAAAATTCCTATGAAGTCTAAAGATTTAGCTACATTTATAGGAACAACCCCTGAGACGATTAGCCGGAAGATGAAATTGCTGGAAAGTAAAGGACTTATCGTACGTGAGGGTAAAAAAATTAAAATATTAGACTACGAACGGCTGGAAGATGAGTATTCTTAATACCATGACCGTAAAATAAATAATACTACATAAGTACGGTCAAAATAATAATCATAAAAGGAAGAGGGGGAGAAGAAATGCTTGAAAATGTCAATAAATATTTTTTGTATCAGGAAAAGAAATATACCAAACCTGAAAAGGCTGGTGTTTTGTCTCAATCTATGCTTGATTTAAGAGGGCTAGCACAGTCTGCAAGAAAAGAATTTATAGTAATAAGTCAGCTTCTAGCTGAGAAGGTAAAACCATTTGAAGCAGAGCCCGTTAGTCAATGGATGAATCAGGCACAAATCTGTCGGCCACATTTTTGGTGCTACTACCGATTTCCATCAGATAATACCGATGAAGTTACTCTGGCAATACGCCTTTATGGTAATTACAATAACTTTGGGGTCTCTGTAGAAGTTAGCTTCATTGAAAGAAAAAAATCAGAAAAAAGTTTAATTCAGCAAAGTAAGGTCTTAAATCGTCCGATATCAGCACCTTCTTACTACCTTGCCCAGAATCATGGTATAAGCTTTAAATTTGAAGGAAATGAAGAAAATAGACTGATGCTGATGAAAAAGATAGAACTGGGACAGTTTCGGAAGGTCTTGATCAAACAAGATATTCCATATCTTAAAAATCAGACGCTTGAAGAATTAATTGATAGAATAGCGAAAGTCTTTCATGAACTCGTACCTTATTACGAAGAAACGAAAAAATAATTACAGAACTGAAGTATAGTGTAGAAGTCTCATGCCTCCGCTAATTCGAAATGTTAATCATAGTTTTATTTTAGATAATAAGGACCCAAAAATGCCACACAAAAACCATAATTACGAAATAGAATCAGAAAATTTCTATGACAATATCGCCCAAAATTTTGACCATTCCTTTGATGGTTTCCTTGCTTCATTTTTCAAAAAGTTTATTGTCAAACATTTGGAAGTGCCCAAAGATGCCCGTATCCTTGATATTGGCTGTGCCAATGGTACCCTTCTGTCCATGCTCAGCAAGCAGACAAATATTTTGGGGGCAGGTTTAGACATTTCTTCTGAAATGGTTAAGATTGCCAGCCAACGTCATCCTCAGTTTGAATTTAAGCAAGGTAGCGCAGAAGCTGTTCCCTTTCCGAAGCATGATTTCGATATTATCACTTGTTCGGCCAGTTTTCATCATTTCCCTCATCCCGATCGCTTTTTAGATGAGGCCAGTCGTTTGTTAAAACAAGACGGCAGATTGGTCATCGCGGAAATTCATATCCCCGTAGTGACAAAGCTTTATAATTGGCGACTGAACCGTTTTTCAACTGAAGGTGATGTCAAAGTTTATCAACCTAAAGAGCTGGTAAGCCTCTTTCAAGCAAAGGGCTGGAAAATTGTAAAGCGCAAAATTTTTCTTCAAATTCAATATTATGAACTCCAAAAGCTGTGAACACAGCTTTTTTACATAAATAGAATTATGTATACGAAGAGCCTTTTATGTCAATATTATTGGGATTATGTTATAATTTAAACAGTATTTTACACATTAGAAGGGGAAAAAATCCTATGGAAAAACAAAATTTCAGAGCCTCTGTTTTTTTCAAATGGTTTGTAAATAATAAAGTCGTGACGGCGCTCTTGGTGGTCTTACTTTTATTACTTAATATTCTATTACTCAGCAAAGTTAACTTTATCTTTGCACCAATTGCCGATTTTCTGACCATTGTTTCATTGCCTGTCGTTTTAGCAGCCGTGTTTTATTACCTGCTTAATCCGATAGTTGATTATCTTGAAAAGAAACGCGTGCCGCGTATCGCCAGTATTATTGTACTTTTTATACTCATTGCTGGTTTGTTAGTTTGGGGTCTGGCTTATGCCATTCCTTCTATCTCAAACAGTGTGGCAAGTTTCTCTAAACACGTGCCAAACTATGTCGAACAAATGCAAGAAGAAGTAAATAAACTCTTGACCAATCGTCATTTTGAGCAATTCCGCCCACAAATGGATGATTTCATGGATTCCCTCGGGAATAATATCGTGGACTGGTCGAAAAACTTTTCAACAGCTGCTTTTAGCTCAATCACTGATGTGATTACACGTACAGCAAGTGTCTTTATCTCACTGGTTATCTTCCCGTTTGTGCTCTTCTATCTTTTACGTGACGGGAAAAATTTGAACGGCTATATCACACACCTTTTACCAGTCAACTGGCGCAAAGATACTTCAAAAATCTTGACTGAGATGAACTCACAACTTGCAAACTACGTACGTGGTCAAGTTATTGTTGCGATTGCAGTTGCTTTGATGCTTGCGATTGGTTTACCAATCATTGGTTTGCGTTACGGGATCACACTTGCTATCTTGTCTGGACTCTTTAACTTGATTCCATTCCTTGGATTCTACTTGGCCATCATTCCGGCTATGATTATTGGTTTAGCAACGGGTGGACCAATCATGTTGCTTAAAGTCTTGATTGTCTATATCATTGAACAAACACTCGAAGGACGTTTCGTTTCGCCTTTAGTTTTAGGTAAACAATTGAGCATTCACCCAATCACAGTTCTCTTTGTACTCTTAACGGCCGGCAAAGTCTTAGGCTTATGGGGTGTTCTGTTGGGAATTCCTTTCTATGCAGCAGCCAAAGTAATTATCACACATATCTATGATTGGTACCGTGAAATTTCAGAACTTTATCAACCTGTTGATTTAGGGAATACAAGTGAACTTGAAAAAATAGAGGAGAGCTAATGTCTTATTCAGAAGATACCATTGATTTTCTACATAAAGGTGATTTGATTGGGATGCATAATGCTTTGAGCAATGCGCTCAAGCATGATAATGAAGAAATGCTTGCGGATTTAGCAGAGTATTTGCAAATGATGGGTTTTATCGATGAGAGCCATCAGGTCTATGATAAGATTCTGGGTGACAATCCTGAAAGTACCGATTATTTGATTAATCTGGCGGAGATTGCAGAGGATGATGGACAGATTGATGATGCGTTAAACTATCTCTATCAAATTCCTGCTGGAGACGAAAACTATGTGGCTGCTTTGATTCAAATTGCGGATTTGTACCAGTTTGAAGGCGACTTTGAGACGGCTATTAGCAAGCTTGAAGAAGCACGTGAACTTTCCGATTCGCCATTGATTACTTTTGCGCTTGCGGAAAGTTATTACGAGCAGGGGGCTTATCAGGAAGCTATCCAAAACTACGCCAAGCTTTCTGTACGTGAAATTCTACAGCAAACTAAAATCTCTACTTATCAGCGTATCGGTGAATCCTACGCACATCTAGGGAATTTTGAAAATGCGATTTCCTTTTTAGAAAAGTCTTTGGAGTTTGATAAAACTGCCGATACGATTTATAAAATTGCGCTACTTTATAGTGAGTTGGACAATCAAGCCCGTGCGATTAGCTATTTCAAACAGTTGGAAGACTATAATACAGATTTGCTCAATTACGAGTTAGCCTATGCCCAAACACTGGAAGCAGACCATCAGTTTGATGAAGCTGCCCGTGTGGCGCAAGAAGGTTTACTGAAAAATCCTAATTCGGCTTTACTGTTGCATTTTCTCTCGAAGCTGGCTTACAGTCAAAAGGATCAAGCAGCTGCAGAACGTTACTTGATGGATGCGCTGAATGTTGCGGAGCTCCATGACGAAACAGTGTTCCTCCTTGCAAACCTTTATTTCAACGAGTCAGACTTTGAAGCTGTGATTCGTCTGGAAGATTTGTTAGAAGAAGAACATCTCTTGGCGCAGTGGTTATTTGCCCAAGCCCATAAAGAGCTGGAAAATGATGCACAAGCAGAAGCGCTCTATACAGAGCTCTTGTCGACTGCCCTGACTGATAATCCAGATTTCTTGAAGGATTATATTGATTTCCTTTTGCAAATCGGACAAAATGAGAAGGCACAAACCTATATTAAACAATATCTGGATCTTGTTCCAGAAGATGAAGAAATGAGAGGACTGTTGTTCGAGTAACCGAGCAATGGTTTTTTTATTGAAGTAAGATGACAAAGTCTGTAATATTTTATAGGAGGAGATGTAAGCGTTTTAGGTGTGAATATCTTGTGAAAGCAGACTACATATACATTCTTCAAGCGCGATTTTTGTAAATTAAAATGTTTTCTGCTAAAATTGATTGTGAAGATTGTGAATCTTAATTGAAATGGAGAAGAAATGACTGATAAAAAATTCGGCTCAGACTTAGTTGTAGATAGTTTAATTAACCATAATGTAAAATATGTTTTTGGTATCCCCGGCGCCAAAATTGACCGCGTATTCGACCGCTTGGAGCATGATCCAAAAGCGCCAGAATTAATCATTACTCACCATGAGCAGGGTGCTGCTTTTATGGCTCAAGCTGTGGGACGTATCACCGGTGAACCTGGTGTTGTTTTGGTTACTTCTGGACCTGGTGTATCAAACTTGGCAACGCCACTTTTGACAGCAACATCTGAAGGAGATGCGATCCTTGCTATTGGTGGACAAGTAAAACGCGCTGACCGTTTGAAACGTGCACACCAATCTATGGATAACGCTCAAATGATGGCGCCTGCTTCAAAATATTCACAAGAAATCTTGGATCCATCCACAATTTCTGAAACAGTAGCCAATGCTTACCGTATCGCTAAAGGCGGTCGTGCAGGTTCAAGTTTCTTATCTATCCCACAAGACGTGACGGATTCAGAAGTTTCAGTGAATGCCATTAAACCTTTGTCAGATCCTAAGATGGGTAATGCCTCAATCGATGACATCAACTATTTAGCGCAAGCGATTAAAAATGCTGTATTACCTGTTATCCTTGTTGGTGCAGGTGGTTCAGATGAAAAAGTGGCCAAAGCTTTGCGTAACTTGCTTTCACACGTCTCTATTCCGGTCGTTGAAACTTTCCAAGGTGCAGGTGTGATTTCGCGTGACCTTGAACATACCTTCTTTGGTCGTATCGGTCTTTTCCGTAACCAACCAGGAGATATGTTGCTCAAACGTTCAGACTTAGTCATCGCCGTTGGTTATGACCCTATCGAGTATGAAGCACGCAACTGGAATGCTGAAATTGATAGCCGTATTGTTGTTATTGATAATGCCATTGCTGAGATTGATACTTATTACCAACCTGAACGTGAATTGATTGGTGATATTGCTCAAACATTGGAAAACCTTTTGCCAGCAGTTCGTGGCTACAACTTGCCAGAAGGTTCAGTTGAATACCTTAAAGGTTTGCGTGACGTCATTAACCAACACGAATTTGACGTTGAAGCAGCTGAAGAAGGCCGTTTGCATCCACTTGACTTGGTAAGCACATTCCAAGAAGTCGTTAAAGATGATGAAACGGTGACGGTTGATGTTGGTTCACTCTATATCTGGATGGCACGTTACTTCCGTTCTTATGAACCCCGTCACTTGCTCTTCTCAAATGGTATGCAAACACTAGGTGTGGCCTTGCCTTGGGGTATTACAGCCGGCTTGCTTCGCCCAGGACACAAAGTTTATTCTCACTCTGGTGATGGTGGTTTCCTCTTCACCGGACAAGAACTTGAAGTTGCCGTTCGCCTTAACTTGCCATTGATCCACATCATCTGGAATGACGGTCACTATGACATGGTTAAATTCCAAGAAGAGAAAAAATACGGCCGTGCCGCAGGTGTAAACTTCGGTAGCGTCGACTACGTGAAATACGCTGAAGCTATGGGTGCCAAAGGCTATCGTGTCCACAGCGCAGAAGAACTCAAAGAACTCTTGGAATCAATCCCTGACAGCACAGGACCAGTAGTTATTGACGTTCCTATCGATTACTCTGATAATATCAAATTGGCGGATACGCTTTTGCCGGAAGAATTTTATTGATAATGACAGGCACCTTGTGAAATAATAATGAATAGTTACTAAACACCTTGAAAACATTGAGTTTTGAGGTGTTTTTTTGTGAAGTTGTTTGAACGAAAAGTTTAGAGAATATCCTCTTATTTGTCCAAAATTGCCTATAATTGCCGTTTTTCATGCTCTTTTTTATGCCCAAGAGCATTTTTGAAAATGTTCAAATGCTCTTGTGAGAGTATGAACAGAAATAATGAAAGAGTATGGAGATAAATTGATTCATTATAAAATAAAGCTCTAAAATATTTTTCTGTTTTTTAAGAACAAATTTTAAGTATAGCAACTTGATGAAATTAAGAAAAGAGACTGTAGATGAGCATAGTAATATATTTATATATGTTAGTTCAGGCGCTAGTGATCGTATTTGCTATTATCATTTTGAGCGAAGAAAACCTCAGAATAAAAACAGCGGCATTGTTGACGTTTATTGAATCCTATTTGTATCGAAATCATAAAAAAATCAGGAACGCAAAGAATATGTTCAAATAATGATGATTGATAAGGATACAGGCCATTGGTACCCTCTTAGAAGTTTTATATTTACAGATAATATTTTCCAAAATAATATGGGAACACCGATTACACCCAATTTATTTACAGGTTTCTTTAATAATAAAACATCACGGAATGGTGGGAGTCTGGAGGATATGATTGAAGATCGTTACCCAGAATTTAACAAGCATATTACTTCTCACGTCTTTCGTTATACGCATATTTCAATACTTGCGGAACGTGGGTGGCAGTTGAAAGAAATCATGGACCGAGTGGGTCATAAAGATTCTAAAACTACACTTGAAATTTATCAGCAAGTGACCAAGGATATGCGGAAAAATGAAGAAGAGGACTTGAAGAAAATCACGATTGGATTAAAATTCTTGGAATAATCTCCAGAGACTTTGTCAAATTTGGCAAAGTTTTTTTATTTGGAAATATATGTTTCTTTGGCTTTAGTGTTATAATTAGGTCTGTAGATTAAGTGATGTTTAATCTTGTTTTTAGATATTTAAATATATTAAATCAATATTCCAAAAACAGAAAAAGCAATCAATATAAAATATAGAATAATGTTATAACAAAATGATACTGAAGAAGACGAGGTATATGATGAATAAATCTGAAAATGCAATTCGAAACTATTTAGATTCTGAAGATTGTCTAGCTCTTCAATTAGATGGGGAATGGGGAAGTGGAAAAACATTTTTCGTAAAGACTCTTGTTGAAAAACTAAAAGAAGAAAAAGATAGGTATCAACCGCTTCTATTTTCAGTAAATGGATGTAATTCCTTAGAAGAAATAAAACAAGGAATATTAGAAAAAATTTTTCTTGAAACTTCAGTTGAAGGAAAAATTTCTAAATTTTTGAGTAATAATAAAAGTAAAATTGATATCCTCAATCAAGTTATTGGAGACACTAAGTTTAAATCAATTAGCACTATCTTTGAACAAGCTGTTGATTCTACCAAAGAAAAAATTCAAGATGATTCTAAAGGTAAAGTTGTTATTTTTATTGATGATTTAGAACGACTTAGCTCAAATGTTAAGATTAAAGATTTATTTGGATTTATAAGTGCTGATTTACTAGAAAAGTATGAATATAAAGTGATTATTATCTCCAATTCTCTTCAAATTAAGGATAAAGAAATTTATCAAGAAATTCGGGAGAAAACAATTGGAAGTAGCTCTACATATTCGACTGATTTAGAAGTGGTTAAAAAAATCATATCAGATGTTATTGGTGAAGAGGATGCTGCTTGGGTTTATGAAATTTTATATGACTATATCATTCAGAATGATATAGTCAACTTGAGAACTCTGCTGCAAATATTGTCTAATTATAAAGCAATAGTAAGTAGATTTGAGCAGACGGACATTCAAGAAAATTCAGATATTTTAAAATCTATTTTATTGAATGTCGCTATAATAACACAAGAGTATCGTTTAGGAAATCTTTCTAAGGAAAATTTTAATGATTTGCATTCATTACTCAACACACGTTCATTTCTTCAAATAGGCGTTGGAATTAGTCTTAAAGAAACATATCCGGATGTTGAAACAAATAAAGAAACATTTGCGGATAGCATTTATAAAAAATATCATAGATTGAAAAGTGATTATAAAGAATTTTTATTTTATTCATCAGAAATCAATGAATATATTGTTCACTATAATGAGACTAATATGATTAATTATTTAGAAAGATGGAAAATTGCTTTTAGAACTGAAACAGCAAAAACAGTGAATAAATCTGAAAGTCTTAACAACTTTAGGAAGATGGATGATGAAGAGTTGAAAAATATTCAGCAATCAATCCTGGATGATGTGAAGGAATCGAAAGTTGAATCTATATCAGAACTTCTGAAAATATACTTTGGCTTGGCACAGTTTAGTCAGATGGGACTCATGTTAGTGGGAGAAAATGGGGAATGGCGAGAATCTTTTAAAGATAATTTACTGTTTTTATCCAAAATTGAAAAATTTCCAGATTTTGATGGAGAAGCTATGCATAGTTTTTCTTCTGAAGAGGATTATCAATGGATAAAGAAAGAATATCAAATATATGAGACCGAAGTTTCATTAATAGAATTTAAAAAGATTCGAAAATTAGTTTTTGAAGAATCTATTAATGCAGAGCAGAGAAACTTTCTAATTAACTATGATTATGGAGATTCTAATATTATAGAAGAATTTTGTTCAGATGAAATGATTGAAAAATATATTTTGAAAGAAAAAAACACTGCAGATAATTTGTGGCAATATTTCCGTTCTGAATTAAACTATTTTATTTCTAGCGGTAAAGTGTCAAAAAATGATATCGAAATTGCTATACATAAAATAAATTCAAAAAAATCCTCTGTTAAAGGAAGAATTGATAATTTTAAAATCAATCAACTTCTTGATTTTTTAAAAAATATTCAATACTGATTTAACTCTCAAGCACATCATATAAAGATTACTAATCTCCTAAGTATGATGTCAAAGGTGCCAAACAATTAACAACGAATGGCAAATATTATATTGCGGATGTCGGTCTTTGGAATTCGCAACTTCGGCTTGATACGAATCTAGGAAAAAAACTTGAAAATATTGTTTACATTGAACTACTTCGTCGGAAATTCACTGTGCAGACAGGTAGTTATAACGATAAAGAAATTGATTTTGTGGCAACAAAAAATAATACAAAGCAGTATTATCAAGTAGCCTATGACCTCCCTGTAAATTCTACTCGTGAGACAGATAATTTACTTCAAATTCCAGATAATTATGAAAAAATATTGATTACGAATAGTCAACCAGAAAATTTAGATGTTAAAGGGTTGAAACTTATAAATGTTATAGATTGGTTATTGGAAGAATAAACTTTAGTGTATTTTGTTCAAATGCAGCAAGAGCATGACCTTCCCAAAGCTCAAAAATAGCTTGCTTATATTTGCCTGAAAAACATGCTCTTTTTATGCTCATATTATAAAAATCCCCAAAATTACGCCAACAGACGTTGACTTAACGCGATTCTCAAAGATATTAACATTACCGGAAGAATTTTATTGATAACTTCAGATAAAGAATAAAATAAGTAAAAACTTGATAATGTCGACATTATCAAGTTTTTTTTAATTCATATGGCTCCCTATTGTAATTTATAGTATATAATAAAGGTACATCTTAAAATCAGTACTATGAGGAGTAATTCATGCCCTACGACATTGTCAACGCCTTCACCGGCAAGGAGAGTTTAGGAAATCCCGCAGCAGTCTATATCTTAACCCAACAACTCCCAAAAGAGCAGCTTCAAAAGATTGCTTCTGAGATTGCCCTGCCTGAAACTTCCTTTATTTATAAGAATGTAGAGGAAGAGTGGGAAATCCAGTGGTTTAGTCCTAAAAGAGAAGTTTTACTATGTGGGCATGGTCTGATTGCGGCGGCTTTTTTCATCAAGCAGAAGTTAGAAAAAGAGCGTGAAATTTTAAGCTTTAAATCTAAATCTGGAAAATTAACTGTCGCCATGCACAATGATCAATTTATCTTAAACTTTCCAAGTCAACAGCTTTTTCCAAAGCCGATTACTGAAAAAATGAAAGCAGCCTTCCCCGGAGCAATCATTCAAGAAGCTTATACTACTCAAGAAAAAGATCACCTTGTGCTTGTACTAGATTCAGAAATAGCAGTAAATAATGCAAAACCACAGATAGCTATCATTAAATTATTAGCTCCTCATGCAGTCACCATCACAGCAAAAGGAGCAGAGGTTGATTTTGTATCGAGGTATTTTGCACCTCATGGTGGTGTAGATGAGGACCCCGTGACAGGTTCGTCACATACACGCTTGGCACCATTATGGGGAGGAAAGCTAGAGAAAACAAAACTCATCGCCAAACAACTCTCTAATCGTGGTGGCCTGATTGCTTGTGAAATTGAGGGTGAAAGAGTTAAAATCTCTGGTCAGGCAACTCTTAGCGCAGAAAATAAGGAGTTAAAAGAGGATTCTATTACGGAAATTTCTTGGAGAAAGTAAGAAGGGCTATTTTAAAGTTTCTTTTCATAACTTCTCGATGAAATTGTACATTTCTGGTAGATATAGTTAAATAGATTTGTTAAAGAGAGGTAGTGATAGAAAATATAGGAATAATATTGTAAAATTATTTAAAGGGAGTATTTCTGTATCTAAAAGGAGATTTATGAAAAAGAAAATTATTTTATCATGCTCTGTAGTGATGGTAAGTTTTTTATTGGGAGCTCACAGCCATTTGAGCGCTGAAACCATAGAAGGTATGGATGAGGACACTGTAAATGTAAATATTACTGATAACAGTACGAGTAGTTCTGAAATATCACATAGTAGTGATGCAACATCCTCATCGAGTAGCGAGACAATTAGCTCTAACCAAAGTCAACTTCCTTCAGAAAGTACGAGCGAGGAAGTGAGTTCTGAAGAAGAAATAAACACTGTTCCTTCAGTAGATGAAGCATCAAAAATTTCAGATTCATCGAGCAAAGATACCACAACTGCTCAGCAGAAAGCGACATCAGAAAAGAAAGAATACATTACTGTATATCGACTTTATAATAAGCGAAACATGGAACATCTTTATACAACGGACAAAAATGAGATGACCACACTTCTCAAAATCATGAATAGTGATTGGAAATATGAAGGGGGAGCTTGGATGTCTCCTAAAACTGCAGGAGCGTCTGTCTATAGAGTTTATAATCCAAAATCTGGAGAACACCTATACACCAAAGATAGCTATGAAGCTAAGGTTCTAAGTTCGAAACATGGATGGAAAAATGAAGGACGAAAATTCTTTTCCGATAATAGTGGTATATCCGTTTATCGTCTTTTTAATGCTCAAGCAGGTATTGGCGCACATTTTGTAACTCGTGATGCTTATGAAAAGAAAGTTCTTACGTCAAAAGGTTGGAAATACGAAGGAATTGCCTGGAAAAGCAGTAATACACCATTAGTTGTAGATTATACACCACCTAAAACCCCAGTCCCTCCTAAACCACATGCTAAATCTCCTGTTTATTTTTCACAGTTAAATTCACGCTGGTCACGTGTGCCATTAAATAATTCAACAGTAGGTGTATCGGGCTGCGTACCAACAAGCTTGGCTATGATATTCAAGGGGAGTTATGGAATGAATGTTGATCCAGGTACAGTTGCAATTCGTGCAAATGGTATTAGTCACCAAAGTTTTGGCTTATCGGGAAAAGACCTGTTAAATACAGTGAAGGCTTATGGTCGTTCAGTAGAACAAATTAGTAGCCAAAATCGTGCGATTACACTGCTCAAATCGGGTTATCCACTGGTTTTTTATATTAATGTTGGTATAGGGCATGCAGTAGTTGTTTACGGTTATAATAATGGGACGGTGAATGTATTTGATCCCTACAATCGACAATTTTATTCGAGTGGTCGGGCAAGTTTGACTTCTATCTGGAATAAACCATCAGCCGATCCTATGGATTGGGATGCTGGACGTCCAGTATTTGCAGTGAAATAAGGAGATAACAAATGAAAAAATACCTATTATTTCTTGTAGCTGGCCTTTCATTAATTGGGACTGTAGCTTGTACAAATCAAAAAACTACTGAAAAACCTAAAGAAAACCAATCTACTTCAACTCTTTCAGAAACAAAAGAAAATGAACAAAAGAGTTCCCCATCTGAAAGCTCAAAAAGTGATACAAAAGATGGAGAAGAAAAAACATCGGAGTCTTCTAATCAATCCATCCGAACATCAGAAGGTAGCAAGTCGGACTTAGGACAAGCAAGAATTACATTGTTTCAAGAGGGTATCGATTCCTCTCGTTTATCTGACCAAGAAGTTCTAAAATTATGGGAGCAAGCAAAGGGGGATAAAACTAAATTCATTAAAAGCGTTAAAGAAAAGTTGAACCAGTAATTACAGAGATAAAAATTAAATTTGTATCTTATATTTTACTCTATAATATAATTGTGAATATTTATAAGCAGAATTAAAGCATTCACCTCATAAGAATGATAAAATAAGAATGGAATTGATGACAAAATAAATAAACAGAAATCGAGAGGCATGAGGCTTCTGTCCTCACTTGCAATAAAGGCTTTCGATAAACTATATATTTTAATTTATTTTTTCCTCAATGCAATTTTAAATAATGTTTAGAAGTCCTTTCTTTGAGGGCTTTTAGTTTGATTAAAATATTTGAACAAAGAAATATAATCCACTAAAATAAAAAGAAAAACATTTTAAAAAGGAAAATTCAATGAAAAAATTCAAAAAAATAGTCCTCTGGCTCGTAAGTATTTTGCTGGTCCTTCTGGCTGCAGGATTTATCTACATAAAGTCCAGCACGTATCATCCTACTCCTCAAGCGACAAAGAGTGCAAGTCAAGCCGAGAAGTTGGATAATGCATTAGTCTTTAAAGGCAATCCAGATAAACCCAGTATCATCTTTTATCAAGGAGCCTTAGTGGATAATGCAAGTTATAGTATTTGGGCCAGTAAAGTAGCAGAAGCTGGATATTCTGTTTATCTTCTCAAAGAGCCTCTGAATCTTGCCATTTTTAATCCTGATCTGGCTGAGAAAGTAATCAAGGATGAACACCTCTCCCAATATATCCTTGGGGGTCATTCTTTAGGTGGGGTCATGGCCAGTCGCTTTGCAGCAGGCCAACAAGATAATTCAGCCTTAGAAGGCGTCTTTTTCCTGGCAAGTTATCCTGATCAAAAAGGAAGCTTGAAAGATTATAAGGGAAAAGTTTTATCTCTCGTGGGTTCAAAAGATGGTGTGCTCAACCAGTCTTCATATGAAAAGGCAAAAGTCTATCTGCCACAACAAACGGTGAATGTAACAGTGGATGGCGGTAATCATGCCGGGTTTGGTAGCTATGGTGCCCAAAAAGGTGATAACCAAGCGGACATCTCAAATGAGAAACAACAAGAAGAAATCGCCGCAGAACTCATCAAGTGGCTCCAAACATCCGAAAAGTAAAAAAAGAACGCTTTGAGAAGTGTTCTTTTTTCTTTCTGTTTATTCAACTGCAACAAATGGTCCAAAGAGCATAGTGTTATTTTGAACATTGACGTCAATAACATTGTAGAAAGCATTTGGTGTATCAGCAACATCCCAAACAGCTAGGATGATATGGTAGCCTGAACGATTGCTTGGGACAGTGATAGAGTGTGTCAAGTTGTTAGAAGCAGTAGAGCCATCATGATTGACAGTACCAATGAGCTCTAACTCCGAACGTTTGAGTGGTGCATTTTGATCCCAACCTGTTTTGGTCATGTAATAGTGCCATTTGGTTGTTTTATGTGGTGCTGTATATTTCCACGTGAACTGATTGACACCAGTGTTTATTGTTGTTTTTTTCCAACGGTCGCTGGTTTGATTATCAAGGACAAAGTCAGCGATTTGTCCTAGACCGCCATTCGCTGAGGCGATGCGTCCATCTACAGGTCCGCTTTCAGGGAAACCTTTAGGGGCTTCAAGTGATTGAGGATTTGTGATGACATTTCCATAGAGATTATAAGCCGTTGTCCAGCCATATTTTTCATAATCAAGCTTTCCTTGATAACCACGTGCAGGAGGGCTCTCAACGTAACCGTGAGCCAAGACCGTTTTAGTATTGAAAGCCAATGAAGCGCCCAATACTCCTAAAGTGATTAAAAACCCAATAAACATTTTTTTCATAACTTTGCTCCTTTCTGCTTGTTAAAGCACATCATATTTCTTTCCAAGGACCGTAAGCACCTGACAAGTCAGGCTGATCACCCTTGGTCCACCATTTTGCTTCGTATTCTTTTCCATTGTAGTAGACGCGGTCACCCGTCCAATATTCTTTATCCTTGAGCCATGTATTTTCAGGAGTTACTGTGTCACCTGCCGTGCTAAAAGTCGTGCTTGCACTATCAGAACGAATGCCAGCATTATTGATTGCGACGACTACAACGGTATAAGTCGTTGCTGCTTTAAGGCCTGAGATAGCTTGCAATCCATCTTTACTTGTATAAGTTTTTCCCCCAACTTTAATCTCGTAGTTGGCTATCCCAGATGTGTCTGTTGATTTTGCATGAATTGTAGCACTGGTTTCTGTAAGATCAGAAACTGTGATGATTGGAAGTGTTGGTTTTTCTTCATTTCCGCCCCCAGTGTCTCCAAAAAGCATTGGAGCATAGGTGTTGACGAAGGAATTGTTATAATTTACGCCAGTTGCGCTCTTACCTGCATCCCAATTGACGGACCAGGTCATCAAGCCTTTGATTTCATTACCAGAAGCTTTTAGGCGTTTTAAGGCATTTTCGACCGCTTTAGGATTTTTGACGTAACCTGTTGCTGCCGCATCCTCATTTGCAGGCAAGCCAATCACAAACTTGTCTGCTGGAATTTTGATGAAATTATCGGTTCCTGTGACAAGGCGATGTGTCAAACCATAGAGGAACGCTTCTTTTTGCTCGTCGTTAGATTGGGAAATCCACATGTTTAAGTCAGAATCCCAAAAACCATCGCCGCCCTGGTTGTAATACTGAGGATTAATATAATCGTAATCACCTTCTAAACCATTGATATAAGGCGCATACTTACCTGTAGTCGTAAGATAAGGAAATTCTGGTGCCATCGTAATCATAAAGTTCTTACCTTGTTGACGATAATGTGCTTTGACCTTCCGTAAAGCTGATGGGATGACGGTATTATTGTCAGCTGCATCAATGGCAGATTGCTCTAAATCAATATCCAAGCCGTCAAAGCCATAAGTATCTACAAGACGGATAATCTCATTAACAAAATCATCCTCTTGCGCTTTAGTAAGTTCAATGTGAGCGTCTGCACCTCCTAATGCAATTAATACAGATTTGCCTTTTGCATTGAGTTTTGCAACCTCAGCTTTGAATTCAGCATCGGTCTTATTATAAGGTTTAAATGTTGGAAGTGTACTTCCTTGAGGTGTTTTCATGAAAGATACGTTAATAACATTGTATCCGTCTTGTGTCTGTGAAAGGTCAAAATCAGCAGAGGTTCCGTATTTATAACCATCTTTACCTGTTGATTTCCAATTGTGCCAATAACCCACTAAAACCTTATCGGTAGGATTGACCATTTCATCGGCCGCATCTGCTTGAGCATGCGCACCAGTAAAACCAAGTGTAGCCAAGGCCAATGTCGCTATGGCTATCTTGAAGTAACGTGTGTTTCCATTTTTGATCATAGTTCCTCCTATTGGTGGTAAGACTATGTCCGGACTAATCATGTAAGCGCTATAATTATTATAACAATTTTTAATTTTCGATTCAATTAAAAAGAGAATTTAAAAAGATAAAAATATGGTAAAGCCAAAGGAAGATATGGATCCAAGAGTATAAACAAAGTTTTCTAGGTAAGCTAATGTGGCAAAATTTCCAAACGAATAACTAACTTTAAAATAGAGGATATGTTAAAATTAAGAAAATACTAAAGAAAACGGTTAACTTAGAATAGAGGAGGAGCATTATGAAACATTCAAGTAAACTCAAACCTATATTACTCATTGTGTTATTTATCATTGGGGTAGAAGCAATTGGGAGCTTATCAGGTATTTTAGCTGGTGATATCAAGTCTATTTATAACAACTTACAACTTCCGCCATTGGCGCCTCCAGATTATCTGTTTGGTATTGTTTGGCCGATTCTCTATGCCTTGATTGCTGTAGCAGGTTTTATAGTTTTTCAAAATTTAAAATTAAGAAAGAGTGAAGCCCAGCCCGCCCTCATGCTCTACATTCTACAATTATTCCTGAACTTTATCTGGAGTATCATCTTTTTCAAAGGTTATTTCTGGTTTGGCGTGCTCGTTATTCTTGCACTTGATATTGTGGTGTATCTCTGTATTAAGAAATTTTTCAAAATCAATCAATGGTCAGCAATTCTACTCTTGCCCTACTTTGTCTGGATACTCTTTGCCACTTATTTGAGCTTGGCTGTTGCTGTTTTGAATTAGAGAGCATTGAAGGATAAGATTAGTTTTATCTCTTTAGAATAAAAAAAAAGAAACGGGGTTTGGTTTTCGTTTCTTTTTATTTGAAATTAACTACACTGCAGTAGTAAATTCTATTCTATTATTCATAGGTCAATTAACAATTTCACTCTGTCTTGATGAAATTGAGCAACCTCGGGCTGAGCAGCAATGAATAGTATTTCCATAGCTTTTTTTACCTGTTCTTTTCCATTGACTTTGTTCTCAAAATTGTATGCCCACACTCCTTTTACCGTCTTAAATAGATTTCTTAAAAGCATAGATTGAGCTAAATTAAGTTCTTCAACTCTTTTTATAAAATAGTAAGATTCGTCTTTCAGTCCGTAATTTGAAAGGACAGTAATAACTTCTAGCATCACGTGAGACAAATGACGGTGATAAATTTCAGAATTAGACATGCCTTTTCCATATTGTTTTAGCCTCTTCATAATGTTTAAAATATCTTGAGGGGCGAGTTGGTGCATTATGATGTAAAAAATAGAAAGTTCTTTTATACCAAAAGCTTTGGTTTCGTATAAGAAATTGACAATTTCATTTTTTTCTTCTAAAGTTCCCTTTTTCAGTAGAAATTTTATGGTCAGACAAAGATTTCTTTGCTTTGTCTGTTTACATATAATGTAAAGTTTTTTCAATTTTGGGGAATCATTGAATAAAATCGCTCTTTCCAATTCTTGCAATATATAAATGGGATCAGTGGGAGAGTAGAAGTTTAAATGGCTATCAAAATCAGATAAACTACAGCCCATTAGTTGTAGGGCTAAATCAATTTTTTCCAAACTAATCATGGTCAAACCACGTTCGAAATCAGACAAGGTCGAACTTGCTAAACCTACTTCGGAAAAATCAGCTAAAGTAAATTTATTTTGTTTTCTCATGTTTTTAAAAGTTACCCCATATTTTTGATAGACCAATAAATTACTCCTACTAAAATTTAATATCAAACTTTATTATAATATAAAAACAGAAAAATATATATATTAATCCGAGATACCGGATACGAAAAATTGGGACGTCATTTATCGTTATAATCTATTAGTGATAGTAATCAATTCTAACAAAACAAATAGAATAAAAATTATTAAAGATGAAATTAGAGGATAAAGACATCATACAAGTATATTATAAAAGGGGGTGTAATTCTTCTCGTCAAGCATTTAAGTGGTTTAAAGATCACAGCATAACAATAAGCAAAGCCCCTATTGCAAAAATTTCTACAGAAGATATAGTAAAGACATTATCAATGACAGATAAAGGTTTGGAAGATATTGTTAAACAACCAATGAGAAGTAAATCTGAGACAAGAAAAGGTATACTTCATTTATATGAATTGTCATTTAATGAAGGACTTGAGTATTTAAAACATAATACAAACCTCCTTCAAACACCGATTATTTTAGATGATAACAAACTCTTAGTAGGGTATAACAGTGAAGAAATTAGGAAATATCTTCCCAAAAAGCACAGAAGATATCATTAAGAAAAGTGTCAGTAAGCCTAAGAATGCATGAGCATTTTAATATAAATTTGGAATGATAAAAGAAAATGACAAACAGTAATACAAGAAAAAGTATCAATAACTTATGTTTTTTTAGACAAAAAATATATAACGTGAATGATTCAATACAAGAAGAATACGAGCTTCTGTTGAGGGAAGAAGTTTCAGGGAAATATGTGTTTCCAGAGCAACTCTTTGATGAATTAATGTCAGATCGAAAATTACATAAGCTCTATATAGAAAAAGTCAGTAAAATTTTGAATGATTTATTGATGAAAGAGAAGGCTATTTACTCTTTAAATATTGATTATCAAGAATTATATTATTCTGAAACGCTTGCGTTTCTTGAGAGCTTCAATTATAAAGAAAAGTTGAAAATAGAGCTGACAGAACGGATTCCCCTTAATAGAAGTAACCGCTACTCCGAAATTGTTCCACAAGAGTTAATAAAATCAATACAACAGATGGGATATGATATAGCCTTAGATGACTTTTTATTAGGCGTTAATTCATTTAGGAGTTTAATTGACTTGAATCCCTACATATCACGGATAAAATTATCAACCTTGGAGTTTAAAAATATACTTGAACCAGAACAACTCTCCTACTATTTATTAGCTGTAGAGGCAATTATTAAACAATTTGATAAAGAAATAGTTATTGAAGGCGTGGAAGAAGAAACGCTCCTGAAAACTTTTCCTAAAGAGTGGAAACAACAAAGTTATTATTATAGTATTCCACATCGGTTTTATTGAGAGGTGAGAGTCTATGATTTATGTCAATGAGATTCAAGATATATTTGGAAGTAATTTTATTGTAAAGATGTTTTTAATTCCTGGCATTTTAGGGATGATTTATATTTTAAAATATTTAATTCGCCACTATAAATTAAATAAAAATAGTTTTTTTACCTATCTTCTATATTCCACGAATTTCACATTTTTAATCATTGTTTTAAAATTATTATTTACCCAAATTGATAAAAACTCACCAGAAGGCGGCCTACTCAGTGATACTTCATTAATCTTTGTTGTTGTGGCTATTGATTACTTTGTTGTATCCTACTATAAATACGTAGAATATGCAGTCATACCGTTATTTTTGCTCTTTTATGCCGTGTATACTTACACATATGGATTTGATATACGCTCAACTTTGTTTGTCTTATTAGCACTCTTTTTATTTTGGACGAGTTTATATATCATTTCTAAGTATCGGATGCTTGTAACAAAAAAACGTTACTTCTATTTATTCGCGAGTTTTCCTATCACTCTATCTGTCATGCTCATATCTAGTTCCAGATTTCAATATAGTTTAGGATATTCTGTAGGTATATTTTTAAAAGTATGCATTATGCTTTTTATTGCTAAAAAAGTATTAGCAATTTTAAAGTTAATCGTTCAAGAATACTCTGAATTGAGAAAGTACTCCTACATGGACACTCTTACGAATACTTATAATAGGAGAAAATTTGAGGAAACTTTACATGAGATCATTGAAAGTCAGTATATATCTGTTTTTACTGTCGTCCTTTTTGATGTGGATGCCTTTAAGCATATAAATGATGCTTATGGTCATACTGCTGGTGATTATACGTTAAAAGAGATTTCTGAACTAGTTAGGAACCAGTTAAAAAATGAAAACAAATCCGGTCAGTTATTCCGTTATGGCGGGGACGAGTTTTTCATCATATTTAGAAATAATCTAGGCGAAGAAGTCAAGAAAATTATGGAAGATATCGTTCAAATGATTTCAACTTATGATTTCAAGTATGAACAAAATAACTTTAAGACTTCAATATCGGCTGGAGCAGTTGAAGTTGTTGGCGCACAAGACCAGCAAAGGATCATCAATGCTGTCGATGAGAAACTTTATATTGCAAAGTCTCAAGGCAAAAATCAAGTCCTATATTAACAGGTCATACAACCTTCCACATATATGCTCCCCAAAGTTACCAAAAAGATGTTAAAATAATATTGTACAAATAAATTTACTCCTATTAAGTGAAAAATTTCCTAAATTTTAACGGGTCGAAGATTTAACGAAAGCAGGGCAATTGTGTAAGCATTGGCAATGGCCTTTTTATATGTCAACCAAAGTTAAATCTTACCTTTAGTGAAATAAGAAGTAGTGATATGGAGACTTAAAAGTAGAGATTTTGGTACGTGCCTTTTTGGTAAATTATTTAATTTTCTATTCTTGGAGGATTTATGAAAGAATACATGCAGAAGATGGGCCGATCGCTCATGCTTCCGGTTGCGACTTTACCTGTCGCAGCTTTATTTACGGGGATTGGGTATTGGATCGATCCTACAGGCTGGGACGCCAATAATGTATTGGCAGCCTTTATGATTCAAGCCGGACAAACGATTCTGAATAACTTAGGCTTACTCTTTGCTGTTGGACTGGCCTTTGGAATGTCCAAGGACAAAGACGGTTCCGCAGCTCTGGCTGGGGTAGTGTCTTTCCTTGTACCTATGACCTTACTCAATCCTGATTCTGTGGCGCTTTTGCAAAGAATCGATGTTGAAAAAGTGAATACTGCATTCACTAAGATTAATAACGGGAACGTTTTTATAGGGATTTTAGCGGGTCTCATCGCAGCGGCAGTCTATAATAAGTTCAGCAACACGAAATTGCCGATGGCCTTGTCTTTCTTTAGTGGACGCCGTTTAGTGCCAATACTTACAGCGGTTATCATGGCTGCACTTTCAGCTGTTTTACTTTTCCTTTGGCCTGCCGTTTTCGGAGGTTTAACCACTTTTGGTAAAGCTATCGTTAACCTTGGTCCTTTAGGAGCTGGGATTTACGGTTTCTCGAACCGCTTGTTAATCCCAACAGGTATGCATCACGCGCTCAATAATGTTTTCTGGTTTGATGCTGCGGGTATTAATGACATTGGTAATTTCTGGAAAAACGTAGGAACTCAAGGGATTACGGGCCGTTATCAAGCAGGTTTCTTCCCTATTATGATGTTTGGCTTGCCTGCAGGTGCATATGCAATTTATCGTAATGCACGTCCCGAAAAGAAAAAAGCTACGGCTTCACTTATGCTTGCTGCCGGCTTTGCTTCATTTTTCACTGGTGTAACTGAACCATTGGAATTCTCTTTCATGTTTGTGGCTTGGCCCCTATATGTGGTGCATGCAGTATTAACAGGGATTTCGATGTTTATTGCTGCGCTTTTCCATTGGACTGCTGGCTTTAACTTTTCGGCAGGTCTCATCGACTTCATCTTGAGCTTACGCGTGCCTATTGCGAATCAACCTTATATGCTTCTCGTGCTCGGTTTGGTTATGGCAGTTGTTTACTACTTTACTTTTGACTTTGTCATTAAGAAATTTAACATGATGACACCAGGTCGTGAAGAAGGCGGCGAAGGCGAAGAAGACCCAGATTTATCTTCTGCAGATGAAAAATTTGCTTATCTTGCCGGCCGTATTTATCAAGGTCTTGGCAAAGATAATCTTAAAACTGTGGACAATTGTACGACACGATTACGTTTGACTGTCGAAAATTCTGACTTAGTGAATCAAGCTGCAATCAAAGCAACTGGTGTACCTGGAGTGCGGGTTTTAGATAAGAAGAATGTCCAAGTCATCGTAGGGACAGAAGTCCAATTTGTAGCGGATGAATTGAAAAAAATTCAACAAACAGGAGAAGTTCCGGATCCTATTGTAGAAAACGCAAAAGAGGTTGTTCAGTCAGATGTTAAAGCAATCACGCAAGAAATATTTGCTGTCGCAACAGGTAAAGTTATGCCAATCACGGAAGTACTGGATCAAGTTTTCTCAGCCCAAATGATGGGAGATGGCTTTGCGATATTACCAACAAAAGAAGAAGTATTTGCACCCCTCTCAGGTAAAATAACAAATATCTTTCCAACCAAACATGCGATGGGTATTCAAACAGAATCAGGCTTAGAAGTTCTTTTACATATGGGCTTAGACACGGTTGAACTCAAGGGCGAACCATTTAACTTGGCTATTTCTGAAGGACAAGTGCTTAAAAAAGGCGATAAAATTGCGGATATGGATTTGCAAAAAATTAAAGCTGCAGGTAAAGGAACAGAAATTATTGTTGCTTTTACAAATGCGGAGCGCTTAGAAAATATCAACCTTACAAAAACGGGGAATGTCATTGCCAACCTGGTGATTGGTCAAGTGACAAGTAAATAAAGAGAGAAGTGGAGTTAGCTCCACTTTTTATTTTGCGCAAAACAGCAGGAGGGAGCTTCCTCTTTCAAAACTTTTTAAGCTTTTACTTGACTTTATAAGTTTACATATGTAAACTATAGATGTAGAGTTATTAAAAGAACAGAAAAATTTAAGGAGGTTGAGATGAAAGATGAACATAAAGAGCATATGCATCACGAAATGCAGGATATGGCAGAAATGGACCATCATGACGGACACGATATGATGAACCATGGAGGGCATATGATGCACATGGGTAATATGGGCAAGAAGCTGAAGGTCAGCATTGCGCTCATGGTTCCTTTGCTTGCTATTTCAAGTATTGCGGGATTTCAGCTGATTAGCTTTCAAGGTGATTCGATTGTCAGACTTATTTTAGGATCTATTATTTTCTTCTATGGTGGCACACCTTTCTTTAGCGGCGCACGTGGAGAATTTCAATCCCGTAAACCGGCGATGATGATGCTCATTGCGATGGGGATCATCGTGGCTTATGCCTACTCTGTTTATGCCACTGTCTTATTATGGACAGGTGGGGAGGCAATGGACTTTTGGTTTGAGCTCTCGACCTTGATTGTAATTATGCTGGCAGGTCACATTATAGAGATGCGGGCAGTGAGTCGTGCAGGCGATGCTCTTAAAGACCTCGCATCCCTCATTCCTAAAAAAGCACATCTGAAAGACGGAAAAGATGTGGCCATCTCTGAGCTCCAAGTGGACGATATTCTTCTCGTAAAAGAAAACGAACGTATTCCAGCTGATGGTATTGTGACATCAGAAACGACTCATTTGTCTATCGATGAATCGATGATTACAGGTGAATCGCGTTTGGTCGCAAAAGAAGCTGGCAATACAGTTTACGGTGGTTCTCTAAACCAGAACCTCCCTTTTGAAATGAAAGTGACTTCACTAGGAAAAGATTCTCTTCTGGCGCAAATTGCGCAATTGGTAGAGAAGGCGCAAAAGCAAAAGTCTGCCAGTGAAAACTTAGCAGATCGTGTGGCAGGCTGGCTTTTCTGGGCAGCCTTGATAGTGGGTCTTGCTTCCTTTATTATTTGGATGATGACTTCCTCATTGAGCTTTGCACTTATGACAGCGGTATCCGTCTTTGTCATTGCTTGTCCCCATGCTTTAGGTTTGGCTGTACCTTTAGTCGTGGCACGCCTAACCAATCTTTCAGCTAAAAATGGTTTGCTGATTCAAAACCGCACATCTCTTGAATCTATTAGTAAAATAAAATATGCGCTGATGGATAAAACCGGGACATTAACAGACGGAAAATTTAGTGTACGTCAAGTTGTCGATTTGGCTAAGGATGATGAGGTAGATATTCTGCAAGTTATGGCCGCATTAGAAAGTGGCTCAACACACCCTATTGCGCTCTCTATTGTCAATGCAGTTGACGATTTGAAGTTAGAAGCAGACAATCTGGAGAACATTCCTGGTGTGGGCTTGAAAGGTACTGTCCAAGGGAAAAATTACAGTATTGTCTCTTACGCTTACCTCAAAGAAAAGGACATCACGATTGATGAAGCAGAAGTTCAAAAGGTTTTTGATCAAGGCTTAACGGTTTCCTTCCTCGTTTCGGATAAAACACTTTACGGCTTTGTTGCTTTAGGTGATTCACCAAAAGAAGATGCAAAATTCTTTATCGAAGAATTGAAAAAACGTGATATCACACCTGTAATGCTAACCGGAGATAATGAAGCCACCGCAGCAAAAATTGCAAAAAATCTTGGTATTGCTGAATACCGTGCGGAATTAAAGCCAGAAGATAAAGCAAATATTGTTCAAGATTATCAAGAAAAAGGCGGTGTTCTATTTATCGGTGATGGTGTCAATGACTCGCCTGCGCTTGCTACAAGTGATCTCGGCATTGCGATCGGAGGCGGAACATCTGTGGCCATCAATACAGCAGATGTTGTCTTGGTCAATTCACATCCGAGTGATGTTTTAGCACTGATTGAGATAGCGAAACGCTCTAATCGCAAAATGAAACAAAATCTTTGGTTTGGAGCAGGTTATAATATCATTGCCATTCCTGTTGCGGCAGGAATTCTTTACCCAACCTTTGGTATCTCTATTGATCCACTGGCTGCTGCAGTATTGATGAGTATTTCAACTGTGGTTGTCTCAATCAATGCGATGGGACTAAAATATGAAAGACCACAAGAAAAATAAAAAAACTCCTAAATAGGAGTTTTTTATTTTTGTGAGAATACATCCGTAACCTCTCGTCTTTATCTTCTGCTTGAACAAAGCCAATAAATTCCCAACCGTAGCGTTATAAAGATGAGTATGGGTCAGTGACAAGATAGAGCCTATGAATCCCTTACATCTTCATATCATCGCAAGCTTCTTGCAGTAGCTTTTCCGCAATCCCTTGTCTTCGGAAGTCTTTTTCTACATACAAAGCACAAATATTGGGGGATAAATCCTTACGATTATAGAAATCATTTTCAATAATTCCAAGGCTGGCAATAATTTCTGACTCATGTAGCATCACATACCATTGGGGAATGATTTCTGAACCATGAAGGCAAGCCTCCACACTTTCTTGTGAAACAAAGTTTGCAGTTTGTTCAAGCTTTTCCTCATGTTCGCGGAGCTTTATAATTTGCATGTGATCCTTTCCTTTCGCTTTATTTTTAACTTATTTTATCATATCCTTTGAAAATATTGGCTCACACTTGTCAGCAAATATTTTATATGTTATTATATGTCATATAGCATCATATTATACAACATATAATATGATATGAAGAAAAAGAAAGGACGTTTATGGATATCCAAATTCCAACCTTACTTCTAGATGGGACAGTACTTTCTTTGCTGAATAAGAAAGATATGTATGGTTATGCCTTGACAAAAACAGTACAAAGCCAACTTCCGATTAGTGAGTCAACCATGTACCCCGTCTTACGACGTTTAAAGAAGCATGAGCTTTTAGAAAATTATGATGAGCCTTATGAAGGACGCATGAGACGTTATTATCGTATAACGGAGAATGGACGCCAAGAGCTTCAAAAAATAACTGCTGACTGGCAGCAATTCCGTAATGCCATGGATAAACTTTTAGGAGAAGGAGAACTCGAAAACGATGAATAGTTATTTAGAGGCTGTGCAGGCCCATCTGACAGATCTACCTCAAGAAGAAAGTGGAGACTTAATTGCTTATTATCAAGAATACTTTATTGAGTCAGATTTAACACTTGAAGAAATAAAGGCAAAGTATGGAACACCCAAACAATTTGCTACTAAGCTTAAACTCAATTATTTCTTAGACCAAGATGATCACGCGCAAGAAGAAGAAAAAAGTATACCTGCCAAATCCCGCCTTCAGCTGGTCTGGCTTATTGTACTTGGACTTTTTGCCTCACCGCTTTTGGTGCCTTTGGCTCTTGCTGTTCTTTTGCTTATTCTCGCCTTATTAATAGCGCTATTGGCTCTCCTCTTTAGTCTGTACATGCTTGATGTTTCACTCGTATTTGGTGGCTTATTCTCGCTCGTATCTGGGCTAGGAGTAGTCTTCAGCAGTCCAAGTACAACACTTGTCTTTAGTGGCTTTGGTCTTTTACTTTTTGGTTTGGGAATTCTTATCAGTCCCTTTATTCTTTTCCTCACAAAATGGCTGTGCCTTCGTTTTCTAGGAATGATTAAATGGCTAGGCCGTAAGTTAACTCAAAGAACCAAACGCAATCAGAAAGGAGTCGTCTTGTGAAAAATAAAAGAACCATAGTAGCCGCACTCATTATGATTGTTTCTGGCGCCATTCTTTTAGGTATTGGCTTAGCTGCTGGAGGTAAAACGAGTCTTGTATGGAAAGAAGGCCGTCCTCAAATTTCTCATCTTATTTCTACACAACAGACTTTTGCCTCAGATAAAGTAGAAAATCTGATTGTCAACAGTAAAGATGCGGATTTAGAAATTATCGCTGGTTCAAGTCTAAAGGTGGAGAGTCACTTGCTTGATCAAAAGCCTGAGCTTAGACTCCAAGACCAAACTTTAAATATCGAAGCTCGAAAAAGCGTCTTTGACTTCAATTTAGGTCTTAATTTTGGTAAAATGGGTCAGGAAAAAATAATTGTAACTGTACCAGAAGATATGGATTTGCAAAAAATTATTATTGACGGTACGTCGGGACAAAAAACCTTGCGTGACTTGAAAGTTGAAAGCCTCAAAATCAATCTTCGAGATGGAGGTTTTGCCTTAGAAAAAGTTATAGGAAACCAGTTCACCATGAATATTAGTGATGCTGCGTGGCAGTTGCGAGATGTGACTTTGTCGGGGCATTTGAAAGTAACTTCCAATGACGGTGCCTCTGTTTTAGAACGTGTGACAGCACAAAGTATGGATTTTGCTTCAAATGACGGTGCAACTATTTTTGAAAATCTTCATCTGAAAGAGCGCAGCAAAATTGTTAAAAAAGATGGTCAATTGAAAATGATAAACAGTCAATGGCCAGGCTTAAATGCAGAGGCAGAAGAACTTTATGTAAATCATGTCAAAAAAGAGTTTCCTTATCAGACGGGAAATCAAGAGAAAGCTTTGATGGTTGAAGTTACAGACGGCAGTTTCTACCTCATTAATGAATAGGATATAAGGAAAAATGGATTTAAATTTTATTGAACTTTTGAAAATTATTTTTCTCGGCATCGTCGAGGGAATTACAGAGTGGTTACCTGTATCAAGTACAGGGCATATGCTTTTAGTGGATGCCTTCATTCATACCGACATGACACAATCTTTCAAAGATATGTTCTTTGTCGTCATTCAATTAGGCGCAATTATTGCGGTTATTGTGGAATTCTGGTCACAGATGAATCCTTTTGTTAACGTTGAGGGTAAAGGTGTACGCATCAAACGCTCTGTCTTTAACATGTGGGTTAAGGTTGTCGTCGCCTTCCTTCCGTCTGCTGTATTTGGCTTATTCTTAAATGATTTCCTAGAAGAAAATTTCGGGACACCATTGACAATTGCCATTATGCTGATTGTCTATGGTATCGCCTTTATCGTAATTGAACGTTGGAATAAAACACGTGTACCAAAAATCAATACGATGAAAGAAATTACCTATCAAACAGCACTAATCATCGGGCTGTTCCAAGTCCTCTCAATGATTCCAGGTACATCTCGCTCAGGCGCAACAATAGTTGGTGCCTTGCTTATCGGTGTGTCACGTGTTGTTGCTGCTGAGTTTACTTTTTTCCTTGCAGTCCCAACCATGCTTGGTGCCTCAGCTTTCAAACTCTTGAAATTCGGCCTTCACTTTAGTCTCTCAGAAGTGATTGCCCTTATCGTTGGAATGGTTGTTGCGTATGTTGTATCTATCTTCGTTATTAAATTCTTAATGAACTACATCAAACGCCGTGACTTCCAAATATTTGGTTGGTACCGTATTGCACTTGGGATTATCGTTATCCTCTTCATCCTCGTTGGTGTAATTTAAAACTCTATCAGAAAAACCTACTCCGCTTAAGGTATATGGCCTTAAACAGAGTAGGTTTTTGTTTTGGGATTTTTTAAAGCTGAGATACAATAAAAATTTTTATTTTATTTGTATTTTGGAAATAATTTGAGCAGCTTCCTGATCATATGAAACAGGGATGTCTAGTGCCTGCATGCTGTCGAGTAATTTTTGAGATTCCTTCTTAACCCATGAAGGATCTTTAAGGTATCTTTCATCTTGATAATGGTTAGGATTTTTATAAAAATTTATTGAACCGTCATGATTAGAACTATAAGTAATAATTGTTGTTCCAGCCATTGTATTATCTTTGCTAAAGGATAAAGTTACAGTTTCTGGAGGAATAATGACAGAGCCTTTAAAAGGGAAAACCGGGTGATTTTCTCCATTTTTTGTAACATCAATAGACACAGGTTGATAATCACCTTTATAATAATGAATTATTGCCTCTGTGACGCGTGCATATTCAATTTGTTCGGCAGTATAGCCTTCAAAAGAAGGAGACGTAGTTTGTGCTGTTTCTTTTGAAGGTGTATCTGTGGAAGAAACAGTACTTTCACTAGTGCTTGACGAACGAGATTCTGCTGAGTTTTTTGAAGTTTTTGTGACACTCGAGTCTTGATTATTTTCGATTTGAGTTTGTTTTTTAGTTGTGTCAGAACACCCACTTAGTGCAAAAATACTTATTAATGCAGCAGACAAAATTAAAGTTTTTTTCATAAATTCTCCAATATAATTTTAATATCCAATATATATTTAGTATAACAAATTATAAACATTTTTAATATCCTCATCCTTTATAATAATTTTTAATTGAATAAAAATCTATCCTAAGAAACAAAAATTTCCAGTTCAATTATTTGGTCAAGGCACCATAATTTGATATATTAGTATTGTACCAAGCGGTAGGTAAAATGATTGGAGCGTGTAAAGTGTCAGAAGCAAAAGAAAAAATCATTGAAAGCAGTAAAAAACTTTTTTGTCAAAGAGGATATTCCTCAACTTCTATCCGAGATATTCTCGAGGACTCGGGTACTGGAAAAGGTCAACTTTATCATTATTTTTTATCAAAAAAAGAAATCTGCTTAGAAGTGATTCGTTCTCACAGTAATGACTGGGAAACCCAATGTTTTGATCCCCTATTGCGCCAGATGGAGGACCCCAAACAAGCTTTGCTTGCCATGCTAAACTGGGAAATTCGGGTGCATGAGGATGAAACACAACATTATGGTTGTGCTGTAGGAAACCTCGTCGTTGAGCTTGGCGCGAGTGAAGATAAAGATTTTCGTGAGTTGTTAGGACAGCTCATGGAGACTTGGACAGCATTGATTCAAGCGAGGATTATGGAAATCACAGGTTGGACTCAAGCGCGTTCTAAAACGCAAGCTCAGCATATCATCTCAACGATACAGGGGAGTCTCTTGCTACTAAAACTTACACAAGACTGGTCAGTTTTTGAAAACGGTTTGGATCAATTAGGAAAAGAAATTAAGGCACTTGCTTAAACCATAGGAGGAAACAAGCATGAAAATTATATTTGACAAAACAGTAAGCGAAAAATTAGCAAAATTTGAAAATGCAGATTTTGTATTGGATTTTGACCACGAGTTGAGTGAAAAGAATGAAGCTATTGACGCATGTGCAGGCGGTATTTCACGTTACCGTATCCTTGCTATAGACAAAGGCAAGTTGCCAGAGGCTTTTGATGCACATATGGATTCAGAATTTGGCCCTGTTTACTTCAAAAAATGGGGAGAAATGTTCTGGAGTGCCCAAGATTTACATGCTAAAGTAGAAGGCAGCTACAACCTTATTGCTTTGAAAACAGACGGAGAATATTTGAGCCACAATCTTCTCATCGTAGACTATAGAGGCAAGCTTTAATATGGAGAGAAGGACATTTCAGAATCTGATTATTGGCTTTGGGAAAGCTGGGAAAACTCTTGCAAAATCATTGGCCAATAAAGGGGAATCAGTAGCAATCGTCGAGCAATCTACGCGGATGTACGGGGGAACTTGTATTAATATCGGCTGTATTCCGTCTAAATCTCTAATTGTAAATGGCCAAAAAGGTGAAGCTTTCACTGAGGCAGTCCTTCAAAAATTCAGCCTTGTTAAAAAGCTGAACAAAAAGAATTACCATATGATTGCGGATGAGCCTAATGCAACTGTAATTGATGGTAAAGCACGATTTCTTTCAGATCATGAGGTGGAGATTTCAGAAGAAGGAAAGCCGATAATGCTGGTTCAAGCTGAACGTATTTTTATTAATACGGGCGCGCGTGCTATACTGCCCTCGATTCTTGGTATGTCGGAGAGTAAAAATCTTGTGACATCGACAGGACTGATGGACTTACAAGAAAAGCCTGAACGTCTTCTTATTGTGGGGTCTGGCTATATCGGACTTGAATTCGCATCCATGTTTTTGTCTTACGGGTCAAAAGTAACAATCATTGACTCCCATAGTATGTTTTTACCACGACAAGATAGAGATGTTGCGCAGCGCATAAAACAAGATTTAGAAGATGCTGGTGCAGTATTCAAACTCGGCTATGAGATAAATGGTGTTTTTGATCGTAATGAAGAAAGCATCCTCAATATTACAAGAGAGGGTCAAGCAGAAGAAATACATGGAGATAAAATTCTACTTGCTACAGGTCGTAAGCCTAATACTTCTGGATTAGGTTTAGAAAATACTTCGATCAAGGTAGGCGAGGCTGGACATATCTTAGTGAATGAAAAACTTGAAACTTCGGTTCCAAATATTTGGGCTTTGGGTGATGTACATGGTGGACCACAATTTACCTATACTTCATTGGATGATTTTCGTATCATTGAAAGTCAACTTTATGGCGACAAATCTCGAACATTAAGTAATCGAGGTGAACTGGCAAGCAGTGTTTTCATCACACCAACCTTGTCTAATATAGGATTAACCGAAACAATAGCCCAAGCTCAAGGCACCACGTACCGTTTGTTCCGTTTAGAAGCTACAGCGATTCCAAAATCTGCTGTGCTAGGACAAAGTAAAGGCCTCCTTAAAGCACTCGTAGACCCAGAAACACAAGAAATATTAGGTGCGACTCTTTACGCTGAAGAATCACATGAAGTAATAAATATTTTATCCCTTGCGATAAAAGCAAAATTACCTTACACCATGTTAAGAGATCATATCTACACTCATCCCACCATGAGTGAAGCTTTAAATGATCTTTTTGCTCCAGCAAATGAAGTGAAACTATAAGTTAAAAGCCCTTATTTAAAGGGTTTTTCTCTTATAAATTCTGCCTCATCGATTGACATAAAAAAAATAAAAGTCGGATATAAAATTATATAAAGTCAGTGAAAGATAATCTGCATTATAATAAATAAACAATTAAAAAGAGGTGAAGTATGCGTGAGATGAAATTAAAAACAAAGATGATTCACGGTGGCATCAGTGAAGATGCTACAACAGGAGCTGTTTCTGTTCCTATCTATCAAGTGTCGACATATAAGCAAGATGGTCTTGGTCAGCCCAAAGCCTATGAATATTCAAGGTCTGGGAACCCTACGCGTCATGCTTTAGAGAAACTTATTGCCGACTTAGAAGGTGGTGTGCAGGGCTTTGCTTTCGGCTCAGGTTTAGCTGGTATTCATGCCGTTCTTTCTATTTTTAAATCGGGGGATCACTTGATTTTAGGTAATGATGTTTATGGGGGAACTTTCCGCTTAATGGATAAAGTCATGTCTAATTTTGGTTTAGAATATGATTTGGTGAATTTGACAGACATTTCTGCTTTAAAAGATAAGGTTAAAGCCTCAACCAAGGCAATATATTTTGAAACTCCTTCCAATCCTCTGATGACTGTTTTAGATATCCAAAAACTTGCAGATATCGCTAAGGAAAATAATCTACTGACAATTGTTGACAATACTTTTGCGACACCTTACTTCCAACGTCCTTTAAGTTTAGGTGCGGATATTGTCTTGCATTCCGGCACAAAGTATCTTGGAGGGCATTCCGATGTTGTTTCAGGACTTGTCACAACAGATAAAGAAGATTTGGCTGAACGTATTGCCTTCATGCAAAATTCAATTGGTGGTGTTTTAGGTCCTCAAGATAGCTGGTTGGTTCAAAGAGGAATCAAAACTTTAGCACTTCGTATGGAAGCTCATGCTAAAAATGCTCAAAAAATTGCAGAATATCTTGAAGCATCAGAGGAAGTGAGCAAAGTATATTATCCAGGTCTCCCGCAAGATCCAGGATTTGAGATTGCTTCCCAACAAATGTCTGGTTTTGGAGGAATGCTTTCTTTCGAGCTTAAGGATGAACATAAAGTCAAAGACTTTGTCGAAGCTCTAGAATACTTTACTTTAGCTGAATCCCTCGGTGGTGTAGAAAGTCTGATTGAAGTACCAGCAGTGATGACGCATGCTTCAATACCGAAAAACATTCGTGAAGAAGCTGGCATTAAGGATGGACTGATTCGCCTATCTGCAGGTATCGAAGATATCTATGATTTATTGGAAGACTTGAATAAGGCTTTTGAGAAAATTAACTCTTAAAACACCACGAGGTGTTTTTTTTTATTATATAAAAGAGAGGAAAAACTCTTTTTTTATAAGACACGGTATGCTATAATCAAGAAGAGAGATTTCAAAAGAAAGTATATAATTTATGAATTACAATAAGTTGTTTATACGTTTGAATGAAAAATTAGCAGAAAATGATATCCATTTAAGCTTACAATGTGTAGGTGGTTTTGTCTTGGAGTACCATGGACTAAAAGCTACAGAAGATATTGATGCCTTTTATGACTCCACTGCGAAAGTTGAGGAAATTATTGCTGAGATTGGGCAAGAATTTCATGTCGGAACTGTTAATGAACCTTGGCTAAGTCATTCTATTGGGCGTATCATGTCACTTTCTGATGAGGATAAAGTTTTAATCTTTGAGAAAAGTCATCTCGACGTCTATTTGTCTTCCTTGCAGTCCGTATTGATTGATAAAATTCAAGTCGGCAGAGCCAAGGATATTCCTGATATTGCTCAGATTATGAAGAAGTTAAACATTCAGCGTCCAGATACACTCCTTGATTTGCTCAACAGCTATTCCGAAGGGACTTCTGATCCTGCAGTTGTTTTAGAAGCTTACGGTCTCGCTTATGGCGAAGAAGCATTAAAAAATTATTTAAAAGAAAATCCCGAACTTTTGAGGCTATTATAAATGAATTGGAAAGAATATTTTGAAGCTGCGGCTCAAAAATCGAGAGGAAATGCGAGGCTCTGGCTCCGCTATTTGAATAAAGCTATCCAGCGTGATCAAATCTATTTGACACAAGATGATATTGAGTATCTACAACAGTCAGATCACTTATCCTATTTTCAGCGTTTTTTCCTAACTTTAGCGGTTGAGGAGGGAAGCAAGGCCTGGGAAATGACCGTTTCTTTATCTGAACCTTCTCAGTTTTCACGCTTAAAAGCCGTTGTCCAAGAGTTAAAAAATTAATAGAATATAAGGTAAGAAATAAGAATTGCTGAAGCGGCAGTTCTTATTTTGACAAAAGGAGCCAAAAATGATTCAACTCACAAAAATTACCCCCCCAACGCTTGAAGAAAACTTAAAGCCAGTTGTACTGACAGACGAAACAATGACGCAAAGAAAACAAGAGCTACTTGATAAAATGAATCAGGAGAATTTTGAGCGCTTAGTTATCTATGCGGACCTGGAACATGGCAGTAACTTTGAGTACCTTACAGGTTTTCTCCCGCGTTTTGAAGAAGCCTTGCTTGTACTTCATAAAGATGGTAAAGCCTATCTTGTTTTAGGTAATGAAAACCTAAATAAAGCAGATAAGGCAAGAATAGAGGCAGAAGCTGTACATATGCCATATTTTTCTCTACCTAATCAGCCTATGCATCGACAAGAAACTGTTGAAGAAATCTTAAGTCAATGTGACCTAGAGCGCGCACAAAAGATTGGTCTGGTGGGTTGGAAAAATTTTACCAGCACAAAAGAGGATAATAATCAGCTTTTCGATTTACCCCATTTCTTAGTTCATGTTATCCAAAGCTTATGTCCTGAAGCTAAGCTAGAAAATGCTACACGGCTCTTTATTGGGGGAAAAGGCGTTCGCACAACAAATAATGCCAACGAATTTGCCCATTATGAATTTGGTGCCGCCTTAGCGGGCCGCTGCATGTTACAAGCCATGAATCAGATAGCACTTGGAAAAACCGAAATGGAAGTCGCAAGAGCATTATCTGATCTTGGACAAGTACATAATGTCGTTACAATAATGGCGACAGGTGAACGTTTTGTAAAGGCCAATATCTACCCAAGCAATAAAGTTATGAAAAGGGGAGACAAACTTTCTCTAACGACAGGTTATAAAGGAGGACTTCAAAGTCGAGGAGGCTATGCTGTGAGCCAAGCTTCGGATTTACCAGAGGAAGAGAAAGATTATCTCTCGGCTGTCGCACAACCTTACTTTAATGCTGTAAAAACGTGGCTAGAAACGATAAAAATAGGGATGCAAGGCCAAGAGCTGTATAACAAAATAGAAGAAGTTTTACCACAAGAAAAATACGGATGGACGCTAAACCCTGGTCATCTTTCCGCTGATGAGGAATGGATGAGCTCACCCGTTTACCCACAGTCAACAGAACGTATCGAGAGCGGCATGCTATTCCAAATTGATATCATTCCATCTGTTCCTGGTTATGGTGGTGTAAGCTGTGAGAGTGGAATTTTCATGGCAGATGAATCGTTAAGAAAAGAAATACAGGAAGCATATCCTGACATTTGGGCGCGCGTGCAAAACAGAAGAGCTTATATTCAAAAGGAATTAGGGATTACACTCTGTGATGAAATTCTTCCAACAAGTAGTGCAACAGCTTATCTACGTCCCTTTATGTTGGATAAAACGTTAGCTTTGACTGCAAAATAAAAAAAGCCCAATCAGGCTTTTTTATTTTTAAATAGAAAGAGTTGAGAATTTTTTCAATTAAAAAATTAATCATATATTATTGGATAAATATTTTGAACATGTAAAAGAATCTTCTATGAGGGTGAACGGGAGGATTGAGCATCCTAAACCAAAAGTGTAATAATTCAGAAGTGTTAAGCGCTTTATTTTCTCCGAAAATTTGAACATATCTTTTGACTAACATTATTCATTTTGTGATAATTATTAAATAAGCAATAAAAATTAATAGAAAAATTGGAGATAAAAATCATGTCATTAATCGGAAAAGAAGTTGAACATTTCGTCACTGAAGCTTATCAAAACGGCAAGTTCCTGACAGTAAATTCAGATGATCTTAAAGGAAAATGGAATGTCCTTGTCTTTTATCCTGCGGATTTCTCTTTTGTTTGTCCAACAGAATTGGAAGATTTACAAGAGCAATACGGTATTCTTAAAGACTTAGGTGTAGAGGTTTATTCATGTTCTACTGATACACATTTCGTCCATGCTGCTTGGCATGAGCACAGTGAAGCTATTGGCAAAGTAGAATATCCAATGCTGGCTGACCCCTCACAAAAGATTTCTCGTATTTTTGATGTATTGGATGAAGAATCTGGTTTATCACAACGTGGTTCATTTATCATTGACCCGGATGGCGTTGTCCAAGCTGTAGAAATTACTGCAGATGGTATCGGTCGTGATGCAAGTCAATTAGTAGATAAAGTGCGTGCTGCACAATATATTCGCAAAAACCCAGGTGAGGTTTGCCCGGCTAAATGGAAAGAAGATGCGGAAACTCTAACACCTGGTTTAGACTTAGTAGGTAAAATTTAATTTAATAAGGCGAAGTAGGTTACTCGCCTTTTTAAGCTAAAAAGAATGGAAAGATAAAATGTTAGAAGAAAACCTTAAAGCACAACTCAAGCAATATTTAGAGCTTTTAGAAAATGATATTGCATTACGCGTCAAGGCAGATCCTGAAGATGCTAATGGTAAAAAAGTACGGGATTTTGTTAATGAAATTGCTGAAATGTCACCACGTATAAGTGTTGAAGAAGCTAAATTAGTCAAAGCACCTGGCTTTTCTGTCGTCCGCAAGGGAGAAATGAGAGGCATTGCTTTTGCTGGTATTCCTTTAGGTCATGAATTTAACTCGCTTGTCTTGGCACTTTTACAAGTAAGTGGTCGTGCACCAAAGATTGAAGAAGACCTCAAAAAACGTATTCAAGCTATCGATAAGCCTTATCATTTTGAAACTTACGTCAGTTTGACGTGTCACAACTGTCCAGATGTTGTCCAGGCCTTGAATATCATGAGTGTTCTTAACGAAAATATTACCCACACGATGATTGAAGGTGGCATGTTCCAAGACGAAGTCAAATCTCGCGGTGTAATGGCTGTACCAACAGTTTTTGTTAATGGTGAGGAATTTTCAAGTGGGCGCATGAGCCTTGAAGAAATATTAAATAAACTCGTGGGTCAAGCTGGAAGTGAAGAATTTGACGACAAAGAGCCCTATGATGTTCTTGTTGTGGGTGGGGGTCCTGCAGGTGCGAGTGCGGCGATTTATGCAGCCCGTAAGGGGATACATACAGGGGTTTTAGCAGAAAAATTCGGTGGTCAGCCATTAGAAACTCTAGGTATTGAAAACTTTATCGGTACAACATATACTGAAGGTCCTAAGTTGGCTGCTCAACTGGAAGAACATGTGAAAGCCTATCCTGCCGACATTATGAAAACGCAAAAGGCAGTCAAATTAGAGAAAAAAGATCTGCTTGAAGTGACACTGGAAAACGGTGCAGTCCTTCAATCAAAGACAGTTGTATTATCAACGGGAGCCCGTTGGCGTTCACTTGGTATTCCGGGCGAGGAGGAATTCAAAAACAAAGGAATCGCTTATTGTCCGCATTGTGATGGTCCGATCTTTGCAGGTCAAAAAGTTGCCGTAGTTGGGGGAGGAAACTCTGGGATTGAAGCAGCCATTGATTTAGCTGGTGTAGTTGAACATGTGACTGTTTTAGAATTTTTACCAGAGCTTAAAGCGGATAAAGTTTTACAAGAAAAACTATATTCATTGGATAATGTTACCGTTCTAACTAATGTAGAAACAAAAGCTATTCAGGGGACAGATAAAGTTGAAAGTCTAGATTATGTCGAGCGTGACACTCAAAAAGAAGTAAACCTCGAATTATCAGGTGTCTTTATTCTTATCGGTCTTGTGCCTAATACAGAGTGGCTTGAGGGAGTAGTAGAGCGTAACTCGCGAGGCGAAATCATTGTTGATAAGCAAGGGGCTACTAATGTATCTGGTGTATTTGCTGCAGGGGATTGTACGGATTCAGCTTATAAACAAATTGTAATTGCGATGGGAAGTGGTGCAACAGCTTCGCTAGGTGCCTTTGACTATATCATTCGTCACTAAAACTAAAACCATCTTGTAATGTCTCAAGATGGTTTTAGTATCTTTTTTGTTCGTGCTAAGTTTCACGTACTAAAATTGTAGCATTCGCAAAATGTTTTTGCTATAATATTAAAGTAAAAATTGTTTACAAATGTAAATTAAATAAAATCTTGGAGGATTTATTAATGACTAAATTACTTGTTGTAAAAGGACATCCCTTGACAGCTGAGGACAGCTTCTCAATCAAAGGCTTGGATACTTTCGTATCAGCCTATAAGACTGCAAATGCAGATGATGAAGTAGAAGTACTCGATGTTTTCTCTGCCAACATTCCCGAAATTGATCAAGACATGGCCTCTGCCTTTATTGCGATGCAAAATGGTGTAGACTTTACTGCCTTGTCTGAATCACAACAAGATAAAGTTGCACGTTTTGGTGCCTTTACAGAACAATTTCTCTCAGCAGATAAGATAGTCATTGCGAGTCCATTGTGGAACCTAATGATTCCTGCTAGCCTTAAAAAATGGATTGATACAGTCAATGTTGCTGGTAAAACTTTCCGTTACACAGCAGAAGGACCAAAAGGTTTGGCAACCGATAAGAAAGTTATGCATTTGCAAGCAAGCGGTGGGATGTACAATGGTCAAGATACAGGTAGCCAGTACATGAAGACAATCTTTGAATTCATTGGTACAGATTTCTCTTCACTTAGTGTTGAAGGTCATGCTTACCAACCTGAAAAAGCGGAAGAATTCTTGGCTGAATTCCTTGGTAAAGTAGAAACGGCAGCGCAAGAGTTTTAATTCTAGAAAATCTCAGATATTAGTTGACCCATATTTATTTTTATATTAAAATTAAATAAGAAATAAATAAAAGAAAGAGCATTTCTTTGAAATGCCATGGGAATACCCTTATGATTAAATTTAGTATTCGTGCTGAAAATGTGGAAATTACAGATGAAATTCGTTCATACATCGAAGATAAAATTGGTAAATTAAATAAATATTTTAATGATGGACATGAGGTAACGGCCTACGTGAATATTAAATCTTATTCCGATAAGCGTAATAAGGTTGAAGTAACTGTGCCAGCTAAAAATGTAACTTTAAGGGCTGAAAATACTACTTTAGATGTCCTTGCAGCTATTGATTTAGTAGAAGAAAAGTTAGAACGACAAATTCGTAAATATAAAACGCGTGTAAACCGCAAATCAAAAATGAATGTCCCTACTGGATTAGCCTTTGGTGACGAATTTGCTCCATTAGACGCCACAGATGAGATTGAAGAAGATACTGTAAAAATCGTCCGGACGAAACATGTTGATCTTAAACCGATGGATGCGGAAGAGGCAGTACTTCAGATGGATATGCTCGGCCATGATTTTTATGTTTTCTTGGACGCCTATACCAATCGTACAAGTGTTGTTTATCGACGTACCGATAAGAATATTGGTTTAATTGAAACAGACTAATACAAAAAGACTGGTTGATAACCAGTCTTTTTGTATTTTGAAATTAATCTTTATTTATATTTTTCTTCCAACTTACTCATCCAGAGACCTAAGACAAGTCCAATTACAAAGAGTAGGGCACTCATAAAGAAGGTTGAAACGGTTGCACCAGCATAACTGATGGCTTCAGCACTTTGTGTAGGTACTACAATCAGTAATGTGCTCGAGAGCACCAAGCCGATGATAAAGTTGTAAACTTTGGAGTGATAATTAATAAGAAGTTTCTCCATTAATTTTGAAAAACTTACCAGAGCAAATAATCCACCAATGGCAATAGGAAGAAACACACCGAAAATGTCACGGTTTTTAAAACCTTCGAGCATCGGAGAGAAAAGTCCAAGAATCAAAAGAAGGTTTGATGGACTAAGTCCAGGCACTAAAACACCCAAGGCAATTAAAACACCTGCAAGGAAGAAGCCAAAGAAGTTTGCCGGAACTGTTCCTGCAATGGCAGGTAACATATATAAAATAAGTGTCGACAAAATAAATGTGAGGATTAAAGTAAATGTATCACTTTTATCACGAGCCTTTTGACGTGTGCTTTCTTTAAAGAGAGAAGGAAGAGTCCCTAAAATTGCACCAGCAAAGCCCCACAACACAATAATCTGATAATGAGCTAAAACCCATTCAAGAGGTCGACTAAGGAGAACTAAGCCTAAAATCCCACCAATACCCACAGGAAGGAAGAAAAGAAAATTCTTCTTGAAATCCTGACGAATATGAGCCAAGAAATGAAGCATACGTTCATAAATCCCTAAAATGGCTGCAAGAACCCCGCCAGAAACACCAGGAAGAATGAAGCCAAGAGCAATAATCATTCCTTTAATCAATCGAAAAATCCAGTTCATATTATCACTTTCTATTTTTAAACTTTTCCGACTATTATATCATAGATTACTTACACGAAACATATTTATCATACAAGTCGATAAAACATAAATTAGGATATATTCGAAATTTTACACTAAAAAAATAATTTTACTATCTTTTTTTGTATTTTTACATTAAAATAGAAGGCATAATGCATTTATATATGATGATAGTATACGGATAAATAAAAAAGGAGGAAGAAGTGAAAGAGGTTAGACAACCGAAATATCAGCAAATTGCCATATTAATTGCGGAAAATATTGTACGCAACGAACTAAAAATTGGTCAAAAAATCTATGCAAGATCCACCTTAGCAACAACTTTTGGTGTTTCTCCCGAAACCGCACGAAAAGCAGTGAGTATTCTTAGCGATTTAGGGATTGTGGACTCAATCCATGGAAGTGGAGTTGTTATTGCTTCACGTCAAAAAGCGCAAGAGTTTTTGACCCAACATCAAGAAGTGAAGTCAATTCAGGACTTACAAACTGATATTTTGAAGAGTGTTGCACGCCAGCAAAAGGAACTTGCCAACTTCTCATCTACTTTAGACAAACTCGTTGGACAAACAGCGCACTTTCAAAAATCTAACCCCATGACTCCCATTGAACTTGAGCTCAATGAACCTTCCGAAAACTTAGGTAAAACTATCGGAGAAATGAATTTGTGGCAAAATACGGGCGCAACTGTTATTGCCATCTTACAGAATGACGAATTAATTATTTCGCCAGGGCCTTATGCAACATTGAATCAATACGATACCTTGTATTTTGTTGGTGGAGCAGATTCTTTACAAATTATTCAAAATTTCTTTTATAAAAGTTAGTTTTGGCATTGAGATATATCCCTCTATAGAGACCTACAATAAGATCTGTCGCTATAGAGGGATTTTTCATATTTGGACGATTTAAGATATTTGTAAGTTTACTTATTTGACAAAGTGACAATACCTTGCTATCATTGAATGGTCACTTTGATGAATATTAAATAATGAAACGTATTTAATTATTAAGAGTAAAGGAGAATATTTTGCCAGTAAAAATTAAAATTGAGCACTTAACCAAAATATTTGGTAAACGTGTAAAAACTGCTTTGGCAATGGTCGAGCAGGGTGATTCGAAAAACGAAATTTTAAGAAAAACAGGTGCGAGCGTCGGTGTTTATGATGCCAACTTTGAAGTAAATGAAGGCGAAATTTTCGTTATTATGGGACTTTCTGGTTCAGGGAAGTCCACACTATTACGTTTGCTTAATCGTTTGATTGAGCCAACAAGCGGCAAGATTTTCATTGATGGTGAAGATGTTGCGACGTTAAATAAAGAAGATTTGCTGAAAGTGCGTCGTAAAACGATGAGTATGGTCTTCCAAAATTTTGGTCTCTTCCCTCATAGAACGATTCTTGAAAATACAGAATATGGTTTAGAAGTACAAAATGTACCAAAAGAAGAACGTCGCAAGCGTGCTGAAAAAGCTTTAGACAATGCCAACCTGCTTGATTTTAAAAATCAATATCCGAACCAACTTTCAGGAGGGATGCAACAACGTGTCGGCTTAGCGCGCGCTTTAGCTAATGACCCAGAAATCCTTCTGATGGACGAAGCTTTCTCAGCTTTGGACCCGTTGATTCGTCGTGAAATGCAAGATGAACTTCTGGAACTTCAAGCAAAATTTCAAAAAACAATTATTTTCATTTCGCATGACCTTAATGAAGCATTACGTATCGGTGATCGTATTGCCATCATGAAAGATGGTAAAATCATGCAGATTGGTACAGGTGAAGAAATTCTTACTAATCCTGCTAATGATTACGTTAAAACCTTCGTGGAAGACGTTGATCGTGCAAAAGTTATTACAGCAGAGAACATTATGATTCCTGCCTTAACAACGAATATTGACATCGACGGCCCAAGTGTTGCACTTAAAAAGATGAAAACAGAAGAAGTAAGTTCTCTAATGGCTGTTGATAAAAAACGTCAATTTTATGGAGTTATTACCAGTGAAGCAGCAGTTCAAGCAAAACAAGCAAATAAATCCCTTCGCGAAGTTCTCATGACAGATGTTGGACAAGTTGGTAAAGAAACATTAGTAAGTGATATCTTACCTATCATATACGACTCTCCAACACCTGTTGCCGTGGTAGATGATGAAGGATTCCTTAAAGGTATTCTCATCCGCGGACGAGTACTTGAAGCTTTAGCAGACGTAGACGATGAGGAGGTAAATAATGATTGAGTTAGCAATAGGTAAGATACCCTTAGCAGATTGGGTTTCGACTGCAACAGATTGGATTACAAGTAATTTAAGTGCTGGTTTTGATATTATTCAAAAATCCGGTACAGCAATTATGGATACAGTAACTGCAGGACTTACAGCTGTACCCTTTTGGTTAATGATTATTGTGGTTACATTCTTGGCAGTTTTAGTTTCAGGACGTAAAATTGCCTTCCCTATCTTTACATTCTTAGGTCTAGTTCTTATCGCCAATCAAGGTTTATGGACAGACTTGATGAATACAGTAACATTGGTCTTGCTTTCTAGTTTAGTTTCTATTATTATCGGTATTCCTTTAGGTATATGGATGGCTAAGTCCGAACTTGTTGCTAAGATTGTGCAACCAATATTGGACTTCATGCAAACCATGCCTGGTTTCGTTTACTTGATTCCGGCCGTTGCTTTCTTTGGTATCGGTGTGGTTCCTGGTGTATTTGCCTCTGTTATCTTTGCTTTGCCTCCAACAGTTCGTATGACAAACTTGGGTATTCGTCAAGTTTCAACTGAATTGGTCGAAGCAGCAGATTCTTTTGGTTCAACACCAAGACAAAAGCTCTTTAAGTTAGAGTTTCCTTTAGCAAAAGGAACAATTTTAGCAGGTGTTAACCAAACAATTATGTTGGCACTCTCAATGGTCGTTATTGCTTCAATGATCGGTGCACCTGGACTTGGACGCGGCGTCTTAGCGGCTGTTCAATCTGCGGATATCGGTAAAGGTTTTGTAAACGGTATTGCTTTGGTTATTTTAGCTATTATCATTGACCGTTTCACTCAAAAACTTAACGTTGCCCCAACTGAAAAGCAAGGCAATCCACAGCTTAAAAAATGGAAGAAAAGAGGAGCGCTGGTAGCTCTTGTCGTTCTGATCATTGGTGGAATTTCTGGTGTTACACTTAAAAAAACAGCAGCAGATAAAAATGTTGAGCTTGTCTATATGAACTGGGATTCAGAAGTTGCATCTATTAATGTGTTGAGTCAAGCTATGGAGCAACATGGGTTTGATGTTAAGAAGACAGCTTTAGATAATACAGTTGCTTGGCAAACTGTAGCGAACGGTCAAGCTGACGGTATGGTTTCTGCTTGGCTGCCAAATACCCATGAAACACAATGGAAAAAATTCAGCAAATCTGTTGAATTGCTTGGTCCTAACCTCAAGGGAGCTAAAGTTGGTCTTGTAGTTCCAAGCTACATGAAAGCAAACTCTATTGAAGACCTTAAAGATCAAGCTGATAAATCTATTATCGGTATTGAACCTGGTGCTGGTGTTATGGCCGCAACAGAAAAAGCCCTAAAAGATTATGATAACTTGAAAGATTGGAACTTGGTACCATCGTCTTCAGGTGCGATGACTGTTGCCCTTGGTGAAGCTATCAAACAACATAAAGATATCGTAATCACAGGTTGGTCACCACACTGGATGTTTAATAAATATGATTTGAAATATTTAGAAGATCCTAAAAACTCAATGGGTAAAGCTGAAGACATCAACACCATTGTACGTAAAGGACTTAAAGAAGATAATCCTGAAGCTTATAAAGTATTAGACAAGTTTAACTGGTCTCAAAAAGATATGGAATCTGTAATGCTTGATGTTCAAAATGGTAAAACACCCGAACAAGCAGCAGCAACATGGATTAAATCTCATAAAGAACAAGTTGATAAATGGTTTGAAGACTAATACATAATTCATTAAAGACTAAGCATATTGCTTAGTCTTTTTTTAGAAGATGTCCTAAAAAATAATCCGTATTTTTATCGTGACAGTGATAATATGGTAAAATTAGAGTATTGAAAATTCCAAAATTTGAAAGGAAAGAAAAATGAAATTATTTCAACACAACACCCTTGCAGCTTTGATGTCAGGACTTTATGAAGGAACTTTAACGATTGGAGAGCTCTTGAAAAAAGGTGACTTTGGTATCGGAACCTTGTCAGGTATTAATGGTGAGTTAATTGTCTTGGATGGCAAAGCTTATATTGCAACAGGCGACAAAAAAGTACGGCAAGTAGAAGATAATGAAACTGTCCCTTACGCCGCCGTAGCTCATCATGATGCAACACTTTCTTTCCAGCAAGAAGAAAAAATTGCCAGCGAAGAACTCTTTGAAAAAATTAAAAATGAGTTTAATAGTGAAAATACCTTTTATACGATTAAAATGACTGGTGATTTTGATATGATGCATGTGCGCATGGCTCCAGGCGCAGCGGAAGGTGAACCCTTTGCTAAAGTAGCAGAAAATCAACCTGAATATAAGGAACATCAAGTCATGGGAACTATTGTGGGCTTTTGGACACCTGAAATGTTTCATGGTGTAAGTGTTGCTGGTTACCATCTGCATTTTCTTGCTGATTCCTGCAATTTTGGTGGCCATATTTTAGGATTTACGGGCTTTTCCGGTAAAGTAGAAATAGGCCAAGTGGACGCCTTAGAGCAAAACTTCCCAACAAAATCACAAAATTTCCTCCAAGCCAAATTTAATCTTGATCAACTCAAAAAAGATATTGAGCAAGCGGAATAAAAAAACTGCATTACTGCAGTTTTTTTCTGTGAAAAGTTTCTATTTTTTGCGTATTAATTAATGAATAACACCAAAATGGAGGCTTCATGATTAGAAATTTTGAAATATTGCGTTTGAAGAAAGCAGGAATGTCGAATCTAGGGATTTTGAAACTGATTGACTATCAAGAGAGGCATGAAGCAAAACTTACTTTACGACAGTTAGCGAGGATCGCAGAGGTCAAAACTGTCCCTAATTTTATTGAGAGTTACAAGAGTCAAGATGTGAAACGACTTCGGGAGCAATACAAGGTCTTCCCCTCCTTTTCCATCTTAGACGACATTTATCCTGAATGGCTGAAAGAAATGTATAACCCCCCCACCCTCCTTTTTTATCAAGGAAATCTTAAGCTGCTTAACTTCCCTAAACTCGGATTTGTCGGGAGCCGTGAGATGTCTAAGGAAGCACCTAAAATTACATATAAGCTTATTGAGGAATTAAAACAAAGCTTTGTTATAGTGAGCGGGTTAGCACGCGGTGTTGACGCTTCTAGTCATGTAGCTGCTATAAAGCAACAAACACCAACCATTGCTGTCATTGGTAACGGCTTAGATATTAGTTATCCAAAAGAAAATCGTAAATTACAAGAATATTTAGCAACTCATGAATTGGTTTTATCAGAATACCTTGTAGGAGAACCTCCACTTAAGTTTCATTTTCCAGAGAGAAATAGAATCATTGCGGGTCTTTCTCGTGGAATTGTCGTTGTTGAAGCAAAGCAACGTAGCGGTAGCCTCATCACGAGTCGTTATGCCTTAGAGAATAATAGAGAAGTATTTGCTGTACCTGGAGATATTTTGAACAGAAATGCCTCTGGCTGCAATCAATTAATCCAGCAAGGTGCGGCCAAGCTTGTCACTCATGGGCGAGATATTTTGGATGAATTTTATTTATATGAAGGTAATTTCCTTCCTTAATTTTTTATAAAAATTGAAAATTGATAAATCTATATAAAATGAGTAAAAATAACGATTGAAAGCACTTTTTATCTTTTAATAAATGTTTAATTCTCCTATAAGAAAAACACTTTTAGTTTTATTACTTGACATCTGTCCTAAAAGCCTATATTATTAGACTATTGAAATTTGAAAAAAATAGGTAAATATATGGCGAAAGCAAGTGAAAAACAAACAACTACAAAAAAGAAAACGAGCAGTAAAAAAACTGCGAGTAAAAAGAAAACAAAAATTGTTAAAGGCAAAAATCTCGTAATTGTTGAGTCACCTGCTAAAGCAAAAACAATTGAAAAATATTTAGGACGAAACTATAAAGTTGTGGCATCTGTTGGACATATACGTGATTTGAAAAAATCAACAATGTCCGTAGACATCGACAATGATTATGAACCACAATATATTAATATCCGCGGAAAAGCGCCACTGATCAATTCTCTTAAAAAAGAGGCCAAAGCCGCAAAAGCTGTTTATCTGGCAAGTGACCCGGACCGAGAAGGAGAAGCCATTGCTTGGCACTTGGCACATATTTTAGGTCTTCCTTTGGAAGATAAAAATCGGGTTGTTTTTAACGAAATCACTAAAGATGCCGTTAAAAATGCATTTAAAGAACCCCGCAGTATTGATGTTGATTTGGTCGATGCACAACAAGCTCGTCGTATTTTAGATCGTTTAGTGGGGTATTCAATCAGTCCAATCCTTTGGAAAAAAGTTAAAAAAGGATTATCGGCTGGCCGTGTCCAGTCTATCGCCCTTAAATTGATTGTGGATCGCGAAAACGAAATCAATGCTTTTATCCCTCAAGAATATTGGTCAATTGATGGCGAATTTAAAAAAGGAGCTAAAAAGTTTAAAGCTGCTTTCTGGGGTGTTGATGGCAAGAAACGAGCATTAAATAACAACGATGATGTTATGGAAGTGATGTCACGATTGTCTGGTCCAGATTTCGATGTTGATAAAGTAGAGAAAAAGGAACGTCGGAGAAATTCGCCGCTGCCATACACAACAAGCTCCATGCAACAAGATGCAGCGAATAAAATTAATTTCCGTACACGGAAAACCATGATGGTTGCCCAACAGCTTTATGAGGGGCTCACATTGGGGGCACAAGGTCATCAAGGGCTGATTACCTATATGCGTACCGATTCAACACGTATCTCTCCAGTAGCGCAAGGCGTGGCTGCAGATTTCATTACAGATCGTTTTGGCGCTAAGTATAGCAAACATTCTTCAAAGGTTTCTAATAAAGCTGGTGCTCAAGATGCCCATGAGGCAATCCGTCCCACCAATGTCCTTAATACTCCCGAAGCAATTGCGAAATATCTAGACAAGGATCAGTTAAAGCTTTACACTTTAATTTGGAATCGGTTTGTTGCAAGTCAAATGACTGCCGCTATTTTTGATACCATGAAAGTTAACCTTTCGCAAAATGGTGTGATTTTCATTGCCAATGGCTCACAAGTTAAATTTGATGGGTATTTAGCAATCTATAACGACTCTGAGAAAAACAACATGCTTCCTGATATGGCGGCTGGAGATACCGTTAAGAAAGCAAATCTTAAACCTGAACAACACTTTACTCAACCGCCCGCACGTTACAGCGAAGCAACCTTGATTAAAGTTTTAGAAGAAAATGGAGTCGGACGTCCATCAACATATGCACCAACGCTTGAAACAATCCAAAAACGTTATTATGCCCGTTTAGTGGCCAAACGTTTTGAACCGACTGAACTAGGTGAAATTGTAAATAAACTTGTGGTTGAATTTTTCCCAAACATTGTAAATACGGAATTTACAGCTGAAATGGAAAAAGATCTGGATAAAGTAGAAGAAGGACAGCGCCGTTGGGTTGATGTCGTTGATCAATTTTATAAACCTTTCGCCGTTGAACTTGAAAAAGCCGAAGTTGAAATGGAAAAAATCGTCATTAAAGACGAACCAGCTGGTTTTGATTGTGATGTTTGTGGGCATCCAATGGTAATTAAGTTGGGACGATATGGTAAATTCTATGCATGCAGTAATTTCCCAGAATGTCACAATACTAAAGCCATTGTGAAAGAAATTGGTGTAACTTGTCCAAGTTGCCACAAAGGGCAAATCATTGAGCGTAAGACAAAGAAAAACCGTCTTTTCTATGGTTGTGACAGATACCCAGAATGCGAGTTTACAAGCTGGGATAAACCTGTTGGGCGTTCTTGTCCAAAATGCGAGCACTATTTGGTAGAAAAGAAAGTACGTGGCGGTGGCAAACAAGTTGTATGTAGCAATGAAACTTGTGACTACAAAGAAGAAAAACAAAAATAAAAGCACTTTACATAATTAATTTTATGTTTAATATAGAAAGTTATAATGAATAAAACACATATAAACGTTATCGGCGCAGGTCTTGCGGGTTCTGAAGCTGCTTATCAAATTGCAAAACGCGGTATTCCTGTCAAACTTTACGAAATGCGTGGCGTTAAAGCAACTCCTCAGCATAAAACCGACAAATTCGCGGAGCTGGTTTGTTCAAATTCTTTCCGCGGAGCAGCAATTACAAATGCTGTGGGACTATTGAAAGAGGAAATGCGTCGTTTAGATTCTGTTATGATGCAAGCTGCAGAAAAAACACAAGTTCCAGCTGGTGGGGCTTTAGCCGTTGACCGTGAAGAGTTTTCAGCTTTTATTACCCAAGCTGTTTCGGAAAATCCCTTGATTGAGGTGATCCGTGGTGAGATTACAGATTTACCTAACTTAGATGAGGAAATTACGATTATTGCAACTGGGCCTTTAACAAGTGACGCTTTAGCTGCAAAAATTCATGCGTTTAATGGCGGAGATGGTTTTTATTTCTATGATGCTGCAGCTCCAATTATTGATGCAAATACAATAAATTACGACAAGGTTTATAAAAAATCTCGTTACGATAAAGGAGAAGCGGACTATATCAATTGTCCAATGACAAAGGAAGAGTTCAATAACTTCCAGCAAGCATTAATTACTGCTGAAGAAGCGCCACTCAACTCATTTGAAGATTTAAAGGTTTTCGAAGGCTGTATGCCAATTGAGGAAATGGCTAAACGTGGTTATAAAACAATGTTATTTGGACCAATGAAACCTGTTGGGTTAGAATATCCTGATTCATATACAGGTCCACGTGATGGTGATTTTAAAACACCTTATGCCGTTGTACAGCTACGTCAAGATAATGCTTCAGCGTCTTTGTATAATATTGTGGGCTTCCAAACTCACCTTAAATGGGGAGAGCAAAAACGTGTGTTCCAAATGATTCCTGGGCTAGAAAATGCTGAGTTTGTACGTTATGGGGTAATGCATCGCAATTCATACATGGATTCTCCTAACCTGCTCAAGCAAACTTTTCAATCAAGAAAACAAGAAAATCTTTTCTTTGCAGGTCAAATGACTGGCGTAGAAGGTTACGTTGAATCAGCAGCAAGTGGTTTGGTTGCTGGTATAAACGCTGCTCGCCTTTTCAATGGTGAAGAAGAGATTATATTCCCACAAACAACAGCTATTGGTGCCCTCCCATATTACATTACACATACGGACAGTAAACATTTCCAACCAATGAATGTGACCTTTGGTATTGTCAAGGAACTTGAAGGTCCACGTATTCGTGATAAAAAAGAACGTTATACTAAGGTTGCTGAGCGAGCATTAGAAGACTTAAGCCAAATCATTGAAAAAATGTAATAATAAAAACCTCTAAATTAATAGAGGTTTTTATTATTACATTAGTTTTTACATAACTATAATTATGTAAAAACTATATACTTATGCTTAAAATATCATTTAAAGCGATTCTCCGCACCACATTTCCTTCTTTAATATAAAGCAAATCATAGTCTATACCAAAAATTTTACCCTGAGAAGTCGTTTCTTGCGAATTTTCCAAAAAGCGTATACTAACGGGTTTTTGTCTGCTCCAAGCATATTTCATCTCGTACATAATTTCTTGTTGTGACATTTTTAGAGTAGTATTATTCATTCGATTCTTTCTACTTGTAGTTTTTTGTCTTAAGTTAAATTAATAGTCTACTTAAATTCTACCAGTCTTACTTACAGTTCGTCAAGTGCATTTTTCTGTTCTTGACTAATAATATGTGTGTAGAGGTCGGTAACTTGCGTTGAAGAGTGGCCAAGCTGATGACTTACTAGCACTTGAGAATTGGTTTGTGCATAAAGACGAGTTGCTAAGGTGTGACGAAGTTTGTGCGGTGTAATCCTTACTTTAAAAGCTTGCGAGTATTTAGAGACCAACTTTTCAATGCTTGATCCATCAATCCGAGAAGCTTGCCCCCGGTAAATAGACAAGAAGAAGGCTTTGTTATTTTTTTCTGGTTTATAGCGTTGTTCTCGAATTTCTAAGTAGTTGAGTAGGTAAAGCTCAGCAAACTTTGCGATATTTACGGCATCACGCTTGCCCCCTTTACGTGTGACTTCAACAACTAATGTCTTCATGTTCAAATCAGATATGTTGATGTTAACAGCTTCAGAAAGACGTACTCCAGAAGCCAACATCAACGCAATAATTGCTAAATCACGTTCTTTATTTTTATTAAAAGAAGAGAGGGCTCGATTAGACAAAGTTTTTTCGTATTCATTATCAATAAAATCTAGAAATCCTTGTGTTTCATCACCTAAAAACAGTTTCCCTTTAATATTTTCAGCCCTTGAAGCCAGGGTTTCTCTATTTTTTTGAATTTGAACTTTTTTCATAACATTACGATAAAAGTAAGGCTCACCATTTATGCCTTCAGCTTGCTCCGTAAGGTATTTAAAAAGACTAGAGAGCGCAGCTAAAGTACGTTTTACAGAGTTTTGTGTTAGCCCAGACTTATTATTTTGACGTGGTTTTTCACGTAAGTAGAGGATATAACCTTCAATGTCAGAACGTGCAAGATTTTCTAATGTATCTAAATCGATATCAGCAATATTTTTTGCTTTGCTGACATCGCTATCAATAAGCCAATTAAAAAATCTCTCGTATTCTAAAAGATATTGATAAAGCGTAGTCAAGCTATAAGGAATACTAAGCTTTGATTGATAATATTCTAAAACGAAATCGGGCATACGTTTTTTTATGCGATCAATATTTGCAAGTAGAAGTTCACGTTTCATAGTTTTTTAAGTATACCATAAATTTATAAAACTTTCAAGAATATTATAGTTTTTCGGAAAGATGTCATAGGATATCCCAAGATCTCTTTAAACTATATACTCAGTAAGTTTAATAAATTCTTCCTATAATTTATTTTTTCGAATATAATTATATCATAACTTCTAAAAATAAATAGGTTTGAACTTGACTGTTGAGCCATTTAAAGTAATTTTTATTGAAGTTTACTAGGCTACATTAAAAGATAAAAATGAAAGGAATAATATCAAACTGAAAGATAAAATATATAAACAAATATCAATAACAGGTTAAAATACATCCAAATATAAAAAACTCCGTATTACGGAGTTTTTATTGACTTATTTTGTTTTATCTGTACCGTTGACATGTACGGCTCAGATTATCTTCACTTTATCTATCCATCTTGGTGTTATTGCGATAGATTATATCTATATACTTTTATTGGACATCTTTCCGAAAAACTTGTGTTATAAGTCTTATTTATTTGTTGTATCGAACTATAAAACGTTCAAACTATCTTTTAAAACAGTGTTAATAAAGGGGCCAAGTTGTTGACTCACAAGTACTTTACAATAGGGTAGGGCAAACTTCGCTATTGGAACAAAGTCCTCATCATTAATTTTAATGCAGATACTAGAAGCTAAAGACAAACTAACTTATAATTTTTTTGTTTAGTAACTGCTTCTCTCTAATTCTTATTGATATTTTTGATTCTACAGTCTAAGTATGAGTATTTTAAAGAGCTACAAAATTATTTTTTTCTGTTTATTTGTAATTTAAAAACTTTTGGACATAATAATCATAGATTTGATTGTTTTACGATCTTGCATGTCTTGATAAGCTTGATTAATATTCTCTAAATCATAAGTTTGAGTAAATACGCGTCCAGGATTAATATTTCCGTCTAGGACTTCTTTTAGCAAGAATTGTTTATCATATGTCGTTACAGATGCTGAACCTCCAGCAATTGAAATATTTTGTGCAAATGTAGAACCAAGCGGACGGTTATTATAGTGAGGAACACCAACAAAACCAACGCGCCCCCCATTATGAAGCACTCCGAGCGCTTGATCTATGGCTGATTCAGTGCCAACACATTCGAGAGCAGCATCCGCACCGCCACCTAAAATCTCACGTACTTTGGCAATGCCTTCTTCTCCACGTTCAGCAATAACATCTGTTGCCCCTAAATCTAAGGCCAATTTTTGACGATCTGCATGACGACTCATCAAAATAATTTGAGAAGCGCCTCGCATTTTAGCGGCTATTACTGCACACTGACCGACAGCACCATCCCCAATAACTACGACTTTGTCTCCTCTTTGAACATTGGCGCATCTCGCAGCATGGTAACCTGTAGGCATAACATCTGCCAGAGTAAGTAAGGACTTTAACATACCTTCAGTATAATCAGAGGGTTGTCCTGGGATTTTTATTAATGCCCAATTTGCATAGTGGAAACGAATATATTCTGATTGAAAACCATTTGACCAGTTTGAACCTCCAAGGTGTCGATCACATGTTCCATCGAATCCTGAACGACATGCATCACATTTACCACATCCATGTGTAAAGGGAGCAATTACAAAGTCACCAGGTTTCACTGTTGTAATAGCAGATCCAATTTCTTGGACAATACCAATAGCCTCGTGTCCTGTGTTTTCAGACTGTGCTTCCTTGTTGTCTCCATGACCATACGACCATAAATCTGATCCACAAACACAGGCACGGACAACTTTGATGATAACATCATCTTCTGCTTGTAATTTTGGTTTTTCCACTTCTTGAACTGTTACCAAACCTGCTTTTTCAAAAATTGTTGTTTTCATTTTCTATTCTCCTTACAAATTTTCATAATCATCTGTTACTTTTTCTAACCAAGTTGTTGTCCCCTTGCCAATTGCAATATGACTAAACCAAGAGGTTTTTGTTGCACCATGCCAGTGTTTGACCCCGTCTGAAATGCTTACGACATCTCCTTTAGCAAGCTTTCGAGCAGGCTTTCCAGCTTCTTGGTACCAGCCCTCTCCATCTGTGACAAGAAGGATTTGGAAACCATTGTCATGCGTGTGCCAATCATTTCTAGTTCCTGGCTCAAACGTAACATTATTAACTGAAATATCTCCTTGACTTGCTAAAAATTTTAAATGAGAATCCCCAATAAAAAATTTTGCATAGTCAATGTTTAAGTCACCTTTACCAAATAATGGATTAAAATCTGTCATTATCATTTCTCCTTATAAATTTCTTTTGCAATATTAAATGCACTCCAAGCATTAGGCCAGCCAACATAAAAAGCGAGGTGTGTAATTAAAGCTGATATTTCTTCTTTACTTATACCATTTTCCTTTGCCTTGTGAAAATGAAAGTTTAATTGTTCTGTGGCTCCTTTAGAGATTAAGGCGCTTAGTGTAATTATTGAACGCTTTTCGGGAGTGAGAGTAGGATTTTCCCACACTTCACCAAAAAGTATTTCATCGTTATATGCAGCAAATTCTGGTGCAAAATCTCCCAAGTTATCTTGTCCTGCAGTAACTTTTTCTGTCAATGTTTTCCTCCTCTCTCATTAAATATAAAATTTTGTCATATATTTTTGTTAGGGACGGCTAATACCAATACTTTCGTTACTATATAATTGCGGTTTTTCAATTATTTGATGGACCAATTTAGAAATTGCTCCACGGGAAACGGCATAACCTCTAAATGGTTCTCCCTTATGTGTAATTTTGTAATCGTCTGTCCCGTTATCAAACCATCCTGGACGAATAATCGTATAGTCAAGACTGGATTGTTCCACAATGTCTGCTGCATTACGATAATCTTTTAACATAGGATTGTTTTTCAGATTACCACTTGAATCAACTGAAGATGGAATTTCATTGTAAATGCCCATTGAACTAATAAAAATTAGACGTTTGACTTTTGTTTCTTCCATTGCAGCAGTTAAATCTTTAGCCATTTTTGTTAAATTCCCTGATAAAGCGGCAAAAATAATATCTTGTCCAGTTAAAATACTTGATAGGTCAATTGGATTTGTCACAGACCCCGCTATAGCTGTTTCATTAACTCTTAAATCAGACAATTGTGTAACAGACCGAGAAAAAAGCGTTACTTTATGATTTGTGTTTGATAGTTCTCTGCGAAGTGAACGTCCAAGTGATCCTGTTGCGCCAATAATTAATACATTTACCATTTTATTCTCCAATTCTTAGTAAGGATTTAATATCGTTGTGTCATGTGTAATGACAGAATCAATACCACCTTCAAGGTGATGTTTTTATAGGTTCTATAAAATAAGCTACTTTCATTTTTTCCTTTTCTTTCTTTAGTTTTAGTTAATAACTACTAGCTTTTGAGCCTTTAATTTTCCAATTTCCGTTAATTTTAATAAAGTAATAGATTTGCTGAAGTCCGCCTGACCATTCGCTCCCCCAAACTCGAGCATTCACCTGATTTTTTCCAAGTAATGTTGCTGATTTGTCATTCAATTCCAATATTTCAATTTTTTCTTCTATTGATGAAAAATATCTCATCTCTTCAAAATCAATCTGTTCGAGCCATTCATTAATATTTTGTTTGTATCCCGTCATATGCATTAGGTAAGCCTCTTTTATAAACAATTGTTTTAATTTATCTGTATCCTTATTTACCATCCAATCATTTAACTGCCTGTAAATTAAAATAATTTTTTCTTTTTCTTTCATATTGTTTTTTTTCGTTCCAAATTAGTAAGTATCAAGGTAACTAAACCTAAGGTATTAAAACCAACAATAAACCACATAACTAGATGATAGTACGCTATCCAATTTCCAATTAAGTTTGATGAAAAGAGTACTACAATTGAAAGGCCAACTGGCCCGCCAATTTGATGTACTGTGTTCGTCATTCCACTCGCTGCACCAGCTAGTTCTGGAGAAACATCTTCTACACCTGCCGATGTTAAAGGTGCCAACAACCAGCCTTGTCCGAGTCCTACAAAAACCATAGGCAATCCAATTGTTAACCAATAACCATTTCTGGGATCAATTATTGCTGAAAGTATCATCCCTACAAGCAAAATACATTGTCCAATCAAAATGATATGACTGTTACCAAATTTGACAGTCAAGCGTGGTAAATAGAGAGCACCAACAAAATTAACAATTGTCAATGGTAAGAAGCCCATACCTGCTTGTAATGGAGTAAAACCATAATGGTTTTGTAAAATTTGTGGCACTATAAACCAATAGGTCAACATGGCCATCATGAAGGTGAAACGGGTAATATATGCCCCTGTACGAATACGATTAGCAAATAAACTCAAAGGCATTATCGGATGTAACTGATGTCCCTCCCAAATGACAAATGCAATGAGAATTAAAATAGACAACCCAATCAGTAACAGGTTACTTATTGTGATGCCATAGACAAAAAGAAGCGCAAATGCAACAGAGAAAATAGCACCAACAAAATCAATTTTTAAAGCTTCCTGTTTTGTTTTATCTGTAATTTTAAATAATATCAGTATAGCTAAAAAAATAGCAAAAGGAACATTAATTAGAAATCCTGCTCTCCAACTGATAGTACTCGTTAACCAACCGCCCAATATAAGCCCTACAGATGCACCAATACCCGCTGTCGCTCCATAGTAAGAAATTGCCTTCATACGCATACTGTCCTGATAACTGTCCATTAAGAGAGCAAGTGAAGTAGGTGCAATAATAGCTGAACCTATCCCTTGAATAGCACGGAATATTATTATTTGTGTTGCACTTTGAGAAAGTCCAATAGCAAGAGAACTTAGTCCAAAAATAATTAAACCAGCCAGAAATATTTTTTTACGTCCTAAAAAATCACCTAAACGCCCAGCTAATAACAGAAAGCCTCCAAAAGTAATTGTATAGGCGTTGGATACCCAGGATAATGCCGCTTCATTCAAATTTAATTCTGAGGCTATTTTTACTGTGCCTGTAAATATAATACTGTTATCCATTATAATCAAAAAGTAGCTAAAGAGAATAATAAAGAGTATAATTCCAAATTTTTTATTTTTCATTTACTTCCTCATTTCTTTTATTGTTTATGAACTACATTATAGAAAAAAAGCATTTCGCTGTGAAATGCTTTTTTTAATGACGTATATGCCTAAAGAGCATATATATCATTCCTCTTGTAAAAATTCTTTGATGAACGCTTGTGTAGAGTTCGTCAAGGGTACATTTTTTTCCATGCTAGCAATGAGTTGGTTCGGACTTCAGGTATCAGTGGAATGGCTTTTAAATCTGGATAACTACGGATAAGAGCTCCTTCTGTTACAATAATTTCACCAATTCCTGCCCTTGCCATTTCAAATATATGAAAACCAAGATTAAATCCCCCAACAATATTTAACTCATTTACCTTACAACCAATCCATTCAGCAAAGTATTGACGTATTTCTGAACGCTCTGATATAATTAAACGTTGATCTTTTAATACTTCAGGAGTAATGTATTCTAAGTCAGAAATCTCTGAATCCTTTTGAGTCAGTAGAACCCATTTCTCCGAAATATCGAGACGCTCTACATTATATTTTTCTGTTGAAGTAGGCTCTAATAAAAAGGCAACATCAACGAGTCCATTATCCAATTTATATTTAATATGATCGGCATTACCAGACAGAATAGTAAAAGTGAAACCAGGATGAGCATTTGTTAGCTTCTGAAGTGTCTGAGCAATTTTAACTGTCGTGAGCCCTTCAAGTGCACCAATAGTTAAATGGCCTGTTAAACTCGCTTGTTTACGATCACTAAATATGCGTTCTGTATTACTTGCTAACTGTAAAATTTCTTCAGCTTTAATTTTTAAAAATTGTCCATCTTCAGTAAGTACCAAATGCTTACCATCTCGAATGAAAAGCTGAGTATCGAGTTCTAATTCTAGCTCTCGGATTTGACGAGATAAAGTAGGTTGGGTTATGAACAACTTTTCTGCAGCTCCAGAAACAGTACCAACTGTTGCGACTGTCCAAAAATATCTTAATACACGTAATTCCATTATATAATTTAATTCCTTATTAGATTGAGTAACTTAATTATAGCAAACTAGATCAAGTTATTTATATGATATATTTTATCCTGCAAGTAGCTCTAATTTTCTTAACTGAGTAATCTTTTGCCTTGCACCCACTTTTCTTATTTCCTTTGGTATAAACTTTCTGATGTTCTCACCATCATAGCCTAGCTGGATGCGTTTGTCCTCAAAAATAATGGGAGTACAGAGCAATTCCAAATGATTTTGCAAAAAAATGATAGCGGTGTCTAAAGATAATTCTTCCAGACTATTTATAAGCCCTTGATACCTCTGATCTGACTTTTTCTTGCGCCCATATAATGCAGAAAATCCTTCCTCTTCTAGACTTAATATTTGAATCAAAATTTCTCGAGTAAGTTTAAAGGGGTGACGACTTATGTTTATTTCCTCATAGTCTATTTCGTGATTATCTAACCATGCTCTAGCATTTCTATAAGATGAACTACTGTTTTTTGTAATCAGGGTTATCATTTTTATCTTCCTCCTGTTCTTCTCGGAACCTCTTTTGAGTTTCAGTGAGCTCTCCTGTTGCAAACACAGCCCATTTCATCATCCCTCTATCCTGATAAGTACGAATAGATTCATAAGGGCTATATGAACGATCCATACCCATTTATTCACCTCCTGCGGTCGCATGGCCACCTATCATTTTATTTCTTTCTAAAACTCTCGATCCTTCAGTTAAAGCACTCGCCTTTTGAATTGCCGTAAAATCAAACTTTTCACGGATTTCATCAATGGCTTGCTGCAATGCTTCAAGTTTTTTATCCCAGGGATCATCCTGCATCATTGTTTCAAATAAACTTAGTTGTTTAATGTTCTCACTTGAGAGGTTAAAGCCTCCCACTCCAACTTCACGAATAGTCCCACCTTTATATTTTTCTCGAAAAAGCCTTATGATTTCCCTTTGGATAGCTGATGTACTTTGAGTAAGCTCTATTTTACTCGACGTTTTAATCATCTTCATACTAGAATAAAAAGAAGGCCTAACGTACAATGATAGTCTACCAGCTAGTTTTTTTCTTGTTTTTCATAATCACGAGGTAAAATTTGACTATTACTATAGCTTTCGGACTTCTTTCTATATTTCTCATGGACATTGGTTTCATCAATTCCATTGGCATGAAAGAATTGCTGCAAACCAACAATACCCAGTTTTCTTTTTATCAAGTCAGGATTTGCGTGTGCAAGCTCTTTTATAGAATGGATCCCTAGCTTTTTAAGTGCTTTTTCTGTACCACGACCAATCCCCAAAAATCTGTCATTTTCTCTATCATCCATAGTTTAGCTGGGACATCTTCATAGCGAATAAGGTCACGCATATTTCTTTTATGTTTAGCGTAGTTATCCATAGATATTTTGGCTAATAAGGGGTTATCTCCCATGCCTACAGTAATATAAAGTCCCATCCGTTCTAACACTTCCAGCTGCAGCTTTTGAGCTAACTTATCCATTTGCTTATATCTATTTGAGATACCTGGATAAAAAAGATTTAAAGATTCTGTGACGTCAATGAAGGATTCATCAATTGAGTAGGAATGTATTTCTTCAAGTGAGGTATAATTGGATAAGATTTTTTTGCATCTCTATATTTTTATCGATATAGAGCCCCATTTGTGGCAGTGTCAAGAACCAGTTAAAAAAAACAATAAAAAAAGAAACTTATTATTTATTCTTTGCTGTCTTTTATTCTTTCCCTTTTAATCATAAAAAATTGGAATTATGATAAAGACATAACATGATTTAGATACAATTGAACATTATGTGAGAGGAACATCTTATAGCTTATACAGATTATCTAAAATAGTACCAGGTTTGGTCTTTTTTGTTATTAATAATAAATAAGGAAAAATATACAAAAAAAACGAAGATAATCCTTTTCTTCGTTTTTTTGTACCTAAGCGTTTTTAACTATCATAACACAATTAACTAGTGTGACTCATTATTTTTTATTTGAGAACTAAATTGTTCTTGGGCTATTTTCCATATAATTTCCCGCTGAACCAACAGACTTAATCCTAAAGAAAAAAGCATAAAGTTTTCACTGTCCTTGATAAAATAACTAATTGAACCACGTATAATTATATAAATAACCCATAGTGCCAGAGTAAGTAAACTCCCCTTTCTCACTACGAGTTGTATATTACCCTTTGTACCTAAATAAACACGAGTAGAGACGGCTCTTAACCAACCAAACAAAACAGGTATTACTATATCTCCAAATACTACAGCTAATAATAATGAGCTATTCCAATTCATATGAGATGACTGTTGGTATACGAGGTACAGACCTATGAGCATTATTAATAAGTAACTCTTTGTTTTATGTGTAACTTCCTGCTCGGAAAGTTGTCGGTATAGTACTAATAGAACAACTGCAAAAATAAGAATGACTTGTATCAAAATTTAATCCTTTCGATTTTTTTATTTAGTTTTTCGACTTTTTTTCTATTGGATAAATAAGAATAGAAAAATGTGACTGTGAAAACAAAAAACCATACCCAAGAGAAATTTAATAACGACCATCCTTTCAACTCTTCTCCAATTAAGATAGTTGTGGAAAATGCTAATATATAGCTACTCATAGCATTTATTAGTATAGTGAGTAGTTCAGAAATAAAAGAGTTTTCTCTGATTATTTTTGAAATAAGCCCTTGAATAGCACTCAAACATAAAATAATGAACATTTCTTTTGGTGTAAACCAAAATTCATAGTAAGTGCTATAAACAACCATCATAAATGAGGCAACAGATATTGCTCTTAAAATCGAAGTTAAATATTTCAATTTTCACCACCTTCCATTTCTGAAATTTTTTCACTAATACTCTTAAAATAATTTTTACTAACCGGAATTTTGTCATTACCCACATATGCAACCACTCCTAAAAATAAATCAGTAGCTAGTCTATCAATACTATAAATATTGATCAGATATGACCTTGAAACCCTAATAAAACTATCGCCTAATCTTTTTTCTAATTGGTAAAGTGGCGAACGCATTTTATAGATTTTGTCTTTCGTAAAAAGTTCTAAATAATTTTTCTGGGATCTTATGTACAATATTTCTCTTTTTGAAAGAAATATAATACCGTCTATTGTTGCAAATGATGACCTATCTTCCAGTTTCTCAGTAACTGATATATATTCTTGTTCTGTGGGAGCTTTTATTAATATCTCAACTTCAGATAGTGTACTATCAATAATCTTTTTTATTTTCACAAGTATATTTTACTCTATTTTAAAAGTTTTAACTATCAATTTTCTGGGACAAACAGTACTTTTTTAGGGATAAAGCTCTCAACTACAGTAAAAATATAAAAAAATCGTAGGATAAAATATCCAAAAGAAATAAAGTATATGACTTTAAACATATTAATTTAGTTCTGGATACAGTAAAAAATGGCCTCCTAGAGCAAACCTAAACCAATTGTGAAACTTTAGAGCATGATTTAATAATACTCTAAAATAAAATTATTAGGTATAGTTTCGGATTTCCGTCAAATATATTTAGGATAAAATAAAAAGACCATTAATTTATAGTCTTTTTCATTTTACTTCTTCTAAAATTTGTTATCTACAAAATTATCCCGCAAGTAGTTGTAACTTCCTTAACTGAGTAATCTTTTGCCTTTGGTATAAACTTTCTGATATTCTCCCCATCATAGCCGAGCTGAGTGCGTTTTTCATCAAAAATAATAGGCGTTCAGAGTAACTCCAGATGATTTTGCAAAAACATGAGAGCAGAGTCTAATGGCAATTTTTCCATACTTTTCGCCTTTCTTATTTTGTGAGGTTATACTTACAAAATCTTCATATGAGTCTATCCGAACATACCAAGATAGAGGGATGATGAAGTGAGCAGCATATCCTTTTACCCGACATCTTTCCGAAAAACTTGTGTTATAACCCTAACTTCTTTGGTGTTTTGAATTATAAATCGTTCAGAATATCTTTTAAATCATCATCTATAACACACACTAATACTGTTTTTGTTTATTAAGAGTAGCAAAATATATTTTTAGGGTTATATTGGCCTCTTCTTCTATTTCTATTTACCAAACTTTTTAATAGAGATGGAACTAACAATGAATTATTGATATTTCTTATGTTTTCAATATTTTTTTAAATTTTATCTATTTCGTGTAATAAAGCGGAGTATCGCTGCGTATAAAAACCAAACTACAATTGCTATTATTATTATAATCCACCAAGCATTACGTTCGTTTGTGAGTGGTAAAGGAACATTCATACCAAAAAAGCCAGTAATAACTGCTAAAGTGGCTAGTAAAATTGATACTATCGTTAATGTAGTCATATTATCATTAAGATTATTATTCAGTATATTATTATAGGTACTTGATAACTGTTGCAGAACCTGAGCATTGATTTGAGTCATCCCAGATAATTGTTTTGCCTCAATCAATGCATCTTCTAGTTGTTCTTTTTCTTCTTCAATGAAATTTTTATATAATTGCTTAGATTTTATTTGCTCCAAGAGTAAAGTGTTTTGATTTGCAGCAGAAACTAGATAGACCATCCCCGTTTCAATATCAGAAAGAGCAAATAAATCTTTTTTATTTGTTTTGGCTCTTAATTTTCTATTGACCTCATCCTTCGTTTTATCCATATTCTCTATAAAGGGGAAATATGACTCCGATATTAAACATAATCCTGTAAATAAAAAGTGATAAGTAGACACAAAATTTGTTACAAGAATACTCTGTTTCATTTGTTTTACTACATACTCAGTTTCTTTACTAAAAAAGGTAATTATTAGATTATTTTTTACCACAAAGGTAATAGGTAGTGTAGTGAAATGATTCTCTTCTTTATTGGGATTTAGAGCGTTATATACTAATGTCAGAGTTTGAGTTTCAGTTGTATACTCTGCATGGGCACGTTCTTTTTTATCTTTTGCATAGTTGAGCATTTCTTCATCTAGTTCGTAACTAGAAAATAATATTTTCGATTCTTCTGCTGTTAATTCATCAATGTCTACTGTCACCCATAAATTTTTATCGTTAATAGTATGTTTTTTTAACATATATTTCTTCCTACTACTATCAATCTTATTTTTTTATACTTCATAAACTGTATGAAAGCAGCGATCAGTGATTGGACTTTCTTTTTCTGATTTTTAATAAAATTGAATTGTTTTTTTATTGATTATAACAGGAAATAGTAGATTGTAAAAGAATTATATTACTTTAGGAAACATGCTATTCAATTTTTGAATAGGCTTCATTTATAATATCTTGTCATTCAAAAATACAATTTTACACCTTACATATTCACATGTATAATAGCAAATATAAAATAATTAATAACTGGAGGTTATATACATGGTTGTAAAGGTTACAAGAAATATGGAGTTTAGCACCTCATTCGATTACATTGATGATGGTATAGAACATGGAATTTTGAGTAAATTTAAGACTAAAGAACAAATTTTAAAAAAAGGCACTACTATCGCTGAAGGTTTCAAACCATTGGAGTGTGATATCAGAATGCTCAAGGATTTTCCTGTAGAATTGAGAGATGGAATAACAATTTATACTGATATTTACCTTCCATGCACTAAAGATAAAGTTCCTACTTTGATTGCTTGGAGTCCATACGGTAAAAGTGCTGGTACTGCACCTCGTTATAAAAATTTATTTAATATGTTGGGTATGGGAAATGATTGGAATTCAGGATTAACAAAATTTGAAGCTCCTGATCCAGCATATTGGTGTGCTCATGGTTATGCAGTATGTAACCCTGATATGCGTGGTATTGCTCATAGTGAAGGGAACACTACTATGCTTGGTACTCAAGAAGGACAAGATGGTTACGATTTAATTGAATGGATAGCATCACAAGAATGGAGTAATGGAAAAACGGCCCTAACAGGCACCTCCTACTTAGCGTTCTCACAATGGTATATTGCTGCTGAACAACCGCCACACTTAACTTGTATAAATCCAACGGAAGGTCTATCAGATGGTTATAGAGATTTGGCCTTTATTGGCGGAATCCCTGATAAAAATTTCATTGAAAGGCTTCAAATAAATCACGTTAGTGCTAAAAATGCTCAACGAGAAGATTTGACAAAAGAAATGGAAAGTTACCCTTTAGCTACTGCTGAGATCTGGAGAGATAAAGTTGCTGATGCATCAAAAATCACAGTACCAGCTTTTGTTATTGCAAGTTATTCTAATACACTTCATACTATGGGTACTTTTAGATCCTGGAGAAACTTAGGTTCAAAAGAAAAATGGCTTAGAATACATGATAGGCAAGAATGGCCTTATTATTATGATAGTGAAAACACTGAAGAACTAAGACGCTTTTTTGATTATTATATGCTTGAAAAAGAAAATAATTGGTTGGAAACTCCTAAAGTACGTTACTCTGTAATAGATTTTCATGGTACTAACACAACAGATATTCCAGACGAGCAATTTCCACCTGTAGGGGTTATAAATAAAAAATATTACTTCAGCGGTATTTCAAGAAATTTAACTGAATTAGCAGATGAAAAAGACTTTCCTTTGGCCTATGATACCCAAGGATTACCTGGAAAAGTATCCTTCCAAGTTACGTTTGCAGAAGAAACAAAATTTGTTGGATATCCAAAAGCAAAGCTGTTTATGGAAGTATCTGGTTACGATGATTTAGATGTTTTCGTTCTAGTTCAAAAAATAGATAAACTAGGTAATGTACTCAGCGAATTTGTAGTTCCTAATCATGGAGCAGCTCTACAAGATTTTACAGAAAATGGTGCATCAGCGCTTAGATATAAAGGGTCTTGGGGGCGCTTGCGTGCATCAATGCGTCACCTTGATGAAGGTGTATCAACAGATACAATTCCTGCATATAGTTTTGATCGTATTGAGAAGCTAACTAACGGGAAAATTATAGAGTTAGACGTTGTTTTAAGTCCCATTGGTATGTCTTATGAGGCAGGAGAAACACTTAGAATAATTATTAGCTCAAAAGATGAACTTGGGTCAGTCATGCCTGGCACACCTGGTTGTACTCCAGATAATAAAGGTATTCACATTTTACATACTGGGGGTGCAAAAGCTTCCTATGTTCAATTACCTTTATTGAATGATCATAATAATAATTAAACATTAAATATGGTATCCTTATATATAATAGGAGATCAAAATGAAGTTATCTAATCTTAAATATTTTGTAGAAATTGCTACTGAAAATAGTTTTACAAAGGCTTCGCAAAAACTGTATATTTCTCAACCAACATTAAGTCGTAGAATACAGGATTTGGAAAAGGAATTAGGTGTTAAGTTGTTCAATCGTTCAAATACAAATAAAATAAGCTTATCCCCTGAAGGAGAAAAAGTACTTACAAGTGCTAATGAAATTATTGGACAAGTTGATCTTCTACTTCATATGTTTGACGATAACCAAGAATATACACTTGAACCATCTTTAATTAAAATAGGATGCCTAAAAAATTTTAATTTCACAAAATTGTATTCACTTCTTGAGGAGTTTAAATATAATTATCAAAACATAAAAATATTAATAGAACATGATACACCAATGGGCTTAAATCAAGGATTGATTGATGGCAAGTATGATATAATCTTTAATTTAGAAAAATACTTTTCTTCTCCCAAAAATATTTCTTCTTCATTTTTTATGGAAAATCACCTACAAATTGCTCTGCCTTTAAATCATCGATATGTAAATAAAAATGTGCTTAGTTTTTCAAATTTATATGATGAAGATTTAATTCTAATTGAAAGAAATAACTCACCTTTAGTGTTTGATTATGTTATTAATCAATGTATGAAATATGGATTTAATGCAAGAGCTAATACTTACGTACATGATTTAGAGGAAGGCTTGTCAAAGACATCAACTGGAGATGGCATTTCATTTCTATATTCAGGAATGATAGACAGCTTATTAGAAAATAAGTATCGTATAAAAATAATTAGCCTACTTGAAGAGGATAATTCTCAAAACATATTTTTTTCTTGGGACAAGAAGAACGAAAATAATGGATTAAAATCTTTTATTAACTTCATAAAATAATATGTAATATTGAAAAGAGAGATAAAAATGCCTATCATAATAGGCATTTTTATTTATACATCTTATTATTAGCTTTCGAAATCAAAGTTCATATTTTTGCCAACAAGATATTTTTTATAAATCATCTAAAGCAGTCTTTAAATCATTATCGATAATGATTTAAAAATCTGTAGCCTTACTTGTAGAGTGACCGAGTTGTTGACTCACAAGTACCGGGACTTAGTTTTTGAATATAACCTTGTAGCTAGCGTATGTCTTAATGTGTGAGGTGATACTTTAACTTTAAAGGCTTCAGAGTACTTGGTTACTAAGCAATAGACCGCTGCTTCTGTTATGCGAGAGTAGTAGCTTTGATATAAGCTCATAAGGCAAGTTTAGCGATAGGAACAGAGTCTTCCTTATTATTTTTACGTGTAATATGAACAACAGTATTTTCTAAATCAATATCATTAATCTTAATATTGACCAATTCAGATATATGGATACCTGAAGCTAAAAACAAACTAATAATAACTAAATCTCTTTTCTAGATACTTATTGCATTAATCAAATCAACCATTTCAATCGCTCCAGTGGCTACCTCAAATCCTTTATTACCTGCTTTAGTTCCAGCACGTTCAATGGCTTGCTCAATATTCTCTGTGGTTAATACACCAAACATAACTGGGATTCCAGTGTTTAATGAAACATGTGCAATACCTTTTGACACTTCGCTACACACATAATCATAGTGTGAAGTTGATCCTCTAATAACTGTACCCAAACATATAATTGAATCATATTTATCTAGATCAGCCATTTTTTGAGCTATCAAAGGAATTTCAAATGCACCAGGTACCCATGCAATATCAATTTGCTCATCTGCTACACCATGTCTTTTAAGTGCATCTAGTGCACCCTCTAAAAGCTTTGAGTTGATAAACTCATTGAATCGTGCAACTACAATCCCGTATTTTGCATCCTTGTTTACTAATTTTCCTTCATACTTTACCATTTTTATTTCCTCTATATTTCTCTTCTTTTAATCAGGCGCTTACTTATAAGATAATAAATGTCCCATTTTATGCTGCTTTACTTTTAGATAGCCTTCATCATAAATATTTTCTTTTATCTGTAGTGGGACTCTTTCGGTGATTTTTAAGCCGTAGTCCGATAAATTATTAATCTTTATTGGATTGTTTGTTAGCAAGCGTAGAGAGGTTGCACCAATAATTTTTAATATCTGTGCACCTATATAATATTCTCTTTCATCTTCTTTAAATCCCAAAGCTAAATTCGCTTCTATTGTATCTAGTCCTTGGTCTTGTAACTGATATGCACGCAGTTTATTTATTAACCCAATACCACGACCTTCTTGGCGAAGATAGAGTAAAATACCACGACCTTCACTGCTAATTTGTTTTAATGCTCTATCTAATTGTTCACCACAATCACACTTTAGAGAACCAAAAGCATCTCCTGTTAAGCATTCGGAGTGCACTCGACAGAGAACATCATTTCCATCGCCAATTTCTCCTTTAACGAGTGCGACATGATGTTCACCGTTTAACTGATTAACAAAACCTAATATATCAAACTCACCATACTTTGTTGGAAGCTTAGCCTTTGTTACCAGTTCGACAAAGACTTCATTCTTTTTTCTGTATTCTTGAAGATCTTTGATTGTAATATATTTGAGCCCCCATTCTTTTGCCTTTTTTTGAAGCTCTGTTTTAGTCATCATATTACCATTTTCAGACATGATTTCAACACAAACCCCTGCTTCTTTAAGGTTAGCAATTTTCATTAGATCTACCGTAGCTTCAGTATGTCCATTTCGCTCTAACACACCGTTTTCCTTGGAAATTAAAGGAAAAACATGTCCGGGTCTTCTAAAATCACTTGGTACAGTGGTTTCATCCGTTAACCTTCGAATTGTTTGCCCTCTTTCTACAGCCGATATACCTGTTGTTGTACTCGCATAATCTAGAGAAACTGTAAAGGCTGTTTCGTGGTTGTCTGTGTTATTTTCGACCATTGGTGTTAAAGCTAATCGCTTTGCATAGCTACTACTCATCGGCGTGCATATTAAACCTTTTGCATGCGTAGCCATAAAATTAATATTTTCCGTAGTCGCAAACTCGGCAGCACAAATTAAATCACCTTCATTCTCGCGGTTTTCGTCATCCGAAACAATGATAATTTCGCCATTTTTAAGTGCTTCAATGGCCTCATCAATTGAATTGTATTTAAACATTTTTCTCCCTTAAAAACCAAATTGTGTGAGTTTAGTTTTTGTTATCCTTTTATTATCATTTAAAATAAATTTTTCAATATACTTGGCAAATAGATCATTTTCTAAATTAACCTTATCTCCTATTTTTTTATCATTTAAAATGGTGTTAGAAATAGTATGAGGTATTATTGAAACTTTAAAGCTAGAGCTGGTTAAGTCAGCAACAGTAAGACTTATACCATCTATTGCTATTGAGCCTTTTTCAACAATGTAATTCATAATATCTTTATGTGCTCCAATTGTATACCAAGTTGCATTATCTTCCTTTTTTATATTTATTATCTTTCCTGTTCCATCAATATGACCAGAAACAATATGTCCGCCAAATCTTCCGTTCGCAGACATTGCTCTTTCTAAATTAACCAAGTGTCCTACTCTCAAGCTTCCCAGAGTGGAACGACTCAAACTCTCATTCATTATATCGGCAGTAAATTGTGAATGAGTAAAGTCACTAACTGTTAAACAAACCCCATTCGTTGATATACTGTCCCCTAATGCTAAATCCTCAAAAATTTTTTTTGCACCAATTGTTATCTTCGATGATTTAGCATGGTGAGAAATACTGACAATTTCACCTACTTCTTCAATAATTCCTGTAAACATCAGGTAATCTCGCTTTCTAATAAGATATCTTCTCCAAGTGAAGCTATATTTATGATTTTAAATTGAGTAGCTTGCTCAGGGAAAAGAACACCTTCACCTCTGACAGGTGTTTTAGCATTTTCACCTCCAAATATTTTAGGGGCGATGTAAGCTTGGATTTTATGAACAATTCCCTCTTCTAATGCAGAAGCATTGAGGCTTGCTCCACCTTCCAAGATAATACTGTCTATTCCCTCATTTCCCAACTTCATCATGAGTTCTTTTAGATTTATTTTTTCTTTCTTTCTGCTAACAGTTATGATTTTACAGCCTTTCTCGATATATGGCTGCTGGGCTTCTACATCTAAATTCGATGTAGCAATAATTGTCGGATAATTTTTTGCAGAAACGACGACTTCAGATGCAAGAGGTGTCCTCAACCATGTATCACAAATGATACGAATTGGATTTTTTAAGTCTTTACCTCTACTTGTGAGACTTGGATTATCTGCTATTACGGTTCCTACTCCTACCATTATTCCCATAAACCGAGAACGATCCATATGTACATTTTCTCTTGATTTCTCTCCTGTAATCCACTTTGATTTCCCTGTAACCGTAGCAATCTTCCCATCTAAGGTCATCGCATACTTCATCATGACATAAGGTGTTTGATTTTTAATAAAATGGTAGAATATTTTATTAATTTCAGTGCATTCCTTTTCTAATACTGGTCCAACTACCTCTATACCTGCATTTTTTAGTTGAGTAATCCCTTTCCCTGAAACTAGTGGGTTGGGGTCAAAAGAACCAATAATTACTCTTTTGATTTTGTGTTCCATTATTGCTTCGAAACAAGGCGGTTGTCTCCCATGATGTGCACAAGGTTCTAAGGTAACATACATATCCGCACCTTCGGGAGATTCTACACATGAAGAAAGTGCAAGTCTTTCGGCATGTTCTTGCCCATAGATTTTATGATAACCCTCTCCAATAATTATTCCATTTTTTACAATAACTGCCCCAACTTTTGGGTTAGGGTTTACAGTACCTTTTCCTTTTTTCGCCAACTCTAGAGCCCGCCTCATATAGTATTCTTTGTTTTTCAAAATTCCCTCTCTTCAAAAAAATAACGCCTCGAATGATTTCCAAGGCGTTATTTTGATATTAATATATTTCCAAATTCTGTAGCACTAAAATGGCCTAAATATCCTAAAAAAAACTGGAGTGAAAAACAACTTCACTCCAGGATTGTAGGCTAAATAAGCATAATACTACTAAAATATTATGGTTCTATATCTTCTCTCATCCAGACTATACTGTCGGCTCCGGAATTTCACCGAATCCTGCTGCAAGCAGCTCGCGGGCTTTACCGCCGGTAGGGAATTTCGCCCTGCCCTGAAGATTTATTCAATTTTGAGTTTATTGTATCATTAATTATTTTTTATTTCAATAATAAAAAATTTCAGGTTTCCTTTGGTATAAACTTTCTGATGTTTTCCCCATCAAAGCTTAGCTGAATCTGAATGCGTTTTTATCAAAAATGACGGGGGGCAAATTACTTCTAGGTGATTTTGCAAGAAAATGAGGCGATATATAATGACAATTCCTCTATACTTCTCATAAGCCGTTAATATCTCGGGTCTTACTTTTCCTTACTGTCATATAATGCTGTTTGATCTGAGTTTTCATAGTAAAAAGACCTTATCTTTACACGCATTGAGTGTTTCTTCATCCCATAAAGAAACTTGCACTTCACCGATATGTACTTTACTCAGCAATAACATGCACATACGGCTTTGTCCAATACCGCCACCAATGGTGAGTGGTAATTCATTATTGAGTATTTGCTGATGAAAAGGATAGGCTAAACGATCGTTGGCATTGGCCTTTTCTAATTGTGCAAGTAAAGCTTTATCATCCACACGAATGCCCATACTAGATAATTCCATGGCGCGTCCTAAAGGTTCATGCCAGAAAAGTAAGTCCCCGTTTAAAGACCAATCATCATAGTCTGGTGCACGTTGATCATGGGGTTCACCATGACTTAAGACATCACCAATTTGTAAGATAAACGTAGTGGGATGTTCTTTAACATAAGCATTTTCTCTTTCTTTTGCTGTTAAATTGGGATAAAGATCTACTAATTCTTGACTTGTAATAAAAGCAATATTTGTATCTATCACCGTTTTTACTTTTGGATATTTTGTATGCAAACGGCTTGATGTTTCTGCGATAGCATTCACTAAATTTTGTACAGTTTCTTTTAGGTAATCCAGGCTTCGTTGTTCTTTTGAAATCACTCGTTCCCAGTCCCATTGGTCTACATAAATTGAATGAAGATTGTCTAATTCTTCGTCACGTCTAATGGCATTCATATCTGCGTAAAGGCCGTTACCCACATGAAAATCATATTGCTTTAAAGCGGCTCTTTTCCATTTCGCTAAGGAATGTACAATTTCTCCATTATAATTTAAAACTGGCACATCAAATTTTACAGGTCGTTCACTTCCGCTTAGATTATCGTTTAATCCCGAACGATCGTCAACAAAAAGTGGAGCAGATACTCTTTTTAGTTTTAAACTTCCGGTGAGTGCTTCTTCAAAACAACGCTTGATAAATCCAATAGCTGTTTGAGTATCATAAACATCCAGTATTGATTTATAGTCTTCGGGGATAAAGGTTTTTTCCATAATTTTAAGAACTCCTAAATACTTTTAATTTTATTGAATATTATACCATAATATATAAATTAGTATAAATATGTTATTGACATTACAGGACAAGTGAAGCAAGCTATACAAAAAGCTATCTTCTAAAGAATGGCTTTAATTACCTCCAGAAATTGAAATACGGAGCTTCATGTGCTAGGATTAGCTTAGGACAGTATTAAGGAGCATAATTAATTGTATATTATAGATGTTGATTTGAAAGATAGGTCTGAAGATTTAGTAGAAAAATTAATGGTAGTTTGGGAAAGTTCTGTAAAAGCAACGCACCTCTTCCTTTCAGATAATGAAATAAGGGATATTAAAAAGTATGTGCCCCAAGCACTGATGGAAATTCCTCGTTTGATTCTCTTAAAAAATGATAGCAATATTCCTATTGGTTTTATGGGTATTGTTGATTATCATTTAGAGATGCTTTTTATTGTACCCGAGGAAAGCGGCAAGGGCTTTGGCCGAAAACTTCTCAACTATGGAATCACTAAATACTCCATTAATACTCTTGCTGTAAATGAACAAAACCCACGCGCAAAGGGGTTTTATGAATATATGGGCTTTGAAGTTTATAAGAGAACGGAATACGATGAGCAAGGAAAACCCTATCCACTGTTATACATGAAGCGAGACTGATCTAAAAAAGCTACTGAATGAAGGCACTCAGTAGCTTTTTTTATTTTGACATTCCTCAAAAGAGATCAAGGTGTTTCTATGCTAAATCTCTAAAGAGACGATGTGAAATAATTTTTTCTAATTCTACTACGACGAAAACTGTCAGCCCAGCCAAGGCAGCGTAAAGAAGATTATGAATCCCGATACTTGTCGTACCTAAAGCGTTACTAATTGTTGGGATATAGACAATAGCAAGTTGCAGCACCAATAAAATTAACAACGATAACCACAACACACGATTTTTAAACATGTTTTGGTCGATAGAGAACTTGGATATACTTCGACAATTTATCATGTAAAACACTTGTCCGAAAACGAGGGTCATCAAAAGTGTAGTTTGAGCAACCGGTGTTGATGCTCCCATCGATACAACAATATTGTTGACTAAAAAGCCCAAAGCAGCTAAGAGTATAGAAACATAGAACATTCTAAAGATAGCATAACGACTTAAAATATTTTCATTTGGATCCCGTGGAGGTCTATCCATAACATCAGGGGCTTCTTTTTCAAAACCTAATGCAAAAGAAAGTGTAATTGTTGTGACCATATTTAACCACAAAATTTGGATTGAAGTCAATGGTAACGGGCGATCAATTAATATAGATACAACAACCAACAAACCTTGAGCAAATGCTGTTGGTAAAGAAAAGTAAATTGTGTTTTTTAAATTGTCATAGACACGTCTTCCTTCACGTACCGCATCTGAAATGGTAGCAAAATTATCATCTGCCAAAACCATATCTGCAGCATCTTTTGTAACTTGTGTTCCTTTTTGCCCCATTGCGATACCAATATCTGCTTTTTTAAGAGCTGGAGCATCATTCACACCATCTCCTGTCATGCCGACAATTTTACCATGCGTTTTGATAGCGCTGACCAGTCGCAATTTATGTTCTGGTGTCGTTCTCGCAAAAACATCATTTTCAAGCACAACCTCAGATAACTCTTGGTCTGTCATCGCTTCAATATCTTTACCTGTAATGGCACTCTCCGTATTTTTCAAACCAATTTCTTTCGCTATTGCGACAGCTGTATCTTTATGGTCTCCAGTAATCATCTTCACGGAGATACCGGCGCGGTGGCTCTTTTTAATCGCTTCTATTGCAGATGGTTTTGGTGGATCAATGATACCGTACATTCCGACAAGAACCATATCCTCTTTCAAATCTTCATGTGTAATCGTTTTTTGGTCCGATGAGACTTCCTTCATAGCTGTAGCAAGTACACGTTGCCCTTTTTTTGCCTGATGCGATGTCATTTTTTCCCATAGTTCGGGCTCAATTTTTTCTGTTGTGTTATCCCCAAATTGATAATCTACCATCCCAAGTAGAACATCTGGTGCCCCTTTTAAGTAAATAAAGCGTTGATGATCTACGTCAACTAGAGTTGCCATATATTTGTATGAGGAATCAAACGGAATTTTATACAGTACCTTTTCATCTTGGGTAGTTTCCATATGAGAAGCCCACTCGAGTAATGCTGCTTCTGTCGGATTACCAATTACAGTCCTCTGCCCATTATGGTAATCGATTTTTGTGTCATTACAGTAAAGAGCGGTTTCAACTAACTTCTTGAGTTGGTAATCTTCATTAAAGATATTAAGGTCATCTTTCCATTGTTCGGTTTGATTTTTTTCAAATGTCTTTTTCTTAGTCAAAACGGTCAAAACCGACATTTCATTTTTTGTCAGTGTTCCCGTTTTATCGGAACAAATAACTTCCATACTTCCCAATGTCTCAACTGCTGGCATTTTTTTAATGATGGCTTTCTTTGCAGACATGCGCGTGACACCAAGAGACAAAATAATTGAAAGGACTGCTGGCAATCCTTCAGGAACAGAGGATACTGCCAGTGAAATGATCCATGAAGTGGCTTCTTCAAACGTGAATTCCCGATGAAAGAAACTGAAAACAACTAATGAAACGATGAGTATCAAGAGAATAAAGAAAATTTGTTTATTCAAATATTTCATCTTTTTAATTAAAGGTGTTTCAGTAACACCAACCTCTTTCAAGTGGACACTGATTTTTCCTATCTCTGTGTTGTCCCCTGTTTCAACAACAACTGCTTTACCACTCCCGCTGTTTACTAATGAACCTGAATACCCCATATTGACACGGTCTGCCAAGTCTGCTTCAGTGGAAATGGAAGCAGCGTTTTTTTGTACAGGAGTTGACTCACCCGTTAGCATTGCTTCATCTACGACTAAATTATAGGCTTCCAAAATTCTTACGTCGGCAGGAATGATATCTCCTGAGTTAAGCAAAACGATGTCACCTTTCACTAAAGAATCGGTTGACACAACTTTTTTCTCACCGTTAATTACAATTGTTGCCTCTGTTCCCATTAAACTCGTCAGGCCATCTAAGGAGTTACTTGCTTTTGATTCTTGGATATAACCAATCAATGCATTTATAACCACAACGATTAAAATGATAAACATATCGATATAATTTTGACTAATTCCTTTAAGTAGCGCAGCCACGAGTAATACATAAATCAATAAATCATTGAAGTGTTTGAAAAACTTTTTTAAGTTTCCTTCAGTCTTTTCGCCAGATAATAAGTTAAAACCATTTTCTGTTAATCTTTTTTTTCGCTCCTCTTCTGCTAATCCAACATCTTCTTCGACTTGTAGCTTCTTTAATATATCTATCTTTGATAATTGAAACCAATTCATTATAATTCCCCCATAATTCTTTTAGTTTTATTAAAATACCTATCTTTTTTAAGAGTACCTATTACTAGTTTATCATGCAAACTATTTAAAACATAATAAAATAATATTCTCTGTATTATTTTATTATAAAATATAGCATTTTGAAGCTTTTAATATCGATAACTATTGAAATACTTTATCTAAAAAAACTAATTAATTGAGAAGAAGTTGTTGTAATAAAAAAATGAGAAAATGTGCAAGAAAACGGACAAACAAAAAAACGACAATTAACCATTATCGTTTTTAATTTATTTTTTATCTATTGCTATTAAGAGAAACTTCTTTGTCCCCATTAGCCCATTCTGTACTAAGAAATTGAGCATTGTCGAGCTTGTATGCTGTTTTAGCCGGATGACTCATAAATTCCTCGATTTTTTTATCTAAAGCAACCCAACCACGATTATTCAGATGGATGGTGTCCCCAATATAGTACTTTTCATTGAATTTATCGGTCATGTCATAGATGTGATGGAAACCTTGACTGTTCAGTTGATATTTAATCTTTGCGCTAAACTCCTGTAACATCTCATAAGAGAGTCCCGTATACTGATACCAGGCTCCATTTACCGGTGGAATGACGAACTGAACATCATTGTTATTTTTTGCAAATTGATTTAAAAGCTGCTGGAAATCAAGATATTCCGGACTTCTTAGATAGCTCACTTCTTTCATAACACCTTTACGTTCTTTAAAGACCTTTTGAAGATTTCTTGACCACACATGGTCAACAATTTGAAATTGATTATTTGATGAAGTTGCTGCTCCTCGTGCGTATGCTGCTTGATCCAGTTGTTCAAAATCATTTGTATTTGGTAATTGTTTACTGATTTGCCCTAGCTTTTTGTATGAGTTTTCTTGCTTACCGCCAAGCTTTGATAAACCTGTAAAAAGAAAATCTTGCTTGGTCCAGAACTGATTTGCAAGTTGAATTGAAATCTGGTCTATGCTGTTAATTTTTTTACCATTTGCTAGAGCTTTTAGTGCCTGAGTAACGACAATATCCTCGGGAAAATCTTTAAAATTCAAGAGTCGTTGCGCAAGTTTTTGGGTCGCGACATCTTTTGGTGAAGCAGATTGTAACCACGCATATATTTCACCTTTAGAAACAAATTGACTCAATTCAGGGGTACCGATCCCTTTACGTGTAAACCACTGTGGACTGATGATAAAAACAATCTTACGGTTATGTAATTGCTTTTCAACAGAATTCATATAGAAAAAGTGCGTTAAGGATTGGGTACCCGGTTGCCCTGCTAGAAAAGGGGTGAAACCTTTATTATTTTTCATAAAGTAGCTACTTGGATGAAAAGGATCAATATGTTCGAGTTCAGAAGAGCCTAAAATAGGCAGATAATGCGGATTAGAGAAGGCTTGTGATTTAATCGCATAGCTTACAAAACCTGTCCGATTCTTAGGATCAGTCGCAAACTCATCCAGTTCATGCTTATTAAACTTAGGAAAAACAGTGAGAGGAGAAAAGATGAGTATTCCTAATAAAGTGAGGGCCGCAACTAAAGGGGCGAATTCTTGAAGTACCTTATCTTTCTTCATCCATCTTTTCCTTGATACGATCGGCAATCTTATTTGCTGTGTTCCAGTCGTCACGATCCATTTCAGAAGGTGGTAAACTTAAACTAAAGGCATTTTCAAGTTCAACAATAAGCATAATTGCTCTCATCGAGTCAAGGATGCCTTCTTCAAAAAGATCCATATCTAAATCTTCACGAAACTCATCTGTGCCAGCAACTTCTTCAATGATATTTAAGACTTCATTTTTCATATTTATTCTTCTTTCTTTTGTTGTTTAAAAATTAGGTAAAGGACTACCAAGTCCGTTGATTGCGTGCATTATGGCATAATTAGGGATTCCTGAAAAGATGAGAAAACTGACCATAACCGCATTAAAAGTGATAAATATTGCAGCTCCACGTGTCCACATGTTATCAGGAATATTCCATTTGTGCTTCTTCTTCATTCGCTTCCAAGCATCATAAATGATCATCAGACAGGCATGATAAACACCATATAAGATATAGTACCACGTCAAACCGTGCCAGCACCCCATAATAAACATGTTCACTAAGTAACCCACGTTTGATATGGTCACCATATTTTTGGACCATTTTTTAACCATAATCCACTTTACTAAGCGCATAAAGACAAAATCTCTGAACCAGAACGATAAAGAGATATGCCAACGTTGCCAAAAGTCATTAATATTTTTCGCAAGAAAGGGTTTATTAAAGTTAATAGGAATTTTATATCCCATAATCAAGGAAACGCCCATCGCAAAAAGAGAATAACCTGCAAAGTTGAAAAAGAGATAGAAACCGTAAGCATACATGCTGCCCATCATATTCCACATATTGGGATGCAATGTCGCTTTTATTGCTAAATTATGCAGAAAATAATGTGAGATAAGATAAGAAATGATGAAATTATACAAGAAACCTTGGAAAATATAGAAAATTCCTTTTCCCAAGTACTCTGCATACTTATCCGTAAGTGGCGCTTCTAGCTCTTTTTGGAAACGTCGGAAACGATCAATTGGCCCTGACGAAATGGTGGGGAAGAAATAAAGAAAATAGAGATACTCCTTTAAGGGAACTTCTTTAATCAGTCCATCGCGTAACTCAAGGATTACACTTACGGTTTTAAAGGTCACATACGATATCCCTAAAAAACCAAGGATAGATTGTGGATGCATCGGATCCACTAGCGGCGTCACCTTAACGATTATTAAAGGTAACAACGAGGCAAGCACTGCTAAAATGAACACCCAAGTTTTGTTTTGAAGTTTTCGATAGTGCGCGTAGAGCTTGATCAAGGTGGTTTCAAAAACCCCGAAGCCCAGAAGAGACCAAAGACTGACCTTACCACCGAAACTGAGCCAGAGAAAGGCAATGGTTAAGATGACTTGATACCCCATCCATTTTTTTCCGTAGGCGTGTGCCATGATAAGTGGAAGCAGTGCTAACCCTAAAATCACAAAGTAAAAAGGTGTTGCATATGGTTCCACTAGTTCTTACCTCCAAGGACATGCTTGGTTAAAGCTTTACGGTCAATTTTTCCATTAGGAGTAAGCGGAAAATCATCAAGATAAATGAATTTAGTCGGCATCATATATTCCATAATCGTATTTGAAAGTTGAGCCTTGATTTTTTTATTAAATGCTCGTTCTTCAGACTTATTTGCAAAATCCAAAGAACAATGAAGGACCGCTATCAATCCCGTTACTTTATGGGCATCATTTTCTTGAGGGACCACTAATGCTTTTTCAATCTCCACAATTTCATATAAATGAGCTTCGATATCTTGCAGCTCGATCCTAAAACCATTGAACTTTACTTGAAAATCGATTCGACCATTATAGTTCAGGACTGACTTTTCATCAAAATAACCTGAATCTCCGGTATGATAAGCCTTCTTTCCTTCTAGCTCATAGAAGACTTCTGCTGTCTTCTCCGCATTTTCAAAATATCCTTGAGCGACGGAATCCCCAATAATAATAATTTCATCATCAATGATTTGGATTTCTACTCCTGGTTTGGCAGTGCCAATAGGCAAGCGCTTATAGTCTTGAAGAATTCTTTCATCAATTTGAATACTTGTAATAGCACCCGTAGCTTCGGTTGGACCATAAGTATTCCAAACTTTTGCATGGGGGAACTTGTCGAGCAGCTTGGATGCCGTTTTATGTGGTAATTCCTCGCCACAAAAAATGAATTGTTGTAACTCTTGATGATTTTCCTCAACAAAGGATGGATCAAGCAAACAGATTTCGATAAACGATGGCGTAGAAACCCAGGTATTGATTGTACTTGAATTCAATCGTTCAAAAAGTTTTTTGAAGTTCGTTGTCTCCTCTTGACTAAGTGAAATCAAGGTTCCACCCGTTGTCAAGCTAGGATACAAGCTGAAAATGGATAGATCAAAACTATATAATGCTTGAGAGAGAAAATGATTGTTTTCGATTATCGAAAAATCCTTATTCATCCATTCAGTAAAGCTAAGTAAGTTATTGTGTGTTACTGCAACACCTTTTGGAAGTCCTGTTGTGCCCGAAGTATAGATAATGTAGTTGATATCATCTCCGGCAACAGCTTGACGACTATCAATTTGTAAAAAATCAAAACCAGTATTTTCTTGGTATTCTGTATAAGATAGTCTTGATGTAAAAAGTTGGGAAAAATTTTCTTCAAGTTCTACTGTATGTATGACCAAAGATGGATTTGCGGCTTGCATGATCAGCTGTGTTCTCTCAAAAGGTGTATGCGCATCAACAGGAATATAGGCTCTGCCTGTAAGTGAAACGCCAAGTAGTGCAGCTAATGATAAAAATCCATTTTTACCAAACACAATAATTGGCCGTTGGGAGATGGGCAGTTCAGATATTTTTTCAGCTACCTGTGATGCAGCATCAAGCAATTGCCGATAAGTATAATCTTGATCATATTCGACTATTGCTAAACGTTCCGGGTATTTTGTTGCTCCGGATAAAATTTCGTGAAAAATGTTCATGACATCTCCTTTCTAAAATTCGTTGTAGATAAAGTGTGCGCCTCCCGTTTTACTATAGGAGTAAAGGTAAAGTAGGATTAAAATAACTGCAAAGTAAAACAGTGTCTTTCCAAAAAAGATGAATAATTTTTTATATTTTCTATTCATAATATATGATTGTACTATAATTAAATTGTCTGTAAACTTACATTTTAGTAAGTCAAGTGGAAGAGTAGAAAACCTTTTCGATGTAGTCTTGTGCTGCGGGCATTTTACAAATTGAACCATGAGAATATCGCTCTCCTGGGCTATTTGTATAAGTAAATTTTTCTGTTATATTGCCATTTTTTTCAAAGAGGTTGTAAACAGAAAAGAGATCGGACCAAGGAAGAACACCATCAAAATCTGAGCCGACAGGCGTATCTAAAGCCATGAGGTAAACGTGAATGCCCTTATCCATTTTTGAGTAATTTTTCTCAAAATAGTTATAATCAGCACTTTTGTTTTCGGGACCATTTTGATACAGGCTTTCCATACTCTCGTTGGCTCTTAATTTTTCTTTGCGATTAAATTCACCATCTAATGCGACGAACTTTTTAGCGGGAGGCAAATTTTTATCTTGCGAGTAATTGATCAAAAACCGCATGGCTCCACCTGCGCCCGAAGAATAACCCAAAATGTTATACCAAGGGACATTATAATGCGCTGCTAGATATTCTATTGTAGCTTTTATCGCATACTGATAGATTTCGTGATTATTTGTTCCGTGATCTGTCCCAACAGCAATAGCTGGATATTTGTTACTCGAATCAATTTTCCCAGTGATTCTTAATTTATATTTATTTCCTGTTTCCGCAATGACAGTGAGTCCTGGTTTTGCGGCATCATTTTTATTGGTTACTGCTTGAATTAAATGACTGATATTGTTTTTAGGACTGCCACTTGAGCCCGTCACATATAATGTCGGGTAAATGGTTAGCTCTGACTTGAGCTGCTCTTGAGTTTTTTTAATCACGCGCGTACTTGGCTCGCCAGGACTTGCCTTGGTCTGTTGGTAATATAAAGCCACACCTAGAACTCCAATTACTGCAACAATAAAAATAAAAAATGTTACACCTAACATATCAATTCCTTTCTTTCTCTTCTGCGCTCTTTTTTTCATCTGTACTCCTTATATTTAAGCAAGCTTCAATCTCTTGAACTAAGGAATTTCAATCCTCACACTCATTTTTCTTTCTATTTTATCTTTTTTCACTTAGCCACTTCCTTACTTTTTTGTAATAAAAGAACGGTCCTAGAAGACCGTTCCTTAGTTTAAAATATTAGCGGGTTTGACCATTGCCGTCAATGAGATATTTACTTGAAGTCAAAGCTTCAAGTCCCATTGGTCCGCGTGCATGGAGTTTTTGAGTGGAGATCCCAATTTCAGCGCCAAGTCCGAAAACAAAACCATCTGTAAATCGTGTCGATGCGTTTACATAGACTGCTGCTGCATCAATCTCCTCTTGAAATTTTTGGGCATTAAAGTAATCTTTAGTGACGATACTTTCTGAATGGCGTGTCGAATAATGATTAATATGTTCAATTGCTTCATCTAAATTCTCAACGGTTTTCACGGACATAATATAATCTAAGTACTCCGTACCAAAGTCTTCTTCCTGAACAGCAACTGCTAAGTTTCCATCACAAGCTTGGAGAATTTTCAAAGAGTGTTCGTCCGCTCTAAACTCAACATCATGAGTTTTTTTCAAAGCTTCCTGCAATTGAGGTAAAAATTCAGCGGCGATTTTTGCATGTACAACCAGACTCTCAGCGGCATTACAAACACTTGGGCGCTGTGTTTTAGCATTGACAACTATTTTTGTAGCCATATCTAAATCTGCAGTTTCATCAACATAAATGGTGCAGTTCCCAACGCCAGTTTCAATAACAGGAACGGTTGCTTTTTCTTTTACACGATTAATCAGTCGAGCAGAGCCACGAGGAATAAGTACATCTAAAAATTTATCAGCCTGCATCATTTTTTCAGCCTCTGCATGGCTAGTATCAGTGAGAAGCTCTACGGTACTAGCATTGATTCCTTGCTTACGTAAGCTTTCTTTAATAATTTCAACTAAGACTGTATTAGAATGAATGGCGTCTGATCCCCCACGTAAGAGAACACTGTTCCCTGTTTTAAAACAAAGTGAAAAGGCATCAATCGTCACATTTGGACGACTCTCAAAAATCATCCCCACCGTACCGAGCGGCACACGTTTTTGGACAATTTTTAGCCCATCAAGATTGGTGAAGCCCTGTAAAACTTGGCCGATAGGATCAGGTAAGTCAGCCACTTGTCGTAATCCAAGCGCCATGTCCGAAATTCTTTCTGGCGTCAACTTTAAACGGTCCAGCATAATATCCGAAATGCCGTGCTCTTTTGCTTTAAGTAAGTCTCTCTCATTCTCAGAAATTATCCGACTTGTATTTTGAATGAGAGCGTCTGCTAGGAAAAGCAGAAATTTATTTTTTCTTTCTGCGGATAGTTTTGCTGATTCTTTGCTTGCCGCTTTGACTTTTACTCCTAAATCTTCAATCATCTTGCTTCTTCTTTCTCAATTTTTTTGATAAAAATAAGTCCCAATTTCCTGTCCAGCAATAATATCCTTTATTTCACGGATACGTTGGCCATTGGTCAGAACCATCTCTTGCTTGTTTTCAAATAAAATTTCTGCAGCGGCGAGCTTAGAGGTCATCCCACCTGTACCAAAACGACTCCCAGCTCCGCCTGCCATTTGTCGTAATTCATCCGTAATGTCATGGATTTCTTTAAATATTTTAGCATCATCATAAATATTGGGGTTTTTATTATAAAGACCATCGATATCAGAAAGCATGATGAGTAAATCAGCGCCCACAAGCTTTGAAACAATTGCTCCAAGTTTGTCATTATCGCCAAATTTTGTTTGATGATCCATTTCATCGACAGCTATAGCATCATTTTCATTGATAATAGGGATGATCCCCAGAGAGAGCAGCGCATTCAAGGCATTTTCTGCATTGTTTGAACTCAGTGGAAAATCGGTAACATCACGTGTTAATAAAAGCTGGGACACTTTTTGTGAATAACGACGAAACATTTGCGTGTAAAGACTCATCAACTCTACTTGACCAATACTTGCTAAGGCTTGTTGCTGCGCAATATCTTTTGGACGTTCATTCATTCCAAGGACATTCAGCCCTGCTCCAATAGCACCTGAAGTTACTAAGATAACTTCATACCCCTTATTATTTATATCGGACAATACAAAAGCCAGTTCATCTATATTTGATAAATTTATCTTCCCATTCGGTAAAATTAACGAGCTTGTGCCAATTTTAACTACGATTCGTTGTGCTTTTAGTATATTTTTTCTTGTCATAATGCTTAATTATACCAATATCTGAGCGCAAATACACTTATATACCTCAATTATTGCAAAAAATTAGAAAACCACACGATCAATACCCTGTGGTTAGAAGAAACACCTTAATCATTCTTTTTAAAGATATAAAAAGCTAAAGCAAGAAAGGCTAGTGTAGCGGATGCTAAGATTATCCCAAATTGTCCTGAACCTCCTGTATAAGGTAAAACAAAATTCTTAGCTAAAAGGATATTAATTGTTACATCACTCGTGCCAGAGAAATGCACCGTCTGTAGCTCCGAAATGGTACGATAAATCTTCGCATCTCCAGGATACTGATAACCTTCGATAAAGTATCCATTTGGGGCTGTCGCTTTGGGATCTGTAAGTGGTGCACCTGTTAACACACCTGTTTGGACAATATCAGCAGGGGCGCTAGGCGGATTAGATATGCTCGGATCGTATGTGTAGTGCCAACTTAGCTTATTTGCTAGGGGCGTATAAGTAATTACAAAATTATTGGCTGCGGCCCCTTCTTTAAAGGTATTTGCTTGAGTCGCAGTTGTTAATGGTGTAGTTGTTTTCACTAGTGTAGCGCTCGCAACAGCATTAGGATCCGAGGTGTATGTTATTCCATTTGGCGCACGCACAACCACAGAATAACCACTAAGAGCCTTATCGGTTGGAGGAGCGACAAATGTCTGGTAAGTGTTCCCCGGAGAATTTATACCCGATGTGTCTCGCGCAATTGTGTCACCGAAGCCACCTTTAGATGTTGTTTGACTTGGAAGAATCCCATAAATTTGTCCAGTATTTCCATTATAACCTGGCGTAATATTTGCCCAACCATAAGTATAGTTTGCGATTTCCGCATTTGCTGTAAGCATAACCATTACGTTATTATCAAATACGCCTTGATTATTAATTGTTGGAGGCGCACTTAAAGATGATGTCCCAAAATACATTCCACCATTTTGCTGGGTTATCGCTGCTGTGAGTGCCAAACTAATCGATGCATAATAAGGTGTAGGTGTATTAGCTCCTCCCGTTTCTGGATTTGTCTGATCAATCCAAGCGGAACCCGTGTTATTCATCACTGCAGAATAATGATATCCATTTGGGGCTGCTCCTAAGCCACTTATTGCGAGCGGTGCGCCAGTCAAGCCTTTTTGAGTATAAGCATTGGCTGGGAAAGGTGGGACATTCCCAAAATTCGTAAACGCATAGCCATAATTTATATAAAATGTTTGCTCTTGGGCACTCAAAATAACTTGAAAATCATTTGTTGAAGGCATATAAATATCAGGTGACGTTGTGTTCGAAGTCGTACCAAATACATTATTAACCGTTGCTAAAGCTGCAGACAGCGTAGTATAGATTGTTCCGTTTGGTGCTTTATAGCCGGAGATATAATAGCCCTTAGGTGCTGCAGATAATGTTGGCACAGTTAGAGCACCTCCAACTGTGCCTTGCTCTGAGACACGCGCCGGAAGTTGACCAAGTAAAGTACCTGCTCCCCCATTTTGTCCAGGAACATCCGCTGCCCACGCATAACTAAAATTGGCTTGCGCTGGAGATACAAGGTTAAATTCAAGCTGTGCGGAATTTTGATAAGTAGTAATTTCTGATGCTGTTGGGATTTTTTGACCTGTAAGTTTGCTTAAGTCTGCTAAGTTACTATGAAAGGTTCCAGTCACTCCAAATGCCCCACTTGTAGGACTTGCCAGCAGACTAGAAACCCCAGCACTATTGTAGCCATTAATGGCGTAAGCTGTAGGCGAGCTTGCATTTAGCACAAATGGCATTGCACTTGCGTCCGTTCCAAGAATACTGCTTCCAGATGTTTTATTTGTATTCAACCGAACATGTTTTGCAGAATTAAGCGTAAAACTGTCCGTAGCAGCCAATGTCCCTAAGAAAGCATTTGAAGTATTTCCTGTACTGTAGTCAAAACTCGCCCCCTGCCCAATCGTTGTTTTAAAAGCACCACCAGTGGCATTATAATCAAAGAATCCAGGTGCAGTTAGCGTTGTACTAGAATTAGCACCATAATTCATCGTAATCGATGACATACCGGTATTACTATAAAAATTATTACTACTTGCGCCAGACATGTTGAGTTTTAGAGTACCATTATTATTTATCGTAAAAGTAGGTGTATTATCAAGATAAATAAAACCGCGTCCCGTTGAACTTCCCGTAAAATCTAAAGTTGCTCCTGCAGCGACATTAATTGAAGCAGCGGATTGGGCCCACAATGGCGCATTTCCTCCAGAGCTATGTTTAATGGTTGTGGTTCCATCAAGTACATTGATCCCAGTACCTTCCATGAATTCTTGACCAGAATTATAGTTAAAGTAATTTGTTCCAGAGAAATTAACAGAGCTTCCGATATTATAAAAAGGTTGTCCCCCAGCTCCCCAAGCCGTTATACTTCCTAAATCTTGGACGACATTTTTATATGTTATACTTACTCCTGAGATATTTGTTGCACTAAAGAGACCGTAATAGTAGTTGTATACTCCCCTTACCGTACCTATTCCAAGGGGACTTGGTACGGTAGTGCTATTAGTAGTGCCCGTTGATACGATACGTTCATTTTGAAACGTAATCGTATTCCCTACAGAAGGTGTGATCACGGCAGCTCCTGTATTGTATAGAGCATGGCCGCCCATATCAAAAACTAAAGTTAAGTTTAGAGGCAATACTGCAGTGACGCCTAAGGTCAAGTCATTTGCCGCCTTTATATAAAGTGTAGCGCCGGGAAGTGCTGTTGTAGCTAACGTATTAATGTCATTACCAGCTGTAATAAGATTCCAAGTTATACCCGATCCATCCGTTTGCTGTGTAATAGAAGCTTCAGCAGAAAGAGTACCAAAAGAAGGAAGCCCATTAAAAATAGGTGACAGCGGACTAAGAATAAAGAAGCTAAAAGCATATAAAACCAGTTTAAAATAGTGATGTAATACTCTAGTCTTCCCGTTTTTATCCTTTCCACTTCTTTTCTTATAATATTTACTCATTTCCTTCAAATAAATTCACCTCCTTCCCCTAAATTTACTTCGTTTGGGTGCTTTTTTCTTTACGATTAAGAACAAAAGCAATAATAATCAGAAGAAATGCCCCACCAAGCGCGATAAACCATGAGACTTTTTCGCCCGTAGTGGGTAAATCATGTCGGTACTGGATGCGTGTTGGCTTAGGATGATTTTGGGTAGGTTTCTTTTCTGTCTTAATAAGGCTAGATTTGGGATAAATATAAATCTCTTCTAGACTATCTGCTGTTGGGAGATCAAGCATGACAGGAGCTTGCGGATCAATAAGTCCTTCAGCTCTATTAACCTGCTCGGTTAAGATATATTTGCCGTCCTCTAAGCGTATGCTTGCGATACCTTCCTTATTTGTCCGAAGTTTTATCGGGGTTCCCACTTTTATGTAGCTTGACGGGTCCATCACTGCTACTGCTAGAGCATCCTTCTCCATAATTTGCTGCACCGTATAGCTTATATCAGCTATAGGCTGAAGTTCCTTACCTGTATTATCAATAATGATATTGTTAATTTTTAAACCGGTATTAAAGCTTTGTTCAGAAGAAAATCCTTGAGACGCCGATGTGAGCCCATATTTTACAATTATTATATTTTGAGAATGTCTTTCGGCCGCTTGAATTGGCGCATTATTCCCCCTCAATAAGACTATTGAAAAAAAGAATATAAGAGCCAATAGTCGTCTTTTTTTCATTGGGATCCTCTCTAGAATTTATTCTTTTACCTTCACCTTAATTAAAATACAGTTTTCAGGAAGCCGCTTTGTATTTAACCGCTCTTGTAGCAGTTGCACCGCTGCCTTTTTAAAATTAGAATATGTTGTATTTTCTAAATGTCTATCTGGTTTATTAAATTCATCTGCATCTATAATTTGAGTGATTTTTACTTTTTGTTTTTCAGCTTCCTTACTCTTATTAACGCTCTGCCACTCTTGACCCTCTGATTTTGCAAAATATTGCCGTTGATTAGACTCAAGTGCCTCTGCCGCAATAAGTGTAACCTTATCTTTTAAACGGTACTTTTTACTTCCCTGAGGAAGGGGCGCTATAATAAGCTCTTGTTTGCCTTGTTGAATCGCATCAAACTGCGCTCTATCGATGCGCATATTATAGTTTTTAGCACCTAAGATATTCCGTAAAACAAGCCCTAATGCACACAACGCTAACACACTTGCAAGAAGCATCACCCAGAAATTATAGCCGTATTTATTACGTTGGATGTGTTCTTGTGGGTTCATCATATTTGTAGCAACTCTTCTTCCTGTAACAAGTAAGCGTTTATTATTGATGCCTGTCGGCCAGCATGTAACCAGTGTAACCAAATCCTTTCCTGGAATAACATTAATAGCGTCCGTATCTTCAGGATTCACAATTTTTCGCTCAAAAATCTCGTATTTTAATGTTTGGTCTAAGACATGAATGTAGAAAACATCCTTCATTTTCAAGTCTTCCAAATCAGAAAATAAGGTGTTATTAATATGACCAGAATGCGCTGATAATACAGCGTGTGTATTTTCCCCACCAATTGGCAAACTCGTCTGCGGGATATGGCCTACACCAGCTGCTAATGTTTCTTCACTATCACCACTGTAAACAGGAATATTCGTAATCTTAATTTGAGGAATAGAGAGATAAGCAATAACTTTATCCTTATTAGTAATCAACTGTTTCTTATACTCAGGTACTGCTTTATTCCAGCTTTGGTATTGACTTTTGGTATAAATATACTGATTATAAAGAGCAGCTTCTTCTTTAAGGTGTTTTGCTTGCGCTGGCTTTAGCGTTTCAACATTTCTGGTATATTTTTGAATGGTCGTTTTATTTTGCTGCGCGACCATATAGTTCACAAAGATAGGATAAAACAAGAGGCCCAAAGCAAAAATCAATAGAAGGGTGGAAATGATATTGCGCAGTGAAAAACGACGCTCTCTTTTTCTATTTGGACTTTTATCACGCATGTGCTCCTCCCGCACGGTAAGGTTTTTTTACTATTTTGAATCTAGCTCAGCATCTTGTTTCTTTTTACGAATGACCATTGCTGCAAAGCCCGCTGCTCCTGCTATCAACACCACTGCGACAATTCCTGCTCCACCAGTAAATGGAAGTGGAAATGGTTTATTATTCACAATGTCATTGTTATGGGCAGCAGGTGTTGTTGAAGCATTAACCTTCGTTACATTAGCAGCTGTGGTTGCTGTCGGTAATTGGAAACCATCAGGAGCAATCACTTCAACGGCAAAATAGTTGCTTGTGTTTTCTGTGTCTGTGTTGGTATCAACAAGGTTAAGACCGGAAAAGGTTGCGACTCCTGAAGCTCCTGTTGTTTTGACCGCAATTGTTCCATCAGCCTGTGTCACGAAAGAGGCATTGTCAGTTGAAGAGTAGGCTGTGGGTAAACTGGAAAGATCTGAGGAAGAGCCATTAAAGCTTGCAGCATGTTTTTTAACCAAGGCTTCAGCAGCTGTCGCATTTTTTGCTCTTACCAACACAAATGTAGCTGGGGACGAAGTAATTGCTGAAGTCCCATCTGTTTTCGTCAGTTGGACACCACCAATATTCACAGTTGAATTTTTAGGTGTTGAACTGAGGTCAACGCCATAAGCATTGATGATTGTTGTTTTGGCGTTATCTTTATACGCCCCCGCAGTAACACTACCTGATACCGTCGTAGGGATGTAGAGGTTCATATTGATTCTACCTGTTGCTGCATCAAGCAAACCCGCTACTTTTTTCATACCATCACTTGTCAAAGAAACTGAAACCACTTGATTCGTGATGGTCATTGTATAATCTACTTCAGGCGTTAAAGCTGTTGTACCCGCCTTGAGCGCGGGAATTCCGATTGTGAATCCTGCTGGAATCGTATCTTCCATCGTAAATTTTGCTTTCACATTATCTGCGATATCCGGCGAAGTTACTGTATCAGAAGTATTTGCCCATTGTGATTTATCAAAGCTTGCATTGACGTTCCAACCGACCTTATTTCCTGCTGCTGCTGTCGTTGTGTTGGCAGCATCACTCTCATTTGTATCGATCAAAGTTGTCGTATCTGCATTGGGTGAGACAAGTTCATTCGGCGTTTTTCCGTTGTAGTTATCATCAGCATTTGTAGCAGCGATATCAAATAAATTTTTATATTTCGTCATATCCTGCTTCGGATAGACATTCAGTGGCCCTTTATTGGTTGTATCTGACGTATTAACCGTCACAATAAAATCCTTAACAGTCTGTACACCCCCAACCAAGGTCATTTGATGAAAAAGCCAATAACCATCAGTAAGTCCCGTAAAGTCAGTCATACCATTGGTATCTGTTTTCTGTATTTTTCTTGTGGAAGCATCGGCCGTGAAGGCTGAAGATACTACATCCCCTTTGCTGTTGACCATTGCTGAAGCAGCACCAGTTGGTGTAATTTTAGTTGCAGAAAACTGAACATTCGACATTGTTAAGTTATTTGTCGCTGTAGATGTTGAAGATTCTCCTGCAGCTTGTTGTGTACCGTCATTATTACCGATAGCATTTCCCGTAGCAGCAGCACTGGAAGGTCCAGCCTGCTGTGCATAAATGACAACCTCACCATTAGAAACCTGGTTTTTAATAGTAGTCGTTACAGCCTCAACAGCTGATTGAGAAACAATCATGTTTGAAACTGCAGCGAGTAACACCACAGAAGCTAAGGTAAACTTTCTTTTCCTTGTATTAATTTTCATATTCTTCTCCAATCTTTCGTTGTGATAGCGCTTTATATTTTAATTGTACAGAATTGTCAGAACAAAAGCGAATTAATTGCTTAAATGTTTATTAATATTAAAGAAAATAAAAAATAATGCATACTGCATTATTTTTTGTTTTCTATAACTTTATCTTCTCTAACGCTTTGGGTGGAACACTTCTTTCTTCTATAATATTCCAACGTACAACCTTATCGTATTTTACGTGAGCCATGATGTATACACCTTCATGTAATGGCTCTGTAAGTAAACGTAGATCTTTGACTTCTCCTTTACTATTGGATGATTTGAAGAGATAGATGTATTCACTTTCTGAGCCACGAGTATGTCTGTCTGCGGAACTCGTCTTATTCTCCAAGGTGACCTTCGCGTAATAGTCGGTCGTGTTTAAAATATGTTTTAAAGCAAAAAAGCTCCCACAAAAAATAATTGATACAACAGTTAATCCAATAAATCTTTTCATGTTTTCTCCAATAGTCTTATTTACTTATAGTATACTAAAACATAAGTTCATTTTTAAGAGCAATTTGAACATTCATGTTTTTGTGTTTACTATAAGTAATAAAAAGAGTCTTTTTTATGATAAACACAATTTTGTCTAAAATATGTCCTAGATTTTTTACGAGCTTTTGAGGATTTGATGTTCTTGTTGAACGTAAAATGACTGCTACTCCCTCTAGCACTTTCAAAACAGTAGCCGTTCTTTGATTTTGTTTGCTCTATACTTGTCCCTTTATCACGAAAAAGGAAAAGCACTGACCCTCACAATCAGTGCTTTTCCTTTTAGTAATGCCGCTTATTTTTTTGTTTGAGAGTTTTACGGGCTTTTTTCATCCCACCAACTTCTTTAAACATTATGTCGAGTTTTTTTCTTTCAACTTCTTTAGCATGCAAACCTGTGTAAGCCATTTCTTTTTGTAATTTTTGATAGTTTGTAAAACGTGCGTAGGAAAGTTCCCCTTGTATAAGAGCGGCTTGAACTGCGCATTCCGGTTCAGTGCCGTGCGCACAATCAGAAAACTTACACTGTGACTCTAAAGCTGCAATATCTGAGAAGCTTTCGTTAAAATTAGCTCGATCTAAGCCAACTTCACGTATCCCTGGTGTATCAATAACCATAGCACCCGAAGGCAGGAGAAATAGCCTACGTTGTGTCGTGGTATGTTTTCCCTTACCATCATTACGTAGGTCATTTGTTTTTAACGTTTTTTGTTCTAGGAATGTATTAACCAGTGTTGATTTACCCACACCAGATGAACCAATCAGAACATAGGTTTCACCGGTTGTGATGTAGGACTGTAAAGGAACATATCCATTTTCAGTTTGTGAAGATGTCATAATAATATCAACACCTAAACTAATTTCTTGAAGCGCTGCTTGTTTTTGTTCCATATCTTGCGCTACATCTGTTTTAGTTAATACAAAGACAGGAAGAGCACCTGATTCCCATACTAGAGTAAGATAACGCTCTGCGCGTCGCAAATTAAAGTCTTCGTTCAGCGACATACAAATCAGCACTTTATCTATATTAGCCGCCATAAGTTGGCGTTCATGCGCCTCTCCTGCTGCTTTACGAATAAGGGCTGAATAGCGCAGCAAACAGCGTTGAATTTGGGCGCGTCCAGTAGAATCTGTTTCGCGATCTAAGAGCACAAAATCTCCGACTACTGGAAAGTCAAGTGATGCTGATGTTTCAAAACGGTATTTCCCCGATACTTCTGCTTTGACTTCACCCGATTGAGTTGCGACGGTGTATTGGTTACGATTCTGTTCAATTACTCGTCCGGGATAAAAAGCTGGATATTTCAGAGCTTCTTGTTTAAACTTTTCTGTAAAGCCTAATGTATTTAATGTGTAGTTTGTGTTCAATTTTTGTTCCTCCAAAAAGTTTTAGTGACTTATTGGGAGACAACATGGTTCAGACTTGAGCGAGTGCCTCCCCATGTCTTACAATTTCCTTATTGACGTGCATAATTGCTCCTTTCTTTTACTTCAAGTATAGCATATCTTAATATAAAAAATACAGCCTTTGCAGCTGCATTTATCTTTAAATAGTAACCGTTATTGAGGCTGCAATAATAATTAAGACCAAACCAATAATTGTTAGGAGCATTTCTTTTTTTGTTTTTCTTTGATTTAAGAACCAGATTCCTGTCAATGTTGCTAAAACAACAGATGTTTGAGAGAGAATAAATCCAGTTGCCAAACCATTCATATCAGGTTGAGCTGAGATAAGATAAGTTAAGGCCGCAAATGCAAAGAAGAAACCAGAAATAATATGCTTGTAGGATACACTTTCGAAGATTGCCATTTTTGTCTTCTCTTTGAAAGAGATGACAATACTATAAATAAGGGCAGTCAATAACATACCAATGGCTTGTGGGAGGAAGGCCTCTTGACCGGATAAGTTACTTGCTTGAGGGGCAGCAGAGTAGGCCCAATAACCAATCGCTCCAAGAGCTAAGAAAACAACTACTTTTCTCAAAAGACCTGTACTTGCGGGTGTTTTTTCTTCAGACCAAACCGTTAAGCTCGCACCAAAAATAATAAGGATAAGAGAGAAAGCTCCCAAAATTTTAGCACTTACTCCAGGCCAATTTCCCAAAGCAACCACACCCCAGAGTGATGCAGCTAAGAGTTGGAAAGCTGTCGTAATTGGCATTACTTTAGAAGAACCAATCAAACTAAAGCAGTAAAAAGTGACGATTTGTCCTGCAGCCCAACCGATACCAGATAAAATACCGAGGAATAAATCCATCCCTGAAGCTAAATGAATGCCTTGTGACATTGAAAAAACTAGGGCGAAAATGAGAGTACCTAAAGTTGAACCGAGGATTTGGTTGACGGGTTTCCCACCAATTTTTGAAACGATTGTTGGGTAAAGCCCCCAACCAAGTAGCGGGCCAAGACCAATTAATAGTGCTGTTGTGTTCATGTTTTTGTTTTTCTCCTATTTGTCTTTAAAATACGACATTGCTTTCTAGTAAGATGTTTGCGTAGGGTGTCATTTCTCCTGTACGGATAAAGGCATGACAGTTATTTAGCTCTGCCTTCATATCGCTATGTGGGATAAATTCTACAGGTGTATCCGGTAAACGATCAGTGATTTGGGCTAAAATTTGGGGATTGTTTTCTTTAATTTCTTCAGCAAGATAAACTTTTTGAACTTCAAGTTCTTCCAAAACATTATTTAAAACGTCCATGAAGCTTGGAATACCCTTATCTACAGCCAAGTCAATTTTTTCTGTTCCTTTTGGAACTGGCATCCCAGCATCACCAATGCTGAGCTTGTCGAAGTGGCCCATTTGGGCAATAACACGTGAAATATCAGAATTTATAACTTTTGTTTTTTTCATTTGAAATACTCCTAATCCAGTTCATTTTTGTAGGGAATAGAGGGTTGTGCGCCGTATCTTTGTACAGTCAGTGATGAGGCTTTGCTGCCATAAAGAATAGCATCCTCAATATTACTGAAGTCTGCTTTCAAAACAGTGCTTAAAGCGCCAATGAAAGTATCACCTGCAGCTGTTGTATCGACAGCCGCTACCTTGAAAGCGGGGATGATACCAGACTTGCCACCTTTGATGTCATAATAAGCCCCCTTGCTTCCTAAGGTAATAATCACTGCTTCAATACCAAGATTGTGGAAATAATCTGCCGCAGCTTTTAGACTGTGCTCATCTTCCACTTTTATTCCAGTTATGAGTTCAGCTTCTGTTTCATTAGGAACAATGATATCCGTTGTAGCCAAAAGTTCTTGAGGAATATCCGTTCTCGCAGGTGCGGGATTGAGAATAGTCCGCACCTTATTTTCTTTCGCACACTTAAAGGCTGCGACTGTACTGTCAAGCGCGCTTTCAAATTGTGCAATCAAAAAATCACTATTTTCAATAATATGCTTGGAGTTTTCAACGTGTTCGGGGGTAAATGCATTATTTGCCCCTGAGAAAATCATAATGCTGTTTTCACCAGAATCATCCACGGTAATAAAGGCTTGACCTGTCGATTGGCTTTCTAAGAGTTGGACAGCTGATGTGTCAATATCTTCATACTCTAAAAGCTCACGCATCATTTGCCCAGCACCGTCTTTACCAATAGCGCCAATAAAGAAAGTATCAGCACCAGAACGCTTTGCTGCTACCGCTTGGTTGGCACCTTTACCGCCACCGGCAGTAAAATGTTCTTTTGCATGTAAAGTCTCACCTGGTTTCGGCATATTGCTTACTCTCAAAGTTGTATCTAAATTGATACTGCCAATAATTGTGATCTTATTCATTTTAGTTCTCCTTTATTTTTTCTTGTACTGTCACGTTCAACATAAGAAACTTTAAGTTTAATCTGTTTTTGGTCAATCGGCTGATGGTTGGCCAGTTTATAAATTAATTGGGCTGCTTCATGTCCCATTTCATAAGCGGGTTGATGAATCGTTGAAAGTGCGGGATAAACATATTTACTCATCAAAATATCATCATAACCAATCAGCTGGATATCTTCAGGAATACGTTTATTTATTCGATGGATCTCCTGCATATATGCAACCGCATGGATATCCGAAGGCAGAATAATCGTATCAAGAGTTTTCTGTTTGCTGAGAAGTTTTTCTGCTTCTGCTTGGATTTCTGAAAAATCATAACTCATGCTTTGAAAAACTTGATAGTTCACTGCTGCTTGATTCAAGTAGGCAATACTAGAACTAAATCGTTCATTCGTATTATCGGTAGTCAAAGGTCCTCGAACAACTGCAATCTGCTGTGCTCCTGCTTCTACTACAGCTTTTGCAGCAAGTAAGCCACCTAGACTGTTGTCCGAGAAAACACCATATTCACTTTTCTTACCTACACGATCCACCGTTACTGCCGGTAAGTCAAACTCAGGAAATTCTTCCTTAAAGTCAACTGTTGTAATCACACCAGCAGCATTGCTTTGAACTAAAAACTGAAGATAAGACTTGATGATTTCACGATCTTCACTAACATTCCCTAAGACCAGTTGATAGCCTTTTTCTCTCAGAAATTCTTCCACACCTTTCGCCAACATAGGAAAAAAAGGGTTAGAGATATCCGGCAATAAAAGGCCGACCAAATTACTTTTTTTACTTTTAAGAGACTGAGCTGAGATATTAGGTGAGTAATTCAAGTCTTGAATCGCTTTTTTAATCTTTACCTCTGCTTCTGCGCTAACATATCCTTTATGTGTGATATATCTTGAAACAGTAGACACGGACACGCCAGCTTTCGAGGCAACCTGTTTAATTGTAGCCAATAGACCTCCTTGTGACATAATGTGGAAACGTTCTCACATATTACTTAACTATTGTAATCGCTTGCTGTGAATATGTCAAGCAAAAACTAAAAATTGTTAGATTAATTAAAAATGTAAAAAAAAGAGCCTCAGCCTTGGCTCTTTCTGCTTTTTAGTCATAAAGATAGAATAAATCACTGGCAATTGTGGGATAGGCCATGATCATATTTTGAAATTTGTCCAAATTAATAGTTTGGTTAATACAGAAATTCAAGATATTTACAAGTTCTTCTGCCACGGTCGAGAGAAGTGTTGCTCCAAGAATTTCATTTTTATCATTTACAATAACATTGATTTTTGAAAGGGGATCAGCGATGCGTTTATAGGTATACCAATCCGTCATATCTAAGCTTCTCTCATTTTCTTTATCAAGAATTTGAGTTTGACCGATTTGAGCGAGCTTGCTGGATCCAAAAATAACAGTAGGAATAGCCGGATATTGGATAGCTTCAATTTGACCCTTCTGTGCAAAATAACGTGCAAGGTATCTGGCCTCAAAACCTGAAACAGGTGTTAGTTTGGGCTGTTTTTTATCTAAAACATCTCCGATAGCATATATATTGGGGTGATGTGTTTGTAAAAATTCATTGACCTCAATACCTTTAGCCGTTGTTTTTACGCCGACAGCGTCCAAATTTAGGTCTTCAATATTAGGAATACGCCCAACTGCTGAGATAACACCATCAGCAGTGACTTTGCGCTTGTCTTCACTAATAATTTCGATTCCCACATCAGTTTGTTCAAGCCTTTCAGGAGAAAAATTGTCAACAAATGAAATGCCTTCCTTTTGTAATTGCTTAATATAAGAAACAGCAAAATCGTCTGCGAAACCTCGAATTTTTAGTGCCCCGTGAGTGAGAACAGAAACCTCAGCTCCCGCTGCATGAGCGATTTGTGCTAATTCGAGTGAGACATAACCTGAACCTAAGAAAACAAGGCGTTTGGGAAGTTCCTCTAGCTCTAAGAAGTCATTGGAAGTCAGCAAATACTCACTGCCTGGGATATCCAAAACTCTTGGTCGTGCACCAGTTGCTAGGATATAGTTATCCGCAACGTATACCTTCCCCCCAACAGCTAGATGTCCATCGGTCTGAAAACTTGCCGATCCATAAACAGTGGCTATGCCTGCATTTTTCAATCCTTGTTCAGTACCTGAAGGGATGGCATCACTGTACGCTTTTTTCCGAGCCAACATCTCTTGCCAATCAATTCTAAGACTTCCATGTAAACCAGCAGATGATAAATTTTCTGCTCTGTACTTTGCTTCGACAAGCGCCATCATAATCTTGGTGGGATCGCAGCCATAGTTCGGACATGTGCCACCCCATTTATCCTTTTCCGCAATAAGGACAGATGCTCCTTGCGCTTTGAGTGCATAAGCTAGTGCATTTCCTCCAGGTCCTGCGCCGACAATAATATAGTCATATTTTTCCATATCTGATCCTCCAACTTTCTCTTAAATCCATAATAATAGGAAAAAAGCCAAAACGCTACTGTTTTGACTCGCTTTTCCTATTTTAAAATATCTTGTAATTCTTCTTTATGCGCTCTAAAATACTTTGCCGCATAAGGGCAAGTTGCTTGAAGTTTGAGGTCTTCTTTGCGCGCCTTTTCAATCCCAGCTTTTAAAAGCACTTGCGCAAGACCTTGGCCTCGATATGCGATAGCAACACCTGTATGCGTTATTACAATATTGTTACCCATTCTCATAAATGTCATCTCGCCAATGCGCTCATTATTGTCATTGTACAAGATGATGTTGTTATCTTCTTCAACAGTTTTCATAGTCTTCCCCTTTGTTATTTTACTTAATAAATTTCAGTGCACCAGATGGACAACGATTGATAATCGCTTGATTATCAATTGTTTCTCCATTGTCAGGGAGAATCCAGGGTCGACGTCCTACTTCCCAGACAGCTGCATTACCACGTACACATTCTCCTGCATGCTCACAGATTTGAGCATTATAATAGATATCCATTTCCTTGCCACGGTAACGTCGGTAACCTGCTTGCTCCAAGTTTTCATCAGTTGCAGCTTGATTATTAATTTTTGAATTGTCCATTTTCACCTCTTATTAAAGCTAGAATCCTCCCAAGTCTGTCGCCTTTCCTGCCTCAGTTAAACCTTCTTCTTCCATATAAACAGCAAAAGGTTGTAATGTTTCAGCATGGAAACGTTCTTTGAAAGCATCAATAGTTTCTTGTGAATATTGTTTAGGATCGAGTTGCAGACGTTCCACTGGAATAGGACTTTCGCCCGTAATTTTAGCATCAATAAGCACAGGTAAACCTGATTCAACTAACTTCATCGCTTGGGCAAAGACATCGTCCAACTCTTCGACTTTGCTTACTGTAAAACCATGTACCCCCATTGCCTCAGCAACTTTTGCAAAATCAACTCCGGTAAATTCTACCCCAAGATAACCTTTATTAGTCGTTTCTTGCTCATCTTTGATAAAACCAAACTGTTGGTTAGAGAAAACGACATTAATAATTGGTAACTTTTCTTGAGCTTGAGTGGCTAAATCTTGCATAACCATTGAAAAAGCACCATCACCTGAGAGCGACCATACTTGACGCTCAGGAAAGTCTAGTTTGGCCGAAATCGCACCCGGAAGCCCAACTCCCATTGTCGCAAACAACCCAGATGTACGCCAAAGCTGACCTTTGCCCATATGCAAATGACGAACAGAGGTCATCGTAACATCCCCAACATCAGTTGAAAAGAGGGCATCATTTTTCGCAACTTTATTAATGGCATGATAGACCTGGTAAAGATTCAACGGATTTTCTTTACCTTCTTCAAGCGCCTGTGTATAATTTTTCCAGTTCACGATGTTTTTTACATTGGCACGCCACCAAGGTGTCTCTTCTTTTTCCTTCATTTGTTGAGAGAGAACTTTCACAACTTTTTTAGCATCCGCTAAAATGCTAAGTTCTGTCCGTTGACGTTTGCCTAATTTTGCAGGATCAATATCTACTTGAATCACGTGTTTCACATGTTCAAACATATTCGTAACATCGATAAAAGGTTGGTTGGTTCCCAGCATTAACACGGTATCCGCATTTGCAATAGCATCATTAGCTGGTTTTCTTGAAACTCGAGTAGGTGAGCCAAGAAAAGCTTCAAAGTCATCGTCCACAATATCAATAGCCAGTGCAGAGACCATTATAGGGGCTTTAATTTTTCTTGAAAGCGCCATAAGCTCACTCCCTGCCCCACGCATCCCAATACCAGAGAAAATGACGGGACGTTCAGCTTTTTGTAAAATTTGCATTGCATGATCAAGAGCTTCTTGCTTGGGTTCCGCAAATTCAGGTTGGATATAAGCTTGACTTGCATCAAACCATGAATCTTTTTCTATTTCTTGCCAGCCTAAATCAACTGGAAGTTGAACTACAGCCACACCTTTTTTGCTGTAAGCTTGACGAATCGCTTCGTCAATAATATGAGGAAGCGATTGGGCAGTCATGACCACACGATGATAGACGGAAACATCCGCATAGATAGGATCTTCATTCATTTCTTGGAAAGTATCCATATTCATTCCAGTAGTGCCAAATTGGCCAATAATTGCTAACAAAGGGACATGATCTTCTTTTGCATCATATAAACCATTCATTAAGTGCGTTCCACCAGGTCCAGCAGAACCAAAGGCTACACCAATATGGCCTGTAAATTTAGCATGCATACTTGCAGCCATCGCACCCACTTCTTCATGACGGACCTGAACAAAACGAATACGCTCTTTTTCTTCTAAGAGGGCATCCATTAAGGAATTGATGGAGCCACCTGGCAGACCATAAATATCTTTTACTCCCCAATTTTCAAGAACTTTAACTGCTGCAACACCAGCTTTTATTGTTTCTACCATTACTATTTCCTCTCATTTCTAAAAACATAAAACATGAGTGATCGAAAATTAGACGCTGAGGTACTGCTCTCTAGGGAAAGCCCTTTCATTTCCTTATATACTAATTATACTACGAAAGAGGTTAAAAAGGCAAAGATACCTGAAGAATAACTTTTTGAGAGAGAAAGGATTTTCGATACACTTCTTAATTTGTCTGACTCAAATTTAAAGTAAGTCTATATTTTTGATAGCTTCGATATCTTTAGCACCCGCCAACTGCATAGTGATTGATAGTTCTTTATTAAGATGTTCAAACACTGATTTAACACCTTCTTTACCACCTAAGTTTAAGCCGTAAAGTACAGGACGACCAATTGCAACTAGGTCTGCACCACTAGCTAAAGCTTTGAAGACATGCTCACCACGACGTACACCACTATCAAAAATAATTGGAACACGTTTATTGACCACTTGTGCAATTCTTGGAAGGACTGTAAAGGAAGCTGGTGCTCCATCAAGTTGACGCCCTCCGTGATTAGATACCCAAATACCATCAGCACCTGCTGCAATAGCTTCCATCGCATCTACTGGATCTTGAATACCTTTCACGATAACAGGAAGGTTTGTCCAGTTTTTTATTTTTTGAATGTCAGAGAGGACAAGCCCTTGTTTTGCCTCGGCATAAATTTCAAAAATACCTTTTCCAACGCCATCTGATTCAGAAAATGCTGCCAAATTAGGCATTGGTAGTGGAAATTGGAAATGATTAATCACATCTTCTTCACGATAACCCCCAAGTGTAGAGTCAGCAGTTAAGATAATCGCTTTTACTCCAGATTTCACCACTTTTTCAAGCAAAAATTGATTAAATTGGTCATCTTTACTCATATAAAGTTGAAAAAATTGTGGTGCTCCATTAACAGCTGCTGCTGCATCTTCCACAGATGTTGAACCATAAGTTGAAATAGAGAAAAGTGAGCCCACTTCTTCCATTGCTTTAGCTGTATCAACCTCTCCTTCCATATGAGCTAAACCTTGTGCAGCAACCGGGGCTTGTATAATCGGTGTTTTAAGATCGATCCCAAAAATGCTGGTTCTCAAGTCTGCAGAATCAATCCCCCGTAACACGCGCGGAGAGATTGTTTTCGTATTAAAGGAAGCCGTGTTTTCCCGCATTGTCCATTCATCCTCTGCGCCTCCACGAATATAACCAAACGCACCTTTATTCCCTTGAGCTTCCATACGATCTTTTACACGTCCCTCAAGTGAAGCGATATTTACGATTTCTACTTTTTGTTCATCAGTACTAGTAATATATGTCATGGTTATTTCCTCTTTCTTTTGTAGTATTTTTTCAAGTTAGTGCTTTAAGCTACTGCACTCTTTGTTGTTTGTAATTCAATTTGGCGATATTCTCTCGAAAAGAAACTGCGCAATTGATCTTCATTAAATCCAGCTTGGAGTTGTGGCCCTTTCACTAAAAGTGGTCGGCGAAGAAGCTCTGGATGCTGTGAGATGAATTTTGTCCACTCTTTAACAGTCATTTCTTCTACATTGACGTTTAAATTTTTAAATGCTTGTGAACGTGTTGAAATAAGATCTTCAGTGCCGTTTTCTGTTTTAGCTAACAATTCACCAATCTCCTCTTCTGTCAAAGGATCAGCAAATAAGTTGTGCTCTGTATATTCCAGATTATGGTTTTCTAACCAAACTTTTGCTTTCCGACAGCTGGTACATGAGGGAGTATAGTAAAATTTAATCATCATTTCTTCTCCATTTTATTTCTATTGATTGTAAGAAGTGAAATTCACTTGCTCGATTTGTTTACGTTTGTAAACACAACTATATAATAACTCCTTTTGTGCAAAATATCAATAATTTAGTAATAAATACAGGTTAAATTTTTGATATTTAAATAACATAAACATTTCAATTACATTTCTCAGCTTTTACTTTTACATTCACAGTTGCATTTTTTTATCATAGAAGTTATAATAGAAAAGTTATAACTTTCGTACAGATAACATAGATTTATGTTGATATTATAAAGAGGCGAAATTATTATTTTAGGATAATAATTTCGCCTCTTTTTGTTTAAATTAGGAGGACATTTAACTGCATGAATAAAAACAAAAAATTTCATCTCTTAGGTGCTGTCATTGCTACCGGACTCTTGTCTTTTTCAGGGGTATTAATCGAAACAGCGATGAACGTGACCTTCCCTCAATTGATTACTGAGTTTGGACTAAGCACTTCCAAGATACAATGGGTGACCACTATCTACCTATTAGCAATTGCGATTATTATTCCTTTGTCTTCATACTTTAATCAGCGCTTCTCGTCTCGTAAACTCTTCATATCTGGGAATCTTCTTTTCTTCCTCGGTGTCCTGATTAATTGCTTTTCACCTAACTTTACACTTTTGTTGGCAGGACGCCTTTTACAAGGGGTCGGAACTGGTATTGCTTTACCTCTAATGTTCCACCTTATCTTAACTAAGGCGCCTCTGGAAAAACGTGGCATGATGATGGGCTTGGGAACAGTCACAACATCTATTGCTCCGGCCATTGGGCCAACTTATGGTGGTATCATCTCAAACGCATTGGATTGGCGCTATATTTATATCTTTTTACTTCCCTTAATCGTTGTATCCCTAATTATTGGTCTTTCTTCACTTCCTGAAGAGAAGAAACACACAACAAAAAGACTGGCGCTACAACCGGTCTTGGCACTTTCTGTCATGTTTTTCGTCTTCATTTCAGCCTTGAGTGCCGAACAAATTCTGACCTTTATAATTCTCTTTATTGTTGGTATTATAAGTGCCCTACTCTTTGTTTATTATAATCGTAAAGAAACACTGATTGAATTAGCTATATTACGTCATCGTAAATTTGTGGCCCTCCTCTTTACCCTTCTGGTGTATCAAGGTCTTCTTTTAGGTTTATCCTTTATTTTACCGAACTTTATCCAAGTTTCTGCAGGCTATAGTTCTGCTGTAGCTGGACTCTTTATGTTTCCAGGCGCTCTTGTTGGTGCAATCCTCGCTCCGATTTCTGGAAAAATTTTGGATCAGGTTGGTGCGAAGAAGCCAATCACCTTTGGTTTATTGACTGCAAGCTTGGGTATCGTTTTACTTTTTGTTTTCCTCCCAACGCAGTCACTTGTGTTGTTATTGATTGCTCACATCGTTATGATGCTTGGATTAGGTGTATCCTACAGCAACTTAATGACCAGCAGTTTAAGTACACTTTCACCTGAAGAACTCTCAGACGGTAATGCATTGGTCAATACATCACAGCAATTTATCGGAGCCATTGCAACTGCCTTGGTAGCCAACATTCTTTCTGTCTTTCAACATGCTCAAGGATTTAAAGAAGGCACTCAATTTGGAACTTCAGTCATTCTGGTCATCTTCTTCGTACTAGTCATCCTGGGACTCTTTGCAAGTTATTCTGCATTGAAAAATAAGAAAAATTAAAAGAGCATTCTCATGCTCTTTTTTATGTAAAACTATTTAAAGCCCTTCTCATGCGCTATCAAAGATTGGGTCCAGTTTCTTTTTGGTTTCATTTCACATATTTTTATTTATGTAAACACCTTTGTTTTACACATTTGCATCCGATAATTTAAAGGTCACTAGAGTTTCTACAGGATAGGCTGCTAATTGACTTGCAAAACTATCATCATCGTCTTTTTTTACCTTAGCTTTGAGGTTAATGCTTACCTTATAGTGTTCTTCCGCTAAGATATCATAAAGTGAGCGAAGATCCGCAATGTCTTGGCTACTTGCCTTAGGCAACACTGTGTATTTTGCATATTCGGAATCAAACCATGAACTTTCTTTCTCAAAATCGACGGGTGAATTTTCATTGACCTGAAGTTTGACAGTGATGCTGTAATCATAGCCTTGTTGCTCGATTATTTTAGCAATTTTCACCATATCTTCGTAAGTTCCTGAAGCTTTGAGTTTCAGTGTTGCTTTATAAGTTATACCCGCAAGTTCAAAGCTCTCCGCAATTTTAAATGGATCTTGTTCGCTTCCTTCTTTGTCTACTTGTGGCGGGAAAAAGTTAACTGAAATAGAATAACCTTCAGTCAAAAGTTGCTCGTACTGTTTAATAACTTCTTCTGCTTCCAAGTCATCCATGTATTCATTGAATGTACGTTCTGTTAATTTATTGCTCTCAAGAGCTTCTTCTTTAGGGTAAATTATTTTTACTTGATAAGTCATAAATGTATTATAACAAAAATTCAGAGGGACTTGTTAATTCCTCTGAATTTTTCTGCTTTTAAGTTTTTTAAACTTTTCTTGTCACTTTACCATGCCATGACATCATACCGCCGGTCACGTTTGTTACATCGTAATTCATTTTTGAAAGTATTTTAGAAGCTTTTTTCGACCTCATCCCTGATTGACAAATCACAAAATACTTTTTATCGGGTGCTAATGCTGCAGCAGAAACTTGGCCTAAAGGGATGTTTCTAGCCCCCCTAATATGGCCTTTTTTATATTCGTAAGGTTCTCGCACATCAATAATTTCTTCTTTTATCTGATTATTTCTCAGATATGTAGCAAGCTCCGTTGTTGTGATACTTTTAATTTTAGTAAATAATCCAAACATCATTTCTCCTTACTGGCCAAGCAACCGTCCCAAGCATTTGTACCGCCTAAAACATTAATGACATCGATATCATTGGTAGCAAGCCATTGTGTAACCTGTGCTGAGCGAGCACCGGATTGACAGATAATATAGCTCCCTACATTAACTTCGGCAATACGGCTTTCTATCTCGCTCATGGGTATATTACGTGCTGTGGGTACATGTCCAGCTTCATATTCAAAAGCTCCTCGCACGTCAATGATATCTGCCTCGTCCTTCATTACTTCTACTAATTCTTGCATTGTAATTGTTCGCATTTACTTTTTCCTTCATTTTGTTTATAAGACTATTATATACCCTATAGGGTATATAATCAAACTTAATGCTTCAATTAAAAAGACATAGCTTCCTATGTCTTTTTTCTTAACTTTTATTTTGGTGAAAATTTACGGCTGCCCCTATGAGATTTGCTGAATTGCGATAGTGACAGACCTTAATCTCAGGCAAAAAAGGAGGTATTTCTAAAGTCCTGATTATCTTGTTCATCTGTTTGTTCAGTTCTGGGACCAACCACTCCGCTTGTGAAATTGCCCCACCGATGACAATAAGTTCAGGATCAAAGGCATACTGGAGATTATAAATACCTTTTGCAACATTAAATGTAAAACATTCCATCTCTTCTTGCGCAAGGCTATCCTTTTCCTGTCTCGCTCGTCTAAAGACCTCTTGACCTGTCAGATTTGTACTGCACCTTTGATTGTAACGTTTCGCCATGTTTACCGCTGTGCCCAGATCCGAAAAAGTATGTTTTTCATCCATCAACATAAAACCAAATTCACCGCCAAAAAGATGTTTTCCATGATGAATTTTTCCGTTGATAACAACAGCTCCTCCTACTCCTGTTCCAAGCACTAGAAAAAGTACATTTTGTAGATGCTTTGCTGCGCCAAAAGCAACTTCAGCAAGAGCAGCACAATTGGCATCATTTTCTATAGCCAAAGGCAAGCCAAGTTTTTCTTCTAAGGCATGATGTATATTAAACCCGTGAATATAAGGTAAGGCGCTGAATCCTTCAATATATCCTGTTGCCTGATTAACTGCTCCAGGAGAACTCATCGCAACACCAGTTATATTTTTACTCTCTTGTCTCATTTCACGCACAATGTCCTTCAGACAGCTGTAATAATCTTCAAGATTATCAGGTGTTTGTTTCAACTTGACTTCTCCTAATTTTCCTTCAGAGAAAAGACTATATTTAATGCTGCTTCCCCCAACATCAATCGTTATTAATGCCATTTTCCATCCTCTTTCAGTTTTTGTAACAGTGTTTCTTCGATATCAATGCTAGAACTTTCTGAAACTTTGCGATACCAATGTGCTGATTTTTTAAGTTTCTTGATTTGTCTGTGAACATCCAAGGAAATTAATCCATAGCGGTTTTTATAAGAATTACGCCAGCTCCAACAATCTATTGGTGTCCATGTGTGATAACCTAAGCAGGCTGAACCTTCGACCATTGCTTGGTGTAAATAGTAAAGATGCTCCGTCATAAATTGAATACGATAATCATCTTGGATAATCCCCTCTCTATCCTCAAAACGTGCTTCGTTTTCGACACCCATACCATTTTCGGAGATGAACCAAGGGATATTATTATAGTCATTTTGTATCGTTTTTGCTATGTTATAAATCGTCTGTGGGTGAATCTCCCAGCCTCTGTCTGCATTCATACGTACGCCTCTTTTATTAAAGGAAGCATAATATTTTTCAGGCAGCCAATCCTGAGCTAAACTGTCACTCGAAAACTCTGGCTCTTGAACACGACTTGGGTGGTAATAATTTACTCCTAGAAAATCCACTGTATTGTCCTTTATAATTTCAAGCTCTTCGGTCGTACTTTCCCACAATACACCATCTTGCTCTAATATATTTACGAGTTCCTGTGGGAAAGATCCTTTTACTGAGGCATCTAAAAACAGTTTATTTTGCCACAAATCAGCAAAGTGAGCTGCTTTGAGATTCTGTACCTCTTCGTCCTTGGCATAATTTGGTGTTAAGTTGAGAATGATGCCAATCTTAGCTTGGGCGTTTTTATTGATTTTTCTAAATCTTTCAATGGCTAAACTGGAAGCCAATTGTAGATTATAGGCAACCTGAATAGCTTTTTTACCATCTTTAAGGTCGGGATAATGGAAACCTAAAAGATAACCACATTCGACAACTACTATGGGTTCATTATGTGTAAACCACTCCGTTACTCGGTCGCCAAATAAGCGGAAACATTGCTCTGCAAACTGAGCAAAGAGTTGGGCCACTTTTTTACTTTCCCAGCCACCATATTTATGGAGAAGCTCTATAGGTAGATCAAAATGATGTAAGTTCATCATGGGCCGAATGCCGGCGGCTAAAAAAGTATCAATGACGCGGTTATAAAAAGCCACCGCTTGAGGGTCAGTCTTGCCCGTCTCAAAATCCTCGATAAGTCTAGACCACTGGATACTTGTTCTAATACTATTGAGTCCAGCTTTCTGCATCAAACGGATATCTTCTTCGAAATCATTATAGAAATTACTGGTCGTATCTGGGCCAATGGAGCCCCAAAATCGTTCACTATAATGATCAAAGTCATAATCAAAAACATTATCGTGTTTTTTCTTGAAACGTCCTTCAGTTTGTGGACCACTTGTCGCTGCGCCCCACCAAAAATCTTTTGGAAATTCTATTTTCATATTTTACTCCCTCTATTTTCCTTCTTCTGCAATAGAAGGATTTAAACTTTTTCAAAAATAGACCCTAGGAAAAGTAAAATTCCCTAGAATCTCATCTGTCTTTTTATTCAAATACTCAAAACTCACTTCATGAGTTGTAATTCGTACATTGGATCATATTGAAGACTTACACCATCATTGGCAAAACCATCGCTTGAGCCAAGTAAGACTTTATTCACTTCATAAATCGACTGGGCTTGATTAATTTTATTTAAAACGGCTTGATAATTCTCTGTGCCTTGTCCCACGCGCTTCCAATGATGGAGTGCTATATTTTGGGCCTCCTGAAGACTAAAGCCTTTGGCCTGTAAAATGGCTGTTTTTGTCCAAAGGAAGTTTGAAGGTACAATATGGTTTAAATCAAAATTGTTATATGTTCTTCCGTCACGGTCCAAAGCATAGAGAAACATACCATACAGTTTATTTTCTGCTGTATATTTTGCTACTTTGTAAATGTTACTTTCTTCGTAAGGTTCTTTAGCATCGTACCATCTGTTGCTGTCTTGCTCTTCCGGAAAAGCTAAACCAGGCATAAATCGTTCTTTTGGAATCACACCAGTATAATCTTTTATTGCTCTGGCTGTGCGTGTGTCATCTGACCCATATTGTTGGTAGCCAAGGTATGTAAAACTGTCTGCAACATCTTTTAAGGGATTAAGATTGGAACCATTTGTATCATAAACAAACACTGTTCCGTTCTTTGCAAGAGGCCCGATATATTTTGATAATGCTCGAATAACACCATTTGAAAGAGCAATATCTGTAGCGCTTGGATAAGTTTCCATGTCAATATCTAAACCATCAAGTCCATACTGGCGTACATGCTCGTCTAACAATTTATTAGCATAAGCATCAAATTCTTCTGCGGTCGGAAAGTTTCCTGTATAAGGAATTTTTAAAAGCTCCGAATAATCAATTGCCTTAGTTAACTTTACACCTCGGGCATGTAAGTTAGGGACATAGGATTGTTTGAGCTTTTTAAAGAAGGGTGCGGCAGCATCTTCTTGCCCTTGAGGAACATAGCTAAAGACATTGACAATATCAATTCCATAAGGAATATCATCCATGCTTAACCAATTTTCGTCTGTAAGGCTGGTATTGACACCTTTCATTTCCTTATCACGCCATGCTCGGTAGTAAACCATGGTCTTCGCTTGCTGGCTTTCTTCTTGTGCCTGAGCAGAAATTGGGCCAAAAATAAGTATACCAAGTCCTACGGTAAGCAAACCCAAAATATAGCGTTTAATTTTTTTCATCTTGCCTCCTCCTTAAGAAAACATTTTTAAAAATTTTATTTGTTTTGACTCAACTTTAAGTATCGAAAAACCAATTGACAATAGGTCATATTTGACCAAGAAAACCATTCGCGGGTGTAATTATTTGGATTGTCCACATCAATTCCCTCATGGCACTGACCAGTTCCACCATCTGTGGCGACGATTGTCTCTATCTGCTTTTTCATTTTGTCTATATTTTCTGTCGTCAATCCTTCCATAGCTAAGGCTATTGGCCACACATAACGTGGCGGAGTGTGCGGGCTACCGATACCCTGCAAATATTGTCCCACATAATAATAGGGATTTTCTTCACTCAAGCATTTTTCTCTCGTTTTTGTATAAAGTGGATCTTCAGCTCTACAATAGCCGAGGAAAGGCAAGGAAAGTAGACTTGGCACATTTGCATCATCCATAAAGAGTTGTTGACCTAAACCATCAACCTCATAGGCATAATACGGATTTTTTTCAGACGAAACTAAACCATATGTTTGAATACCTTCTGTTATTTCTTCTTGAAGTTTCTTTATTTTGCTTTCTAACCTCGGAGAGAGGTGCTCCGGAAGAAGCTCCAGAAGTTGGTCCAAAACCACTAAAATAAAGCAATTTCCTGGAATAAAATAACCGTACTTACACGCATCATCACTTGGCCTAAATGCACTCCAGACCATACCTGTATAACCAATTGGTTCTCCTCGTCCTTCATGGGAAAGTGTATCGGATGGCGGGCAATTTGTTCTTTTAAAAATATAGTCTGAGCTTTCATGATGCTGCTCCTTAATAAAGGTATCGAGAACCCGTTCGACAGTTGCCCAATAATCCTCCTTAAGGTGCTCGCTATAGCCTGTATGCTTGTAGAGTTGATAAGCCAGGAATAATGGGGCACACAAGGAGTCAATCTCAAATTTTCTTTCCCAGACTAAAGGTGATATGGGAACATTAGAGACATCTTGACTATAATGACTGTCCGTTGGTTCTTTATTAAAAGCATTTGCATAAGGATCATGTTTAATATAGCGCATTTGCTGCTTCAACACCCCGTGAACCAGAGATGTTATTTCCGGAATAGAATCTGCCATTTCCAAATATGGAAGTATTTGAAAGGTAGAATCTCTCAGCCACATTGCTGGTATATCTCCAGTGGCAACAAATATCTCCCCGTTTTCACGCACTGAAACGGTGTTTGAAATAGTATCCACTATGGCATGTTGAAAAAGTGATGTTGCTCGGTCATCCCACAGACGAATAGTTTCTGCATGTTTTTTAATCTTAGAGATTAACTCTTCTTGTTTTATCAACTCCTTTGTCCTCCTACTGTTTGTTGAAAAAGATACCATAAGTTCTTATTTCTCCCGGTCTAAATTCTGCCATTTTGAGCTCTTTTGTAGAATTTTCAAGACTGCCAATAATTTTACCTTCCAAGTTTAAGAGTTTAATTGCTGCAGACTCTTGAAGTTTAATAACTCCCGGCATACCTTGAGTCGTATCACAGGGATTATATAGCCGTAATTGTATACCTGTTTGATCGATACTGCTTTCCATGCTGCTGAAGGCAACTTCAGTATTTTCTAAAACTATCACCTGTTGCTCTTTGAATTCTAGTTTTTTCTTGTTTATGGGGAAATATTCTATTGGTGTGCTGAAGCGATTGATTGTCTGTGTTTGGTAATATATATTTTCTTGTGTGGTGAGTAGGTACTGATTTTGGAGAGCTGCAGCATCAAAATGAGTGTCTATCACGATACTTCCTTCAAAGAAAACATCTCCTAAAAGTTGGCTATCAGGTGTTTCAACTTCTCTGGTTTGCAAACCAGAAGCATCTCCTGGTCGTCTTTTCGTATCCGGTCTTCCTAGATAACCCACGCCTCTAAATATCGTAATGGCAAGCTCTTGTTGCGCCTTAGCAAGAACTTGGAAATCTTTTGTTCCCTTGCTTAGGAAACTCCAACTTGTCTTCGTATCATGAAGATTGGCGAAGTGAATCAAAGGGCGCATACTTGTGGGTTCTTCTTTATATCCCCTTTCCCGCCAATCATGCAAATGCTTTTCTACAATTGGTCGATCGATAATACCAAAAGGTGTGTCGCTGGTCGAAAACGCAGATTGAACATCTGTTTTAAGTACTAAGCGTAAGCGATGATCGAGAACTTGATTATTGACATGTAAGCGAAGCTGAATCCGATTATCCTGTTTATTAAGCTCTAAAGTTAATGTATATGTAACCTGTCCATCAAGTATTTGTTCTTTACGTGATTCCAGATTGTAAGGAAGTTCCCATTCCCCTTCTACAATTATTCGACTTAGTAATTCTCCTTGTTCCACATGAGAAGTTTGACTGTTTTTAAAGTTCAGATTTAAAATCCAATCCGCAAAGGCTGGTGAATAATCATAGGTATCTCCTTCATCTCCTCCATCTTCAAAAGAGAGAAAATCTAAATATTTTTTACCATTCTTCTTAAGGCAGAGGTTGAAATTCCCCTCGGTAAATTCAATCTGATAAAAATCATTTTCAATCCTTGCTGACTTTTTCAGTGTTTTGGCTTTGTCTTCCTCATCACTGACGTGATAATGTACATAGCCCATGGCGGGCAAGGTGCATTCTAAAGCAATGGTACTTACATAGTAACGTTCATCAAGCATCTCCTCAGGGTTTCTACGAAGTAATGCTGCGTTTTCTGTTTTTTGCTCAATAAGTTCAAAAGCTACTTTCTTGCCATTCTTGTCCGTGAGTGAAAAATGTTTATTTTGGGTAGAAAGTTTGACTTTCTTTATCATTTTAAGGTCGAAAGGGAGAGGATTCCACATAAACAGACTATCTTCCTGATTCCTATTGAGTGAAACACTTAATTTTCTGAGCAGATAGTCCATACAAGACTGGGCTTCCTGTAGGCCATTTATGCCACGCATATAGATATCGCGGTTGGTTTTATCACTATTACAGCCGCCAGCACTATCGTGTGCTTGACCACGGCTTACTATCTTCCACAGGCTATCTATTAGACCTTGTTTAACAGCAATACCATAACGCGCCGCTAAAACAGACATTGGTTCTAACTGATAAGTTAAGAGACGTTCAAGTTGATCATAGACTTGCTTTAAGTCATAACGTGACGCATAAATACCACGGTGAATTTTTGAATCTGTTGGCTCAATAAACTCGCCCTTGATATCTAGAAATGTTTGAGTTTCTTTTTCGAGTGCCTTGAAAAATTGCGGATAATTACTTTCAATAAACACTGTTGAGTCTTCAATTTCCTGATTTGCCTTATCAATTCTTGTTTTTAAATTAAAATCAACAGCACGCTGATCTCCTCCTACCGGTAAGAGATGCGCCTTACTCTTTGTATGCGTGGAAATTCTTTCGACAAGGTCTGAAAAATCGTTCTTTTCTACTAAATCCACTCCCGCATAGTAACCATTTTTAATGTTGGCTGTCAGAACTTTTGAACCATCATTACTTGACCAATAAAAGTAGCGCGTGTTCGCTTCATTCGGCATTCCGCGCCAAAAAAGGGCGTGCTGAATATCAAAGCCTTGATAAATTTTTGGCATGTCTTGACTTTGCCCGAAAGAGTCTGGCAAATAGCCAATTCTCATCGCACTTCCCAGTTCTTCTGCTTCACGGATACCCGTACGCAGATTTCTCACTATCGATTCACCAGAAGTTGTCATTTCATCAATTTGTGTGAACCAAGGTCCTACAAAGAGTCTGCCTGCCTGGACAAATTTTTTCAGCTGCTTTTCTTTTTCCGGAAAGAGACTGAGATAATCTTCAACAATTGACATTTGACCATCTAAAGTATAAAAATCCAACTGATTGCTTTCCAAAGCGTCTAGAACTTCATCCATGTGAAAAATAAATTGCACACGTGCTTCTTGTCTTGTAAAATACCATTCAAAATCCCAGTGGGTATGGGCAACAGTATATACTTTTTTCATGGGGACTTTCCTCTGTTTCTTCTTTAAATTCTATTCTGCACTGAGCATTGCGGCTTGTTCAGCACGTTCTTGTTTTTGGTTAAGAATTACAAATGGTGCATATAAAACAATGTCTAATACAACCAAAATAAGGGTCAATATCACTGGACTAATATGGAAGGCTCCTAAAACCCATGTACTGATAAAGATAGGTTCATTTCCTGAGTTCAAGACGACCAGAGGAACAACCCAACCAATAGATGTTACAATGTAAGCAATAACAGCATTAATCATTGGGACAAGGACCCAAGGTATAAACATCAACGGATTAAGAACGATAGGAAGCCCGAAGATAACCGGTTCATTTATCCCAAAACATCCTGGAATTAAAGCAAGTTTTGCCACTTCGCGTTCTTTCTCTCCTTTCTTCGTAAAGATAAGCATTGCGATAATTAAACCAAAGGTAGCACCTGAACCACCAATCATGGCATATACGTTGGTCATTGTATTTGGTGCAATAGAAATATCAGCAAAACTTTGTGTTTCAGCAAATTTTGCTACATTTTCTAGGAAAATAGGGAGCCAGAAAGCTGATACGACACCCCAAACGATATTGAAACCGTGAAGACCGAGGAACCATAAGATTTGTTGGAGTAGAATAACGATGAGAATGGCAGGTAATCCTGTACCAACGGTTAACAAAGGCTTAATGAGCACTTCAGAAATCATTTGCAATAATGACACATAGCCCAATGATTGTAGCGCAATCCGTATAGCGCCAAAAATTAAAAGTACACCACTAATCGGGATTAACGAGAAGAAAGAATCAAATACATTTTGTGGCACGTTACCCGGCATTTTGATTGTAAATTTACTTCGCGTAAATCGTGCAAACAAAGCCACAGCAATTAACCCGACGATGAGGGCAGTAAACATCCCTTCATAGCTGAAAAATGATGTTGAAAAACCTTCCACAATATCTGCTTTAGGATCCAGATAATTAACGTTATTAGGAACCATCACAAAATAGGCTGCAAAGGCAAGCAAAGTTGCAATGATTGGATTAAGCTGGCTGTTTTTTTCATTTCTTTTCAGCTCAAAAGCATAGGAATATGCTGAAGAAAAGACAACAATAAGTGCTACAATGCCTAAGGTCGCATTTCCGATGTAACCAAACAAATTACTGATATTCGTCAATAATGCGTTATGAATATCTTGGTTTTTAATAAGGGCATCAAGCTGCATTTTGATAAGATTAGAAAAGGATCCTACAACCGTAAACGGTATGGTCCTTACAAAAGCATTTTTAATGGCCTGTAAAATCGTATTCCGCTCCACCCAAGCAGATACTTTTAGTAATGGTTCTTGAAACTTCTGCACATCAATTTTCATAATACGCACTTCCTTTTTCTTTTTTTAGAAGCCACTTCCACCAAAAAGAAACCGCTTCCGTTTTTTATTATATACAATTTTTAATAATTTGTAAAGATGAATATAAAATTAATGTAGACAAATTATATAAAATGTTATATAATATATATACAAATCATAAAAATAGAGGTATACAAATTGTACAAATACCGTGAAATTTACGCTGACATCAAACGCGACATCCTGACCAACCATTATCGTGCAGGGACACTTCTCCCTACACAAGAGTTTTTTGCCGAAAAGTATAAGGTCTCGCGTATTACTTTAAAAAAATCCCTTACCTTACTCGAAAATGAAGGATTAATTTTTAGTAAACAAGGCTCCGGAACTTACATTCGTCCAAGAGTGGAAGAAACCACAGAGCTTCTGCCTTTAGATTTACCGATTGGTGTAACTTATTCGCATCGTGATCAAGAGATTAAAAGTAAAATACTCTTTTTTGATGCGCGTTTACCATCGACAGAAGAGCAAAAGCATCTTCTGCTGAATAAAACAGATCCGGTTTACGAATTTAAACGTCTTCGTATTTTGAATGGTAAAGCCTATAGTTTTGAACATGTTGTCATGCCAAGTTACATCGCTCCTATCACAGAAGAAATCTTAGAAGGCTCTGTCTATGACTATCTAGGACAGGAAGCAAAGCTACAGCTCGTTGATGCTAAACGTGTCATTTATGCTGATCAGGCCGATGAGGAAGTGAGCAAAAACCTGGAAATTGAGTGTCATTCGCCTGTACTCGTTATTGAGCAAACAGCTTATGATCAAAAAGGACATGCTTTTGAATTTTCTAAATCCTACTTTATTAGTAACCAAACGAAATTTGCCCTTGATATTCATCTCAAAAAGAATTAAATCTATAAAAAAGCCACAATTTAAAAAATCTTTGTGGCTTTTAATCTATTTTTGCAAACACCCTCTTCATTAGGGTATCCTTATATTATTGAAAAATAAATAAGGACGTGCTATAATGTTCTTGTTATAATATAAGGAGAAACTCAGGTGTTAAAACTAACAAAAAATGAGCAGGATTATCTTAAGGCTATTTATACCTTGGAACGTGTGGGAGATGATTCAGCTGTCAGTATACAACTTATTGCAAAAAAATTATCTGTCGCTGCGCCTAGTGCCACTGAAATGATTAAAAGATTAGCAAAAAAACAACTTGTGGACTATGCCCCCTATCGTGGTGTAAATTTATCAGAGCAAGGTAATGTTCAAGCGCGATTTATTATTAAAAGTCATCGGGTTTGGGAAAGTTTTTTAGTGGACAAACTCGGCTATTCTACAGAGGAAGTTCATGAAGAAGCTGAAAATTTGGAACATGCCTCTTCGCCGAAACTTGTTGAATACCTTTACGCTTTATTAGATTATCCTGCTGTTGATCCACACGGTTCAACCATTCCTTCGGAAGTTTTTTGGAAAAAAAATAAAGTAGAAATTCCGCTAAATCAAGCGGAGGAAAGTAAAAGTTACTATATCACAACTTTAAATGATGAAGCACAGGACTTCTTTGAAAAGTTAAACATTAATACACCGCATTTTATTCGGATTATTGAGCGGCTTCAGGATGGGTCAATTATTCTGAAAGAGGATAATGGCCAGGTTTCTGTTATTCCTCAATTTTTACAAGAAAAGATCTTACTTATGCAAAGAACTGGAACCATTGCTTCTGCTTTAGAAAACGAAAATCCTTAAACATTTTCTCTTATATTAACAGTAATATTAAAAAACAATGTTGAACATGGTTCAACTTAGAGAAGGTAAAAATGAATGATCTTAAAAATCAACCCCATAAGTTGATTTATCATACAAACGGAAAGTCTCTTCAAGAGATTAATGGAACAGTAAAAGTTCCAAAAGATGGTAAATTTTTTAGAACACTTCTTGCGTATTCAGGACCCGGAGCTTTAGTTGCTGTGGGTTACATGGATCCAGGAAACTGGTCTACCTCAATCACAGGTGGACAAAATTTTCAATATTTATTAATCTCTGTCATTTTGATGTCGAGCTTAATTGCCATGCTCCTTCAGTATATGTCCGCAAAACTTGGGATTGTTAGCCAGATGGACCTTGCCCAAGCTATCCGGGCACGGACCAGCAAAACTTTGGGCATCATCCTATGGGTGCTTACAGAGCTTGCGATTATGGCAACAGACATTGCGGAGGTTATTGGTGCAGCAATTGCTCTTTACCTGCTTTTCGATATTCCGCTTATTCTAGCAGTCTTTATCACGGTTTTTGATGTCTTTTTACTCTTACTCCTCACAAAAGTAGGCTTTAGGAAGATTGAAGCACTTGTTGTCTGTCTCATATTAGTGATTTTATTTATTTTCACCTATCAAGTTGCCTTGTCTAATCCGGATTGGAAAGGAATTGTGGAAGGTTTTATTCCAAATACACGAACCTTTGCTACTTCCCCTTCTATTGCGGGAATGACACCTTTAACTGGTGCTCTTGGTATTATTGGGGCAACTGTAATGCCACACAATCTTTATCTCCATTCTTCAATTTCACAAAGCCGTAAAATTGACCACAGTGACGATAAAGATATCGCGCGAGCTGTTCGTTTTTCAACTTGGGATTCCAATATCCAATTAAGTTTAGCTTTTGTTGTAAATTCACTTTTGCTCATTATGGGTGTTGCGGTATTTAAGACGGGTGTCATTGACGACCCCTCATTTTTCGGTCTTTACGATGCACTTTCGACACCAGATTTATTAAGTAATGGTGTACTTGCGGATGTTGCTAAAACAGGCGCTTTATCTACCTTATTTGCTGTAGCTTTACTGGCTTCCGGGCAAAATTCGACCATCACAGGGACTTTAACAGGACAAATCATCATGGAAGGATTTATCCATATGCGAATGCCGATGTGGGCGCGTCGTCTAATCACGCGCTTACTCTCTGTCGTTCCTGTCTTGATTTGTGTTACGATGACACGGGGATACAGTCTAAAAGCACAGCATGAAGCCATTAACAACCTCATGAATAATTCGCAAGTCTTTCTTGCATTTGCGCTGCCTTTCTCCATTATCCCTCTGCTCATGCTTACAAATAGTAAAAATGAAATGGGAAAATTTAAAAACAATTGGATCGTTCAACTCTTTGGGTGGTTCTCTGTCATTGCCTTGACTTACCTTAACCTTATTGGCCTACCAGACCAAATTGAAAGTCTATTTCCCAAGAATCTTGCCTACCTTGCAGATGGAACAGCACTTCTTCTTATTGTTTTAGTTCTTGCGTTACTCATTTGGACTATATTTGAACTCTATCGTGGCAACAGAAAACTTTCCCTGCTTAATCAAAAACTATCTGATTCATAAACACAAAAAAGCTATCATCGATAGCTTTTTTATTTAGCCGTTACTTGGTAAAAAAGGAATGATTGATTCGGCAAAAGCCTCCATATTACGGCTTTGAATCATGATTTTTCCACGGCCTTTAAATTTGTTTACAAGTCCTTCACCAGTTTTAAAGCCGAAAGTCCCAGAAGCGACTTCAATTGAATAATCAAGCGTTTTGCTCCATGCAAGGACATGGTGGTTATCCACGATGTATTCTTCTGTGCCGTCTAATTCAATTTCAACAATATCACCATAGCCATTAACTAACATACGGCCACTCCCTTGTGTCTCCATAACATAGAGACCACCAGTTCCACCAAGAAGAGCTCCACTTAGTTTTTGTCGTTCCATTGTATAGTGAACGTCGCCATCACTTGCAAGGAAAGCTCCTGTATTCAAACGCCATTGTTCTTGACCAATAGTAAGTTCTTTTACAGCACCAGGAGTCGCTGGAGCCAAAGTGATTTGACCATTAGCACTGCTTGATTTGACTTTAGTGATAAAGAAGCTTTCACCACTCGTTATTGAACGCCCAAGGGCTTTCAAGGCGCCACCAAGACCGCCTCTTCCATTGCTGTTCATCTTTCCTTCAAGTGTGACTGAAGGATTGTGATAAACCATAGCTCCTGACTCAATCTGAATTTCTTCCTTGGCTTGCAAGGTAACATGTACAAGGGGAAAGGCTGATGTCGAGCTCAATTGATATTCCATAAATTGGGGCCTACTTTCTTATTTTTTCTCATTATAACATAAAATTTAAGAGAGAAAAAAGCCCCTTGCTCAGGTCAAGAAACTTTGTACTCTATTTATCTGTAATCAATAGTTTGAATTGTTTTCCCTTGGTCATCTGTAAGATTCACAACAAGTTGAGGTTGATTTACTCCAGAGGCTTTCATAGACTCTAACACTTTATCGGCAACTTTTTCTATCTGATCACCATTGGTAGCTAAGATACTGTGAGATAGAAAGCCATTCATTTTAGAGGAACTTAGGGTATATTTTACCGTCTGTCCATCTGTTGTGGCTTGGGCCGAATCAATAAAGCCCTGCGAACGACTCACAATAGTGTTGGCGTTTTGATTCAATGTTGAGACAATTGCTTCTGGACTTGCCGGAGCAATATTTCCTGAAGCATCGGTCAAACTTTCTGAATAAGGAATAACTTTCGACAGAAGATTATCTGTATTATTGTTAATAGCATAACGGCCGAGCAAAACAAGTCCACCGACAAAAAGCGCGACTACAATAACAAGTCCTACAAGAAAACCAATTAATTTTCTCAAAATTCCTTTTTTATTTCTTCTTGAGCTTCTTGAAACCATAATCTCCCCTTATTTGTGAGCAATTTATAAATGACCGTCTGCCACCAAGGCATTTAATATTTAAGTCTTGCCTTTCATTTTACAGTAGTTTTCTTAAGCGAAAGTTATTATAAAAAAGCCTCACAGCTTTTTATTGATTTTGCAGTTGTAAAACTTGTGCGTTATTAATTTCTTTAAAGAGTTTGTTGCTTGTTTCTTTCGAGATAGCTTCCGATTTAACTTGGTCCAGTACATACTGATATTCGAGTTGGAAAGCTTCAATAAGCAATTCATTAGGCACGATTGTTTCTTCTTGAATTTCATTACGGATTCGGTAATGTCTATTTTCAAAGACGCGCTTCACTTCTTCAATGTCACTAAAATCAGTAACCTTCTTCTCAAAGCGTTCTCTTTCAAGACGATTTAATTTTTCCATTGTCGCCTCATACAGAACTTCCTCTAAACGTCCCAAATCATTCCTTACGGCCATAAATTCTTGCATTTCGCTTTGATCAGCTCCGCGTAATTGTCTTCTTCTCGAAAACATTCTTCTTATTTTTTTACTCATCGCGCGCTTGCTGCTATTCTCCAAGTAAATTCTGAAGTACTCAATCGCTTTCGGTGAAAAGTTTTCTTGAATATCGGAACTATCCAGCAATGATTCTTGCCAGGTCACAGTATTTTCTAAAAGCCGACTACTTCTATTATGATCGGGAATTTGCAGACCTTTTTGTGATTGCAATTGCTTTGTTAAGCTACTGCGAACCTTACTGTCCTCTATCACTTGCATCATATGTAAAATAGCATAGTCAACCATGTCATTTCGGACACTATTAATGTTATCTGAACTTGCAGCTTTCATTGGGGACAAGAGTTTAGGCAAGATAAAGGTCGGTACAATAAGACTGAGCAAAATGACAATCGTTGCCATACTAATAATAATTTCTCTATTTTCAGTGCTCAAAATAGCAGTATTCAGAGGTAAGGAGAAAGCCATTGCCAATGTCATTGTTCCGTGTGCTCCTGATAGAGCAAATATAGTAGAATCTTTGCTGCGCTCCTTCTTATCATTTGAGAAGAAATGTTCGATAGAGCGATTCCCTCTTTGATTGGTCCAGAATTTCCGTATAAATAACATCAGTACGTAAACCAAAGCACTAATGAAAAACAGTATTACAGCTTCCTCTAAGCCCAATGATTTAAAGATATCCCAAATACCAAAGAGACTTACTCCTAATAAAATAAAGACAAAATTGTTAAGAATACCGCTCAATATTTCCCAGATTGTATTATTGGTGAGTTGGACATTTGTTGACGTAAGTTTAAGCATATCGCCTTCAAAGTTATGGATTAAGCCTGCGGCGACAACAGCAAGTACCCCAGAGGTTCCAAAATGCTCAGCGAGTAAATAAAGAGCAAAGGGCGTTAAAATAGAAATAGGAATAATCGTTGCTTCTGGATTTGTCGCCCGAAGGTTAATCGCAATGCGAATACGGACTAAGAAGGCCCCAACAATCAATCCAATAAGGATTCCCCCGATGGAAACAAAAGCAAACTGGCCAAGTCCGTTCCAAATACTAAAATGCCCACTTTCTAGCACTGAAAGTCCCAAACTCAAGAGAACCAAGCCTGATGCATCATTGAACAGAGATTCAAACTCGACAGCTTCATTCACGCCTTTCGGCATTTTTTTACCCGCAATAATGGATTTGACAGCAACAGAGTCCGTTGGCGTAACGATAGCAGCAAAACATATTGCCAAGGGGAAAATCCAGCTGCCCATAATATTTGTGGTCAACGCGGCCACAAAGAGAACAGTTACAACGGCTAAAGTAATAGAGAGAAAGAATATCCCTCTGAAATTTTTTCTCACTTCTTTCAAAGATGTTTTACTGCCTTCATTAAACATTAATGGCGCAATAATTAACATCATGAAAAACTCTGGTTCTAACTCAAAGTGTCTAAACTCGGGTAAGAAACTTAGAAGAACCCCTACACCAATCAAAATAAAAGTTTCAGATATTTTGGGGAAAAATTCTTTGATTACATTTGCCGCAATGACCCCAATCAACATTACAGCTATGAAACTAACGGCTGACATAAAACACCTTTTCTAATTTTTTCTATTTCTTTAGTATACCATATACTCAGTCATACAACCAATACTCCTGTGTGAAAATCAAAAAGCTAGGAAGAATTCTTCCTAGCTTTTATTTATTTTTTCCTTGCAGAAACGATCAGCATCATCGGCCGTCTCAGTTCATCTCGCATTTCCTTAAATACTAGCATTTGTTCAGGTGGCTGTGGTTCAATCACATGTTGAATTTCAAAGCCAAGTTGTAGCAATGTAGTGAGATATGTAGTTAAAGTCCGATGATATTTAGTTACTTCTTCTCCTAAGAAGGACACTTTACGTTTTCCCTCATAGAAATAATTGTCTACAGGAAAGTGCTCTACTTCTCCTTTTGCATCATAAATCCAATCTTGCAGACCCGATGCAGTAAAAAGGGGATGTTCTACCGAAAACACAAATTGACCACCGGTAGTTAAGCACGTATATATGTTAGAAAAAAGCATAGGTAAATCTTCAATGTAATGTAATGCCAATGAGCTTAGAACCACATCAAAGGAAGCCTGTTCAAGGTGTAAGTCCTCCATAGCTATACATTGGTAACTTATTTTCTCATCTGAGTTTTTACTTGCCGCGCGTTCTAACATTTTACTCGAAATATCTGTGCCGAGGACATAATACGCTCCATTGTCTACAGCGTATTTGCAGTGCCAACCGTATCCACAGCCCAGGTCCAAAACTTTCTTGTTCTGAAAGTCAGGTAAAATCTTTCGTAGCTCTGACCATTCTCCAGCAGCTTTTAGCCCTGATTTTGAACGCTCCATTTGAGCGTATTTGGAAAAAAATTCTTGATTATTATATTTGTTTTCTTTCACTTGTTATTCTCCCATGTAAATTTTATTTTATTAGTTTACATGGGTTGAAACAATTTTTTGAGCAATAATTCCTTTTGACATTATTTTTACTCCTTTATTTTTATTATAACATGGACAATTTTAAAAATCTATGAGGCTTCATGCATTCGGATAGCTCGCAGTGAGGGGAGAATACTTAAAAAGATAATTATTCCCATAAATATAGCCATGCCAATATTCCCATAAATTGCTGACATTGAAACCAAAACACCTGAGAGTACAGAAGCGACTGGCTGAGTAACTGAAAAGGCGCCCGTATAAGTCCCCACATGATCTCCTTCCATCAGATCGGCTCTCAAAGCTTGAGAGAAGGGCACAAGAATCATTTCGCCCAACGTAGCAACTACAGCTGCTGTAACTTCCCAGCTTAAATTGTGTCCTAAAAAGGCAATAATAAAACCTAAACCTTGGAGTAAAATTCCTAAAGTAATACCTGTACTCCGCGACCAATTTTTAGTCAGTTGATTCAATTTACTCATAAAGAGTACAATAATCAAGGTATTGATCAATAGGAAAAGTGTTAACATCCGTTGCCCATAAACTTCCAAACCTAAAATTCGGGTCGTTGAGAAACTGTCGCTTAGATGCACCGGCAAGTAATAGTCAATTTGATTAAAAATCATCGCAATAAAAACCGAAGCAAACAGATAAGACATAAAGATGCTGTCTTTAGCCACAAAGAAATAAGCTTTTATAATATTTGGCGCTTTATTTTGATGCTCTTGATGTGGGTCAAAAGATTCGTCAATCCAAAACAAAACGACGACAAAGCTCAGAATTTCTTCAAGAGTGATGACCAGCAAAAGCCAGACCAAATAATCACGGAAAAACCAGCCTGAAAGCCCTGAACCAATCATAATAGCAAAATTGATAATCCAGTATTGAATACTGTAGACTGTTCTCCGGTTTTCACTTGTCGTTAAATCAACAATCATAGCTTGACTGGCTGTATTAAAAAAGCCAAAACCAAAATTCACGATTAAAAATCCGCAAAAGGTTGTCCAAGGGTTAAAATAAAACTCTGAGTTAGAAAAGGTTGCTAGTGCTGCTCCAACTGCCGTAACTGCGGTTGAAAAGAGCATCACAGGCCGGCGGCCTTTTAAATCTGTCAAATGTCCCGCATAAAGGCCAACCAAAAATACCATAATAGAACTCACGATAAGCAAGAGGCCGGTGACACCCGCACCCATATACTTATTATAGTAAATCGTCATGGAGCCACCCACTGTACTAAAGCAAAGCGCTCCTAAAAAGTTCATCACCAATCTAATTTTAATGGTTGGATGAAGCCCCCAAAATTCTTTCATATTCTTCTCCTTTAATAAAAATAGCAAACAAAAAAAGACTTTCCTTGAGTGGTCGGGAGCACTGTTGCTCAAACCCTGTTGGAAAGCCTTTGTCCTTGATGTTCGTTCTGTTTATGAAAACCAAAGCGCTATTTCTCGCTCTGCAGATTCCGGTGAGTCTGATCCATGGACAATATTTTTAATAGCTTTACCTTTTTCAGGCGATTGAGCAAAATCTCCACGAATAGTCCCTGGTTGAGCTTGACTAGGATTAGTTGTCCCCATCATTGTGCGCCAGCAAGAAATAGCTTCTACACCAGATATTACACCAATAACTACTGGTCCAGAAGTCATATAACTACGAATGTTAGGATAAAAATCTTTATCCACTAATGCTTCGTAGTGCTTGTCAATCAAGTCTCCATTTGGAGCAGAACGTCGTTCTAGTTTCTCTAGCTGAAAACCACGCTGCTCGATTCGTTTCAATATTTCACCTACAAGACCACGTTGAACGCCGTCAGGTTTAATAATAAAGAAAGTTTTTTCCATGATTGACTCCTCCTATATACCGTGTTTATATTTTACATCTAAAAGCTATAAGTTGTCAAGAATTATCTGTAAATTTCGACAAAAGGCTATTTTTATATACAAAAAGCCCGAAAGAATACGGGCTTTTCTATTTTTTCAATTATTCTTCAATGGGTAAGATATCAAAGTCAATTTTATTGTCGACGAGTTTAACAAGAACTTTAGTTTTTGGTGGAATCTTGCCTGCAATAATCAATTTAGCAAGTGGATTTTCAATAACTTTTGTCAAATAACGTTTTAATGGACGTGCACCATAAGCTGGTTCATAAGCATTTTCTGCAATCCATGCTTTGACTTCTTCACTGAGTTCTAGTTCTACAGACATTTCTTCAAGACGTTGTGTCAATTGCCCCGTCATCTTCACAATAATGTTTTTAATATTATTCAATGACAATGGTTTGAAGAGAATAGTATCATCAATACGGTTGAGGAATTCTGGTTTGAAATGCATCCGCAATTGTTTCATCACTTCCTCAGTTGTTTCTTCAGATATTTCACCTTGATCATCGACATTATCCAGCAAATATTGTGAACCAACATTTGAAGTCATGATCAAAACAGTATTCTTGAAGTCGACTAAAACGCCTTTCGAATCCGTCAAACGACCATCATCCAAGACTTGCAACAAGATATTGAAGACATCTGGATGGGCTTTTTCAATTTCATCCAACAAAATAATCGTATATGGGTTACGACGCACAGCTTCAGTCAGTTGACCTCCTTCATCATAACCAACATATCCTGGAGGAGCTCCGACAAGACGAGATACACTATGTTTTTCCATGTATTCACTCATGTCAATACGAACCATATGTTCTTCGGAGTCAAACAGATTTTCAGCCAATGCTTTAGCTAACTCTGTCTTACCAACACCTGTAGGACCTAAGAAAAGGAAGGAACCTAAAGGACGGTTGGGGTCTTGGATACCTGCACGAGCACGGATAATAGCATCAGACACAGCTTCGACCGCTTCATCTTGCCCTACTACACGTTGATGAAGTGTTTCTGGTAAATGAAGGAGTTTTTCACGTTCACCTTCTACTAGTTTTGTCACAGGAATACCTGTCATACGACCAACAACTTCGGCAATTTGTTCCTCAGTGACTGATTCTTGAACAAGGCTGAGATCATCTGATTTTGCTTTACTTTCGAGTTCTTTCAGCGCTTGTTCAATTTCTGGAATTTTACCGTAACGTAAGGCTGCAGCTTTTTCAAAGTCACCTTCATTTTGTGCCTCTTCTAATTCATGGCGTGCACGTTCCAATTCATTCCTTTTATCAGAAATATTGCCCACTTCTTTCTTTTCAGCTTCCCATTGGGCTTTAAGTTGATTGTTTTCTTCACGAAGTTCTGCAATTTCTTCACGAATGATAGTTAAACGTTTCTTAGAAGCGTCATCACGTTCTTTTTTAAGCGCTGCTTCTTCGATTTCCAACTGCATCAAGCGACGGTTTGCTTGGTCGAGTTCTGTTGGCAAGGAATTCATTTCAACACGAATTGTGGCGCTGGCTTCATCCACCAAATCAATCGCTTTATCTGGTAAGAAGCGATCTGTAATGTAACGATCAGAAAGTGTTGCTGCTGCCACCAATGCGTTATCGTGGATGGTTACACCATGGTGAATTTCAAAACGTTCTTTCAAACCACGCAGAATGGAAATAGTATCTTCAACTGTTGGTTCGGTTACTAGAACTTTTTGGAAACGACGTTCCAAAGCTTTGTCTGTCTCCATATATTTACGGTACTCATCCAAAGTTGTTGCACCGATTAGATGCAATTCCCCACGTGCAAGCATCGGTTTCAAAAGATTACCAGCATCCATTGAACCTTCAGTCTTACCCGCACCGACGATCGTGTGTAACTCATCAATAAAGAGAATGATTTGTCCGTCAGACTTTTTAACTTCATTGAGTACAGCTTTCAGACGTTCTTCAAACTCCCCACGGTATTTAGCCCCTGCAATAAGTGCACCCATGTCTAAAGAGAATACCGTTTTATCTTTTAGATTTTCAGGCACATCTTTACGGACGATACGTTGCGCAAGTCCTTCAACAATAGCTGTTTTACCCACACCAGGTTCACCAATCAGAACGGGGTTATTTTTTGTTTTACGTGATAAGACACGAATGATGTCACGAATTTCTTCATCACGGCCGATTACCGGATCTTGTTTTCCTGATTTCACTTGAGCTACAAGGTCAACACCGTATTTTTCAAGTGCTTTATATGTATCTTCAGCATTTTGATTTGTCACTTTATCACCTCCTCGTAGGTTTTCAATTGCTAATTTTGTTTTTTCTTTATTCATTCCCTGGCTCACCAGATATTCTGTTAAAGGATTTTTCTTTAACTCAAAAAGGGCCAGGAGAACTATTTCAGTGGAGAGATATTCATCACCCCTATCTTTTGCAATCTTATCTGCTGCATTGAACAGATTAAAAAGATCTGCACTAATATTTTGACCATAGGTAATATTACTTCCCTCAACAGAAGAAATTTTGTCTATTTCTTTTTCAATAACTTTCGTAAATTCTTCAATGTTAATTTCTGAATCTTTGTAAAAATTAAAGGCGAAACTGTTCGGTTGCACAAATATTCGCCATAAATGTGGAATTTCAATCGCTTGATGATGGCGAGTCTGCGCAATTTGTTGCGCTTCATAAAGCGATTTTTGCATACTTGTTGTCATTTTTTCGATGTCCATAATGCACCTCGATTCATTTCATAGTAATGTAGTATTTTTCTCATTTTTCTTACTACACCTTAATTATACTCTTTTGGTCAGTAAAGGTCAAACTATTTGCTCATAAATTTTCATATAAAAATAAGAGGAATTTTTCAAGAAAATCCCTCTTATTTTTTATCATTTTTGGAAAACGCTGATACGTTGTCCGACATAATTTCCTTCCAACGCAATATTAACCATTGCTTTCGCATAGTCTGCATAGCTAATCACACTTTCCCCTTTGTCATTAACCGTAAATTCTTCGCCCGCAACAACATAGTCACCTGTTTTTTCACCCTCTGCTTGGAAATCAGCTGCAGGACTTACATAAGTCCACTTAACATCATGACGTTTTCTCAACGCAGCTAATGAATCAGACATAGCTGTTGCCAATGGTTTGAAAGCATCTGGGAAACCTTCTGATTGATAAAGTGCTAAATCATGTTCTGGATTAAGATAAAGACTTCCAGCACCACCAACAATTAACAAGCGCTTATCTGTACCTTCAACAAGATCAGCAAGATGTTCGATTGAAGTGGTATGTTGCTCCAAGCTATCTTCTGCCCATGTTCCAAAAGCATCAATAAGAACATCAAAATCCTTGATATCTTCTTTAGTTAAATCAAATAAGTCTTTCTGAATAGAAGACGGAGCTACTGTTTTGTTTTCGCTTCGTACAATCGCTGTTACATCTATACCTCTATCTACTGCTTCTTGTACAATAAGACGACCGGCTTTACCATTTGCTGCTACTACTGCTAATTTCATATTAGACCTCCATGTCTTTTTTTGTTGTAATAATTTTTGTTACAACTAATTCTACATAAGCTTTTAATAAATGTCAACGATTTGGTTTTTTAAGGATTTATCGCCACATAATGATCAATATCGGTAATGACTTCTTGTAAACTCATCCCCTTCATTTGGTCTTCCATTGCTTTTTGAATTAAATCAAGCTTACCATCAAGCACCTGATGGATATTTTTGCCGACAGAACAATCTGGACTAGGGTGTTCGTGAAAATGGAACAAGCCTTTTTTATTAATGACTTCAACCGCATTATAAATATCAAATAAACTAATGTCTTCAACTGGTTTGGCGATTGCAGCTCCACCGCTTCCGCGCACAACATGTACCAATTCGTTAGCTTTCAGTTGCTGTAATACTCTTCGAATAATTACGGGATTCACATTAATACTTGTGGCTAAAAAATCACTCGTAATCTTGTGTTCTCCTTCAAAGGTATGGATACAGGCAAAAATATGAAGTGCAATTGTAAAGCGACTTGATATTTGCATTTTTTTCTCCTTCGATTCTCATTTTACCTTAAGTATAAATGTCCTTTTTCAGAATGTCAATTATAATAACTAGGCAAATGAATTACGGGCACTTCTCGCCAAAATAAGTTATAATTAAATTATCAGAAAAGAAAGGGGTATTAAATATGTTTTCTGAAAACTTTTCGAAAAAATTACGTAACAACGTCGGAATTAATGGTCTTATTTCCACACTTATTGGTTTACTCATTTTGTTTTGGCCTGGACGTACAGCACAAGTTGGAACAGTTTTGATAGGTATTTCCTTCATTTTAATTGGGGTTTCTTATCTTGTTTCTATCTTTGCCTTAATGAATGAAAATCCATGGTCACGCTTTGGGCATCTTCTTTTAGGTACTGTCTACTTAGTTGCGGGGATTTTCTCCCTGATTAACTTGGCAGCTGCAACAGCTACTTTGTTTATCATTATTGGTATTTTAGTTGGTTTCACATGGATTACTGAAGGCTTTGTTTCCTTTGGCTTTGTTCCATATTCTCCCTCAAAGCCTTGGACAATTCTTTCAGGACTTCTCAGTGTCGTTGCGGGCTTCATGCTCTTGCTTACACCTTTATGGGGTGCAATGGCACTTTGGACACTTCTCGGTGTCGTTGTCCTCATTCTAGGTATTTTTAAACTGATTCGTTACTTTACTTGGTAAGCTTTGCTAAGTGACAAATAAAAAAGAGTTCTTTAAGAAGAACTCTTTTTTAAATTTTCATTTTTTTCGATTTCCGGTTCATAAGCATGGACAATACACCGGTACCAAACAAGATAACCGCAGAAATGTAGTAAGGGAAGAAATGATTGATATCAAACATTACTCCCGCAGCCAATGGGCCTAAAATATTACCAAAACTTGTAAAGGTCGAATTTAAGCCATTGATCGCTCCTTGTTGATCTCCTGCGTGTTTTGATAAGTAAGTGGTTACCGCTGGTCTAAACAAATCAAAGGCGAGGAAAACAACAAATGTCGAAATAGCAACAGTAATGCGATTACCTGTAAAGGCAATAATAGCAATAAAGAGCGCACTTGCAAAGAAGGTCAAATGAATCAAATGCATTTCACCAATCTTTCCAACAATCCAGTCGAAAAGGAAAAGTTGGAAGAAAAGGGCAATAATACCACTTACTGTAATTACTAAAGCAATTTCACTTGTAGTAAAGCCAAAATTGATTGTCGCCATGATGCTATAAATTGATTCAAAGGCTTGCAGGCCAAACGATGAAATCAAAATAACGACAAAAAGCGATGTGAACATTGGATTTTTGAGAATATCCAAGAAAGATGCTTTTGGTGTATCAGGATTAATATCCATTGTTTTTTCTGGCTCTTTTAGTACAGTCATACTCAAAATAAATCCGATAAAGGCTAAAAGTGCAGCCACAAAAAAAGGAACCCTTATACCAAAAGTCGCTAAAAATCCTCCGACACCAGGCCCGATGATAAAGCCCCCACTGATTGCTGCTGAAACTTTACCCATGGCTTTGGCACGTTCGCCTAACGTTGTCAAATCCGCCACATATGCTGTAACAGAAGGCATCAATAAAGCAGCTGCAATGCCTCCCAAGGCGCGTGACACGTAAAAAAGAGCTTTTACTTGTGCTAAACCAAATAAAAGTTCAGAAAAGGCGAAAATAATCATACCCAAAGCAATGAGCTTTTTTCGTCCAACCTTATCCGATAAATGTCCAGCAATCGGAGAGGCAATCAATTGGGCAATAGCAAAAATCGAAATCATCATTCCCATTGTTGTTCCTGAAAAATGCATTTGCTCTTTCAGTTGTGGCAAAACAGGAATAACGAGACCTACACCTAAGAACACAAGCAATAAGTTTGAAATTGCTAGGTTAATCATCCATTGTTTGTTTTTCATAACTCTACCCCAATACCCGATAAAAAGACAGATTCAAAAAATTGAAACCGCCTTTTTATCCTATTCTATTTGTTAAGTCTATTCTATCATATTCTGCACAAAAATAAAAAAGTAGAAATTTATTATCAACTTTTTTATATCAAATGTTCATAAATACCGGACAATCAAAAAAACCTCTACTTATAAGAGGAATTTTATTTATTAGGCAAAGATTTCTGGAAAGAGGAAATGCAGGACATCCATAGTTACCCGACGCCCTTTACCCTTCAGCGGATAGAGGTGGAAAAGCATCGCAGGATTAAAGTTAGCTTCAATAATACTGTACTTTTCTCCTAAACTATCATTGAGATCTTCAATCAATATATCCACTCCTGTAATCTTGACTTGCAGAGCTTCAGCAGCTTTTTCAGCAATGTCCTTATAGATCTCAGGCATTTCATCCGTGACATCGATAGAGTCTCCTCCTGTTGACACATTAGAATTTTCTCGCAGGTTTACCTTTATATCTTTTTCAGGTATACTCTGTTCCGTATAACCTTGGACCTCCAGCATGAGCTTTTCGGTAGCAGTAATCTGGATTTTTTCCAAAGGGAAACGATGATTATGGCCACGTAGAGGGTTCTCATTTTTCTGGGCGACCAGTTGCTTGATGGTGGATACTCCATCACCAATAACATGTGCGGCATCACGGCGAAGAACAGCTTTTGCCTCGCCATCCAACACAAAGAAACGGTATTCCGTACCAGAAACAAAACGTTCAACAAGCACTTCTTTATCTTCTTGGAAAGCAATTTCTAAAGCTTTATAAAACTGTTCTTGAGTTGCTGGTTTTTTAAATATAGAGATTCCTAAGCCATAATTCGTTGACTTAGGTTTGACAACAATTGCGGTGGCTTCAAAAAGCGGAAAAGCAGCCTGTGCAGTTGCTAAATCTCTAAATTCTTGCCCCTGTGGCGTTTTTAAATGCGCACGATCGAGCAGCTTTTTCGTGACGACTTTATTTTCCATGATCGCATAAGCCACCATCGAATCTTTTGAAGTCATGTTTCCTTTTTCGATAATTTCTGTATGAGACTTAAAACTTAAAGCGACCATCTGATCGTGTGCATCTAAAACTTCAACTTTTAAGCCTTTTTGAATGGCATCAAAAAGCAAGTTTTGCGTCGAAAGTTCGAGATGCGTGAAACCTGCCAACTGAAAAGGACGTTTATAGGATTGTTGACGGTATTTGCGAGATAAGTCCAAAGCAAAAGCTTTATTTTGACGATAAGCCAATTCCATCTGTCCAGCAATTGTTGCTTCAGGTTTTTCCAACATTTGAGCAAACTTATCAATCAGCGCAAAATCAGCTTGGGCAAAGTCTAAGTCCTTGGCGAAAATGCGCATCTGATCGAAAAAGAGCTTTCCTTCATTATAGTAAGCTGTTTTTTCTAAAGTATCTTCTAAGGCTACAGCATCATTTATTTCATAACCTAATCTTTGAGCAGCAGCTGGTGTTTCTTCTTCCTCTTTATATATCAGATAAAGAGCCAAAAGGTGGATAAATCGAGCTGTATCCTCATCCATCCCTACCCGCACAAAAGGATTCAAGTCAAAGTTACGAAACTCGACATACTGAATACCAACATCCAGCAACTCTTCCGCCCGCTTTCCACCGCGTAAACGTACAGCAGAATAAAACTCCTTCATCTCAGAGAGTGCGCCCTTTTTAACGTAAGTTTGCAAGTCCTCATAATATTGTTCGAGACTTTCATAGCTTACGAAAATCTCAGGCCTGTTCCGATAACCAAATTTAGAATTCCTAATAGAACGTACAGGTTCTTGTATTTTTTCATTTTTATCCGTAAAAAATCCAGTATTGGCACGTGGCGACGCTCCTAAACAATAAGTAATAAGCCACATATAGCGCAAATATTGTCGTGAGAGCTTCATATAAATTTCAGATTTGAAGGCTTTAAAATCTGTTGTTTGTTGTTGCTTCCACATCGCTTCTAGCAAATCCTCACCGAACTCAAAGTTGTAATGAATGCCCGAAACCATTTGCTTTCTTTTGCCATATTTTTCCGCTAATCCTTCACGATAAAGGACATCTTGTGTTTTTTCTAGATTTGCAAGACGGATCTCTGATTCATTTTCCGGCAAGGCTGGAGGCATGGATTGTGCCCAGAGAAGTTCTTCTTGTTCAAGAGAACGAATCATCACGTCATGAAGCGCCTCCATAAATTGTAGCGCTTGCTTTGAATTTTCAAAAACTGGAGTAATAGCTTCCATTTGTGTTTCTGAAAAGTCTGTTTGAAGATAAGGGTGGAATCTCCGAGGACCAAGTGTTGCAGGATGGTTTAAGGGGCTTAAGTTTCCCGCTGAATCCACGCGGTGCCCTTCTCTTTCTAAGCCAAACCGCGCTTGAAAAAGATAGGGTTTTACTTGTGAGCTTGAAAGTATTTTAGGATAAGCAATCGTCATTTTTATTTCCAGATTTCTATTTTTTTCTCGAATTGATCTTTTGAAACTTTTACTGCTATTATATCATGTTAATACTTACCCTTCCCTAAAATAAAAATGGAGGCTCTGGTTTAACTTGCTTTTTTCTTCTCTAACTGGATGTTAGCTTCGATTGCAACATTACCTTGCAAGGCTCTCGAAATCATGCAAGAACTTTCAGCATATTGTGCAAGGCGATAAGTCTTGTCGTAATCTGTCTTTTCATCAATTTTCAAATAAAGGTTATGAACAATTTTTTCATAAGTAAAAACTCCTTTTTCGACATTAACTGTTGCTTCAGATTCGACCTTGAAATCAAGAACTGCAATCTCATTGCGTTCAAGTAAAGCTGCCAGTGTAATCGTATAGCAAGTACTTGCGGCACCCAAGAGCATTTCATCCGGATTCGTCCCCACACCTGGACCATCCATCACAGACGGAATCGAAATCGCCTCATTTAATGCAGCTGTTTCCAGATTACCTACAGCATTGCGTCCACCAGGCCAGTTAATTTGAGATGTAAAGATATGTTTTGCCATTTTTATCTCCTCTATCCTATTTTTTGTTCTTTTTGATCATACCAAAAATTTGTAAACATAAAAAGCTTCTGAATTTTTAAAATTTGCTAAAATAAAAATATACAGAAAGGAAGGGTTTGCAAAAACCCATTATATATAAATGAATAAAAAATTAGTTTTAGGTCTAGCCTTATTTTCTCTCACTTCTTTTGGGGTTTTGACCGCCTGCAGCAAAAAAGAAAACGTTAAGCCTGAACCAAAGGAAATTATCGTGGCCACAAATGCCAACTCAAAGCCTAATACTTATATGGAAGACGATAAATTAACAGGTTACGATGTTGAACTTGCACGCGCTGTTTTCAAAGAACTTCCTGAGTACAAATTAAAATACCAAGTGATTGATTTTAATTCCGTACTTTCGGGAATTGATAATGGACGTTTTCAAATGGCTGCAAATGCGCTTTCTTGGACACCTGAGCGTGCAGAAAAATACAATTACTCATTACCTCTCTCCAAGTCAGCAACTTCGGTAGCAGTTAAACCAGACTTACAAGTCAAATCCTTGAATGACTTAGCCGGAAAAACAACCGAAGTCTTATCGGGTGTTCAAGTGGCAACAATGCTTGAAAACTGGAACAAGGAAAATCCTGACAAGGCAATGAACTTAAAATATATGGATGCCAGCTATCCATTAACTTCTTATGTTGCTGATGTCGATTCAGGAAAAAGTGACTTTGTGATTTATGATCAAATTTCACTCACACAAATCATTCAACAACATGCTTATGATCTAAAAGTTGAACCAATTGATTTAGGCGAGACAGATAAACATACAGGATTTAGCTATTTCATTTTTGGTAAGGAAAAAGAAGACAAAGATCTACAACAAAAAGTCGATAAAGCCTTGGTAAAACTTCAAGAAAATGGAACGATGAAAAAACTTTCTGAAAAATACCTTGGTGGCGATTTTACTCCTAGAGAGGAAGAAATGAAGGATGAGAAAGATTAAAGACGCTACATATTGGGCAGAAAAAATCCGTGCTGGTCATATCAGTCCTGCGGAGTTACTCCAAAATACTCAAAAAAAACTGGAAGAAATCAATCCACAATACAATGCCATCGTTGCTTATGACCTGCATCAGGCTAAAGCTGATCTCTCAAAAACAGAAGACGGCTATTTCGCAGGTCTTCCCTTTCCCCTAAAAATGTTAGGACAAGATCATGCAGGACTTCCGTCAACTTCAAGTTCAAAACTTTTTGAGGACAGTGTAGCTCTTTCAGATGATAACTTTGTTAAAGCTGCTCTTGAGGCTGGCCTAACCCCTTTTGGACAAACAAATTCTCCCGAATTTGGTTTTAAAAATATTACGGACTCCGCCCTTTATGGCGACACACGTAATGTTTGGAATACAGCTTATTACTCTGGTGGCTCTTCAGGTGGTGCTGCTTCCGCTGTAGCTTCTGGTATTTTCCCCATGGCTGGCGCATCTGACGGCGGTGGATCTATACGTATTCCTGCCTCTTTTTCAGGTCTTATTGGTCTGAAAATGACACGAGGTCTTATGCCTCAAGGCCCAGGAAATTATCGAGGTTGGCAGGGCGCTGCAACTACCGGTGCTCTAACTGTTTCCGTGCGTGATACAGCAAGTTTTGTAGCGGAAATGCAGTGTAAACAAGAAGCCGATCCTTACCAAACGGCGTTATTGGACAAAGAGAAACTGCATCATCTCACTGAACCAGATAAAGCTTTAAAGATTGCTTATTCCTTTGAATCACCGGTATCTGGAATTACTCTTTCGGAGACTTCTAAGGCCGCCCTTCAAAAAGCCGTGGATTTTCTAAAAGCTCAAGGTCATCAACTGACCGAAGTTGCTTTTCCTTTCGATGCTCGACCTTTGATTCAAACCTATTATCAAATGAACGCCGCTGAAACATATGCTATGCTGAAGCCTTGGGAGATTGCTAATGACCGCAAGATAATGAACAGTGATGTAGAACCACTGACCTATGCCTTGTTAGAAGCTGGCCGCAATGCAGATGCTGCTTCTTATATTCAAGCTTTAAAACAATGGGATAGCGCTTGTGCCACATTTGATGAAGAAATTTTTAAAAATTTTGATCTCTTCTTAACGCCAACAACAGCAAAAACAGCACCCAAAATAGACGAAGCACTCATCCATCCTAATATTACGGAAAAAATGAAACACATGGAGTTATACAACTTCTCTGAACAGATTGCCACTATAGAGCAAGCATTTGAAAACTCCCTGGCTTTCACTCCTTACAACTTCATCAGTAATCTCACAGGGCAACCTGCCTTGTCACTTCCCATTTACTTGGAGGAAGAAACACATCTGCCCCAAGGTATACAACTCTGGGGGAAGAAAAACTCGGAAATATTGATGCTAAGTCTGGCTTTACAGTTTGAAAATAACAACCAGTTCATCTTACCTGAATTTTATAGCAATGAATTGGAAGGCAAATAAAAAGAACCAAAATATGGTTCTTTTTATTTCCAAGTCATTAAATACTCTTTTTCATTATTATCTTCATCTAAGCCTTCAGACACTATTTTAAAGCCTTCTCTTTGATAGAAACGAAGAGCGCCCTCGTTTTTCTGGTAAACTTTTAAAGAGAGCGTTTGATTTGAAGCTTTGATATGCCCTAAAAGTGCTTTGCCAATACCTTTAGATTGCATACTGTTGCTCACAAAAATACCTGCAATGTATTGGTCAATCAAACCGACAAAAGCAATAATTTTTTGGTTTTCTTCATAAACATATATATCCGCATCTTTCATGGCTTCTTCAACAGCTGCAGCTTGATGAAGCCAATATTCACGCTTGATGAAGCGATGATGAGCAATATTAACTCTCAGCCAAAGTTCTACAACTTTCTGCAGATCTTCAGGCTTCATTTTTCTGATCATGCTTTTTCTCCCTTTTCTTCATCTTAACATAATTTATTTTTCTTTCAACAAAATAAAAGTGGCTCAACGCTGTGTTTGGTCACTTTTATTTTGGCAATAGATGGTTTAATTTTTATTGACATAGTTTTCAATCTGCTTATCGGGAATCACCCACGGTATCATACTCAAGATTGTTGCCACTAATGAAATCTGAGCCACAGGCAGTAAAATCGTCAGCAAAATACCCACCATTAAAATGAGGATAGAGAAACCGCCTTTCCACACCCAGTGCATATCCTTTAGCTTATAATTTCTTGATTTAAAAATTTCATAGCTTAAGATATTGAAAATAATATCAATAAATAAGTTATTTACAGCATAAACAATTTCAGGCGTTTTTGAACCTGAAAATTCAGACAGCCAGTTTGTGGTAAAAGGTATGAAACTCATAAAAAATAAAAGCACGACATTCCACCACAGAATTCTGCCTGAAACACGTTCAGCCAAATGGAAAAGATGATGATGGTTATTCCAATAGATAGCCAAAAGATAAAAACTTGCAAGATAGGTTAAGAAAATAAATCCCATATCAAATAAGTCCGTCCAATTCGGACCTTTAGGAATGCGTAGATTTAAAACCATTACAGTAATTAAGATGGCAACAATTCCATCTGTAAATGCAGATAAACGTCCACTTGTCATTTTGTCTCTCCATGTGTGATTATCGCCAAGCAGGCGGGGATTTTTTATTATTTGCTCAATTCAAAATAGAGCGCAGCAATATTTCCTTCAAATTCACGGCTTTGACCATCAATTTCTAGTTCTAATACTTTAGCTGAATCTTCTAAAGCAGGGATTTCACGATTTTGTAGGAGAACAAACTCTTCTACGTTAGCGAATGCTTTACTTTCTTGACGACCGTTAAGGTGTTGGACTTTAATTTTCATGTTTTTCTTCTTTCTCTTTTTTAAAATGAACACCTTGCTTCTGATAATAACGCAAGAGTTCTTGACGTTTTGCTTCATATCGTGGCGGTAAAGCTAAGTTGCTTCCCAAATCTTGAATTGATTCATCCAGAGTAAAGCCCGGAGTTGGAGTTGCAAACTCAATTCTTACACCGCCTGGCTCTTTAAGATATACCGATCGAAAGTAACCACGATCCGCATATAACTCCCTCTCATAACCTAAACTTAGCGCTCTTTCCCAAATCTTGTCAAGTGCTTTGCTGTTAGGAACTGCAAAAGCGATATGGTCGATAGAGCCTCTCCCCCACACTCGGTGGTCTTCTGAAGTTTTTGCGGGCAGAAGCGTAATGCCTTCTTCACCCCCTAGCATCTCTTGGAAAAAGAGCCGTGTCTCCTCAAGCTTTGAGCTGTAGAGACGGCTGCTCCAAAGCCCTGTAATTTGGAAAGCTGCCGGTACATCTGACAGCACATTGATGTGAGCATCTTGGTTTTGTTCTTCTACTTCGATAAACTCAAGTAAAATCTTGTCAAAATCAAGAACCTGCAAAGTATTGTCTATGTGTTGGTATTCTAGACCAAACTTTTTAAAACGATGCGACCAATATTCTGTAGAATCTTTAGGAATTTTGAATTGGATACCTGACAAATAGTCCGTCCCCTCTTGCCGTTCTACATCAAAGCGTTGATCTGGAAAAAAAGTCACTACAGTACCAGGCGTCCCCATAAAATCCCCATAATACACATGGCGCATATAGATATTGCCTTGATTAACAGAGTTTTTAACCAAACGCAAGCCTAAAATATTAACATAAAAATCAAAATTTCGCTCAAAGTCAGCTGTAAGTAGAGATATATGATGTAGTTCCATATGCCCGCCTCCTATGTTTACAATTGTAAACCTATCTTTTTGATATGTCAAGAATAAATGTTGAGGAAGGTCTATCAAGATAAAAATCCAGAACACTACCATTCTGGATTTTTTCATCTTTTCTTCTTAATCTAAAAACAAGTAACTCACCGCCACAGATAAAGCAATCAGGATGACATCATGCACAAATAATCCAATGGTCATATTTCTATGTTTCTTCTCTAACTTTTCAATTCTGGCTTTTAATTTTTCTGTTTCCATCGCTTCTCGCTTCTATTTTGGTAATTGAAAGAAGGGGTCACTTTCTTTTAAATAATGTTTCCCCGCTGTCAAGTCGTACTGAACGATTTCTAAATCCTCCTTATATCTTTGCTGCACTTTATCAAAAGGGAATTGTGGTGCTAAGGCAGAGTTGTATTCCGAAGGAAGCGCCCACATCACTTTGGACAGAAGGGCATAATATGGAGAAACTTTTGCCCCTAAGGTTTCAAGCAAAGCTGGGGCGAACTCTGCTGCATTTATCTCTTCTTGTTTATTGTGTGTATTTCCTGTGTTGGTCCAGATAAAGTAGTCTGTCTGGTAAGCTTTGAGTGGTTCTGCTTTTAGACTTGGATAGTCAGTTGGAAAGACATTAGAAAGATGATCCCCATAAAAAACAAGAGTGATCTTTTTGTCTATTTTCTGTAGTTTTTCTAAGAAATTTTGTGTTTCTTTATCCGTATCAGAAATTTTCCGAACATAATTTTGTAAGAGTTTATTCTGTTCTCCATCATAACCATCGCCAGTCGCTTTGAGGGTTGAAGCGCCTGAGTATTTTTCGTAGGGCATGTGATTTTGCATGGTGAGGACACTAAAGAATTGGGAACGTTCTGGATTTATCTTGGCTAAGACCTCTTGATAGACTTGCGCATCTGTAACGTAGCCATCCAAAGTTTCTTGATTGGTCAAGATATCCTCTTGTTCAGTATTTGAGAGCGCATAAAAATGATCAAAATCGAGCTTTTTATAAATTGTATTACGGTTATAGTTGGCAGCATTTTCTGGATGGAGCGCAATTTTTTCGGAAAATTGATCTGAGAGAGAAGGGATAAAAGGCATACTCGGAAAAACATCTGAATTAATGGTCGAGATATTGCTTGAGTAGTTTACCATTGGCAAGCCACTCAAAGATTGTGCTTCCATATTGGCTGTGCCACCTGCAAATCCATTTGAGTACATCAAACCGCCTGTTGCTTGTGCTTTTATCTTGTCAATATTTTTTAGAGGATTTTCTGACAAATGAGCACCTTGAACACGATTTGGATTTGCCAGAGATTCGCTCAGAATATAAATGACAGTATGATCGGATATGTTTGTTGATCGCTTTTCATTAATTTTTTCCGCTTCCTTGCTGTAACGCCGGACAATTTCTTCAACCTTTGCTGAACTGTATCCCGCAGGCACCTCCATAGTTTTACCGTATATTTTCTTTAGCCAGACATAAGACAAGGATTTATCTCTGGCGAGCTTGGGGGTGCCGCGCCATACAAGACTTTTGTTGTAACGCTGTATATATTGACTGAGAATGGGAAAGTTGATTTGTTGCTTGGGTTCATTCAGATTTTGAAAATTTTGCATGATGGGAAAGAAAAGCAAGATTATCCCTATAAGCACCATCGTTCTTACTTTCCAAGTCATCATCTTTCCCTTGAAAAATTTTCTGCTCAGTAGAACAATAAGGAGAGAAATGCTGATCAGAGCTAAACTAAAGAGTACCAATAACTTCCTATCTATAAAAGAAGTCAAACTCTGCAAGTTAGACATCCAAGCAAGTTCAGAAACGTAAATGGGCTCCTGCCGCACTGAAAATTTTATTGCATTGCCAAAACTAAAGCCGCCAAAAACAAGGATAATCACTGCTGTTGCAAACATATAGCGGTTAACCAACACGTAGATAAACATAAAGAGCAACATTAAAATCAAAATCTGAAAGAGACTGATTCCAGTGACCACATGCCCATAGTACATTTTCCCTTCATTGGCACGCATCGAAGCTTGGATAAGGAAGTTAAAAACAAGCGCCAATAAAAAACTGCTCGTCAAAGCAAGGGAAAAATTGATGTTATTGGTCATCAAGGCTTGAATACCATTGACGATAAAGAAACCTAAAGTGCCGATAACTATAAAAATCAAGACGAAGTTTCCTAAAAGCTGGATAAAATCCTGACGTCCAAGGATACTCTCAGCCGCATAAATCAAACGTAATGGCGCAGTTGAATCGACAGGGGCAAAAAGAATATTCCAAACTAAGCGTGTGACAAGACGATCCGTAAAAGCAAGAGACGTGATCACTGCCCAATAAAAGTGTTCCATTTTTAACTCGGCTGTAAAACTCAAAACTTTTGGCGGGATCTTTTCTTCTGGTAGATCTGCCATTAAACGAAGGACGAACAAAATTATCAGAACTAGAGGAAAATACTGCTCCACTAACAGCCCTAAATTTAAGGAGTGATAATCTATTACAAAATGAGTGTTATTTACATTCTCCATAAAAATCATGTAGAGATGAAAAAGGTAATATCCAAGGCATATCAAAGGAAGAGGTTTGATATTTTTCCAGTTTAACCTTTTACTCTGAAAAGAGTAATCCCCTTTATAAATTAACCAAAGTTTTTTATTTTTTATGAATATAAGGACCAGATAGGCAAAACTCACAGCGCCTAAAAAACGATAAATCATGAGCACCCACAGAACAGGTACAGAATAATGCACCTGTTCTGGTAGAATATGGTCAAAAACAAGAGGGGATAACGCGATAAAAAGAGCAACTTGAGCCATCATTTTTAGAACAGTGTTCTTTTTCATTGTTACATTTCCTTTACTTTATGAAGCGAATTATAACATATGTTTCTTTATTTTTATAACAAAATGTAAAAATAAATTTGAGAACACGTCGATGTATAAGCACATATACCTCTTTTCACTTAACATCACTAAGAGAATATTTTATCACTCTCCAATATGTCATGTTACAATTTAAATCCAGAAAAAAATTTACTTGTGAAAAATCCGGCAATTCCTTGCATCTTTAATTTTTTATGGTAAAATTAAGTTATCAGGGGATGCAAACGATTTCAAAAACAACCCCATGCAAATTTATTATTTAGGAGAAACTAAATGAAAACCACTAAATTGGCTTCAATCGTAACTTTGTCAGCAGCTTCAATCTTCTTGCTTGCAGCATGTGGCAACAACAATGACTCAGCAAAAGGCAATAACGATGCGAAAACTGAACAATCTGACAGCGGTAAATCAGCTGATGCCTTCACAGGAGCAACTGCTGGAGCAAACAGTTTTGAAGATTTACAAAAAGGATTGTCTACAAACGGTTCATGGTTGGCAGCGATCACAAAAGATATGGATGCTTCAGGTAAAACTTTAACTGTTGAGGGTGTTTACGCCAGCAAAAACCAAATCACACGTAAACTGGCAGCTTACGCGCAGGATGATAACCATGTTGTGACTGACCGTTACACTTTAACTGTTGATAAAGTTGAAGTAAAATCCCCAGGTTTCAAACTTTCTAACGGTACAATTAAAGGTGATGTGGCAGTATTCGCTCCTGGATTTAGTGCACAAAATGGTAAAGGTGTTGACGGTCAAGCAACTATCGACGGTAACTTGACTTTTGCTAGCCAAGATCTCATGGATGCTTATAATAAACTTCCGGAAGAGCAAAAACCAAAAGTAACAGGTGAAACTAAAGTTGTAGAAGGTAAAGTTCTTGAGTTCCCTATGGGTGCAATCACTATTGGTGAACACGGTGAAGTCACTCACGAATTCGAAGGTAACGGACCTGATACTCAAACTGGTGCAACAACTGGTACAGATGCGGCTGATGTTTTGGCTTCAGGATTGAGCGCTAAAGGTGCTTGGTTAGTATCTGGTAACTCAGACATTGATGCGGCTGATAAAGATATTACTGTGGATGGTATCTTCATGAATGAGAGCGGTCAAATTCAACGTACATTGGCATTGATCGCACAAAATGACAAACACCAAGTAACAGATTCATTCACTTTGACTACAAAACGTTTGATCATTAAATCACCTGGCTTTGACCTCGAGGGTGGTAATATTAAAGGTGATGTATACGTTGCAGAAAATGCATCTATCAAAGCTCGCGATATGAAAGGTACAGATGGCAAAACAATCCCATCTGAAATCAATGGTAATCTTTACTTCGCAACTCAAGAACAATTGGACGCATACAAAGAATTGGATGCTGCTAACCAATTTAAAGTTTCGGGCGAGGTTGCTGTAAAAACTGCTGAATAATTAAAAAAAGATCTCCTATGAGATCTTTTTTTAATTAAAATATACTCCATGGCTTAATAAAAATAAAATCATCCCAATAATTGGGGATGATTTTATGCTCTATATTGAAACTAAAAGGCCTCATGGTTTAACATAAGCAAAACCAGAGTTCTGTTTTTGAACGAGTTCCACAATACCAGCAGGTACAACTGTGCAGCCTTCTTGTAATTTTTCTTTTTTGTAGCCTCTCATGTTTAAAGAATTTTGACAAACGGCAACTTTGACGTCTCTTTTGAAAACTTCCGCAAGATCCACTGATGAGGTCTTGAGTGCCATTTCTACTGCTTCTCCATTCACTAAAATCTCAATCTTTCCTGGTTCTTTATTCTGAGTGAGCCAATCTTTGAGATTCTTTACATTAGAGAGGAGTGTGTTCCATTTGTGGTTTTCATCGATATGCAGAATAACTTGTAACATCTTTATGTCTCCTATTAGATATATTGGGCAGTAAGTGAAGCTGAACAATTTCGTAATCCAGCGGGCGGTCCTGCGTAAATCACTTTACCACCTGATGATCCACCTTCTGGTCCTATATCAATAATCCAGTCCGCCTGTCGAATGATATCTAACTGATGTTCAATCACGACCAAGGTATTGCCTTGCTCAACAAAATAATTCATAATCTTCATCAGACGGCTAATATCAGACAGATGCAGACCTGTTGATGGTTCGTCCAGGATAAACAGATTTCCTTTTTGATAAAATTCATTGGCTAACTTTAAGCGCTGGCGTTCACCGCCAGATAGAGTGCTCGTTGGCTGTCCCAATGTCAGGTAGCCAAGCCCTACTTCATCCATCGCTTTTATTTTTTTCTTGATCGCAGGAGCAGACTTAAAAAAGTCCAGTGCTTCTTCAACCGTTAAGTCCAGTACTTCAGTAATATCTTTTCCTTGATATGTAAAGGCTAGCGCTTCAGTCTTGTAACGTTTCCCCTGACAAAGTTCACAGGTTTGTTTCACTGTTTCCATAAATGCCAAGTGAGATTCGATATAACCTCTGCCTTCGCAAGCGGGGCAAGCTCCTTCGGAGTTGTAGCTGAATAGACTTGGTTTTACTTCGTTCACTTTAGCAAAGGCCTTTCTGATGTTATCCATAATGCCTATAAAAGTCGCTGGATTCGAACGGCTGTTGGCAGCTAAACTTGCTTGTGTCACCATAATAGCTTCTGGGTAAGTTGCTCTTAAAGAATGCTCTACAAGTGTTGATTTTCCTGAGCCAGCTACACCAGTTAAAACGGTGAGAAGACCTTGAGGAATATCAAGATGTTCATTTTTAAGGTTGTTAACGCTTGAAATCTTTCCATGATAAAAGTGAACGGGCTGTCTCGGTTTATCATTAATGGTTGTCATTTTAGAAAGGTGGTTTCCCGTTAAACAATCAGATTGAAGAAGCTGCTCATAGCTTCCTTCAAACATGATTTCACCTCCATGTACACCAGCCCCAGGTCCAACTTCTATCACCCAATCCGCAATTTTAATGACATCTGGATCATGCTCAATAATAAGCACAGTATTCCCTTTATCTCGCAACTTCGTAAAGATGCTATTAATGCGAGTCACATCCCTCGGATGCAGACCAACAGAGGGTTCATCAAAAATATAGAGCATATCCGATAGCGCGTTATTTAAATGTTTTACTAATTTTACACGCTGAGATTCTCCACCAGATAATGTCGTCGTTTCTCGATCAAGACTGAGATAACCTAAGCCAAGCTCGATCAGATGATCAATTTGTTGTTTGAGATGTTCGGTTCCCTCAAGTGGAGTTAGCACGTCACTTAAGTCTGTCAGTTCCATACTCATCAAATCCGCAAAACTATATCCGGACCAACGTACCGCTAGTGTTTCTTGGTTTAAACGTTTCCCTTGGCAAAGTGGGCAAAGTGCTTCATACGTGTAAGTCGCAAGTGTCTTTTGAGCACCTGTAGACAACTCACCTTCTTTCTGCAAGAAACCACGATTAAACTTGTCAACAATTCCCTCATAGGTAAGATTATATTCCCCCATTTTGATTTTGCCGACTTCTTTACCATGATAAAGGCGTTCCAGCTCTTCTTCTGTATAATCTTTCAGCAATTTTTCACCATCAAAAAGACCATTGTCTACGTACATTTTGACGATTTTTTGATAAGGCTTAAAAAGAACTGCACCATTATTAAGCGAACGTTCTTTATCAATAAAAAGCTCCATTTTCAACTCTAATTTTTTACCAATACCTTGGCATTCTGGACACATACCCGCCGGAAGATTAAAAGAAAAATGATCTACTCCAAGTTGAGGACTTCCTCCTCCCGCAAAAAGTTGACGAATAACAGGTGCAATATCAGTGATTGTCGCAAGAGTGGAGCGGGCATTGCCGCCCAAAGTTTTTTGGTCGATGACAATAGAGGCTGGAAGATTTTCAATTCGTTCCACATCAGGACGCTCATACTTAGGCAGAAACTGTCGAACAAATGCAGGCAAGGTTTCATTTAAGAGGCGTTGTGATTCATCGGCAAGTGTATCAAAAACAAGGCTGGATTTCCCAGAACCTGAAACACCAGTAAAGACAGTAATTTTCTTCTTGGGGATTTCAAGCGATACATTCTTCAAATTATTGACCTTATCCGCAATGACACGAATCGTATCTGTCATCATTTTCTCCTTTTTCATAAAGTCCGTAGTCAAGAGGCTACAAACTATAAAACTCAACTTTTCGGGTGTTGCTTAAGTCCTATTCTATCATTTTTTCCTTTATTTTTATCTTAATTTCAAAGTTTTCTATTTCCAGTGGTAGTATTGGTGTTTTTCAGAATAAATAAACGCCTAAATCATTAGCAAAGCACTTGCGTATTGTGTACAATAAAAAATAGAAACAAGTACCATCATGGATATCTCAATTAACCTTTTTGTGAAGTACTTTGCACAATCTCTGAATTTTTATCGCGCTGTTTTTGGTGCAAGTATTAAGGATGAACAGCACTTTCAAATAAGGAATCAGCCTTTTGCTTTAGCTGAAGTAAAAAGAAAACACCCCGAAATATCGAGGTGGTATTAGGCTTTGTCTTCAAATCTATGCGAGAAACATTAACAAAACTTAATGCTAGCATTAGACAATGGCGGACATGTTGTTGCTCCATGCACGCCTGAAAATTCTTCCTTCGTCGCTTCATGGGCAACGGGTCATTAATATCGAAGACCCTTCAAGAGATAGCTGTTCTGTAATAGAGGGGAAAATTTGAACACATAAAAACTACTCCGTTTTTCAAGATAGAGTAGCTTTTTGTTGTGTTTATTTTTACTCTGCTACTCAAGTCCTACTTTATAGCGATAGTCATAATCTGTGGCCCCCCGATTATAGGGTGCTGAGACAAGGACAGCTTTGGTGCGTACCTTATGATTTTTAATGGCGGCGATTGTTTCTGGTTTGTCATCATAGAACCAGTCAATGTCCAAGCCGATAATTAATGGCAGTTTCTCTTCAGTAAAATAAATTTTGTCATAGTAAATACCGAATCGATTAAGCGATTCAATCGTCTCTTTAGCATAAGAAACATGGCGAGCTGTAATCAGTACTATTTCTGCTCCATTCAAATGTTCTTCTGCTAAATCTTCTACCATCTTACGGTTTGGCGTACTTTCTCTTATAATTTTTCGCTGAATGTCTTCATCCATCGTTGCATAGTAGATTAATTCATAGTCAATAGCTTCCATCGTTTCAATATTTAAGTTGGTCCCTAACTTTTGGTTGGTACATTCAATGGCTTTCTTCATAGAAAAAATAACGCCATCAAGATCATAACCCATCACTTTACGGCGCGGAAGATAGCGCACCTGACCAGTTTCATCACGCAAAAACTGCATGGTAACATTCACCCCCTCAATCTCTTCACCTGGCAGCTGGTGCTGGGGTGCTAACTTGGACTCCTCCACAAGTAAAGTAAGTAATTCTTCTTTGGGTAGGTCATATTTATCAATCATATTCACTCCTTCTTATATTTGAGCCAGTTTCTATTATAAATCTAGTATAACAAAAATATAATTTCTTACGCAGAAATACAAGGGAAGGTTTGGACTTTGTCGTCCATATCCACCATAATACAAAAAAACAGCCAATAATGGCTGTTTTTTATTGCAATTTTATCCAAAATATTGGATTTTTGCATCTAAATTGAACTTAAATGATTATTTAAGTGTGATTGAAGCACCAGCTTCTTCCAATTTAGCTTTGATTTCTTCAGCTTCTGCAGTTGCAACGCCTTCTTTGATCATTGTTGGTGCGCCATCAACGAGTTCTTTAGCTTCTTTCAAGCCAAGACCAGTGATTTCACGAACAGCTTTGATTGTAGCAACTTTTTTGTCGCCTGCTGCTGTCAATTCAACGTCAAATGAATCTTTTTCTGCTGCAGCTTCGCCGCCAGCAGCTGCTACTGCTACAGGAGCAGCTGCAGTTACGTCAAATTTTTCTTCGATTGCTTTAACGAGCTCAGAGAGTTCGAGGATTGTTGCTGTTTCAAGTTCAGCAACGATGTTTTCAATGTTCAATGCCATTTTGATTCTCCTAGTAAATTTTAGTGTGTTGCGTAAATCCGCCGATATAAAATTTGCTTACTGCTCTTCCATATGGAATTAAGCAGCTGATTCTTCTTTTTCTGCAACAGCTTTGACTGCGAGAGCCACGTTGCGGACAGGTGCTTGAAGCACTGAAAGAAGCATAGAAAGAAGACCGTCGCGGCTTGGAAGAGATGCAATAGCTGCAACTTCTTCTTTGCTTGTAACTTTTCCTTCGATAACACCAGCTTTGATTTCAAGTTTGTCTGCTGTTTTAGCAAACTCGCTCAAAATTTTAGCAGGGGCAATAGCATCTTCGTTTGAGATAGCTACTACTGATGGGCCTACGAAGCTGTCGTTCAAACCTTCGAGTCCAGCTTTTTCAGCTGCACGACGCAAGATTGAGTTTTTAACAACTTTGAATTCCACACCGGCTTCACGCAACTCTTTACGAAGTTGAGTGTCTTGTTCTACAGTTAAACCACGTGAGCTTGCAACAACGATAGATGTCGCAGCTTCGAATTTTTCTGCAAATACGTCAACCAACTCAGCTTTCTTAGCAATAGTTGCTTCGTTTACTTTGTAATCGCTCATTTGTTTACCTCCATTTTATTTTGTTCGTAAGAATTTTTACAAATAAAAATCCCCACGACCAAAAGACATAGAGAGTTCAATCATTGTTTAAAATGTTTGTCCTCGGTTGGATGCTTATGACTTATGTCCCCAACTGTCTTCGGTCAGTCCTTTTCAGAACTTCCATTATTATAACAGATGTTTTTTTAAATTGCAAGGGTCAAGTGAATGAAAAATCAAAAAAATGATCACCGACGAAGTCCTGATCATTTTGTCTTTCGTTTTGGCCTTAGTTATAGGCTCTATTTCCTGTTTAAGCATTAATAAATTTGATGGCTTTTGATCCACGAAGAGCCCAGTACAGTAAAGCAAAGCTTCCTGCAAATATGAGACCTTGTAAAATATTAAAGACAACAACGGCACCAATATAAGCTGAAATACCACCAGGGAACATTGTTGCAATATCAAAATTAGCAAACATTGAGTAAAGCGGTATAGCGTACACATAGTTAAGAACCACCTGTACTGCAGTCAAAGCTAACGTCCCCAAAATGGTTGCCATAATATAGTTACGCAAGCTAAATCTATGGCGGAGAAAGAACCAGAGCACCAGCACAAAGACAGTGACTGCTACGATGTTCATTGGTAAACCGATATAAGTATTCACCCCTTCGCTATTTAAAAGTAACCACAAAAGCGAACGAATGATAAGAATGGCAAAGGCACTGCTCAAGCCAAGCATAAATAATCCAATCAAAATGGGCAAGATTGTAAAGTCAATCTTTAAAAAGCTTGCGCTTGGCACCAAAGGAAATTGGAACATTGGGTAGGACAGTACAAAAGAAATTGCACTGAGCATTGCGATAAGTGTGAGTCGACGTGTTTTTGAATTTGACACGAAAAAACCTCCAAAATAGAAAATAATATTTCTTCATTTTGAAGGGAGTTTTTGAATATTGGCGAAAACGGACACAACCCAAAAAGAGCTGGTCTTATTTCTTATTCTTCTCCCATCCAGACTTTACTGTCGGTTGTGGAATTCCACCACATCAAGCTTTTCAGCTTCGCGGACTTTAACCGCCGGTCCCGAATTTCACGGTGCCCTGAAGATAAGTTTATTATATCACAAAAAATTATTTTTGGTCAAAAAAAAGAGCGCTCACACGCTTTTTATTTTCTTTTTCTTTTTTTACGAAACTCAAATAAATCGTAAAGGAAAGAGCGATGGTCGCTTGCTAAGGCATATTCCTCCAAAAGATTAACTGTTTGACGCAATTTTTTAGCTTCATTAAGGGCAATTCGTCCGGTATGTTCATATTCAAAAATCACCTTACGCTCTAAATAATAGGCTTCCATCAATTCTTCTATATTCGTCAATTCTGTAGCTACACGAAATCCATTCACATAGTTCCAATTCCCTTGTGCAATATGTTCCGCTTGACGGAAGCGCTCTGCTTGGAGAAAGTCAACAAGCTGTGCATTATAAATTGTCCCTAAATTTTCCAAAAGTTCAAGAACAAGTTCCGTATTGTCTAAGTAAAGGTTACTAATCTCTTGACGCGTTTCTTCCATATCTTCGACTTTTGGACGGGAAAATTGGAAGTCGAACCGGGAAATACGTGTTTTTAAAACTTTTAAAGCGCGCAAAGTAACCACTTGGGCAAACTGAATACTCGAAACCAAGTCATGCGCCAAATCTTGCTCCAAAGTATGGATATAACGGTGGTAGGTACGATAGGTACGCATCGAGATTTTTTCTTTTTCCAGCGCATCTTCCAGGCCTTCAATTTCTACACGGATAATTAATAATTGCAAAGTGTTAAAATTTTCTGTAATTCCAGCACTTTCCTGCTCTACAATGAGCTTCTGAATCCGACTTTGATAATCGGCAATCACAAGATGGTAGCCATTTTGTGCTTTTTCGGTAACTCTTTCCCGTAATTCTTGCACAACATCACCTAAAATTGCGATGACGGTCAAATTATTGACCTTGCGTTTTTTCTCAACCGAAAAGTAAGGCAAGGCCAACAAACTCACAAGAAAGCTAAGACCAGTAACTGAGGCGCAAAAAAAGATTAATAAATTGTTCGTATTATCAGTAAGCTGAGGTAAAAGGAGTATGGTCGCAATGGAAACCGTACCTTTGGTGCCAGAAAAGGTCAACAATAACAATTCGCTCCAATAGGAGCGAAAGATTTCTCCCTTATCTTTGACGGTCACCAAATAATAAGTCAATAAGATTAAAAACCTTAGGAAAAATAGGGCAAAAGTCAGGAGCAGCACGACAAAAACTAGCCAAAAAACAGAATATGTCCGATCAAAAAGGAAAGGGAAAACAAGACTATGCAACTCAATTCCAAGGAAGATAAAGACACTGGAATTCAACATGAACACAATCGTTTCCCATACACTATTTTTAACACGCGTGACTTGCGCATCAAACACAGTAGTTGGCCTAAAACCATTGGACTGGAAGATTCCAGCAACAACAACGGCGATAATTCCCGAAACATGCAAAACTTCGGCCAAAGCAAATGCCGCAAGTGGCATGACGAACTCCAGCATCAGATAGCCACTGACATCACGCGCATCAACATCATCAAGAATTTCTAAGATTTTATTTTTTAAAATCGAAAGCCCAATACCAATCGCAAAGCCCCCTATAATGGACAATACTAAATTAAGGGTCGCCTGCGGTAAAGAAAAAGTCCCTGTCACAAGTGCAAGTACAGCAATTTGGAAGGCTACGATACCGGATGCATCGTTAAAGAGGCCTTCGCCCTGTAAGATATTCATGATTCTTTGAGGAAACACAAAACGGGTCGATAATGTACCCACAGCAATTGCATCTGTTGGGGCTAGGGCAGCTCCTAAAGCCAGACAAGCAGCTAAAGGAATGCTCATGTAGAACAGATGTAATATGCCCCCTAATCCCAGAGCAGTAACAAAAACAAGCGGGAATATGAGCACAAAAATCAAATGTCGGTGTTTAACGATCCGTTTCACTTCTGCTTCTGTACTCTCTCGAAACAAGAGCGGCGCAATGATGAAGCCGAGGAAGAATTCCGGATCAACATGAAGAAATTCTGAAATTCCCCCAAAACCAAAAAGAATCCCTATGAGAACTTGCACTAAAGGCAGGGCTAACTTAGGGAAAATTTTATTGATAACATTTGAAAAAACTAATGCGAGCAAGAAAATGATCACATGAAGGATAGACTGAAGCATATAACTCCTTAAATATCATTTCTAAATCGTCTTTGTTTCTCTTGAATTTTCTTGTCCAACTTTGAACAGTCCTTATTATTCATGCGTAGACGACAGCGTTTAAATTCCAGTTCTGCCAACTGACGTTTGATGCGTTCACGTTTTGCAGCACTGAATTCATCTTTTTTAACGTATTCTAATTTTTGAAGCATGAGTTCTTTTTTCTCAGCCAATGCTTCCAGATGATGCTCGATATTCTCGCGAGAGAGGGCATCCGTTTGATCAGAGAGAGCACTTTCCAAAGCTTCTTTTTTATGTTCAATTTCTGTTAAGTGGGCTTGAATTTTTTTGATTTTATCTTCTTTTGATAAACTCATGAAAGCATTCATCTCTTGAGCTTCCTTATCTTCACTATCACCTTCAAGATAAGTCTTTCGAAGCTGTTTTAAGCGTTCTTCAAAAGTCATTTCAGTCATTTTCCGTACTCGTCCTTTTTTCGTTGATTATTGTCTGAGATGCGCCACATTTTTTAAAAATCGTTTTGCTCAAACCTATTCTACTCTTTTTCCTAAATAATGCAACTTCCAAGCACTATTTTAAGCAAAAAAAAATAGAACAAGCTATTTCTCATAATGAGGCTTGTCTATAAAATAACCTTGTCGATTGTCAATTTTTAATTTATCGGCTAACTCAATACCTTCTCTATCTTCCACTTCCGTGATGTCAATATTTTTGTTTTTTTCTCTAATCAAACGAACCCAATCGCCCATATTGAGATCAAACCACTCGGAATCACTTTTCTTTTGAAATTTAGAGAGTGGGATTTTTACACCGTAGATATTATTCAATAGCCATTTGATCTTGTGAAAATATTTTTTACTTGGTTCGACTTTTTCAAGGATTACATGAACACCGATGTCTTGGCTTAATTTCAAATTCTTCTTGATTCTTGATTTCATAAGCCAGCCGATCTTGTCTGTCATCTCCACATTGATTTCAATCCGTAGCTCCATCGGATAACACTCTCCTTTGACCCAGCGAATAAAGTATTCGTAACGTGGATCCGCAAGTTGTTTCAGACTAATGTTAATCGCTAAAAATTGTGACGGATAGTTTATTTTCACAAAACTTTTATGAAGCAGGTAGATCACTTCACGTAAGGTAAATTTATCAATATTATCTGGGAAAACCCATTCTTGTTTTTCTACATCAAACTTACGGAGCAAGGCTTCTAAACCCGTTTTTTCTCCTTTATTATCAATAATCGTTTGAAAATAAAACGTATAATTTTCAGCATCTTTCATTGTTTTAGGATAAATTCTATTTTGTCGTTTTGCCCAGACATAGCTCGTGATAATCCCAAGCAAACAGAAAAGAATAAAAATTATTGTCAACAGAAACATTACATCTAAAAGCATAATTTATCCTTTCTTCAGGCTCTTCCTTGTAGGGCTGACCCAAGCACCAGAGTGTTCATTTTTACCAAAACAAGCCTTCATGGCTGGTATAAAAGTCGTGATTATCGTCAATGGATTGACCATCCAGAAAAACAACATATAGAGGGGAGCAAAAATAAAGTATTTAAATTTTTGTCCCTTACTGTCTAAGATTAATGCTGCCAAAAGCTGCAAGGTCCCCGCTATAAGCTCAAAGGTAACAAAGATAAAGGACATCGCAAACCCATGCCAAAGCCGCTCATAATTGCCAACAATAAGGAAATAAAGCATGGCCAAGATAAATATAATCGACGTGATGAAAAAGAAAAATGACCAAATGATTGAAAAAGTTGTGTCAATAAACATTGACAGAACATAGCGGTATTTTATAGGATGCAAAATGAACTTCAGCGAATTCGTAAACCATACTTCAGTTCCCCCCTGAGCCCAGCGTTTTCTTTGCTTGTAGAGCTGCGAGAGGGTTTCGGGTACATTCATATGGAAAATAATATCTGGTGCAAAACGAGGTGTCACACCATACATGAGATGATCCCAAGCGATACTAATATCCTCTGTGCTCCGGTCCTGTCTAAAGCCGCCAACGTCAATCAGAAACTGTTTTTTATACATGGTATTTGCACCACTGTAGGAGTACATTGAATCATTGATTGCGGTTTGGCTTCTTTTGATAACACCAACAATACTTGAAAACTCAACTGTTTGCGATTTGCCCATGATGGTCGTCCGGTTCTGTACATCCATGTTGGCCGTAACTGCAGCTGTGTTAACATCGATTTCACTCATGAAATAGTTCATATATTTCATAAGTGCATCTTTTTCAGGGATGGTATCCGCATCATTACTTAAAATATATTCTCCTTTAGCAAAGTAAGTACCGATATTAAAACCATGTGCCTTTCCTTGATTTTTCAAGATATTGATGACACGCAACTTATCGTACTTTTCTTGTAAGTTTTGGAGAATAGGCAAAGTTTGGTCGGTGCTGCCATCATTAATCACCAATATTTCATAGTTACTATAATTGAGCATTGTGGCTAAGTACTCAATCGTTTCCTCAATCATAACTTCTTCATTATGGGCAGGAATCATAATCGTAATCATCGGTTGCTCATCCGGCGCTAGTTCCACAAAATTTGTCTCTTTACGTCCTTTTTTCAAGAAACGATAACTTAAAGAGCCAAAAAACCAAAACAAAGCACCAATAACGGGATAAAGACACAAGATGATTAAACACACAGTGATAAACGTTTGTAGACCGCTATTTGATGTAAATATTTGGCTAAAAATATCAGATATCATAAGTATCCATCTCATCCTTTCCTAGTACTTTTGAAAGTTCATCATTTTTTAAATTTTTTTCAGGTAGTACTTCAAAATATTTTACATCATGGCGGAATTCTTCTTCACCGAAACGGTCCGCCATAAATTTCTTTCCTCTTTTTCTTCGCTCAATACTAGAGACAGAATCAAATGTAGGCCATTTTTCAATAAACGATTCTCTTCGATTATTTTGAATAATTGTCATGCTCGCTGCATACGTAAAGGTGATAACGATACAGAAAGCCAGCAGAATCAACAAAAATTTTATCTCCAAGACGCCTTCGGAATATCTCCAAAAGGCAATGCCGTACTTTCCTTTTGAAGTCGTATACAAAAAGGAGGCTATGGTAATAAAAGTAGGGACAATGAAGCACACCCAACCCAAAAGAGCGATGAAGATCTGTTTAATTTTTAAAAACCAATGTCCCTTTTCAAAAAACAAATCGGAATAACTATAATTTTCTTCAGTTTGTTCCTTGTTTAATTTTTCCTTTTGCACTTTCTGATACTCCTTTAATGTAAAAACTTACCTTAATTTTTCCTACAACTTCAGTATACTTAAAAATAACCTTAAAACAAAATAAAATTGACATAAAAAGACAATTTTTTCTATTTAAAGTAAACTTGATTTTTCCCGTTTTCTTTTGCAATATACAAATGTTTATCTACACGATAGATGGCTTGGTCTCGTGTTACTTTATCCGTAATTTCAACCGCCCCGACAGAAATTGATGTTTTAATAGGGTTAGAACTGGTGTGAAAGACATATTCGGATATTTCCTTGGCTACCTGCTCCATAATATCACGCACGACTTCTCCTTTACGATTGCGAAAAAGAAGAAAGAACTCATCACCACCATAGCGGAAAAGTTGCCCATTTTCTCCTGTCTCTCTCAAATACTTTTTGATAAGCACACAAATTTCCTTTAACACATAATCACCTGAGCTGTGCCCATAATGATCGTTAATATGTTTAAAATTATCAATATCAAAAAAGACTAATGAAAATTTGGAAATCTGATCACTGGCAAGAATTTCGTCCATCGTTTCTTCAAATTTTCTCCTGTTATACACATTGGTCAGAGCATCAATATAAGTATACCGTTTGTACTTTGCATACTCTCCTACAATAGAAGAAATATCCAATAAAATAAACTTGGCAATCACAAGGAGTATGAATGTTTTCCCGAAAATTTCTAACGAGTGTACCCAGCTAAAAGCAAACTCGGAAAGGAACAAGAGCTGGACAGAAACAGCAAGACTTAAGCCTATCAGCATCATTTTACCGTAACTTTGCATCACAGCCGTTTGATTTTTGGCAATGAGATAGAGCGTCAGCCAAAAAAGCCCCAGAGATAAGGTAACTAATAAAATCGACTCCCAGTGAAAGCCATAGTTGTAAATATAAACCAGATAGAAAATCGTAAACAGTGGAAGCATTGCATATTCTATCTTTTCATAATACGTAACAATACAATAATCGACTGCAATGGCAATAAAAATGAGCGAAATATCACTCAGTAAATAACCATAAGCACCATCCTGAGCTATTTCAATAAATAACAATTTTAAAAGTAAAATCCATAATGTAAAGTTACTTGAATAGAGCCAAAAGGCAGAGTAAGTATTTTCAGCGTATTTACTGCGATGAATGATATTTTTAGTGATAAATATTCCGCCTAAGATGGCCGGAATCAAAAATAATTTTGCAAAAAAATAAGGCCCTATTATTTCTTTGATAAGCTCCATCATCTTCACCTCTCTCCTTTTGATGAAAAAGAAAAGTGACTTTTCTTCTCCTACTTCTTACATTATATTATATTACATTATATTATAATATAATAAATAACTTTATCTTTTCATATCGTTGCATAAAAGCAACAACATTCTTTATCGTAACGTATTTGACAACACTTTAATTTTTTGTTGCATTTTCTGATAGTATAACTATAACTACCACTATGAATGACTGGAGATTTTATGGTATATAAAAAATTTGGATATGTTTTTCGGCAAATACGTGAGCAAAAACATATCCCCTTGTCGGACTTTTCTTCTATAGGAATCTCAAAAGCCACCCTTTCTCGTTTTGAACGCGCAGAAACCATGATGAATTTTGAAAAAGTTGTACAAGCTTTGCAACTGATGGGGATTGGACTCGAAGAATACGAATATCTTTTAAACGATTATGCCCCCAATGAAACAGAAGCTCTTTTAAAGGAAATCGAGATAGCCTTTCTTAAACAAGATAAAAAAACGCTTGACACTCTCTATAAAATCGCTCTTGAAGCAGGTTATCCTTATATCTCCTTAGCCGCAAAAGCTTCATATACTGAACTCAGTTCAGAAAATATAGATACAATCACAGATTACCTCTATGATATTAAAGTTTGGGGCCAAACTGAACTTTATGTATTTTACTTTACAATGAATAAATTAAATATACGCGATATTTTATATATTCTTGATTTATTTCTCTTAGAAAAAAAGCACAAAATATTTAGCTCTGTGAAACATCTGGAAATTTTTGTCTGTGCATGTTGTCGTGCTATTGCTCTCTTAACAAGCAAAGGCTATCAAGAATACAGTGCACATATCCTTCATCGGATTGAATCACTCGAACTCGTACAATCAATGTTTTTACGCAATCTCCTCAACCTCTCCAAAGGTTTCTGGACCTACCGTTTCAAAGACGAAAAGGCTGGAAATATGATGATGCTTAAAGCATTAGAGATATTTCATCAAATAGGTAGTCAAGAAATTGCCCGTTATTATCAGCAACAATATGATTTTCATGTAAAAAAGTGAACGTGTGAGTCAGGACACAACGTTCACTTTTTTTAACCCTTTAAATTTTTGATGGCTTCATCAATAAGAGTAGCTCCACTGACAACTTCAAATTCTTTCCCGATGGTCGCGTCATTTTCCAATGTTTCCAGGATAACTTTGGCCACATCTTCTCGTGGAATTTCTCCTGCTTCTACACGGCTTGCTAATGCCACCTTACCCGTACTTTCTTTATCTGTAAGCATTCCAGGATGAATAATTGTCCAATCCAACTCTGTTCGTGTTTTGAGCCATTCATCTGCATAGTTCTTTGCAATGGTGTAAATCTTAAGTGATGAGTCCTCTTGAATTTGACGCGTAATTTCTTCTCTTCCCACTCGGAAAGTGCTGACCATAACAAAACGTTTGACATTCGCTTTTTCGGTTGCCGTCATAATTTTAACCGCTCCATCTAAGTCGATCATAATTGTTTTATCCAACCCAGAACCACCAGCTCCAGCACTGAAAACAACAGCATCAACGTCAGATATTGCTTCGGCAAATTCTTCAATCGAATTATTGACAATATCCAAGATAATGGTTTCAATCTCTAATTGTTTAAAAAATTCTTGTTGTTCTTCTTTACGGATAACAGCTTTTTCTTGAAGTTTAGGATAATTTTTTAGATTTTTTGCTAAATGTTTAGCCACTTTTCCATTGGCACCAATAACAAGTACTTTCATATCTCTCCCTACTTTCTTTTTCTATCTTTACTCACATTCTACATCATCTTCTACTTGGATTCAAAAATAATCAACTTTCTACTATAAATAATACAAAAAAACTGTCACTAGACAGTTTTTTTTATCTTCTATAATGAATCACCGTTCCAAATAGAATTTTTCACGATAACATAATCAACTTTACGAAGTGCATTAAGATCACGTCCACCAGCATAAGAAATAGAGCTTTGGAGATCTTCTTGCATTTCTTGAAGTGTATCTTTTAATGCACCTTTGTGGGGCAAGAGAATTTTCTTTCCTTCAACGTTTTTGTGTTCACCTTTTTGATATTCACTCGCTGAGCCAAAATATTCTTTGTAAAGTTTGCCATCTTGTTCGATTGTTTTACCTGGTGACTCTTCGTGAGCTGCAAAGAGTGAGCCCACCATTACCATTGTCGCCCCAAAACGAACAGACTTAGCAATATCCCCATGCGTACGGATACCACCATCAGCAATAATTGGTTTACTTGCTGCTTTTGCACACCAGCGCAAAGCTGCAAGTTGCCAACCACCTGTACCAAATCCTGTTTTTACCTTAGTGATACAAACTTTTCCTGGACCAATCCCAACTTTCGTTGCATCAGCACCTGCATTTTCTAACTCACGGACAGCTTCCGGTGTTCCCACGTTCCCCGCAATAACAAAAACTTGGGGCATCAAACGCTTGATGAGCTGAACCATTTCAATAACAGAATTGGCATGACCATGCGCGATGTCAATCGTAATATAATCTGGGATAGTTGCTGTTTCTGCCAACTCACGTACAAACTGACGTTCATTGTCTTTAACACCTACAGAAATTGAAGCAATCAAACCTTGAGCATGCATTTTTTCAATGAAGTCTTTACGTGTACTTTCTTCAAAACGATGCATGATATAGAAATAACCTTGCTTAGCTAACATTTCAGCAATATTTTCATCAATAATTGTTTGCATATTTGCTGGAACAACGGGAAGTTTGAAAGTGTGATTCCCTAACTTAACTGACGTATCTGCTTCACTACGACTGTTAATGATACACTTATTCGGGATAAGTTGGATATCTTCGTAATCAAAAACTGGAACCATTGTGTTCATAAGAATGCCTCTTTATTCATTTGTTATTACAGAATACCGACCGAGTCTCCGCTATGGACAACCTCGCTAGTTTGGCGATAAAAATCTCTGCAAACCAAACCTTCCTTATTTATTTTAACCCATATTGATAAAAACAAAAGAAAAAAAACTGATTTTCTATCAGTTTTACATCTTATTGTTCGGTTTTTCCGAAATTTTCTTTTGCAGTCTTTTATTTCCTGTCCAGTAAAGGAGGAAAAAGATGAATTCAAAAAGGACGACAAATAGAATAAAAGTGAACATAAAATAGTTCTCCGTCAAGACATTAATAATCGGATCTGTATCGGGATTAAAAAGCCAGGTATCATCTCGGAAAAATATTTCATGGAAATAGATGAAAAAGTTATCAAATCCAATCAAGGCAGCAACCAAGCCAATAAACAAAGGTGTCCCCATCACAAAACGTAAGCCATTGTGATAGAGGATGGCTAAGTGTTCCTTCAAAAATAAGAAGAGCGCGGGGCTCAAGATAAATGTGAGTCCTAAGGCAAGCATAAAGAGCTTTTTCACATCTTTAAAATGCTGCAAAGCATCAGGAGATGAAGGAAAGTCAGGCAATTGTAACACAGTTTCAAATGGATTAACCAGATAAGCCATCAGAATATTAAAGTTATGCCTTAACGTTTCTGCTGAAAGTCCTGATACCTGGGTCAAATTTTCCAAATGTATATCTATATAAAAGAGCGGCACAGCTAAAAGTAAGGTTAAACTTACTGCTGCCGCAATTCCCCATAAAATAAGACTCGTAAAAATCAGGCGATCGCGCATCTCAAACTTCCCAATGTTCTAAACTTGAAACAACATGTGTTGGTGGTATTGGAAGACCAGGAACTTCTTCAGCTTTAGTAAAACCTGTTGTGACAAGCAAACTATCGATACCATTATCAATTCCTGTACGAATATCTGTTAAATAGTTATCACCGACCATTAAAAGATCTTCTTTAGGAATACCCATTTTTTCCACTGCTTTTTCTGCAATAATCGCCTCAGGTTTTCCAATAAAGGTAGGTTGAACACGTGTGGCTGCTTCAATCATTTTAACCAAAGAGCCCGCTCCTGGCAAAAGTCCACGTTCGCTTGGAAGGTTCAAATCAGGATTTGTGCCGATGAATTTTGCACCTTTATGAATGGCAAGAGTCGCCAAAGCAAGCATTTCGTACGTAAGGTCAGAATCCAAAGCAACGACCACATAAGCTGGATTTTCTCGGTCCTTTTTATAGCCTGCTTCGTAGATTGCTTCTTTTAAGCCATCTTCACCAATAATATAAACGGTCTTCTCCAAGCCCAAATCATCCATATAATCGACGGTAGCTGCACTTGCTGTATAGATGGTTTCTAAAGGTGTATCAATATTAAACTGTTTAGCCAAACGTTTTTGGACCACACGCGGTGTTTTTGTCGTATTATTTGTTAAAAACAGATAAGGGACCTTCGCTTCTTGCAAACGATGAACAAAGTCTTCCCCTGCAGGAATACGATGATTGCCCATATAAATCGTGCCGTCTAAATCAATCAGATACCCTTTATACTTTTTGTAAGCTTTTCTCATTTTTGTTCATTCTCCTCACTTATTTTTGACCACTCAATTTCAATATTAGCATTATCTACGCCATCTTTCCTAATGATATGGCAAGTGGTATCTCCTTGGAATTCAAAAATAGGATGAATAAATTCATGATTGCCATAAAGGAGTTCGTGATTATAGCGAATATATATTTTTTTCGGTTCATATGTCATACGGAAATCGTAGTCCAACTGATCAACAGCCCAGTCGAAATATTTGGCATTGTTCACATGTCCATTCATGTCGAGATCAGAGAACCGAATCGGAAAGGCCAGGTTACATTGTGCGTGCTCGGACAATGTAAGATACTTGTGAGGACGAACAATTTTGCTGACTTTGGGTGCCTCATAGGGTGCCACAATTTCATCAATGACACGTTCTACCTTACGTGTATCTTTGTTCATCAAAACCCAAGTCGAGCTTATTTTTACTAAGATTTCGCCAGCTGTATTTTTGAAAATAAAGTCACGATAACAAAAGAATTTATTGTAAGACGTGGCTTCTGTTTCGATTGTAATCTGATCATTAAACTCGGGTAAGCGGTGAATCTGAACTTCATGCTCGATAACAGCCCAAAATAGATTGAAGTTATCACAAATCCATGTGTCGCTACGGTCTAACGTATAAGACTGCTCTCCCGAAATTTGAAGTGCTACGGCAAGAATATCTGATATTTTCATCTTGCCTCGTGTGTCGCTCTCATAAAAAGCGACTTTATGTGTTTGACTGTATTTTATTCCCATTCATTTATTTTAGCAAAAACAGACATAAAAAGCTCAAGTAAGAATAAATTTTACAGATAAACTTAGGGAAGCGTTTTTTGCGTTAAAATAAAAAAACCAGTATGTTTTCTGGCTTTTTATATTTTTTCAACCTGAATACCCAAAGTTTCAATCAGTTCTTCCTCATAAGGATTTTTAGCATGGTATTCATTGATATATTTGATATGTTTTACGCCTGATGCCAAGACAAGTTTCAGACAAGCGATGCAAGGGAACAACGTAGTGTAAAGAATTGCGCCTTCAGGTGAAACGCCATGCTTTGCTGCTTGTGCAATTGCATTTTGTTCCGCGTGAACAGTCGCAATACAATGTCCGTCTTTATCTTCCAAACATCCTACATCTGTACAATGCGGCATAAGAGCTACAGAGCCATTATATCCTGTCGAAAGGATTTGCCCATCCGCAGTCACGAGGAGAGCCCCAACTTGAGCGTGCGTACAAGTAGAGCGCTTAGCCACAACTTCAACAATTTCTTTAAAATATTCTTCCTTACTTGGCCGTTGAAAATTTTCGATCATTTTATCCCTTTCTGCAGTTACAATTGCCACACTGACATTCTCGTGTTCGAACATCTTGAAAACTTAGACCCGTGATTTCCGTCAAGTCTTCCATATCAGGGTAAGCGCCAAGCGTCATGATTTCACCATCTACCAACATCAAGGGTAGAGCCGCTTCCATTTTTTGCATTGCTTGGTTGACAACAGGATGCTGCGCAAAGACGTCCGCATCTTCAACTAAATTATAGCGTACGGTTTGTAACTCGGCCTCTTCCGTTTCTTTACTAAAAGCCTCAAAAACCTGAGCAAGGGCTGCACTCGCTGCTTCTGGTTTTTCTTCATATAGTTCAAGTCTCATGGCTTCCCCAAATCTAACAAATATTTTTTAATATTATACCATAAGCAGCTTACAAATTCATTAAAAATTTTAGCTAGAAAAAAAGGACTATCCTAAAATAATCCTTTCGTTCAGGTTTAATTAAATGCCCTTCACCTTACTGTACAAGCCATAAGCTCCATCAAGATTTTCTACTTTAAAGCCTTCTTGTTTCAAGATACGTTCAGCTGTATAAGAACGAAGCCCTGACTGACAGCTGACAATGTATGCCTTATTTTTATCTAACTTGTCCAGATTTTGGCGTAAATCGTTTAATGGAATATTTAACGCATCTTTAAAACCGCCACGCGCCACTTCATTTTCTTGGCGCACATCTAAGAGTACTTTACCTTGGGCCAGTTCTGCTTCAAGCTGATGCCATTGAATGTTGTCTGACAAGCCCATGGCAATATTCATAGCCGCATAACCAATCATGTTCACAGGATCCTTAGCAGAGCCAAACGGGGGAGCATAGCTCAACTCAAGTTCTGGTAAATCATAAACCGTCATCCCAGCTTTGATTGCTGTTGCCAGAACATCAATACGCTTATCTACACCTTTTTGCCCAACTGCTGACGCTCCATAGATCTGACCACTTTCTGGATTGAAGATCAGTTTGAGAAGAATAGAGCTTGCACCAGGATAATAACCTGCATGATCATTGGCTGTGATATGTACAGCCTTATAGGTTAAGTTCGAATCTTGCGCTTGCTTCTCTGAAAGTCCAGTAGAGGCAGCTGTCAAACTGAAAGTGCGAACGATAGCAGTTCCGATGCTCCCTTTATTTGTTACAGGTAAGCCTGCTAAGATATCCGCAACTTGACGTCCTTGCCGATTGGCTGGGCTTGCTAAGGAGATGAGTGCATCATTACCAGTAATCTGATTTTTAACAAGAATAGCATCTCCTACAGCATAAATATCAGGCAGTGATGTTTGATAATGCTCATCGACAAGAATTGCCCCTCTCATCCCAAGCTTAATCCCCGCATCAGCAGCAAGTTTTGACTCCACTTGAATCCCAACAGAAAGGATAACCACATCCGTACTAAGAGTCTCCCCATTTTCCAGTATAACCGTTTTTCCTTGGTCTTGGAACTCGACAACAGATACGCCTGTAAGTACTTTTAAACCATTATGTGCCAGCTCTTCTTCTATATGAATGGCCATTTCTTGATCTAGGGTTGGTAAAACATGATCGGCTTTTTCGACGATTGTCACCTCTAATCCTAGTTTTCGTAAATTTTCAGCCATCTCTAAACCGATAAAACCCGCACCAATAATCAATGCTTGCTTGCGATGCTCCATTTCCATATAGCTTGTGATTTTATCTAAATCTGGAATGTTACGTAAGCTGAAGACATTATCCGCTTCCGCTAGACCTTTTATTGGCGGAATAAAGGGACTTGCACCAGGAGACAAAATCAAGGCATCGTAATCTTCCGTGTAGCTTGTCCCGTTGGATACTACTGTGATTTCTTTTTTATCCGGCTCAATAGAAACCACTTCAGAATCAGGACGAACATCTAAATTAAAGCGCTGTGCCAAACTTTCAGGTGTTTGTAGGATAAGCTTATTTCTTGATTCGATTTCTCCTGAGAGGTAGTAAGGGAGTCCACAGTTCGCAAAGGAAACATACGGTCCTTTATCAAAAACAATAATTTCTGCATCTTCTTTTAAACGACGTAATCGAGTGGCTGCACTCATTCCTCCGGCAACCCCTCCAACGATAAGATATTTTTTCATCATTTTCCCTCTTATTTTTCTAATTCTTCATCCCATGCAAGAGTACCACCTGTGACGTTCGTAGCTTCTACTCCTTGCGCCTGGAGAAATTGACAAGCACGCATAGATCGCATACCGCTTTGACAAATAATGTAGCTTTCTCCTTCTATTTCTGAGTATCTTTGGTCTAAAACACTCAGGGGTATGTTTATTGCTGTTGGCACATGTCCTTCAAGATATTCATCTTCTTCTCGTACATCAATCAGTGCGACCTGACCGAGTTTCTCTTTTAATTGCTTCATTTTGATTGAACGCATTCTTCTCTCTCCTCAAATTTTTGATATACCTATTATATACCCTTAGGGGTATTTAGTCAAAGAATGAGATTTGCCCAAGCCGTAAAGCTTACGTTCACTTCTTTCATCTTATAACGCTTCTGCTTTAAAGTCAAACATAATAAAAGACCTGCCGTAGCAAGTCTTTTCATCATTCTTCTTTTTTCTTCTTTTGTCGTGCAAGTATAAGCATGACCACAGATAGAATAAAGAGTGTGCCTCCGAAACTCCAATTTTGATAAGCTAGAAGTAAAAGTGACAAACTGAGTAATGCATATATCCAAGCCATATTTAAACCTCCTCGACGTTAAAGAATAATGCTGAACCAAATGAACTTTGTTTAATTAAGCGTTTTGCAGTTTGAGCATCCGAGGCTAAGTTGCTATTCGGACCTTGAAAATAGAGTTTCAATCCCTTTTTTTCCTTATAAGTAAACCCATTTTCTTCTAGAAGCTGAATTACTTTTTCTTGCATCATAGCTACATTAACAATAATCATCAGGTTCCTTTCTATTTTTTATAATTCAGGTTCTTCCATCTTGTTTGCTGCAATAACGAATGGTGTCCAAATAGCAAAGGTTACAAGTAAGTTGACGATTGCTAAGATAATCGCACGCCAGTCAAATCCTGTAGCAAGGAAGGCATTCATAATTGGTGGTGTAACCCATGGCACTGCACTGACAACTGGATCCACCCAATGAAGCATTGTTGCAACATAGGCGATAATAACCGCTACCAATGGCGCAATAGCAAATGGGATAAAGAAGATGGCGTTCAGTACGATTGGCATACCGAAGAGCACGGGCTCATTGATATTGAAGATACCTGGTGCTAAACCAAGACGTCCCACGGTCTTATAATCTTTACGTTTAGAGAAGATAAGGATGGCAAGGATCAAGGTAATTGTACCACCAGATCCACCAAACCAGACGAAGGCATCCCATGAACCACGAACCCAAAGACTGACATAGTCACCGTTAATAGCATGTGCTTTATCAATCGCGCCACGCGCTACTAAGTCACGAATACCGTCTGAGTGAACTTGGAAGTAAAGGGCTTGGTTATTAAGACCGAGTGGAAGCCAGATACCGTCAAGAGCAGGTGCCAAGACGTTTGGTCCGTGAAGTCCGAAGAACCAGAAGATTGAAACGAAGAGTGTGACAATAAGAACTGAGAAAATATTTTGTGAGAGAATTTGGAAAGGTTCTGCAATATAATGTGTAATCAAATTAATAACAGAATCATGTGTCAATTTATCAATAACATAGTAAATCAAGCTCACAGCGTAGATTGCAGCAATCGTTGGAATAATCGCAAGGAAGGCTTTTGCTACTGCTGGTGGGACTGATTCAGGCATCTTGATGGTAATATCCGCTAACATAAGTTTAGCATAAATAATTACAGCGAGGGCACCCATAATGATAATCGTAAAGTAAGCACCAGCATCCATATGTGCGGCAGCAAAGAGTGGCTTCCATGCTGCAAGACCTTGACCAGTCAATACACCATTGATTTTATCTGTTGCGGCTACACCGGCATCGCTCACACCCAAAGCCTCCAAGAATTTAGGCATTTGGTTTGGCAAACCAGCAAAGAGCGTAGCAACTGCTACAACACCACCAGCAAGGTCATTGACACCATAAGCACGCGCCAAATTATAACCCCAAGAGAAAGCAAAGATAAGACCAATAACTGTCAAAGTCCCTTGGTTGACGAGTGTTGAAATGTTATTCAAATCACCAATGATTGGTGTATTCGCAAGAGTCCAAACATCTTCTGGTGCGAGTTGGGCAAACTTGGTTGGACCCAAAACCATTTGTTGAATGGACTGTGGGAAAGTTGTGACGATGGCTGATACCATCGCTGCAAGGGCACCTGTCAGTGTTGCTGGCAAGATACCAATGAATGAGTCACGCAAGGCAACCAGGTGCTTTTGCGACCCGATTTTTGCTGCTACTGGGACGAGATATTTCTCCATCCACATCGTAATTCCGTTCATAGAATTCCTCCTAAAATTTTAATTTATTTGCGTATAAGGTTATAAATTATAGCTCATCACTTTCAATAAATTTAAACGAACTCCAAGGCTTAATAAAGTCAAGTAAGAACATTTCGTCTTCCGAGATATGTCCAACAACATTGACACGGCCATCATTTTTCATTTCCTTCAGAGCGATTTGTGTTTCTCCCTTATATTGACCATATCCATCATTGTCAATAATCACATCGCCTGGTTTTATTGTATCTGTATCATGTGGCGGGAAATCCAAGTCTTTGTAGATCACACGCGTCATGGTTGAACGTAGCATGTATTCTGAGCGGTCGCCACGGTAACTGTGCGTAGCCTCAAAGACACATTTTCGTTCATTTTCCGTCATCGTAGCTCTTGGCACAACTTTTAGTTCTGGCATTTGCGCATGGAAGGCTTCTGCCATTGCCTTAAGCTCTGCTTCACTCGCATAGGCATTTGCAATGGTAATATCGTCAATACCATCTAAAAGCTTGTAATGCTTCACTTGTGTCTTTAAGCTTAAATCTCGATGCACCTCTAAGGTACACAAGCCATCTTGTGTTGGCCATGGGCCAAAAGTTGCTTCATGAGAATTAACAAACACCATGGTATTTAAATTATACTTTTTGAATTTCTCGGTGCATTTCACGTAATGATCAAACGCAAGTCCTGTATAACGGTGAGGGTAAAAGTTATGACTGCCAAGTAAGTTTTCAATGTTGGGTGAGTAATCCATGATACTGTCCACGTAACTTGTTCCCTGACTCATATTAATCTCAATCTTAAGATTATAAGGGTTACGGGTCATACGTGCTTCCTCAGCTCCTGTAAATCCAAGGTCCAAACGAATTCCATCAGCACCCATCTCATCAAAGAAACTTAAATCATCATAGCTGATGTTAAGCTGTTCAAACAAAGCAGGATTAATATCTACCATGACTTCCATACCAAGACTATTGGCATAAGCAATCACTTTCGTAAAGCCCTCCAGAACAGCTTCCTTATCTCCCTTAATTTCTAAAAGTGAGGTAAAGACACGTGTGTATCCATATTGGTGAGCTAAGTCTAAATAGGCTTTGTCAGCTTCAAAGTTGGAACGTTCTGGATAAATAGAGATACCTAATTTTCCCATAATACTCCTTTTCTTTATCTAGAAATTCTAGAATTTCTCATTATCCATTCATTAATGCGTCAGCGGCTGCTACAACATTTTTTCCATTCATCATGCCGTAATCTTGCATTTTAATCACATCGCAAGGAACGCCAACTGCTGCTGCTTTTTTAATGACTTCATTTTTCATGTAAGCCACTTGCGGACCGAGAAGCAATACATCTGGTTTCTCAGAGCCAGACAACATATTGTCAATTTCAGCTACAGACTTTGCGTAGATTTCATAATTTTTTCCTGCTTCTTGTGCAGCTTGTTGCATTTTTGTCACCAGTAATGATGTTGACATACCCGCTGCACAGGCTAATGCAATAACTTTATCTGCCATTTCAATGTTCTCCTTCTTTTTATCTATACCAACAGTATAGCGGTTTCAGAAAGCGATTTCAAATAAAATTTATCTCAATCATATTCAGCAAAAAAACAAATAATTTTTAATAAAACCCTTATTTTTAGCGCTTTCATTTCCTTCGAACTATTAAAAGCTTTAATTTTGTAGCTGATTTCTGAAACATGTTACAAATTTAGAAACAAAAACGTGCTAATTTTTTAGTTTTAATTAATAAAAACACCAAATCTTATGAAAAGTGCTAAGATTCGGTGTTTGACTTGACTTCTTTAAAAATATTCACGAAGAATGGCTTTATTCTCTCGTAGGACACGGGCAGTAAATGCTCCAATAGTCATTTCTTCGGGTTGATCTGTTTCAGGACCAACACAGATATTATTTTGAGGCAAAATATCATCAACAATACGAGCAGAAAATTCAGGCTGGCCGTTCACTTTCAAAAAGGCTGACAGATTAACGATACGCGCTTGCATATAAGGTTGCAACTGCAGCTGTATGCGTGAAGGTTCAGACAAATCATATTCGAGGAAGACATTTGACGGTGCTGTCCACTTGATGACTTCAAAACTTGCAGCATGGCTAGAGACAAAACGATAAAGTGCGTCTTGGGCTTCTTGAGTCAAGGTAATACATTCACGGATTACAAAAGCCGTACCAGCAAATTCATAAATTAAGTAACCAAGAACTCTGCCATTTTCTTCATAAGTCGCAAAGAAGGGCTGTGATTTATGCTTAAAATAGTATTCCCAAACATGCTGTGGGCGGACCAGTGATCCCTGGTTATAGACTTGATCATGGACCTCGGCCATATCTTCAAAAAGCTCTTCACTTACAGCGCGGCGCTGCACTTGACCCGCTGTTTTTTTGCCTTTAGGAAACTCTGATGCAGGAATTGTATAGGCTTTTTGGTCGAAAGCATATTGATAACCAAATTGACCGTAAAACTGATAAGAGAAGGGAGCCAGATAGCTTAAGGCCGTACCAGCTTCGTAGTTTTCTTCTAAAATATCGGTCATGAGTTTACGAATACTGCCGTTTCCTCTAAACTCTGGATAAGAGGCCACATAACCAATCCCTGACATCTTTAGCTTTGCATCCTTCCAGTAGACCCGAAAAGAAGTATCGATAATCATAGAGGATAACTCATTATCTTCCCAGTAGCTGTAAGGTTTTGAAAAACTCAAGAGTTTGTCAAATGCCTCTTCTCGTTCCTTACTTCTGGGCTTATTAAAAGCGTAAGTTGCGAGGTCTAAAAGTTGATGTTGTTTCTTTTCCATCGCTTCACTTCCCACCATTATAAGCTTGTTCAATATGATTCAAAATAGCGACCATTTGACGTTTTTTCCAGTAGCCTAGAAGCGTTCCGACAAACATATCATTTAATTTTTGAATCATTCCACTTGAAGTACGGCTTTCCTCGATAGTTATCTCTGTCTGCTTATCATTGACAGGTTGAAAGCTCCAACGTGTATTGAATGTGTTGCGAATAGTTTTCGTGGTAAAAGCGTACTTATTGGCTTTCACCACTTCATCAATCGTAATGGTGCCATGTTGGTTTTTGCCAAATGTTTTTGAGTATTCAAAGCCGTTAAGAGACTTGAGGTCAGGTCTGCGCCCAGTGTTTTTTTCGATATCGTAAAGTGACGAATCCAGAATCTGGTTGTAGACAAACTCGACAGGAGCGTTAATTGTTTTACTGATTTTCATATGAGATTTCTCCTATTGCTTAGAATAAAATTTATTAAACATTAAAATCATTTTAACAATTTATGTAAGCTCTTGCAAGATTTTTATGGGCGGTAAACAATTTCTCCCGCACAAAGTGTATATTTGACTTGTCCCACAAGTTCTTGGTTGATAAATGGTGAGTTACTTGCCTTAGAATCAAAGTTTTCTTCCACTTTATAAGTATGATGCGCATCAAAAATGGTAATGTCAGCCGGCCCACCTTCGGCTAAATAACCTGCATCAAAACCGTAGAGTTTAGCTGGATTAACAGTCATTTTTTCCAAGAGTTGAACCAATTCAAGATGCCCAGGAGTAACCAAATGTGTAAGCCCCAGTTGCAAAGAAGTTTCCAAACCAATCATACCACTCGGTGCTTCAGCCAAAGTAACATTTTTTTCTTCGTGGGTATGTGGTGCATGATCGGTTGCAATCACACTGATAGTGTTGTCTTTCAAGCCTTCCAAAATTTTAGTAATATCTTTTGTTTGACGCAGTGGAGGATTAAGCTTGGCATTGGTACCAATCTCTAGCACTGCTTGTTCTGTCAATGAGAAATGTTGTGGCGTAACTTCAGCGCTGATTTTTGCCCCCATCTTTTGTGCAAAACGAACGACATCTACACTTTCTCCTGCCGACAAATGTTGAATATGTAAGCGCGCTTGAGTATCCAAAGCCAACATTGCATCACGTGCAATCATACTGTACTCCGCCACCTTTGTCGCTCCTGTTAGACCACATTGGTGTGCCACTTCGCCTTCATTGATTCCAAGCGTATCCACTAAGTTGGGATCTTCCTCGTGAATAGAGAGCAGGCTATCGGTTATCTTGGCTTTCTTCAAAGCTTCATGCAAGACCCCTGAATCACTCAGTGGAATACCGTCATCTGAAAAGCCAACTGCACCAGCCGCCCGTAAAGCATCAAAATCTGTCAAATGTTGTCCGTCAAAATCTTTGGTAATAGAAGCAATAGACTTAATATGAATCTTCTCTTCATCCGCAAGTCTCAGAGTCTCTGCAAGCACTTCAGGACTCGATAAAATCGGTAGAGTATTGGCCATCATTACAACTGTCGTAAAACCGCCACGGGCTGCAGATAAAGCCCCCGTGTGTATCGTCTCTTTATGCGTTTGACCTGGTTCACGAAAATGCACATGAATATCAATGAGTCCAGGCGCAACAATCATATTGCTGGCATCAATAATTTCCGCATCTGCTTCTTCTAAATCTTTAGCAATACGAATAATCTTCTTATCTTTAACTAGCACATCTGCAACTTGATCAAAACCGGACTTAGGATCGATTACACGGCCGTTTTTTATGAGTATCATCTGTTCCCCTTCTTACATTTTACATAATATTTATTATGTTATTTATTCCATGTTTCTTGATTATCCTTGAATTTTTTAAGCATTTCAAGTTCATCTTCTGTGACATAACCTGTTTCTTGAGCGATTTGGATGAGTTCAGAATAATTTGTTAATGTATGCAGTGGTACTTGCGCTTCTTCAAATTTAGTTGCTGCTTTTTCGAGCTGGTAGGTAAAAATAGCAATCACACCGAGAACTTCGATGCCTTCGCGTTGTGCAGCAGCAACTGCTTCTAATACTGAGCCTCCCGTTGAGATAAGATCCTCAACCAATACCATTTTTTGCCCTTTAGAGACACGACCTTCGATTTGATTTCCTGCACCATGATCTTTGGGTTTACTACGGATATAGGCAAAAGGCAATTGAAGATAGTCGGCAATAATTGCGCCATGAGGAATACCTGCTGTTGCTGTACCTGCAATGACTTCCACCTCCGGAAATTCTGCCTTGACCACGTCCGCAAAAGCCTGCTCAATACGTGTACGTACTTTTGGATAAGCCAAGGTCACACGGTTGTCTGTATAAATAGGAGATTGGATCCCACTTGCCCATGTAAATGGCGCGCTTGGCGATAAGCTTACAGCTTTTATTTCGAGTAAATCAGCAGCAATTGTTTGTGATAATGACATGTTTTCCTCTTTCTTATCCTTTAAGTTGATCTCAATAGCACGCTGTTTTATACAAAAAAACACTTGCAGAAAGCTGCAAGTGCGTAAAAAAATATGTCAATAATATTTAGGATGCACCTAAATACTATACAAATAGACAATTATACGGTTTCCTTGCTAGCCTCTCGTGCTAATTTAAAGGTTTCTTGTTATATAGTCTAACAGATTTACTGCAAGTTTGCAATCATAAACTTTCTAAGTTTTCCATTGCTTCCAGTAAATTCATCTCTGTTTCTTCTTTTTGTTCAGCAAGTTGGTCAAGCGCGGCTTGGAGTTCACCTAGTTTCACAAAGTCATCCGTTACATCTAACATTGCTTGGGAAAGCTCTTCGCTTTGCTGTTCCAAATCAGCAAGTTTTTCTTCCGCGGCATTGACTTCCCGTTCGAGTTTGCGGCGGATTTTCTGCGCTTCCTTCTGTTGGGCATAGTCCATCTGACCTGAACTTTCTGACTTTTCTTCCGAAACAACTTCTTGTTTCGCCTCTTCTTCTTGATGTTTTTTCTCTAAATAGTAATCATAATCACCCAGATAAAGTTTACTTCCTTGAGGTGATATTTCAAGAACTTTGGTCGCAACCCGGTTGATAAAGTAACGGTCATGACTGACAAAAAGTAAGGTACCGTCAAAGTCAATCAAGCTATTCTCCAAAACTTCACGGCTATCAATATCCAAGTGGTTGGTAGGTTCATCCAAGACAAGAAAATTGTCATGTTGCATGGCCAGTTTCGCCAAAAGAAGACGGGCTTTTTCTCCCCCCGATAGCATCGAAACTGTCTTTTTCACATCTTCACCGCTGAAAAGGAAAGCCCCTAAAAGATTACGTATTTCTACTTCTGGTAAGAGACGGTGCTCATTCCAAATCTCATCAAGAACACTATTAGAAAGCGTGAGACGCCCTTGTTCTTGGTCATAGTATCCTAAGTCGACATTCGCACCAAGCTTCACCTGACCCTTGAGAAGAGGAATTTGACCAATAATCGACTTGATCAATGTTGTTTTCCCAATACCGTTGGGTCCCACAATAGCAATGGCATCATGCTTGCGGGTATCGATATTGATGGGTTCAGCAAGGACCTTGTCGTACCCCACTGCCGCATCTTCCACTGTAAGAACGATATTGCCCGACTTTTTAGCTGGAGAAAAGGTCATATGTGCAGCAGCTTCACTTCCAGCTGGGGCTTCGATACGTTCCATCTTTTCCAACTTTTTTTGACGTGATTGTGCACGTTTTGTAGTGGAGGCGCGAACCATATTTCGAGCAACGAAATCTTCTAGTTTTTCAATTTCTTTTTGTTGCTTGTCATAGTTCTTTTGCTCACTGGCGAGCATCTCTGCTTTGAGTTCGATATATTTACTGTAATTTCCTGCAAAGCGTGTCAGCTTACCGCGTGAAATCTCCAAGGTTTCTGTAACAACCTTGTCCAGGAAATAACGGTCGTGACTGACAATCAAAAGACTCCCTGAATAGTTTTTCAGGTAAGTTTCTAACCACGCCAGCGTTTCAATATCCAAATGGTTGGTTGGCTCGTCCAAAATCAACAAATCTGGCTTTTCTAAAAGCATTTTTGCCAGAGCCAATCGTGTTTTTTGTCCACCAGATAAGGAAGAAATATCTCGGTCCCACATCTTCTCATCAAAACGAAATCCGTTAAGTACAGACTTTATCTCTGCTTCATAGGTAAACCCATTTGCTTGACGGAATTCTTCAGACAAAGCGTCATAACGGTGCATCAAACTCTCTAAGTCAGTACCAGTAACTTCAGACATTTGTAATTCCATCTGACGCAAGTGTTGCTCTGTTTGGCGCAGCTTTTCAAAGACCGTCAACATTTCTTCAAAAATGGTTAGTTCTGAAGAAAGTCCTGTATCTTGAGCCAAATAATTTAAATGCAGGTCCTTAACTTTAGAAATCGCTCCGGCTGAAGGTTCTTCAACACCTGCAATAATCTTCAATAAAGTCGATTTCCCCGCACCATTCCTTCCAACTAAAGCCATGCGTGAGTGGTCCTGAAGATTAAAGTTTATATTTTCGAATAAAACATCGCCTCCAAAAGTGCGTGCTATCCCATTTCCTTGTAGTAAAATCATTCTTCTATTTTAACATAAAAATGTTTAAGGTAAAGAAAACAGTAAAAAACCCGCTTCACAATGAAGACGCCAAGATTTTTACTGTTTTTGTTTAATTTCACATCAATAATTTTTTTCCAATTTTCGGACGATATCTAAAGAACGAATCACTGATTCACGCGCATCATCAAAATTTTTGCTGACATAGGCGTAAAAGAGCAAATCGATAAGATACAGCTGTGCCAGCATTGAAACAGTAGCTGCATGTCTAAACTCAAAATTCTCTCCTGACAAAGATATAAGAGGATATTCAGCACGTTTGGCAAGGCTTGAGCTTTCGATACCGGTAATCGCAATGGTCTCAATCTTTTCAGCTTGAGCCAAATCAAGCATGGCCAAAACCTCACGCGATTCCCCTCGGTCACTCACGGCAATAAAGAGTTTCTTTTGGTTATTATTGGTTAAATTCACAGCCATCGTATGCGTATTATCTGCACAAATACTGATTTTTCCAATACGGTTCAGTTTTTGAGCCAAGTCTTGAGCCACGAGAAAAGAAGCCCCAATCCCGAAAATAAAGATGAGCTCCGCGTCATCAATCAAATCAACCGTTTGGGCAAGCCTCTCATTGTTTAAATGACCATTGACGAGTTCCGTCATATGGTTAATACGCGCTTTTAATTTTGATTTTATCGAATCAATCTCTTCATTAGGACGTAATTCTTGAAAATCTGTCTCCGATTGAGCGCTCGCCTTCCAAACGGAAAGCTGCTGTTTGAGTTGGGGAACACCCTCAAGTCCGATGGATTTGACAAAGCGAATAACTGTAGCAGGAGACACTTGACTGTTTTTCGCAATGTCTTGGGTGCTTAGGTTGATGACAGCCTCAGGAAAAGCGAGAACATACTTGCCAACTTTTGACTCGTTAGGGGAAAGTTCTCTTAATTTCGTTTGGATTTCGAGCAGAATATTCATGACTCAATTATAGCATAAACCAGCTCTAAATATGAGCCTCTTTATAATGATTCCAAAAGAAAAAACAGGAGGCACATGCTCCTATTGTTCTACTTTTTCAAGCTCTTTTTTAATATCTGTCGCAATTTTTTCAGGCTCTGTTGCCGGTGCATAACGTGCGACAACTTCTCCGTGAGCATTGATCAAGAACTTCGTAAAATTCCACTTGATTTTTTTTCCCAGCGGGCTTCCTTTTTCTTCTTTTAACCAAGTGTAGAGTGGACTCTCATCCGCACCATTGACATCAATTTTTTGAAAGCGTGGAAAAGTTGTACCATAGTTCAATGTACAAAACTGATCGATTTCATCAGCTGTGCCTGGCGCTTGTTCTTTAAATTGATTACAAGGAAAATCGAGAATTTCAAATCCTTCTTCTTTGTATGTGTCATAAAGTTTTTGTAGCCCATCATACTGTGGTGTGAAACCACATTTTGTCGCAGTATTCACTACAAGTAGAACTTTTCCTTTATAGTCGGATAAAGAGATATCATCTCCTTGTTTTCCCTTCACTGTAAAATCATAAATAGACATAGTGACACTTCCTTTCTTCATCGGCTTTAAGTGATAATGATTATAACACTTGCCCTATCAGACTGTCAAAGAATCTTACTTTCTCATATAAGGCTTCAGACTCAAAATTTCTTGTGGCGTAAGAGGGCGATAAGTGCCTAGTTGTAAGTGCTCATCTAAGACCAGTGGCCCAAAACTTAACCGTTGTAATTGTTCAACCTTTTTGCCTAAAGCTAAGAACATCTTCTTGACCTGATGGTATTTGCCTTCTTGAATGGTAACTTTAGCATGATGCGCATCTAAAATTTCGAGTCGAGCGGGCTGCGTATGAACACCACCGATAAACTCAATTCCTGCTGCAAAGGCTGCTTTATCACGCTCTTCAAGTGGTTCCCATGTCTCTACGAAATAGGTCTTAGAAACATGCTGCTGTGGCTTAAGCATATCGATGCCAAGTGGTCCATTATCCGTGATGAATAATAATCCCGTCGTTAAAAAGTCAAGCCGTCCCACAGGATAGAGCGCACCATTGTTTTCTTTCAAAAGGGATCGGTATGTGGGCAATTGTTCATCTTTATTGGCAGAAAGTACGCCAGCTGGCTTATTCATCATAAAATAACAATGCCCGAATGCTGTGAGCTGTTGCTGCTGGACAAAAATTTCATGCATCTGGGGATCGACATTGCGACTTAGGTTATACTCTACTTGTCCATCAATTATAATCTTTCTGGTCTGTATCAAGCGTTTGCGTTCTTTCTTGTCCTTCCATCCGTTAAGGAGTAGGTAGTGATCTAGTCTCATATTTGTCTATTTTAACAGAATTTGAGTTTTTCTATCTTATCAAACTCATGTAATAAGATGACCTAGGAAAAGCGAGATACAGGTGAAGTAAATCAGTAAAGCCACTAAATCTTTAATCGTTGTAATAATTGGTGCTGAACCGGCAGCTTGGTCTATGTTTAATTTGATTAGGATAAAAGGGACTAAAAAACCCAGCAAGGAAGCAACGGTCATCGTCGCAAAAAGGGCTAAACCAACTGCCAAACCTAACATCGGAAAACCTAGCCATAAGCTTGCCATTAGCCCCGCCATAATTCCCATCAATGCCCCAATGGTCAAGCCTACACGTAATTCCTTGAAGAAATGCTCGAGGAAGTTCTCAATCTCAATGTGCCCCAAAACCAAGCCTCGTGTAAAGACCGTGGAAGATTGTGTTCCGATATTTCCACCCATGCCCATAATCAAAGGAATAAAAATTGCCACCATTGCGATGGATTCTAAAGTTTGTTCAAAATTTTCAATGACTAAACCAGAAAGCATACTTAACAACAAGGTGGCTAAAAGAAAGGGCAAACGTACTGCCAAAATCTTGTTTAACTTGCCATTAATAAGCAGTTTACTGCGGTCCTCCTCTGTATCTTTCAAGTCCGATAAACCCGCTTGGTTCAAGATGTCTTCTGTCGCTTCTTCTTCCAGAATTTCCATGGCATCATCAAAGGTCACTATCCCTACTAATCTATTGGCATCGTCCACCACAGCTAAAGCCATCACATCCAGTTCTTTGACTTTTTGTGCCACCTTTTCTTGATCATCAGAAGTTTTAACAGAAATCGGTTGACGTGACATATGTTCATTAATTACTGCTGTGGGTGCCATCATCAAAAGTCGATGTAAGGTTATAAAACCAGTGAGCTCTCGCTTCTCGTCAATAACAAACAAAATATAGATGTTTTCTTTACGCATGGCTTCCTCTGTAACTTTCGCCAAGGCCTCTTCCTGGCTCATGTCCTGGGTCAAGGTGACAAATTCCGTCGTCATAATCCGACCGGCTGTTTCGGGAAGGTAGGCTTGAAGCTGAAGAGTGATCGCTTTATTATCCTTGGTTAACAGGCTAAGTAAACTCTGGACGCGCTTTTCGGGCAGACGATCAAAAAGGCGTATACGATCGTCGGGAGACAGATGATTCAGAAAAGTTTGCACCACCGGTGGTTGGAGTACTTCTACACTATTTTTTTGATGATGAAGCCCCAATATTTTAAACAACTCAATCGCTTTTTCCTCTGGAAGAACTTCAAACAACACACGCTGTTCATCTTGTTTGAGATACTTAAATATCTCTTTTAACTCATGTTTTTGTAAATCATTAAGAATAACTTGAAGTTTTTCAAACTCCTTCTTTTTGATGTAGAAACGTATTAATTCTTCCATATCATGTACTCATTTCTTTTTAATCTCCTTTCTAAATTCTAATATTTTTGTGAAGTAAAACCTAACAAAATAAAAAAGACTGAAGCGTAGCACACTTCAGTCTTGCTTTTTGTAGACTATTTTCTCCCACGTATCACATACCCACACACAAAGCCAATCAACCCTACAGCTATAATACCGTAGAACATCGGAATATCAATGTTAAAGAAGAGCATATTAACGCGAACAGGTGAGAAATTAAGAACTGCAAAAATTACGATAAGCAAAAGAATCAAGAGAACCAAAATTCTTTTTGCTGTAAAAAAGCTTTTTACTTTTTCCATGTGTACACTTCCTTCCCAGGATTACTATACTGCTATTTTAGCATATTATAGGTACACATCTCAAAAGTTCTCTTTACCAAATCTTCACTTTAAAGATTTCTTTAATACCTGATAGGATAAAAGTTGGTAAAGCTGGCACAAAAAGTACAAGAAGATAAACAGACCAGCTCAACGGTGCAGTACCCATGACAACGTTGAAGAAGGGGATTATCGTTACTAAGAAGGAAGAAATACCTGCAAAGGCAACAGCGAGGACTAAACGTGGATTGCCGAAAGGATTTCTTCTGAAGAGAGTTTGTGAACTTCTTGCATCAAAAACATGCCACAATTGGCCATAAACAAGTGTTAAGAAAGCCACTGTTTGTGCTTCATTACTTGACATGCCTTGTTTTGCTGCCCAGACAAAGGCTACAAAGACCATCAAGCCCATGATTGTGCCTCGAATCAAGACCCTTGACCATGTGTAGTTGGCAAGGACAGATTCTTTAGGATCACGTGGTTTTTCATTCATGATGTCTGACTCAGCGACATCGTATCCCAGAGCGAAAGAAGGCACGGCGTCACTGACCATATTAACCCATAGTACCATTAAAGCTGTTAAAGTTGGTGTGGTATAGTCCACATTCCCGATACTTACAGTAAAGAAAAGTAAACCTAAGATCAGGGAAAGGACTTCGGCGACGTTCGTCGTTAGTTCATGGCGAATAAAGTTCTTGATATTGGCATAAATGGTTCTGCCGTTTTCGACTGTTTTTTCAATCGTTGTAAACTTATCATCAAGCAATATCAAGTCAGCCGAATCCTTAGTTACTTCAGTTCCTGCAATCCCCATGGCAATTCCAATATCAGCTGCTCTCAGAGCTGGTGCATCATTAACACCATCTCCTGTCATGCCCACAACTTCTCCGTGTTGTTGCAGTTGTTTCACTATTCTTTGCTTATGTTCCGGAGAAACACGCGCATAAACGTTCGTTGTTTTAACAACAGCATAGAGTTCCTCATCTGTCATTTCTTCAATTTCGATACCTTTAATGACTTTAGCTTCTTTGGATTTTACAATCCCTAGATTATAGGCAATCGCACGCGCAGTATTTTCGTGGTCGCCTGTGATCATAACGACTTCGACACTAGCATCTTGCAATGTTTTAACAGAAGCTTTAACTTCTTCACGCGCAGGGTCGATAATTCCTGCAACCCCCGTCAAGATAATATCTTTTTCTAAATCTTCCAGCTGGCCATGCTCGGCCTCTTCCTTGCTAAGGATACGGTAACCTACCGCCAAGGTACGCAAAGCTTCATTTGCATAGTCATTTACAGTCGTGATGAATTTTTGCTTTTCACTTTCTTCAGTATTTAATTCACCATCAATTAAAAGGGCACGGCTCTTCTCAACTAAAACATCTGGCGCTCCCTTGATATAAAGAAGATAGTTGTCGCCTTTTTTGACAATGACACTCATTGTTTTACGGTCGCTGGTGAATGGCAGTGTCCGAATGAGCTCATGCGATTCTAAAAGTTGAGTTTTGGTGCGGCCAGCTTTTTGACCTAAAACAGTCAAGGCAATTTCAGTTGGATTACCAAAAGGCACGAATTTTCCTTCGACTTCTTTGAGCGCCGATTCGTTACACAAAAGGGCACCCGCAACAAAGGCCGAATATGAAGACGCTTGCTCGCCTTCGGAAAGACTACGAATTTCCCCTTCTGGAGTATAGCCTAGACCAGAAACCTCATAATATTGGCCGTTTGTATAAAAATGTGTGACGGTCATTTCATTTTTAGTAAGTGTTCCTGTTTTATCCGAACAGATGTATGAAGTACTTCCCAGTGTTTCTACACTATTAAGTGACTTGATTAGCCCTTTATTCTTCGCCATTTTGGCAGCACCAATCGTTAAGACAATCGAGAGCACAGCTGGCAAGGCATCCGGTATAGAGGCTACAGCTAAAGCAATAGAGGTTGATAAAACAGATGTTATTGATGCAATGCTAAATTCGCCAGCTTGGATAATCCCTACTACCAGGGTAAATAAAACGATACCGGCTGAAACTTGCATCAATGTTTTTGTTAACTTATGAACCGTATTTTGTAGCGGTGAAGTCCGGTTTTCAACGGCTTGAATCAACTTGGCAATTTTACCAAGCTCGGTATGTTCTCCAACAGCCACAACGATCCCTAAACCTTGTCCACCAGAAACGCTTGAACCTGAGAAGCCCATATTATGACGATCACCTAACTCTGTCGTCTCGTGGATGACTTCTGTATGCTTGCTGATTGCATCGGCTTCTCCAGTTAAATGCGACTCGATAACTTGGAGTTCATTGGTTTCAATCCAACGTAGGTCTGCTTCGACAAAATCTCCTAAAGAAGCTTTAACGATGTCACCCGCAACAAGCTCTGTTGAGAAGATTTTTTCAAACTGCCCGTTGCGCAACACAGTCACGTAACGGTTATTCATCTCTTTGAGTGCATTTAAGCTCTTACGTGCACTAATTTCTTGATAAAAACCGAGAAAAGCATTGATAAGAATCAAGATCAAGATAGCGATAGCTTCATACATTGCTTCCATCCCATGCTTGCTGTCATTTTGAAAATGAAAAGCATGATAAGAACTCATAAAGGAGAGTGCAACAGCACCAAGCAGCACAATAACAATAGGTTCCTTAAAACTCTTAAGGAATAATTTAAGATGAGAATCTTCCTCTTCTTCAGGTAGTTTATTTTCGCCATAAAGCTCTCTTTGCTTCAGGACTTGTTCGTCTGTTAAGCCAGTTTTTGGATCCACCAAAAACTCCGTAATAACTTCTTCTTTTGCTTTTTTATAAAATTCCAAAAGCTTCCTCCTTGTGTTTTCGACAGTTAGGGTTACATTTCATTTTTCTTAGAGCGTCGCAGTCTAAAGAAAAAAGAATGTAAACAAAAAGGGCGCAAGCTATCAAAAAATCTCCTCCTTACCCTCGGAGGAAATCTCTTGAAGCTTGCGCCCAACCTATATTGTCTCTTTAATTGTTATGAATTTAGTAAGCACTACTAAATCTACTCTTTTATTATAACATATAATTTTAATTTTTTTAAGAGGTTTTTTGATTTTTTTATTTTTAAAAAGGGTTAAGGGCAAAACAAAAAGGCCTTCACTATTTGTGATAGCCTTGGATGTTTAATCTTAGTTAAGCACTCCAGGAAACGAATGGTAATTCATTTCCTATTAGTTATAAACAACCCAGCTTCCTGCAGGGAGTTTACTTGCCATTTCGATTTGTTCAGCAAGAGTCATGCCAGCGTATTCACCGTGACCTAACAATTGGAACGCACCGTATGCCCCTGAACTTGCATTTGCAACATCTGCACGTCCATTAGACTCATGTTCAATAATATATGCCCATTCGCTTGCAGAATATCCTGCTGCGTTGGCAGTATTAGAAACCATATAGTTGGCAAGGGCTTCAATATTTACTTGACCAGAAGTTTGACCTAAGTCAAGCCCTGATACAGTTTGTGCTACTTTAGATTTAGCAGGTTGTGTTTCAACTTTTTTGGCAGTTGTAGGAGTTGCTGAAGCTTTTCCTAACAAAATGTTGTTAACTTCTGTTTGTACGTCTTCAAAGTCAAAACCTTTGTTTGTCAACATTGTGACACGCTCTTGACCTGTACCGTAGTTACCGTTAATAACCTCAATTGCAACATCATGTGTCGTTTGTTTTGGTGTGTCCGCGTGGGCCATACCAGTACCGATAAACATGAATGAAGCAAGAACACCAGTTGAAATAGCAACTTTACTGAATTTCATTTAGACCTTTCAATTTCGCCACTAAGAATATTCCATAGAGTTAATGCTCAATTACGAACCTCCGTATATAATCTATCATCATGGTTACTTCCCATACACATCATAAAGTCTTGAACGCTTGTGTAGGATTACCGTCAGCAGTTTAACGTCATTGCACGCTATGGACGTTTGTGATAAGGTAGCTTCAAATCTCTGCGACTTGCGAAATTACAAATCTTTGAAAACTCACGGTTTTAAATGTATAAGTTCACTCAAGAGAAAATAATTTTTAAAAGTCAAATTCATTTCCTTCATGAGGGACTCATTATATGACCTATACCTTAAACATAACTTAAAATATTTAAATTAAAAAAGAAAGCGAAAACATTTGTAAACAAAATATTCAGAAAATTTATTCTACAAAAAGAAAAAAATGTATAATGAAAACGCCTGTTTAATGCACTTTTCATTTCACAAAAAATAATTAAGTCTTTTTTTGTATTTAAATACATTAAAATTTTTTGCTAAATAAATTAAGTAATTTTTCCGTTATTTTTAGTTTCAGTTAAGACAAGCAAATTTTAAACGTCTTTCTTAATAAAAATTAAGGAGAAATCGCTCCTGTTTTCATTCTTCTATTTTCCTATTTTTTTCTACTATATATTGGAGTTAAAATGCTCTTATCGCTCATTATCATTGGTATTTGAGGAAACTTCTTTCGAGCTCTTCTTTTTGTATTGTGAGAGACAATTAATAGAAATAATTTTTTTCTTGTCCATAGGTTGGAATGATTTTCTTAAAATACCAATAACGGTATTTATTTTAATCTTGAACAAATTATTGCGCGCCTTTTTCTCATAATGACACTTGCTCTCTTCATCACAATATTTTTCCTTGTTTTTATGCAGTTGACCTTCTTATTTTCAAAATTTTGTTTTCACTAAGAAATAGGAACGCTTTTCCCCTCTCATTACCTTATATAACATTATGATTACAAATCATTGCTTATATAGAAAAACTCCACATCTGCGGGCAAAGAACCAATGCACAGATATGGAGCGATCAAATAAAGGTGTGTACTGAAATAAAGGATCCAGTATTTACCTTATCTTTATTATAACACTAAAGTAAGCGTCACCAAAACAACTTGCAACTTGATATTACGCACATGAGAAAAACAAAAATCCTCCTATGGAGAAAGGAGGACATCAAGGTTATATCCATGGGTTGGATACTTATTATGAAAATCAAAATTATATTAGGGTTTAAATATAATTAAGACATTATCAATTTTAGCATGGTCTCCCTGAAAATAAAAATAATAATCAAGAGAGTTTAGAATACTAAAACTTACAAAAATGAAATCCACCAATTTGGACCATACAAATAAAAACAGCTCACCCCAAGGGTTTGAACTGTTTTTATTTGTTCATTTTAAACTGAAGATAGAGATCATTATATACCCCCGTCCAATATGGGCTCAGGTTAACATAGGCTTCATCTTCTTTGATTAATGCTTCGTCAGGATAGTAGGATTTGTCTTCACGAACTTCTGCAGGCAAGAGCGCTTCAGCTTTCATGTTAGGTGTTGAATAGCCTACGTATTCAGCATTGGCCGCTGCATTTTCTGGTTCTTGCATGAAGTTGATAAAGGCATAGGCCGCTTTAGTATTTTTACTGGTTTTTGGGACAGCCAAGTTATCATACCAAATGTTTGTTCGGGCAGGGACCACATAGTGTAAATGTTCATTGCTTGAAGTCATTTCTGAAGCTTGTCCACTATAAACGACAGACAGCGGTGTTTCGTTATTAATCATGTAACTCATGATTTCGTCACCGAGAATGGCTTTAACATTGGGTGTAAGCTCTAGGAGCTTGTCATAAGCACGCTCAATCTCTGACTGGTTCGTCGTATTCACAGAGCTTCCTGTAGCGATTAATCCCATCCCTATCACATCTCGACTACTGTCTGTGAGGAGGATCGAATTTTTGTAATCTTTAGCCCAAAGGTCTTCCCATTTTGTGGGTGGATGGGTGATGTATTTATCATTATATACAATCCCTAAAGTCCCCCAGAAATAAGGTACAGAATAAGTATTTTTAGGGTCAAAAGCCGCATCTAAGAGCTTCGGATTATCATAATCAAGATTTTTAATCTTGGTGTGGTCTAAAGGAAGCAAAAGGTTTTCTTTGGCCATTTTTTGCACCATGTATTCGCTGGGCACGACAATATCGTAAGCAGTACCGCCTTGTTTAACTTTAGAATACATGGCTTCATTGGAGTCAAATGTCACGTAATTTACCTTATAACCGGTCTCTTTTTCAAACTTCTTGAGGAGCTGTGGATCGATATATTCGCCCCAGTTAAAAATTGTCAAGCTATTGGTAGATGTTGAAACACCTGTTGCAGCAGACATTCGCCATGCTGTAACGCCAAGAAGGGCAGTAATTGCTAAAATCCCTGTCAAAAAATAGATTAATTTTTTCAAGATAACTGTCCTTTCTTAAGTAATATTTGGTGTTTTTCCCGCAGTATCTGATTCTCTCATGATTATATAATACCCTATAACCAGTAAAATTGAGAAGAGAAATACAATTGCGGATAGCGCATTAATTTCAAGGGAGATGCCTGCACGCGCGCGTGAATAAATCTCAACAGACATTGTCGTAAAGTCATTTCCTGTGACAAAGAAGGTAACGGCAAAGTCATCTAAGGAATAAGTGAAGGCCATAAAGAAACCAGCAATGACACCGGGCGTCAAATAGGGCAGAATCACTTCTCTCAGTGCTTGAGTCTGCGTTGCCCCCAAATCATAGGCCGCCTCCACTAAAGATTTGTCCATTTCTTGGTAAAGTGGCAACACCATCAAGACAACAATCGGAATAGAAAAAGCGATATGGCTCAACAAAACAGAAGCAAAGCCAAGTTTCATTCCTACTAAAGTAAAGAGAATCAAGAAACTTGCACCAATAACAACGTCAGGCGATACAATCAAGACATTGTTTAAGCCTAAGAAAGTCGTCTTCCCTTTGGCTTTAAGATTTTCGATAAACATGGCGCCAAAAGTTCCAATGATTGTGGCAATCAGAGCACTCAAGAAAGCCAAGAAAAAGGTTTGTACGACAATCAAAATTAAACGGCTGTCTTGAAAAAGCTCTTTAAAATTGTCTAAGGTAAAGCCTGTAAATTGATTCATATCCCCGCCTTCGTTAAAGGCGTAAAAAATCAAGAAAAAGATTGGGGCATAAAGAATAAAGAGCACAAAGCCCAGATAGATTTTTCCGATACGGTTTTTACTACGCATTAGCTTCCCACCTTTCTTTCTCTTGTCACTAACATAATAATCATCATAGCAAAGACTAAAATGATGGCAATGGTTGAACCCATCCCCCAGTTTTGGGTGGTGAGGAAATGTTCTTCAACTGCAGTACCTAGCGTTATCACTTTATTTCCGCCAATCAAGCGTGTCAGCATGAAAAGTGACAAGCTCGGAATGAAAACTGCTTGGACACCTGAGCGTACACCATTGAGTGATAAAGGCCAAACCACATGAATAAAAGTTTGCCAACGCGTTGCGCCTAAATCATAACTGGCTAAGACGAGGTTTTCATCCAAATCCTCAAGAGCATTAAAAATAGGAAGCACCATGAAAGGAATCGAAATATAAGTGGCTACAAAGATAAAGCTAAAGTCTGTAAACAATATCTGTGGACGTCCAAGCCCGATAAATTGTAGGAAACTGTTCACAGAACCATACTTACCAAAAATACCAATGAAGGCATAAGCTTTCAGCAACAGATTAACCCAAGTGGGCAAGATAATTAACATCAATAGAAGCTGCTTGTGCTTGAGTTTCGTTAATACATAGGACACAGGAAAGCTAATCAAGAGTGTAGCGACTGTAATGATTAGGGCATAGAGGATCGAGTTCCAAGTCATCATCAGGTAAGTTGAGCTTGTAAAATACTGGCTGTAGTTCGAAAAGGTAAACTGTCCTTGAATGTTAAAGAAAGATTGCCAAAGCAAGAGGATAAGGGGGGCTACAACGAACAGTCCAACCCACAGGAAGTAGGGGACAGAGAAGAGTCTTTTGGTCATTCTTCTTCCTCACTTTCTCCGTTTTCTTGCTTATGCAAAATATCGTTTACAGCTTGCGCTAACTCCGTCAAGTCCATTGTGTTTTCCAAGGCTTCCTGAACAGCGTCCATGATAGCTGCCTCTTCTTCCGCAGCTTCTTCTTCGACCGCGTTTGCAATACCGATCGTTTGCTCTTCTTCTTCAACATACTCTTCGATACGCGCATCAAATTCTTCTTCGGTTTCGTCAAGACGCATAATGTGTATAGCTTCAGGCTCAAAATTTAAGCCGACCGTTTCTCCAACCAAGGCCTTATGGGTAGAGTGAATCAGCCATTCGTTACCAAAATCATCATAAGCCACAATTTCATAATGCACCCCACGGAAAAGTTGTGTATCGACTTTCACATTGAATTTTCCTTCATCAGGCAGAGTGAACTCAATATCTTCGGGACGAATGACCACCTCAATCGGCTCATTAGGGCGCATCCCACCATCAACAGCTTCAAATTGTTGACCGTTGAACTCGACAAGATAGTCCTCAATCATGCGACCATTGATAATATTTGATTCGCCAATAAACTCTGCCACGAAATGGTTAATTGGCTCGTCATAAATATCGGTGGGTGTGCCTGACTGAACGATTTCTCCTTCATTCATAATGAAAATCCAGTCAGACATGGCCAAAGCTTCTTCCTGATCGTGGGTTACAAAAATAAAAGTGATACCTAGACTTTGCTGCAACTCACGGAGTTCATATTGCATATCTTTACGAAGCTTCATATCCAAAGCTGATAGGGATTCATCCAGCAGAAGAACTTTAGGACGGTCGATGATGGCGCGTGCAATAGCGACCCGTTGTTTTTGCCCCCCAGAGAGTTTGCTGATGGCACGTTTCTCGAAGCCTTCCAGTTGCACAAGCTTAAGCGACTCCGAAACACGTTGTGCGATTTCTGATTTGTGAACTCCCTTGATTTTCAAAGCAAAAGCCACATTGTCAAAGACCGTCATATTCGGGAACAAGGCGTAAGATTGAAAAATCGTATGCACATCACGCTTGTTTGTTGGAACATCATTGATACGCTGACCGTCCAACAAAATATCTCCAGATGTGGCATCTAAAAGTCCAGCAATAATATTTAAAATTGTTGATTTACCTGAACCAGAAGCCCCCAGCAAGGTATAGAACTTCCCCTCTTCGATCTCAAAAGTAATATCTTTGAGCACTGTCGTACCCGTATCTTCATAGGTTTTCGTTACGTTTTTAAATTCAATGATGTTTTTGGTCATAGTGTTTATCCTTCGTCTTGGATTTAGAGTTTTATTGTTGATAGCCAACACCGGAATCTCAAAACCGGTTGAAAGAAATATGCTCCTATTGTTTGCAGAAAGTCGACCTGACTCTCAGTGCCTTTAGGCACTTGATAGCAATAGCCAATCAAAAAATCCAAGTGTACACACACTTGGATTCACATTCAATCTTTGATTACATATAAAAAGCAGTCTTACTGCGGAGAGACCGAGTAGTCAACTTTTAGTACTCTTATTGATGCGCGCAAGCGTGTTTCTTGGGTGGAGTACGAAACTCCATAAGCAAAGTAATTTGCTTAATCAATAAGGCAATAAAATTGCCAATCGGCTGTGACTCTGGCTGTCCGTATGGCCTTAGTTTTCGCTTGTTTATCGCAAAAATGAGTCCTATTTTCTGCTCAGCAGAAACTTTTATAATTATAACGTAAATTTTATGTCAATGCAAGAGTGAATTTTCTCTTTTCATGGTGTTTATGACGAAAAAATTGCAAACGATATGTTTTCGATTTTTTCTAATCCGGTGATGAGACAAGACTCCATAGAACTTTCCGTTTAGCGCTTAGTGGCTTTCGCCACAAATGCTAATGGCGAATTAAAAAATCAGAGTCTTCTCTGATTTCATTTTTTTATTTGTATCCTTTTAAAGTCAAGAATTCAATCTGTTTTTTGCTTAATTCTAGCATGTCAGCTACAGTTTCTAAATCAAATTTCTCTGTAGACAAAAGACGCTCTGCTGCGAGATTTACACCAGACTTAATACCCAACTCAAGGACAGGATTAGTCTTGTCATTGGAATCCATAATGTATTTGTTATCTGGAAGATCAAAAAGGACTTTTACAGCGCCAAAGAGTTGCTCAAAAGAATCAATTTCGACATCGTGTACTTTTTCACCTTGTGAAATACTACGTCCACGGTGATTGAACCACATTGTTTTCCAACCGCCATTGTGACCGCCCATAACATCATTGTCGTAAGAGTCCCCTACATACAAGGTTGTTTCAGGATTCATGCCAAATTGTTGCGCGGCCAGATTAAAGATTTCTTTTTCTGGTTTTTGGAAGCCAGTTGCTTGTGAAACAATCACATGACTTGGCTCAACATAATCATACAAACCAAGTTTACGTACTTTTTTCAGCTGATGTTCTGTTGGACCATTCGTAATTACACCTACTGGAATATTACGTTTCTTCAAAAAATCAAGTGTCAAACGCATTTCATCAAGCATGGTGATGTTTTCCAATTCGTATTCATAAATTTCTTGGAAATAATCTCCGGTAGCACGTGAAATTTCAGGATAGCCCAGATCTTGAAGTGTTTCATTTGTACGATAAAAACGGAAATATTCAATGTCCCACTCGCCCGCAATTACTTTGGGGAAACCAAGGTCTGAATAGTGACGGTAGCGAATGTAAGCTTTATTCATGTCTGTCATGTCGAAGTCAGGGAAGACTTTCGAAATGGCACGTCTGAAGGGTGCTTGCTGGTCGTAAATTGTATCGTCAACGTCAAAAACTATTGCATTAATCATTTTTCTTTGTTTTTATCTTTCTAATTTCTCACCGATAATACGGACTTCTGCTTCGAGTGTTAATCCAGAGTTTTCCTTCACATGCTCAATGACATAAGCGATCAAATTTTCGTAATCTGTAGCTGTGCCTTGATCAACATTAACCATAAAGCCTGCATGTTTTTTAGATACTTCTACACCACCGATACGGTGACCTTGCATCCCCGCCTCTTGGATAAGCTGTCCGGCAAAATGTCCAGCAGGACGTTTGAATACTGAACCACAGCTCGGATATTCCAGCGGTTGCTTACTTTCACGTAAGCCAGTTAAACGGTCCATTTCTGCTTTGATAACTGCAGCATCACCAGCCTCCAGTTTAAACTGAGCTGAGACAACAATCAAATCCTCATCACGAATAACAGAATGGCGGTAGCCAAATTTCATTTCGTCTGCCTCTAATACACGAAGATGACCTTCCTGGTCAATAACAGTACAATTAAGCAAAACATGGGCAATTTCACCATTATAGGCACCAGCATTCATAAAGACTGCGCCACCAACAGAGCCGGGAATACCGCATGCAAACTCGAAGCCCGTCAAGGCATAATCAAGCGCAACATGTGTGGTATCAATCAATTTTGCTCCAGCTTCGGCAGTGATTACATTTTCGTCTACTTTTACGTGATTCATTTTTTCAAGTAAAATCACTAAACCACGAATGCCACCATCACGAACAATTAAGTTAGACGCATTACCCAACACAGTAATTGGTGTTTCTGCTGCTCGTGCGAAGTCGAGAAGCGCGCTTAACTCTTCACTTGAAGCGGGAAAAGCAAGAAAATCTGCTGGTCCGCCAACTTTGGTGTAGGTATAATTTGACAATGGCTCGTCGTATTTGACAAGCAAATCAGGAAATTTTTCGAAATCAGATTTTTTTAGCATAGAACTATTTTACCACAAATTCATTCTAGGACGGTAAAAATTTATAAAACAGCTGAATGGTTTTTGTTTAACAATACTCGGAATTTGCAACAGACTTAGGCGCTCTGACATCCTACAATGGCCAAGGAAGTAAAGAACATCAAAAAAAGCCTGTCTTACGACAAGCCTCTTAAATTATCAAGCTGTTGAGCAAATATTTCAGGAATGTCGACCTGAAACTCAAGCTGTTCGCCTGTTGCGGGATGTTCAAAACCTAAGGTTTCAGCATGGAGAAATTGCCCCTTGTTTGGCGTTAAAGTTTTACTTGGACCATAGAGAGGATCTCCAGCGATTGGGAAGCCAATATAAGCCATGTGTACGCGTATCTGATGCGTACGACCTGTTTCAAGCTCAAGCGCAACAAGAGTATATCCAGGAAAACGTTCCATGACGGTAAAATGCGTTTTTGCTGGTTTACCACCGGAAATTACTGCTTGTTTCTTACGCTCTTTAGGATTACGACCAATCGGTGCTTCAATCGTACCTTTTTCATTGGGTAATTCGCCATGTACGAGTGCAATGTAGCGGCGTTTATTCGTTTTTGCTTTAAGCTGTGCAGCTAAAGACTCATGAGCTGCATCATTTTTTGCAATCATCAGTAGCCCAGAAGTATCTTTATCGATACGGTGGACAATACCGGGACGAATCACACCATTAATAGAAGAAAGATCTTTGATGTGGTACATAATGGCATTGACTAAAGTACCTGAAGCATGTCCCGCACTTGGGTGAACAACCATTCCTTGGGGCTTATTAATCACTGCCACATCAGAATCTTCATAAACAATATCTAAAGGAATATCTTCAGCTTGGATATCAAGCACTTCAACTTCTGGCAGTTCGTAGGCGATTGCTTCCCCTACTTTTACTTTATACTTTGCTTTTTTGACTTGCCCATCTACCGTGACTTTTCCCTCACGAATAAGCTCTGTCAATACTGAACGTGAAGCATCACTCAAGTTAGCTAAAGCCTTGTCTAAACGAAGCCCTGCATTTGGCTCGTCAATAATTACTACTGTCATTTATTCTACCTCTTTGTCTAAAATAATCGCGATAAAGAGTACTACAAAACCTATTGAAAGCAGTATATCAGCGATATTAAATATTGGAAAATTGATGAAATCCGTCTGGAACATGTCCACCACAAAAGATTGGCGTACCCGGTCAATAAAGTTCCCTAGCGCTCCTGAAATAATCAAGGTCAGTGCGGCAAAGTACCAGTTTTGATTTATTTTTTTATTAAGAAAGTAAAGCGCTCCGATGATCACGATCGGTGTCAAGATAAGGAAAAACCATTGTTTTCCTTCCAACATCGACCAAGCTGCGCCTTCATTTCGAAGATAGGTTAGGCTGAGGATACCAGGAATAAATTCCTTTTCTCCTCCCAATGGAATATTAGAAACAGTCCAAGCTTTCAACAGCTGATCTGCAAGTATACCAAGAAGTATTAAGCCAAGGGAGATTATTTTTTTCATACTCTCTATTATACTATATAGAGCCAATAAAAGATAATAGAAGTTCATAAAGGAAGAAAGTGGAGTAAGAGTCCACAAAAAAAATAACACCAAGGGTCAAGAAAGGTTACTTGACCCTTGGTGTTATTTACTCCGGTAATTTTCAACTTGCAAAATATTTTTGAATCATGTCTTCGTATATTTTGATAAAGTCTAAAAAGCTATCTATAAGGACATATTCGTCAACCGCGTGCGCTGTAGCATTTCCGGGTCCACAAACCACAATATCAAGGTTCGGATTAGCCCTTACAAACTGTGAGGCATCTGTTCCACCAGATACACCAACTTGTGGTGCTTTTTGCTGCAGATGTTCTTCCAAAACTTCGGAAGTCACTTTTACTATTTTTGAGTCTGGACTACTTTTGACCGGCGCAACATTTTCAGTGACCTCTAAAGATAACTCTACATCTTGCTCACGATTACATTCATCAATCAGTGCTTGTATATCGGAAATCAATTTTTCATTAGGCAGTGCGGGAATGGTACGGATTTTTACACCCATACTTGCATTGGCCGGAACAGTATTGATCTGTTCGCCACCATTAATCAAAGTCACGACAGGAATAGTTGGGCCTAAAAGGTCATCTTCTTCTGTCAGCTTATCAAAATATGCTTTTTGTTTATCATAAAACTTAAGTAACCCTTCGATGGCATTTTGCCCCAGCTCTGGCATTGAGCTGTGCGCAGCTTTACCTTTGGCATTCACCTTATAGTTGACAGAACCCTTGTGTCCAATAAAAATGAGACGCATCTCCCCGTCGAACTTCGGAATATCGAGCGGAAAAGTATCTTTCATTTGTTGCAATGTGGTAAAGTCGCCACCTGTTGGCTCGCACACAACTAAGGCTTCCATATCATCGGCATAGCCAAGTTCTGCAAGCTGACCTGCTCCAAGTTCGCCCTTTTCTTCGCCTACCGTAGCGAGTAAACGCACTGTTCCGTTCAGAAGAAGGCCACTTTCTTTGAGATTAATCATGGCCACAACGGCTGCGACAAGGCCAGACTTCATATCTGTAGTGCCACGCCCGTACATTTTTCCCTCTTCGGTCACAGTCGCACTCAAGGGGTGATGAGTCCACTTGCTCACATCCCCTAAAGAAACTGTATCTTCATGCCCGTCAAAACCAATCACCGGTCCATTGCCGTTGCCAATCTCGGCAACAAGACTGGCGCGGCCTTCGCTGTAAGGAATTATCTTGGATTCAATATCATGCTCTTGAAGCAATTCACGCAAATAGTTCGCCACTTCTTCTTCGTTGCCATTGACTGAGTTGATTTGGACCACATCTTGTAATATTTTTATAGCATCTAAAGTCATTTTAACACCTCTTATCGTCTTTTTTAATACTTCTAGCTTAGCACTATAAGAAAAGATATTGGGGTAAAAAACGGCAGATGGGAAGCCACAAAAAAAGACGAAGTTTACTCGTCATTTTTTGTGATTAAGATATGCAGATAGTCCTCAATATCCCCGATTTCCCTTCGCGTAAGGAAAGGATGCACAAGAAATAGCTGCGCTGGTTTTTTCAAATTGCTGTGCTCTCCCATAGCGCTTGTCGAAATAACGATGTCTACATTTTGTTCTGGTTCTGATAAACTTGTGATTATTTTTAAATTATAAAGGTGGCCAAATTGATTAAAAATTTGTCGGATTAATAATTTTTCCAACATCTCGGACAAATCGGTATCAATGAAGAGCGTAATTTCTTTTTCCTGAAACTGTACGGGCATAAAGAAAGATAAGGCCAGTATATACTCACCAATCAAATATTCTTCATTTAAAAAGAGGGTGAGGCCACTTTCTTGATATAGCTCAGCGAGGAGTTTTTTCAAAGATTGACGCATGACTGGGAAAAAGTAAGACGAAACGTTAATTGCATGATGTCCAGACTCTGAGAAAATGATATTTGAAAATAGGTCTGCATGCAAATGACAAGGATAAATATACCGTAAGAACAATCTTCTTTTCTCTTCAGAGAGCTTGCCCGTGTGCATTTCCATTTTTTGAACCAAACGTTCTGTGGCTTCAAAGGCAGGTGTCCCTTCAAGAATACTCCAAAAATCGGGCGTCTTATGTTCAAGACTATTGTAAATTTTGCTCTTGGTCATGGCTTCAATCAGCAAAAAATCCACTTCGTGTTTAGGAAAACCATAATTTTTATAAAATAAAGCATAAATGTCCGTCTTTTCATCAATCCATTCACAAATCGAACGGTATTTCTCCCAACCTTCTTCCAGATTCACTGAAAAACCCCGTTGATATCTGCTGAAATTTATGGCGAACATATAGGCGATCTGATAAGCTGTAAACTGATTCATCTGCAGATCTATCTCAAGACTTATCTGCGAAATCAAGTGAATGATTTTTTCTTTATTAACCCCTGAAAAGGGCCACTCATCTCCTCGATAAAGGCGCCAAAAAAGAATATTCAACATTCCTCTTACTTGTTGCTCATCTCCTTGGAAAAGATACTGTTTTTTTCTGGTTACAACCTTCACACCCAGCTTGGCCATCATTTGGTTGGCACTTGCGATGCGCTTTTTAATCAAAGACTCGCTGACAAAATTCTCCATAGCTAAGCGTTCCAGATTTGCATCTTTGTTTAAGGCAATCGAAAAGAGAATTTTATAAATAATGATGTTTTCGATGAGTTTCTGGCGAAATTTACGATAAACACGCGCATCCTTAATTTCTAAAAGATTGCCACGCCCTTTTAATATTTTGAGATTGAGATTGTCCGAGTCGAAAGACCTTATCTCATGGAGCAAGCTATTGATCAAGCTGGTTGTACGTTTTGTACTGATTCCCAAAGTTTTTGCCATTTCTTCGGCATCAATCCAGTCGCCCTTCTCTTTCATAAGTTCTAAGAGTTTGAGCTCCAGACTCACACTGTCTTCTATCGCTGTTATTTTCATTGTAAATATCCCTTACTTTTTTGAATGCCCTATCTCCTTATTATAACTCTAAAATGGTAAACATTACAGTTTTAATCACGCAGATAACGTGGAATGAACTTTCTCATTTCGACTTCGTTATAGCCTACCAACATCTTATTTTTACCAATGATAATGGGTGTAATTAAACATTCTGGATGTTCAGTGACGAAAGAAAGGGCTTCTTTAAAAGTTAATGTATTGAGTCCCATTAAAGCTTTCAACGTTTTCTTTGAAGATGTGCGTGATTTTTTGGTGATTTCTGAAAAGCCACCTTCAGATAGAGATAAAATTTCCAATAAATCTGTTTCTGATATTTTTTCAATTCGGACATATTTTGCTTCTATCCCATAGTTCTGAAACCAGGAATTTGCTTTCTGACTGGCGGTACAAGGTTTGCGGTAGTATACTTTAATCAAGGCTTCACCTACAATTCTTTCCGTTTCATGTATAGACAACTCTTCTATTTTATAACATTTAAAGCTATAAAATAGTCACTTTACAGGAAATGACAAACCTCTTTTTGTAGCAAAAAAAAGAGGGCATAGCCTCTTTCCTTTTAAATATAAATGGTGAACTGTGTTACCTCAGGAATAACACCAAAACGTGCGTGAATTGATGTGGTCCCTATCCCTGTATTGACATAAAGTTGTGTAATTGCATCAAGCTGGTATAAACCACGTGTATACTTCTCTGCAAGAACATTTTTTATCGGGTAGAAGGGAATCCAGACCTGACCGCCGTGACTATGTCCTGCTAAAACCAACTGTGTATCTGTACCGATAAAAGCGTCCGCAACATCAGGTTCATGTGTCATGGTAATGGCATAATCATAGTTTTGGCGGTAAGCAAGCGTATCGGATACCGAAGGATTTCCTAAAAGAGAGTCATCCAGTCCACCTAAGAAAACTTGACGACCGTCACTCAATGCTAGTGTTTCTCCCTGGTTTCTTAGCACGGTAAATCCACCCGCTGACATGACATCTTCATAGACACGGACTGCGCCACCACCATAATCATGATTGCCCCAAACGGCATACTTTCCGATATTGGCCTTAAAGGCTTTTAATTTTTCAATCATTGGTGCCCTTTGTTCTGGATACTTGGAGTAATTATCGAACAAATCCCCTGTAAACAAGAGAATATCTGGATTTTGGGCATTGACCTTCTCAATCACCTTATCTAAACGATTCGTTTCATAATACTCGGAAACCTGCAAATCAGAGATTTGTACAACATTTAGTGGCGTCCGCTCATTTTTCTTTCCCAGCTCAACATGATTGACATGCACAAGGAAGGGCTCAACTTTCCAAGCATAGAAAGGCAGACCAATGATGAGCAATATCAATAAGCTTAGGATAGATAAGAGAACGCGCTTCGTTTTATTTTTGGGTTTTTTACTTGTTCTTGGAGGCGTTTTTGTTTTTGGGTTTTGCATAGTGTTTTATTATAGCATAAAAGAGTGTTACGTTTGTAGACACTCTTTTATATCTTTTTGCATAGTTTATAATACTGGGAGCGGTGTGTATTACTCCCAAACAACTTCCCGACTATTATCCACCGCCGTTATCCAAGTCTGACCAGACTTGAGCGGGATTTTATTTCCTTGGTCATCGGTGAAGCTGATATTTGTTTGTGCATTTGGTTTGGCCCAATTGCCTTCCTGGACTTTACCGTTTTGGAAAATATAGGCCTTACCTGTACCCGTCGTTTCGATGTCCATGTGATTACCGTCTGCGGACAATTTTTGATTGACCATGATGGCAATAACTACATCGGGTGAAATTTGACCTTTTTCTCGGTCTTGATGTGCTTCACCGCCTTGGAAACGTTGATAGGTCTTGCTGGCTGTATCGTAATGATAGCTGACTTCAAAAATACCGGTGGAGACTGGAAGTCTAATGGCTTGAGCAGCTGGCAAATCACTTTCTGTTTTATCCGACTTGAGCGCTTGTCTGTCCCAGCTTTGGAAATCAGATTTTTTCTTATCTAGCTTGGCCATATAGTTGTCCAAACCGCTCATTTTCGTATACATATTATGTGGTGCCACGCGGTCCTCAGAACGCCAGAAGATACCCTCAGGTGCTTTAAATTGATCCAAGTCTGCGACATAATCCCCGGACTTGACCATGTTCAAGGCTAACTCTGAACCACCCACATGAGCTAAGCCAGCATCAAAACCTGCTGCCCACTCTACAAAGTATGGACGAATAGAACGAACAGGACCAATCAAATCAGGCTGTGCTTCCTGATAAAGGGCCACAAAGCGCGTAATGCCTCCTTCGGCGACAGCTTCAAAAACCACTCCCGCATCTTTAAGACCAGATTGCGGACGTGCTTCTGGTGAATTCTCCACCATTACGGCTGTTATCGGACGTTTTGCCTTAGCGGCGGTCGTTTCAAGTCCTGTAAGTTCTGAGCGTACAGGACCTGATTTTTCCTCTTGTTTTACTTCTTCTTTTGCTGTTTTTGGAGCAAAGACCTTCGTCTGCCAAAGGAAGAGCCCAACTGCACCAGCTAAAAGGACGATGATGATAGCGATTACTTTTTTCTTCATGGTTTTATTATATCAGAAAAGTCCTTTCTTTCACCATTTTAGTCTTCTAAGTAAGTTAAAAGCCTCATCAAAACCTAACTTTTTTCAAGAGAAATTCACTTCATATATTTTTTCACACTAGCCTCAATCTCCGCAATCAAGGTCTCATCTGTAAGACGAGTGACTTCCCGAATAACAGCATTAAGGCCTTTTTCTTCTAATTCTTCTTGCAAAGTCACAGCTTCTTTATCATTGTCGTCTTTGTAGGCAAATATTTTACCCACAACTTCCAGATGACTTTGATAAGATAAACCTCGTTCAGAAAGTTCACGGATTGGGCGAATAAAGCGTTCGTCGTAGCCTAGCTTACGTATAGGAGTTCGCGCTACCCGGCTTATCTCATCCACAATCTCTGTGTTTGAGAAGCGCTCAATAATCGTTTCGTGATATGCTTTTAGCTCTTCTTCAGTAAAGTCCCATTTAGCTAAGAGCAACTGACGTGTTTCGGCTTGAACATCTTTAAGTGAGGCTAATACTTCATTGTTTTGCAAGGCTTCTAAAATCGTTTGGTAACCATAGTATGCACCTGTATAAGCCACTGTGGCATGACCGCTGTTGACAGAGAAGAGTTTACGTTCAATAAAAGGTTCCAAATCTTTGGCATAATGAACACCTTCAAGCTTTACTTCACTGTTTTTCAGTTGACTTTCGTCCACAACCCACTCACGGAAGGGTTCAACGACAACATAGAGCGGATCTTCATGGGATTGATTGGGCACAATACGGTCGACTGCCGCATTGGGAAAGCCGATCTTCGAATCTACAAATTCTAAATCAACTGGTGTTAAGTATTCTTTGACCTTCTCAAAAAGAAATTCAGAACCCCCAATCATGTTTTCACAGGCAAGAATGTCTAATGGTTTTTCGTTTCCTTGGGCTTTACGTTTTTGAATGCCTTTAGCAATCAGTTCCGCGATAAAAGGAAGGATGTTGGGTCCAATGGCTGTAGTAACGATATCGGCCTGCGCGATAGCCTCAACAACTGCTTCAGGATTCTGCGCATTGTTAATGCCGGAAACGCTCTGGACTTGAATTTTTTCATGCGCTTCTTCTGCCAGCTCTATGGTATATTTTTTTTCTTCATTTAAAGCGTTGATGATTTTTTCATTGACATCTACAAAGGCAATTTCAAAACCGTTCTTATATAAGATTTCTCCGATGAAACCACGTCCAATATTTCCTGCGCCAAAATGTACTGCTTTTTTCATTTGTATTTACCTTCATTTCTTCTTTTTACTCCTTCATTGTAATCGTTTTCTTTCTGCTACTAAATAAAAATCTTGGCACTTTTTACTGTGCCAAGATTTTTGAGATTATCTAGTTTTCAAAGTATGCTGCAATTTCGTCAACGGTTTGTGCATCTGCGATTTTAACAACATTATCAACATCCGCACAGAAAAGCGAGATTTTTTGGATGAGCTCCAAATGTTCATCTCCTACACCTGCTATTCCAAATAAAACAGTCGCTACTTTTCGTTCTTCAGCATCACCAAAGTTTATGCCCCGAGGGACTTGCACAATACATATGCCGGTTTTTTTAACTTCTTTTTTTGCTTCATCTGTGCCGTGAGGGATGGCGATAAAATTCCCCATATATACAGAAAGTTCCTCGTTACGTTGAACCATAGCTGGAATATAGGCTGCGGTCACACAGCCTGCATCATGAAGCAGTGAGCCACAATATTCAATGGCTTCTTCTTTTGTTTCAAAATGTTTATTTAGTTTTATCAGATTTCTTTGAATTCTCATTTTATTCTCCATATTTTTGGATTGATTCCGTCATAATCGTTTTTACAAGTTCTTCTACAACTTCTTGGTTTCCAGAATCATAAATTTTCGTATACAGTTTATTTTCGATGATCGAGCTCGAGATTCTTCCCAAAAGATATGTCGCATAGTGATCAACTTCTGGAGGTGCTAATAGCAAAAGCACACGATTAACGCTTATCTTTTCTTGGTTCATGGCTATTACTTCTATGCGCTCCTCTAAATCATATATTTTGAAAAGCGGATACGGTACTGTTTCATAAAGACCATGAAGCAGTGCGATATTCGTGTCCGGAATGGCTAAGTGAGTCGCCTCAAAACGTTCTAACAAGAGCCTGGCCAACCCTTCTTTTTCTGAAAAACCCAGGCGCTGTACTATCCGTTCAATAACAGCTTGCAAATCTGCTGGATTTTCTAAAGTTTCTAGAGAAAATTGCTCCAGTAAAGTATTACTTATAGTGAATAATCTACTTAAATCGACCGTATGTCGGGGCTCATCTTCTCTGTTTTCTTTCCTTGCCTCTTGTTGAATCACCCGCAATTGGTGACGAATATCATCTGTATTTTTCTGATCCAGTATACGGCTCACATAGATATAATCCAGCTCTTTTTCTGTTGTGAATACTACATCATAGTGCGCCAAATCCGGAATTTCAGACATTTGGATGATATCGATACGCTTCAAAAAGGGGAAATTTTTCTTTAAGTGACTAATCAGAAATTCACAAGAAATTCGTCCCCGACTGGTCACAATTGCCGATGTTAAGGGAAGGACCAGATCACTTCGTTCAAGAGTGGCTACGAAATGTAAAGTTACAAAGGCAATATCTGTACTGGAGAATTTCCGTGCAAACACTTTTGGCAGAACTTCCTGCACAACTTTGAAAACTTTTTTGTTGTCTGCTTCAATCTTTTTGATAAACTTATTTTCTTTTTCGGAGGAAAGATCCGGTAAAATTTCTGTTTCTTTTAAGTGAGCATAAAGAAGGCCATAGAGTTTATCGTCCTTGATAAAAGCAATATCCATTTTTTGTGAAACTTCACTGATGAGCTGACGCACTTTATAAGAAAATTGGCTGTCGAATTTTTCCATAAAAAGAACTTCACGGCCAAAACCAAAGTAAAGTACATCATAAATACTGGCGAGATATACAATCTCTGCAAGATTAAAGGATGTTCCTCCTAACTCTTGGATAATATCCCTTACAAAGGCAATTGCTTCTTTACTTGGCTTACGTGACAGTCCAGTTGAAACTGTTTTGCCTTGGTTGATCCTTAGAAGAGTTATGCCAAGGAAAAATTGCATCAAAACCTTACTTTTATCGACAGCTTTTATCTCGACATTTTTTTCAAAGACCGTTTTTGCTTTCTCCAAAAACTGTGTTTCCAAAAACGAAGATATTTTCCCTTCTGCAAAATTGCCATTCAATGCTTCACTGATACTCATTGCGTCATTTAATATCGAAACCAAGACCGAACGAATTGTTTCTTCTTTTCCAGTAATCCAAATGTCGTCTCCTTGATGTAAAAGGAGTTCATTTTCTTCACAAATCTTTTCTATTTGTTTCAAATCCGAAATAACAGTGGGCAAACTTACCGCAAAACGTTCTGCTAATTCTTCAAGAGAAAAATGCTGGGTGACTAAAAGAACAAGCTCAGCTTTCTGTCTTTCTTGGGGTGAAAACTCTTTAAGCTCTTGCAGCTGCTCTAATCTCGCTAGATTTCCTTCCAGATAATAGCCTTCTGGTGAAGTACGTAAATATATATCCATATGAGGCAAGGTCAATTGAAATTTATCCAGGTCTCGATAAATGGTTCTTCTACTGGCTCCAGTGGCTTCCATCATATCCGCAACGGTCAAGGTTTTCTTCACTAAAAATTCTTGAATAATTTGTTGTTCACGTTGTGTTACTAACACGAGGTTTCCCCCTTTACTTTTGGTTTATAACTTGTTCAAACGTGCGACAAGTTGGTCATATTTTGGAGTCGTAATCAGACTTTCAACTTCCAAATATTGAGCATTCGGTGCTACTCTTTTTGCTCGATGGGTAAATGCTTCTGTAGTTACAATCATAATATTCGCTGCATTGAAGGCCGCTAAACCTAAAAACTCTACATCAGAAATCGGAAGCTGGATGCCATTCATCTTAAAGATGGCACCTAATGTTTCTTTACCCATTGTTGCAGACCCGATATGCTCACCATCATGAGCAAAGACAACTTCATCGATTTGATTCAGGTCTATCTCTTCTTCTACTATTGAATTGTTCGTAAAAGTAACACGCTCGCTCTTAGCGGATTCTGAAACCTGTGTTTGAGACAATTGTGAAATTATCTCATCGTATTTTGGTGAATTTAAAAAGTTTGAAACAGAATATCGAATAGCATCTGGTGACATTGTTGCTGCACGTGCGGCTAATTCTTCTTGTGTAACGACGATAGTATCTGGTCCTGCTTTCAGATTTGCAATAGCAATATTGGTAACATCTTGTGGCAAACCAGCTTTATTTACTTTGTTTCTTAAGATAGATGCGCCCATCGCAGACGATCCCATACCCGCATCACAAGCAAAAATGACATGTTTAACCGCTGAAAAATCAACCGTTTCATGAGATGGCGCAGCTTGTCCTTTGGCAACAGCCTTCGCTTCCGAAACATTGGCTTGTGCTTCTTCAAGTGCTGAATCATCCACCATTGACTTATCACGTTTCAAAATGAAGGACGCAACAAGGAAAGAAACACCTGCAGCGACAAGAATACCAGCCCAGACACTCAGAATATTTCCCACTCCTCCTGCGGCTTTACCAGAGGCCATCCCTGTGATGGCAATAATGGAACCTGGAGACGCTGGAGCTTGTAGACCCGCACCTAAGAAGTTATTTGTCAAAGTACCTGATACTCCACCAGCAATTACTGCAAAGAACAGAGCAGGTTTCATCATCACGTATGGGAAATAAATTTCGTGAATCCCACCAATAAATTGAATAATCATCGCACCTGGTGCTGTGGCTTTTGCTGAACCTTTACCAAAGAGCCAAAAGGCAATCAAAATACCAAGACCTGGTCCAGGGTTTGCTTCAAGTAAGAACAACAGCGATTTTCCTTGTTCACTGGCTTGTTGGATACCCAAAGGTGTTAAAATTCCTTGATTGATCGCATTGTTTAAAAATAGAATTTTAGCAGGTTCAATAAAGACGTTTGCTAAAGGGATGAGATGATTTGAGACGAGGAAATCAACACCTTGCCCCATAATATCTGTTAATGCTGCAACCAATGGACCAACTACTTTTACGGCAAATAATGAAATACCAAAACCGACAAGACCAGCAGAAAAGTTGTTAATCAACATCTCAAGTCCTGCTTTGATACGAGGTTGCACGACTTGGTCAAATTTCTTAATCACCCAAGCTCCAAGAGGACCTAAAATCATCGCCCCTAAAATCATGGGAACATTGCCGGTTTCATTAAGCCCGCCCATCGCAGTTGTTGCTGTGGCAACAATCGAACCAAATGTGGCAATTGCACCAACAACACCTCCGCGGTGATCATAGATATTTTTACCACCTGTATAACCAATCATGATAGGAATAAGGAAGACAAGCATTGGGCCAACCATAGCCGCAAAAGTACTGTTTGGTGTGAAACCATCTGGGATAAAGAACATCGTGAGAACGCCCCAAGCAATTAAAATCGGAATGTTGGGCATGACCATATTTGAGAGTGCAGTTCCAAGTTTCTGAACACGCACCTTAAGACTTGTTTTTTCTTTCATTACAACTCCTTATAAGATAATTAATATTGTATATCTAAATTGTAAACGCTTTCGATTATGTTTCATAAAAAAACCTTGGCACTTTTTATTGTGTCAGGGTTTTTTATTGTGTGTTTGATTTTTTGAGGATAAAGATAAAGCAGACTTCTCTGTCTATTTCTTTTAGCAAACTGAGGGTATATCTTCTGCAAAAGCTACTTCTGAATTTTATTTTGCAATAAAACAAAAAAAGTATACGTTTTCATAGGTAGTATAGCACATGTATTAGATTATTTCCATTTTCTTACACTTTTATGAATAAGAGTTTTTGTACTCCAGATTATCGCTCACTCGCTTTTGAGTAAGGGTTCTTTCAACAAAAAAACAAGAAGTCGTTGGACTTCTTGTTTTTATTCAACCGTCTGCAACATATATTCCAACCAGTCTCCTGAGTCAACAGGTACTAACTTATCATTGGAATTAAGACTTGCATTTGGATTATAGTGATAGTAGTAAACTTCTTCCGTTTGGCCGTTACTGAGAGAGGCTGTGGTACTTTGACGGAGGTACTCACTGCTTTCTGGACTTTCTGGGTTAAAATTTTCCATACCATCGAGTGTTCGAATACTTTTTGAGAAGTCATGAAAGGTAAAAACTTCTCCTATTATTTCTGATTCACCATCAAAGATTGCGGGATAGCCCTTATTTTCAATATGAAAGAGATTTCCCTTGATTTTTGCTGGTGCACTTTGCAGAACTTCACCTTTTAAGTACTTTTCATAGTTAAACATGTCTGTACGTAAGCTGCCGTACACAAAAACTTTCCTTAACATATTTCCCCACCAATAACACGTAAATCTTCGGAATAGCGCGTGCATGCTTCTAAGGCAACTTCAATCCCTTTAACAATCTCATCTAATGACATATAAGGTGTATCTTTTTTATCAATGACTTGTGATGTAGCATAAGGAATATGAATAAAACCAGCTTTAACTTCGGGATATTTTTTCTCTAAGAGATAACGCACACCATAGAAAACATGGTTGCAGACAAAGGTACCGGCTGTGTTGGACAAGCTTCCAGGAATGCCGGCTTTATTTAGTTCACTAACAATTGCCTTAACTGGCAATGTAGAGAAATATGCTGGAGCGCCATCTTCTTTTACGGGCGCATCGACAGGTTGATTGCCTTCATTATCTGGAATTCTAAAGTCATCTACATTAATGGCGACACGCTCTGGTGTAATCGCGAAGCGTCCACCTGCTTGTCCGATATTTACCACCACGTCTGGATGATGTTTTTCAATAGCTTCTTCAATTTTTTCGAGGGATTTATAACGCACAGTTGGGATAATCAACTTAATAATTTCAGCGCCATTGATTTCTGATGCAACACGTTTCACAGCTTCTTCAGCCGGATTGAGTGCTTCCCCCCCAAATGGATCAAAACCTGTTAACAAAATTTTCATATTAGAATAATCTCCTTTTTAAAATGCGATAAAGTACATCACGAGAATATGTAGAACGATAAGCGTCAGTGAAACGGGTGCTTGTACCTTGATCACTTTATTCTCATCTTTCATCTCAAGCAGGGCAGCGGGCACGATGTTAAAGTTGGCTGCCATTGGCGTCAATAAAGTCCCACAATATCCTGCAGTCAGCGCTAATGCTCCCGCAATTACGGGATTTGCACCTTGGGCAAGGACAAACGGAATTCCAATCCCTGCAGTGATGACAGAGAAAGCCGCAAAGGCATTTCCCATAATCATCGTGAAAATCACCATGCCGAGAACATAAGCTACTACTCCGAGCAAGCGGTTATCCGCAGGAACAATACCTGTAATCCCTTGCGAGATAACTTCACCGACACCTGCTGTAGTGAAGAGTGCCCCTAAGGCAACCAACAGCTGTGGTAAAATCGCAACCGGCCCCATCGAATCAAAGAGGCGTGCGCCATCTTCTACGGATTCGCCCACTTTTGCTTTTGTCATGATCAATGCAAACACTAAGGCCACAACCGAAGCTACACCAATAGCAAAGAGTGAAGCATTGGTAAATTTACCTAAAGCCATCGCAATACCAACAGCTACAAAGGCCAGAATGAAGGATGGAATAAAGATTTTATTCTTCAAGACTTTAGATTGTTTTTCGCCAAAGTTGTCGTCCAAGGCTTTATACTTGCCAAATGTTACTTGCTTGGTCAGTGTAAGCAAGCTGCTTAAAACAATAAAGAGTCCTACAATCCAGGCTGGAATAAGTGCACCAAAAATAAATGGAAGAGCAATTAAAATCCAAAAAAGAGCTGTTCCGAAACGTTTGCTTCCTTGTATTGTAGTGAAAGCTTTATAGGCCATATAAATCATGAGTAAACCCATAAGGACATAAAAAATATTTAATGAAACGTCAATAAAAGCTTGCATGGTTTATTTTACCTCTTTCTTTCCGAATTTTCGAAGAAGTTTTCTGTCATACAGTACAAACTGGATAGCTGTCACCACAAAGGCGAGAACAGCCATAATAATACTGGCAACAGCTACATCTACGGCTGAAACATCATAGTTAAAACTTGACATGGTTGAAGTGATCAAGAGAACCCCTGCACTCCCTGCAAAGAGATTTTGCCCAAAGAAGTTACCGTAGTTTTCAGCGGCAGCAGAAATTGCTTTAATATCATCATCTTCAGATTCCACATCACCAAATTTACTCACTGCGGCAGCTTTGGCCATAGGCTGAATGAGTGGTCTTACAAACTGTGGATGCCCACTAATACGAATAGACATTGCGCCTGCAATAAAACGTATAAAAACATAAACAAGGGCAATACGGCCAGTTGTAAGTGACTGGATACGCCCAATAAGATCTACTGCACGTTGACGAAGTCCATTACGCTCCAGAACTCCGATAACTGGAAGAGTCAAAACAAAAAGCGAAACCATACGGTTATCGACAAAGGATTGACCTAAAATAGTAAGAATCTCCTGAATGCTCAAACCTGCAACCAGACCTGTAGAAATCCCAGCGACAACAACAACAAATAAGGTCTCTATCTTGAAAACAAAACCAATCAAGACAATCAAGACACCTATGAGTTTAATCATAAAATAAATCCTCCTAGAATATACATATCAGACAATTATACACTATTTGTATATTATGCACAATTTATAATTGGATAATATTTTATGTTATTGTCTAAAAAATAGAGATAGCCCGGTAGCTACCTCTATTTTATAGTATTTACTGAGACTTATTTTTTTCGTATTTCTCAGTTTTAAAAAATATCAATTGTAACTTCGATATTCCCTTTTGTCGCACGGGAATAAGGACAAGTTTCATGAGCCATTTCTAACAATTCTTTTGCCTCTTCAAAACTTACACCGTCTATATGTCCGACGATATCAACACCTAAAACAACATCAGGTACTGCTCCTTGACTTAAGTTATAGAGGGATACAGTTACTTCTATAGTTGATTTCCCATCAACATTTCTTGATTTTTTAACATAGTCTAAAGCACTGTTAAAACAAGCGCTATAACCTGCTGCGAACAGCTGTTCTGGATTTGTCGCATCCACAGCCTTACTTCCCGGTGCTGCAATATCTAACTTAAAGCTATTATCTGGAGAGTGTACCTCCCCATTACGCCCACCTGTATTTATCATTTTTGTAGAAAATATTTTTTGCATGGCCTTACCTCTTTCTAATTTTTAATTGTGCACAATTTAATTTTACTAAATATAGTTGCATTTGACAAATATATGAAATCAGTTATAATAAAAATATTTGGGAGGACACCATGAGTAATTCGATTTTAAACAAGGAACTTTGCTTTCAACTGTACATTGCTTCTAAAGAAATTATTAAACAGTACAAGCCGTATTTAAAAAAATATGATTTAACATATACAAGCTTTATTGCTTTGCTGGCACTAGAAGATGACATGACCGTCAATGCACTGGGGGAAGAATTATACTTAGATTCTGGTACTTTGAGTCCTTTATTAAAGAAACTGGAACAAAAAGGGTATCTTGTTCGAAAGCGCTCGCGTTCGGATGAGCGCAGTGTTAAATTATTTTTAAGTGAAGATGGAAAGAAACTCAAAAAAAATCTTCCTGCTATTTCCATACAAGTCGGACAAGAACTTGCTGAACAATCAGATGAAATTAACTATCATAGTTTGATTACGCAACTCTCTCAACTCAATAACATCATGAAAAACATGAAACGAGAGCCGTAACACTCTTGCTTCTTAAACAAAAAAAGAAGGTAACTCCTTCTTTTTTATTGGTTTAATTTACTTAACTCCGCTACAAGTAATTCAGCGACTTTTTGGGGAGATTGGGGATTTTGTCCCGTTATTATCCGTCCATCTCTTACAGCAAAAGCTTTAAAAGCTGAGTCTTTTTTATATCGCGCACCACGTTGATTGAGCTCGGTTTCGGTTAAGAAAGGGACAGCGGCTGTTGTTCCATTAAGTTCTTCTTCTTCGTTAGTAAACCCGGTAACGATTTTATCTTTTATAAGGTATGCCCCTTCTTCGTTTTTCAAGTTCAAAAGTCCAGCAGCACCATGACAAACAGATGTTATAAATCCACCCGCATCATAAATTTCTTCAGCAACTTTCATTAACGCTTTGTCTTCCGGATAATCCCACAGTACACCATGACCACCTGTAAAATATATAGCACCATAGTCCTCAGAATTTAAATCCGATATTTTTTGTGTGTTGGAAAGGGAAACTTCTCTAAAGTTTCTGTTTGTATACCATTTCCAATCGATGGCGTTCGCATATTTAAAACTTTCAGGATCCAGGGGAACATAACCCCCTTGGGGACTTGCAAAGTCAACTTCATATCCTGCAGAGATTATTTCCTCATAAAAATGAGTGGTCTCCCCCAACCAGAGCCCTGTAGCTCTATCTGTCTCATCATATTTAGGCGTGTTTGTTTCTATGATCAATATTTTTTTCGTCATTTTTTGTCTTTCCTTTCCAGTTCGACTCACTTACACCTCCTTATACAGCTTAGGGACGCTTATATAGAAGATATTGTTCACTGCTGAATTATTGCATTTATTTATAAAAAAATAATACTAAGTAAAGTTAAGATTGCTAAACCACCTTGTTTAAAAATAATGAAGCGGTCACTCGTAAGGCTCCCATACAGTGCTACTAAAATAATATATACTAAGAAAACACTCAATAATTCTATACGTGCAGAAGAAACAAACAGCGCATAAAGTATCCCGATACCAATCAAGCCATTGTATACCCCTTGATTTTTAAACAGGACTTGGATATTTTTATTTTGCAAATCCTCTCTGGACATTTTAAACACCCTGGCTGTTGCATCAGAAGTCGTTTTTACCGTTTCTAAATAGGTAATATAAAAGAACTCTAATGCTACCAATACTCCTAAAAGAGTTGTTATGACTGACATAAGCTTATTTTTCTCCCTTCTCTACAATGTGTAATTCCGGTTTTTTAAGACTATAATTGCTGATATTTTGCGCGAAATCTAACAGCAAAGGATTCGTGTTGTGTTTTTCGATTGCTTCTAAGGAAGCCCAGTTTTCAATCATCACAAACGCGTTTTCTGAAAGCACTGCTTCGTATAAATCATAGGCTAAACACCCTTCTTCTTGTTTAGAAGCGGCGATGAGTTCCGCTGCATCTTTTAAAAATTCTTCTCTTTTTTCATCTTTGATAAAAAATTTAGCATTAACAATAATCAAGTGTCCATCCTCTTTCTGTGGCTTTTATTCTTTTTTACGATAATTGATTAATCAACTATTGATTGGTCAATAATACTCCTTTTTGTAATTAATTTCAAGAATATTGACTTAAACTTCCTCTTCAATGTTACTCCTACACCTCTTTTTTACAATAAAACGTCTCTTAAGTTTCGCTTATGTATCGTTTAACTGATTTTTAAGTAAATAAGCATACAATTTGTTTTATTAATTTAGACAAAGGAGAATCTCATTTGGATTTTATAAGACGTGCCTGGCTTTTTACTAAAGCCAAATTATCACGAACCCTTCTACTTATTGTGGCCTTTTCAACCATACTTATTTTTGTGCTTTCTGGCTTGGTGATTCATACCGCTTCTAACCGTTCCATCGAAAATGCAAAGAAGAGTGCCGGAGCCACCGTTACACTTTCTATTAATCGTTCCGCAATGATGGAAAATTTTTCTAAGAGTGATTCAACAGCGGAAACGAGCAAGTCCGATACGCCTACCATTACTCAAGCAGATGCGGATAAAATAGCAAAACTTTCTGGTGTCAAATCTTTCTCATATACGAAACAAGCTACCGCAAGTGCCAAAAGCAATATCGAAGCAGTCAGTCAATCTGACACCACCGAAAGTAATGATCAACAAGGAGCTGTCTTTATGGCAGGGCCGGAAATGGGCGGAAGTACTCCCGGTGATTTTAAAATCGTCGGTACAAACGACTTGCTCGCCTCTTCAGAGTTTTCAGGTGGCACAAATAAAATAACCTCTGGACGTGCCATTCAGTCTTCTGATGAAGGAACGAATAATGTTGTCATTGAAGAGAGCTTGGCTAAACAGAACAACCTCAAACTAAATTCAACATTTACCCTCAAAGACAATAATGATAAAACTTACAAAATGACTGTTGTAGGCCTTTACAAATCAGGTTCGACAGAAAATGATTTGGCAGCAGACTTTAGCTTTATGAACCCTGCCAATCAGATATATACTGCTTTGAGTGTACCAAACCAAATCGATGGTAAAACAGGAACGCTTGGAAGTGCAATCTTCAATCTGGAAAACCCAGAAGATTCAGAGAAATTTGTCAAAGAAGCTACTAAGCTTATCGATACAGATAAATTTGAAGTACAGTCTAATGATGCTCTTTACCAACAAATGCTTCAACCACTGAACAATATCAGTAGTTTTTCTAAGAATATTGTTATCCTTGTTACGCTTGCAGGTGCCATCATCCTGGCTCTCATCGTTATGCTCATGGTCCGTGAACGCCGCTTTGAAATTGGTGTTTTGATGAGTTTAGGTGAGTCAAAAGGAAAAATTGTTGCGCAATTCTTTACTGAACTGTTTATGATAATGCTCGTTTCTACTGCTATAGCCTCAGCTACTGGTAACTTTGTGGGCAATGCCGTTGGCCAACAATTACTTAACCAAGAAACTCAAACCAGTCAAACCAATCAACCTACTCAAATAAATGGTACTCAAAGACAAGAAAACGAACCTCAAACACAAAAAGGAGGTCCTGGTGCTCAACCTGGTGGGATGCGTACGGCGATTGGAATGGGACAAAATAGTGAACAGCTCAAAGCCATAAATGAGCTCGAAATTAAAACAAGCCCACAACAAATCGCAATGTTAGCAGCTCTTGCACTCTTGATTACGCTTGTGGCCGTTGGTTTAGCAGCAATTGGCATTTTACGCTTAAACCCTAAACAGGTACTGACCAATTAAAGAAGGAGGACACTATGACCGTATTGAACATCGAAAATTTGACTTACTACTATAACCATCCAGAAGATTACCTCTTTCAAGATGTCACAGAAACTTTTGAAGCAGGCATTATGTACAGTATTCTCGGCCAGTCTGGGAGTGGAAAAACAACATTATTATCCCTTCTGGCAGGCTTAGATATGCCCAAGTCCGGACTGATTAAACTTAATGGAGAGGAGATAAAATCAAGTCAGCTCACGCATTATCGGAAGAACATCGTTTCGACCATTTTTCAATCTTATAATTTATTGACCTATATGTCAGCTTTTGAAAATGTAAAAACAGCGCTCAGAATTTCTAAAGTCTCCTTTGTTGATGAGAAGCAGGCCATTATTGACAGTTTGGAAAAAGTGGGGTTAACTGAAGACTTAATCTACAAACCTGTAAGTAAGCTTTCAGGAGGACAGCAGCAACGGGTGGCTATCGCACGCGCCCTCGTTTTAAATCATGATATCATCATTGCGGACGAGCCTACAGGAAATCTTGATGAAAATACGACGCGACAAATTGTCGAGCTCTTCAAAAAAATTGCTCATGAAGATCATAAACTTATAATTATTGTCACTCATGAAACAGAGGTAGCCCAAAACTCCGATGTTGTATATCAACTCAAAAATAAAAAATTTACCAAGTTAGAGACGTTTTAACAGGAGACATACAAAAAAAGACTAGGCATTGAGCTTGTCTTTTTTCTTATTCCATTTTAACTTTTTGTTATGGCTTCTATTTTTTACTTTTTTGATCTGTCCAGCCCACAAAATATCCCCTTGCTTGGCTGTCAAATTTGAATGTTAAAAGAGCAGGCACCGTGTAAATTCCCCTTAGATTGCTTGCATTTTCTTCTCAACAAATAAGAGACAGCCCAAAAGACTGTCTCTTATTTATACTATTTACTTGTGATATAAAGTGCCTTACTTCGCCTTATTCTTCATCCATAGACAAAACAGAAAGGAAAGCTTCTTGGGGTACTTCTACTGAACCAATTGATTTCATTCGTTTCTTACCCGCCTTTTGTTTTTCCAAAAGTTTACGTTTCCGAGAAACGTCACCACCGTAACATTTCGCCAAGACATTTTTACGCAAGGCTTTGATGTCGCTACGTGCCACGATTTTTTGACCGATAGTAGCTTGGATAGGCACTTCAAATTGTTGACGAGGGATAAGTTTTTTGAGTTTTTCAACGATAACTTTACCACGTTCGTAAGCAAAATCTTTGTGCACGATAAAGCTAAGGGCATCGACTTTTTCCGAATTCAAGAGAATATCCATCTTCACGAGGCGTGATGGACGGTAATCTGAGATTTCATAGTCGAAACTTGCATAGCCACGTGTTGAAGATTTGAGCTTATCAAAGAAATCAAAGACAATCTCACTCAATGGGATATGATAAATAACATTGACACGGTTAGCATCAAGATAGTCCATCGTTACAAATTCCCCACGTTTGCGTTGAGCCAGCTCCATAACGGCACCCACAAACTCATTAGGAACCATGATTTGTGCTTTGACAAATGGTTCTTCAATACTATCAATACGAGTTGGATCAGGGAATTCACTCGGATTTGCGACTTCCATTGTTTCACCATCTGTCGTGTTGACATGGTAAATTACAGATGGTGCAGTCATAATTAAGTCTAAGTTAAATTCGCGTTCCAAACGCTCTTGGATAACATCCATATGCAAAAGGCCTAAGAAACCACAACGGAAACCAAATCCAAGTGCTTGTGATGTTTCTGGCTCAAACTGCAAGCTGGCGTCATTCAGTTGGAGACGTTCTAGCGCTTCACGAAGATCATTATAACGGTTAGAATCGATCGGGTAAAGTCCACAGAAAACCATTGGATTCATCTTTTTATAACCCGCAAGTGCTTCATCAGCAGGGCGATTTGCTAAAGTGATTGTATCACCGACGCGTGTATCCGCAACTGTCTTAATTGCGGCTGCCAAGTAACCTACATCCCCCGCCATGAGGAAGTCACGCGCTACTGCTTTAGGGGTGAAAATCCCAACTTCCGTCACGACAAATTCCTTACCGTTTGACATCAATTGAATAGTATCGCCGACCTTCACAGAACCGTCAACTACACGGATTTGCAAGATAACACCACGATAAGCATCATAAACCGAATCAAAAATCAATGCCTTCAGTGGGGCTTCAACGTCTCCTTGAGGTGCTGGAACCTTCTCAACGACTTGCTCCAGAATTTCTTCAATACCAATACCTGCCTTTGCAGAGGCTAAAACAGCTTCTGAAGCATCTAATCCGATGACATCTTCAACTTCAGTACGCACACGTTCTGGATCTGCCGCAGGCAAATCAATTTTATTAATAACAGGTAAAATTTCCAAGTCATTATCTAAAGCCAAGTAAACGTTGGCCAGCGTTTGGGCTTCAATCCCTTGAGCTGCATCGACAACAAGAATTGCACCTTCACAGGCAGCTAAAGAACGGGAAACTTCATAGGTAAAATCGACGTGCCCAGGCGTGTCAATCAAATGGAAAATGTAGGTTTCTCCATCTTTAGCCGTGTATTCTAACTCAATAGCATTGAGCTTGATCGTGATACCACGTTCGCGCTCCAGATCCATGCTGTCCAAAAGCTGTGCTTGCATTTCACGTTTTGAGACCGTTTCTGTCAGTTCAAGGATACGGTCAGCCAGCGTTGATTTTCCGTGGTCAATATGCGCGATGATCGAAAAGTTACGGATTTTCTCCTTGCGCGCGTTCATTTCTTGTATATTCATCATTATTTCCTTAATAAAAAGTCTATTAGCTCCATTATAACATAAAGTTACTTTCTCAAAATAAAGAAGTATATAAAACGACTTTTTTACTCTATTATTATTCTGACATTAACTCAGCGGATTTTATTTTCACCGGAACCTCTTCTCATAAAGCGATTTAGACAAAAACTCAATCAATTCGGTCCATGTTTCTTTATCAAAAATATTTTTAAAGTAAAAAACGTCTTTTGAGGGGAAATTTCCTTCGGGATCACTAGAAATGATGACATCAGCTTCAGGTATCGTTTTGCAGAAAGCGATTAAGTCACTATTAAAAAATTTTTTCAAAGTGTTTTGAATATAGAAGCTATTCACAATGCTTGAAGTATGATTAATATAGACTTGAACAGGAATACTAGGCGCATTGAGTTCGTAAATTGTATAAAGTAGTGCTGTCAAACTTTTCCTCTCCAGATCACTCAACTTCTGAGTAGAAGGAAAATAGGTAATGGTCTGATTCAGCCTCTCTTTAACCGCACGATAACGTGGCTTTTTTTCAAATAATTCATAATTTTTTTCGATAGGAACTGCCCGGTAGAAATCAACATTAAACTGTATGTAACGTGAATATAGGTTGGTAAGCACTAAAAGATAGTAGGATTTGACAAAATTTTCTTCTGAAAACTCAAAAGAGAACGTCTCGCGAAATTTTTCTAGAAAAAGACTGACTTCATAAGCAATAGAAAGTTCCGACTTTTGAAATTTTTCAACCAAAGTCTTTTTCTCGTACATATCATCAAACTCGAAAATAAGCCCTCTCACTAAAAAACTGAGAAGTATCGACTCCTTCTCGATAATCTCTGGTGCTACATTAAAAGAGGCAATATTTAAACAGGGTTGACCACGATAAAATATCGAAATATCTTCTAGAAATGCTTTTTCAATCTTGGCATATTTCTTAAAGTAAACGATACGATAAGAAGTCACGCCTGCAAGTATAAGCAATTTTTGTTCCTGAGCTTTTGAAAGTTTTCGCTCAATTTTTAAAGCACGCTTTAGAAAATTTATATCGATAAATTCTGGCGGAAAGGCATCAGAGAAGGGCTTTTTCCCTAAGGTATTGAAAAGGTGCCAATGTGTGAGATAAAGAAAATAACGTACCCCAAGTTCATCTCCCGAAAAATTTGTCGCATTTGCCAAGTCAAATTCGGCTTTAAAAGGGAGGATAATCTCTTTTACTTGTGTCAACAACTTGTAGACTGTTGGTTCACTAAAATTCAAATCATAGGCAATTTCAGGAATTGACGTGTAGCTTTTACTAATAAGTGCAGAGAGGAGACTGTATAAAGGGCTTTTCCCCATGTAATTCAACTGCAATCGTGTCACGATATAATCTGGTGTCATTTCATTTTTCATTTTTATAACTATTTTTGAGGACTTTTTTACGATCTTAATGTCTTGACCAAAAAGTGCATGGATATCTTCTTCAAGTTCCTTGCTGTAGCGTCTAAAAGTTTCATTTTTCAAATTCAATTTCTCCCTTAAATCTTTAGAAAATTCACCTTCGCTAGAAAACAAGATGTATTGAAAGAGTTCAATCTTAACTTGTTCCTTTGGCGTTGTGAAAAGCTCTATCATAACTTTTTCTCCTATTTCCATTCCTCGATTTGCATCTTCCAACATTTTTTATTTCCTCAAGCCTTCAAAATATAAAAACAGCGAAACGCTGTTTTTATATTTATTATAACTTTATGCTGGTGGTGTACTTTTAGTCGTCGATACAAGATTCCAAGTTATCGTACTGCTAAAAGTCTCTCCTGCATTCAGATCGGCTAGCGGATCAGGTTGTAAGAGCAACTGCCCGCTTAAATCAAATGCTTCACTGCTTACCGAATCTACAATGTAATTATCTGTATCATCATCTTTAAGATTTATTTCAAAGGGATAGCTGGACATTGTAAGTTGACTGTTAAATTTCAGTCTCTGATTATTGTTACTTTTGAAACGACTCATCTTTGCAGAAAGTCGCCATCCCCCTTTTGCTCTACTGTCCACAACTTCAAGATGGTCTTGCGCAGTGGGCTCTCTATCTTTTGTTCCCTCATAGATATAACTTGCGGGCAATTTACCAAAAATAAAGTTAGGCACTTGTTGTAAGAGGAGTTTTCCAGTCGCTTTATTAACCAAGAGTTGAGCCTTATTTGAAGAAAGGGTAACTGTTTCCTTTTTGCCATCACCTGTATCAATTGTTGTTGAAAAAGTGACTTGAACAGCAAAAGGTTTCCCCTTTTCTGTCGCTTCACGGGCAGTCTTCATAAAAGCACTGTTTTGAGCAAAAGAAAGGATATGGTCTGCATCATTGAGACTGGTCAAATCACTTACTGTGCCTTTATAGTTTTTTACCCCTTGAGTTTCAGAGAAAGCTTTAGAAGTTTTACCTTCTATATATTTCCATTCATAACTCCATGTTTCGGCGCTTTCAACCGATTTGTTCAAATCTGCTAAACCTTGCCCATCAAGCTCCCAGCTCATGCCACTATCTTCCGCAACGTTTTTCGCTGCTAACCCCCCAAGGTAGATTGTTTTATTGTCTGTAGGCGTTGTTCCATCTTCATTTCTAATCCCTGCAGACATGGTGAAAGGAATACCGGGTGCTTGCTCATCAGTGTTTACTTCGTCAAGCTGATCCCCAGCATCAAATTCAACACTACGACCTTCTGTTTTGAGGAAATTAATCCCCTTTAAAGAGCTGGTCCAAGTAATTTTACCTGTCGCATCCCGGGGCGTTGTCACTGCTTTTGCTGAATAAGTAGCTTTTTCAAATACAACATTCGGAGTCGTAATGGAGATGCCACTCGCAGCAACCGGCTTATCTTTGACCGTCACTTTAGCTAGATCAGAGTAATAGGTCCTAGCAGAAATGCTCCCTATAATTGGCAGTGTATTGAGGCTTGTTTCGAGCTGAAAATAATAATTCCCTGCTTGCAGTTTAGATACAGGAATATCAATGCTTTGTTTTGTCGAACCAAGTAGCCCACTTCTATCCGAAAATTCCCCAATACTTCCCTTATTTAGCCAACTCCCATCTGCTTGTTCCTGCCAAGCATTTACTTTGACTTTAACCTTGCCCAAAGAAATCACCCATGATGTCGTTTTAATACTCAAATCAGCAGTTGTACCTTCAACAATATACTGCTCTTCTTGGGGCTGAGAAAGAATTCCTGTACGTAGTGGAAAGAGTAAATAAAGACCATTACGATCTGGTTTATGGGCACCTGGCAAGTCTGTATAACTTGCATCTGATGATAGGTCCATAGCTGGACTTATTTTTTCAGACTTGGGTTTATCTTCAACAGATTTTTCTTGCTCTGCTGTCTCAGATGTTGTTGGTTCTTCCTCTTCTATTGGGGCTACCTCTTCAGACGTTTGAGCCGTTGAGTCCTCCGGCTCAGTAGTTTGACCTGTATCCGTTGGTGGTGTTTCAAGTTCTGACTCTTGAGGGCTTGATGTGTTGTCTTTATCGCTTGTTGCACTAGATGAAGACTGTATTTCTGTCTCGCTATCCAAAGCATAAACTGCAGGACTCGAAGCATTTAGCAAGAGAAGGAGCAATACAAACCCTATATTTATTTTTTTCATTGAAGTTTTCCTTTCTCTACATAGATACGAGTTAAGAAAAATACAACAACAAATAACAACAGCATACAGCCCAACAAGATGAGAGAATATTCTTGAGCACTTCCTGTAGACGGCAAGAGATCATAATGCACCAACTGTCCATTTTGAGGGATTTCAGGTGGTAATACTCCTGCATCTCTCACATCTTGATGAACTGTAAAACCAATTTTACTTTGCATCATATTAGCGCGCACTGGTTGCGTAAGGAAAAGATTCAACAGACCAGAGAAACCTAAGAGTGCTAAACTAACCTTTAGTTTGCCATTATTCATCTTCATTCTCATCTGTATTGCCCTTTCTTTTTCCTAGCCCGAAAGCCACGAGGAAAATAATAATGCTGATACCAACTCCTGCAGCTATGAGCCACCAAAGATTTGTATTTGATTTTTCTCCCTCAAGCAGCTTGCTGTTGACAGTTTCTCTATTTTTACTATCCACTGTAAAGTCACGTGCCATATCAAAACTTTTATCACCAGACTTCATCAGCATATGATAGGTATATTTTCCCGGTTTCAAAAGATGGTTATTGGTATCTATTGTATATTCAAAGGAAGAATAGGGAGCCATCTCATATTTTTCTGATTGAGACTGATAAAGCTTGTCCGTTTTTCCTTTTTCCGTCACCCAAGCATCTACTTTTATTTGCCCAAACATGCTTGGAGCTTGGTTACTCACTTCACCTACAACTTTAGGCACTCCCGTATTCGACTTCATCTGTGCGTTGGTTAACTCTAGTTTGGGCGTAATTTTTTTATTAAAGTCTTCCGATAGTATGACAGGAATTGTCATTGCAAAGGCATTACGAACACCTACACCTTTTGACTTTGCTGTTTCATGCGGGACTTTGCGCACATAGACGCTGCCCAAAACAGTCCCTTTCATATTATCTTGCGGTAGCTTAAGGTTAAAGGTAATATTCTTTGTCTGCCCTGCGGCAACTGTTACTTTTTGAGTAGCCTTTTTATCCTCAACTAAATCTTTGAGGGAAAGCCCACCAGACACCATTTTTTTGGAGCTGGGAGTGTAATCAATATGGCCATTGTTACTTGTTGTTGCTTGAACAAGCTGAACATCAAAATCTTGAGTTTCATTTTTTGTCAAATTCTGAACAGCTACCGTTACTGGATAACTTGTATTTTTTTCACCCTTAATTGAGAAATAGCCTGCAGTTGGATCAGTTTGACCCTTTCCAAGTACCGGAGTGACGGTAAAACCCGCGCCCTCTTCCGCATGTGCATTCACAGGTAGAAATAAGGTGAATAGCAGTATGGCGAAGCAGCCCAAACCTTTTATAAATTTCATGCTTTTCAACCTCCACTAAAAAATAAAAGCAAGAACCGACAAATCTTTAGTTTTGCCCGTACTTGCTTATACATTTTCATTTATCCGACAACAAAGATTATGCAGTTGGAGCGACGGGTTGTGAAGAACTCAAGTTCCAGTTGATTGTTGTTTCAAAAGCATCATCAGCTGCCAAGTTGGCTTTTGGATTTGCGCCCAAAGTTAATTTAGCATTTTCTGCAGAAATAAGGAATTCATCTTTACCATGCGAACCATTACCTTTTGCAAGTTCTACAGGACTCTTATCATCTTTAATAATACCTGTAAAATCTTCACCTAAAGTACCGATCGCTGAAAGATCTAAAGCTGCACCTTCCAATGAAGTTTTAGAATTTGTAAATTTATCCATATTAGCTGTCAATGTCCAGTCTGATGTTCCCAAACGTGTATCACTCACTAAAACTTTTCCTTCAGCTTGAGCAGCTTTTCCAGTGAAACCTGAATAAATTGAGCTGGCTTCAAGAACACCATAGTTAAAGCTTGGTACTTCTTTCAATGTCAATGTGCCATTATCTGGATCCGTTGGATTTCCTGGATCTTTAGCAGTAATCGTGAAGTTAGCAGTAGAATCTTTGGCTTCTGCTTCATCCGCGAACCCTGTAGTAGCTGAAGCCATCGTCATGCTAGCCAAGATTCCCATACCCATTGTTGCTAAAAATGCTTTTTTCATAATAAACATCTCCTCTATAAATTTTTATAAGATTATGTGAATCCACCTTGAATAAACTCACTCCCTTATTTTATAATTTATCTTGCAACATAATTATATTTATTTGTGGGAATTTTCCTCAGCTCAAGATAAACTTTAAGATTTATTTCACATAGGAATTTTAAGGACAAAAAAAAACTACCCCATGAGGTAGTTTTTAACTATTATTACTCAAAGCGCATAGCTTTGAAATTTTCATTTTCTTGAGGAAATTCCTGTTTCATTTCCCCCACTTGACCAACTTCAATGGTAATTTGTCCAGATAAGAATTCAGTCAAGTGACCGCCAAAAGTCTTGTCGTCACTTAAAAAGTGTAAATGAGCACCGTCACCATACAAATCTTCTAAAAACTTAGGCGACCAGATGCCAACAATCGTTCCCGAAATATTTTTTTCGGTAAAATGAGGCTGTTCAGCCAGTATTTCCAAATAATTTTTCGTATTCTTTGCAGGTTTAGAACTGATTTCCACCGAATCAAAGTGTCCAGTCATTTTTAAACTGTAAGCTGTGTTTCGTGTTGGAAATTTCTCTGTCAAATCATGCAAGGTTTGCATCGTTAGACCATTAACCTTATAAGTCGCAAAAGGTTGGTGATCAATCACCGCAACATAAGGTAGAGTCTCATTTGGCTTAACCACGCGTACCTGATTTTCAGAATTTCCATGATAAGCAGTGCCATCAAGAATAATAACTTCCCCATCAGCACCATCTAAGGTACCGATACCAATTTGTCCATATTTTAAAGCTTCTCCAGCAGTTATGGTTCCTTCATAAAAGCCACCATATAGGGTGTTAAAAGAACCATGCTGAAATATTGCACTCATTTTATTTATAAAACTTTTAACCATGCAACAATTATAGCATGTTCTTTATTTTTTGTCGCCTACTTTATTTATAAATTTTACAGCACTTCTATTAATTTCTTTAAGGTCAATTCCTTGTTGACGTGCTGCAAAAACACAGCCACAATAGCACTGGCGGTAAATGTCGTATTCTTTACACATCTCCACGGAACGTTTCCAGCCGTTATTTTTCTTAAAGTCACTCGGGAGGTATTGGACAGCATAGATTTTTTGCATGTCTAAGCCTATTTCATTTATAAGTTGACCGTTCTTTTTGGGGCTGAGTGTTAGTGCTGAACCAAAATAATCATAACCTAACTCTTGGGCTTTTTCTGCGACAATGTCTAAACGCATTTGAAAACAAGCTGTACAACGCGAGCCACCTTCAGGTTCTTCTGCGAGATGATTCAATTTGACCATTTGCATAAATTTATTCGGTTCATAAGGTGCTGCAATAAAGTTTACCTTATTTCCTGTTTTTTCATTAAAATCTCGAACAAAATCAGCCTGTACTTTCTCGCGCCTTTCATACTCGGCACGAGGATGAATATTCGAATTTGAAAAATAAATTGTCACATCAGCATTTTGACAAAGATATTCTAAACTATAGGTAGAACATGGCGCACAACAGGAATGAAGCAGAATTTTTGGACGAATCCCCTCAGCCTCCCAACTTTCGCGCATTTTTTGATAAACCCGGTCATAATTCACCTTTTGATTAGGATTCATCTTTTCTAGGATTTCAGTCGCATTTTTCACGCCTTTATTTTAGCATATTTTGGAGCTTCCTTGCTTTTCGTTTCACATTCATAAAACTTTGGCCTTTTAATTTTAGACTTTTTATATTATACTATGAGTAGGAACTCTCAAAACTCCTACACCCCGCTCTTGGCAATGTCCAGGAGCTTTTTTTGTGTCATAATTATACTGTAAGGTGTTTAAAAAGATAACTAATATCATAACAAGGTAGAAGTTTATAGACGGTAGCTTTGGGAGGAGATGCCTATAGGAATTTTGCCGTGAGCTGGCCTCACAAAAACGAAAACTCTACGGAAGTTAGAAGAGTCATCACAACTTCTTATTCCCTTATTTAGCAGCCAAAAAATATCTTTTCCAACGAGAAGTTTATCCTCCTCCACACTGCAATCTATGGTATAATATCTCTTATGACTATGAAAACTTCATTCGCAACTTTAGCAGGAAAGAGTTCACGCTTGGTTTTAGAAAAAATCTTTAAGCGTGGAAGCACGCTGCCTGGTAAGATTGCTTTAAAATTTGATCCTGAAATTTTAGCTACATTAACAAAAGATTATGAAATTATCGTTGTGACAGGGACCAATGGTAAAACCTTGACCACAGCTCTCACTGTCGGTATACTCGAAAAAGCTTTTGGAAAAGTTGTCACAAATACTTCTGGTGCCAATATGATTACCGGAATTACTGCGACTTTCTTGACAGCACCTAAGGTTAAAAAAGGAAAGAAAGGTTTTGCTGTTCTGGAGATTGATGAAGCATCACTGCCAAAAATCACCGAATACATCAAACCTTCACTCTTTGTTTTCACAAATATTTTCCGCGACCAAATGGACCGTTATGGCGAGATTTATACAACCTATGACTTTATCGTCAAGGGTGCAGCGAATGCACCTGAAGCCACGGTTCTCCTTAATGGCGATAGCCCGCTCTTCCACTCACGGACTTTGGTTAATCCCGTCAAGTATTATGGTTTTGACCACGAAAGTCATGCGCCTGAACGTGCGCATTACAATACTGAAGGGGTTGTTTGTCCAGAATGCCACCACATCTTAGATTATAAGCTCAATACTTATGCCAACCTTGGCGATTATATCTGCCAAAACTGCGGTTTCAAACGCCCTGAGCTGGATTATCGTGTCTCTGAACTCACAGAAATTACCAACACTTCTTCTCAGTTTGTCATTGATAATCATTCTTATAAAATCAATGTGGGTGGACTCTACAATATCTACAATGCCCTTGCTGCGGTTTCTGTTGCTGAATTTTACGGTGTGCCTGCGGAAACTATCAAGGCAGGTTTCGAACAATCTAAAGCCGTCTTTGGCCGTCAAGAAACCTTTACTATTGGAGATAAATCCGCTACTATTGTCTTGATTAAAAATCCTGTCGGAGCAAATCAAGCGCTGGAAATGATGAAACTTGCTGATTATCCATTTACTCTGGTTAGCTTGCTCAATGCCAACTATGCCGACGGTATTGATACAAGCTGGATTTGGGATGCTAATTTTGAGCTGGTTCATGACATGGATATTGACCAAATCTTTGTTGGTGGTGTACGTCATAGCGAAATGGCGCGACGTTATCGTGTTTCTGGATTTGACGAAAGCAAAATTCATGAGCTTGAGTCGCTACCAAAGATCCTTGATGCCCTCAAAAATGAAGCGGATCAGCACATCTATATCCTAGCAACCTACACTGCAATGTTAGAAATGCGTGAGTTGCTTGCACAAAATAAGATGATTGGAAAGGAGATGCATTAATGGTTTATACTTCTTTAACATCAAATTTGGAAAATCCAAAATATAACCTTCATGTTGCCCATCTTTATGGGGACTTGATGAATACTTATGGCGATAATGGTAACATACTCATGCTTAAGTATGTCGGTGAAAAATTAGGCGCTGAAATGACTTTTGATATCATTTCCCTTGAAGATAGCTTTGATCAAGATTTTTATGATCTTGTCTTCTGGGGCGGTGGTCAAGATTATGAACAAGAAATTATCGCGGATAGCTTCAAAAATATCACCGCACCGCTCAAATCCTATATTGAGGCAGAAAAGCCTATGCTTGCCATCTGTGGTGGCTATCAAATGTTAGGTCAGTACTATATCAATGCTGCTGGTACCAAGATTGACTGTACCGGTATCTTGCCACACTACACCAAAAATCTTGGCAATGACCGTTTTATTGGCGATATTCAAATTCATAATGAAGAGTTTGGTGAAACTTATTATGGTTTTGAAAATCATTCCGGTATTACCTATCTTGGTGAAGGTGAAAAAGCTTTAGGTAAAGTGGTTTATGGTGGCGGGAATAATCCTGACGATGACACAGAAGGTCTCCACTATAAAAACACTTTTGGCACTTACTTCCACGGTCCTATCCTTTCCCGCAATGCACGCTTGGCCTATCGCCTCGTCACAACTGCCTTGTACCAAAAATACGGACAAGACTTGGAACTTCCTGCCTTCGAGGAAATACTCGCCCATGAAGAAAAGGGACAACAAATCATGGATGCCAAACGTAAAGTTGAACATTACGAACATTAAAATAAAAAACTGTAGAATCGAATCTACAGTTTTTTATTTTAATCCACAGACTTTAATGCACCCAGCATATCGACATTTTTGAGTTTAAGATGGACGACAACACTTAAGCCCAAAGTTGTGGCTAATGTAATGAGTGTTGAAAGCAACAGGTTACTCCATAACAGATTAGGGTTAAACATAATCATATCCGTCGGCAACATGGTGATAATAACATGATGGAAGTAAGCCCCTAAGCCAAAGCCGGCTATTATTCCCATAAAGCTCAGTAAAATCGTCTCACGATAAATGTAGAGTGTGACTTCACGATCATAAAAGCCAAGTACTTTAATGGTTGACAACTCTCGAATTCGCTCAGAAACGTTGATATTGGTAAGATTATAAATAACAACGATAGCCAATAAAATGGCACAGCCAATCAACACAAACATGACACTGTTGATACCGTGTAAAAAGGCATCAATTGTATTTTGTAAATCGCTATTTTGCGACACGGTGAGTGCCCCAGCATTTTTCATAAAGTCAGCCGAAGCTGCTTGACTTTTGGCCTTTGATGCATCTCGAAGTTTCAAGAGATGCGCATTTGTCTTTATGGGTGCGTCAAACAACGATGTGTACTGGTTTTGATTCATAAAAATATAGTGCCCCATATACATCTCTGTAATGCCTGCAACTTTTATTTTTACTGTTTTATCCTGTTCTGTTTTTAGCGAAATGGTTTGGCCAACTTTTACTCCAAGCAGTTCTGCCAGCTTTTCACTTACTACTGCTCCTTCTTTTGGTAATGACAGCTTCTCTTTACTTACACGATTGCGTAGCGTTACAAACTGCTTAAAGTTCTCTTCTTTCTCCGAAACCATTAAACTAATATCCTGGCGGTTATCGTTAATCGTTTGATGCAATTGTTCGAAATGAACTGGCGCATAAGACTTGATATTGTCTGACTGTAAAAACTGGTCAAGTTCATCTTGCTCCTGTTTATTCAAGTTATCTTGAGAAACCGCAAGCATATTGTAGTGTAAAATTTCACCAAACTGTCGTTGACTAAGCCCTGAGATAGAATCACGGATACCAAAACCCATGACAAGAAGGGCTGTACATCCTGCAACACCAACGATAGTCATCAACATACGCTGTTTATAACGGAAAAGGTTACGCGCTGTCACTTTATAAGTAAAGCTCATACGCTTCCAAATCGGCTTGATTCTCTCCAAGAAAATACGGGAACCTGCTTTGGGTGGTTTGGCTAAGAAAAGTGCTGCAGGTGCGCCACGCAACTCAGCTTGAGCCACCAAATAAGCTGGCAAAACGGTACAGGCAAGGGCAATAACAAAGGAAACAATCGTCCACATTGGTGAGAAAGTCAAAATCAAACCTGAAAATGTAGAGGAAGCCGAATAAGCGTTAAATACCACATGAGGGAGCACAACATGACCTAAGAGAACACCTACAGTTGCACCTGCACAGGCTGAAACAGCGCCATAAACGATAAATTTTTTCCGAATTTGAGCATTGGTGTAACCCAAAGCTTTAAGTAAGCCCATATTGCCTCGCTCTTCTTCCACGAAACGTGTCATCGTAGTTAAACTGACGAGAACGGCAATCGCAAAGAGCACGACAGGGAAAATATTAGAAAGGGCATCGATACGAGTGGAATTATCAACGAAGGTTTGATAACCGGGATTTCCTTCTTTTCGATTATTGACGGTATATGCTGGAGCTTCCAGCGCTGCCAGTTGATTTTGCTGTTTCTGCAGCTGAGTTTTACTTTCTGCAAGCTTTGCTTTACCTGTATTTAAACTTTCTTGTAGGGCTTGGAGTTGAGGATTTTCACCGGCCAAAGCTTTTTGCTGATTGAGCATCTTCTGCGATTCTTGCAATTTTGCTTCTTCTGCTTTCAGTTTATCTTGGGCTTGATTTAACTGAGCTTGTGGCTCTTTTTTTATCTCAGCTAAACGCTTTTCAGGTTGTCCTTCCAAGAGTTTTTTGAGCTTTTTTTGGTAATAGTCTGAGCGTTCCGTAAATTGCGGATCGTAGGGACTGAGGCCTTGTGTGCTTTTGAAGCTCAAGCGTGCAATCATATACACATCCGACTGAAAAGCCTCAGGCGGAACAACGGCATAGCCGTTAAGCTGTCCTGTTCCTATATTGGTCGGTCCATACAGGCTTTTATCAACAAATTCACTTGATTTGACAAAGCCGACCAACTTGAACTCATGGTTTTTTAGAAGGTAAGAGCCCTCATTTTTTTCTTCACTTACACGGATTGTATCGCCAAGCTTGTATTTGTCTTGGTAGAGAAAATCAAGGGCAATTTCATTGCTTTTTTGGGGCATTCTTCCCGCAATGAGCTCATAAGTCGAAAGGTTGTCTGCTTGCGAGAAGACACGTAAGGAAGTTTTCTTATCGGGCAGCAAAACATCACGAAAATAACCAAAATCAACCGTTTTGAGTCCATCTGCCTGACGAATAAGCTTTTGGTCAGATGTATTTAACCCCATCGTTGAAGTAATGCTCAAATCTGCCAAGTGATGACGCGCATAGAATTCCTCGGCCGTTGCCCTCATATTCGGGCCAGACATTTTTAAACCGACAAAGGCAAAGACCCCTAAAGCCATGAGAGAAAAAATAGATATGAAACGTCCAAAGGATCCCGTAATCGACCGCCTTATATTTTTATTGAGGGTTTTTGTTTTCATAGAATCACCACTCAATCGTTTCGATATCTGCCGGACTGTCGTTGACCGTAATTTCCTTGACACGGCCATCATGGACATGAATGATACGATCCGCGATTTGACTAATGGCAGCATTATGAGTCACAATAATCACTGTTGCGCCTTGAACGCGCGACATGTCTTGCAGTATTTTCAGTACGTGCTTTCCTGTTTGATAGTCTAATGCTCCGGTTGGTTCATCACAAAGAAGGATTTTGGGATTCTTAGCAATAGCACGTGCAATAGCCACACGTTGTTGTTCTCCTCCCGAAAGTTGTGAGGGAAAATTGTCCAAGCGATGACCCAAGCCGACATTTTGAAGAACTTCTACAGGATCAAGCGCATTTTCAACAATCTCTGAAGCCAGTTCGACATTTTCCTTGGTCGTTAAATTGTTAATCAAGTTATAAAATTGAAAAACAAAACCAACATCACGTCTGCGGTAAGTAATCAGTTCTTTCGCGGATAGCTCCGCAATATTTACACCATCAATTATCACTTGCCCTTCATCACTAGAGTCCATGCCACCTAAAATATTTAAAATCGTGGATTTACCCGCACCTGAAGTTCCTAGGATAACCGCAAGTTCCCCTTTTTCAATCGCAAAGTTTACGTGATCATTCGCATAGATTTTTTCTCCACCAGATTGATAGATTTTTGATTCATCTTTTATTTCAATATAGGACATAAAATTCCTCCTGTAAGCGTTTATATTACTCTATTATACCATACTCTCAACCCTCATTTTATTGATTTAAGTATAAAAAAACGCCAGCCTAAAAGCTCACGTCTTCTTCTATTATTTCCAAAAATCATCAAAAATGGTAATGGGTAAGTGACGTTTGTGTTCCGTTTTAAGATACCAATTTTCAATTTTTTCCTGTGCTTCAGGGCTAATTGAGCGTCCTTCTGTATAGTTGTCAATATCCTCGTAAGTCACTCCCAAGGCAACTTCATCTGCCAATCCAGGCTTACCATCTTCCAAGTCTGCTGTCGGAACTTTCTCATAAAGAGAAGGTTCTGCGCCCAAAGCAGCAAGCAACATCTTACCTTGGCGTTTATTGAGGCGGAAGAGCGGCAAGAGATCTGCGCCACCGTCACCAAATTTTGTATAAAAGCCTGTGATATTTTCCGCTGCATGGTCCGTTCCCAAAACAGCGCCTTGCATCCCACCAGCAATCCCGTATTGACTAATCATGCGTTGACGGGCTTTGATATTTCCCTTGTTAAAGTCCGAGATCTCCACACCAGTCGCTTCTAAAGCCGCAACTTGAGCATCAACAGCTTCTTTGATATTCACAACTAAACTTTTATCTGGTTTAATAAAGTCCAGAGCTCTTTGCGCATCGTCTTCATCTGCTTGGGTACCATAAGGCAGACGAATAGCTACAAATGTGTAAGCTTCGTTCCCCGTTTCTGCACGCATTTCTTCCATGGCAATCTGTGCCAAACGGCCAGCCAAGGTCGAGTCCTGCCCTCCTGAAATCCCTAAAACATAGGTTTTAATAAAAGGATATTTCTTTAAATAATCTTTGAGGAAGTCCACTGATTTACGGATTTCTTCTTGTGCATCAATCGTTGGTTTAACACCTAGTTCTTTAATAATTTTTTCTTGTAAAGACATATTCACTCCAAAATTTTAGCCATATAAAATTCATCAAGGTATTCATCATTGATTTTAAGAGATTGGCTACGTACTCCTTCAATCACAAAACCGTTTGTTTTATAACATGAAATAGCTGCGCTGTTGTTCATTGCTACTGTAAGCTCTAAACGCGAAATCTCTTCTTTACGTGCCCATTCTTCTAGGGCTGTAAAAAGCCGGCTCGCAATCCCTTGACGACGATAATCCTTAAGCACAGCAATGACAATTTTAGCACAATGTTTATTTCGACGGTAAGTGCCACGATAGGCAGCCAAGAAGGCGACTAATTCGCCTTGATCATTATCGGCGCCCATCAAGAAGTCCGTTGAGGCAATCTGATTGGCTAATTCATGAAGTTTGGTCTTATGTTCGTCAGGTTCAACCAGCATAAAATTATTTTCTTGAAAAATTTCCATTTGGAGCTGACCAAATGCTTCAGCATGTCCTAATTCAATATTTTTTATTCTCATAGTATCAATCCAATTTCATTCCAGAAACCTTGGTGCGTACTTGACTGATCAGACGCATCTTATGGTTCCATAATTCTTGTGATAAGTCAACGGGATAAGGTTGGGGATTGAGGTTGCGCTTATATTCATCCCAAAGTTCGGTCAAGTTGGCTTCAGCAAAAGTTTTGATTTCTTCTAAGGTAGGCAAAGGGTAAACTTGCTGGCCTTTGACAAAAATTTCTTTAAGTAGCGGTTTAGCAGCAAAGTCGCGTACATTTTTATTAATAAAGGTGTGCACGGGATGGAACATGTAGATTTCCTCACTCTGGTCTGGTCTCTCACCGTCAAAAGTAATATAATCTCCCTCAGATTTACCATCACTTTCTCTTGTGATACGCCAGATTTGTTTTTTGCCAGGCGTGGAAACTTTCTCTGCATTGCTGGACAGTTTGATGGTGTCTTGCATTTCACCCTGATCGTCTTCCATAGAGACGAGTTTGTAGACAGCACCAAGCGCAGGCTGATCATAAGCCGTGATGAGCTTGGTCCCTACACCCCAAACATCAATCTTTGCTCTCTGCATTTTCAAGTTCAAAATTGTTGACTCGTCCAAATCATTTGAAGCATAGATTTTGGCATCGGTAAAGCCAGCTTCATCCAGTTGCTGACGTACTTTTTTAGAGATATATGCCATATCTCCAGAGTCAATACGGACACCTTGGAAATTGATTTTGTCGCCAAATTCACGTGCCACACGAATAGCTGCCGGAACACCAATGTTCAAAGTATCATAAGTATCCACAAGGAAGACACAATCTTTATGTGTCTGCGCGTAGGCTTTAAAGGCTTCATAATCGTTGCCATAGCTCTGAACTAGAGCATGAGCATGCGTTCCACTTGGTTTAATCCCAAAAATCTTAGCCGCACGTACATTACTTGTGGCATCTGCACCACCGATATAGGCCGCACGCGTCCCCCAAATAGCAGCGTCCATTTCTTGGGCACGGCGTGTACCAAACTCAAGCAAAGGATCATCACCAATCACAGACTTGATACGTGAAGCCTTGGTTGCAATCAGTGTTTGGAAATTAATAATATTGAGGACAGCCGTTTCGATAAGCTGACATTCAGCCAATGGCCCTTCTATCTGAACCAAAGGTTCGTTGGCAAAAACGAGTTCTCCTTCTTGGACAGAACGGACTGTACCTGTAAAGCGAAGCTGCGCCAAGTAGTCCAAAAAATCCTCAGGATAATCTAATTCACGGAGATAAGAAATATCTGTTTCGGTAAATCTTAGATTGTTTAAGTAATTCACCATGCGTTCCAGACCGGCAAAAATAGCATAGCCGTTTTCAAAAGGCATTGAACGGAAAAAGACTTCAAAAACAGAATTGCGATTATGACGTCCAAGCTCCCAATAGGTTTGCATCATATTTATTTGGTAAAGATCTGTATGTAAAGTTAAACTATCGTCTGGATATAGTGACATGGTGACTCCTTTTATGAGGGACAAATTATATTCTTACTCTATTTTAACAAAATTTGACAGTAAATTGTATTGTCATCACCTGTATTTATAAATATTCAGGGACATTTTTATCTTCATGTTGAAGTTGTCTCAATCCTTCTTAAATTCTTCATGAGTTTAAATTCAATAAATTATTATTTTCTTATTTGAAAATGCTCATATACCTGATGAAAATGGGCTTTTCTGGTATAATATGAAAAGAATTAAAAAGGAGCTGTATACCCACTGATGGAACAAGTAAAAAGAAATAAAATCGGAATTCTCGGCGGTAACTTTAACCCGGTCCACTTCACCCATCTGATGATGGCAGACCAGGTCGCGCAACGCCTTGAATTAGATAAGGTATGGCTCATGCCGGAAGCTCTTCCTCCACATGTTGACGAGAAAAAAACAATCTCAGCTGAGCATCGTGTGAAAATGCTAGAGCTGGCGATTGCAGATAGTCCTCGATTATCACTGGAGCTGGGAGAAGTTGCACGCGGTGGGAAATCTTATACCTATGACACGATGAAGCACCTCACCCAAGCTTATCCGGATACTGATTTTTATTTTATCATTGGAAGTGACATGGTGGAATATCTTCCAAAATGGTACAAGATTGAAGCTTTACTAGACTTGGTTCAGTTTGTTGCTGTTCAACGTTCAACCAAGGCTATTGAAAGTCCCTACCCGGTCCAATGGGTAGACCTGCCCCTTTCTTTCGCCTCCAGTACTTCTTTACGTCAGATGTTTAAAGACGGAATCGAACCTGCTTACCTTATGCCTCGACCTGTTATTGATTACATTAAAAAAAATAAGCTCTATCTTGAAGGATAGAGCTTTTTTTATTATTCTTCGATAATTTCTTCAAAATCAACGGTTCCCTTACGTTTATTGGCAGAAATGACACGAATTTTTAGGACATCACCCATGCGGTAAGTTTTTTCTGATTTTTTACCTTTGAAAATATCTTCTTCTTCATCGAATTCGATAGCTTCTTCAACACCTGTATGAAGATTAACCGTACGAATCAAACCTTGAACAGTATTTTCGAGTTCCATGAAAAGGCCAAATTTTTGAACACCGGTTACGGTAGCTGTATAAACTTCACCGATATGGTCTTGCATATATTCCGCTTTTTTCATGGCATCCACGATGCGTTCCGTCACAACTGCACGATGTTCCATGTCAGAAGATTGTTTAGCGATTTCAGGTAAACGCTCTTTCCATTCTTCTTTTGTGCGGTTTGAGTGATCTTTGGGATAAAGATGAAGTAAACGGTGCACAATCAAGTCAGGATAACGACGAATCGGACTGGTAAAGTGTGTGTAATCTGTCGCAGCTAATCCATAATGCTGCGTATTTTTTTCTGAATAAAGAGCTGTCGACATCGTGTGGCGCAATTGATACGTCAGCGTTTTTTCAAAAGCTGTTCCTTTTATCTCTTCCGCAAAGTAATTTACAGCTTCGTGAGAATTTGAACTCAAGCTAAAGCCCGCATCTGCAGCTTTTTCCATTAATTTGGCAAATGCTTTTTCTTTCGGTTTGTCATGCACACGATAAAGGGAAGGCAATTTTTTCTTTTGGAAATCAAGGGCAACGGTTTCGTTGGCTGCCAACATGAAGGATTCAATCATGCGTTCTGCTGTACCACGTTCACGTTTCACAACATCAATCGCATGACCTTTTTCATCCAAAATAACTTTTGCTTCACTTTCGTCAAATTCAATCATGCCACGTTGATGACGCATTTCTTCAAGCAACGCGTGAAGTTCCCCAGCAATAGCGACAGAATCAACAATTTTAGGGAATTGCTCTAAACTTTCACGATGTCCTTCTTGCCCTTTATTGAGCATTTTGTTTACTGTTGAATAAGTCATACGGTAAGTTGTCTTAATCACGGACGGACCAATCTTGTAATTGATAATTTTACCGGCATTATTGATTTCCATCACACAGGACATTGTCAAACGTTCTTGCGCTTCGTTTAGCGAACAGAGGTTATTGGACAGCTTCACAGGTAACATTGGGACGACACGGTCTGTAACGTAGACAGAGGTAGCACGTGCAAAAGCCTCTTCATCCAAAGGCGACCCGTCAGTGACATAGTGAGAAACGTCAGCGATATGAACACCCAGTTCATAATTCCCGTTTTCTAACTTCTTCACATGAATGGCATCATCCAAGTCTTTCGAATCTTCGCCATCAATCGTATAAGTGATTTCTGAGCGGTAGTCGTCACGCCCCGCAAAGTCCTCTTCCGTCAATTCTTCTGGTATTGCTTCGGTTTGAGCCATTGTTTCTGCTGTAAATTCTTGGGGAATTTTCATAGCGCAAAGCACTTCCAAAATGTCGATACCCACATCATCCTTGTGTCCGATAATTTCTAACATTTGTCCTTCAAATGCTTTATTTTCATCAGGATGTTGCGTTACTTTGACGCTGACAACGTCACCTTCTTGTACTTCCGGCAGAGGTTGCTTGATGTACAAAGGATCTGTGATTTTATCATTGTAGAGTTGAATCGTGCCTTTATAGCCTGTAAGTTTGCTTTGACGACTGGATAAGCTTTGATAGCTCCCTACAGTTTCCGTCACTGAACGTTTTGTGATTTTGATGATTTGTCCATCTGCACCACGTTTGGCATTTTTTTGATGCAGCACACGAACAAGAACCGTATCTCCATCCATTGCTGATTTGGTAAATTTTGGTGAGATGAAGATGTCATTGCTCTTGTCTATCGCATCGAGTGGGTTCACAAAGCCAAATCCCTTCGGATGCTTATGAAAAACGCCTTCAACTTCGTTTTTTTCTGGTGTATTAATAATTAAATCTGATATTTTTGCCATTATTATCTTTCTGTTTTTTAAATCTATCTTTTCTATTATAACACACCCTACAAGACGTCTTTTGTTTTGAAATGTTTTTTATGCTCATTCTTCTTTTTTATTGATATAGAGATTCATTTCTTTTGTATAACGGCTCATCTCCCATACTGAATTATCTGTATTTAAATGTTGAGCCAGAAGATGGGCAATGTAAGGACCTGTAGTTAGGCCTGATGAACCTAAGCCACTGGCAACACTCAAGCCTTCCTCTTGCTCTATAGGGCCAAAGAAGGGCGCAAAATCAGCGGTATATGCGCGTGTCCCGACACGGTAGCTATAAGCTGTGTCTGAAAAATAATCCTCTTTTAAGAAGCTTTGCACGCCCTTGGTCAGTTGGTCGAAAGCTTCTTGTGTCGGCTCTAAGTCCCACGCTGCTTCATTTTCATGCGTTGCCCCCAAGAGGAGACGGCCATTTTGAAAGGGAATCAGGTCAGCTTCACCTTCTAAGAAAGCCACCGGCCATTTCTCTGTCTCAAATTTGGTTTCAAAAGACAAAAGTTGCCCTTTCTGGGGCGAGACATTGGCTGTATAACCCAGTTGATCCAATAAAGTTTTCAGTGCTGGCCCGGGTGTCAAAACGAGTTCATCTACCTCCACTCTTGCTTGCGCTGAGGTCACACACCATTTTGCCTTCTTCTTCTTGACTTGGGCCTCTTCACTTATTACATGCACCCCACGTGTTTGGGCGCGTTCTCGAAGGTGTTGTAAGTAAGCTTTTCCATCAAGTCGTGCGCCACCAGAGATGTACAAACTCTCGACAGGTTTCAGTAAGGGCAACATTTCTGTCGTTTCTTCTGCAGTAAGCTGGCGTATCTCTCCAATCTCTGGCGCCTCTGCACGTCGCTCTAAAGCAAGCTGTTCAAGTTCTTGCAGTGCTTGTGGACTTCTGACAAAGAGCGTGCCACACTTTTCATAAATGTTTTCGTCCAAGCTAAAATCTTTAACCAGCTGCTCAAAAAAAGCAGCACCGTCCCTAGCTAAAGCATACCATTGTTTGTTTCTTCGTTTGGACAGCCAAGGAGAAATAATCCCTGCACTGGCACCTGTTGCCTGGTGTTTGCCAGAATCAAAAATTGTAATGTCAAATTTTTCTGTATCTAAGTAATTGGCCAAGGTCATCCCGATGATGCCGCCACCAATAATCGCTAATTTTTTCATAGGTTTATTATTCCATATGGAGCATTTTAAGTCAACTGTCGCTTTGTGTAGAAAAAACTTCCCGTAATTTGGGAAGCTTTGAGTTATTGGTGGATGATGATGGCTGGGCGTACGCCTCCAGCGCTGTTGTTAAGTGCCAAAATAGCTTCTTGCAGTTGACCCATGCCAACGCCAGCGTTCACGTTCCAAGCAGTATTACCAGTAGGGTTACCAGTAGTGGTACGCGTCCACCACCAGCTAATACGTGTACCCTCACGCTGTGCAAAGTTCGGAAACGGCCCTGTTTCGGTTGACAGGTGGACAACATCCGCTAGTGAAAGCGCAAAGGCTTGTGGCGTGCCAGAACTACTCACAGCTGTTCTATCTGCTCTGACAGCGTTAAATACGGGATTTGTTGCCCATCCTGAAGGTATCCAGCCGAAGCCTCCTTCCCAAGTCATATCTGGGGTAAACAAAAAGTTAGGTCCTTCCACTGGTATAGACACAGGTTGAACCATCCCTTGAACCTCAGTGTCAAGGCCACTGAACCAGTTGCTGAGGACTTGGGACTGGTCGTTGAAACTTGTATTGCGAATGGAGTTTTGACGGATAATCATATGGTTACCGTTCCCCATATCTTCAAGATAACGATACTGCTCCCCTGCCATAGTGAAGACACGGCCAGGAAGCATAGTGTCAAAGTTAAAAGATGACGGTGGAGCATCAATATCGGCACGTGCATTTGTCGTTCCCTCATCATTCATCGAGTTGTTCTTAATTCCTGTAAGGAAAGCTTCTAAACGGCTGTCGCCCCCTGGGAGAAAGTCCTCACTGTTATCGGGGCTGATCAGTTGACTATCGACATGGATGCCATAATAATAGCTGCCGTTAAAGACTGTATCTTCGATAGCCTCCGTCAGTTCTGCGGCATCCAGAAGGTAAGAGCTGGCCTTTCCTGGCTCCAAGAGCGAGGCCCAATAAGCCCAACCTGTGGTGTGGTCCACCACCCAGAAGTCCCCGATTTGTTGGTAGGGGAGGAGATTAGACCACTGTTCAATGGTCATTGGGGCACGTTGCTGGCGCAGGTTTTGTGCGGCTTCATTTTCAAGGGTAGCCCCCGGCCAAATCCCTGCACTGTTATCAAAGGTATCCCCACTTGACCAGTAGGCATCTGTACCATCCCCAGGGTGCGTGGTGCCATCTGTTGCCCCATCGGTCGCCCCTGCGCCTGCGATATAGTCCCGGGCATGTCCAGAAGCTGCTGTTCTTAGGTCCAGATTATCATGGTTGAAGGTCGGCATGTACCATGGAGCATCAGGAGCTTCTTCCCCCTCCGGTGCTGGACGCGTCCAACCAAAGGTCAGCTGAGCGTAGCGG